>Ga0209504_1000010_pt1 | contig 438611 bp, 407 predicted proteins | sample COGITO_mtgs_1005_FD_184791 | JGI IMG/M metagenome (GOLD analysis project Ga0209504, IMG submission 184791) | Pelagic marine microbial communities from North Sea - COGITO_mtgs_100511 (SPAdes) (version 2) | ecosystem: Environmental > Aquatic > Marine > Epipelagic ... | reverse complement strand
CCCGCCTGCGCAGATGGTACTGCAGTTATGTGGGAGAGTATGTCGTCGCCTTTCTTTTTAAAACCCTATCCAAATCGGATAGGGTTTTTTGTTTTATAGCGCTTTTTAAATTCTTGCGTGCTTTGCGTAATGCTTTGCGAACTTTGCGGTTAAAAAACAGATCGCGGATTGTACTGATTCACTTCATGAAAACGCGGATTAGAACAGATTTTTTTTGTTTATTTTTTATGTATTAGTTGCTAAGGGCTAGGTTGTTCTTTTGAGATTTGGCATTTGCTTTTTTAGAGCAATATTTACGCATAATACTCTTAAATATTAATAAGGGCTGAAAGCCCGAAAAGCAGAAAGCATAGTGCGAAGCGCCATGAAATAAATAGAAATAATATCATTTTCGCCCTGAAAGGGCAGAAGCCTCAACATAAAGAGAAGAATTTATATTATTTTGAATAGTATTTCCTGGAAGAGATTGATTTTTGGTTATCGAAAACTAGTAAGAATTATTTTTTTTGCCCTTTCAGGGCTTTTTCTTTCAGGTACTCTTTCTATCGTTGACTACGTTAGGGATGGCAGCGGTATCCTTTTGTGATAGCTGACATTTTCTTAAATCAGTTAAAACTTCTATCACAAAAGATTTAGCGTACAGCCCGACCCGAAGGGAAACGCGATACTTATTTTTATGAACTTCGTTTTTGTTAAAATATGGGTAATTTTAGTTTTTTAAGTTGTTATAATAGAGTTGTTGTTTTTGATTGATTTATTGCTCAGATTTTAGTTTTGTATGCTATAATGATCTTTGGTATTGTGTGGAGTAAAAAAGTGCCTGAAATCTTCTATTTTGCATGATTGTGTTTTTTGTAAAACTATATCGGTTTAAATAGTCACGTTGTAGCCTACTTTTACTTTGTCCATTATTACATGAGTGTAGAAATGCTTAACATTTGGGTTGTCCATAAGCCATTTTTTAGCAAACGATTCATAATGCTGCATGTTTTCTGCATTTACAATAATGACAAAATCGTAAGTGCCGGTTACAAAATAACATTGCATCACTTCGTTGCATTTTCGCATTGAGGCCTTGAATTTTTCTAAGGCTTTTGAATTCCCGTCCTCTAGAATAATATCTACGACACAGGTAATTGTTAAGCCTATAACACTTGGTGATATAATGGAGATATCTGCTTCTATTATTTTGTTTTCTCTCAATCTGGTTAGTCTTCTTTGTACCGCCGAACCACTTAGATTTACTAAGTCTCCAAGTTCTTGCGTGGTCATTTTATTATTTTCTTGTACCAGTTGCAGAAGTTTTTTATCGTATTCGTCTAGTGATTGCATTTTTTACCCGATTTTCTTGTAAAATTAACTTAAATCAATCATTTATCGTGTTGATTTGCAGAAATAAAGCAGCTCTATCTAAGTAGTTTTGTCTTGTGATCTTCTAGTTAAAGTAGGATGTGTCACAGAGTTTAAAAATGAATTTGAATGCTAATAAATGATATAAATGAAAAAAATGCAAAGTGTTTTTTCAATCGATGAGATTGAAAAGTTTAGAAGTGAAACTGTGGGATGTCGTACTGTGAGCCATCTTAATAATGCAGGGGCGAGTCTTATGCCGGATGTGGTGACTATGGCTATTTTGGAGCATATAAAATTGGAATCGGAAATTGGGGGGTATGAGGCAGCCGCATTAAAAGCAGATGAAATACTGCAATTTTACATGCAGGCTGGAAAATTGATTAATTGTAATCCGTCGAATATTGCTTTTACAGCAAGTGCTACAGATTCCTATACGCGAGCGTTGTCTTCTATTCCGTTTTGTTCTGGTGATATTATATTGACGGATAATGATGATTTTATTTCGAATCAAATTCAGTTTATTTCATGTCAAAAGCGATTTGGAATAAAAATAGTACGGATAAAAAATGCTGAAATCGGAGGAGTAGATTTGAATGATTTAGAAGAAAAGTTATTTACTCTTAAACCAAAATTACTGGCTATAACGCATATTCCTACGAATTCGGGATTGGTTCAGTCTGTTAAAAGTATAGGTGAGATATACAGTCGTTATATAAAAGAACATAGTGATAAAACCTGGTATATTCTCGATGCTTGCCAGTCTGCAGGTCAGATGAAGCTGGATGTTGAAGAATTAGAATGTGATTTTTTGAGTATAACCATCAGGAAATTTTTAAGGGGTCCTCGTGGCAGTGGCTTTCTTTATATTTCGGACAGAGCTTTAAAATCTGGGCTTGAGCCATTGTTTATTGATATGAGAGGTGCTGATTGGGTTGAAAAGGATGAATATAAGCAGCAACCCGATGCGAGACGTTTTGAAGATTGGGAGTTTGCCTTTGCACTTGTTCTTGGAAGTAAAGTGGCTATTGAATATTGTTTGAATATAGGTGAGGATAGAATTTGGCAGCAGATACAAGTGTTGTCGAAATATATGAGAAATGAATTGTCAAAAAATCCTAAGGTTAGGGTTTTGGATAAAGGACCTGAGTTGGGCGCATTGGTCACTTTTACGGTTGAAGATTCACAGCCAGGATTTATCCTTGATGAACTGCTGAGAAGAAAAATTAATGTTGTTCCGAGTTTTCGAAATTTTGCAGTTATCGATTTTGATGAAAAAGGGGTGGAGTGGGCTATTAGGGTATCTCCGCATTATTACAATACTTTTGAAGAAGTTGATTTGCTTATCAAGGCTGTAGAGGAAATTGTGTAAATGCAATTTTTGAAGAAAAATGGGCAAAAAAAAACTCCTTAATTTCTTAAGGAGTTTCTTGGTGGGCGATGAGGGGTTCGAACCCCCGACCCCCTCGGTGTAAACGAGGTGCTCTGAACCAGCTGAGCTAATCGCCCTATTTTACTAGGTTGCTATCGTTTGTGATTGCGAGTGCAAATATACGCTAGTTTTTGAGTTCTGCAAAGAAAATGGAATAAAAAATAGAACTTTTTTTTAAAATAAATTATATCTGGCTGTTTATGAATTTGTTATTAAATTGATTTTTTTAAAGTTTTTTTATTCCATGAAGCTTTGTTTATCCTAAAGGCAATTCAGCAACAACAAAAGTACTTCCGCCAACATAGATAAAGTCATTTTTTGAGGCATTTTTCTTCGCTGCGGTAAAAGCATGTGCTACGGACTCATAATTTTCTCCGGATAAATCGTGTTTTTTAGCCGCGTCATTTAAAATTTCAGTACTCAAACCTCTGGAGGAATTTGGGCTGCAGAAATAATAGTGTGCATTTTTAGGAAAAAGCGGAAGAATTGAATCGAGGTCTTTGTCGTTTACAACTCCCAAAACGATATGTAAATTTTCAAAAATTTCTTTCTGAATCTGTTTCATTACAACGGCTAACCCATGTTTGTTGTGCGCTGTATCGCAGATGATTTTTGGGTTTTCTCCCAGTTGCTGCCATCTTCCCTGTAAACCGGTATTTTTTACAACTTGTAATAAACCATTTTTTAGGTTTTCATCCGAGATCTTAAATTTGTTTTGAGTATTTAAAATGGCAATGGTTTGCTGCACTGTTTTTTTATTGTGAAACTGATAATCGCCAATTAAATCAGAGGGGAAAACTTCTGTCACTAAATCGGAAGCAAAATAAATTGGAGCTTCATTTTCTTTAGCTTTACTCATAAATACAGGCTGAGTTTCGGAGGTATATTCTCCAATGATAACAGGAACATGTGGTTTTATGATACCTGCTTTTTCGCGGGCAATTGCAGCGGGCGTATTTCCTAAAAACTGAGTATGGTCTAAATCGATGTTGGTAATAACGGATATTAAGGGGGTGATAATGTTGGTAGCATCGAGCCTTCCGCCAAGGCCGACTTCGATAATAGCAATATCTGTTTTTTCTGAGGTAAAATAATCGAAGGCCAATCCAACAGACATTTCAAAGAAGCTCATATCATTGGCTTCAAAAAAACTTTTGTGTTTGGCTACAAATTGGCAGACAAAATCTTCGGAAATTTCCTGACCGTTAATCTTTATTCGTTCTCTAAAATCTTTGAGATGTGGAGAAGTGTATAGTCCTACTTTATATCCCGCTTCCTGCAAAACCGAAGCCAACATGTGCGAGGTTGATCCTTTACCATTGGTTCCGGCAACGTGAATGCATTTTAACTGATCTTGAGGATTGTCAAGATGTGCCGCCAGTAACTTAATATTGGTCAGATCTTCTTTGTATGCCGAAGCGCCCTGAAGTTGATACATTGGGAGTTGATTAAACATCCAGTTTGTGGTTTCCTGATAGTTCATTTAATTGAGATAAAATAGTTGTGTATTGAAATAATTTTCGTTTTTTTTAGTTTTATAAGAGAGCGAAAATTATCTTTATTGCAAATTTCAAATATTTTTTAGAATTAATTATTAAAAACAAGAATTAATATATGTTTAGTTTCATTCAATTACAAACAGATACCATTGCAAACGCATCTAACGTAGTTATCGAAAAAATCGCACCCAATACCGAAATCTCTGTTTTAGGATTTATCTTAAAAGGAGGTTTTTTTCTGATTCCAATTGCCATTTTATTGTTTTATACTTTTTATGTAATTATAGAACGCTACTTATACATTAGCAAAGCTTCTAAAATTGATAGTCGATTGATGCAAGATGTTGGTGATAAACTAAACGCCGGTAATATAGAACTGGCCAGAACTATTGTTGAGAGAAGTAATACTGCGGCCGGAAATATTTTGAAAGAAGGTGTTTTGGTTATTGGAAGACCAATTGCTGAAATTGAATCCAATATGGACCGTGCTGCCGATATTGAAATTGGTGAAATGGAAAGACGTTTGGGACATCTTGGTCTTATTGCCGGGATTGCTCCAACACTTGGTTTTATTGGAACTATTTCAGGAGTAATTAAAATTTTCTATAGTATTTCTGTTACCGAAAATATTAGTATCGGAAATATTTCGGGAGGTTTATATGAGAAAATGATTAGTTCGGGTTCGGGATTAATTGTGGGAATTATTGCGTATAGTGCCTACCATTTACTGAACGGAAAAATTGATGATTTCGCTTTAAAAATTCAAAAACAAATATTAGAATTTGTCAATATAATTCAAAGAGCATAAGATATGTCAATTAAGAGAAAAAGAAGATTTCATGCCGAGGTGGCAACTTCATCATTAAGTGATATTATGTTTTTCCTGCTGTTGTTTTTTCTTATTATTTCAACGCTTGCAAATCCTAATGTTATTAAAATGACATTGCCGAAAGCGAAAGCAAATGAAAAAACAAATAAACAGTTGATTAGTTTGTCTGTTACCGAAGATAAAAAATTCTACATAGACAAAGTTCCGGTTGAATTTGATGCTTTGGAAACAACTTTAATGTCAAAAATAGGAGCAGACAAACAGCAAACCGTTGTAGTTCGAATTCCATTTAATCTTCAGGTTCAAGATTTAGTTGATGTATTGCAGATCGGAGTGAAGAACAATTTGAAGTTTGTAATTGCTACGAGTCCAAAGTAAGATTATCCTTTAGGGCGTGACCACAATAAAAAAATGGGCTATTCGACATGACGTTGATTTGCCCATTTTTTTATTGTGGTCGGGCTATCCGCGCTACTTCGGTAGCTTGCTTCTATCCCTCACGCGGAAAAAAGAGAATAAAGAGTAAAGAATAAAGAGTAAAGAATAAAGTAGAAAAGGATAGGTTAAAGAAAAAGTAGTCATTGATTATGTCCTTTCGAGAAACAAAGTAATCTCGCTAATATAGGGAGAATAACATAATCTTGTCATTTCGATCAAAGAGAGAAATCACAATCAGTCATCAACAAAGATTGACTTTTGCTTGTGGAATTTCTAGTGCGATTTCTGTCGTCGCTCGAAATTGACAAACCAGATAAAACATAAAAAAGGCTTTCTGAATAATCAGAAAGCCTTTTATAATTCGTGTAAATCTGTGTAATTCGTGTTCTAATTCAAACTAAAATTGTAAATAATTTTTCCGGTTTGTTTTGCGGGTGCGTCGCTGTCAGCATCCCATTTTGTATTCATTGCTGCAATCTTGGCTTGATCTAATAAGCATCTTGCTGTATTGGTTGTTCCTTTAATTCCCGGAGTCGCACTGATTGTTTTTCCGTTTTGATCCACTGTGATTTCAACAACAACTTTTCCTTCTTCATTACAAGTATATTTTGGTGCAGGTTTAGACAATGCTTTTCGGGTTCCTAAAGAATATCCTGATCCGCCGCCAGAGCCTCCGCCGCTTCCGGGGCCATAACCGCTTCCTGTACCAATTCCATTTCCGGTTCCGTTACCACCGCCGGTTCCTCCTCCGGAGCCACCTGTACCATAGTATCCGTTAGAACTAAGGCTTCCGTTTGCTTTTCCTTTGTTTCCTGCTGCTTTATCATCACCATCACCACCTTTGTTTGATCCTTTTAAAATACTGGACAAAGCATCGTTGGTAGAATTAGAAACTTTTGGTTTTTCAGGAATTGGTTTTGTTTCAGGTTTTACAACGGGTGTTGGTTTTTTAGACTTTTCTTTGGTTGGAATTACGACACTTTCGTCAGTTGTTGTATTTTCCTGAGTTAGAATTGCTTCGTCAGGTGTTGCTTTTGCCGGAGTTTGTTTTGCTTCGTTTTTTACATTTAAAACTTCACTTTTATAATTTGCTCCCGAACCTAAATCGCTGTCTCCAAAGTTTACAGTAACACCACCACCGCCTCCGCCACTAGCAAGTGCGACATTGTTTTCGGGATTGTAAGGAGGCCAAAAACGTATAAAAAATAAAAGCAAGAGTAAAAAGGCATAAATGGCCGTTGATATTAGTAAAGATTTCTTTTTATCTGAAGAATCCGTAAAAGTCATTTTGATTCCGGGTTTTGTAATTGTATTAAATAAAAACGTTTAAAAGTACTAAAAATTGTTTACAATGAAAGTGTGGTATAGAATTTAACTGCAAGGTTTGCCAAGGTTTACGCAAAGTTTGTAAAGCTGTTTTTTAATCTCGCAATGTCGCAAAGCTGCAGAGTTTAAAAGAAAAATTTAAAAAAGTAGAACTTTGCGACTCTGCGACTTCGTGAGGAATAAATTAGTGTACTTTGTGTAAAGCCGTAGTGGTTGAACAAAAAAAAACGAGCCAAGTTATTTGGCTCGTTTAGAATAAAAGTATATAGAAAATTATACTAATTGTTTCAATGCAATTTCAAAAGCAGTTGCACTGATATTTGTTTTTGCTGAATTTAAAGTGTGGGCTTTAACAATTGCATTTTTTATGATTTCTGAAGTATCATTAAAAATATCCTCATCTGTCATTTGAACTTTTTTCTCCATGAAATAAGCAAAAACTCTTGCCATTCCACAGTTTGAAATGAAATCAGGAATCAAACTTACTTTACGATCAACTTCTTCCATAATAGAACCGAAGAAAATTTCTTTGTCGGCAAAAGGAACGTTGGCTCCACATGAGATAACTTCTAATCCATTAGCGATTAAGCTGTCGATTTGGGCTTGTGTTACCAATCTTGAAGCTGCGCAAGGGGTGAAAATTTCGGCACCGATCGTCCAGATTTTGGTGTTGATTTCTTCAAATGGAATCATATTGTTGGCAACCAATTTGTTTCCGTCTTTATTTAAAAATAAAGTTCTAATTTCTTCAAATGAAAACCCTTCTTCTTTTATTAGCCCTCCGTCACGGTCAATAATTCCGATTACTTTTGCGCCCATTTCAGCCAGATAGAAAGCGGCAGCCGAACCTACATTTCCAAATCCCTGTACAATTGCCTTTTTACCTTTGATGTCTCCACCGTAAGTGGCATAGAAATGACGAGCTGCTTCGGCAACACCATAACCGGTAATCATGTCGGCAACCGTATATTTTCGGGTAACATCAGGAGAGAACTTTGGGTTTTCGATTACTTTGATAACACCCTGACGCAATTGTCCGATTCTATTAATTTTATCTGCTTCGGTTGGTTTGAAATGTCCGTTGAAAACACCTTCTTGCGGGTGCCATACACCACATTCTTCGGTCATTGGAATTACTTCGTGAATTTCGTCTACATTTAAATCTCCACCCGTTCCGTAGTAACTTTTTAATAAAGGAGAAACTGCTTTGTACCAACGTTGTAAAACGCCTTTTTTACGTGGATCATTCGGGTCAAAGTTTATTCCGGATTTAGCACCTCCAATTGCAGGTCCGGAAACTGAAAATTTAACCTCCATGGTTTTGGCCAATGATAAAACTTCATTCATATCTAAGCCTTTTCTCATTCTTGTTCCTCCACCTGCAGCTCCACCGCGTAGTGAATTGATAACAGTCCATCCTTCGGCTTCTGTTTCGGAATCTTTCCAGTTAAAAACAATTTCAGGTGCTTTATTTTCAAATTGCTGTAATAAATCTTTCATTTTGTTGAGATATGTTTAGTTTGCGTAAAAGTATAAAATAGAATAATGCGAATAATGTATCTCCTATCAAATTTTATCAAACAAAAAAAAGAAGGCCGAAAACAATGCGTTTCCGGCCTTAGAATTTTACAAATTTCACAAATTATATTCCTAACAAGTGTTTTTTAAGTGTTTCGTCAACTGGTTTATCTGAAAGCCAGATTCCGAATAATGCTTTTTTGAAATCAAATCCAGGGATTTTTCCTTTCAAAACTTCATTTTTGTAGACATTGACTGTTTGGTCAAGTGGGTTGTAAGCGAGAACAAATACATCCTTTTCTGTAATCATATCACTTAGGAAAGTTTTAAATTCCTCTATTCGAGGTCGTAATTCAGCAAGATTGCTTCCTGTAGATTTTTCGAAACCTGCATTCATAGCTTTAGTCAATTTGCTTGAAGAAACCATTGAAGAAGTAATTTCAATACGGATTGCCATTTCGGTATCACTGTCAATAATAAATTGTGGATCCTGGCTTAGCTGCGATAAATATAAGGCTTGAACATAAACTTCCAACCACATTTTTGATCTGCCTCCAGCACCGTTAAGTTGTAAACTTTTGCCTTGAAATTCAATTTTTCTGGGAACAGTAACGCCATTCACATCAAGCTGAGTCTGGGCTGAAACGGTTGAGAATTGTATACTAAAAAGGAATGTAAGTAGAAGTAAACTTTTTTTCATGTTTTATGGAAATTATAATTATTGAGCAAAAATAATGTTAATTTATCAATTTTATAGCGTTCTTAAATATGTTTTTTTTGACTCAATTTTGCTTTTTTTGTTTGTATAGGATTAGTAATCAAATTAGTAAGAGTTGTTTTACGGGAAGCCGTATATTTTAAGAATTGTTTAATCTTTTTAGCAACTAAACTTTACTAAAATTTTAGCAATCGTACTTTTTTGATCCTGTATTTTATTCTTGTTTTTTAGAGTAATGATTGCAAATTTGATGCATGTTACGCTAAATTTTTAAGATTATAACGAAAACGTTATCGTAATTATTGCCGATCTAGTAAATTTATATGCGCGCATTGTTAAACTCACTTTTAAAATTTATCTTTGGGAGCCTTTTTACAAAAAAGGCAATTCAAAAAAACAAAACAAAAATAACCGTCATCTTAATTTCGATATTTTAAATCGGGTTAAGCTGAGAAAAATAAAACAGGATAATTATGGATTTTAATCTTACCGAAGAACATTTAATGATTCAACAAGCTGCAAGAGATTTTGCTCAAAACGAATTGCTGCCAGGTGTTATTGAACGTGACGAAAAACAAATTTTTCCAACAGAACAAATTAAAAAAATGGGGCAACTAGGATTCATGGGAATGATGGTTGATCCTAAATATGGCGGAAGTGGATTGGATGCAATTTCTTATGTACTTGCTATGGAAGAAATCTCGAAAGTAGACGCATCAGCTTCTGTAGTTATGTCTGTAAATAACTCGTTAGTTTGTTGGGGACTGCAAGAATTTGGGACCGAAGAACAAAAACAAAAATATTTACCAGGTTTAGCATCAGGAGAAATTCACGGAGCATTTTGCTTAAGTGAGCCTGAAGCTGGTAGTGATGCTACTTCGCAAAAAACTACTGCGATTGATATGGGAGATCATTATTTGGTAAACGGAACAAAAAACTGGATTACAAACGGAAACACAGCATCAGTTTATTTGGTGATTGCGCAAACAGATTCGGAGAAAAGGCATAAAGGAATTAATGCTTTGATTATGACTAAAGATATGCCGGGCTTCTCTATTGGACCAAAAGAACAAAAAATGGGAATCCGTGGTTCTGATACACACTCTTTGATGTTTAGTGATGTAAAAGTTCCTAAAGAAAATAGAATTGGTGAAGACGGTTTCGGATTTAAATTTGCAATGAAAACACTTGCAGGTGGTCGTATCGGAATTGCTTCTCAGGCTTTAGGAATTGCGTCAGGAGCTTATGAACTGGCTTTGAAATATTCTAAAGAACGTAAGGCTTTTGGTACTGAAATTTGCAACCACCAGGCTATTGCTTTTAAACTAGCAGATATGGCAGTTAATATTGAAGCAGCGCGTCATTTGTGTATGAAGGCAGCTTGGGATAAAGACCAACATAAAAATTACGATGTAAGTGGTGCAATGGCAAAATTATTTGCTTCACAAGTGGCGATGGATACAGCTGTTGAGGCGGTTCAGATTCACGGAGGTAATGGTTATGTAAAAGAGTACCATGTAGAACGTTTTATGCGTGATGCAAAAATAACCCAAATTTACGAAGGAACTTCAGAGATTCAGAAAATTGTAATTTCGAGAGCTGTTATTGCAGGATAAATTTCTTAGAAGAATAGATAATTAAAACCCCTTCAGACTACTCAATGTCTAAAGGGGTTTTTGTTTGGATTTTAATTTCGTTATATTTACAGAAATAAACTTTTTATGTACGAAGATTTAAAATACTGGTATTTACGAGACCATAAATTGTTTAGAACTTTGAGTTACTCACAGATTAAACAATTGTGCATTATCACAGGTTTTAAAAAAGCGTCAAAAGGAGAAATCATTTACTTCTCTACTTCAGATTTGCCGCGTATCTTTTTGCTTAAAAAAGGAAATATTAAAATTGTATCTATCGATGAAGAAGGTAACGAAACCATAAAAGATATCATTCAGAAGGGAGATTTGTTTGGAGAACTGACTTTGGAAACAGATACTAAGAATGAAGAATATGCAAAAGTGCTTTCAGACGATGTTGCTATTTGTAGTTTTCTAATGTCAGATTTTGAAGATTTATTGTTAAGAAATCCAACTCTGGCACTTTCGTATACCAAATTTGTTGGTTTGAAAATGAAACGTATCAAAAACAGCTACGCTAATTTAATTTCTAAAGATGCAAAAACCAGATTGTATCAGTTTCTTAAAGACTGGGCAGAAAAGGAAGGAACTGCAGATGGAAATTCTGTAACGATTGAAAATTACTTAACACAAAATGATATTGCCCAAATCATTTGTACTTCCAGACAAACCGCGACCCAGTTGTTAAACGAAATGGAGACCAATAAGCTGTTACATTACAATAGAAAAGAGATTGTCATTCTGGATATTACCAAAATTTAATTATTTTCGGCTAAGTGTAAATTAGCCGACATTTACCTTTTTCATACTACCGTAATTTTACATTATTAAATTAAGATGTAAAATTAAAAATTATGAAAAAACTATTTTTTGCTGTTTTAGTAGCCTTAAGTACGGTCGCTACTGCACAAAGTTCGCTTCCTAAGATGGCGAGCGATGTTGCTCCTTTATTAATAGGAGAGAAAATCCCAAATAACACATTAAAAACATCTGAAAATGCAGCGGTAAAAATTTCTGATTTACTTAGAAAGAAAAAAACAGTTTTAGTTTTCTATCGCGGCGGCTGGTGTCCTTATTGTAATATGCATTTACAGGCATTAGCGGAAGCTGAGAAACAAATCCTGAATCTTGGATACCAAATTATTGCTATAAGTCCTGATGCCTCTGAGAACTTAAAAATTACAGAAGAAAAAGATAAAGTAAAATACACTTTGCTTTCTGACTCTGAAGGAGAGTTTACCAAAGCGGTTGGAATTGCTTACGAAGCTCCTGAAAACTATAAATCGGTAATTAACGTACATTCTAAAGGAATCAATACGAGTTTCTTACCTGTTCCTTCTGTTTTTATTGTAAACCCGGATAGTGAGATTCTTTTCGAATATATTGCTCCGGATTTTAAGCACCGTATTTCGACAGAATTACTTGTTTCAGTATTAAAAAACCTAAAATAAAACAAGATGAAAAAACTACTTTTTTTTGTATTGATTTTGATTTCAGGTCTTTCATTTGCTCAGAATGATGCGAAAAGAATCAGTCAGTACAATTTAGAAAACAAAGTAGCCATTAAAGGCTATGATCCTGTTGGGTATTTTAATCAGGGAAAAGCCATTAAGGGAAAGAATGAGCTATCAGCTTCTTATCAGGGAGTGACCTATAAATTTTTTTCAAATGAGAACAAACAGGAATTTTTTAAAAATCCATCTAAATATGAACCGCAGTACGGAGGCTGGTGCGCTTATGCTTTAGGAAGTTCCGGAGAGAAAGTGGATATAAATCCTGAAACGTTTAAAATTATTGACGGTAAACTCTATTTGTTTTATAATGCCTTCTTTAATAATACCTTGAAAAGTTGGAATAAAAACCAAACCAATTTGAAGGCACAAGCGGATGACAACTGGAAAAAAATAAACAAGTAACAGCGATGACAAAATCAGAAAAAATAGTCTGGATTTTAAGAATTGTTGCAGCTGGAATTTTACTGCAGACCTTATTTTTTAAATTCAGTGGAGCAAAAGAAAGTATATATATATTCTCAACTTTAGGAATAGAGCCTTATGGAAGAATTGGCTCAGGAATAGCCGAATTAGTTGTTGCCATTTTAATTTTAATTCCAAAAACAACATGGATTGGTGCTTTGGGCGGATGCGGAGTGATGGCCGGAGCCATTTTTTCTCACTTGTTTGTTTTAGGAATTGTCGTTCAGAATGATGGTGGTTTTCTCTTCTTGTTGGCCATTATTACTTTATTATGTTGCCTAGGGTTACTTTATTTCAATAAAAATAAATTGTTTAATCTTCTAAATTTAAAATAGCCATGTTACTAAAATCAATACGTCACAGTTTAGATGAACTCAATGATTTGTTGAGTCAATTATCGGATACAGATTATGCAAAACCTTGTCCTGCTTTAAATAATTCAACAATTGGTGAGCATATACGACACATACTCGAGATGTTTAAAGGTCTGGAAAATGGTTACGATGTGGGAATCGTAAATTATGATAACCGAGAACGAAATACCCGAATTCAAACCGAAACTGGGTATGCGAAAGAACTTATAACTGAAATAAAAACAGAACTGAAAAGCGAGAACAAGATTATTTATTTAGAACAGGTAATTGATGGACTTTCGCTTAGAATTCAGAGCAATTATTACAGAGAGCTGTTATATAATCTGGAGCATTGCATTCATCATCAGGCTTTGATAAAAGTTGCAGTTTTGCCATTTAAGAATATTTTAGTCGATGAGAATTTTGGTGTAGCTCGTTCCACTATAGAATATCGTAAACAATGTGTACAGTAAGTTTTGTCAATAATAACGGAGTTGTGATTATTACTTCAAATCGGGATGAAAAAGTAATTCGTCCCGAAGCCATCGCGCCAAAAAATTATTGTCAGAATGGGAAAACCATTATGTATCCAAAAGATCCGAAAGCAGGAGGGACTTGGTTTGCAGTGGATAAAAACGGAAGTATACTGGTACTTTTGAATGGGGGAATAGAGAAACACCGCTCTCTGTTTCCGTATCGAAAAAGCAGGGGACTGGTTGCTTTGGATATTATTTCCAGTACATCGCCTAAGGACTTTTGGAATGAAATTAATCTGGAAGATATCGAGCCCTTTACGTTGGTTTTGTATCAGGGTGGGGCATTGTATGAATTGATTTGGGATGGCCTTGTCAAAATAAAGACAGCGTTAGAATCTTCTAAAAACCACATCTGGTCATCAGTTACTCTGTATCCTGAAGAAATTAGAAAGAGACGCTCCAACTGGTTTTTTGATTTTTTGAAAGACAAAGAGGAAATCTCTGCTGCGGATATGTTAGATTTTCATCGAAACACTCAAAATGATGATTCTGAAAACGGTTTGATCATTAACCGAGAAAATGTTCTGAAAACGCTGAGCGTAACTCAGGTTGTAATTAAGCAGAACAAAGGAGCTATGAGATATTATGATTTAATTAGAGCAGAAGACTTTTCGACTTCTTTTATAAGTATTTAAACCAGTAAAGATGAAATTATTTTTTCATAGAATAAGCAATTGGGAGTATTGGCCTTTTAAGGTGCTTTACGTTCCTATCTATTTTCTTTGGGCCTACTATGCTGTCAAAGCGAGATCGGTATTTTTCTTTAATGCGTCCAATCCGAAGATAAAAAACGGCGGATTTATAATGGAGAGCAAAAAACAAATATATGATTTGCTTCCTAAAGAATGTTATCCAAATACTATTTTGATTCGGGAGTGTACAGGTTTAGAAAAGATTGTCGAAAAGATAATAGAAAGCAGCATGTATTTTCCTTTAATAGCTAAACCTGATATTGGTTTACGTGGTTCCGGTGTGAAAAAAATCAGAAATGTATTGGAGTTGAGTGAATATGCCAGAAAAGCAAATTTTGATTTTTTATTGCAGGATCTCATTCCATTTAAAAATGAAGTCGGGATTTTTTATGTACGTCATCCGCATCAAAAAGAGGGGATAATTACTGGAATCGTTTCGAAAGAATTTTTAATTGTTACCGGTGACGGTGTTTCGACTATTGAAGATTTGATTTGTAAAACACCACGATTTCAATTGCAGCTCGAAGTTTTAAAGGAGGAATATGGTAATCAATTGCAGAAGATTTTACCACAGGGTGAAAGTATAAATTTAGTGCCTTTTGGGAATCACGCGCGAGGGGCAAAATTCCTGGACGGAAGCGATTGGATTACACCACAACTGACAGCGACGATTGATGAAATTGCTAAGAAGGTCCCCGAGTTTTACTTCGGACGCTTTGATATCATGTACAATACTTTTGAAGAATTAGAGCGCGGAGAGCAATTTCAGGTCGTAGAACTAAACGGAGCGGCAAGTGAACCCACACACATTTACGATCCGAAACACTCGGTTTGGTTTGCCTGGAAAGAACTGGCGAGACACATTACGTATATGTATGAAATCAGTGCCGAGAACCATAAAAAAGGAGTTCCGTATCTCGATTATAAAGTGGGCATTCGGGAATATAAATTGCATTTGGCGCAAAACAGTAAGATCGTAAATTTTTAGAAATGAAAAGAATAAAAAATATCTCAGTAGGATTTTTGGTGAGCTTCATCGGATCGATTCCATTGGGGTATTTGAATTTAGTAGGTTTGGAGATTTACTCAAAATCGGGGCTCATTAACCTAGTCCTTTTTTTGTTCGGGGTCATTTTTGTTGAAACTTTTGTGATTTATTTCACTTTAATTTTTGCAAGACAACTGATTCGCAATAAAAAATTGATGAAGATGATTGATTTTTTTGCGGTTGGATTTATGTTTGTTCTCGCTTTTCTTTTCTATTGCGGTTTTAATAATCAGACAGCAAAATCTAATGATGCTTTACAGGAGTATTTAATGTACTCGCCATTTGTGATTGGAGTTGTTTTAAATTGCTTTAATTTTTTACAGCTGCCTTTCTGGACCAGTTGGAACCTATATTTGATTAACGGAGAGTATATTACAATAGAAAGGAAGTTAAAATATTATTATATTGCAGGAACTTTGATTGGTATTTTTTTTGGGATGTTGAGCCTGATTATAATTTTACAGGCTTTTTTTGCAAAAAACAATTCATTGTCAAAGTATGTAATGCCTGTATTTATTCCGTTTTTTTTCATTGTGTTGGGAAGTGTTCAGGTGTTTAAAGTGTATAAAAAATATTTTAAATCAACTGTTTTAGAAGTTTAATTGCTAAAGCACATTTAAATCCTCATTTATGAAAAAACATTGCCTTATTCTGCTTCCGTTTGTTTTTTTAGCCTGTAAATCGAATCCTTCGGTAGCTACTATTGCTCCGATAACTGATTCAAAACCTGTTGAAGTTACCTATAAAGTTAAGGAATCAGAGGTATCTGATTTTCTAAAAAAATTATCTTCAGATGAGATGGAAGGGCGTGAAACCGGAACAAAAGGAATCGAGAAAGCGGCCGTTTTTTTAGAAGACTTCTTCAAACAAAACAAAGTGAAACCTTATTTTGTTTCCTACAGAGATACCCTCACCAATTTTAAAACACCGGCCTATAATATTGTTGGAGTTATAGAAGGAACAGATCCGGTGCTGAAAAAAGAATTCGTGGTATTAAGTGCACATTACGATCATATCGGACTGGAGAAAAAACAACAGCCGGATGTCGTTTTTAATGGTGCTAATGATGATGCCTCGGGAGTAACGGCAGTTGCAGAGCTGGCAAAGTATTTTAGCGAAACAAAATCGAACAAACGCAGTATTCTTTTTGTGTTTTTTGCAGGAGAAGAAAAAGGATTGTTAGGGTCTAAAAGTTTGGTGCAAAAACTTAAAAAGCAAAATTTTAATTTGTACACACAATTGAATATCGAAATGATTGGTGTGCCAATGAAACGGGATTATCTGGCCTATATTACCGGTTTTGATAAAAGTAATATGGCCCAAAAAATAAACGAGTATACCGGTAAAAAAACAATCGGGTTCTTGCCTAAAGAAGCCGAATATAAATTGTTTTATAGATCGGATAACTTTTCTTTTTATGAGGCATTTAAAAAACCATGTCAGTCCATAAGTACTTTTGATTTTGAAAATTTCGGCTTTTATCACCATGTTTCAGATGAATTTAAGGTAATGGATATTCCGCATATGACTTCTTTTATTCAGGAATTTTTGCCGGCAGTTACTAAAATTACGATTACACCAACGGAAGAAATTACAATGAATAATTAATCTGTAGTTTTATTCGATTTACTTATTTTTGCTTTATGAAAAATATTATTGTTACCGGAACCAGTCGTGGAATTGGTTACGAATTAGCATTGCAGTTTGCCAATGCAGGTCATCAGGTTCTGGCAATTTCCAGAAAAGTACCGACTACACTTTTAGAACATCAAAATATTAGCTGTCTGTCTGTTGATCTGGCAGATGAAACGGCTTTGACGGAAGTAGATCAGTTTCTTTCTTCTTCCTGGAAAAGGGTGGATGCAGTGGTACATAACGCCGGTGCATTATTGTTAAAACCTTTTGCCGAAACTACTCAGGCTGATTTTGAAAGTATTTACAAAGTGAATGTTTTTGCTGTTGCTAACTTAACTCGTATTTGTCTTCCTTATCTTCAAAGCGGTAGCCATGTGGTAACCATTAGTTCTATTGGAGGGGTAAGAGGAAGTCTGAAATTCGCAGGTCTGGCAGCTTATAGTTCCAGTAAAGGAGCTGTAATTACTTTGACTGAATTATTGGCGGAAGAATACAAAGAAAGAGGGATTTCATTTAATGTGCTGGCTCTGGGTTCTGTTCAGACAGAAATGTTAAACGAAGCTTTTCCGGGTTATCAGGCGCCAATTTCTGCCGAAGGAATGGCAACCTACATCAATGATTTTACACTCAACGGAAATAAATATTTCAACGGAAAAGTGCTGGAAGTTTCATCTACTAATCCGTAGTTAATTATGAATTATGAATTATGAATTTTGAGTTATGAGTGAAAGTATTATTAAAATTAAAAGTTTTGAATTAGCTGTTAAAGGAGTTAATTTTTATAAATACTTAATTTCTGAAAAGAAAGAATTTATAATGAGTAAACAATTTTTACGTTCTGTTACTTCAGTAGGAGCAAATGTTCGTGAAGCTATTAATGCACAAAGTAAAGCTGACTTCATACATAAATTATCAATTTCTCAAAAAGAGTGCGACGAGTCCCTGTATTGGTTAGAGCTTTTACGGGCGACTGATTATGTTTCTATTACAGAGTTTGAATCCATGCACAATCCATGTACAGAAGTGCTGAAAATTATCAAAAGCATCCTAATTACATCAAAAAAGAACTTGAATGGGAATTAATAACTCATACTTTATAATTCATAATTATTTTGAGCGAAACTTTAGCTAAATACATACCGGAGCATGCCGTAAAGCCTGTTTTTGATTTGATTGTTGCCAATCAGGTTCATCTGAAAATCGTCAATGAGCGTCAGACGCGTCATGGTGATTACAGAAGAGGGCCAAGCGGTAAGCATGAAATTACGGTGAATGCGAGTTTGAATAAATATCGCTTTTTGATTACGCTCATTCATGAGATTTCGCATTTGGTTGCCTTTGAGAAGTTTGGAAGAAATATAAAACCGCATGGGAATGAATGGAAGTTCACTTTTCAAAGGATGATGGTTCCTTTTATTCGTCCCGAAATTTTCCCGGGTTCATTATTGCCTTTGTTGGCAAGGCATTTTAAGAATCCTTCGGCAAGCAGTGATACCGATACCACTTTATCTTTGGCCTTAAAACAATACGATGCCGCCAACGATAAGAGCTATATTTTTGAAATTCCCTACGGAAGTGTATTCAGGATTAAAAACGGTAAAGTATTCAAGAAATTGGCCGTCAGAACCAAGCGTTTTGAATGTATTGAAATTAGCTCGGGAAAAACATATTTATTTAATCCAAATGCTGAAGTGGAGTTAATAAACTAGAAGAAAATTCCAAAAAAAAATCCAAATTCCAATACTTATACGGTTGGAATTTGGAATTTTTTTATTGAGTTTCTCAACGGGAATTGGAATTTAAAACCTTTATCCTTTCAAATAAGCCTCTCTTACTTTTTTAAACAGATTTGAAGAGTAAACGAATTTTACAATCGCTTCGTTATCGGTTCTAAAAATTTCTTCTTTAGTTCCTTGCCAAGCTTTAATACCTTTTTTCAGGAATACGATATTCTCACCAATTTCCATTACTGAGTTCATATCGTGGGTGTTGATCACCGTTGTAATATTATATTCTTCTGTGATTTCTTTGATTAGATTGTCGATCAAAGTAGAAGTATTTGGATCTAAACCTGAGTTTGGCTCATCACAAAATAAGTACTTTGGATTGTTCACAATCGCGCGTGCAATTGCAACACGTTTTTGCATTCCTCCCGAAATTTCAGAAGGTAATTTTTTATGTGCATCAACTAAGTTTACTCTTTCCAGAACAAAATCAACACGTTCTTTGATTTTTGCCTTATTGTCGTTGGTAAACATTTTTAAGGGGAATGCCACATTTTCTTCAACGGTCATTGAATCAAACAAAGCACTTCCTTGAAAAACCATGCCTATTTCAGTTCTTAACTCTCTTTTTTCATCGGGATCCAGTTCTGAATAAACACGACCGTCAAAGGAAATAGTTCCTTTGTCTGGTGTATGAATTCCTAACAGACTTTTTAATAAAACTGTTTTTCCGGATCCACTCTGTCCAATAATCAGGTTAGTTTTTCCAGTTTCAAAAACTGTCGAAACACCTTTCAGAACTTTGCTGTCGCCAAATGATTTTTCTAAATTTTTTACTTCTATCATGATCCTAGTAACAATTGTGTTAGTATATAATTAAAAAGAATGATTGAAACCGAAGTCCAAACAAACGATACTGTACTGGCTTTACCTACCTCAAGGGCACCACCTTTCATATAATAACCGTGAAAAGAAGGTATGGTAGCCAACAGCATGGCAAATATTAAAGTTTTAATAAAAGCATAAGTGATGTGAAAAGGAATGAATTCCATTTGAGCACCAATAATGAAGTCATTACTTGTGGTAAAGCCTCCGTAAACACCAGCAAGCCATCCTCCAAAAATTCCTAAAAACATACTGATTCCGATTACAAAAGGATACAATAGTAAAGCAATAATTTTAGGAAAAACCAGGTAGTTAAGAGAGTTTACACCCATAACTTCCAACGCATCGATTTGTTCTGTAACACGCATAGTACCGATACTTGAGGTGATAAAGGAACCCATTTTTCCGGCCATAATTACCGAAATAAAAGTAGGAGCGAACTCTAAAATCACGGACTGACGTGTAGCAAAACCAATTAAATATTTTGGGATTAACGGATTAGTTAAGTTTAAAGCGGTTTGAATCGCAACAACACCTCCAACAAAGAAAGAGATAAAACAAACAATACCTAAAGAGTCTATAATTAAATCATCAATTTCTTTGAAAATTAATTGTCGCATAACAGGCCATTTGGTCTGTTTATTGAAAATCTCTTTCAGCATTAAAAAATATCTCCCGATTTGGGATAAGTAACGAATTAGCATCATAGTTTTACAAATATTGGCTAAGGTAAAAAGAAGTTATGAGTTTTGGGGTATGAGTTAAGTCTTTTCGGTTGTTTTCCGGATCAAATTAACTTTTCTTTCATTTTTTGAAAGCGATAATTCCTAATAAATTTAGCTTGTTCAGGGGTAACCAGTAGTGGCGTTTTGGCTCTTTTTGCTTTCCAGAATCCTTGGATATAATCAAAAAAAAGGAGCGGTTTTTTCTTCATCATGGCCAATTTGGCCGATGCGATTGCCGTAATCCAGAAGCCGTATCCTAAAGTAAAAAAAGCTTCACCTTGCTTGTATCGGGCTGTTTTGTTATAATTTGCACCTGTTGGTTTAAGATGTTTTACGTGCAAAGAAGAGTCAGTAACAATCTTCCATCCGTAATATTTACAAAGTAATTCGTCTACAGTATCCCAGCCCATAGCAGGTTTTAAACCTCCAATTTGCTCGAAAGCAGCTTTGCGATACGCTTTTAATGCTCCGCGAATATGATCTTTGTCGGTAAGATTTTCGAGAATCCAGTCGCCATTTTTTTCAATGTAACAGAAACCACCCGCCATTCCAATTTTTGAATCAGATTGAAAATGGGTAATAATCGTTTCGAAGTAATTGGTAGGAAAAATGAGATCACCATCTATTTTTACAATAATATCATATTCTGAATCCAAAGTTTCAAAACCTTTTTGAAAAGCCTGAATAACTTTGCTTCCGGGCATATGAATCGCATCTGACGTTTTATTTACAATAGAAATAAAAGGATGGTCTTTTGCAAAACCCAATACAATTTCTTCTGTCCTATCCGTTGAGTTGTCATTTACCACTACAATTTTTGAAGGTAAAACAGTTTGTGAAACCAAAGACTGTAATGTCAAGCCAATTAAATCTTGTTCGTTGTGAGCCGGAATGACGATGTAATACTTCATAATTTTTAATTTAAATTCCAATTCTTTAAATTCCAAATTCCAATCAAAACAGGCTTAATTGGAATTTGGATTTTTTTATTGGAATTTGACTTTAGGCTTTTATTTTTTCCGCGACAACAATATAATATCTTGGCGTGAAATATCTTAGTAAAGGTCTGAATCCAAACTTTTTTACGGGATGTGTAAATTTTTGGCGGTCGGTTATTTTCCAGCCTGTTTTTTCTAAAAGCCAGTCCAGTTGCCAGTCTTCAAATTCATGATAATGTCTGTCCCACATATCGGTCTTAGAACGATACGCCGATGAAAACCATAAACGCAACGGAATTGATATTAACAACTTGTCACATTTTACGTTTTGTAAAATTGTGTAAGGATTTAGTAAGTGCTCGAAGATTTCAAATGCGGTAAAAACAGTATATTCTTCAGTTTGCAAAGCCGTTTGATCGTTGTCTAAATCTTCGCCTTTTGTATTTTTTACAGTATAACCATTTTCTTCCATTATTTTAGAGAATGGATTTGATACACCAAAATCAAAAATGGTTTCTGATGTTTTAACGTGTTTTTGTAAAAACTCTAAAGTAAGTTTGAATCTTTTATTCGGAAACGTTTTTTCGTACATAGTCGCTGCGAGGAACGAAACAATCTCTCGTTCTTGATTTATAATTAGGGCACAAATATACTAAAAAAGTCCGCATCTTATAATGCGGACTTTTTTAGTATTCAGTCTCAGTATTCAGTTGACTGTGAACTGCGACTGAATATTGCGACTGCGACTAATACCTGTAAACAAATGCATTGATATTCATTCCTGCTCCGACAGAGGCAAAAATGACAACATCTCCTTTGTTTATTTCATGATTTTCCAGTTTACCCTGAATCAATAAGTCGTAAAGGGTAGGCACTGTAGCAACGCTGGAGTTTCCTAAGTCATGAATGCACATTGGCATAACATTTTCAGGAGGTGTTTTGTCGTATAGTTTATAGAATCGGGCAATAATTGCTTCGTCCATTTTTTCGTTGGCCTGGTGAATCAGAATTTTTTTGACTTCATCGATAGCGATTCCACTTTTATCTAAGCAGCTTTTCATAGCACATGGAACTTGACTTAAGGCGAATTCGTATATCTTACGTCCGTACATTTTGATGTATTTAATGTCTGGATCTAAATCAGGGTTGTATGATTTCCCAAAGTACAGGTAGTTAGCTTCCTCATTGGCAAAAGTAGCACTCTCGTAAGATAACAACCCGGCTTCATCATCAGAAGCTTCTAAAATTGAAGCACCAGCTCCATCAGAGTAAATCATCGAATCGCGATCGTGATCGTCAACCACTCTTGAAAGGGTTTCGGCACCAATTACTAAAACTCTTTTTGCCATACCAGATTTTATAAAAGCATTCGCTTGCAGAACACCTTCAATCCACCCTGGGCACCCAAAAAGAATATCGTAAGCGACACATTTCGGGTTTTTAATATTTAATTTGTTTTTTACACGTGTTGCTAAACTCGGTAAAATATCAGTTTGATGTGTTCCTGATTTTACATCGCCAAAGTTATGCGCAAAAATAATGTAATCTAAAGTTTCGCGATCGATCTTCGCATTTTCAAGCGCTCTTTCGGCAGCAAAAAAAGCAAGATCAGATGAGGTATGATGGTCTTCGGCGTAGCGGCGATTTTCGATTCCGGTAATGCCTTTAAATTTTTTTATTACAACTTCGTTAGGGTAACCAAAAGGAGTTCCGTCTTCATTTAAAAAAACATGATCGCCAAAGTCAGTATTGCTTACTTCTTTATTAGGAATGTAACTTCCTATACCTATTATTTTTATTTTCATTATTCCTTTATTGTCCGGTAAATTTATTGCTAAAGTATAAATAAAATCATGATAACTATCATAAAAAATACTATGCACGCATATAATTGTGGAATAGTAATTTTTTGCGACATATATTGTTTATTTTCTAATGAATTTTAGATTTTATCGAGATTTCAAACGTTTGCGATTGAGGGTATATTGGCTTGCTTTTGTTAATTAAAACAGAAATTTTTTTTGATTTGTTACAAATGAAACATAAGTGCGAAAAAGTGTTTGAAATAGAAAACCCGACGGTTTTGAAACCTGTCGGGTTTGAGTATGTATGTAAAGAAAAATTTATTTCTTAGTTTTCCATGTAAGCTTCAATAGGAGCACAGCTACATACTAAGTTTCGGTCACCGTATGCATCGTCTACACGACGAACTGATGGCCAGAATTTATTGTCAGCAATATACTCTAATGGGTAAGCTGCTTTTTCTCTCGAATAAGGGAAATCCCAAGTATCATTAGTTAACATTGCTAATGTATGAGGTGCATTTTTTAATACATTATTTTTATCATCTGCTGTTGCAGCTTCGATTTCTTTTCTAATTGAAATTAGAGCGTCACAGAAACGATCTAACTCTGCTAAATCTTCAGATTCTGTAGGTTCAATCATTAGAGTTCCGGCAACCGGGAAAGAAACTGTAGGAGCGTGGAAACCATAATCCATTAAACGCTTTGCGATGTCACCAACTTCAATTCCGTTTTCTTTAAACGAACGGCAATCTAAGATCATTTCGTGAGCAGCTCTTCCGCATTCTCCTGTATAAAGAATTGGGTAGTGTCCTTCAAATCTGGTTTTCATGTAGTTCGCGTTTAGGATAGCGTGCTCTGTAGCACTTTTTAATCCTTCAGCTCCCATCATTGTGATGTAACCGTAAGAGATTAAGCATACTAAAGCTGATCCGTAAGGTGCAGATGAAATAGCTGTAATAGCTTGTTCTCCACCCACTTTTAAGATTGGGTTTGTTGGTAAAAATGGAACAAGTTTTTCGTTCACACAGATTGGTCCAACTCCAGGTCCACCGCCACCGTGTGGAATAGCGAATGTTTTGTGTAAGTTTAAGTGACAAACGTCAGCGCCAATTGTAGCCGGATTTGTTAATCCAACCTGAGCATTCATATTAGCGCCATCCATATATACTAATCCGCCATTATCGTGGATTAATTTAGTGATTTCAATGATTGAAGATTCGAAAACTCCGTGAGTAGAAGGATAGGTTACCATTAAGCAAGATAAATCATCTTTGTGTTCAATCGCTTTTTCTCTTAAATCTTCTACATCAATATTTCCTTCCGGAGTCGTTTTAGTAACGATGATTTTCATTCCGGCCATAGCTGCAGAAGCAGGATTGGTTCCGTGAGCTGATGAAGGAATTAAACATACATTACGGTGACTATCGCCTCTTGATAAATGGTAAGCACGGATAGCCATTAAACCTGCATACTCTCCCTGAGCTCCTGAATTAGGCTGCAATGTTGTTCCGGCAAATCCGGTAATTACATTTAATTGCTGCTCTAATTTTTTAAGCATTGTGATATAACCTTCAGCTTGTTCTACTGGTGCAAAAGGGTGAATGCTGTTCCAGTTTGGCATTGACAGAGGTAACATTTCTGAAGCTGCGTTTAATTTCATTGTACAAGAACCTAATGAAATCATAGAATGATTCAATGATAAATCTTTACGTTCTAATTTTTTGATGTAACGCATCAACTGACTTTCTGAATGATGGTTGTTGAATACATCATGTGTTAAGAAAGGAGACGTTCTTTCTAATGAAGCCGGTAACTGACTTGCCGCAGATAATTCAGAAACGGTAAAAGTTTCTTTTCCTAAAGCTTCAGCAAAAATGGAAATAATTTGGTTGATGTCCGCAATTGAAGTCGTTTCGTTAAATGAAATCGAAATGGATTCGGCATCAGGATAGAAGAAGTTTACTTCGTTTTTCTCCGCAACAGCTTTTACTTTTTGAGCGTCAGCTTTTACTAAAATAGTATCAAAGTAAGCAGTGTTGGTTTGGTAAACGCCTAACTTATTTAAAGCTTCAGCAGAAGTAACTGCAGATGAGTGTACTTTGTTCGCAATGTATTGTAATCCTTTTGGGCCGTGATAAACCGCATACATTCCGGCCATAACCGCTAATAAAACCTGAGCTGTACAAATATTTGAAGTCGCTTTTTCACGTTTAATGTGCTGTTCACGAGTTCCTAAAGCCATACGCAAAGCACGGTTTCCGTTTACATCGATAGATACTCCGATGATACGACCCGGCATAGATCGTTTGTATTCTTCTTTAGTTGCGAAAAAAGCAGCGTGAGGACCACCATAGCCCATTGGTACACCAAAACGTTGTGAAGTTCCAACTACTACAGCTGCGCCCATTTCTCCAGGAGAAGTTAAAGCAGCTAACGATAAAATATCGGCAGCAAAGGCAACTTTGATTTCATTTTCTTTTGCTTTCGCAACAAAAGTACTATAATCGTTTACCTGACCATATTTTCCTGGGTATTGTAAAATAGCTCCGAAAAATTCATTTGAGAAATCAAATGCTTCGTGGTTTCCAACTACTAATTCAATTCCGATAGGAGTTGAACGCGTTTGTAATATGGATAAAGTCTGTGGTAAAATTTCTTCAGAAACGAAGAATTTGTTTGTATTGTTTTTCTTTTGGTCACGTGTACGAACGTCAAATAATAACGCCATTGCTTCTGCAGCAGCAGTTCCTTCATCTAATAAAGAAGCATTTGCGATTTCCATTCCTGTTAATTCAATAACTGTAGTCTGGAAATTTAAAATAGCTTCAAGACGACCTTGAGCAATTTCAGCCTGATAAGGAGTATAAGCAGTGTACCATCCTGGATTCTCAAAAATATTTCTTTGAATTGGAGCCGGAACGATAGTTGGATGATAACCCAAACCAATATATGATTTGAATACTTTATTTTTCTTTCCTAATTGCTGAATATGGTTTGCGAATTCGTACTCCGTCATCGCAGGATCTAAGTTTAAGGGTGCTTTTAGACGAATGTCATCCGGAAGGGTTTCATAAACAAGTTGTTCGATCGATTCAACTCCAATAGTCTGTAACATGTGTTGAAGATCTGTTTCTCTTGGACCAATGTGTCTTAAAGCAAAAGCATCTGTTTTCATATAGTAGTAAAAGTGTTGTTTTTTAGTCGCGCAAAATTAAGTATTAATAATAATTTATTGCACATTTTTAACTTCATTTTTTATGAAATTTTCAATTAAAGATATGGTTTGTTAATAATTGATTAGATTTGAATAATGAAAGTGTTAAAGTACATATTAGATTTTTACCTGAATGGCAGTATTCATGTGGCTTTATCATGTTACGCACTCATTCGTATTACTTTTCATGTGTTTCATATTCAGTACGATGAGTCAATGGCTTTGTTTGGTTTTTTTGGAACAATTGTGGGGTATAATTTTGTTAAATACGATGTTTTGGTTCGTGTTCAGAAGAAAACAATTGGTAACCAATTGAAAATTATTGCAGTTTTGAGTTTTATTTCACTGATATTAGTAGGCTATTATTTTTTTCAGTTGAAACGAATTACTCAAATTATTTCGATTGTAATTTTTCTGATTACGGCACTTTATACCCTTCCTTTTTTTCCGAATAGAAGGAATGCACGAAATTGGGCAGGTGTAAAAATTTATATTGTCGCAGTTTGCTGGGTGGGAGCGACGCTGGTTTTACCGTTAATAAATGCAGGAATTCCGTTTACCAGTGACTTTTTTATAAAATGCATTCAGCGTTTCATTTTGGTTTTTGTTCTGGTTTTGGTTTTTGAAATTATTGATCTGGCCAATGACGATCCACATTTGCAAACGGTTCCGCAAACAATAGGAGTAAAGCGAACCAAAATTTTGGGACTCTTGTTGCTAATTCCTTTTTGGAGCTTAGAAGTTTTTGTTTCTACTTTTAATTATCATGATGCTTTTATCAATTTGATCATGGTTCTTATGTTGATGTTGTTTATTGCGTTTGCAAATCCAAATCGATCTAAATATTATACTTCATTTTGGGTGGAAAGCGTACCGATATTTTGGTGGCTGATGACTGTGTTTTTATAAATTATATAATTAAAATATCTATGAAAGAAGGAGAACAAGAAATAATATACTTCTTAAGATTTCGATTTACGTTTCTACAGTTTTTAGCATTGTTTTTTGGGTGGAATTTCTTTATCTGTTTTATTTGGCCGGTTATGATTGACTCCTATTTTGGAGTTACAATTTTTGTCTGCGCTTTTTCTTTGGTATTTGCAATTGCAGTAAATAATTCGCTGGCTTTACTTTTATTAGTATTATTTCATATCAATAAGAGTATTGTAATTTTTTATCAGCGGGTAATGCTTTTTATTAGTGCTTATTTAGGCACTTGTGTTTTTAGTTGGTTTATGCCGCCTATGAGTATTTATGTTTTTCTTGAACATTTATTTATTAATACACTTACTATTTTTTTGTATTATACAATGGCAATGAAAGGAACTAATAATGATTAATAATTTCAGAATTTTGCTTTAGAATTTTATTTCTTTCTAAAAGGAAATTAGTAAGGTGTTTTTTCAAAAAGAAGTAATCAAATAGTTTTCCGAACAGTCCAAAAGGAGTTTCATAATGCAGTTTGTCTTTCATGATAGTAAATCCTTCTTTTTCTTCAAAAAAATGTTCATGCTTAAATGATTTGAATTTTCCTTCCTCCATTTCATCTGTAAAGTAATCGTAAAAATGCATTGCCGTTATTCTGCTTTTATGGGTAAGGTAAAAGCCGAAGTGTTTTCCTCGCCAGGTTACGGTTTCACCAAGATTTATTAAACCGGAAGTTATCCCTGCAATTGCGACCTCACTTGTTTTGCTGGCAGACTGTTGATGAACGTCAATGTTTCGGGCAGCATCGAAAACTATTTTTTGTGGTGCTTTTATTCGGGTTGTAAGGTTTAGGGCTGTCATTTGCGGTTTTAATTGTTTAGTCCCTACGGGACATTTTTTAGGTTAGAGATATGAGGGTTACCGATATGTAATCTCTCCGAGATTAATTGACTTGGTAAAGTCCCTACGGGACATTTTTTTAGGTTTGGTATATGAGGGTTACCGATATGTAATCTCTCTGAGATTAATTGACTTAGTAAAGTCCCTACGGGACATTTTTTTAGGTTTGGTATATGAGGGTTACCGATATGTAATCTCTCCGAGATTAATTGACTTAGTAAAGTCCCTACGGGACATTTTTTAGGTTAGAGATATGAGGGTTACCGATATGTAATCTCTCCGAGATTAATTGACTTGGTAAAGTCCCTACGGGACATTTTTTTAGGTTTGGTATATGAGGGTTACTGATATGTAATCTCTCCGAGATTAATTGACTTAGTAAAGTCCCTACGGGACATTTTGTCTAGAAAGGATACATTATCATTATATTACTCCTAAGGAAGCAGTTTCACGGATTGAAGTGTAACGATTAATTAAAATTAAATAAATGGGCGAATTAATCTCGGAGAGATTACATATTGGTAAAAAAGTTACTCCGCTCCGAAAAACTGTCCCATAGGGACTATACGAGATTTAGCACAGAGTGATTTTCGTAGCTTTTTTGGTTTCAGTACACCACTTTGGTTCTTTTAGGATAAGAGATTTTGGAAAGCCGAATCAATATTTTCAAACTTAAACTTAAAATTTTTTTCTAAAAGTCGTTTCGGAATTACATTTCTGCTCTTTAAAACCAATTCAGTTTCAGTTCGAATGAAAAAAGATCCGATTTCCAGAAAGAAGGTATTGAGTGGAATTCCAAAAGGAAAACCAACTGCTTTTTGTAGCTTCTTCATAAAATCAATATTGGGTATGGGACTTGGCGATACAATATTTATAACACCGGTTATTTCTTTTTCAAGGATAAATTCGATTGCATTTGCAAAATCATCTTCGTGAATCCAACTTATAAATTGATTTCCTTTTCCTTGTTTTCCTCCAAAGCCAATTTTAGCCAAAGTTTTTATCGGAATAAAAGCACCGCCTTTTTTGCCCAGAACGATTGAAGTCCTCAAGGAGGTTTTTAATGTCTTGGGAGTTTTGGTTTTAAAAAAGGCTTTCTCCCAGGAAAGAGCAACATTTATAGAAAAATCATTTCCTATTTCTCCTTCTGTTTCATCCATTTGTTTATCGCGAGAAAATCGGTAAATGGTAGCAGTAGAGGAGTTCAACCAGTGTTTTGGAGGGTTTTTGCATTTTAAAACAGCTTCGTTTAAAATTTTGGTACTTTCGATTCTGGACAGTAAAATTTCTTTTTTATTCTTTTGGGTGTAACGACAATCAACAGATTTTCCTGCAAGGTTAATTAATGCCGTTGCATGTTCCAGTTCATTTTCCCAACCCGAAAAAGTTTTGGCATTCCAGTTTACATATTTGATACCATCAATGATTTGAGATTTTCCACGGGTCAGAATTACGATTTCTTCAAATTTGTTTTTGAAATGATTGACCAAAACCTGACCTAGAAATCCTGTCCCGGCTGCGATTATAAGTTTATTCATGTTTGAGTGTTTTTAACCAAGAATTACACGAATTATTTTTTGCGAAAGTAATCAGGTAAAAAAGCATTTCGCAAAAATTCATGAAATTTGTGGGACTAGCATAATTAGTTCAAAATTAATAATAAAGCAATTATTCGATACAATATCCAGGTGAGGCAAAGATATTTTGGAAGTTTTAAAATTTTGATTCTTCTAAAATGTTCTTTAAACATAATAAAAACTGTTATCCCAAACCAAGCCAGAACTAAAAGATCAGGAATATTTGCAAATTGATTTGCGATCAAAATGGGTAATAGGATGAGTGAACCCATTAAAGAAACGGTCATTAAATTTCCAATATAATTGAGAAAAGTCTTTTGATCTGTTTTTAGCATAAACATACTTTGAAATACAATTTGACCTAAGGTTAAAACAGCCTCCCTAAAAATAGTGGTTTGGGGCAGAATTGAAATCAAATTGGAATATTGGAACAATACGAATGTCGTTATTGTTGAGGCAAATGCTATAAAGAGAAAACGATAGCTGTAATTATAATCGGGGGTGCATTGTAATTTATTTTCTTCCTTTATTTCTCCGGGAATTATCACTTTTCTGTTGTAAGAAACAAAAGAATATAGTTTTCTCAGTATGAAATGAACAGGTTTTGTCTTCCCCATTTTTTCAATCCACGGAAATGAATATCCTATAACTTTCAGTAAACTGTCGACACCGTAAAGTACTGTTTTGGTTGTATTATCGATTAACGCAATTTCATTTGGTGCACGTTTGAGATCCACAAAATTTTGTTCCTCTTCCGATAACTGACAATATGATTTTCTTCCGTTTTGATCTAACATACCGCTTTTTACAAAGCCGGTAGTGTACAAGTTGCAAAGCGGACAATCTTCATCGTAAAGTAAGGTTTGGTTTTCTAGCGTTTTCATGTTTTCATGTTTTAAAGGTTTGGAATTGATTAGTACATTTCTTCTAAAATGGGAATGATTTGCAGTTTTCTTTTATTTTGAACAGTAATTTCTGAACCTTTAGCTAAGAAAACTGAGGCAGGTTTTACATTTTGAAGAAACTGAAAATCCTTTCCGTATGTTTTTTGAAAATCGATATCAATATTGTGATTTAAAACTTCGAATTGTTCCCATCTCGGATGTTGCACTTCATACTCAAAAGCCGTTTCTTCATCTATTTTTGTATATCCGAAATAATGCTCTGTAATGAATTCTGCTTCAGAATCAACATCAATTTCGGTTGGATTCTTTTTAGCCTCCAGCTGAATTGTATTCCATTTTTCTTCCTTTTTCCATTGATAGGTGAAAATAGTACTGTTCTCGTTATCAATAATGCTGTGATTCATTTTTTGAGTTTCATAATGTTCCTGATACAAAGTATTGGCCATATAAGTGATAACTTTTTTAGGAACAATTTCTTTTATGAAAACAACGCCGCGTTTCCATTCTCCATTTTCAAAACGTTTTACATAGAACCTTAAATTAACTTCTTCAAAATTGATATGAAACGGAACTTTTAATCCTAAAACTTTTGTGTTTTTAAACATGAAACCAACTAAACTCACATAACATTTGTTGTTCCAGATATCTATTTCAGTTCCGCCGGGAATATATTTTTCTAAAATTTCAGCATCAATTTCGTAATTAAAAAGGGCTAAGTTTTTCCATTCTGCTTTTAAGAAATTCATAGGTTCTCTTTTTTATAGATTAGTACTGAAAGATAAATAGCCAGTAAGGGAGGAACAGCCAGTAAAAAATTATCCAATATTTGATAGATGCGGAAATACGAAGAGATAAAGTATACGGCAAAATATAAAAGAACTCCAATTATATAGATTTGAAGATATCGGTTGTGAGGTTCTTTAAGGATCATTTTCATTCCAATTAAAACCTGAATAATACCAGTAAGAATAGTGGAAAGCAAAGAAAAAAAGAAAGCGCCTTCTTTAGCAATAGGATAAGTGATTAAAATTAAAAACGGAAGTCCTACGGCAAAAGTGTTGAGTTGTTTTATAGTTTTCATAATTATTGTTTGTTTTAAACTTTCAGAAAAAAATGAAAGTTTTAATTAAATTTTTTTAGTTTGAAGGTTACTTCATAATTTTCAGGACTAGTCGCCCTAACCAGTTTTCATTGAATTCCGTCATTTTGTCTAACATATTATCTGCTTTTAAAACAAAATCATACAATTTAGTAGTTTGATCTACAAAGTGTTTTTCTTCTGCGGAATCTTTTGCATCGATTGTCGAAACTTCTTTTAAAATTTTAAGAGCGGGTTTGATTTCCCTTTTGCTTCTTTCTCTTGAAATTTTAACGGCTAATTCGTCCAGATCTTTTTCAGCAGTAAAAAATTCTCTTCTTTCTCCGGCTTTGTATTCTTTATAAACAATTCCCCAATCCATTAAAGCTCTAAGGTTCATGCTCGCGTTTCCTCTCGAAATTTGCAATTCGTCCATTATATCTTCCATAGAAACAGGCTCATTCGAAACCATTAATAAAGCATGGATTTGTGCCATGGTTTTATTAATCCCCCATTGAGAACCTAATGCTCCCCAGGTTTGTACGAACTTATTTTTTGCTTCTTTGAATTCCATGAAACAAATGTAAGTAAAAGTTTTTAAACTTTCAAAAATAAATGAAAGTTTGTTTGGTGAAGTTTTTTAAGAATTATCTTATGTCTTATTTTTAGGTGTTTTATGACAGATAATTCTCATTTTATAACATTTTTTCTCCCACATCTTCATATCTAAAATAGATTTGATATAGAAAATTAATGAAAAATTATTTTCTAAGTTACTCATTATCAGACGATGAATTGAGTTTGTTACTGTGGAGCAGAACCCACTAAAAAAAACGAGCTGTTTCGCACAGTAAAACGCGAAGGCGGATCTGAAAAGCCTTATGAGTAGGACAAAAACTATTATTATGCAAGCAATACCTGTAAAAGTTAAAAATGTGAAAGTCTACCCTTACATTGATTGGAATGGTGGAGGGATTGGACCTGTTATTCTTCCTGTTATCGAAGGAGCCAGCGGAACTTACGCGGTTGGAACACTTGGAAGATCTGTATTCTACAATCTTGATTTAGCCCCTGAAAAATCTAGTATTGGTATACATCAGAGATATTTAGCAACTGGAGAGACTGAAGATGGTACTCCATTTACAACTCCATGGATGTATAGCACAAGTACAACTGGTGACATAGAGTTCGGAAGAACCATAACAATAGGGGTAAGAGAATCTGAAGCTATTAATGTTGGAAGCATACCTCCTTATATTGTATTAGGGCCACTTACAAATATTACAGTAACTCAGATACTTCCGGCGCCAGCAATTGGAGAGAGAATAATAATTGAAAATGGTTCGGGTAATATTATTGCTACCAGAACTGGTACTCCTCATGAAATGGGAGTTGATGTAATTGAAGGTAACCGTTTAGGAAGATTAAGAGCAGGATTGAAAAACATCATGATTACTGGGAAAAACAAAGATGGCCAAACAGTGACTATCGGGCATCTGACTTGTTTGGATCCAAATGAACCAGCTCTTTTTTTACAGCAATTTGGACCTAGTGAACATTAAAAAAGATTAATCCTCAAACGAAACAAATAATAACTAAAAAATAATAGCTATGGGAGTAATCATGCCTTATGGTGTTGCTATCAGAGAAGCTCTGGTTTCTAATGATCTGGCCAAGATGGAAGCTATTGCCAAACAAGCGAAGCAAACCATAAAAGATCAGGGAGATCTGACAGTTGCTTTACTGGACTTGTTAGACGCGATAGATTCTTTAAAGAAGAAAAAATAATCTGACTTGTACAGAAAAACAAGGGGGTATCTGAAAAACCTAAAGAGTAGGAACAACTAAAAAAACAAAATATTATGGCAACAGTACTTTACGGAGTGGGAATCAGAGAAGCGATTGCTTCAAATGATTTAGAAAAAATGGTTGCAGTGGCTGAACAAGCTAAGAAAACCATAAGAGAACAAAAAGATTTGCATGTAGCATTGGTAGAATTGCTTGATGCAATTGATGCCTTGAAAAAGAAAAGGTAATCTAAAAAAGACGGTTTATCAAGTTTTACTTCTTAAACCGTCTTTTAATTAATTGTCAAACCGTAAATAAAACTAAGATGGATACTATTAAGACTTCGACACGATACAGAGTAAGAGATGATTATGAAACAGCTACTCCGGTTCATGTAGTATGGGAAATTACTTTAGCATGTAATTTGAAATGCTCGCATTGCGGATCAAGAGCTGGAAAAGTAAGACCGGGAGAACTAACTACAGAACAATGTTTTGATGTTATTGATAGTCTTAAACGTCTTGGTACAAGAGAAATTTCCATTATAGGCGGGGAAGCTTTTTTAAGAAAAGACTGGATTGAGATTATCGAAAGAATACATCAAAGCGGAATCGAATGTTCGATGCAGTCCGGTGCTTATAATTTAAACGAGGAACGAATCATTAGTGCAAAAAAAGCAGGAATAAATAATATAGGTGTTTCCATTGATGGAATGCCGGATACTCACAATAAAATAAGAGGAAGAAGAGATTCTTTTGAACATGCCGTTAATTGCTTGGCACTCCTAAAAAAACACAACATAACTTCTAGTGTAAATACAGTAATTACAAAAAGAAGCAAAAATGAGATGAATGAGCTTTTGGATGTTTTGATTGAAAATAATGTAAAAAACTGGCAGATTCAACTTGCTGTTGCTATGGGGAATGCCGTTGATCACTCAGACGAATTGATCGTTCAGCCTTATGAATTAATTGATTTTTACGATGACCTCATCGTGATCTACAGAAAAGCCTTAGCGCATAATATTTTAATACAGGCCGGAAATAACATTGGTTATTTTGGACCGTATGAACACATTTGGAGACAAGGCAATGAAAAATATTATACAGGATGTTCGGCTGGACATACAGGAATAGGGATTGAGGCAGATGGAAAAATAAAAGGCTGCCCATCATTACCAACAAGTGCCTATACGGGAGGAAATGTAAAAGATATGGCTCTGGAAGATATCTGGAAATATAGCGAAGAAATGGTTTTCTCCAGATATAGAAATAAAGAAGAATTATGGGGTGGCTGTAAAGGCTGCTATTATGAATCTTCTTGTCTGGCAGGCTGTACCTGGACAAGCCATGTACTGTTTGGCAAGAGAGGAAACAATCCTTTTTGCCATCATCGTGCTCTGGAATTAAAGAAGAAAGGCCTTAAGGAACGAATAAGAAAAATACAGGAAGCACCAGGCGAATCTTTCGATATGGGACTTTTTGAAATTATAGTGGAAGACGAAAACGGAGTAATCGTAGAAATACAATCCCCAACTAGTGAAGCTCCAATTCAGGTTACTGGCCCTATTGCCAGAGTACCAAGAATTCCTAAAGCACTGAAGTTATGCAATGGATGTGATAATTATGTTTATGAAGAAGAAGAGGTTTGCAGTTTTTGCAATAGCGAGGTGAAAAAAGTAAACGAGGAATATGCTGCTAAAATGGAAGCCGCAAAACGCTCGCTGGAAAAACTGGAATTCCTAATGATGAAATAAAATGGAGCAGTTAAAAAATATTCAATCCGAAATTGAGCAGTTCTCGCATCATATTGAAGAAGGTTTAAGTCTGTCGGAAATTACCATTAAGTACGGTTTAAATTCTTACCGGTATGGATCTTCCAGTTTTTTAGATGACCTTTTTGATCCGATTTCCATCACAGACAAAACCGTATTTTATGATTTAGGTTCTGGTTACGGAAATATTATTTTATACGGTGCGATACAATATCCAAATGTTCAGTTTAAAGGAATAGAAATTCTTGAAGAGCGAAATAAAGTTTGTGTTGATTTAATCGAAAAAGAAGGAATCACTAATGTTACGGCCATTTGCGGCGATCTCTTAAAGGCTGATATTTCTGATGGCAATGTTTTTTATCTCTACAATCCTCTTCATGATTTCCAATACGCTGAATTATTAGACAAACTCTATCAGGTTTCTTTGAAGAAAGACATTATAGTAATTGCAGAATCCCATTGCAGTTCTTTTGACGAAGTCGATTGGCTGGAACAATATTATCTTAAAGATATTGATGTCATCAGAAAAATTAAATATTACTGCTCTAAACCGGCTCATTAAAACCCATCAAACTAATAATAGAAATCAAATCAATTAATAATTTAAATCAAAAGAGTTATGGCTAGTTTAAGTTCAATTATTCTTCCGGTTCTTGAAGGGATGGAGGAATCACATTTAAAAGATCAATTATTAAAATTTCTGCCAAATCAGGAGGAATCATTTTCAAAAATTGAAAAAAGTTTTAATCAGTTGACTTCTAAAGTTCAGGATAAAGATCGTTTACAGCGTTTTTTTCATAGTTGGAGCCAAACCAATAACAGTGCAATGACAGTTGCCGGAATCAGCAACCGTATGACAATGCTGGTCCATAAAAATCAACCTATTGGAGATGAAAAAGCATTATTACAGTCTATCACCAGTTTAAATAGAATTGTCGATGAAGATCTGGCAGTTGTGGGCAGAATTTTACATTCACAAATGTTTTACACCATGGCAACTACAATTTGTACTGATGATGATTGGCTTTCACGCCGCTATTTAAATCAAAGTGCCAGTGATTTTAAAAAATGGAAAGATCAAAATTCATTGCGAAATAAAGACATCATGATCGCTTTGCTGACCACTTTGATACATGAAATTTATACGCATGGAGAAGTAGAATTGATATTACCAAAATTCCAATCCTGGCTCATTAATGCTTATGGTTACACTGAAGAAGAATGCGATAAAACACTGGCCTGGATAAGCGTTCATTGTGGACCAACGGAGAAAAATCATTTCTTTTTTGCGGTTAGTTCCATTTTTTACTATGCTAAGGCAATGAATATCAATCTTGAATCGTATGATCTTGAAGTAATTGTTAACGACTATTTAGCTAAAAAATCAGCTGTTATGGTAGATCTTTTGGAGGTTGAAGAATTGAGTTTTTAAATCCACATACCAAAACTACTTATTACAAAAAAAAAACTTCAACGCCGTATGTCAAAAATTAAGCTGCAACGAAATCAAGCTGATAAACAGGAAAAATGGAATCAGTTGTTTTTTGAATATTTTCAAAAGGGTAACATTTTACACAGAGATTCTTTTGCCAATTCCTCGGTAGTCCTTCATCCGGAGTACAATGGAGAAATGGATCGCTTGTGCGCTGTTTTAAGCAAAGCCTCTAAAGCAATTGTTTTAAATTATTTTGAAGACAGTCGAATTCGGAACTATTATCAACTGGATAATGACCTTGAAGGTATATTGAAAAAAAGTAATAGCCAGACCTATAATCAGGGCTTTTATCGCCCTGATTTTTTATATGATACAAACGATCAGCCTAAGATTTGTGAAATAGGGGCACGATATCCGCTAAACGGCTGGATGATTAGTTATTATTCACAATTGATACACAATCGCACCAATTCGCATAATGAAAAAGTGCATATCAGTGGTACCGATTTAGAAAATCTTATCGACGATCTTTCCCATCGGTTTGCTCCCCATCGAAAAGTAGCGCTCATTCACGATGATGAAAAAGGCAGCGATATTTTTAATGCTCAAAGAGAATTAGCAAAATTAGATATTGAGCTAATTTCTGCAAAACCTCAGGACCTCATTATTTCAAATAATTTAATATCGGTAAACGGAGTAGCGGTTTCGCAATTTATACTGGAAATGGATCGGGAAGAACTAAAAAAAATCAGTCCCGACGTACTGGATAAATTAATCGAAGAAAATAGTTACTTCAATGATATTCGGACCTTAATCTTAATTCATGACAAAAGAGTTCTGGCCGTAATGTATGATGCTCAGATCATGCAGGATTATTTGAGTGAGGAAGACTATAGCTTTTTGAGAAATTATCTCATCCCGAGTTTTGTTATTACGGATCCTGCGGACTGTGATGCCTTTACAGATACAGAGCAAAACCTGATTTTAAAACTAAATAGCGGCGGAAGAGGAATTGGGGCTTACGTAAAAAGTGATTGTACCAACGAAAACTGGAATAGGATTGTCCGAGAAAATTGGGATAAATACCTGATTCAGCATTTTGTGGATCAGAAAGAGTTTAACGATACCGAAAACAATCGCCAGATCTATTTAGTAGGGATGTTGCTGTGTAAAGACGACAAAACTTACGGGTCCGGCATATTTAGGGGATCTGACGAATCGGTTGTGAATGTACATCAGGGGAGAGCGTTAATTTATCCAATAGCTCAGTAGTAAAAGCATGAAACATACAGTTGTTATACCGCTTTACAATAAAGAGGCGTATGTCTATGATACGATTCGTTCTCTGGCTTTTCAGGATAAAAAAGCAGCACAAGTCGTCATAATCGATGATTTTAGTACGGACCAGAGTCTTGCCAATCTCAAAGAGGCACTCTCCTTTTTTGCGCCACAATTTCTACAAACAAAGGTTCAAATTATTGAATTAAAAGAGAACAAAGGTCCCGGAAACGCAAGAAATATGGGAATCGAATTGGCAACAGGAGACCTGATTAGTTTTTTGGATGCCGATGATTGTTATGTTTCTTCCTGTTTACGCGATGTCAGTACGATTATGGAGAAGGAGAATATAGATGTTTTGGTTCTTGGAATTTTACTTGTTCCGTCTAATTATTATATGCCAAACATTAAATCCTTTGAAAAAGAATTGATTTCCCTTTCGAATGATTTGTTTATAATGCCTGATCCCTTGCACACCGTTAGTTCTCCCGATTTTATTATGGGTGTTGGGAGCAATGTGGTAGTTCGGAAAAACCGGTTGACGAACATCCGTTACGAGGTTGATGTTTCTTTAAATGAAGGAATCGATTTTTGGTATCGCGTTTTAAAAAATACGCCTGCATCATCACGGGTCGGTTTATTGAATAAAACTTGTATCGAAGTACGGGAGGTTGACGGCAGTTTGTCCCGGATTCGTTATTTGACCTGGAAAGAATTAGAGATTCCCGTTTCAATACTACGATATCGGGAAAGTACCAATCGATACGATCAGCAATTAATGGGAATGTTGTCCCAAAGATGGTTGTCCCACGCTATGAAACGATTACCCTCCTTGAAGGAAAAAGGCTTGTTTCTCTTTCATCATTGCAGACTCTTGATTAAGAACAGCTACTATTTAAAAACACGAAGTAAATAAAAACACCTCATGATGTCCCCAGTTTGTATTCCTGCCAAAATTGATCACGCTGTATTTCAAAATTATTTTGAATTGGTGAAACAGAATCCTTTATACATCGAATTCTACAAAGGAAATGACTTTGCAGCAGGAGCCCCTATGTTAAGTAAAAAAGAGTTAACGCCAATTTTAAATACAAATTTTAAACTTCAGGATGAAAAAATGGGGGTATATCTGGTACGCTCAGGCGGAAGCACTCAAAAGCCTTTGGTATTTCCGGTCGATATACAGGAAAATCACAATCAGCGTCTTGCACTGGCATCTGAACTCACCAAGAACAACTTTTTTACGCCTGAAACAATTGCCCTGAACATTTTTGGTTATTCTGATATGTACCGTACAGCGGCCATTATGGATGACATTTTAGAAAAATGCCAGGCAACTACTTTAGCCTTAAGTGCACATGCCAGTTATGAAGATATGGAGCAGGCGGTCCATTATTTTAAACCAAATTTTATATTTGGAACTCCTTCAAAACTATTATGTTTTGCTCAGTATTTAAAAGAGAACAACAGAAAAACAGAGATCGAAAATTTATTTTATGCAGGTGAGTTTTTAAGACCTAACACACAAAAGTTTTTACAAAAAACGCTCGGTTTTCAACAAGTTTATTCCATGTATGGCTCTGCCGAAACCGGAATTTGGGCCTGGTCGCATTGTACTAAAACCCCCTCTTTATTTTCGGTTATTAATGGTGTTATTGTTGAAATTATGGATCCCGATGAAAACGGATATGGCACACTTGTCGTTACCAATACCTTCCGCAAAAGATTTCCGGTTTTCAGATATGCAATTGGCGACTTAGGCCGATGGGTGGAGCTGGAGGGGAAGTCTTTTCTCGAACTGAAATCCAGAGAAACCAAATCATTTATAGTTTGTGAGCAGCATTACGATTTAGACGAATTTCTTTTATTGACAAGTGAGACCGATGCATTTCAGATTCAACTGTCTACGAATGCCTCTTTTAAGGAAGTAGTTCGGATGTTAATGGTGCAAAATGTTTCGGAAGATAAAAGACAGGATTTTATCAGTGAAAAATGTGCAGCATTAAAAAAACTACTCAACTACGAGGAATGGTGTATGGAAGTTGAGGTTCTGCTGGTTAACGCAGCAGATTTGTACATCGATCCCAATACAACTAAAACACCTGTACTCTTAGATTTGAGATGATTTTTTAGGAATCACTTTCTTTCATTGGCTTTCAAAAAACAGTTCTATTCCATTGATTACTTGCTTTATGGATAAAAAAACCAGTCTCATGACATTTTTTTATTTAAGACTTGATAAGCATTGTAATTTTATTCGGCAAAATAAAAAATGATGATTTTAAAAGGCTATTTGTAACACAATCAGTAAGATACAATCTCCGTTAAAAAATCTGAATAAAGCAAAGAATAAAAAATAACAACCCCAAAAACTAATTATCATGAAAGATTTATCCTCTTCCACGTCAACCTGCGTGGATCCGATCCCAGATTCGAGATACCCTGTTTTGGAGCCTTTTTCTGGCCAGAAACCCCGACTTCCACAATTTTGGAAATGTACCTGTGTACTTCACCCTTTTAGCCCCCCACAAAGTAACAGCACCCCCGCGGACCTAGCGAGTCCATTTTTTGAAATTTGTACAGCCACTGTTTATTACGCAGAAGGGCTTGGATTAAATGCTCTGCTGGTAGGCAGTTCCGGAAGAAGATGGTGGTACAGAGTTACCCCAACTCAAACGGAAGTATCTACAGATGGAACTCGTTATACTCCTATAAATCTGGGCTGGAGAATTCCAACTACAGATTGGTTTGGAAACGCAACCGATAAAGCTAAATGTTCAGGAACCAGTTACCTAAACTGGATGAAAGCACAGAAAGTAGACTGGTGGAAAATTCCGGTGGGCAATAGCAACCCGTCACCTGCTACCTGGATGTGGTTTGATCATGGTACTAATTTTCCGGTACGTCTTATGTTCGGGCAAGGGCCTGTTGCAAGGCCTGGCCTGGGAGATGTTAATCAGCTGGCACTTTTTCAAATGTTTTCGTTCACCTATTTTTCCAATTTTGACCGCTTACCAAGCAATCCGTTAAACAACCCTTTGGTGCCTCCGGCAGTAGAAGGTTTCTCTTTTGGTAACCCGAACCGATACAACCTGTTTACGTGGAATACTAATTTTGGAATGAGCGTTTTTATGACACCGGTCAACTCAGCATTCAATCCGCTGCCTACAAGAGTTTTATACAATTGGAGAGATGCGTCACAATATAAGGTTTCATCAGATAGAAGTCAGAGTACACTGATGAAATATACGTACAATACCACGAACCCCTTTACTGCCCAGCAAGCCCTTCTTACAGGACCTACCCCGGCAGGAATAACACCACCGCCAAACAGTGGTAACGGTTTCTTAATTAATTATGTTGGAGACAAAATAACAGAAGCTATTGGTTTTGCAAGGTTTCCATTTCCGCAGCAGCCGCCAAACTGGGTTCAGATTCCGGCAGTAAAAGGCAGCATTCAGGCCACCATTATCAGTAATCCTGTACTTTGTCCGGGTAATAGAGTGACAGTTGTAGGAGTATTATTTCCGCCTTCAGGGAATAACTACCCAGATTCTACCTATCTGTGGACCTGGTACAGCCCCTTAGATCCAACCGGAAACAGCAGCCGTCCGATAACCTTTATGCAATCACAATCAGGTGTAGGTTTAGGAACCAGTCTTGCTCTGGCAGATTACTTTGATTATGAAGAATTCAGAACGCCAATTCCGCCTTGCAATTTTGCAGTGCCGCCAGTCGATTTTACAGTAAAAGCAAAACCTGTTTCAGGTACAGACTCCTATCCATGGCTTAACACAGGTGTTCGACTGAATGAGAAGAGAGTGGCCACCATCAAGTATGTGGATGGTTTGTGGACGGCAAATCCAAATATCAACAACGGCCAGTTATACAATTCAGCCGGAAACCCAACTTTTATTGAAGCCAAACCCGGATATGCACTTCCAGGTAAAAACGAAGGTGCACTTATAGGTAAAGTAGGAGACACCGTTTTCTTAATCGGACTGGGAGCAAGCACGCCCCCGGGTGTTGTTGGAACATTGGAATTATGCATCAACGATGATTTGAAAGGAAAGTATGGCGCCGGTCTGACAGACAATAAAGGAGAGGTAAATGTGAAAATAAGCGTTGAAGCTCCCGGAACAAAAATAAAGTTGAATAAAAGTGGAGCAGAACCCACTAAAAAAAACGAGGCGGTCTCTGAAAAGCCATAAGAGTAAGAAAAATCTAAATCAAAAAGTTATGTCAAATTTATTAGCAGGTGCTTATTTAGCAAAAGGCACAATCGGAAATGTTGGAACACCAGGTGCTCCAGTTGCATCATTTAGTTTAGTTGTTGTACCGTCACAACATTCAGTTACAGGTACAGTAGTAATTACTCAGGCGGTAGCCGGTCCTGACAGCCATATCGTGGTTCAGGTAAGAGGTAAAATTTATCCAACAGGATTTGGTGAAGTGACTCAGGTAGTTAGTTTACAAGGACAATATGTTCAGTCTTTCCCTCCTCCGGCAATTGGAGCTTTTTTAGCAGACTTTGATGCTCATTTAGCTATCGATAATGCATGGAACGGAACAGGTGGGTTCTCTTACTACGAGCACACTGTTACAAAAGCACCGGTAAAGGCAGCAAAGAATCTGAAAGAGGAATTGGCTTAGGAATAAAATTCTCTCCAAACAATTCTATACAGGAATTTTGAAAATCTGCAAAAAAAATTTCTGGACCAATTAGATATAAGAGATCGCCTGCTTTAGGCGATCTTTTTTATTCCTTCAAAAAAGCTGCTTTTTTGAATAACCATACAAATCAAAAACAAAACAAAACAATGAAAAAAAAACAGATTATTATTGCCCTGCTGCTTGTTGCGATCGCAGCCAGTCTTGGGGTGTTTTTCTACTACAAGAACAACGAAAAAGGAGTGGATGGAGTTTATGCTACCAGTGCGGCGCCTGATTCTTGTGAATGCGAGACCAGTTGGTTTCCTCACGAGCAAACACCTGCACCAAAAGAAGGTGACGGCAGTCCATTTGACTCAGACAATACTACCAATTGTGATTTTCACCAATGGTCCTGGCAGAAATTTTTGTGGGTAACCAAGCCGTTGCCAAGCGGGAATCCTTTTTTCATAGATTCGCTGGATATTGTAAGTCCGGAAATGGAGGATGTTGCACCACAGCTGGGAATAAAACTAACCTTGAGTTCCATTAATCAGGCAGGTTTCAAAGGGGTACTACTTTCTAATCCTAAATTTAATAAGGTTGCGGACACAGTTTATTATTCGATTCACGTGAATAAACTGCTCAAAGACAAAGCCATTTCGGCTGCCTCTTTAATCAACAATGGAAAATTGCCAGTTTCAAATTCAGAGACCTTTCCGGTTGGGGCTTTAGAACTAAAAGTCTCCTGGATCAGTATCGATGCTATTGTTAAAGAACAGCAAAAAGATTATTTTACAACTACTGCAGCTGTTAAAAACAGCAAAGGACAATACGTTAAAAAAACGATGGCACTGTTAGGAATGCATGTGGTTGGAATTGTAAAAAATCATCCTGAGTTTATTTGGGCCACTTTTGAACATAAGGATATGGCACCTGTTTACGATAAGAAAAACAATTTGGTAACCTCAGCAACTGAAAAGTTGTTTTATGAAAAAGGTACCGAAAAAGATATCAACGGCATCCGATGGTTACGAGGGGCCACTTCGCCGGTTCTTCCTAACAAAGCATTTATTCTTTATGAATATGGAGTGCCTAAGGATTTAAACACAGGCGACTTTATGGCAACAAGTCAAAAAGAGCCTGCTAATTTTAATAATATTGAGAATATCAATAAATGTGTGGACTCTAAATTGAAAGATGTTTTTAGAAATTATTTTTACAATGGCTCTGTATGGCTGGATTTTGACGGAGTTTCTCCTGAAGATCAGGTGAAAACACTTGTAACAAAAAATATTTCAAGCGCAATTCCGGGTGCATTAGCCAGAGGTTCTGTAAATCTGGCGAACATTACGATGGAAACATACACGCAAACTTTTCAGGATGATATACATAAGATTAATAGTGGTACTTTGGTAAGTTGTTTTTATTGTCATCAGGCTTCAAACAGTGACAAAACACGACCTGGCAAATCACCTTTGTTTTTAAGTCATTTGTTTGCCGATTATTTACAATTTACAAAACCGGCAGGCACTGCTAAGAATGCGAATGTTCTGGGTATCTCACGCGAGAGACGTATTCAGGAGATCGATGCAGCGAAAATGGATCAGCTTGAAGAATTTATTAAAGCTACGAAGTAATAGCTGATTTTTTAGTAAAAAAAGAGGAGGTTTCACCATTGTGAAATTTCCTCTTTTTGCTTTTAAGGGGTTAAAAATCAGAGGTACTGAAAAAGGAAACGTTGGTCTCCCTATCTTTTATCTTCCTTAGAATAATTGGAAACCCTGTTTATGTCAATTGGATTTCCTAAAAAACGCGGTTCACGATTTCTCATAAGATCAAAAAAAGCTTTGAAAATAGAACCGTATTCCCGAAAAGTCACGTATTTATAACCCAGATACTCTCCTTTATTAGCAGAAAAACCAACCGATTTTATGCCAAGTTTTACGCCGATATAAATAGCCCGGTTCAAATGATATTTCTGCGAAACGAGAGTAGCACTTTTTACCTTGAAAATATGTTTAGCACGATACATGGTCGAGTACGTATCGAAACCAGCATAATCGACGTAGATTTTAGTTGTATCAACTCCGTGTTTGTAACAGTAATTTTTCATCACTTTTAGCTCATCATATTCATCACGGCCATTATCACCGGAAAGTAAAATCTTCTCTATTTTGTGTGTTTGGTACAATAGGATCCCTGCGTCCAGACGGTCTTTTAGATATTTGCTTGGCTGATCTCCATTGATTCCGGCCCCGAAAATAATTCCCACCTCATTTTTTGGAAGAGGAGTTGTAGTAGAATAAATCAAATCATCAGTGGATGATTTTACATATAGATTCACAGAAACGATTACAATAACCCCAAGGATAGAAAGGTAAATTAGGTTTTTGAGAAGTTTTTTCACTTTGAATTTCTAAGATTAAGGTTAAAAGAATTGTGAAGATAAGTAAATTTATCTTTGGTGTTTGTGTTCGGATCGAATCAAAAAAACCGAAGTATTCCTACCTCGGTTTTAAGTATATTCTATACTCTAATAAGTCTAATACTCTTAAAGTAATCCTGCTCTTTTCAATAAAGCTTCGGGTTTTGGTTCCTGACCTCTAAAACGTTTGTATAAAATCATAGGATGTTCTGTTCCTCCTTTTGAAAGTACATTGTCTTTGAATTTTGTTGCGACTTCATGATTGAAGATACCGTTTTCCTGAAAATATTCAAAAGCATCTGCATCCAAAACCTCAGCCCATTTGTAGCTGTAGTATCCAGAAGAATATCCACCCTGAAAAATATGTGAAAAAGCAGTACTCATTGCATTTTCTTTTACATCAGGATACAATTGTGTGTTGGCAAATTGTTCTGTTTCGAAAGTTTTTAAATCGGTGATGTTTGTTGGGTCTTGTCCGTGCCATGCCATATCCAGTAATCCAAAACTTAGTTGACGTAAAGTCGCAAGACCTTCCTGAAAACTGGCACTTTCTTTTATTTTCTGAACATATTCAATTGGGATAATTTCCCCTGTTTCGTAATGATTCGCAAACAAAGCCAAAGCTTCCGGCTCGTAACACCAGTTTTCCATTATCTGACTTGGTAATTCTACAAAATCCCAAAACACCGAAGTACCGGATAAACTTGGATAAGTTGTGTTGGCTAACATTCCGTGTAAACCATGACCAAATTCATGGAATAAAGTAGTAACTTCATTAAAAGTCAATAACGAAGGTTTTGTTTCTGTAGGTTTTGTAAAGTTACAAACGTTTGAAATATGGGGTCTTTCGTTTACACCTTCTTTTATAGATTGTGATTTGAAAGAGGTCATCCACGCACCATTTCTTTTTCCTTTTCTTGGGAAAAAATCCGCATAGAAAATCGAAACTAAATTGTTATCTGCATCGGTTACTTCGTATGTTGTAACTTCTTCATGATACTTGTCGATATCAAAAACTTCGGTAAACGTTAATCCGTATAATTTTTTGGCAACAGTAAAAGCTCCGTTTAAAACTTTTTCTAATTGGAAATAAGGTTTCAGTTTTTCATCATCTAAATTAAAAAGCTGCTGTTTTAATTTTTCAGAATAGTAAGCACCATCCCATTTTTCCAACTGCTCGATTCCATCCAGCTCTTTAGCGAAAGTCGTTAATTCAGCAAATTCTTTTTGAGCTGCCGGTTTGGCTTTTGCCAGTAAATCGTTGAGAAAAGAGAAAACTCTTTCCGGACTCTCGGCCATTCTTTCCTCGAGAACAAAATGTGCATGGGTTTTATAACCCAACAAATTGGCTCTTTCATAACGAAGTTTGGCGATTTTTAGGACATTTTCCTGATTGTCAAATTCGTTATTTTGGAAAGCTTTTGCTCCAAAGGCAATTGCCATTTTTTTACGTAACTCGCGATTGTCGGCATAGGTCAAAAACGGAATATAACTAGGATGATCTAAGGTGAAGATCCAGCCTTCCTTTTCCTGACTTTTGGCTAATAATCTTGCGGCTTCGATAGTTCCTTCCGGTAAACCTGCCAGATCTTTTTCATTTGTTAAATGCAATTCGAAAGCATTGGTCTCGGCCAAAACATTTTCGCCAAATTGCAAACTTAGTTTTGACAGTTCTTTATCGATTTCGCGTAAGCTTTCTTTTTTGTCCTCAGGTAAGTTGGCTCCGTTTCTTGAAAAACTTTTATATTTTTTATCTAAAAGTGTAGTTTGCTCCGGATTTAAATTCAGCTTTTCTTTTTGATCATAAACAGTTTTAATTTTAGCAAATAATGCCGCATTTAAGGTAATGTCGTTTCCGAATTCTGAAAGCAAAGGAGAAACTTCCTGCGCAATTTTTTGCATCTCATCACTTGTTTCTGCCGAATTCAAATTGAAGAAAATACTGGAAAGACGATCCAGGACATCACCTGTAAAATCCATCGCTACCACTGTGTTTTCAAAAGTGGGCGCCTCCGGATTGTTTACGATCGCATCAATTTCAGCTTTAGCCAAAGCAATTCCTTCGTTAAAAGCAGGAACATAATCTTCGATTTTAATTTGTGAAAAGGGTGCTGTATTGTGTTTGGTGTCGAAATGTTGTGTTAAGATGCTCATTTTTTTAGTTTTCAGTCTCAGTCTCAGTAAGCAGTGCGAACTAAGACTAAAGAGTTTATTTTTTTTGAGTATTCAGTCTCAGTTCTCAGTTTCAGTTCTCAGTGCTTACTGTGACTGAGAACTGAGACTAAGAACTATTTAAGACTTTCAGCCGCTTTATTAACTGCAGCTTTTAATTCTTCTTTATAGGAAATAATAGTATCAAGCACTTTTTTATCGTGGCTTCCAATAATTTGTGCTGCTAAAATTCCGGCATTCTTGGCTCCGTTTAAAGCTACTGTCGCAACAGGAACTCCGCCAGGCATTTGAAGAATCGATAAAACCGAATCCCAACCGTCAATAGAGTTACTTGACTTCACTGGAACTCCAATTACGGGAAGTGGCGACATTGAAGCAACCATTCCAGGTAAGTGTGCAGCTCCTCCAGCCCCGGCAATAATTACCGAAATACCGCGAGTGTGTGCATTTTTACTGAAATCGAACAACTTCTCAGGCGTTCTGTGTGCCGAAACGATATCTACTTCAACTTCAATATTAAATTGTTTTAAGATGTCGATTGCATCCTGCATGACTGGCATGTCGGAGATACTTCCCATTATGATGGCTACTTTGCTCATTTTATTTTTTGTTTCAGGTTTTTTTGTTTCAGGTTTCAGACTGTTGACTGCGACTAAAAACTGCTTATTCTGCTTCAGGTTTTTATGGTGACTGTAAACTGCGACTACTCACTAATCACTCTAATCGTATTTTTAACGTCCTCGGCAATTCTTCTGGCTTCAGACATGTCTTCATTTACAATTGTTACGTGACCCATTTTTCGGAAAGGACGTGTTTCTTTTTTACCGTAAATATGTGGGGTAACACCGTTCCATCCCAGGATAGTTTCGATGTTTTCATAAACAACATCTCCCGAATAACCTTCTGCCCCCACTAAATTAACCATAATTCCGGCAACTTTACTATCGGTATTTCCTAACGGAAGATCCAGAATAGCACGCAAGTGATTTTCGAATTGTGAGGTGTAGCTGGCTTCAATGGAGTAATGCCCTGAATTGTGCGGACGTGGAGCAACTTCATTTACTAAAACTTCATCGTCGTTAGTTTGAAACATTTCGACTGCCAAGAGGCCAACATGATTGAACTTTTCCGAAACATTTAAAGCGATAGCTCTGGCTTTTTCGGCTACTTTCTCATCAATTCTGGCTGGACAGATTACATATTCAACCTGATTGGCTTCCGGGTGAAACTCCATTTCAACAACCGGATATGTTTTAATTTCTCCTGATGGATTTCGGCATACGATAACCGCTAATTCGTTTTTAAACGGAATCATTGTTTCAGCAATACATTCTACATTTGGAAGATGGTCTAAGTCAGAAGTCTGACGAATTATTTTTACACCATTTCCGTCGTAACCAAATTCAGTGCATTTCCACACGAATGGTAATTTCAGTTCCTGGATTTTAGCTTTTAGATTTTCTAAATTTTCAAATCGCTCAAAGGGTGCTGTTGGGATATTGTGATCTGCGTAGAATTGTTTCTGAATCCCTTTGTTTTGAATTCCTTTTAAGGTTTTTGGAGAAGGATAGATTTTTAAACCTTCATTCTCTAACTGTGTCAGGGCTTCAAGATTGACCAATTCGATTTCAAAAGTCAGAACATCAACTTGCTTTCCAAAATTATAAACTGTTTCATAATCCATTAAATCACCTTGAAAGAATTTATTGCAGGCAATTTTACTGGGAGCCTCATCACTTGGATCGAGGACATAAGTTTGGATGTCAAATTTTCGGGTGTCGAACAAAAGCATTTTGCCTAATTGTCCGCCGCCTAATATTCCTAATTTAAAATCAGAAGAAAAATAATTCATTGTAGTTGTGTTTTTGCAAAGATACTTTTTAATCTTTTTTTTGCCATGAATTTCACGAATTTCATGAGATATAGAATGAGAATATTTTTTTGCCACGAATTCCCCGAATTTCCCCGAATCAAAAGTTTTCAGAAGGAGTGCGAAAAAATCGGGGAAATTCGGGGAATTCGTGGCATATAAAAAACTTTTAATCTGTGGCGAAAAAAATAAACGAAAAGCATGCAATCCCAATAATTTTAAGGATTCTCAAAGTTGCAATTGAAATTCTATGACAAGATTATTTTTCTATTTTCTTCAAAACCTCTTTGGCAACGGCTTTGTAGGCTGCCGAATGATCACCATAATCTTTATTCAGAATAATTTGCAGCTCAGGATGTATCCAGTCGTAATGATTGCCTAGAACATACAAAGTTCTGATCGAATAGGCTTTTGTAGCCACTTTTACATCATTGATGAGCCAGTCAAATGAAGCTTCTATACAATCTTGCAGATTCGTTTCAGAAAGTGAAATGCCGTTTTCTGTTTTTTTATAATGCTCTTTTACAAGTAACTGAATCACCTTTGCAATAGGACGAATAGCACTTTCGTCTTTTAAAATCTTAAGATTGGAACAGAAAAAATCAAGATGAGGCTGCAGCCAGATCAATTCTTCGTAAGAAACAAATTCCAGAATCCAACAGGCTTTGTGATTGTTTTTGTCTGACGGAGAAAAACAAATCGTAACAAGTTCTTTAAATAACGAGTGGTTTTCTAAAACCTCTTTAGCAACATTAAGACGATTTTCTCTATAAGCTTTTACGTAATCTAATTTTGTTTGTAATTCAGAAGACATCTTGATGGGTTTAATACAGGTCTAAAATAAGTAATTTAATGTAAAAGTTTGGTAATAATTTATAGGAAGCCCTAAAGAGAATGGCGAGACAAAGAGAATTTCCAGACGATAATCAGTCTGGAAATAGAGTTGCATTATTTAGGGAAACCTTAAATTTTGAATTTATTTCTTATAGGTAACTTTCCAAATCGTATTTCCACTGTCATCATTGACTAAAAGAGATCCGTCTTGCATTACTGTTACAGCAACAGGGCGGCCATAAACTTCTGCTTTGTCAGCATTCGCGACAAAACCGGTTAAAAAATCTTCGGGTTTTCCTGAAGGCTTTCCATTGGAAAAAGGAATAAATGCAACTTTATATCCGGAAATTTTGGCACGATTCCATGACCCGTGCTGTCCCACAAAAGCTCCGTTTTTGTATTTTTCAGGAAAAGTACTTTTAGTATAAAAAGCCAATCCTAAAGAAGCAGTATGAGCACCAACAGGAACATCGGGTACAATAGCTTTAGCAACCAAATCTTTGCGTTCTCCTTTCATTCGAGGATCAGGAATGTTTCCATAGTAGGAGTAAGGCCAGCCATAAAAACCACCTCTTTTTACAGAGGTGATGTAATCAGGAACTAAGTCGTCGCCCAATTCGTCACGTTCATTAACTGCTGTCCAAAGTTCTTTGTTTACAGGATTCCAATCCATTCCAACAGGGTTTCTGATTCCCGATGCGTAAATCTTCTCACCAGTTCCGTCAGGATTAATTTCTAAAATGGCGGCACGACGCACTTCTTTATCCATTCCGTTTTCACCTACGTTACTTCCGGAACCAACCGATACATAGATTTTTGTTCCTTCAGGATTTGAAATAATATTTCGGGTCCAGTGATTGTTATAACCTCCAGCCGGAAGTTCAAGGATTTTTGTCCCTGGGGTTTCTAATTTTAAAGGATTGTTTTTATAAGGATAGCGGTATAGGCCATCTGTGTTGGCAACATAAAAAAAGTCTTTGAGAATTAACATTCCAAAGGGTCTGTTGAGGTCTTTTAGAAAAACTTCCCGAGTCTCGAATTTTCCGTCTTTATCTTTATCCCGAAGAATTATAATTTGATTTTTGCTCGTTCTGGTTCCGCTCTCGACTACAAAAATATCATTGTTTGGAGAGATATAAGTCCAGCGAGGATTTTCAAAACCGTCGGCAAACTTTGTAACGGTAAAGCCTTCAGGTGCTTTTGGTGTTTGTCCTTCCGGCCATTTAAGTACCTTACTGCTGTTTGTTTTCGATTCGGTTGCATAGGGCGGTGGTAAAACGAGATCCCCAATAGCGGTTTTTACAATAGTTGGAGGCTGTGTGGATAAAGCATCTTTCTCTTCTTTTTTTACCTGCCCGTTGCAGGCTGTTAAGGAGGTTAACAGTAAAAGCGAAAGGAATTGCGTGGTAATTTTCATGGTGGTTTGGGGTTAAGGTTTTAAAATCCAGTAATTTAATAAAATAAGGTCTTTTTTTAAGAAAAGATTTCTAAATATTAAGTGATATTTAACATTCTTAAAAAAATATGTATGCAGTATATTTTGATACTTACAGTTTGGTTGTAATTCTGTATCTTTGCGCATTATTTTAAATGTAAAAAATAATGATACAACTTCACGATAAACAATTTGTTCCGTTTATTTCGGCCAAAGAAATTGATTTTGCTTTAACTAAAATAGTGGCACAGGTAGAAGATGATTTTGGAGACGATACCCCAATTTTTATTGGTGTTTTAAATGGAGCATTTATGGTCGTTGCCGATTTTCTAAAAAAATATAAAAGTCTTTGCGAGGTTTCATTTATCAAAATGGCATCTTACGAAGGAATTGAAAGTACCAATACGGTAAAAGAATTAATTGGTATTAATCAGGATTTGTCGGGTAGAACCGTTATTCTTATTGAAGATATTATTGATACTGGAAATACAATCGAAGAATTAAAACAATTGTTTAAACAGCAAAATGTAAAGCATTTTAAAATTGCGACTTTGTTTTTCAAACCGGAAGCTTATAAAAAAGACATCAAAATAGATTATATCGGAATCAGAATTCCAAATAAATTCATTGTAGGTTACGGATTGGACTACGATGGTTTAGGAAGAAATTTGCCTGAGGTTTATAAATTGGCAGAATAAATTTAAACACACACAACTATATATTCATTTAAAACTTCTTATTAAAAATAGAAGTCACAACACTCACTCATATTATGATTAACATTGTTTTATTTGGAAAGCCGGGAGCAGGAAAAGGAACTCAGGCAGAATTTTTAAAAGAAAAGTACAAATTAACGCACCTTTCAACAGGAGATATTTTTCGTTTTAATTTAAAAAATGATACAGATTTAGGTAAAAAAGCGAGGGTTTTTATGGATAATGGAGAATTAGTTCCTTGCGAAGTTACTACTGCAATGTTAATTGATGAGGTAAAAAAACATCCTGATACAGCGGGATTTTTGTTCGATGGTTATCCTAGAACTTTAGAACAGGCAGAAGCTTTGGATAAATTTTTACCAACAATTGGATCAAGTGTTACAGCAACTATTGCATTAGAAGCAGATGATGAAATTCTGGTAGCCCGTTTATTAGAAAGAGGAAAAACAAGTGGAAGAGTTGATGATCAGGACGAAGAGAAAATTCGTGTAAGATACCAGGAGTATAATGAAAAAACAGCTCCACTAATTGGATATTATAAAGAACAAAATAAGTTTCATGCCGTAAATGGTATTGGAACTATCGAAGAAATTACAGAGCGATTAACGTCAGTTATAGATAATTTGTAGAAGCTTTTTCCAGCTGCCGTTTCATCCCGATTGCTATCGGGATTTCAAAAGAACTATTTTTCTTATCATAGAACAAGCTTCCAAGGGTTGCTGTTTTCTGGCAAGAAAAATTAGTTTTTTTTAAGACAAGGCTCTTTTGAGAGGTCTGAGACGCAATATTTAAGATTACAGATTATGTTGATGAGGACGATTATATAACGAATAAACCAAAAATTGGAAATACTAATAATATTTTTTCTAATACTATTGAATGGTGTTTTCTCCATGTCAGAAATTGCATTGATTTCGGCCCGGAAAAACAGACTTGAAACTGCCGCAAAAAAAGGAAATAATAGTGCTAAGATAGCACTCGATTTGGCCAATTCTCCGAATAAGTTTTTATCAACCGTGCAAATCGGAATCACTTTAATCGGTATTTTGACCGGTATTTATAGTGGCGATAAAATAACAATGGATGTTGAGGTTTTTGTTAGCGGATTTGAGTTTTTAAAACCCTATGCGCATTCAGTTGCAGTGGGAATTGTTGTCGTAGTTTTGACATTTTTCTCTTTGGTTTTAGGAGAATTATTGCCAAAGCGAATTGGTTTAAATTATCCGGAGGCGATTGCAAAGATGGTAGCGCTGCCAATGAAGACCATTTCGATAATTACGGCACCATTTATTTGGCTGCTTACTTCTTCGACTGATTTCTTATTGAATGTTTTTCAAATTAAGCCAACCGCTGACGGTAAGGTAACGGAAGAAGAGATTAAAGCCATTATCAAAGAAGGAACTGAGGGTGGAGAAGTGCAGGAAATTGAACAGGACATTGTAGAACGTGTTTTTCATATTGGGGATCGAAAAGTAAACTCACTGATGACACACCGTAAGTCGGTAGATATGCTGCCTTTCAATGCAGATAAAACAAAGATCAAGGAATTGGTTTTGCAGGATTTGCATACCGTTTATCCGGTCTATAGAGACAACTACGATGATATCGTGGGGGTTGTAAGTCTAAAGAATATATTTGCAAATATCGAAAGCGAACATTTTGAGTTGGCGGGAATTATGATAGATGCACCTTATTTAATGGAACAGACAACAGCATACAAAGCGTTGGAGAATTTCAAAAAAACGGGAATTCATTATGCTTTAGTTTCTGATGAATATGGTGTTTTTCAAGGGATTATTACTTTGAATGACATTTTGGAAGCTTTAGTAGGAGATGCATCTGATTTTTATAAAGATGAATTCCAATTAATTGAAAGAGAAGACGGTTCATGGTTGGTTGACGGACATTATTCGTTACATGACTTCTTAACCTATTTTGAGTTAGACGAATTAACAAACGATTACGAAGTAAATACGGTAAGCGGAATGATTATGACAGAGCTTTCGCATATTCCAAAAGAAGGAGAAAAATTAATCTGGCAAAAATTTGTGCTGGAAGTAATTGATATGGATGGCGTAAAGATTGATAAAGTGCTGGTAAAAGCGCTTAAAGAATAAAAAAAATAGTTTTCAGTCTCAGTTTTCAGTCTCAGTTTGGTACTGGAAAATGCGACTGCAACTGAAAGATAAATAAAATAGAATTTAGAAATAGAAGCTAGAGAAATCTAAAATCTAAAATCTAAAATCTGAAATTCAGAAAAATGACAGAAGGAAATTTTGTAGATTATGTTAAGATTTATGTTTCGTCCGGTAAGGGAGGAAAAGGATCTACGCATTTACATAGAGAGAAGTTTATTGAAAAAGGAGGCCCGGACGGAGGAGATGGTGGTCGCGGAGGGCATGTGTATTTAGTGGGAAATAAAGGACTTTGGACGTTATTTCATCTAAAGTTTGCACGACATATTAAAGCAGGTCACGGTGGAGACGGTGGAGGAGATCGCAGTACTGGTGCTGATGGAGATGATAAATTTATTGAAGTGCCTTTAGGAACCGTTGTAAAAGACAAAGAAACCGGAGAAACTTTATTCGAAATTACCGAAGACGGTGAAAAGAGAATTCTATCAAAAGGAGGAAAAGGAGGTTTAGGAAACTGGCACTTTAGAAGTTCAACCAATCAGACACCGCGTTATGCCCAGCCAGGTTTGCCGGGTGTAGAGATGGATGTAATTTTGGAGCTTAAAGTATTGGCAGATGTTGGTTTAGTAGGTTTTCCAAATGCCGGAAAATCGACTTTACTGTCTGTTTTGACTTCAGCGAAACCAAAAATTGCCGATTATCCTTTTACAACCTTAAAACCAAACTTAGGAATCGTTGCATACAGAGATTATCAATCGTTTGTAATTGCAGACATTCCCGGAATTATTGAAGGAGCTGCAGAAGGGAAAGGATTAGGTCATTACTTTTTGCGTCATATCGAGCGTAACTCAACATTATTGTTTTTAGTTCCGGTTGATACACCGGATATTAAAGCAGAGTACGATATTTTGGTAAACGAATTAACCAAGTACAATCCTGAAATGTTAGACAAAGAACGTCTTTTAGTAATCTCGAAATGTGATATGCTGGATGACGAACTTAAAGCCGAATTGAAAACGGAATTAGATGTCGCTTTCAAGGATATTCCATACATGTTTATCTCATCTGTGGCCCAACAAGGGTTAACGGATTTAAAAGATAAGCTTTGGAAGATGCTTAACGACTAAAAAAAATACAATTTGTAAAAAAGGTGTTCTGTTTTTCAGAACACCTTTTTTGTTTTATATAATGTTAAATTCGTAATGAAATGCTAAAAATTTGCTGAGATATTTAATTTCAGGATGGACTGCAATAATATAATTATGAAAATGAGTTATATTCGCGTCACTTAAACAAAATAACATGAAAAAAATAGTTTTATTCTTGACCATGTGTCTGATGGCTTTTCCTGTAAGGGCTGACGAAGGAATGTGGTTTTTGATGTTTATCGAAAGATTGAACCATAGAGATATGGAAAAAATGGGCTTGCAATTGACAGCCGAAGAAATTTACAGTATCAACAATCATAGTTTAAAAGATGCTATTGTACAATTTAACGGAGGTTGTACTGCAGAAATCGTTTCTAAAGAGGGATTGGTTTTAACAAATCACCACTGTGGTTACAATGCAATTGCAGAACTTTCTTCAGCAGAACAAAATTATTTGAAAGACGGTTTTTGGGCAAAACAAAGAAGTGCCGAAATGAAACCGAAATCACTATACGTGCGTTTCTTTGTACGTATGGACGATGTTTCTAAAAGAATTTTATCAAAAGTAAACGATAAAATGACTGAGACTGAAAGAAACAAAGCGATTCAGCAAGAAATTGCTTTGATCGAAAAGGAAAACAACGAAGGCGGAAAATATACCGTTTCTGTTCGTCCTTTCTTTCAGGGAAATGAATATTACTATTTCGTTTACCAGGATTATACAGACGTTCGTTTAGTAGGAACGCCACCTGAAAGTGTTGGTAAATTTGGTGGAGATACTGACAACTGGGAATGGCCTCGTCAAACAGGAGATTTCTCTATGTTCAGAGTTTATGCAGATAAAGACGGAAATCCGGCAGCTTACTCTAAAGATAATGTGCCTTTGAAACCTAAACATTACTTACCTGTAAGTATTAAAGGGGTTAAAGAAAATGATTTTGCAATGATTTTAGGATATCCTGGAAGAACAAACCGTTGGATGCCTGCTGGAGGAATTGAGCAAAATGTTAAGTTTGCTTACCCTGCATGGGTTGAAGGTGCTAAAACCGGAATGGATCAAATGAAAAAGTATATGGACAAAGATGCAACAGTTCGTTTGCAATATGCGTCTAAATATGCTTCTACAGCAAACTACTGGAAAAACCGTCAGGGTATGATCGATGCTTTAACAAAAGCGGGGACAGCAGAGATTAAAGCGGCACAGGAAGATAAATTCTATGAGTGGGCTACTAAACCGGCTAACAAAGAAAAGTACGAGAATGTAATTCCAACGATTAATGATTATTACAGAGCTACGAATCTAAAAGCAATCCACGATAATTACTTAACACAGCTTTTGCGTACCTCAAATTATGCTGGTGGGCCGGCTAATTTAGGAAATGCACTGATCGCCTACTACAACGAAAACGACGCTAAAAAAGCAGAAATGTTGCCAAAGATCAACGCATTAATCGAAAGTATTTATGGTGAATTTTATGCACCTCTTGAAAAAGATGTCTTAACGGCACAGTTGAATTTATATGCTTCTAAAGCTGCTGAATATGGTTTAGCGACACAGATTGCTAAAATGAAGTCAGAAAACAATGGTGATTTTACTGCTGATGTAGCAAAAGCAACTGAAATTAGTTATTTTACTTCTAAAGAAAAAGTATTGGCATTTATGGCTAATCCTAAACCATTAGCGATTGTACACGATCCTTTGTATATTATTTCTAACGACTTAATGACAAAATTCCGTTCTAAAACAGACGATCAGTTGAAAGCCGATGATGGTTTTGCAAGCGCTTACCGCAAATTGGTGGAAGGTTTAAGAGAATCCAAATTGAATGCAATTCAATATCCGGATGCTAACTCTACGTTGAGATTAACTTACGGAAAAGTAAGAGCGTTACCTGCTGATCCACGTAACGATGCTAAAATAAATAATTATACTACCATGGAAAGTATGGTGAAAAAGTATAAAGCAGGAGATCAGGAATTTGATTTGCCAAAACGTTTATTAGAATTAAACAAAGCAAAAGACTTTGGGCAGTATGCTGATAAAGCAGGTTATATGCCGGTAAACTTCTTAACAGATAACGATATTACAGGTGGAAACTCAGGTTCTCCGGTATTAAACGGAAAAGGAGAATTAATTGGAGTTGCTTTTGACGGAAACATCGAAGCCATGGCTGGAGATGTTATTTTTGATTCTAAATTACAAAGAACAATTAACGTAGATATTCGTTACGTACTTTGGATTATTGACAAATACGCTGGAGCTAAAAACATTATCGATGAAATGACGATTATTAAATAATTCTGGTTTCTAAATAAAAATCAAAACCGACAGATTTCAAGAATCTGTCGGTTTTTTTGTGCTTTTTTTCGCCACGAATTCACGGATTAATTAAATAAAATTCGTGGCGGAAATTCTTTGCAACATTCTTTTGAAATTTGGGATTTTATTTTTTGGAATTTATTCAGGTTGTTAATTCACTTTTACTCTTATTCCTTTAGTATGACTTGTAAATTCTGGGGCATACATACTTTGAATTGTTGTAATCCCATTAGAGAATTCTCCGCTGTTGTTTACTCTTATATCATATTCTATAACATAAGTTCCTTTATTGATTCGGTCAAAGAAAAAGTGAGTTGCTGCATCCTTTGTACTCATATAGTAACCCAAACGATCTTTATACTGATATTGAGAAAGCACAGTTACGGGTTCAAAACAAGAAGCTCTCATGTCTTTTAAATGAATATATTCTGTGTCTTCTTTTGACGTAATGATTAATCGAACCGTAACTAAATCTCCGATTTTTAAAGAGTTTTTAGAAGTGATCTTTTCTAATTGATCTCCTTTTAATGTACTTTTCTTTAGATATAATTCCTTCGAAACGGATAGAACTGATCCTGAATTGGTTTTAATTTTATCCAAGTCTTCAAAGTACTGCCAGTAAGCTCCGCCAAATGAAGGGACTTTTGATTTGTTTTGAATAGTGATTGAAGCCATATCTTTTTTAACTTCATCGGCATTCCAGTTTAGTTTGATATAACCGGTTTCAGCTTCTTTTTCATTTTCAGCCAATTTTCTAGTTAGAATTTTTTGGTCTCCTAATTTTATAACAGTATTGTCTTTTACAGTAAGCCAGTCTGTACCTTGCATTAATAAAGCATAAACAGCTTCGGTAGTAGATTTAGTCGTTGGCCAATTTTTGGTTTGTTTATTTTTTAATAGCCATACTTTCATTGCATCTACTGATTTGGTGTCCTGATTTACTTCGGCGAAAGCCTCAATTAATAGAGATTGAGTTTCAATAGGTGCCTGATACCAATTCCAACCTGCTTTATTGGCAATCCAGTACATTCCCCAATCTTCGTTGTTTGAAGATGTTTCTTTAAGACTTTCTACGATTTTTTTAGCGGTTTCTTTTTCTCCAAAACGATTCAGAGTTAATGCAGCCAGTCCTTTTTCATAAATAGAATAGTTTAGCCAATCTTTTTTAGCTGCTTCCAAATAAAGTTTGGTAGCTTTCTTTAAAGTGTCTGAAAGTGGATATTTCTCTAGATAAAAACTTCTGGTATATAAATAATGAAGATCAGAATATGAGTTGATCCAAATTAGCTTTTCCGCAGGTTTTAAATCTTTGGTTCTGTTTTTATAGTATTCTAAAAATTTATTGTCTAAAAACGGAATCCCCGTTTTTGCAATTTGGTCTATCTTATCGTCATCACTGGTTTTAGTCAACTTTGATAAATGACTTAAACCTGCCAGAATATGTCTGGTAATGTATTCGCTTTCATCGCTTCCTTCAAACCATGAAAATCCTCCGGATGCTTTTTGTTTTTGTTTTAATTTTTCGAAAGTGACCTCTTGAGAAGTTTTCATTTTCTCCAGATCAAACAAAAGTGCCAGATTCTTTTTCTTTTCATCTTCGCTTTGCGCATCATTTAGCCACGGAGTTTCAGCAAGAATAATCGATTTTAATTCTTCATTTTCTTCTAGTTTAGACGTTAGTTGTCCATTTTTTCTCCAATTTTCAAAAACAGTTGCAATCTTCGGATTATTTGAAATAATCTCCGAAGCCAAAGCATTGGCATAAAAACGGGCAAAAGTTTGTTCCGCACATTCATGCTCGTACTCCATTAAATAAGGCAAAGACTGAATGGCTATCCAAGATGGATTCGAAGTATATTCGAATGTAAATTGGTGATTCTTTAAAGTTGTTGAATTGTTGTTTTTTAGGTTGTTAAACGTATACTCTTTTGTTGAGTTTTCACGAACCCAGATAGGAATACTTTCTGTAACAAGCATATTGTTTGTCAAAACTGGAAGCATGTTTTCTTCTCCATCAGAAAAATTACCTGATTTAGCCAGAATTTTATATTGAACGCCTTGCAAACCTTCTGGAACAGAAATCGTCCAGGTTGCGGTTGTATTTCCAAAAGCAGCGACATTAAAATTTCTAACATTTTTTGCGTTAAGCATTTTGGCGTCGATGGGCTGCATGGTTACAGCATCAAAAAATTGTAAACTGGTGATTCCGGTTTTTGCTTCGGCAGTAACATTCGAAATTTTAGCACTAATTACTATAGTATCTTTTTCTCTAAGGTAGCGAGGGAAATTCGGCAGAACCATTAATTCCTTTTGAGTAATGACGCTTTTCTCTAAATAACCGGAAACAGCATCTTTATTGTGAGCCAATAAACGTAGTTTCCAAGAAGTTAAAGCTTCCGGAGATGTAAAGTTGAAACTTACTTTTCCGGTAGAATCTGTTTTTAAATTAGGTAAAAAGAAAGCGGTTTCAGAAAGATTTTTTCTAGTTTTTACTTGTGTTAAGGCTTCTAAGGCTTTTTTGGTGGTAATGATTATGGCTCCGTTTACGCCTTTTCTTCCGTAAAGTGCAGTTGCTATGTCGGCTTTTAATGTGTTAATTGAAATTATTTCTGAGGAGCTCAGATTTTTTACAGTTTCTTCGTTAGAAATTTCCCCATCAACTACATATAGTGTAGATTCACCCATAGCCAAAGATGTCAACCCTTTTATTGTTTTTTTTCCAGTAATAAATTTAGTTTTATTGGTTTGAGAATATTCTGGTTTTATAAATTTTACTTGGTCAATTTTAACCGATTGTTCTAAAAGAATAGCAACGGGAGCTCCCGCTCCTACAGGTTCATCAATGGTTAAAACAGCATCAGGATCACCCTTAATCGTTTCGGACCCTATTTTTTTGTCTTTAATCTCTACTCCGGTTATATGGAGCGAATCTCCGTATCGACTATTATTGAAGCCAAAACCAAACCAGTTTAATTGTGTGTCTTCCTGAAAGTATTTATGCCTATGTAATACTCTATTCATGTTTTTTAAATAAGAATGCATTTTTTCGAAACCTAAACCTGATTTTATGTTTGATGTATTGTATCGGTAATTATTTAAATTTAAAATATTCCAGTCTCTTTTAGTAAATTGATCTAGTGAACTATCATACATTGAGGCTAGTACTTCGGCCTCAGTTTTTGTGTTAATTGATTTTAATTGAAACGACCACGTTTCATTACTTCCCGGTTCAATTTTATTTCTAAAACTTTCTATTAGCAATTCTAGTTTAGATTCTTCTGTTTTTAAAGGTATTTCCAGCTCATCATTAAAAATTTCGTTCTCAAAAATGCTTTGAAAACTTAAGCGAATCGATTTTTCGAATTCTTTCTTTAAAGGAACTTTGATCGTTAGTTCATTATTTTCTATATGATATGTGTTTTCGAAATAGTTTAGATTACCATAATTTCCGCTTGTAATAATATATAAATCGGGAATTACAGAAGAGAGCTTAATTTCGACAAAGCCATCTTTTTTAGGATCAGCGTTAATTTGTTCTGCAGTAAATAATTTACTTGGATTAAATTTGTCTTTGCTTTGCTTGACTTCAAAAGTAGAAACCGATTCTATCGGATTATTAAAGGTGTCTTTTGCAGAGAAAACAATTTTGTAATTCCCTGATTTGTAATTTGAAATAAAATCAAGAGTTATTTTTTTGTCTTTCTCTGTATCTACTTTTTTTGAAAACAATAAAGTTTCGTTTGTTTTATCTGTTTTAGTCTCGCGAATTTCATATGGAAATAGTTTTTCAAAATCAGATTCTGAAATGGTTTCTATTTCTGGTTTGAACCAGATTTGTTCCTTGAATTTAGTAGACAATGGACTTAGAAAGTATAATTTAAAGTCTCCTTTTGCTGCTAAAAATTCTCCGTTTAAATTAGTGCTCGTAAGTGTAACTTCATTTTTGTTTTTTGTTTCAATTTGACTTGGAATGTTCGCATTAATAATCAAGTCATGAAACCCTACTTTAATGATTGTTTCAGAAGTATGAGTTTCGCCATTAACATCAGTAACATCAGCAATAATTCTATAATTGAAAATAGGCAATTGTTCTTTTATCGCATTTTGTGAAGGTTTTGCAATAAAATCAATCACGAATTTTCCTGAAGCATCTGTTTTAGTTTCGCCGGTTGCTATGGTTTCATTTTGTTCTTGTCCATAATAATTTCTATAATAATTTGTAAATCTATTTACTTTATAAGTAACTTTTGAGTCAGAAATATTGCTTCCGGAAAATGCTTTTGCGGTTCCCTTTACTTTTATAGATTGATTGACCTGATAGTTTTCTTTTTTAGGGTCAAAATCTACTTTAAACTTTGGACGTTTGTATTCTTCGACTTTAAAATTAGTTTGTGAGCTTTCAAGTATTACGCTATCCCAAAAGGTTAAATTTGGTCTGTTCTTTAAATCAATATCTTCCTTTGTAGCCTCATCAGGTTTAACTGCATAAATATTGAAATTACCTGTCAAACTGTTTTTAGGTAGTATGAATTCTCCTGAAAATGAACCGAATTCGTTAGTAATAATTTCAAATTCTTTAAAGATTTGATAATTTGTATCCTTCACTAAAATTTTAAAAGTAGTATTTGAGACAGTGCTTGTTTTGCTTTTTTTCTTTTGAATTGCGATTCCTTTATAATAAACGGTTTGTCCAGGACGATAAATAGCTCGGTCCAGGTAAAATTGTACTTTGCCATTAAAGGTATTATCTTCTTTTTGTGTGTATTGTATTGTATGTCGAATATAGTTTTCCTCAATTGTAATGGTGTCATTTTGTAATGAAAATTCAATATGATTTTCATTTTCATCATCTTTATCTTCATCATAATTAATATTTGTCTCTGTGTAAGAAGCCAATCCGTTTAGATCTGTTTTAAGATTGTAACGAGATGTTTTGATTGTTACATTTTCAAGAGGTTTTCCGGTTTTTCTATTCAGAACCTGAAAGTTTTTCTTATTATCTTCCTGAGATGCGAGAATACTTAAATTAGAAATTGTAATAGTTTGAAATGCATAAGTTTTTTCATCCAGGGTATTTAAATCACTTTCAAAATAAACTAAATAACTGCCTGTTTCCAGATTTGGTAAAAGGACTTCTGTTGTGTATTGAAAATAATCTTTTTTATTTTGAAGCTGATATTCTCTAAACGCAATTTTGTTTTTGTTCTTTATAATTATTTCACTGATACTATCCTGGTTGTATTGAGATTCGGCTCTTAATTCTTTTATCTTTTTCTGATCTATTTTATAAAAAGAGATATTTAAACGATCTATGTTTTTGTAAGTAATTGATGCTCTTGTGTTCTCATTGTTGTAACTGTATTTTTGAAGTTCAACGCTTAGTGATTTTGAGGTAATGTTTCGCTTTTCGTCCAAAGCAGATTGCGCCGTATTAGTTTCGCTATTTAGTTTTATAATGCTATCATATATTTTTACAGCTTCAATATTATAATCAGGATGTAATTCTTTTGATGCCTGGTCAGCTAGAATTTCAGCTTTTTTTAATAAAATTTTTTGTGTAAGAATTATGTCATTGGATTCTTTCTCGAGTTTATCTAAAACTTTTTTGAGGTCATCTTTAGATTGTGGCAGGAAATCACTGCAGTAAATAATTCGGTCAAATTGATTTTCTAAAGATGGGTTACTTAATTCCAGTTTTTGATGCAGTTCCAAAATCTTTTTAAGATTTTCTTCTGTTATTAAATTTAAATTAAACTTTAAAAAATCTGCGGAATTTCCTAAAAGCTCATTTTTATGATTTTCAATTTCACTGCTTTCAGCTTGCCATGGATGAGATTTGTTACTAAAAAAATAGATGTTTTCTTTTAGGAGATAATCATACAAGTTTTCAGTTTTTAATTTTTCGATCGTTAAAAATTCAAAAATTGCCTGATATTTTATTAAAGGAGTTGCCTTTAAAACACTTTTATTTTCTAATGTTTTTTCCAGAATGGTTATGATTTCTTTTTCGGCTGTCAATTTATCAGACTGAAGATTGTAGTCTTCGATTGAAGGAATCACAACACTATCAGCTACAGCATACGCTTCTTCTTCGATAATAGCTGCAGTCTTATCAACAGTAAAAGCTACATACTCTTCATCTGAATATTCATTTAGACATTTCGCATAAACCAAGTTTAAAATTGCTTTTGAAGGGATAGAGACACGATTAATATCCGTTTTAAGATTAATTAAAATTTTCTTTTTAGCATTTTCGTCAACTACCTGCAAATATTTCGATTGATAAAAGAAACATTTTATCATTTGTACTTCATCTTTCTGCGCAACCGCTTTTTTATAGATCTGATTTACAACTTTAGAGGCAGATTTGATTTTACCATTATTTTCGTAAGATGAAACTTTTATCCATTTTTTGTCATTTTGCTGTGCAAATAATGCGGTTGAAAGCAGTAAGAAAACAAATAGTATATTTTTCATAAGTTAGTTTTAATAAAGAGAGTGTTGTTTTTCATTAAAGGTTGGGAGAGTACTCTAATAAATTTTGTACAAATTACTAATTTATCCTTAAAAGCAAATGAGACATTTTATAATTCCTTATTTTTGAAAAATAATTAACCGATTTAAGCGTTGAATTCTATTTTCGTTTTATCGAATAAACAGTTCAACAAACAAACGATTTAACGTATTCAATGAAAACACATTTCATCGCCATAGGCGGAAGCGCCATGCACAATTTAGCACTTGCATTGCACAATAAAGGATATCAGGTTACAGGAAGTGATGATGCTATTTTTGAACCTTCAAAATCAAGATTGGAAAAAAAGGGAATCTTACCGGCTGAACTGGGTTGGTTTCCTGAAAAAGTCACTGCTGATATTGATGCCATAATCCTCGGAATGCATGCAAAAGCGGATAATCCGGAGTTGCTAAAAGCGCAGGAATTAGGTTTGAAAATTTATTCTTATCCGGAATTTTTGTACGAGCAGTCTAAGAATAAAACCCGAGTGGTAATTGGAGGCTCTCACGGAAAAACAACAATAACTTCGATGATTTTGCACGTAATGCATTATCATAATATTGAAGTCGATTATATGGTTGGAGCACAGTTGGAAGGTTTTGACACTATGGTGCATCTTACTGAAGAGAATGATTTTATGGTTTTGGAAGGGGATGAGTATTTGTCTTCTCCAATAGACAGACGACCTAAATTTCATTTGTACCAACCCAATATTGCTTTAATTTCAGGAATTGCCTGGGATCATATCAATGTGTTTCCAACGTATGAGAATTATGTTGAGCAATTTGAAATTTTTATTGGAAAAATTACAAATGGAGGTATTTTGGTGTATAACGAAAATGATCCGGAAGTAAAACGTGTTGCGGAAGCCGCTACAAACCCGATTCGAAAATTAGCTTATTCTACTCCAAAGTATACAGTAAATGATGGAGTAACTTTATTAGAAACTCCCGAAGGCGATATGCCAATTGAAGTTTTTGGAGCACATAATTTGAACAATCTGGCGGGAGCCAAATGGATTTGTCAGAACATGGGTGTTGATGAAGCTGATTTTTACGAAGCAATTGCCAGTTTTAAAGGAGCTTCAAAACGATTGGAGAAAATTGCTGAAGGAAAAGGAAAAGTAGCATACAAAGATTTTGCACACTCCCCAAGTAAGGTCGCTGCGACTACAAAAGCAGTAAAAGAGCAATATCCAAACAGAACTTTAGTAGCTTGTCTGGAATTGCATACCTATAGCAGTTTGAATGCAGAGTTTCTCAAAGAATACGAAGGAGCTCTTGAATATGCAGATGTAGCGGTAGTATTCTATTCGCCTGATGCCGTAAAAATTAAACAACTAGAAGAAGTAACCTACGAACAAATTGCAAATTCTTTTAATCGCGAAGATTTGATTATTTATACAAATCCTGCTGAGTTCAAAGAATATCTGTTCAATTTGAATCTTGAAAATTCCGCATTATTGCTAATGAGTTCTGGAAATTACGGAGGTTTGAATTTTGATGATGTAAAAGGGCTGATTAATTAGTCAATTTGAAAATTAGATAATATGCCAATTGCAATTTTGCAGTTGGCATTTTTTTTTAGATTTTTTTGCGGATGTTTATTTCCAATAGCTATAATGTCCGGTAATTTTATACCGAAACAAACAGTCTTCAAGAACTTGCCCGCTACCAACATTGTGGACAATTAAGTTACGTTTTCCGTCTGCTGATTTTTTACTGGTAACAATTCCAATATGGTCTAGTTTGTTGTTAATTAGCCAGGTGACAATTTCACCTGTTTTATAATCATTTGCATCTTGAGTGACAGGAAGCTTTTTACCTTTTCGTTCAAAGAAAACTTCTAAATTTGGAACTCTTCGATGATCTATATTGGTGTCGGTTGAAGTCAGTCCCCACTTTTGTAAAGACGGATATGCTTCGAAATTTGTAACCATATCTTCATGTACTTCTTTTTGTAGATCAATATTTAATTTTCGATAAGAGCGAATTATAACATCTGTACAGACTCCTTTGTTCGAAGGAATATCTCCATTCGGGTATTTTATTGAAAAGTAGGCGGGGTCATAGTCTATTGAGGAATCAATAATTAATAATGCCGCATTGGATAATCTTTCAGAAAAAGTGTTTGAAGCTGCAGATGACAAACTTTCTGTCACAATGCTTTTTCGCTCTTTTTGGTTGCAGGCGAAGAGTAGGAAGAGGATAGGAAAAATACACATTATTTTCATGCATTTAAAATAAAACATTTTTGCGAGCTGTGAGCTTAATTGAAATAAATTAATTTGAGATTAATGCTGTTTCATATGAATGATTTTTCTTATTTTTTTATATATTAGCCATCTAAGAGTATTGTAAAATGAATGCAAGTGTGAAAGTTGTAAAAACAACAAGTGAGGCTCAAGATTTTGTAGCAACTTATTTTCCTATAACAGATTGGTCTGAAGAAGATCGTCCTCGCGAGAAATTGATACGTAAAGGTAAAGAAGCTTTGAGTGATGCTGAATTAATCGCACTGTTAATTCGCTCAGGTAGTCGAAATGAATCGGCAGTACATCTTAGTCGGAGAATTCTGGTGAGTGTTGATAGTCTCAATGCTTTAGGGAAACTATCGATTACGCAGTTGCTAAAATACAAAGGAATAGGAGAGGCTAAGGCCATTGCAATTATTGCAGCTCTAGAGCTAGGACGCAGACGAAGATCGGAGGATGCTGCCCAGTTTGCTAAAATCACTTCCAGTAAAATAGTCTTTGATATCATGCAACCCATAATTGGAGAGTTACCGCACGAAGAATTTTGGGTGCTTTTTCTGAATAATTCAAATAAAGTAATTTCTAAATCCCAGTTAAGTAAAGGTGGAATTACGGGAGCCATTGTCGATGTGCGTATTGTTTTTAAATTAGCACTTGAAATTGGTGCTACCGGATTGATTTTGTGTCATAATCATCCATCGGGAAATTTGGAGCCGAGTGATGCCGATAAAAAGATTACAAAAAAAATAAAATTAGCTGGCGAGAGCTTAGATGTTAAAGTTTTGGATCATTTGATTATTACTGAAACAAAATATTATAGTTTTGTAGATCAAGGAATTTTATAAATTATGAATACCACTATTACCGATGTCTTTTTTGATTTAGATCACACACTTTGGGATTTTGATAAAAACTCTGAAATGGCTTTTGATCGAATTTTTAAGAGTAAATATCCCGAGATTAAAACACAGGACTTTATTGAGAAATATGCTCCAATAAATCAAGCATGCTGGAAATTGTATCAAAACGATAAAATAACACATCTGGAGTTGCGTTACAATAGATTGAAGTTTTCTTTTGATGCTTTGAATTATGTCATTTCAGATGAAAGCATCAATGAAATTGCCAATGATTATATCGAGTTTTTAACCGATAATAATCACCTTTTCGAAGGAGCAATTGAAGTTTTAGAATATCTGAAACCCAAATATAAACTGCACATCATAACCAACGGTTTTGCAAATGTTCAGGATAAGAAAATTAATAATGCTGCACTTTCAGGTTATTTTGAAACTATAACAAATTCTGAATTGGCGGGTGTGAAAAAACCAAATAGTATTATCTTTGATTATGCGATAAACATTGCAAAAGCTTCGAAAGAGAGTAGCATTATGATTGGTGATTGTCTTGATGCCGATGTCAATGGCGCATTAAATGCAGGTCTGGATGCTATTTTTTTTAATGAAAAAAGAATCGAAGCACCGCAAAATATCAAACAAGTGAACCATTTATTAGAACTTAAAAAATATTTATAATTATGAGAATAAAATTTTTGTTGCTTGCATTTCTTACATCAGTTATCGGATTTTCACAATCGGTTAATGATTATAAAGCTGTTATTGTGCCGCTAAAATATGATTTTCTTAAAACAGAAAACCAGTATAGAACGTCAACAATGACAAAGGCAAATTTAAACAAAGCCGGTTTTCAGGCTTTTTATGCTAATGAGGTGTTGCCGGAAGGCTTTGGTGATCGTTGTGATCTTTTATATGCCGATGTGAAGAAAGAAAGTGGGTTTTTAATCACTAAGCTTTTTGTGGAATTTAAAGATTGTTATGGTAAAGTAATTTTTACATCAGCAATAGGAAAAAGTAAAGAGAAAGAGTATGAAACGGCTTACAGAGAGTGTCTTGATCTTGCATTTGTTTCGATAAACGCTTTGCGTTATAAATATAGCGGTAAAATTGCCAATACAGCAAAAACGTCGATTCCTGCTACTCCGCTAACGGCATCAGCTGTTGCAACGAAAGTTGTAGAAGTAGCTCCGGTAGCCGATATGAAAGATCCTAATTTGTTGTATGCTCAGCCAACAGAAAATGGTTATCAGTTAATTGATAAAACACCAAAAGTAGTTATGAAGTTGTTAAAAACATCACGTCCTGACTCGTTTATAGCTATAAAAGATGGTGTTCAGGGATCTTTGAATGCAAAAGATAATCAATGGTTTTTTGAGTACTATAAAAATGATCAGTTAGTTTCTGAAAAAATTTCAGTAAAATTCTAAAATACGATACGGTTTTAATAGCCGTATTTATCTTTCCAGCGGTTCTTTAAAAATTCGCGGTTGCTATTCTCTCTTGAATTGTGCCCAGGATTGTAAAGAACCGTTTCTTTTATAGCATCAGGTAAAAATTCTTGTTCAGCAAAATTATTGGCATAATCGTGCGAATATTTATAATCATCGCCATAACCGAGCTCTTTCATAAGCTTGGTTGGTGCATTTCTTAAGTGAATAGGAACTGGTAAATCTCCGGTTTGTTTTACCAATTGCTGTGCATTGCCAATAGCCATGTACGAGGCATTACTTTTAGGAGAGGTCGCCAGATAAATAGCACATTGACTCAGTATAATTCTGCTTTCCGGATAGCCAATTGTCGTTACTGCCTGAAAGGTATTGTTAGCCATGATAAAGGCAGTCGGATTAGCATTTCCAATATCCTCACTGGAGAGAATAAGCATTCTTCGGGCAATAAATTTCACATCTTCACCACCTTCAATCATTCTGGCCAGCCAATAAACAGCCCCATTCGGATCACTGCCGCGAATAGATTTTATAAAGGCAGAAACAATATCATAATGCTGTTCTCCACTTTTATCATATAAAACGGTATTTTGTTGAACCAATTCGAAAACACGATCGTTGGTAATAATTATTTCATCACCTGCCGATGCATTAATGACAAGTTCAAAAATATTGAGCAATTTTCGTCCATCTCCTCCAGAAAGTCGGAGCAAAGCCTCAGTTTCTTTTAAGGTAATGTTTTTAGAAGCTAAATAAGTGTCTGTTTTTATAGCACGGTGCAGTAGAGCCTCTAGATCAGCTTTTGTGAACGCGTTAAGTACGTAAACCTGGCAACGTGACAATAATGCAGGAATGACCTCAAAACTTGGGTTCTCTGTCGTCGCGCCAACAAGTGTAATCCAACCTTTTTCGACAGCAGCCAAAAGCGAATCTTGTTGTGACTTGCTGAAACGATGTATCTCGTCAATAAATAAAATAGGATTTTTAGCTGTAAACAGTCCACCGCTTTGTTTGGCTTTTTCGATTACATCACGAATGTCTTTTACACCTGAATTTATGGCACTCAGTATATAAAAAGGTCGTTTTGATTCTTGTGCAATGATTTGCGCCAAAGTAGTTTTTCCAGTTCCCGGTGGTCCCCAGAAAATTAATGACGGAATGATTCCTTTCGAAATTTGCTGCGTTAAGGATCCATTTGGTCCAACCAAGTGACTCTGACTGATATAATCTTCTAAATGTTGTGGGCGAATACGCTCGGCTAAAGGTGCTTCCATTTTGTAAAATTACTATTTTCAGTTTTAATTTTATAGTTTTTAGAAGCTATTCCTGCTGTCTGCTTTATCTTTTGCCTCCGCCGCGGCGGATACAAAAGGATGCCGCTCCCATCAGGGCTAAAAAGGCATTTGAGAATGTTATTGTCAACTGACAAATTATCAGTAAATTGTAATTGGATAGTTTTTTGATGTGATCATTTAAAATTAACTGATAAATTATGAACGACAACCACTTTAAATTTACGACTTCAGTTATAGGACTTCCGGTATTTTTCGTTCTTTTTTTGTGGATTGTTTACTGGGTTCAGATCCGTTTTGATTTTGATTTTTATCAGTATGGTATTTATCCTCGGGATTTTTTAGGTCTGCAAGGTGTCTTGTTCAGTCCTTTTATTCATGAGAATTTGAGTCATTTATACAACAATTCTATACCGCTTCTGGTATTGTTAGCAGCACTACAATTTTTTTATCCAAAGCAATCTTTTGCGGTTATCGCTTATGGTATATTGTTTTCAGGATTCATAACTTGGATCATTGGTCGCGAAAACTTTCATATAGGTGCCAGCGGATTGATTTATGTTTTGGTAAGTTTTATTTTCTTTAAAGGGATACAAACAGGCTATTATCGGCTGGTTGCACTTTCACTATCGGTTATTTTGCTCTATGGCGGAATGATTTGGTACGTTTTTCCAGAGGTAGATAAAACCATTTCCTGGGAAGGACATTTGGCAGGTTTTATTACCGGATTTGCAATGTCTTTAATGTACAAAACTCCGGAGTACGCAAAGCCTATTGTCTATGAATGGCAGAAACCGGATTTTAATCCTGAAGAAGATCCTTTCATGAAGCATTTCGATGAAAATGGAAATTTCGTAAATACAGAGATTGTAGAGGACGAGCAGGAAGTATTAGTGACTTATTTTAATTCGGATGTTTCGGTTAACTATATTTTGACAAAGTCTGAGGTTGAGGAGGATAGGTAGTGTTGGGTGAAAATGTTTATTTTACCCGTAGCTTAAGTTTGTAATTAACAGTAATACAATTAAGCTACAGGTTTAAGAAAGAGTATTTAGGAGTATATTTTGAAGACATTAATTTGTCATCATAATTCTCAATTCTTTATATTATTTAATTTCTCTGGCGAACAGCTTCATACAAAAATGCACCGCAGGCAACAGAAACATTCAAAGATCCAATTGATCCAAACATAGGTAATTTTGCTTTTTCGTCTACAATTTTTAGTACAGAAGGATTTATACCCCTGTCTTCAGACCCCATAATGATAGCTACTGGTTCATTTAATGCAATGTCGTATATGTTCTGATCCGTTTTTTCAGTTGCCGCAACCGTTTTGATTCCTGATCCCTGAAGATAAAAAATTGCATCTTTAATATGTTCAACTTTGCAAATAGGAACATTAAATACTGCTCCTGCCGAAGTTTTAACAGTGTCTCCGTTTACCGGAGCCGAACCTGCTTTCTGCACAATGATTCCGTTTACGCCGGTGCATTCAGCAGTTCTGATAATGGCACCAAAATTTCTTGCGTCTGAAATTTGATCCAGTATTAAAAATAAAGGTTTTGATCCCGATTCAATTGTTGATTCAACTAAATGTTCCAATTCTATAAAACCGATAGGGGAGATGGTTGCTACTGCTCCCTGGTGATTATTTGGAGTTAAACGATTTAGTTTTTCTACAGGTACATACGAGAAATTAATGTTAGCGCGTTTCATCACTTTCATTAGATCTTTCATTAGTTCTCCGGAAATCTCTTTTTGAATAAATACTTTATCAACTTCTTTTCCTGCCTGAATGGCTTCTATAATGGCTCTAATTCCAAATATTTGATGTTCTTTTTCCATGGGACAAATATAGGTATAATGTTGGGATAAAAAAAAACCACTCTGACTGAACAGAGTGGTTTTAATAGGTTTATAAATGTATCAGGATTAATTATCCCACCACACTTTTGTTGTTAATGTAACATAAGGAATCGGAACTCCAGGTCCAGCAGCTAAAGAAGCACCGTTAACATTAATTTCTTTTTGAGGATATGGTAATCTTCTTGGAGTAACTCCGTTAGTACGGTTAGTTGTAGGTGGAGTTAAAACTGGGAATCCTGTTCTTCTCCAGTCTACAAAAGATTCATATGATGCTTGATACATCGTGATCCATTTTTGGGTCATGATTCTTTGTAATGTATTATTGTAAGCAACTAATGGGTTAGCGGTGTAAGTAGCTACGTCAGTAGCGCCTATTGCAGCAAAGTCATTTACTATAGCTTTATCATAAGCTATTTTTGAATTTACCAAATCATTAGCTCTGAAATAGATTTCAGATTTGATGAATTCAACTTCTGCAGCACTAATAAAAGTAACAGGAGAGTTAATTGAAGCATAAGCTGATCCTACACGAGAGAATAGACTTTCTCCTGAATCGTCTAAATCCTGACCCGGAAGGTTACCTAAGTATTGCCCTTGTAAATTTGATCCGTTGTTTTTAACAGGAGAGAAGTATAGAGTAAGTCTAGGGTCGTTTAAAGATTTCATGTTGTTTACAATTGTGCTACATACTGCCTGATCTTTTCTACCTGATAAAACATCAAATTGGTAGATAGGATTTGCATTAGTTGCAATGTTTCCAAACGGTACTTTAGCATTTCCAGAATTTAAGCTAATTAGTTTTGGGTTAGTTTGTAAAAATGTCAACGCTTGTCCTGGATTTTTTTTACTAAGGTGATTTAATAATCTTAGTTTTAAAGAGTTTCCAAAGGCTTCCCATTTAGCAACATCACCGCTGTATAATAAATCGGCAGTTCCTGGTTTGGCGCCAGTATTACTTTTTACGTTTACGATTGCCTGATCTAATATTGTAAGTAAAGAAGTGTAGATTGCCTCTTGTTTGTCATAAGCAGGTGTAATGTTTGATGCTCCCTTTAAACTTTGAGTATAAGGAATGTCTCCAAAAAGATCTGTTGCTACACTGAAAGTGTAAACTTGAAGAATTTGGGAAGCTCCAAGGTAAATGTTGTCCCCTGAAATTTTAGTTTGATCTTCAATTGATCTTAGATCGATTAATACGTCATAGATGCTTGCCCATAATCCATCAGTATCTCCTGATGTAATGTTGTATTGTCCAAAATTTAATGGCTGCCCTCTATGTCCGGAATAATGCTGTACAATACTTGCAGGCATTCTTGTTCCGTCTCCGCCTAGAGTATAAGCTAAGTTAACTTCTGCAGCTGATAATAGTGTTGCAAATGGAACTTCAGTTGGGTTGTTTGGGTCATTGTTTATGTCTAACTCATTTTCACAAGATACAAATACCGCCGCCAATGTAATTAAGCCGATATGAAATATTCGCTTAAAATATTTGTTGTCAATTTTTTTCATTTTCATTAATTTTAGTATTAGAATTGCGCTTTTAGATTGATACCAAAAGTTCTTGTAGTTGGGAATGCAAATCTGGAAACACCTTGCGCATTACCAGTTCCAAAAGAGCTTGATTCCGGATCGATATGAGGAACATCTGTCCAGATAAATAAATTACGACCATATACTCCCAAATCCAGAGAACGAATATATTTGTCTTTTAACTTGAAAGAGTATCCAAGAGTAACTTCTCTCAGCTTAACCCAATTGTTTTTGTAAACATATTGTTCGTTAGGATAAGCGCCTAATCCATACCAGTTTGCGTCACGTTTCACCACAACATTATTGTCGGCTCCTGTAGTAGCATTTACTCCCGGGAAAATATAGTCATCGTTACGATTTAGTGTCTCTTTACTAACACCGTAAAAATCTAACAATTCACCAGTTCCACTGTATAAATAACCACCTTGTCTTATGTCGGCAAGTGCTGTAAAATAAATATTTTTGTAGTTAATGGCAGTACTTAGGCCACCAGTCCAATCTGCTTCAGTATGTCCAAGAAGTTGACCATCTAATACAGAAGGGATTCCATCGTCATCTACCAATACTTTTCCGTTTGCATCTCTTGCGTACCCTGTTCCAACTATAGTACCTAATCTTTCCCCTTTTACGGCAAAAATTGCAGGGTTTCCGCCAAATCCACCAAGGAAAATTCTGTCTACACCTGGATAAGTTTCGTCAACATGTGATCTAATTCTGCTGAAGTTGAAAGATACATCCCATTTGAAATCTTTTGTTTGAATAGGCGTTGTTCTTAACATAACTTCAAAACCTTTCGAGCTAGTTTGTCCACTATTGATAATTGTCGCAGTTGCACCTGTTGCAGGAGAAATATCTAACGGGATAATACCATCGGTATTCACGTTTCTGAAGTATGATGCGTCTAAACCTATTCTGTCTTTGAATAATTTTAATTCAATACCCACTTCATATTCTGTAGTGAACTCAGGAGTTAAGTTGGCATTACTGATTGTATTTTGGATCGTGTATCCTGCCAGGTTGTTAAATGGAAATTCTACTCCTGTTGTAAAACCATCTGCAAAGATTGCTTTTCTGTAAGCAGGTTGTGTTAGATAAACATCAGCGTCTCTACCTGTTTTCGAGGCACCTACACGTAATTTACCATAAGTAAGTACGTCTGATTCGATTTTAAACGCATCCGTAAAAATTACAGAAGCACTTACTCCAGGATAGAAGAAGCTTCTGTTATCTTTTGGTAATGTTGAACTCCATTCATTTCTTGCAACTACGTTTAAGAAAAGATAATTGTCATAGCTAAGAGATAAGTCTCCAAATACTCCAAATAATGTTCTTCTTGAGTTGTAAATATATCCAGGAGAGAATGTCTTGATGTTGTTTGTATTGATAATTCCAGGAAGAATTAGTTCAGTTCCGGTAATTATTGAATTTTGAACAGTTCTATTATTGTAATCTTGTCCGGCTGTTAAAGTAGCTTTAAATTTGTCAGTAATATCTTTATTGAAAGTAGCAGTCAATGTAGAGTTGGTTTCCTGACGAGTAACATTGTCGTAACTTAGGAATCCTAGTGGATTACCTCCAGTGTTGATGTCTTTGAAAAGAGTTCTTTGGTCAGATAAATAGTCATTACCAAGACGATAAGCTAACTTGAAGCCTTTAGCTACATCAAAGGCTAAGTTTAGACCTGTAATATATCTTTGGCTATTAGTACGGGCTGAGTTTTTGTTAACGGTCCAGTATGGGTTGTCAAAAGCTCCTCCACGGAAGTTAATTTGAGTTCCGTTTGGTCTTTCATATCCGTAACCTTTTAAATCCCATGTAACAGGAGCGTGGAATAATGCGAAAAATGGATTAGATCCGTCTTGTCCCGCATAAGCAAGGTCTCCTTCAGAAGCGTTGTAGCTTAAGTTAACACCAGCTGTAAATCTACTGCTGAATTTGTAGTTACTGTTAAAACGACCATTGAATTTTTGATATCCTTGATTAGGAACAATAGAAGTTTGTTTTGATTGTCCAATGGATACGAACATATCGTACGCATCAGTAGAATTTGAAAGAGAAATATTATTGTTATAAGTTATTCCTGTTTGAAGGAATTGTTTTCTCGGGTCAAATACTTTTAATTGAATTTGTTGTGCTCCTAATCCTTGAGCTGCACCTGCTCCAGGGCTTGATACAGTTTGTCCTGTAATTCTTGGACCAAATGATCTGGAAGTACCTTCTTGATAAGTTACACCGTTTGATCCCTGTGCATATTCAGTTTGAAAATCAGGTAAAACAAGAGCATCATCTATTCCTACGGAACTAGTGAATTCAATTACAGGTTTTCCTGCTTTATCAGAACCTGTTTTTGTTGTAATTAAGATAACACCATTCGAACCACGATTTCCATACAATACAGCTCCGGCAGCACCTTTAAGAACTGTTACGCTTGCAATATCATTTGGGTTGATGTCAGCGGCTCTGTTAGGGCTATTAAATCCTACTACAGTATTATCGTTACCATCGTTGGCATTACTCATTGGAATTCCGTCAATAACATAAAGAGGTTCATTGTTTCCTGTTATTGACTTGTTTCCTCCTCTGATTACCAATCTACTTGCTTGGCCTGGAGCACCTCCTGAAGCAGTTACTTGCAGACCGGAAACTTTTCCGCTAAGACCATTTACAAGGTTTTGGTTATTTCCTTTGTTAAGATCATTTCCAGATACTTTTGTTGTGGCGTAACCGATAGCTTTGTCAGATTTTTTAATACCTAATGCTGTTACGACTACACTTTCAAGTTCCACCGAATTATCGGCTAACTTTATGTTAACAGAAGTTGAAGATGCAGCTACTTCTTGAGATTTCATCCCGATGTAGCTAAATACCAAAACTTGATTTGATGAGGCTTTGATAGAAAATTTACCATCAAAGTCTGTTTGTGTTCCTGTTTTTGTTCCTTTAACTAGTACACTAACACCCGGTAAAGGCATTCCTGTATTGTCAGAAACTGTTCCAGAAACAGCTCTTTCTTGCGCAAAAGTAAGTTGCGCAACTAGTACTAATAGAAGTACTAAGAATCCATTGAACTTTAGTTTCATTTTTATGTGTTTTGAATTAGTTTGGTAAAAATCTTAATTATTTGTTAATCTACCTAATATAAAAAGCTTTTTTTTTACCCATATTCTTCTTTTGTTACGAGATGTGTTTTTTTAGTGTTAAAATACATTTGTTAATTTGGTGTTGCTTGTTTTTTGTTTAAAATGTGACAATGGCTGGATTTGCTGGGGTTTTGAGCGATATTAAATTTTAAAAACTTTGATGTATGGTGTTTTTTTCTTCAGTGATTTTTGAAGAAAAAAAAGAGAGTATCTCTTTTTTTTCGAAGATAGCCTCTTTCGGTTTTGTTAAATTTTAAGATTTAGGAAAGTTGTAGATAAAAAAAAGGGCACTCATCAAATGATGAATGCCCTTTTTAGGAGTTGTTTTGAAATTAGAGTATACTATTATCTAGTACCTCCAGCCCACCAAACTTTTTCTTTGTATACATAAGAACCGTCTCCAAATAGTTCTTTGATATTTGCATTTGTACTAACATCAGATTGACCGTAAGCGAATCTTTGTGGGAACAATTCAGGTTTTGGGTTTACCATAGGAATAAGATCTCCATTACCCATTGCTTGTAGACGTCTGATATCATTATAAGATTCAATACCTTCGTTTTCGTAGAAAGAAATATGTTTCTCTACCATTATTTTTTTCAATAATGCGTTACCAGTTAAGGTTGGTATAGAAGCAATATATGTATCTGCCTGAGCAGCTGTAAAAGTAACTGCTTGTTTTTTACCGTAAGCCGCTTTTATTGCAGCATTCATGGTAGTTTGTGCCTCAGGTAAACCTAATCTGGCTTGCGCCTCAGCTTTTAAGAATAATAATTCGTGGTAGCTTAGCAAGTAAATAGGGTTTACTTCGCTCATAAGAGCGGAGATCGAGTATAGACGTTGTCCTTCTACGTCTGCTTTTGAATTGTCAAAAGGTACAACGATACCAGCTTTTTTAGTGAAAAATGCGTCAGTACGGGCATCGCTTGCTCCATTAGCTACCATGGTTTGATAGAAACTTTTTGCTACACTTATTGCAGCTCTGTCTAATTGGAATCTGGCAAAAGGATTAGGAACGCTGCTGTTTACAAGTTTTAGTTCGTCGTCAACAGTAGAAAAAGAAGCATTTACGTAATTGATTACACCTTGGTAATCAGCTTTTCTAAGAGATAGTCTCATAGTGTATCTAGCTAATAAGCCATTGGCTGCTTTTATCCATTGCGCTGAATTTCCCTTATAAATAACATCCTGAGTTCCTAATGAAGGATAAGTTGATGTTTTGTTCAGGTTGGCAATACCTTCATTTAATATTTTAAAGATATCAGCATAAACAGCCTCTTGTTTGTCTACTTTTGGTTGGTAGATTACACCTGGTTTTCCAGCTTCTGTGTAAGGAATATCTCCAAAAAGATCTGTAAGAACAGCTAAGTTATAAGCTGTTAATATCTGAGCGATACCTAATGTTTGGAAGTTTCCTTTTTCTTTACCTGTAGAACATTTTTCAATAATTATTCCTAATGTTCGCAATTGTTCATAGCTATTGTCCCAACCATTACTGTATGTTGATGCTAACGCTGGATCATTACGTCTAGTTTGTGCATTATACATTTGGTTATGGCTTCCTGCATTTAATTCAGAATATATTCCTCCATAAAATGAGGCGTCAGAACCGGTTACAGAGAAAGCAGAGTTTATCATTACATCTGTAATGATTAATCGGCTAACGATATCCGCAGGATTATTTACATTCTTATTTATTTCATCCATCTTGTCTTCAGAACAAGATTGGAATAAGAATAAAGCCATTAAAGCTGTTATTGTTATTTTTATATTTTTCATTTGATTTTTTTTAATTAAAATGTAAAGTTCAATCCAAAACCAATGCTCTTAGTTTGTGGCATTGACCATTGTTCGAATCCACCAGAAAAGTTGTTGTTTCCTTGTGTAGCTTCTGGATCAAGGTTTGGCATTTTAGACCATAATAAGATGTTTCTTGCGAAAACAGAAGCTCTAAGGTCTACAGTGTTGTTTAATAATTTAGGAAACTGGTATCCTAAAGTAACCTCTCTTAATTTTACGAAACTTGCATCAAAAACAGAATTTTCAGCAATTCCATTTAAAGCAGCTTGTAAATCTTGTTGAACAGCGTTTGAGCCTCCAATAACAATATCATTTGGAGTTCCGTCTTCTTTAACACCTGGGTATACAAACTGAGAAGTTCTGTCTGCTGTTCTGGCATCTACACCGTAGTAAGCCATTAAGTTGTTTGATCCGCTATACATTTTTCCGCCATTTTTCCAATCAACAACAGCTCCTAATGAAACTCTTTTGTAGGTAAATTGTGTAGAACCTCCTAAAGTAAATTTAGGTGCAACTTCTCCTAATGCTTTTAAAGCACCAGCTTTAGGAAGACCGTCTTCGTCTACTATAATGTTGTTTTTGTCATCTCTTGCAAAGCTTGTACCATAAATTACAGGGAAACGATCTCCAACACTAGCTCTAAGTTGTGGAGTTGAAAAACCACCTAAAAAGATATTGTCTACGCCATCTTTTAATGCTAGTACTGTAGCGTCGATTTGAGAGTAGTTTAAATTGAATGTCCAGTTGAAATCTGCAGTACGGATAGGGTTAACGCTTAAAGTTAATTCGTGTACTTTGTTAAGCATTTTTCCACCATTTGTCTTGTATAAAGCTGCTCCTGTAGAACCTGCTAATGGAACGTCGAAAATCTGATCTGTTGAATTTTGTTCAGAGTAAGTATAATCAATTCCAACTCTGTTATTGAAAAACTTCAAGTCAACCCCAACTTCATACGATTTTGTATTTTGTGGTTTTAAATTTGGATCGTATAATAAACCGTTAGGAATAAATGAACTAGTACCTCCTGATAATGGATAGTTTATTGGAGATCCAGACCAGAATCCACCTCTGTAAGAAGGAGCGGTGTAATAATTACCTACGTAATTACCTGCTTGTCCAACTTGGGCAATCGATCCTCTAAGTTTAGCATAAGAAAGAAAAGATTTTCCTTTTAATCCTTCTAATTCTGTTACCACAAAACCTAAAGAGGCTGATGGGTATATAAAATCTCTATTTCCTGTTGGCATGTTAGATACGATGTCCTTACGGATTGTACCACCTAAGAAAAGCATGTTTTTGTATGAAAATTCAACATTACTGAAAAAACCTACAGTACGTGTTTGTCTACGGTATTCTTCTGATGTTACTGTTCTTGCGTTAGCAATTGTTGGCCATCCGCCAATGTTGAAAGCAGTTCCAAGATCATCATATTCTTTAGTGTTTTGATGATTGTATTCATTTCCAACCAAAACATTTACATTAAAGTCATCAGTAATGTTTAAGTTGTAGTTGATGGTTAACAATGAGTTAATTACATCGTTTGTTGTACCGTAAAGGTGTGCGCTACTACTTTTTCCTGATAAATCCTGTTTGTTTCCAAATTCGAAGATATCTCTGTAGTTAGTTGTCCATGAATCAACACCAGCCTGGTACTTAACGGTTAATTTTTGTTTTCCGCTTTCGCTAATAACAGGAGAGTATTGTACGTATCCATTTCCGTAGAAACGATTTGATTTTTCACTAAATTCGTTGTTTTTAGCAGCCCAGTAAGGGTTGTTGAAAGTAGTTGGTCTGAAATAAATTTGATCGTAAGGATCTAATGGAGCGGCATAGCCATTTCCTTTTAAATCGTAACTTCTTGGAGCAGCAAATACACCAGCTATAGCAGCATCATTCGCAGCTGAACTTTTGTCAATTTTAGTTTGTACATAGTTTACAGAGAAACCAGTTTTCCACTCATTGCTTAATTTTGTGTCTACTACAGCTTTTGCAGTATATCTGTTCATGCCTGTTTCAGGAACGATACCATCTTGTTTTGAATTCCCTATACCGAAAGAGTAATTAGTTTTTTCAGTTGCTTGTGCAATATTTAAGGAATTGTTAATTGTGAATCCAGTATTGAAAAAGTCATCAATATTGTTATTAGCTTGTGGGGTAACCCATGGGTCTAAACCAGCTTTAACTCTTTGAGGTACAAAATATTTACCAGGTCTTAGTACTCCTCCGTTATTTGCATTGGCAACATTTCCTCCGTAGATAGGATTGTTTGGTAAGTCTGAGATTTTTGGTCCCCAGTTCATTGAGGAAGTTGGATCAAATTTTCCGTAAGAACCTTGTGCATACTCATTTTGAGTTTGCGGTTTCTTTGAGATTGTTTCAAAACTTGTAGAAGTGCTAAAAGTAATAACTGGCTTTCCGCTTTGAGCTAAGTTTTTTCCACTTTTTGTAGTAATTAAGATTACACCATTAGAAGCTCTTAATCCATATAATGCAGATGCAGCCTGTCCTTTTAGAATGTTTATCGATTCAATTTCGTTTGGATCAATATCTACCGCTCTGTTTGCAACGTCAGCTCCTGTAACACCATTTCCTGTCGAGAAATCTGCTTGAGATGCTACCGGCATACCATCAATAACATATAATGGAGTGTTGTTTCCTGTGAAAGAACGGGCACCACGAATTACGATTTGAGAAGAAGCTCCCGGGGCACCACTCGATGGAGTAATTTGTACACCAGCTAATTTACCTTGTAAAGCACCAGAAAGGCTGTTGTTGTTTCCTCTTGTAATGTCCGCTGCTTTTACCTCTTGTGTAGCGTAACCAAGTGCACGAGCACTTTTCTTAACACCTAACGCAGTAACTACTACACTTTCCAGTTCTACTGAATCATCTTTTAGTTTTGCATTAACAGTAGTAGCGCTAGCTGAAATTTCTTGGGCTTTCATCCCAATGTAGCTAAATACTAATACTTGATTTGGTGCTGCTTTGATAGAGTATTTTCCATCAAAATCTGTTTGTGTTGCTGTCTTTGTTCCTTTAACTAATACACTAACACCCGGTAAAGGTATTCCTGTATTGTCAGAAACTGTTCCAGAAACAGCTCTTTCTTGCGCGAAAGTAAGTTGCGCAACTAGTACTAGTAAAAGCACTAAGAATCCATTGAACTTTAGTTTCATTTTTAAATATTTTGAATTAGTCCGACAAAAATCTTAATAATTAGTTAATATACCTAATCAAAAAAGTTTTTTTTTCAGTAAAACGACACTTTTGCTGATAGGAGTTATTTTTTTATCGTTAAAATGCATTCAAAAATATTGAATTGTTAGTTTTTAACTTAAAATACGTTGAATAGTTTAGTTTAGACCTGCTGAATTAAATGTTAAAATTTATGAGATGGATGGTAGATTTTGGTTTTTTATACGTTTTCAACAAAAAAACCACCCATTTTCAGGGTGGTTTTGTGTTAAATTATGTTATTTTATGGTATTTCTTATTTATCCCAAAAAATCTTGGTAGTTAGTTTGTCTCCTCCGATTGAAGTTGCTGCAGCATTGTAGTTTGTTGCGTTTAGCGTTTGTTCTCTAATAGGGTAGGCCATTCTGGATGGTATTTGTCCTCCGGCTGCCGCATCGGCAGATGCTGGAGGTGTTAGGGCAGGGAAGTTTAATCGTCTGGTTGATGTCCAGCCTTCAAAACCTCTGTTGAACAAGGCATACCATGCTTGCTCTCCTACTTTTTGTTGCCAGGTTCCCGTAGCTGTAGCATAAGCAACGGCTGGTTGAGCAAGGTAGGCATTGGCGTCTGTTGATGAAACGCCCCAGTCTTCCATAGAGGCTAGAATTGCTGCGTTGTAATGTGATGTAATGGTGCCTCCAACTGCAACACCTCTCCCTGAAGCTTCTGCTAACAAAAATTCTACTTCTGCATAGTCTAATAAAGTACCGCTGAAATCTGGTGCTTTGATTTTATCACTTGCATGAGTATATTTTGACTGTGAATTTTTTACTCCAACGATTCCTCCTCTATAACCTGTTACAGTTATTAGCTCATCTGCAGCATTTGTATCTTTGTATGTTGGTTTGAAATAAGGTGTTTTTCTTGGGTCGTTTAGTGTAACTAATGCATCTACAAATGGTTTCGCAACTACAAAATCGTTTCTGCCTGAGAATACCATATCTACATATAGTGGGTTGGTATTTGGGAGGTTTAGCATATAGGGTAATTTTGCATTATCTGCATTTGATTTGAAGCCTCCTGCTGCACCAGATATAATTGTTGCGTCGGCAATTGCCGCTTCAAGACCTGATGCTTTTAGGTTTATACCTAGTTTTAGTTTTATGCTATTTGCAAATTTGATCCAGGCATTCAGATTATCTTTATATATAACTTCAGCGCTTCCAAATGCAGGTTTTGAAGTGTCTAGGTCTGCGATGTCTTTGTTTAGACGTACGATTAAATCTTTGTAGATGTCTACTGCTTTATCATATTTAGGTAGGTAATCGCCAGCTCCTAATAGTGATTCCGAATATGGAACATCTCCATAAGTATCTACTAAAATTTGATACGTATATACCATTAAAATGTCAATTAAGATCAATTGATTTTTTTGGGTTATTGTTTTTTTTGTGAACTCCGGGTCTGTAGGCGAGATTACTTCTTTCTCTAAAAAACCTTTTGCCTGAGCTAGATCAGCAAGTGCTCCTGCATAAAGTCTGTCCCAGTGATTGTCTGAAATTTTACGAGTCACCCAATTGTAATTAGATTCGTCCAAATAGGTAGTTTCAGTCCATTGCTGATTGACTAATCTAAATATGTTTCTGTTTACGTTGGTATTGATAAGTTGTTCTGTTAGACTTTTTTCGGCATTTGTGAATAAAGTGCTTGCGGGTACTACAGAAGGATTTTTTACATCTATATTTAAGTCTGTTAGGCTGCTATCGTCACAAGAAACTGTGAGTAGCATGATTCCTAAAGCATATATTAATTTTTTCATTTTATTTCTGTATTAAAATTTGAACGTTAAGTTAAAACCAATATCTCTGGTTGTTGGAAGTGATCCAACTGAATAACCTCTAGAGCTATTTCCTGAAGACAATCCGCTTTCTGGGTCTGCGTATGGTAGATTTTTACTGATTATCCATAAGTTCGAACCAACTAAGCTTGCTGATGCTGAGCTTAAGAATGTATTTTCGAACATGCTTTTAGGGAAGTTGTAAGTGATAGATACTTCTCTTAATTTAACAAAAGAGGCATCGTAGATGAAGGCCTTGTTTGGAGCAGCTTGATATCCCAGGCTGTTTGCGATCGATCCGCCTTTTGTTTTTACTGTATTTGGAGTTCCGTTAGGGGCAACACCTTCATTTAATAGTCCATTTTCTCTGATGTCTCCTACAGCAGTTTCTCTGTAAAGTCCGGATGCAAGACCGTAATACATATCCAGTGAGTAAATATCTCCTCCTTTTTGAGTGTCAATTAAAAATCCGAAAGTTAAATTTTTGTAAGTGAATTTGTTTCTGACACCACCGATCCAGTCCGGAGTAATATTTCCGATTACGTTATTTGAACTTGTGGTAATCATGTATTTTCCTGTGGCTTGATCAATGGTAGGTTGTCCGTTTGTATAAACGAAGTCAGTTCCTTTAAGTGTGCCATAGGCTTCTCCTGGTGCAGCATTAACAGTGACACCGCCCTGAAATGTTCCAAGTTGAAGATTGTCAAGTCCATTTGGTAGTGAAATAACTCTACTTCTGTTGTTGGACCAGTTTACAATAATTTCCCAGCTGAAATCTTTTGTTTTGATTGGAGTTCCGTTTAATTGAATTTCAAATCCTCTGTTTTCTATGTTTCCACCATTTACTAGTCCGTTTGTGTAACCAGAACCTGAAGAAACTGCAGCTGCAACAATCTGATCAACTGAGTTTGTTTTGTAGTAAGTGATGTCAAAACCTAAACGTCTGTTTAATAAGCTTGTTTCTAAACCAACTTCGAATGATTTTGTTCTCTCAGGCTTAAGATCTGGGTTTTTGTTAATACTACGGAATGGAAGTAATAATGAGTTTGTGTAAAGAGGTTGTCCTTGGAAATTGGAAACTCTTGTGTAAGTATTATTTAGTTGAAGTGCGTCTGCATCATTTCCAACTTCGGCATAATTGACTCTGAATTTCCCTAGATTTAACCAGTCTGCCTTTACTACGTTTGAGAAAAGGAATGATCCCGAAATTGCAGGATATACATAAGAGTTGTTGTTATCTGGTAATGTAGATGAAACGTCTCTTCTGATAGAAGCATCTACAAAATAAGTATCTAAATAACCAACAGAGGCCTGAGCGTAGATACCATTAACTCCTGAAGATACTTTTGATTCTCTTGGGAATGGAAGGTCTAAGCGTGAATTTGATAAAGCGTAAATTCCGGGAACTACTAATCCTCCAACTGTTGAAGAAAGTACATTGTCTCTTTTGTTGCGTCTTATATTTGTTCCGATAACTCCATTTAGGCTAATGTTTTCACCGATTTTTTTATTGAAATTCAACATGAAATCGTAATTAATTTCTTGAAAATTAATGTCGTTTCTTTGGTACCCTGATGATTCGTTAACCGGAGAAAGACCAAATCCTGAAGCTATTGATCCTACAGCTCTTCTTTCTTCTTGAAGTTGTTTGTAAGTGTCAATAGAAACTCTTCCTAGTGCACTTAGCCATGGGGCAATATCATAATTTAGAGAAGCGTAGCTAAATAAGCGGGTTCTGTCGTCAGAAGAGTAATTTTGATAACGGGTGAAGTACGGGTTGTCCCAATAGGCAGGTACTAAACCTGAAGGCTCCGTTGGGTCTTTCCAGTTCCATGTTACGTTTTGACCGCCTGATGCAAAGTAAACATCTTTTTGAGCTTGTACGTCAGTGTTGGTTTGCCACCATTGTCTGAAATTACCCAGGATGTTGTCATTGTAGCCAGTTGAGTTTCTACCAACGGTACTTTGTAGGGTAACCGCTGCGTAGGCGTTAGCAGTAAGTTTGTCTGTAACTTTTTGACTAAATCTTGCGCTTATCTGATTTTTTTTCAATTCACTGTTTGGAAGGATACCAGTTTGATTGGTGTTAACATAGCTTAAAGATAAGCTTGATCTTTCTGTTGATTTTTCAAGTGCAATACTGTTAACGAAAGTGTGAGCATTGTTAAAGAAAGTTACAGGGCCATTTTTTGCAGCTGCCCATGGAGTGGCTTTTCCGTAGTTTGGTGAAAACGGTGTAAAAGCATCCCATTGATACACGGGTTGATTGTTGAAAGCGTCTCCGTCAGAAGCATCATTAGATGTGTCTACTGTGTCTGGTGTACCGGTTCCTAAAAATGATGATCCAAAGCCGTAACCAGATCCGTATCTGTCTTGATATTTAGGAAAAGTTGATTTGTCAATGCTTCCATTTGTGAATCCACTTGAAAAAGAAAATCCTATTTTGTTGTCATTTGATTTTCCTTTTTTTGTTGTTACCATTACAACTCCATTTGCAGCTCTGGATCCGTATAGTGCTGTTGCGGCAGCTCCTTTAAGGATGTTAATGCTTTCGATGTCTTCTTGATTGATGTCTGAAGCGTTGTTACCGTAATCATAACCACCGTTACCAATTTGCTGAGAAGAAACGTTTGAGTTTGAGTTGTCAATTGGCACCCCGTCAATAACCCAAAGAGCCTGATTATTTCCTGTAAGTGATTTGTTTCCTCTGATTACAACGTTTGTAGAGCCTCCAAAGTTATTGTTTCTCTGAACTTCTACCCCTGCGGCTTTACCAGATAAGAGATTGGCAACGTTAGCGTTTCCGGCTCCGCCATTAACGTCTTTTCCGGAAATTTGTTGAGAGGCATATCCAAGAGATTTTTTTTCTCTTTTAATACCCATAGCTGTAGTTACCACAACGCCTTCTAGTTGTTGGGCATCTCCAGATAACTTGGTGTTTACTTGTGATGAGCTTGCGGCAATTTCTTGAGTCTTCATGCCGATGTAGCTAAATACTAAAATTTGACTTGTGGTTGCTTTGATGGAATATTTACCATCAAAATCAGTTTGTGTACCGGTTTTCGTTCCCTTGATTTGTACACTTACGCCTGGTAATGGCATACCTGCATCATCGGTAACGGTCCCCGAAACGGCTCTTTCCTGCGCAAAGGTTAGTTGCGCGAATAGTACTAAAAGTAGTACTAAAAATCCATTGAACTTTGGTTTCATTTTTTCAATTATTTTGAATTAGTCTTACAATATTCTTAATAATTTGTTAATAATCCTAGTGTTGAGTTAATGAATTTTCTCACAAGGTTAAAATTTAACATTATAACAGATAATAACTATTGTGTTAAATAATTGAATTTACTGGATGTTTGTTCTTGTTGTTTTTAGGAATAATTCTTCTAATCCCGCTTATTTCTTAGGATTTTTCAGAAATAGCAAGTTCTTAATGATTTGTTAATAAAGCAGATCTTGTGTTGGTGAATTTTCTCACAAGGTTAAAATTTAACATTGTAGCATATACTAACAATTGTGTTAAATAATTTAATTTCCTGAAGATTTTCTCTGCCATTACTGAGATTAATTCGGAGTAGCCCGCTTGTTGTCTGGATTGTTGTGCCGATTCCGATTCCTGATAATTTTTGTAATTTATTAAGATTTTGATTGTTTGTTAAATCTTGATAGATTGCAAAGTCTATAATGGAATTGATGTATAAATTGTTGGATACTTTGTACCTGTATTCGGTGAGCAACATAGAGACGAAATTACCCTGAAGGCTGTTTTCTGCGAAACCTCTTACGGAGTTTGTTCCTCCAAATCGAAATAGTTCGTTGGTGATATAATTTTGGCTTTTTAAATAAAAAATTTGGGGATTCAAAAAGATGAAATTCTTTTTGTTAAGCTCAAAATTGTAGGACAAATTAAGGTTGGTATAGAATTGTTTGCTTGATTCTACGGTTTGAGGACTGTTGTTGGTGTTTCTTTTTCCGTACCCGATTATGAGGTTTAAGGAAGCTTTCTTGGGGAGTAACGTGTTGAGGTAATCTGTTTTTTTATACTCGAGAGTAGAGATGATATAAGAGTTTTTGTAGTCGCTAATTGTGGTGTTGTTTGTGTTTTGAATGTCACTGGATTCTGTAGATTGGTAGCCTAGATATAGTCGTGAATTGTAGTTTAAGAAATAGCCTAAGTCGATTGCGGTTTTGGTGTTTTGAAAAGTACTGTCTTGTTTAAAAATATTTAGCTGCGCTTTTATGCCCAGTGAAGATTGGAATATGTACGGAATTTCAATCTTTGTGTTAAAGGTTTTTTGTTGGTTTCCATCGCTTTTCCAATACAGGGAGAATTGTTCGCCGGCACGCAGTGTGTTTAATAGTGACAGATCTAAGTATCCGTTTAAGGTTGTTTTTTTGTTTTCGTCATTAGAAAATCCAATGTATCCGTCAAAAGTGTTTGCTTTTCTTTTTTCAATATAGGTATATACTTTTGTAGAGTCGTTTGTGAATAATATTTCGGGGTATTTAGTTTGGGTTATAAATTCAAACGCATTGATGTCATTGTGTAGTTGTTTTATGGTTTCTTGGTTGAACGTTTTGTTTAAGTATTTTTTGTTGAGTTGCTTTAAGTGTCCTTTTGGAAAATAATCTCGTTTTGAGTCATCTGTTTGGGTTAGAATAATGGAATTTACAGTGCGTTTTTTTTCGGATTTAAAATTTAACGTTGCGTAAATTATCGATTTCTTTTTTTGGATGTTTTCAAGTTTTATTTTGTTAAGGGCGAAACCGGCTTTTTCTGCATCTAATGTTTTTTGATTTAGATAATTTTCCAGTTCTCTGTAAGGAATAATTAAGGTATCGTTCTTGGTTTTTACATCATAAAAAAAACTGTGATTTGCTCCTATATTTATATGGACTTCTTTTGTCTTGCTTTTTAAGTCAATTATGGAGGTGAAAGTGCTGTCGTTTATTTTTTTTGTCTCGATTATATTATGGTCCAAATATCCATTTTTGGATAGTTTTTCTGAGATGTTTTTAACTTCTTCAAAAATTGATTTTAAATTAGGATGGTTTCTTGAATAGTTTAACGAATCAATAATTTGAGTTTCGGTTTGATTTGTTCCTTTAATTTGTAAATGAAGGTCTTGAGCATGTGAAGAAATGCTGGCAATGAAAAATAGGAGGTATAAAAGCGGTTTCAAAGGCAATTGTTTCATTTATTAAAAGTATTGCAAATATCTATTGTTTGTTTGTAAAATCATAAGCTTAAATAATGTTATTGAAAATTAATGGATTAACGTTTGTATAGTGAAAAATATTTTATACATTTGCAACCCCGTAAAAAGCGGGAATTTAATATACATAATAAATTTTTAGTATTAATTATGCCAACAATTCAACAATTAGTAAGAACAGGAAGAACTCAGATAACTAAGAAGAGTAAATCGGTTGCTTTAGATTCTTGTCCTCAAAGAAGAGGGGTTTGTACGCGTGTTTACACTACTACACCAAAAAAACCAAACTCTGCAATGCGTAAAGTTGCGCGTGTACGTTTGACAAATGGTAATGAGGTGAATGCTTACATCCCTGGAGAAGGACACAATTTACAAGAGCACTCGATAGTATTAGTTAGAGGTGGAAGGGTAAAAGATTTACCAGGTGTTAGATATCATATCGTTCGTGGAGCGCTTGACACGTCAGGAGTTGCAGGAAGAACGCAAAGAAGATCTAAGTACGGTGCTAAACGCCCAAAAGAAGCAAAAAAGTAATTTAAAAACTTTTAAGAAAAAGACATGAGAAAAAGAGCGGCAAAGAAAAGACCACTTTTACCAGATCCGAGGTTTAATGACCAATTGGTAACACGTTTTGTGAACAACTTAATGTGGGACGGTAAGAAATCTACAGCTTTCAAAGTATTTTATGATGCAATTGACATCATTGAGTCTAAAAAGCAAGATTCAGAAAAATCTTCATTAGAAATTTGGAAAGATGCGTTAACAAACGTTATGCCTCACGTAGAAGTACGTAGTCGTAGAGTTGGTGGAGCTACATTCCAAATTCCAATGCAAATTAGACCAGACAGAAAAATTTCTATGGCAATGAAGTGGTTAATACTTTATTCTAGAAGAAGAAATGAAAAATCTATGGCACAACGTTTAGCGTCAGAATGTTTAGCTGCGGCTAAAGAAGAAGGTGCTGCGGTTAAGAAAAGAATGGATACTCACAAGATGGCAGAAGCTAATAAAGCTTTCTCTCACTTTAGATTTTAATTCGTAAGAAATGGCTAGAGATTTAAAATATACAAGAAATATCGGAATTGCTGCTCACATTGATGCTGGTAAAACAACAACAACTGAGCGTATCCTTTTTTATACTGGAAAGTCACATAAAATTGGTGAAGTACACGATGGTGCTGCAACAATGGACTGGATGGCTCAAGAGCAAGAAAGAGGTATTACAATTACTTCAGCTGCAACAACTTGTGAGTGGAATTTTCCAACTGAGCAAGGAAAACTTTTGCCTGAATCATTGCCATACCACTTTAATATTATTGATACTCCTGGACACGTTGACTTTACTGTAGAGGTAAACCGTTCTTTACGTGTACTTGATGGATTAGTTTTCTTATTTAGTGCTGTTGATGGTGTTGAGCCTCAGTCAGAAACTAACTGGAGACTTGCTGATCAGTACAGAGTTCCACGTATGGGATTTGTTAACAAAATGGACCGTCAAGGATCTAACTTCTTAGGAGTTTGTCAACAGGTTCGTGATATGTTGAAATCAAATGCTGTTGCGATCACTTTGCCAATTGGTGAAGAAAATGATTTCAAAGGTGTTGTAGATTTAGTAAAAAACCAAGCTATCATTTGGCATGATGCGACTCAAGGGGCAACTTTTGATATCGTTGAAATTCCTGCTGATATGGTTGCAGAGGTTAAAGAATACAGATCTATTCTTATTGAAGCGGTTGCTGATTACGATGAAAATCTTTTAGAGAAATTCATGGAAGATGAAAACTCTATTACAGAGGAAGAAATCAACAACGCTTTAAGAGCTGCTACTATGGATATGGCTATCATCCCGATGATCGCTGGTTCTTCTTTCAAAAACAAAGGAGTTCAATTCATGTTAGATGCAGTTTGTAAATATTTACCTTCTCCAATGGATAAGGAAGGTATCGAAGGAATTCACCCTGATGATGCTGAATTATTAGAAGAAGATCAAACTAAAATCTTACGTCGTCCGGACGTAAAAGAGCCGTTCGCTGCTTTGGCATTTAAAATTGCTACTGACCCATTCGTAGGTCGTTTAGCTTTCTTCCGTGCTTATTCTGGACGTTTAGATGCTGGTTCTTATGTTTTGAACACTCGTTCAGGAAGTAAAGAAAGAATCTCTCGTATCTACCAAATGCACGCTAACAAACAAAATCCAATCGAATATATTGAGGCTGGAGATATTGGAGCTGCTGTTGGATTTAAAGATATCAAAACTGGAGATACATTGTGTGATGAAAAACACCCAATCATTCTTGAGTCTATGAAATTCCCTGCACCGGTAATCGGTATTGCAATTGAACCTAAAACTAAAGCTGACGTTGATAAAATGGGTATGGCTTTGGCTAAATTAGCTGAAGAAGATCCAACATTTACAGTTAGAACAGATGAGGCTTCAGGGCAAACTATTATCTCAGGTATGGGTGAGCTTCACTTAGATATCTTAGTAGATCGTATGAAACGTGAATTTAAAGTTGAAGTGAACCAAGGTGAGCCTCAAGTTGAATACAAAGAAGCGTTTACAAGAACTGCAACACACAGAGAGACTTACAAGAAACAATCAGGAGGTCGTGGTAAATTCGGTGATATCGTATTTACACTTGAGCCAGCTGAAGAAGTGGATGGTAAAGTTCCTGTAGGATTACAGTTTATTAATGCAGTAAAAGGTGGTAACGTTCCTAAGGAATATATCCCTTCTGTAGAAAAAGGTTTCCGTGAAGCTATGAAAACTGGTCCATTGGCAGGTTATCAAGTAGATAGTTTAAAAGTAACTTTGACGGACGGATCTTTCCACCCTGTCGATTCTGATGCACTTTCTTTTGAGTTAGCTGCTAGAATGGGTTATAGAGAAGTAGCTAAAGCTGCTGGTGCTATTATTTTGGAGCCAATCATGAAAATGGAAGTTATTACTCCTGAAGAAAACATGGGAGATATCGTTGGTGATATCAACCGTCGTAGAGGTCAGGTAAATGACATGGGTGACAGAAACGGTGCTAAAACTATTAAAGCTGATGTGCCTTTATCAGAAATGTTTGGTTATGTAACAACATTAAGAACATTGTCTTCTGGTAGAGCAACTTCAACAATGGAGTTTTCTCACTATGCAGAAACACCTTCTAATATTTCAGAAGCTGTAATTAAAAAAGCAAAAGGTAACGCTTAATTCTTAAGAAAATGAGTCAAAAAATCAGAATAAAACTAAAATCTTACGATCACATGTTGGTAGATAAATCTGCTGAAAAGATCGTAAAAACAGTAAAAACTACTGGAGCAGTTGTAACAGGTCCAATTCCGTTGCCAACTCACAAAAAACTTTTCACTGTATTACGTTCTCCGCACGTTAACAAAAAAGCGAGAGAGCAATTTGAAGTAATGTCATACAAGAGATTGATTGATATTTATTCATCTTCATCTAAAACTATCGATGCATTAATGAAACTTGAATTGCCAAGTGGAGTTGAAGTAGAGATCAAAGTATAATTAGATTATATTTTATATAGAAAAGCGAGACATTACTGTCTCGCTTTTTTTATGAGCAAAAGTTATTTGTTTAACGTGGTGTTAATTGGTATCAATGTTAAAACCTGAGGATTTGTAAAATTGGACATGGGTATTAGTCGGTTTGAAAAGAATCAGGTTCAAAAGTTGTGGGGTGATAAAATTGGCATTCTCTTTATTGTAAAGGATTTTAAGGGTGAAAGTGGTAGTCTTTTGCAATCTTTTAAAGTTTTACTTTTTTCTAAGATTTCTTAATTGCAAAAAAATAATAATAATTTACAGCTTACTCCATAAGAAAGAAGTATTTGGAATCTGTTGCTCTGAAAGAGCCTTAGCAGTAACATGGTGCGAAGTGCCATGAATAATGGTGAGTATTTTTTTAAGCCCTGAAAGGGCGAAAGCATTGCTCAAAAAGCACATATCTTATTTTATGATATTCCCTAAAGTTGGCATTTTTTAATCAAGATTTTACGTTTTATTTCTAACTGCTTATACCTCTTTAGGGTAGTATGAATCATTATCTAAATTTATAGTGTGTTGCGCTATTTTTATGCTTTTGGGGCTTGAGTCCTTTTTTTTAACATTTCAAATATTTATACCGATAGAGAATACTAATTATAGAGTCAGCTGTAATAAAATGATTTCTTAAATGAAGCGCTGAAATCGTTGATAAAAGGAATAGTCTCTATCGACTCCATAGCATTTTGTATTGATCCGTTAATTGGTGTTTTTTAAATTGTAGGAAAAATTATATTTTTGTTTCCGTCGACAGGATGCGAACCTTTGGTGTGGTATACCAGATCAAATAGTTTTTTACCTAATACTTATTATAAAACTTAATTATTATCTTTGAATTATGAGCACACTAACAAAACCAAATCACATAGGGCGTAAGATTAGCCGTATTCGTGAACTTCGTGATATGAAGCAGGAGGCGCTGGCAATGGCATTAGGTATGAGCCAGCAGAGCGTTTCTAATATAGAGAATAGTGAAATAATAGAAGAAGAGAAACTTGCGGAAATAGCAAAAGCTCTTGGGGTAACAGTAGAGGCAATTAAGAATTTTTCAGAAGAGAATATGATCAACTATTTTAATACGTTTAATGAGGTTGTTACTAATAATCAAGGGGTCATTAATGGTAGTATAGATGATTATAGTCATCAATGCACATTTAATCCGCTTGATAAAGTGGTTGAGTTGTACGAGCGCTTGGTTCAGGCGGAAAAAGATAAAAACGAATATTTAGAAAAATTGTTTAAGGAGAGATAATTTTTTTTAAACGGTGTAATAATTTCAAAAGAGACTATTTCGAATTAACGAGATGGTCTCTTTTTTTTGCTATAAATTTTCATAATAATATTATGTTTCAATAGTTGAATCCGTTGGCTTTTTTTTTTTTTTTTTTTTTTTTTTTTTTTGCTGTTGTTTTTGAAGTCTTTGGTTAAGATGTGTTAAGGGATTTTGGGTGTTGCAAAATATAAAGATACGGAAATCGCTATTTTAATATTTTGTAACTTTTTGGTATTGATACCGTGATCGTGGAGATTGTGTAAAAAGAGGATTTTTAATTTTATCAGTAGGGAGTAGATTGTGAATAATGATGTGAAATTTGGTTGGGGTTAGACTAAAGAAGTGAAAAGATTTTGTGTCTTTGTTTCTTTGTGATTGTGGCTCGGTATATAGTTCTTTTGTCTTTGTAGTTTGAACTTCTCGGAAAAGTAATGTCTTTATTAAAATGTAAAAAAAAAAGAAGAGGCCTGTCGTGTTGTTCTGCGACAAATAGTTTTTTTTGCCTAATACTTCGTATGAACTTAATTGTTGTCCATGAATTGGGGGTAGGCTATCGGAATTAAATCATAAAGTATGAATAATTGATGGTGTTCTTTGGTCTCATGATATGTAGTAGAGGTATTGGTTTTTAATTTTAAGGATGAGTGAGTGGATTTTTTCAGGGTAAAAAAAAATGAGATAATTGAAGAGGAAGGGTTGGTAGAGATTAGGGAAGCTCTTGGATGACGGCATGGGTTGTTGGGGCTTTTTCTGAAGAAAATAGGAATTAACTATTTTGATGTTTTTGTGGATAATAATTTTAGTCAGTTTGGTGTGTTTGGAGGTGGTGATGAGAATAATCAGAGTACATTCGATTTGCGAGATAAAATAGTTGAGTTTTATGAGGGTTTGGTTTGGGCTGAAAAAAAAAGGTAAAAAGGAGTATTTGAAAAAAAAATAAAAGTGAGGAGATTTTTTTTGCAAGCTGTGCAATAATTTTAAAAGGGATCGTTTCGAATAACGAATAGGTCTTTTTGTTTTTGTCTGCATAGGGTATAGTTTGGGGTTTTAATGTTGGGGATGGGGTGTTGTAAAGTTTTCCACAGCTTGACGTATTGATTTATTGTGAAAGGTTTGACGGAGGTTTGGAGTTGTAGAAAGATGAAAATTTTTCTATTTTATAATGTTTCTAAATTAAAAAATAAAGCGAAAGATGTTTTCTTTTTTTAGAGTGTTAAAATTCTTTTTTTGGATTTTATGCAGTTGTTTTGGTTTGATGTTCTGCACTTTTATAGTGTTAAATTTTCTTTTATTTAGGTTGCTGCCAATGATTTTAGATGATTGGATTAAGGAATTGTTAATAAAAAAGTTTTCAGGTATTAAATTGCCTGACTTGTGTTTTTTTAATTCACAAAATGATGTGGGCGGATGCTTTGGTGCTTGAATTTTGATAATGAGCGATTTAATTTTTATAACCGTTTGGTATATTCAATTTTAATGTCTACTTTTGCACTCCCTGTTTGGAAATTTCTGTTATTTTCAAATTGAAGGGAATTTTAGTAATTAATAATTAATATTTATGTCTGGGTTAATTGGTAAAAAAATCGGCATGACTAGTATTTTCGACGAAAACGGGAAAAACATTCCTTGTACAGTAATCGAGGCTGGGCCGTGTGTTGTTACCCAAGTCAGAACCAAAGGTGTTGACGGGTACGAAGCGTTGCAACTTGGTTTCGATGACAAAAACGAGAAACATTCCACTAAAGCGGCTTTAGGTCACTTTAAAAAAGCTGGAACTGTTGCTAAGAAAAAAGTCGTTGAATTTCAAGATTTTGCAACTGAACAAAAATTAGGAGATCTTATTGATGTTTCTATTTTTGCTGAAGGAGAATTTGTAGATGTACAAGGTGTATCTAAAGGTAAAGGTTTTCAAGGGGTTGTTAAACGTCACGGATTTGGTGGTGTTGGACAAGCAACTCACGGTCAACACAACCGTTTAAGAGCGCCAGGTTCTGTAGGAGCATCTTCTTATCCATCTAGAGTATTCAAAGGAATGCGTATGGCTGGAAGAATGGGAGGAGACAATGTAAAAGTTCAAAACCTTAGAGTTTTAAAAGTAGTAGCTGAAAAGAATCTACTTGTTATTAAAGGATGTGTTCCTGGACATAAAAACTCTTATGTAATCATTCAGAAGTAATGGAAGTAAAAGTATTAGATTTCAACGGAAAAGATACTGGAAGAAAAGTTCAACTTTCTGATTCAGTATTCGCAATTGAACCAAACAATCACGCTGTATACCTTGATGTTAAGCAATATCTTGCTAATCAAAGACAAGGAACTCACAAAGCTAAAGAAAGAGCTGAAGTGACTGGAAGTACACGTAAGATTAAAAAACAAAAAGGAACTGGTACAGCTCGTGCGGGAAGTATCAAAAATCCATTGTTTAAAGGTGGTGGAACAATTTTCGGACCAAGACCAAGAAGTTATTCATTCAAATTGAATAAAAGCTTGAAAAGATTGGCAAGAAAATCAGCTTTCTCAATCAAAGCAAAAGAGTCGAATATCATCGTTCTTGAAGACTTTAATTTTGAAGCACCAAACACTAAAAATTTCATTAACGTTTTGAAAGCTTTAGGGTTAGAGAATAAAAAATCTTTATTTGTGTTGGGAGAGTCGAATAAAAATGTATATTTGTCGTCACGCAATTTAAAGGCTTCTAATGTCGTAACTAGCTCAGAATTAAGCACTTACGCTATTTTAAACACTAACAATTTAGTGCTTTTAGAAGGTTCTTTGGAGTTAATTGAAGAAAATTTAAGTAAATAATAGGAATATGAGTATCATAATTAGACCTATAGTAACGGAAAAAGTAACCAAAGAAAGTGAAGTTTTAAACCGCTTCGGATTCGTTGTTGACAAAAAAGCAAACAAAGTTCAAATTAAGAAAGCTGTTGAAGCTGCTTATGGAGTAACTATCGTTTCAGTTAACACGATGAACGTAAGACCGGATAGAACTACAAAATACACTAAAAGTGGTTTAATCAGTGGAAAGACAAATGCAATTAAAAAAGCAATTGTACAAGTACAAGAAGGAGAAACAATTGATTTTTACAACAATATCTAAGATAGAAAAATGTCAGTAAGAAAATTAAAACCTATTACCCCAGGTCAGCGATTTAGAGTTGTGAATGGTTATGACGCCATTACAACTGATAAGCCGGAACGCTCTTTGATAGCGCCGATAAAAAACTCTGGAGGTAGAAATAGTCAAGGAAAGATGACCATGCGTTATACGGGTGGTGGTCACAAGCAGAGATATCGTATTATTGATTTCAAAAGAACTAAAGACGGAATTCCGGCTACAGTGAAATCAATCGAATACGATCCAAATCGTACTGCATTTATCGCTTTATTAGCTTATGCTGATGGTGAGAAAACTTATATTATTGCTCAAAACGGATTGAAAGTTGGTCAGAAATTAGTTTCTGGTCCAGAATCTCAACCTGAAATTGGTAATACATTGCCTTTAAGCAGAATTCCTTTGGGAACTGTAATCTCTTGTATTGAGTTACGTCCAGGTCAAGGTGCGGTAATCGCTCGTTCAGCTGGAACATTTGCTCAATTAATGGCAAGAGATGGAAAATATGCTACAATTAAAATGCCATCTGGTGAAACAAGATTGATCTTGTTAACTTGTTCGGCTACAATTGGAGCTGTTTCTAATTCAGACCACCAATTAGTTGTATCAGGAAAAGCTGGTAGAACAAGATGGTTAGGAAGAAGACCTAGAACAAGACCTGTTGCAATGAACCCTGTTGATCACCCAATGGGTGGTGGAGAAGGACGTTCTTCTGGTGGACATCCACGTTCAAGAAATGGAATACCAGCAAAAGGTTATAGAACTCGTTCTAAGAAAAACCCGAGTAACAAGTATATCGTAGAACGTAGAAAGAAATAATAAGATATGGCACGTTCATTAAAAAAAGGACCTTTCGTTCATTATAAGTTAGACAAGAAAGTTCAGGAAAACGTAGAAAGTGGTAAAAATAGTGTAGTGAAGACTTGGTCTAGAGCTTCTATGATTACTCCAGATTTCGTTGGACAAACTATCGCAGTTCATAACGGTCGTCAATTTGTACCAGTTTACGTAACAGAAAACATGGTAGGTCACAAATTAGGAGAGTTTTCACCAACTAGATCTTTTAGAGGTCATGCTGGAGCAAAAAATAAAGGTAAAAAATAAGAAGCAATGGGAGTTCGTAAAAGAGAAACAGCAGATGCGAGAAAAGAGGCTAATAAGTCTATTGCTTTCGCAAAATTGAATAACTGCCCTACTTCACCTAGAAAAATGCGCTTAGTAGCGGACTTGGTAAGAGGTCAGAAGGTAGAAAGAGCACTTAACATCTTAAGATTCAGTTCTAAAGAAGCTTCAAGAAAACTAGAAAAACTATTATTATCTGCAATCAACAACTGGGAGCAAAAAAATAGTGAAGGTAATTTAGAAGAGGCTGGATTATTTGTTAAAGAGATCAGAGTAGATGGTGGAATGATGTTGAAAAGACTTCGTCCAGCTCCACAAGGTCGTGCACACAGAATAAGAAAACGTTCTAATCACGTAACAATCGTGCTTGGAGCTATCAATAACACACAAAGCAATTCTTAAGCAGCATGGGACAAAAGACAAATCCAATTGGAAATAGACTTGGTATCATCAGAGGGTGGGACTCAAACTGGTATGGTGGAAATGATTACGGTGATAAACTTGCCGAAGATCACAAAATCAGAAAGTACATCCACGCTCGTTTATCAAAAGCTAGTGTATCTAAAGTAATCATCGAGAGAACTTTGAAACTTGTAACCGTTACTATCACTACTGCTAGACCTGGTATCATTATCGGAAAAGGTGGACAAGAGGTAGACAAGTTGAAAGAAGAACTTAAGAAAGTTACTGACAAAGAGGTTCAAATTAACATCTTTGAAATTAAAAGACCTGAGTTAGATGCTTATCTTGTGGCGACAAGCATCGCTCGTCAAATCGAAAGCCGTATTTCTTACAGACGTGCAATCAAAATGGCTATTGCTGCTTCTATGCGTATGAACGCTGAAGGTATCAAAGTTTTGATTTCTGGTCGTTTGAATGGAGCTGAGATGGCGCGTTCAGAAGGTTTCAAAGAAGGTAGAATTCCTCTATCAACTTTCAGAGCTGATATTGACTATGCTTTGGCTGAAGCTCACACTACTTACGGTAGAATGGGAATCAAAGTATGGATCATGAAAGGTGAGGTTTATGGAAAGAGAGATCTTTCCCCACTTGCAGGAATGGATAAAAAACAATCTGGAACTGGTGGTGGTAAAGGTGGAGATTCTCCAAGAGGAGACAGAAAGCCTTTTAATAAAGGTGGTAAACCAGACGCTCGTAAAAGAAAGTAAATTTTTAAACTAAAGAAAAATGTTACAGCCTAAAAGAACAAAATACCGTAAGGTACAGAAAGGTAAAATGAAAGGTAACTCTCAAAGAGGGCATGAACTTTCTAATGGAATGTTTGGTATTAAATCTGTACATGAAGATGGAATGTTCTTAACGTCTCGTCAAATCGAAGCTGCACGTATTGCTGCAACTCGTTTCATGAAGAGAGAAGGACAATTATGGATCAAAATATTTCCAGACAAACCAATTACTAAGAAGCCTCTTGAGGTACGTATGGGTAAAGGTAAAGGTGCCGTTGAATATTGGGCTGCCGTTGTTAAACCCGGAAGAATTATGTTTGAAGTTGGAGGAGTTCCTTTATCAGTTGCAAAAGAGGCTTTACGTCTTGCAGCTCAAAAGCTTCCAGTAAAAACTAAATTCGTCGTTGCTAGAGATTTCGAAGCATAATTAAATTTATATTATGAAACAATCAGAAATAAAAGATCTTTCTGCAGCGGAGTTGCAAGAAAAACTTAGTCAAACTAAGAAAATATATGCTGACCTAAAAATGGCTCACGCTATTTCTCCAATTGAGAACCCGCTTCAAATTAGAAGTGTAAGAAGAACAGTTGCAAGATTGGCTACAGAGTTAACTAAAAGAGAGTTACAATAATTGTATTCTGCTGAAAGATGGAAGAAAAAAGAAATTTAAGAAAAGAAAGAATAGGTGTTGTTACTTCAAATAAAATGGATAAGTCTATTGTTATTGCTGAAGTAAGAAAAGTAAAACACCCATTATACGGTAAGTTCGTGTTGAAAACAAAGAAATACGTTGCACACGACGAAACAAACGACTGTAACATTGGAGATACTGTAAGAATTAGCGAAACGCGTCCTTTAAGTAAAACAAAATGTTGGAGATTAGTTGAAATCTTAGAAAGAGCTAAATAATTATGGTGCAACAGGAATCAAGACTAAAAGTAGCAGATAACACGGGAGCAAAAGAAGTTTTAACTATCCGTGTTTTAGGAGGTACCAAAAGAAGGTATGCCTCTGTTGGTGACAAGATTGTAGTATCTATTAAAGATGCAACTCCTAACGGTAACGTTAAAAAAGGAGCTGTTTCAACTGCAGTTGTTGTACGTACCAAAAAAGAAGTGAGAAGAGCTGATGGTTCTTATATCCGTTTCGATGATAATGCATGTGTTCTTTTGAACGCTGCAGGGGAAATGAGAGGAACACGTGTTTTTGGTCCGGTAGCAAGAGAACTTCGTGAAAAACAATTCATGAAAATTGTATCATTAGCACCAGAAGTGCTTTAATTCGTTTTAAGATGATAAAGCTAAAAATAAAATCAGGAGATATCGTAAGAGTTATTGCTGGAGACCATAAAGGTGCTGAAGGTAAAGTTTTACGTGTTTACCGTGAGAAAAATAAAGCGATAGTTGAAGGTGTAAACATGGTTTCGAAACATACAAAACCAAGTGCTAAAAACCCTCAAGGTGGTATCGTTAAGAAAGAAGCTTCTATACAAATATCTAACATTTCACTAATTGATCCTAAAACTAAGGAAACAACTAGAGTTGGTATTAGAGTAGAAGGAGATAAGAAAGTAAGATTTTCAAAAAAATCTAATCAAGTACTATAGTAATGGCATATACACCTAGACTAAAAGAAGAATATAAGAGTAGAGTAATCTCTGCTCTTAAAGAAGAATTCGGATATACAAACGTAATGCAAGTTCCTAAACTTGAAAAAATCGTTTTGAGCCGTGGAGTTGGTGCAGCTGTATCTGATAAAAAACTTATTGACTATGCAGTTGATGAGTTAACAAAGATCACTGGACAAAAAGCAGTATCTACAATTTCAAAGAAAGACGTTGCGTCTTTCAAATTGAGAAAAGGGATGCCTATTGGAGCAAAAGTTACTTTACGTGGAGAGAGAATGTATGAGTTTTTAGATAGACTTATTACTTCTGCTTTACCACGCGTTAGAGATTTTAGTGGTATCAAAGCTACTGGTTTCGACGGAAGAGGTAACTACAATCTTGGAGTTTTAGAGCAAATCATTTTCCCGGAAATTGATATTGACAAAGTAAACAAAATTTCAGGAATGGATATTACATTTGTTACTACTGCAAAAACAGACAAGGAAGCAAAGTCATTATTGGCTGAATTAGGATTACCTTTTAAAAAGAATTAAGACATGGCTAAAGAATCAATGAAAGCCCGTGAGGTGAAAAGAGAGAAAACGGTAGCTAAGTACGCTGAAAAAAGAAAAGCTTTGTTAGAAGCTGGAGATTATGAAGGCCTACAAAAATTACCTAAAAATGCTTCACCAGTTCGTTTACATAATCGTTGTAAATTAACAGGTAGACCAAGAGGTTATATCCGTCAATTTGGTATTTCACGTGTAACTTTCCGTGAGATGGCTAATAATGGGTTAATTCCTGGAGTTAAAAAGGCATCTTGGTAATCTCGCAAAAAGTTAGTACTTTTGCAAACCAAAAAATAATTTTAATTGATTAAAGGTTCGGGAGACGAGTGTCTCCCGAAAACCGTAATCGCAATCAAATACATATGTATACAGATCCTATTGCAGATTATTTGACTAGAGTTCGTAACGCTGTGGCTGCAAACCACAAAGTTGTTGAAATTCCAGCTTCTAATCTAAAAAAAGAAATAACTAAGATCTTATTTGATCAAGGTTATATCTTAAGTTACAAATTTGAAGACAACTCTGTTCAGGGTTCAATCAAAATTGCTTTGAAGTATGATAAAGATACTAAAGAGCCTGTAATTAAAGATATCCAAAGAATTAGTAAACCTGGTTTACGTAAATACGCAGGTGCTGCCAAATTACCAAGAATCCTTAACGGATTAGGAATTGCAATTGTTTCAACTTCAAAAGGTCTTATGACTGGAAAACAAGCGAAACAATTAAATGTAGGTGGTGAAGTAATTTGTTACGTATACTAATTTTAAAGACTAAATAAGATGTCAAGAATAGGTAAAAGCCCAATTGTAGTCCCTGCTGACGTAACTGTAGAAGTTAAAGACGGTATTATTACAGTAAAAGGAAAAAAAGGTCAACTAACTCAGGAGTTTTCGGACGTAACTGTAACAGTTGAAGGCGATCAAGTACAAGTTGAAAGATCGTCTGATCATAAAGACCAAAGAGCAAAACACGGATTGTACAGATCATTAATCAATAACATGATTATTGGTGTATCTGAAGGTTTTACAAAAGAACTTGAATTAGTTGGAGTTGGTTATAGAGCTTCAAACCAAGGTCAAAAGTTAGATTTAGCTCTTGGATATTCTCACAATATTGTTTTAGAAATTGCTCCAGAAGTAGCTTTAGAAACAATATCTGAAAAAGGAAAGAACCCTATCGTAAAATTAACATCGTTTGATAAACAACTTTTAGGTCAGGTAGCTGCGAAAATCAGAGGTTTCCGTAAGCCTGAACCATACAAAGGAAAAGGTGTTAAATTTGTGGGTGAAGTATTAAGAAGAAAAGCAGGTAAATCAGCTTAAAAAATAAGATTATGTCATTAACAAAATCTGATAGAAGACAGAGAATTAGATTCAGAATTAGAAAATCGATTAGTGGTACTGCTACTAACCCAAGACTATCTGTATTTAGAAGCAACAAAGAAATTTACGCTCAACTTATTGATGACGTAAACGGAGTTACTTTATTAGCTGCATCTTCAAGAGAAAAAGAAATAGGAAAAGGTACTAACGTTGAAGTAGCTGCTGCTGTTGGAAAACTAGTTGCAGAGAAAGCGTTAAAAGCCGGGATCGATACCATCACTTTTGATAGAGGTGGATATTTATACCACGGTCGTATTAAATCATTAGCAGAAGGCGCAAGAGCGGCTGGACTTAAATTCTAATATATTATGTCTAAATACAAAAATGTAGAATTGGTAAAACCAAGTGGTCTTGAACTTAAAGATCGTCTGGTAAGTGTTAATCGTGTTACTAAGGTTACAAAAGGTGGTAGAGCTTTCGGTTTTTCTGCTATTGTAGTTGTAGGTGATGAAAACGGAGTAGTTGGTCATGGATTAGGAAAATCTAAAGACGTTTCTGAAGCAATTGCGAAAGCAGTAGAAGATGCTAAGAAAAATTTAGTAAAAATTCCTTTGAACGGACAATCTGTTCCTCACGAACAAAAAGGTAAATTTGGTGGTGCACGTGTATTCTTAATTCCTGCTTCTCATGGTACAGGAGTTATTGCTGGTGGAGCTGTTCGTTCAGTTCTTGAATCAGTAGGTATTCACGATGTATTATCTAAATCTCAAGGATCATCAAATCCTCATAACGTGGTAAAAGCAACTTTTGATGCTTTATTACAAATGAGAAGCGCTCATACTGTTGCAAAACAAAGAGGTGTTTCTTTAGAAAAAGTTTTTAAAGGTTAATTCAAGGAAATTATGGCTAAATTATTAGTAAAACAAGTAAGAAGCAAAATCAACTGCCCTCTTTCTCAAAAAAGAGGTTTGGAAGCTTTAGGTCTACGTAAAATGGGACAAGTTGTAGAGCATGATTCAAATCCTGCAATCCTTGGGATGATAAACAAAGTTAAACACTTAGTTTCTGTAGAAGAAGCTAAATAACAAATACTGTTATGAATTTAAGTAACTTACAACCAGCTGAAGGGTCAACACACAATCAAAATAAAAGATTAGGTAGAGGAGAAGGTTCTGGAAAAGGTGGTACTTCTGCAAGAGGTCACAAAGGAGCAAAATCTCGTTCTGGTTATTCTAAAAAGATTGGTTTTGAAGGAGGGCAAATGCCACTTCAAAGACGTGTACCTAAGTTTGGTTTCACAAACATCAATCGTAAAGAATACGAAGGTGTTAATTTAGATACGCTTCAATTATTAGTAGACAATGGTGTGATTACTGATTCTGTTTCTATGACAGATTTCGTAGCAAATCGTCTAGCTACCAAAAATGAAATCGTTAAGATTTTAGGTAGAGGAGAATTGAAAGCAAAATTAAAAGTAACTGCCCACAAATTTACCGCTACTGCAAAAGCTGCTATCGAAGCTGCTGGTGGAGAAGCTGTAACTATATAACTTATCTATTAAGATGAAGAAATTTATTGAATCAATAAGTAATGTTTGGAAAATCGAAGAACTGAAAAATAGAATCTTAATTACTTTAGGATTGCTTTTAGTATATCGTTTTGGTGCACATGTTACGCTTCCTGGAATTGACGCAACTCAATTAACAGGTTTAGCGGGGCAAACTAAAAATGGTTTAGGATCTATCCTGGACATGTTTACAGGAGGTGCTTTCTCTAAAGCTTCAGTTTTTGCTTTAGGTATTATGCCTTATATTTCTGCATCTATTGTTGTTCAGTTGATGGGAATTGCGATTCCTTATTTACAAAAACTTCAGAACGATGGAGAGAGTGGTAGAAAAAAGATTAATCAAATCACTCGTTGGTTGACTATAGCTATTACACTGGTTCAAGGTCCAACTTATATCTATAATTTGTATAGAACATTGCCTGGTAGTGCATTCTTACTGGGCTTTAATTCACCTGAATTTTTGTTCTCATCAGTTATTATCTTAGTTACAGGTACAATTTTTGCTATGTGGCTTGGAGAAAAAATTACAGATAAAGGTATTGGAAATGGAATTTCATTATTGATTATGGTTGGTATCTTAGCGCGCTTACCGCAAGCTTTTATACAAGAATTTACAACCAGAGTTACCAATAACAATGGAGGTCCAATGTTGTTAGTTATTGAGATTATTGTGTGGTTATTAGTAATCATTTCTTGTGTATTGCTTACAATGGCAGTACGCAGAATTCCGGTTCAGTACGCTCGTCGTACAACAACTGGAGATTACGAGCAGGATTTAGCTGGTGGTAATAGACAATGGATTCCTCTTAAGCTTAATGCTTCTGGAGTTATGCCAATCATCTTTGCTCAGGCAATTATGTTTATTCCTGCAGCTGTAGCTGGATTGTCTAAATCAGACACATCACAATCTATTGTTGGTGCGTTTAGTAATATGTTCGGATTTTGGTACAACTTTGTATTTGCAACTTTAATTATTGTATTTACATTCTTTTATACTGCAATCACTGTTCCTACTAACAAAATGGCCGATGATTTAAAAAGAAGCGGTGGTTTTATTCCTGGAGTTCGTCCAGGAGCTGAAACTTCTGACTTCCTTGATAAAGTGATGTCTTTAATAACTTTCCCAGGATCTTTATTCCTTGCTTTGATTGCTGTGTTCCCAGCTATTGTTGTAAGTATTATGGATGTACAACAATCTTGGGCAATGTTTTTTGGAGGTACCTCATTAATAATTATGGTTGGAGTTGCAATAGATACTATTCAACAAATCAATTCATACTTGTTAAACAAGCATTATGATGGTTTAATGAAGACTGGTAAAAATAGAAAAGCGGTAGCTTAATATATTTATGGCAAAACAATCAGCAATAGAACAAGACGGATCAATCATCGAAGCATTATCAAATGCGATGTTCCGTGTAGAGTTAGAAAATGGACATATCGTAATTGCTCATATTTCTGGTAAAATGCGTATGCATTACATCAAGTTATTACCTGGTGATAAAGTGAAACTGGAAATGAGTCCTTATGATTTGTCAAAAGCAAGAATTACTTATCGATATTAAAGGATATTCACTATGAAAGTTAGAGCATCAGTAAAAAAGAGAAGTGCCGAGTGCATTATCGTGCGTAGAAAAGGGAGATTGTACGTAATAAACAAAAAGAATCCTAGATTTAAACAAAGACAAGGATAATTATGGCAAGAATAGCAGGGGTAGATATCCCAAAAAATAAAAGAGGTGTTATAGCACTAACCTATATCTTTGGATTAGGGAGAAGTAGAGCTATTGAGATTTTAGAAAAAGCTCAAGTTAGCCAAGACAAAAAAGTTCAAGATTGGAATGATGACGAGATCGGAGCAATTCGTGATGCAGTTGGATTTTACAAAATTGAAGGAGAATTACGTTCTGAAGTTTCTTTGAACATCAAACGTTTAATGGATATTGGTTGTTACAGAGGTATCCGTCATAGATCTGGTCTTCCGTTAAGAGGACAAAGAACTAAAAACAACTCTAGAACAAGAAAAGGTAAAAGAAAAACTGTTGCTAACAAGAAAAAAGCAACTAAATAATAAGTAATATGGCTAAAGCAACTGCAAAAAAACGTAAAGTTATCGTTGAATCAACGGGTGAAGCTCATATTTCTGCCACTTTCAACAACATTATCATTTCTTTGACTAACAAGAAAGGTGAAGTTATTTCTTGGTCTTCAGCTGGTAAAATGGGTTTCAGAGGTTCTAAAAAGAACACTCCGTATGCAGCTCAAATGGCAGCAGAAGATTGTAGTAAAGTAGCTCTTGAGGCAGGACTTAAAAAAGTAAAAGTTTATGTAAAAGGACCAGGAAACGGACGTGAGTCTGCTATTCGTTCTATTCATAACGGTGGAATTGAAGTTACAGAGATTATCGATGTTACTCCAATGCCTCACAACGGATGTCGTCCTCCAAAAAGACGTAGAGTTTAATTTTATTTATTCATAGTATAAACAAGGTAGAGCATAGATTATCGAAGGATTTGACCTGAATTCATAATCTCTACCTTAAATTAATTTTTTAGAAATGGCAAGATATACTGGTCCTAAAACTAGAATTGCTCGTAAATTTGGCGAGGCAATCTTCGGAGATGATAAATCTTTCGAAAAAAGAAATTACCCACCTGGACAACACGGGATGGCTAAAAAAAGAGGTAAAAAATCTGAATATGCTGTTCAGTTAATGGAAAAGCAAAAAGCTAAATATTCTTACGGAATTTTAGAGAAACAATTCAGAAATTTATTCAAAAAAGCATCAGCTACTAAAGGTGTTACTGGTGAAGTTCTTTTACAATTATGTGAAGCAAGATTAGATAACGTTGTTTTTAGAATGGGTATTGCTCCTTCTAGAAGAGGTGCTAGACAATTAGTTTCTCACAGACACGTTACTGTGAATGGTGAAGTTGTAAATATCGCTTCTTACCACCTTAAACCTGGTGATAAAGTTGCAGTTCGTGAAAAATCTAAATCTTTAGAAGCTATCGAACGTTCTTTATCAAATTCAAGTCATGTTTATGAATGGATTACTTGGAACAATGATCTTAAAGAAGGAACTTTCGTTTCTGTACCTGCGAGACTTCAAATTCCAGAAAACATTAAAGAACAATTAATCGTAGAGTTGTACAACAAATAATAATTGACTTAGTCGAAATTTATGGCAATATTTAATTTTCAAAAGCCCGATAAAGTTATCATGATCGATTCAACCGATTTTGAAGGTAAATTCGAATTTAGACCTTTGGAACCTGGTTATGGATTGACAGTTGGTAATGCACTTAGAAGAGTTTTGCTTTCAGCATTAGAAGGTTATGCAATTACATCTGTTCGTATCGAAGGTGTAGATCATGAGTTTTCTACTATTTCAGGTGTTGTTGAAGATGTTACCGAAATTATCCTTAATCTAAAACAAGTACGTTTCAAACGTCAAATCGAAGATATCGATAATGAAGCAGTTACAATTTCTGTTTCTGGTAAAGATCAATTAACAGCAGGTGATTTTCAAAAATTTATTTCAGGTTTTCAAGTTCTGAACCCAGACCTTGTTATCTGTAACTTAGATTCTAAAATCAAATTGAACTTCGATTTAACAATCGAAAAAGGTAGAGGATATGTTCCTGCTGAGGAGAACAAAAAACAGAACGCTGCAATTGGTACCATTTTTACAGACTCTATTTTTACTCCGGTAAAAAATGTAAAATATGCAATTGAAAACTTCCGTGTAGAGCAAAAAACAGATTACGAAAAATTAGTTTTTGAAATTAAAACTGATGGATCTATTAATCCAAAAGATGCCCTTACTGAAGCTGCTAAAGTTTTAATTCACCACTTCATGTTATTTTCTGACGAAAGAATTACACTCGAGGCTGACGAAATTGCACAAACAGAATCGTATGATGAAGAGTCATTGCATATGAGACAATTGCTTAAAACTAAGCTTGTTGATATGGATTTATCTGTGAGAGCATTAAATTGCTTGAAAGCGGCTGAAGTTGATACACTTGGTGATTTAGTATCGTTCAATAAAAATGATCTAATGAAATTCCGTAATTTTGGTAAAAAATCTTTAACTGAACTTGATGAACTTGTTGCGGTTAAGAATTTAACTTTCGGAATGGATTTAGCTAAATACAAATTAGATAAAGAATAATTCAATCCGCCGCGGCGGATTAAATTTAAAATAGCAATGAGACACGGAAAAAAATTCAATCACTTAAGCAGACAGACTGGACATAGAAAAGCTATGTTAGCTAATATGGCTTGTTCTCTTATTGAGCACAAACGTATTAACACTACTGTTGCTAAAGCTAAAGCGCTTAAACAATTTGTTGAGCCTTTAATCACAAAATCAAAAGAAGATACGACTCACAACCGTCGTATTGTTTTTGCTTACTTACGTAGTAAATATGCGGTAACTGACTTGTTCAGAGACGTAGCTGCTAAAGTTGGAGACCGTCCAGGTGGATACACTCGTATCATTAAAGTTGGAAATCGTTTGGGAGATAATGCTGATATGGCAATGATCGAACTTGTAGATTTCAATGAACTTTACAATGGTGGTAAAAAAGAAGTTAAAAAAGCAAAAAGCCGTCGTGGTGGTAAAGCTAAAAAAGCTGAAGGTACTCCTGAAGCTCCTGCTGCTGAATCAGAAACGACTACTGAAGCTTCTGAATAATTATGAAAGTAATGATTCTATAGAAATCAAGGATAAACTAATTTTTAGTTTATCCTTTTTTTTTGATTTTTTTTCAGTGAAACCAAAATTTAACTTATTTCAGTATATGGGTTTTATTTTTAGAGATGAAATTTTTAAAAAATTTTGGAAGCACTCTTTTAAAGAAGTAAATTTGCAAAATATCTAATTACAAATGAAAATCCTAAAAGGAATTTCATGAAACAATTAAAAAAACAATACAAATTAAAGAATGAAATACACGACACGACAAAGCGCCATTTTATTACTAAGTGATGGGACTATTTTTCACGGAAAATCTATCGGAATTAGCGGTAAGACTTTTGGTGAAGTTTGTTTTAATACAGGAATGACTGGATATCAAGAGATTTTTACAGATCCTTCTTATTTTGGCCAGATAATGGTTGCTACTAATACTCATATTGGAAATTATGGTGTTAATGATTTTGAAGTTGAATCTGAGAGCATCAAAATAGCCGGTTTGGTTTGTAAAAATTTTAGCTTTAATTATTCCAGAGAAGATGCCTCAGGTAGCTTGGAAGATTATTTTATAAAGCAAAACTTAATTTGTATTTCTGACGTTGATACAAGGGCTCTTGTAAGTTATATTCGTGACAACGGGGCAATGAATGCCGTTATTTGTACAGATGGTACTTCGATTGAAGAATTAAAAAAGGAGTTGGCTAATGTGCCGAATATGGAAGGTTTAGAGTTGGCATCAAAAGTTTCAACTACTGAACCTTATTTTTTTGGAGATGAAAATGCTACTTATAAGATATCTGCCTTAGATCTGGGAATTAAGAAAAATATCCTGAGAAATCTGGCGAAGAGAGATTGTTACATTAAGGTGTTTCCATACAACTCAACTTATAAAGATTTAGCTGAGTTTAATCCGGATGGCTACTTTTTATCAAACGGACCTGGAGATCCGGATCCGCTTTTTGGAGCTATTGAAGTGGCAAAAGAAATTTTAGCTAATGATAAGCCTCTGTTTGGAATTTGCTTAGGACATCAAGTAATTGCTTTGGCAAATGGAGTTCAGACGTATAAGATGTTTAACGGTCATCGTGGAATTAATCACCCAGTGAAAAATTTGATTACGGGTAAAGGTGAGATAACTTCACAAAATCATGGTTTTGCTGTAAATAAAGAGCAGTTGGACAATCACCCGGAGTTGGAAATTACCCATTTACATTTAAATGATCAAACAGTTGCGGGTATGCGCATGAAGAGTAAGAATTGTTTTTCAGTACAATACCATCCGGAAGCTAGTCCGGGACCTCACGATTCGTCGTATTTGTTTGATCAGTTTGTCGAGAATATAAAAGAAGTTACTGCTAAAACGATGTAGTTAATAAATAAAGATGTTTATTAGCTAGAATACGTTTTTACTATTAAATATTTTTATAATTTCGAAAAAAAAAAATATAATTTATTAATAAAAAAATAAAAATAATGAGTATTATAATTAAAGTTCACGCAAGACAAATTCTTGATTCCAGAGGTAATCCTACTATTGAAGTTGATGTTGTAACTGAAAATGGCGTTTTAGGTAGAGCTGCAGTTCCATCTGGGGCATCAACTGGAGAGCATGAAGCTGTTGAATTACGTGACGGAGGTAAAGCTTATCTTGGAAAAGGAGTTTTGAATGCAGTGAACAATGTAAATACTGTTATTGCTGAAGAGTTAGTGGGTACTTCTGTTTTCGAACAAAACACGATCGACCAGTTAATGATTGATCTAGATGGTACTCCTAACAAATCTAAATTAGGAGCTAACGCTATTTTAGGAGTTTCTTTGGCCGCTGCCAAAGCTGCTGCTAATGAATTAGGATTGCCATTATACAGATATGTAGGTGGAGTTTCTGCTAATACGTTACCTGTGCCAATGATGAATATCATCAATGGAGGTTCTCACTCTGATGCGCCTATCGCATTTCAGGAATTCATGATTTTCCCTGTGAAAGCAACTTCTTTTACACATGCTATGCAAATGGGAACTGAAATATTCCATAGCTTGAAAAAAGTATTACACGATAGAGGTTTAAGTACGGCTGTAGGTGACGAAGGTGGTTTTGCACCAAATTTAGCCGGTGGTACTGAAGATGCTTTAGATACGATTAAGTTGGCAGTTGAAAAAGCTGGATATTCTTTCGGTGATGAAATTATGATTGCTCTTGACTGTGCTGCTTCTGAGTTTTACGTAAACGGAAAATACGATTACACTAAATTTGAAGGCGAGACTGGAAAAATCAGAACTTCTGAAGAGCAGGCTGATTACTTAGCTGAATTGGCTGCTAAATATCCAATTATCTCTATAGAAGATGGTATGTATGAAGATGACTGGGATGGATGGAAATATCTAACAGATAAAATTGGGGATAAAGTGCAATTGGTAGGTGACGATTTGTTTGTAACTAATGTTGCTCGTTTATCTACAGGAATTGAAAAAGGTATCGCAAATTCAATTTTAGTAAAAGTAAACCAAATAGGTACTTTAACGGAAACGATTGCAGCTGTAAATATGGCTAAAAATGCTGGATATACTTCAGTAATGTCGCACCGTTCAGGAGAAACAGAAGATAATACAATTGCTGACCTAGCGGTTGCTTTAAACTGCGGACAAATTAAAACAGGTTCTGCTTCCCGTTCTGATCGTATGGCCAAATACAATCAATTATTAAGAATCGAAGAGGAGTTAGGAAGTACAGCTTATTTTCCTGGTCTAAATGCTTTTAAGATTAAATAATTGTAAGAGTTATATATTAAATTTAAACCATCCGCCGCCGCGGATGGTTTTTTTTTGGAGTTTTAACAAATTCATAGCAGGATTCTTTTTTTAATTAGTCTTAAATTCCTTAGATTTGATAAATTATTATTTTAAAGATTTATTTCCGATATATTATGTCAAAAATAGCTACATTAGAAGTAGATGGTCAAAAAATTGAACTTCCGGTAATCACGGGGAGTGAAAATGAATCAGCTATCGATATTAACAAATTACGTGATTTAACAGGTATTATTACCTTAGACCCTGGGTATAAAAATTCGGGTTCTTGTAAGAGTGAAATCACTTTCTTAGACGGAGAATTAGGTATTTTGCGTTACAGAGGATATTCAATTGAAGATGTTGCTGAAAAAGCAAGCTTCTTAGAAGTGTCTTATCTTTTAATTTTTGGAGAATTGCCAACAGCTAAGGAATTAGAGCAATTTGAAAATGGTATCAAAAAACATACTTTGGTAAACGAAGAAATGAAAAATATCATTGATGGTTTTCCAAAAACAGCCCACCCAATGGGAGTTTTATCTGCTTTGACTAGTGCTTTAACGGCATTTAATCCAAAAGCGGTAAATGTTGAAAACGAGAAAGAAATGTACGAAGCCATTTGTAAAACAATGGGTAAGTTTCTTGTAATCGCAACATGGACGTATAGAAAGACTATGGGGTATCCGTTGAATTATTATGATAATACAACTGGTTACGTTGAAAATTTCATGCAATTAATGTTTAAATTGCCTACAGGGCCTTACTCTGCTAGTCCTATCGTAATTGATGCATTAGATAAATTGTTTATTCTTCATGCAGATCACGAACAAAATTGTTCTACGTCTACAGTAAGAATGGTAGGTTCATCTCACGCTGGTTTATTTGCTTCTATTTCTGCAGGAGTTTCTGCGCTTTGGGGGCCTCTACACGGAGGTGCAAATCAGGCAGTACTTGAAATGTTGGAAGAAATCAACAAAGATGGTGGAGATACTGAAAAATTCTTAGCAAAAGCAAAAGATAAAAACGATCCTTTCCGTTTAATGGGATTTGGTCATAGAGTTTACAAAAGCTTCGATCCGAGAGCAAAAATCATCAAAAAAGCAGCTAAAGAAGTAATGGATACTTTAGGTGTTGAAGATCCGATTTTGGAAATTGCTAAAAAATTAGAGGCAGCAGCTCTTGAAGATGAGTACTTCAAATCAAGAAATTTATATCCAAATGTTGACTTCTACTCTGGAATTATCTACAGAGCATTAGGGATCCCAACAGATATGTTTACTGTAATGTTTGCTATCGGAAGATTACCAGGCTGGATCGCGCAATGGAAAGAAATGCGTGAGAACAAGGAGCCAATTGGCCGACCAAGACAAATTTACACTGGACACCCGTTGAGAGAGTTTAAGTCAAACAAATAAAAAAAATTAAAGCTTCACTTAACTGTGAAGCTTTTTTTATCTTTGCTCAAAATACAATATAGTTATGTTGCAATTAAATATAAAGAACGAAACGTCAAGGCTGCGGGCAGTAGTTTTGGGTTCTGCAGTTCATAATGGGCCAACTCCAACTTTAGAGGAAGCTTATGATCCTAAATCGTTGGAACATATTAAAGCAGGGACTTATCCTATCGAAAAAGATATGGTTGCCGAAATGGATGCTTTTAATGCTGTTTTTCAAAAATATGATGTAAAAGTATATCGTCCTGAAATGATTGAAAATTACAATCAGATTTTTGCGAGGGATATAGGTTTTGTGATAGATGATACTTTTGTAAAATCAAATATTCTACCGGATAGAGAACGCGAGTTGGATGCTATTCAATATGTAATCGATCAGATGGATCCTTTAAAAGTAGTTCGTCCGCCAGAGGAAGTTCATATTGAAGGAGGTGATGTTATGTTGTGGAACGATCATGTTTTTATTGGAACTTATAAGGGAAGTGATTATAAAGATTACATTACAGCACGAACCAATATGCAGGGTGTAGATTTTATAAAAAAAACGTTTCCGAATAAAATTGTCAAAGAATTTGATTTGGTGAAATCAAAATTGGAAGCTCGTGACAATGCTTTGCATCTGGATTGTTGTTTTCAGCCTGTTGGAAAAGATAAAGGGATTATTTATAAGAGAGGTTTCCGTGAAGAAGCTGATTATTTGTATTTGGTAAACCTTTTCGGAATGGAAAATTTATTTCATATTGAAAGGAATGAGATGTATAATATGTTCTCAAATGTATTTTCGATTGATGAAAATGTAGTGGTTTCTGAGAAAAATTTCACCCGCTTGAACAATTGGTTGCGCTCTAATGGTTTCATTGTGGAAGAAATTCCGTACGCAGAAATTGCAAAACAGGAGGGATTGTTGAGATGTTCAACTTTGCCATTAATAAGAGATTAAAAGTTTCGAGTTTTAGGTTACATGTTTAATTAACATGAAATCTGAAACTTGAAATAAAAAAAAGATATAAAATGAAACAAACTACAAATGCAATTGTAATGATTCGGCCAGTTGCTTTCAGAATGAATGAGCAAACGGCAGTGAATAATTATTACCAAAAGGTATTGGACGGACTTTTACCAAGTACAGTAAATGCAAAAGCACAGCAGGAATTTGATGCCTTTGTTGAGAAACTTAGAGCAGTTGGAGTAGATGTTACTGTTGTTGAGGATACGCTGGAAACAGATACCCCAGACAGTATTTTTCCAAATAACTGGATTTCATTTCATGAAAATGGAGATGTAGCTTTGTATCCAATGTTTGCAGAAAATCGTCGTCAGGAACGTCGTGAAGATATTCTGGATACACTTGAAGAAAAAGGCTTCGAAATTGCTAATATAGTCGATTATACATCGGCAGAAGAAGACGGCTTTTTCTTGGAGGGAACCGGAAGTTTGCTTTTGGACCGCGCAAATGCAAAAGCGTACTGCGCTTTGTCTCCTCGTGCTGACGAAGAGCTGTTTATTGAATTCTGTGAAGATTTTGATTATGCCCCTGTTATTTTTGAAGCTTTTCAAACTGTTGATGGAGAACGTAAATTGATTTATCATACGAATGTAATGATGTGTTTGGGCGAAACTTTTGCTGTTATTTGTGCAGATTGTATTGATGACAAAAAAGAACGTAAAATGGTTCTTGAAAATCTAAAAGGAGACAAAAAGGAAGTTATCCTGATTACAGAGGCACAAGTCAATAATTTTGCGGGTAACATGCTTGAAGTTCGAGGGGCAGACGACAAGAAGTATATTGTGATGAGCGCATCTGCACATCAGAGCCTGACTCCAAAACAAATTGCACAGTTAGAAAGTCATGCTGAAATTTTAAGCTCGAGTTTAGATACTATTGAGGCTTGCGGAGGTGGAAGTGCCAGATGTATGATGGCTGAAGTGTTTTTGCCGAGAAGTTAGAATAAAACTTTTAAATATATAAAAAGGGGATAAAACATTGTTTTATCCCCTTTCTGTTAGATGTTGTAAAGTAGGTCTTACATCAAATTTCCTTTAACGATATTGATGATAGAACTAACGATGTATTGAATTCCAATTGAAATTACGATAAAACCAACAATTCGTGATATGGCTACAATTCCTGAAGCACCAAGTATTCTGGCTAAATAATGGGCGCTTTTAAGGATAGCGAAAATAGTAAATGCAATTGCCAAGATAGCTGAGCATGAAATTATAATTTCATTTATTCCGTGGTGTTCCTGATAAAAAGCAATCAATAAAGACATTGATCCCGGCCCTGCAAGCATTGGTATTGCCAAGGGTGTTAATGCAATGTCATTACGTTGTTGTGCATCAGTTTCAATTTTTTTATTGATTCCTCGTTTTTTATTGAATTTTCCTGAAAGTAAAGAAAAACCGGAATTTACAATTACAATTCCACCAGCAATTCGTAAAGCATCAATGCTTATTCCAAAAAAAGTCAGAACATATTGGCCGATAAAATAAGAAACCAATAAAATGATTCCAACATTTATCGCTGTCCAAAGAGAAATCCGTGAACGTTCTTTTTGAGAATCATGTTGAGTTAAGCCCACAAAGATGGGTACTGTTCCGATCGGGTTCAAAACGGAAAAGAGAGCGGCAAATAAATAAATGAATAAATCCATAGTGTTTGGGTTAGTGCGGTAAAAATAGACATTTTTTGAAACTTCAGGATAAAATCGTACACGGATATTGTTTTTTATTGCAGTTAATTCTAAATCGATAAGCTAGAAATAAGCTCATTCTTTTTGATTACTTTTGCAGTATATTTAAAAATAATGAAAAATAAGAAAACCCTTGTTCTTGGTGCGACTACAAAACCGGAACGTTACGCTTTTAGAGCAATAAATATGTTAGTTGAAAAAGGACATACTGTTTTGGCAATTGGTCAGAACACAGGCGAAGTTGCTGGTGTGAAGATACATACGAAAACAATTCCCGTGAAAAATATCGATACTGTAACTTTGTATTTGAATCCTGCTCGTCAGCGTGATTATTACAATTACATTATAGAAGCACAGCCTAAAAGAGTTGTTTTTAATCCAGGTTCAGAAAATCCCGAATTTTACCAATTGTTAGAATTGAATAATATTAAGGCAGAAGTAGCCTGTACTTTGGTTTTATTGGCTACAAATCAGTACTAATTCGTTTGTTTTTGAGCTCGAAAAAATAGAGAAACTCAATTTTAATCGAATCTGAAAAGAAATATTAATGTATTATTTTTGTCGTCATGGAATTTTCATCAAAATTAATAGAAAAAGCAGTTAGTGAAATGTCTCAGTTGCCTGGAATTGGTAAACGAACGGCTTTACGATTAGTCCTGCATTTGTTAAAGCAGCCCAAGGAGCAAACTGGTTTTTTATCTCAGGCTTTATTGAATATGCGCGAGAATATTAAATTTTGTGAGAATTGCCATAATATTTCGGATACAAAAGTCTGCGAAATTTGCGCCAATTTATCACGTAATCATCAAACGATTTGTGTTGTTGAGGATATTCGTGACGTGATGGCGATTGAAAATACAGGTCAGTACAAGGGAATTTATCATGTGCTGGGAGGGAAGATTTCTCCAATTGAGGGAGTTGGTCCCAGTCAGTTAAATGTTTCAAGCCTGGTTGAGAAGGTAAAAGCCGGAAAGGTTACAGAGATTATTTTTGCACTCAGTTCAACAATGGAAGGAGATACCACTAATTTCTATATTTATAAGCAAATTGCTGAATCAGAAATTATAATTTCTACAATTGCTAGAGGAATTTCGGTAGGAGATGAATTGGAGTATGCAGACGAAATTACGCTTGGACGAAGTATTTTGCATCGGGTTCCATTCGAAAAAACTTTCAAAAACAACTAAATAAGCTCAAATAACACTTAGATTTTCTGAAGATTAAAGGAAAAGCTATATTTGCGATAAAATTTAACTAATGACAAAAAACGGCTTTTATTTACTGTTATCAATTAGCATACTATTTACATCTTGCATTCCTGTTAAAGACCTAATTTATTTGCAGGATAAAAATAATTCCGGAGAGCAAAATAATATTGTTGCTGTGGAGTCCAGGCCTTACAGATTACAGGTGAATGATGTTTTAAGTATTGATATAAAAGCAATTGACTCTAAGCTAGTTTCAATTTTTAGTACTACAGATAGCGCTTCTTCCGGCACAGCGAAATCGGAATCTGGTTCGTATTTTAATGGTTTTACTGTTGACGATCATGGTAATATCAGAATGCCGATTTTAGGTGAAATTAACGTTATTGGATATACGCTTGAAGAAGTCCGTGTTCGAATTGAAAAAAAATTACTGGAAGAATATTTTAAAAGTGAAGCTAATATTTTTGTTACGGTGAAGTTAGCTGGTTTTAGATATACGATAAATGGAGAAGTAGGAAGTACCGGAACAAAAATGTTGTTTCAGGAACATGTAAATATTATGGAAGCTATTGCAAACGCAGGAGATATCACCATTACAGGTAATAGAAAGGCGGTAACTGTAATTCGTCAATCGCCAACGGGTGTGCAAATGCAAGATATAGATCTGACAGATATAAATGTGATGAAATCACCTTATTATTATCTGCAGCCTAATGATTATATTTATGTAAAACCAGTTAAACAAAAATCTTGGGGAACAGGAAAAACAGGTATAGAGTCTGTCACAACAATTATTACGGTTTTGTCTTTGGCAACAACAGTGTTTTTATTGCTTAAAAACTAAAATTAAATTCAAAAGATGTTAGATATAAAAGATTTTTCCATTTTTGAAAATCACTCAAATTTTGATTTTAAGGGATTCTTGCTGAAAATAGCTAGTTACTGGAAGTTGTTTTTAGTTAGTTTGATAATTGCTTTTGCTATTGCTTATCAGGTTAATGTTCGTAAAGAAAAAATTTATGGGATGCAGACTTTGGTTTCAATTAAGGAAGAAAGAAACCCTTTTTTTACATCCAATACAAGTTTAGTTTTTAATTGGGGTGGCGTTTCAGATCAGGTAAATGGAATAACAACGGTCATACAATCCAGATCACACAACGAGTTAGTTGTAGATAAATTACAGTTTTATATCGATTATCTTGTTCAGGGAAAATACAATTTAGTTGACTCTTATGGTGCGGTTCCTTTTTATGTGAAAATTGATAAAACAAAAGGACAGCTTGCTAATACATTGATCGGTATTAAGTTTTTGAGTCCGAATGAATATGAAATTAGAATTCCGTTTGAAGGTAATTCGGCATCATTAATTACTTACTCCAATAATACTTATAGTAATACTGCTATTCAGCCCAAAGAATATACAAGAAGATGCAAAGTAGGAGAACAAGTTGGACTTCCTTTCTTAAATTGGAGTTTACAGATAAATGATAATCCAGGTTTTTATACCGGAAACGAGTATTTCGTTCGATTTAATGATTTTGACGGAACAGTATCACGTTATAGAGGAGTAAGTGTTGATTCTGATGATAAAGGCGGTTCAATCCTGACTCTTGGAATGCAAGGGACGAATAAAGCCAGAATGGTTGAATATTTGAATTCGACAGTAAAAATGTTAATCAAAATTCAGCTTGACGGGAAAAATCAGTTTGCGACAAATACCATCCGATTTATCGATAGTACTCTTATTGCTATGGAAATGCAATTGAAGCAAACAGGTAATGAGTTGAAATCGTTCAGAAAAGATAAAAATATCTATGAAATCGAAGGAGGAGGAGCTAAGGTTTCGGATAAAATAATGGATTTTGATGTTGAAAAAGATCAGGTCACAAGGAAAATGGCCTATTATAATTCTTTAAAATCGTATCTTAATAATAGCACAGATTATTCAAGATTACCGGCCCCTACGGTAGCAGGGATTGAAGATCCAAATGTTGTTGTGAATGTGTCGAAACTTATTGCTCTTTCTACACAAAGATCAGAAATGGCTTATGCAGTAAAAAGTGATAAGATTTTTAAGGATTTTGACAATCAAATGCAAGCTATAAAAAGTGTTTTGTTAGAAAACATAGCTTCTGCAAAAGCATCTCTATTGACAGATTTAGCTATGGTCAATGCTAAAATAGGTCAAGCAGAAAGTACAGTAAAAAAACTTCCGGAAGAACAACAAGAGTTGTTGAAGATTCAGAGAAAATATGATTTAAGTGATAATATTTATACGGAATTTCTCAAGAAAAGAAATGAAGCTGAAATCGTTAAAGCATCAAATTTATCAGATATTCATTTTATTGATCCTGCAAAAGATATTGGAGGGGGGTTAATCGGTCCAAAAACTTCCGTGAATTATGTGTTGGCCCTATTTTTGGGTACATTAATTCCTTTGTTGTTCGTTTTTGGGGTTTTCTTTGTAAATAACTCAATTCAGAATACTGAAGATGTTAGCAAATTGACCCAAATACCATTAATTGGTATTATCGGTGTAAACAAGAATTCGTTGAGTTTGGCAGTATTTGACAAACCAAAATCGGCATTGTCTGAAGCGTTTAGGGCTATTCGTTCTTCGTTGCAGTTTTTGTATAAAAAGCAACAGGTAAGTGGTTCAAAAACGTTAATGATTACCTCGTCCATAAGTGGTGAAGGGAAGACCTTTTGTTCGATCAATATCGCGACAGTATTTGCTTTAAGTGAAAAGAAAACTGTAATTCTTGGTTTGGATTTGAGAAAGCCCAGATTAGCAGATGAATTTAATTTAAAAAATCAAATAGGTGTTGTTAATTATCTCATTAAACAAAATAGTTTAAATGAAATTACAAACCAGACGCAGATTCCAAATCTGGACGTTATACTCTCAGGTCCAATTCCGCCAAATCCTTCAGAACTTATTCTGAGTGATGCTATGAAGGAATTAATTCTGGAACTGAAACAAAAGTATGATTATATTATTTTGGATACACCTCCGGTCGGTTTAGTTTCGGATGCATTAGAATTGGCGCAATTTGCAGATGTGACGTTATATATAGTAAGACAGAATTATACTAAAAAGGATATGATTACCTTGTTGAACACCAGAGTTAAAAGAGGCGAGTTGAATAATGCCAGCATCGTTTTAAATGGCTATGAGAATAAGGCAAAATACGGTGCCGCTTATGGCTATGGTTATGGTGCTTATGCAAATGGTTACCATGATGAGGAAGTGAAAGTAAATTTTTGGGACAGTATTTTGAAAAAATTCAATAAAAAATAATTCGAAGTAAATGAATAGATCAAAACAATATACAATTTTGATTACGGGAGGTGCGGGATTTATTGGGTCAAATTTGTCTGAATATTTTTTGAAATGTGGTTATAAAGTAATCTGTCTGGATAATTTTTCGACGGGTCATTATCATAATTTAAAGGGTCTTATTTCGAACGCTAATTTTAAATTAATTGAAGGAGATATCCGAAATATAGCCGATTGTGTTTTGGCAGCTGAAGGAGTTGATTATGTTTTACATCAGGCTGCTTTGGGGTCAGTTTCAAGATCAATCAATGATCCTATTACAACAAATGACGTAAATGTTTCTGGCTTTCTAAATGTGTTGGTAGCTGCCCGTGACGCAAAAGTTAAAAGGTTTATATATGCGGCAAGTTCATCAACATATGGGGACTCCCAAGATTTGCCAAAGATTGAAGAAGTTATAGGAAAACCGCTATCACCCTATGCCATCACAAAGTATGTGAATGAATTATATGCTGAGATTTTTAGTAAAACTTATGGATTAGAAACTATCGGGTTGCGATATTTTAATGTTTTTGGAAAAAAACAAGATCCTAATGGGGCGTATGCAGCTGTAATTCCCAAGTTTGTGATGCAACTCATGAAATATGAAAGTCCGGTGATTAATGGCGATGGGAATTATTCTCGTGATTTTACCTATATTGATAATGTAATTCAGATGAATGAATTGGCAATGACGAGTCAAAATCCAAATGCAATTAATACGGTTTACAATACAGCCTGTGGTGATCGAAATTCTTTGAATGATTTGGTTGGATATTTAAAGGAGTATTTGAGTGAGTTTGATTCAAGAATTGCTGATGTAGAAGTTGTTTATGGAGCCAATCGGGCAGGAGATATTCCGCATTCGTTAGCAAGTATTGAGAAAGCAAAGGATCTGTTAGGGTATAATCCAAAATACTCCTTACAAGATGGTTTAAAAGAGGCTGTAAGCTGGTATTGGAATAGTTTAAAATAAAAATAAGGTTCAAGATAATAGTAAAGTAAATGAAAATTACAAAAATTTGTTGCATTGGTGCAGGTTATGTTGGAGGTCCGACAATGGCAGTAATAGCTCAAAAATGTCCACATATTCAAGTGACTGTTGTCGATTTGAACGAGCAAAGAATTAAAGACTGGAACGATCCTGATACGAATAATATTCCGATTTACGAACCGGGACTTTCGGAAATAGTAGCTGAGGCAAGGGGGAGAAATCTTTTCTTTTCAACAGAAGTCGAAAAGGCGATTGATGAGGCTCAGGTAATCTTTATTTCTGTAAATACACCAACTAAAACCTACGGAAAAGGAAAAGGTATGGCAGCCGATTTAAAATATATTGAATTGTGTGCCAGACAAATCGCAAAAGTAGCGAAACAAAATAAAATTGTTGTTGAGAAATCGACTTTGCCAGTGCGTACGGCCGAAGCAATAAAAAGTATTTTGGATAATACTGGAAATGGAGTACAGTTTCAAATTTTATCAAATCCAGAATTTCTGGCCGAAGGAACTGCTGTCACTGATTTGTTAAATCCTGATCGAATCCTGATCGGAGGTGATACAAGACCGGAAGGCGAAGTGGCGATAAATGCTTTAGTTGATGTTTATGCAAATTGGGTAAGCAAAGATAAAATCTTAACCACCAATGTCTGGTCATCGGAGTTGTCTAAATTAACAGCGAATGCTTTTTTAGCACAACGTATTTCGTCCATAAATGCAATGTCCGAATTGTGTGAAAAAACAGGTGCTGATGTTAATGAGGTTGCTCGTGCTATTGGAATGGATAGCAGAATAGGATCTAAATTTTTAAAAGCATCAGTTGGTTTTGGAGGTTCTTGTTTTCAAAAAGACATTCTCAATTTAGTGTATATAGCAAAATCGTATGGTTTGAACGAAGTTGCCGATTATTGGGAGCAGGTCATTATAATGAATGATCATCAGAAGAAAAGATTTTCGAATAAAATTGTTCAGACTCTGTATAATACTGTTGCGGATAAAAAAATTACCTTTTTAGGCTGGGCATTCAAAAAAGATACAAATGATACCAGGGAATCTGCAGCAATTTATGTGGCAGATGATTTGATTAATGAACAGGCAAGTATAGCTGTTTATGATCCTAAAGTTTCCGGAAACAAAATACAGAGCGATTTAAATTATTTGGAAACGAGGTCAATTGAAGAGAATAAAGCCAGAGTTATAACGTTTGATAACGCTTATGATGCTTGTAAAGATGCTCACGCAATAGCTGTTTTAACAGAATGGGATGAGTTTGCCACTTACGACTGGCAAAGAATATATGATTCAATGCATAAGCCGGCTTTCCTTTTTGATGGAAGAAATATCTTAAATGCGAAAGAACTGGAGTCAATTGGTTTTATTTATAATGGGATAGGTTCCTAATTGAGATTCGTATTGAAGTAAAATTTGATAGAAAAGAAGAAAGACGGTGTTGGATTTTATTCATTATAAAAGGAGATTATGAATTGGTATGTTGTTTATACGAAGCCTAAATGGGAGAAGAAAGTTGCGGACAGACTGAGTCAAATAGGTATTGAGTGTTATTGCCCGCTAATCACTCAGGTGAAAGAATGGTCAGATAGGAAGAAGAAAATTGAAGTTCCTCTTTTTAATTCATACGTATTTGTTCAATTGAAAGATATTGATCGTAATTCCGTTTTTCAGATAGCAGGAGTATTGCGCTATTTGTTTTGGCTGGGTAAACCTGCAATTGTTCGTAATGAAGAAATTAATAGTATAAAAGCAAGTCTTAAGGCTCCAAACATAAGTGATATATCAGTGATTTCAATTCAGGCTGGTGATCGTATTAAAATAGAGACTGGAGTTTTCAATAATCAGGAAGCGATAGTCCAGGAAGTTTCAAATACACATTATATATTGGTTTTAGAATCTTTAGGTTGTGTACTTAAAATAAAATACAAATAATTTAGTTATAGTTTAACGATTTCAGTTAAAACAGAAGAATAAAATCTTTAGTTTAAGATTTTATTCTTCTGTTTTTTTGTAATGTGTTTTTTTTCTATACTGATTGAGAGGGGGTTATTGAGTTTTTTTTTTTAATAGTCTATTTTTTAAGTATTACGGGAAACCGTATTGATTAAATTGACTTATTATGCTATATTTGCCGAAAATGATTTTAGGGTATCTGTGTCAGAAAAAATGTGACTCAGAACGGCGGAGCCGTGAACTGATACTAGATAAATGGATAAAAAAGAATACAAGTTGATTGAAGATATAAAAATAGCCGTTATTGGCTTGGGTTATGTTGGTTTGCCTTTGGCAAGACTCTTTGCGACGAAATATGCAGTCGTTGGTTTAGATATAAATGAAGGAAGGGTAGCGTCTTTAAAGTCAGGTACTGACACAACATTGGAAGTAGATGAGGAGACTTTACAAAGAGTTTTGGTTGATAAGTCTAACTCAGAGATTGGGTTATATTGTACTACTTCAATTAATGATATAGAAGATTGTAATTATTTTGTAGTAACAGTTCCTACTCCAGTTGATAAAAATAACCGCCCTGATCTAACTCCATTGTATAAATCGAGTGAAACAGTTGGTAAAGTTTTGAAAAAAGGTGATGTGGTGATTTATGAATCTACTGTTTATCCTGGCGTAACTGAAGAATATTGTATTCCAGTTTTGGAAAAAATTTCTGGTTTAAAATTTAATGAAGATTTTTTTGCTGGGTATTCACCTGAGAGAATAAATCCGGGTGATAAAGAACATACGGTAGAGAAGATTCTCAAAGTGACTTCAGGATCAACTCCAGAAGTTGGTAAAAGAGTAGATGCGCTATATAATTCTGTTATTACGGCAGGGACTCATTTAGCATCTTCGATAAAAGTTGCGGAAGCAGCTAAAGTTATAGAGAATTCTCAGCGAGATATTAATATAGCTTTTGTAAACGAATTGGCTAAAATATTCAATTTAATGAATATTAATACGCAGGAAGTATTGGCTGCTGCTTCGACAAAGTGGAATTTCTTACCATTTAAACCAGGATTAGTTGGAGGACATTGTATAGGTGTTGATCCTTATTATTTGGCACAAAGGGCTCAAGAATTTGGATATCATCCTGAAATAATTTTAGCAGGACGGCGTTTGAATGACAGTATGGGAGAATATGTTGCTTCTCAAGTAGTAAAATTGATGATTAGAAAAGGGATTTCGGTTAATGGATCTAGTCTTTTGATGCTTGGAATTACTTTTAAAGAAAACTGTCCCGATGTTAGAAATACGAAGATAGTTGATGTAATAAGCGCTTTAAAAGAATATGGAATAAATGTTGTAGTATTCGATCCTTTGGCTAGTATAGAAGAAGTTAAAAAAGAATATCAATTAGAGACTATTAATTTTGTACCAAAAGAAAGATTTGATGCGGTTGTACTTGGAGTAGCCCATGATGAATTTTTAAATTTAGATTTTTCAAAATTAAAAAAAGAAAATAGCTTATTATATGATATAAAAGGGGTCTTAGGTACTTTAGCGGATAATACACTATAGTGTAAAGGTTTTTTATTTAAAAAAAATGGGAATAAATAATTCGATCATACACGTAATTTTGACTGGTGGAGTTGGTAGTAGGTTGTGGCCATTATCTCGAAAAAGTCAACCGAAACAATATTTGGAGATGTTTGAAGGGAAGTCTTTATTTGAAATGACTGTTGATCGTAATAGTCATCTAGCTGATAAAGTTATGGTGATTGGGAATGCTGATAATCAATTCCTAAGTGCGATAGTGATGGAGAAGTCTAGAAAGGCTTATGTTAATATTGTTGAAGCAACTCCTCGTAATACTGCCGCTGCAATTGCTTTTGCTGCATTTGCTTCTGATCCCGATGATGTTTTAATTGTAACACCTTCTGATCATATTATTGAAAAGATGGAAGATTACAATAAGGCTATAAATGAAGCTATTATAAAAGCAAAAGAAGGTTTTATAGTAACTTTTGGGATTATTCCAACAAAGCCTGAAACAGGGTATGGCTATATTGAATCAAAAGGTGATGAAGTAGTCTCATTTCGTGAAAAGCCAAATGAGACAACAGCTAAAAATTTCATAGCAAGAGGTAATTTTTTATGGAATAGTGGTATGTTTTGTTTTAAAGCAGGAATTTTATTAGAAGAACTGCAAAAATATCAACCCGATGTTTTTGAAAAGTCTAAGAATGTTTGGGAAGCTAGTAAAGAAGGTTTTTTAGATTTAGATTTATCTTTAGAAATCCCATCAATAAGTATCGACTATGCTGTGATGGAACGCAGTAAGAAAATAAAGGTAGTTCCTGCTGCATTTTCATGGTCAGACTTGGGGTCATTTGAGTCAGTTTATGACTATTTAGTTTCAAGAGGTCATTTTATAGATGATAATGGAAACATGGTTATTGGTACCGAAAAGTTTACGGCATTCTTAGGATTGAGAAATACAATTTTTGTATATACGGATACTGCTAATTTAATTTTGCAAAAAGAAAATTCACAAAACGTAAAAGATTTGTATTGTGAGTTAGAAAGACAAAATTCAGAATTATTAAATTAATTGGAAAATAAAATGAAGAAAATTCTTATAACAGGCGGTGCTGGTTTTATTGGTTCACACGTAGTAAGACGTTTTGTGAATAAATATCCGGAATATCAGATCTTTAATTTAGATGCTTTGACTTATGCTGGGAATCTCGAAAATATTAAAGATATTGAGGATAAGTCTAATTATACATTTGTAAAAGGAGATATTGTAGATGAAAATTTTATAAATGAGTTTTTTTCGATTCATAGTTTTGATGGTGTTTTGCATTTAGCTGCAGAGTCACATGTCGATCGTTCTATTGAAGACCCGTTAGCTTTTGTGAAAACAAATGTGATTGGAACAATGAATTTGTTAAACGCTGCGAAAAATCAATGGAAAGATAATTTTGAAGATAAACGGTTTTATCATATCAGTACTGATGAAGTTTATGGTTCACTGGGAGCTGAGGGACTTTTTACTGAAACGACATCATACGATCCTAATTCGCCATATTCGGCCTCTAAGGCGAGTTCTGATCATTTCGTAAGAGCCTACGGGGAAACTTATGGTCTGCCGTACGTTTTGACGAATTGCTCGAATAATTACGGGTCGTACCATTTTCCTGAAAAGTTAATTCCACTGTTTATAAATAATATCATAAACAATAAGCCACTACCTGTTTATGGTGATGGTAATTATACACGTGATTGGCTTTTTGTTGAAGATCACGCGATTGCTATAGATTTAGTTTTTCATGAAGGAAAAAATCATGAAACCTACAATATTGGAGGTTTTAATGAATGGAAGAACATAGATTTAGTAAAGTTATTGTGCCAAATTATGGATCAGAAATTAGGTAGAAATGAAGGAGCTTCGCAAGAACTGATCACTTATGTGAAAGACAGACCTGGACATGATTTGCGTTATGCGATTGATGCTTCAAAAATAAATAAAGAATTAGGATGGACACCATCTGTTACTTTTGAAGAAGGCCTAGAAAAAACGATTAACTGGTACCTAGATAATGAAGAGTGGTTACATAATGTAACTTCAGGCTCTTATAAAGATTACTATCAAAAACAATACTCTTAAACAAGAAATAACCTCTTAAAACAACAGGTCAAATTATAATTTAAATATGAAAAAGATAATATACGTTCTTACTCTATTCTTTGCTTTATTAGTATCTTTTAATGCAAAAGCTCAAGATATTTTAAAGTCAAAAGATTTAGGTTCAGTTAAGGTAGACTACTTGTCTGATGATGATTTAGCTAAAATTAGTGCACAGTTAAAAAGTAATAATGCAACAATTGACCAGGTGGAGTCAATAGCGTTATCAAAGGGTATGAGTCAGACAGAGTTTAATAAATTAAAAATTAAGCTTACTGAATTTGAAAAGAAAAATTCTAAAGATGTTTTAAAGGATAAAGGTAAAGACAAAAAAACAAAAATAGAAGATAAAGATTTTGAGTTTGGAAGAAAACAAGAAAAAATTAATAATGATAAAGTAAAAGATTCATTAAACGCTTTAATTTTTGGATCCGAACTATTTGACAATCCAACTTTAAATTTTGAGCCAGATTTGAAAATGGCTACACCAATAAATTATGTTTTGGGACCTGGTGATAAGTTAGAAGTTAGTGTATATGGTATTCAGCAATTCGATGATACTGTTCCGGTAAATTTTGAAGGGAAAATTACAATTCAGAATGTTGGTCAAATTACGGTAGCGGGAATGTCCATTGAAGCAGCTTCGCAAAAAATTAAAGCTGCAATTGCGCGAGTTTATAGTACAGTTAGATCCGGACAATCACAAGTTAGTGTTAGTCTAAGTGATATAAGAACAATAAAAGTAACAATAGTTGGAGGAAAACAACCAGGTAATTATTCTGTTTCATCTCTTGCTTCTGTTTATAATGCGTTGCATTTGGCGGGTGGGCCTGGTAAAAATGGTAGTTACAGAAATATCGAATTAATCCGAAATAACAAAGTTTATAAAAATGTAGATATCTACAAGTTTTTAGTAAAAGGGGACCAGTCTGATAATGTTAGTTTGAAGGATAATGATGTCATTAGAATTCCTGCTTATACTCAAAGAGTGATAGTTGAAGGCGAGGTAAAGAGACCAGGGATTTTTGAAATGAAAAAAGGTGAAAAGTTTTCTGATCTTTTAACTTTTGCATCTGGATTTAATGAATTTGCTTATACTGCTTCTGTAAATGTACTTCAGAAAACGGGTAAAGAGTTTAAGGTTCATGATATCAATGAAAGTGAATACGGGGCTTATATTCCACAGTCAGGAGACGTGTTTAAAGTGACGAAAATCCTAAACAGATTCGAAAATCGTATTAAAATTGAAGGGGCAGTTTTTAGACCCGATTACTATTCGTATAATGAAGGAATGAGAATTTCGGATCTTATCATTAGAGCTGAAGGACTAAAAGAAGATGCATATACAAAAAGAGCAAGAATTATTCGCTTAAAAACAGATTTAACAACAGAAATTGTAAATGTAGATTTAAGTGCAGCTTTGTCAGGTGATTTAAATGCTGATTTAGAACTGAAAAGAGAAGATATTATTACAGTATATTCTATTTTAGAGTTTAGAGAAGAGTATAAAGTAACAATTGATGGAGAAGTTAAAAATCCAGGTGAATATGAGTATTTTGAAAATCTAACTTTAAATGATTTAGTAGTTCAAGTTGGTGGTTTGACAGGTTCAGCATCAAAAAGGGTTGAAATTGCGAGGATGATTAAGTCTGATGTAATTGATGATGCAGACCCAAAAAGAATTGAATTGGTAGAACTTGAAATTACCGCTAATAATAATGAACAAATTAAGAATTTTGTTTTAAAACCATTTGATGTTATTAATATTCGAAAAATGGCAGTTTATGAAAAACCAGAAATGGTAAAGGTTAGTGGAGCTGTTACCTATCCGGGAAAATATGTTTTGGCTAATAAAAAAGAAACTGTTTATAATGTTGTAATGAGAGCAGGAGGATTGACATCAATTGCTAACTTGGATGGTATGAAAATTAAAAGACCAATAAAAGAAGAACAGATTGAACGTTTGGAAAGTGTTAATCTTAATTTGGATAAAAAACTGACTGCTGAGGAAGAAGGTATGAAAGCTAAACAAGAAGGTATGAACTTAAAACAAAAAGATACCCTTAGCTCTAAATTATCTAAAAAGCTTAGAGACGAGTTAAAATTTGCTACTATACCTGTGAACTGGGAGAAAATAGTTAAGGATAAAAATCACTATTCAAATGTTACATTGTTTCCTGGAGATGAAATTGAAGTAGCTGTATATAATGAAGGGGTTAAAGTAACAGGAAATGTACTGTTAACTTCTGAAATTCCGTATAGAAGCGGAAAAGGATTTAAATATTATTTAAATTCTGTTGGTGGTGTTGATAATAAAGGATGGAAGAAAAAGGCATATATTATTTATCCTAATGGTAAAGCCGCTGTAACTGGTTCATTTCTATTTTTTAGATCATATCCTAAAGTGGAACCAGATTCTCAAATCGTAGTTCCGGAAAAACCAGAAACAAGAAAAATGACAACTGGGGAGTGGGTAAGTATCGGAAGTATATTGACGAGTTTGGCAATATTAATTGCTACAGCATTTAGATAATATAGAAATTAGATTTTTTACATATTTATATATAAATTAAACATTTAGTGTTTTATGAGTGACTATGAAGAGCAAAGTAATGATGAAATTTCTTTAAAAGAGCTTTTTCAAAAGATTAAGATATTTTCAATCTATTTGTTGAGCAAGTGGAGAATTATCATGTTAGCAGGTATTGTTGGTGCCGTTTTAGGATTAACTTACTCAATTGTTCGAAAACCTATTTATACTGCAACATTAACATTTGCATTAGAAGATGAAAAATCTGGAGGTGGATTTGGGGGAGCTTTGGGACTAGCGAGCTCTTTTGGTATAGATTTAGGAACTGGTGGTGGTAGCATTTTTACCAATGCCAATTTGACTGAATTATTTAAATCTCGTACTATGGTTGAAGAGACTTTATTAACGCCGGTTACGGTGAATGGTAAAGTGATATCTTTAGCTGAAATGTATATACAAAATAAGGAGTGGAGAGATAAGTGGACTGATAACCCTAAATTCAAGAGTATACAGTTTTTGCCAGAAACTAAACGTAAATATTTTACTCGTGTTCATGATAGTATATTGGGGGAGATTTATAAAGATTTATCTAAGAACTCTTTGTCCGTTGCTCAAAAAGATAAGAAAATCTCTATTATAACAATGGATATGGCCTCAGATAGTGAATTATTCTCTATGTTCTTTTGTGAAGCTTTAGCAAAACAGGTTGGAAAGTTTTATGTTACTACTAAAAGCAAAAAAGCCCGAATGAACATGGAAATTTTAGAACACCAAGTTGACTCCGTTAGATCGGAGTTAAATCGGGCAATTTCTGGCGTCGCAATTGCTAATGATAATACTTTTAATTTGAACCCAGCACTTAATGTGCGTAGAGCACCATCTGTGAGAAAACAGGTTGATGTTCAGGCTAATACCGCCGTTCTGACGGAGTTAGTTAAACAATCAGAATTAGCTAAAGTTACTTTGCGAAAAGAGACTCCTTTAATTCAAATTATAGATAGACCTATTTTGCCTTTAAAGAATGATAAGTTAGGTAAAGTAAAAGGATTTGTATTTGGAGGGATGCTTGCTGGGTTTCTAGTTGTTTTATGGTTGTTGTTTAAGAAGATGTCAAACGAGTTGAATAGCTAATACGCATGCGGTATGATTAAATCACTTGTAAGACTTTTTGATTTTAGATAATAGTATTATGATTTTTTTAAACATTCAGGAGAATGTTTAACTAGAGAATGATTAATATTAGTAAGTATTCTCTTTTACTTTTTTTTGATTTGGGTAATTGAGATATTGAATAAATAATTATAAGAAAGGACTACCTAAATGTAATCTTTTTTTGGATTAAGATTTGTAAACTAGATAGTGCATAGAAAATTTTAATTTCTATCTTATTGTAGGTTACAATGATTCCTTTTTTAAAATTGTATTTGTACATTTTAAAAGGATAAGTTTCTACACTATAATAAATCAATTTTAAGTAGAAAATTTAATAGATAGTCGTGACCCACAGCAAATATTTTTTTTAAGCTTATAAGTTTTTTGTTTTTAAGCTTAGATTATTTGTACGAAATCGTATTAAAATAGTAAATAATATAGTTTTGACGCAGTAAGTTTGATATTAAATAAATTACAACTTTATTAAAATGAATTCATCAGAGATTAGAATAGCGATAATAGGATTAGGTTATGTGGGATTACCACTTGCAATTGAATTTGGAAAAAAATTTAAAGTTCTGGGTTTTGATATAGATAGTTCTAGAATTGAGGAGCTTAAATCAGGTAAGGATCGTACGAATGAAGCTGATAATAAAGAATTAAATTTCGCAGTTGATTTGGCAAAGACATCGGAGAATTTTGGACTTACTTTTTCTTCTGAAAAGAATGATTTGAAGGCTAGTAATATATTTATTGTAACCGTACCAACACCTATTAACAAATATAAAGCTCCGGATTTGAATCCGTTGTTAATGGCCTCAAAGATGTTAGGTGAGATTATTAAAAAGGATGATATTGTAATTTATGAGTCTACAGTTTATCCCGGTTGTACTGAAGAAGATTGTGTTCCCGTTTTAGAAAAGCATTCAGGTTTAAAATATAATTACGATTTTTTTTGCGGATATTCTCCTGAGAGAATCAATCCTGGGGATAAAGTAAATACTCTGACAAAGATAATGAAGGTGACTTCTGGTTCTACTCCTGAAATTGCAGATAAAGTAGATGCGTTGTATGGTAGTATTATTACCGCAGGAACTCACAAAGCAAAGAGTATCAAAATTGCTGAAGCTTCAAAAGCCATTGAAAATGCTCAAAGAGATATAAATATTTCATTTGTAAATGAACTGGCATTAATTTTTGATCGAATGGATATTGATACCAATGATGTAATTGATGCAGCTGCAACCAAATGGAATTTTCTAAAATATAAGCCAGGTTTAGTTGGCGGACATTGTATAGGTGTTGATCCTTATTATCTATCACATAAGGCTGAAAGCTTAGGGTACCATCCTCAAGTTATTTTGTCAGGTCGACGTGTTAATGATTACATGGGGGTATTTGTAGCAAATAAGTTGGTAAAACTACTGATTGCTAAAAATCAAACTATTAGTATGTCTCGAGTTCTTATTTTAGGAATTACATTTAAAGAAAATTGTTCTGATATTCGTAATTCTAGAGTTATTGATATTTACAATGAACTTGTTCAGTTTGGTATGCAAGTGGATGTTTATGACCCGCATGCAGATAAAGTAGAAGTTGAAAATGAGTATGGAATTAAACTTTTAGAGAATTTAAGTTCAAAGTATGATGCTATCGTTTTAGCTGTATCTCATAACGAATTCTCATTAATCGATTACAATGAACTTAAGAGTTCAAGTTATTCAGTGATTTATGATACTAAATCATTTCTTGATAGAGGCTTGGTAGATGCAAGATTATAATGTAATCAAGGATTCTTAGTTTAAAAAAAAAATGATTTCTTTTCACAAGACTGTATTTCTTATGTTATCATAACAAAATAAAAAAGTAAAAAAATAAATGCAGAATAATGCTCTAAATAGTAATCGTATCGCAAAAAATTCCATTCTTTTATATACGAGAATGATAATTGTGATGATTATTAATTTATATACAGTGCGAGTTGTATTGAAAGCTCTTGGAGCTGTTGATTATGGAATTAATGATGTCGTTGCCGGAGTAGTTACTATGCTTATTAGTTTATCAAGTGTGCTTTCAACGGCTACTCAAAGATATTATTCCGCTACTATTGGTGAAAATAAATTAGATCGATTACGGAATATTTTTTCAACGAGTGTCAATATTTATTTTATACTATCATTTATTGTTATCATTTTTGGTGAGACATTAGGTTTATGGTTTGTTAATAATTACTTAGTTATCCCTGTTGATCGGATCGGTGCAGCAAATTGGATTTATCAATTCTCGATTTTTTCATTTATTTTTACTTTTCTACAAGTACCGTATTCTGCAGCAGTAATAGCCCGTGAAGATATGGGAATATTTACAATCATTAGTACTGCAGAATGTTTGTTAAAGTTTGGTGCAGCACTACTAATTTTTGTAGTTCCAAAAGACAGACTTATCGTTTATGGAGCTGGTCTTTTTTCAATTTCTTTTTTAGTTATGATGTCATATGTAGTAGTAGGCTACTTTAAATATGATGAATGTCGTTATAAGAAACAGACGGAGAAGACTTTATTTAGAGAATTAATTACTTTCTCAGGCTGGTCATTGTTTGGCTCTTTGGCAGGTGTTGGGATGTCACAGGTTACTACGATTTTAATTAATGTGTTTTTTGGTCCACTGTTTAATGCTGCAAGAGCAATATCTTTTCAGTTTAATTTTGCATTGAGTTCATTAACAGCAAGTTTTTTAATGGCACTCAGACCGCAAATGATAAAATCATATGCAGAAGAGTCATATTTATACTTGAACAAAATTTTTAATCTCAGTAATAAAGTTATTTATTATGGCTTGTTGATTGTTTCTCTCCCACTTTTTTTTGAAATGAATTCTGTTTTGCTTTTTTGGTTAAATAAGACAGATTTTCAAACCGTATTATTTTCTAGGCTTATTTTGATTTACACATTAATAATGTCATTGAATAATCCGATCTCAATAATTATTCAAGCTATAGGTCGCGTTAAAGAATATCATGTTCCTGTAGAAATTTTTACTCTTTTGTGTGTGCCAGTAACATATTTATTGTTTAAACTTGGTTTTCCAGCATATTCAACTTACGTAGTAATGATTATGGCTGCAGTTGCTTCACACGGTATTAGATTAATTTGTCTTAAAAAGTTCTATAAATATTTTATGTATTCTGAATATTTTAAATCATTTTTATTGCCCGCTTTGTTTATAACATTATTTTCTTCTTTCTTTATTTTTTTGCTATCTAGAAGTAGTATTAGTGTATTAGTGAGACTACCAGCAACTTTTGCCCTTTCTTTAGTATGTGTGGTTTCTTTGGTTTTGATGTTTGGTTTGTCTAAAGCAGAGAAAGAAGACATGAAGAAGTTGTTGATCTACTTTAAGAGAAAAATTGGTAAACAATGACAATAGAAAAAATTTTAAGTAATATAAATATTGTCCTTTTTATTTTAGGTTGGATTACGACAATTATCTTATACCAGAGAAGAAAGAAAAGTTTTGATGCCGGAAGTGTACTTTTATTTTCTTATCTATTTTATGCAATTATGTCGTTGTGTTTGTATAACAATCCTTATTATAAATTCAATAGTATAGAAATTTTTCCTTTTATTTATTTGTTTCTGATGTTAATGCTGGCGTTTTCTCCCATTCTAAGATACGATTATAATAAAATAGATAAAATTCAGAAACCACCTGCTATATTTCTGAATTTAGTATGTATTGTGTTTATTATAGCTTCACTAATGCAGGTTCCAGATATCATTTCTAATTTTGCAGTAAGTATTGTTAGATTATTGCTTGATTCTGCAGGAGGCCAAGATTTATATAATGAAGCTATGGCCGAAAGTACCTCTCTTGGTGATGGGAGTATATCAAATCTTTCGTCAATTATTTCTAACGCATATGGCAACTTCGGGATTTTATTGTTTTTTTATTATTTGACTTTAAATGATCGCAATAAGTTTATTTTGATTGGGCTGTTTATATCTTGTATAATAAGTATTTTAAGTAATATAACTATGGGGCAAAGGGGACCAATTTTAGAAATAATGCTTTCTATGGTTGTTACTTATTTTGCACTTCGAAAGTTTTATGAACCAAAGGTAAATAAGATAATCAGGAATATTGGAATTACTTTTTTAATAGCTACATCTATTCCGATAATTGCGTTAACAGTAAGTCGTTTTGGAGATAGTGACGCTGGTTCTGAATCATCTGTGTTTTTTTATGCGGGACAGGAAAACTTGTATTTTAATAACTATGGACTAGACAATGGAGGTATAAGATATGGAGATCGAACTTTTCCACTTTTTAAAAAAATGTTAGGATTTGAAAATGTACCCGATAATTTTTGGGAAAGAAGGTCTAAATACCCTAATTTACAAATAAACGATGAGGTATTTATCGGTTTTGTAGGCGATTTTACTTTAGATTTTGGTCCTTTTATAGCTCCCTTTATCTTTATATTCTTTATAATATTTATTTTGAATAAAACAATCGTTCGGAACAATGTAATCCTCTTCCATCAGTTGATTCTTCTTCATTTTGTGATGAGTCTTTGCATGTTAGGAGGAATGAAATTGTATCCTTTTTCTGATGTCGGAGGAAACTTACAGTTGATCGTATATTTTTTCGCATTCCTTTTTTTTAGATTAGTTTATGCTTATAGTCTTAAAAGACAGAGAAAAAACTTAGTATAGTTTTTATGTCAAATATATTGATCTTATTAAATAATTAATAGTTTTTGAATTTTCGTGATGAACAATAAAAATATAGATTATCCTTTATTTACAGTTATAATACCCCAAAAAGATAGGGCTGAGTATTTGATACATACTTTAAAAACTTGCATGATACAAGATTATCCTAATTTTGAAATAATTATTTCAGATGATTGGAGTGAAGATAATTCTGTTGAGGTGGTTCGTGAATTAATAAAAAAGGACTCCCGTATTAAGTTATTTGCCCATGAGCAACATTTGGGTATGAGAGAAAATTTTGAATTTGCGCTGAGACAAGTTAAAGACGGGTATGTAATGGCTTTAGGAGGTGATGACGCGCTTGTGCCAGGATGTATTTGGCGTATGTATGAGATTTTATTGAGTACAAAAAGAGAATTATTAACATGGACTCCAGCTGGATTTACTTATCCTGATCAGGAGAATGGTAAAAATATATTCTATGTTAAAAGAAAAAAAAATGCAGGAATAGAGTTTATTAATTCAGCAAATTTTCTAAACAAAATATCACGTACATTTTTATATCAAATTGATGAGTGTCCAATGTTATTCATGAAAGCAGTTGTTTCAACGGCATTGATTGACAAAGTAAAGTCCCGAACTAGTGATAATAGTTTTTATTATTGCGCTACTCCGGATGGGTTTTCTGGTGTTGTCCTTGCTGGGGAAGTTGAAGATTATGCTTTTACATCTGAACCGTTATCCATAGGCGGAACTACGGTTAAGTCTCAGGGAAGAAATTATCAAAGAACTGACACAAAATCAAAAGAAGAAGCTCAGCAATTCTTCAAGGATAATATCCAGAAGAAAATGCATCCGCAGTTGGCTTCTCAAGAATATTCACCATTAGTTACTTTAATGACAGCAGATTATTTGCTAACTGCACAAGATTTGCCTGGCTGGCCGGGTAAATTTGATCCGATTTCTTATGAAGGATTAATTCGTGCATCATTTAAATTAATTGAAGGGGGGACATTTGAAAATGAAGTTTTGACTAGAGAGTTAAAAATATTAAGAGAAATTGCCATACAGCATAATTTATTAGATTTATTCAATAAATTATCAACTACTACGAAACGAAAAGTCTATGTAAAGGATGAGGTTTTTGGATTTGTGATTACCAATTCTATTAGATTTGAAGGTACAGAATTGGGAATTAAAAATATTTTTGACGCATCTCTTGCGACTAATTTTGTTTACAATTTTTACAATAGATTTTCTTTTAAAACTATTCTTTTACTTGTGAAGAATACGAGGCAAGTACTACTAAGAAGTAAGAAATATAAATTAGAGGATCTTCCTAAAATATAATAATTATTTAATTAAAAATATGTCATTATTTACAAATAAAACCCTGTTAATTACCGGTGGTACAGGGTCGTTCGGAAATACAGTATTATCTCGTTTTCTTCACACTGATATTGGAGAGATCCGTATTTTTTCTCGTGACGAAAAAAAGCAGGATGATATGCGTCATGAGTTTCAATCTAAAATGCCCGAAACGGCACATAAGATAAAATATTACATAGGTGATGTTAGAGATTTAGCGAGTCTAAAAAATGCAATGCATGGTGTGGATTATATCTTTCATGCGGCTGCTTTGAAACAAGTTCCATCTTGTGAATTTTTCCCTTTAGAAGCTGTAAAAACAAATGTTATAGGTACAGATAATGTCCTTACTGCCGCTATTGAAGCAGAAGTAGAAACTGTAATATGTTTATCAACTGACAAAGCAGCATATCCGGTTAATTCTATGGGAACTTCCAAAGCAATGATGGAGAAGGTAATTGTTGCAAAGTCACGTACTGTTAGCCCTGATAAAATAAAAATTTGTTGTACTAGATATGGTAATGTAATTGCTTCGCGTGGCTCTGTTATTCCTTTATGGATTGATCAAATTCGAAATAATCAGCCTATTACATTGACAGAATCTTCAATGACTCGTTTTATTATGTCACTTGATGAAGCAATTGATCTTGTTCTTTTTGCTTTTGAAAATGGTACAACAGGGGATGTACTTGTACAAAAAGCACCTGCTTGTACAATTAGAGTCCTTGCAGAAGCTGTTTGCGAATTGTTTGATTATGATAAGAAGAATATTAAGACTATCGGAATTCGTCATGGTGAAAAGATGTATGAAACGCTTTTAACCAATGAAGAATGCGCTCATGCTGTTGATATGGGGAATTTTTACAGAGTTCCGTCTGATAATCGTGATCTAAATTATGCGAAGTATTTTGTTGACGGAGACACAGAAAGAAACTTATTGACAGAATTCAATAGTAACAATACTGAGCTTTTAAATATTGAGCAGGTAAAAAGTAAATTACTCTCAATTGATTATATTAGAGAAAGACTTAACAAATAGAAATAAATTGATATGAATTTTTTTATTTTAGGTTGCAATGGCATGGCAGGCCATATAATATCTTTATATTTAAAAGAACAAGGTCATTCAGTGCTTGGTTTTGCCAGAACAAAATCAAAATTTGTGGATAGTATAGTTGGAGATGCTTTTGATACTGAATTACTAAAAAAACTTATTAAAGAGAATAAATTTGATGCCGTTGTTAACTGCCTCGGAATGTTAAATCAATTTGCAGAGAACGATAAGGCCTCTGCTTCGTTTATAAATTCTTATTTGCCTCATTTTTTAGCGAAGATAACTGCCGATACAGAAACACAAATCATTCATATGAGTACAGACTGCGTTTTTTCTGGTAAGGAAGGTAGTTATACCGAAGATTCGTTTTGTGATGGAGAAACTTTTTATGACAGATCTAAGGCTCTGGGGGAACTTGTTGATTTAAAGAATCTTACATTAAGAAATTCAATTGTAGGACCGGATATTAATCTAAAAGGTATTGGACTTTTAAACTGGTTTATGAATCAAAGCGGTGAAATTAATGGTTATACAAAGTCTATTTGGACTGGCCAGACAACACTTCAGCTAGCTAAAACTATTGAAAAAGCGGTTTTAGAAAAAGCACATGGACTCTATAATGCTGTGCCGGATCATTCTATTTCTAAATTTGAACTTTTAAATCTTTTTAACCATTATTTTAAAGATGATTCTTTAAAAATAAATCCTGTTGAAGGAATATTAGCCGACAAATCACTTATTCGTACAAATTACGAATTTAATTACTTAATTCCGGATTATGAAACCATGATTGCTGAACTAGCTGAATGGATTAAAAATCATAAAGATATGTATCCGCATTATAACATATTTAATTAAATAATATGAAGAAACTAAAACTGATGACAATTGTAGGGACTCGACCTGAGATTATTAAAATGTCATCAATAATAAAAAAGAGCGATAAATATTTTGATCATATTTTAGTTCATACAGGGCAAAATTATGACTACTCATTAAATGAAGTTTTTTTTAAAGATTTAGGCTTAGAAGAACCAGACCATTATCTAAATGTAGTGGGGGAGAATCTTGGGCAAACAATGGGGAATGTAATAGCGAAATCTTATGATTTAATGAATGAGATTAAGCCTGATGCGGTTATTGTTTTAGGAGACACCAATTCATGTTTGAGTGTGATTTCGGCTAAACGGCTTAAAATTCCAATCTTTCATATGGAAGCAGGAAATCGTTGCAAAGATGAAAATTTGCCTGAAGAAGTTATTCGTCGAATTGTAGATGTCACTAGTGATGTCAATTTGTGTTATTCTGAGCATGCAAGACGTTATATCCTTGAATCTGGAGTTAAACCTGAATATACTCATGTGGTTGGTTCTCCAATGGCAGAAATACTTAACGAAAGTATAAAGGAAATAAATAATAGTAGTGTATTAGAAAATTTAGGACTGGAAGAAGGAAAATATATTTTGCTTTCCGCTCATAGAGAAGAAAATATAGATATTGAAAGTAATTTTAATTCCCTGATGAACTCTATTAATATAATGGCGGAGGAATATAAAATCCCAATACTTTATAGCTGTCATCCCCGTTCAAAAAAGAATATTGAAAGAACTGGTTTTAAATTTCACGAAAATGTAATTTTGAATGAACCACTTGGTTTTTTTGATTATAACAAATTACAACAAAGTGCTTTTTGTGTAGTATCTGACAGCGGAACATTACCAGAAGAAAGTGCGTATTTTAACTTTCCTGCAGTTTCCATACGAACATCAACTGAACGACCTGAAGCAATGGAAAAGGGAGTTTTTACAATAGGTTCAATAACATCCGAACAGATTTTACAGGCAGTTAATCTAGTTGTTGAAATGCATAAGAATGAAGAAATGGGTAGCATTGTCCCAGCGTATGCAGATGAGAATGTTTCGACCAAAGTAATTAAAATTATCCAAAGTTATACGGGTATAATTAACAAGATGGTTTGGAAAAAATCATAAGAAAAGCAAATGTATTTTCTATTCCTTTTATAACAAAAAATTAAATAAAGAATGAAATTATTAATACTGACATCTGAGTATCCAAATCCCAATAGCTCATTTGATACTCCAGTTGTACATTATTATGCAAAGGAGTGGGTTCAACTAGGGCATGAGGTTAGGGTTGTACATTTTAGATCAGTCTTTCCAACTATTTTTTACTCTTTTGCCAAAATTTTAAAAACATTTTTAAAAAAAATCTTTCAAACTGACTTTATACCTTTTGTTCGATTAAACAAAAGAGTTGAATTTGTGCATGAGGGGATTAATGTTGTTAGCCAACCTATTTTTAAAATTTTCCCTCATTTTAAGTTTTTTAATAGTACAATTAGAAAGCAGGCAAAAATTATATACACTGATAATTTGCATGAAAAATTTCAGCCAGACATAATTATTTCGCATTTTGTTAATCCGCAGTTACCATTAATTACGGAACTTAAAAAATACTATCCAGCTGCAAAAACTTCTTTAGTACTTCATGAAAATCCTAAGGTAATTTCTGACTTATTTGGTTCAAAAGCATCTCAGCTTTTGGCAAACTTAGATTACATTGGATTTCGTTTTGACGAAATGAGAAATGTTTTTTTTAGAATGTTTGGCGAAAGAAACAATACATTTATTTGTCCATCTGGAATTCCTGAAAATTATATTTTATCAGAAACACCAAAGACAAAGTTTGCCGGAGAAAAGATTTCAATTTGTTTTGTGGGAATGTTGATACCTTTGAAAAATATTGATATTTTACTTGAAGCTGTGAATTTGGCTTTTCCTGACCGGAATTTTACCCTTGAAATATTAGGTGAAGGAATGTTGAATGAAAAGATTTCACAAAAAATTACTGAGCTCAAACTTGAAGGATGTGTCACTATGCTTGGGAAATTGTCTAGAGACGAAGTACAAGAGAAAATGATCAATAATGACATTTTTGTTATGGTCAGCAAACCAGAAGCTTTTGGTTTGGTTTATGTTGAAGCGATGAGTAAAGGATGTATTACCATTGGTACAATCGGGCAAGGAATAGATGGTGTTATAAAACATGGTGAAAATGGTTTTCTTTGTGAGGCAAGAAATGTTGAAACATTGAAAAATTTATTTATTGAGATAAATCAGATGTCTTATGAGGATAAAATGCGAGTTGCAACTAAAGCAATTGAAACCGCATCATCTCTAACTGATAGTAAAGTTGCTTTAGATTATTTAAAAAAGATAACGATTAATAATAATTAATTTTATATGTTTCTAGAAGACGTTAAAATCATTCAACTTCCTAAAATTGAGGATCAAAGAGGGAATCTGTCATTTTTGGAATCTAACAATCATATTCCTTTTAAGATTAAAAGGACATATTGGATTTATGATGTACCGGGAGGTTACGGCAGAGGTGGGCATGCTTTTTTGGAACAACATGAATTTATAATTGCATTATCTGGCGGATTTGATGTAATTGTTGATGATGGAAAGCAAAAGAAAACCTTTACATTAAATAGATCATATTATGGTCTTTACATACCGTCAACATTATGGAGGGAAATGAATAATTTTTCGACTAATTCTCTGGCAATGGTTTCGAGCTCGACGTTATTTTCTGACGAGGATTATATTAGAGATTATGACTTATTTTTAAAAACTAAGCAGCTATGAGAGAAAGTACGGTCTATGGATGCAGTTTAATTGAATTAAATAAAATACACAATAGAGCAGGTAATATTACTATTATTGAAGAGAATAAAAGTGTTCCTTTTCCTATAGAAAGAATATATTACTTATATGATGTACCAGGTAATGAAAGTAGAGGAGGTCACGCTCACAAAGAGTTGCATCAATTAATAGTTGCTGCTAGCGGAAGTTTTAGTATTACACTAAATGATGGTCATATTAAAAGAACCTTTTTTCTAAACAATCCAAATGTTGGTTTGTTAATTGTTCCTGGAATTTGGCGAGAACTTGATGACTTTTCCTCAGGATCTGTTTGTTTAGTGCTAGCTTCGCATTTGTATAATGAGTTTGATTATATCAGAGATTTTCAAGAATTTATAAATTATAAAAAATAAATGGTACATAAATTAGCAGAGTGTATTAGTGAACAAGTGCCTGAAAGTACAAATATTTGGCAGTATGTTGTTGTGCTCAAAAATGCAAAAATTGGGAATGATTGTAATATTTGTGCACATTGTTTTATAGAAAATGATGTGGTAATAGGAAATAATGTAACAGTAAAAAACGGTGTTTATCTTTGGGATGGAATAACAATTGAAGATAATGTTCAGATTGGCCCAAATGTTACTTTCACTAATGATAAATATCCAAGAGCCAAAATGCCATTTCAATTGCAAAGAACATTAATTAAGACAAATGCTTCAATTGGTGCAGCATCTACAATTTTAGGAGGAGTAACAATTGGTAAAAATGCAATGGTAGGCGCTGGTAGTTTGGTTACAAAAGATATTCCTGATAATGAGTTATGGTTCGGTAATCCGGCAAAATTTATAAGAAAACTTGAAAAATAATATGGTTCCATTTTTAAATCTAAAAAAATTAAACGATGAATTTTCAAATGAAATTCATGATGCTGTTAACAAGGTAATCTCTTCCGGTTGGTATCTGCAAGGAGAAGCAAATAATACTTTTGAAAAAAATTATTCTAATTATATTGGGACAAAACATACTATTGGTGTAGCAAACGGCTTAGATGCCTTAAGGCTTATTTTGAGAGCATACATAGAGTTAGGTTTTATGAAGGAAGGTGATGAAGTAATTGTTCCAATAAATACATATATTGCATCGATATTAGCGATTACCGATAATAATTTGATTCCTGTATTTGTAGAACCAGATCCTGAAACACTTCAAATTGATGATAATCGAATAGAAGAAGTTATTTCAGATAAAACAAAAGCTATTATGATTGTTCATCTTTATGGGAGATGCAGTTATACAGATAAAATAGGAAGCTTGTGTGAAAAATACAATCTCAAACTGATCGAAGATAATGCTCAAGCTCACGGATGTTATTTTGGAAATGTAAAAACAGGTGCTATTGGTGATGCAGCCGGCCATAGTTTTTATCCAGGTAAGAACTTGGGCGCTCTGGGCGATGCAGGTGCTGTCACCACTAATGATGATAATTTAACTAAGACAATTAGAGCTTTGGCTAATTATGGTTCAAGTGAAAAATATGTGAGTAAATATAAAGGCTTGAATAGTAGATTAGATGAAATTCAGGCTGCGGTACTTGATGTAAAATTAAAATACCTTGATAGAGATATTGAAGCAAGAAAACATGTTGCCCGCAGATATATGAGTGAAATAAAAAATCCATTGGTTAGTATTTCAGCACTTTCTGATTGGAGTAGCCATGTTTTTCATTTATTTCCAGTTTTTTCTAAAAACAGAGATGAGCTTCAACAATATCTTAAAGATAATGAGGTGCAAACATTAATTCATTACCCAATACCTCCTCATAAACAGCAATGTTACAAAGAGTATAATGAAATGTCATTTCCAATAACTGAACAAATACATAATGAGGAATTAAGTTTGCCAATTAGCCCAGTTATGACAGAAGAGGAAATTACAAGTGTTGTTAAGGCAATTAATAACTGGAAACTGTAGTGAAAAAAGTTTGGTTAATTAATCCTGCAGCAATGCCTCCTAAATATGAGGCTAGAATTCAAACTCTTAAACGCGCACAATATTTACGTTCACACGGTTTTGATGTAACGATTATTAGCGGGAGTTTTCTTCATAATACTACAATAAATCTAATAGAGGACAATTCTTCTTATAAATTTTCAGAATATGAGGATGAACAAAAATTTATTCATATTCGAACATCTAATTACAATTCTAATGGATTAACTAGGATCTATAGTATTTTGGAATTTTATTTCAGGCTTTGGTGGCATGCTTCTAGTTTTGAAAAACCTGATTTTATCTCACACATTGCAGCGGTTCCCTTTGGTAATATTACCTATTTCGTAGCACGAAAATTAAAAGCAAAATTTATTGTTGACATAGTTGATTTATGGCCTGAATCTTTTGTTGCCTATGGATTAGTATCTAAAAAAAACCCATTATTAAAACTTGCATATTGGGCTGAATACTGGCTTTATAAAAAAGCTGATTTGCTCATTTTTTCAATGGAAGGTGGTAAGGATTATATTAGAGAGAAAAAATGGGATTTAGAACAAGGAGGTAAAATAGACATTGATAAGGTATTCTATATTAATAACGGAGTAGATCTACAAGATTTTGATTTTAACAAAATAAATTATAAAATTTCAGATGAAGATTTAGAGAATGATCAGGTTTTTAAAGTTATTTATATTGGATCAATTCGACTTGCAAATAATGTTATGCAGTTTGTAGAAGCAGCTGAACATTTAAAAGATATAGCTGATATTAAATTTTTAATTTACGGAGACGGAGAGGACAGATCAACTTTAGAACAATATTGTAAAGAAAAGCAGCTTAATAATATTGTTTTTAAACAAAAATGGGTAGAACTAAAATTTGTACCATATATTCTTAGTAAGAGTTCATTGAATATTCTTAATTATAAACCTAGTTCAATTCTTAGATACGGTGGTAGTCAAAGTAAATCCTTTCAATATATGGCAAGTGGGAAACCTATTTGTGCAAACGTTAAAATGAATTATTGCCCAATTGAAAAATTTAATATTGGGATAGCGGAAGAATTTAAAGATTCTAAAGAATATGCTGATGCAATCTTATCTTTTTATAAAATGGATAAGAATGAATATAATATTATTTGTGCTAATGCGAGGAATGCGTCTGAAAATTACGACTACAAGTTGTTGACTGAGCGATATGTTGAATTGATAAACGGAATTTAGAAGACAATATAATGGAATATAGAAATCAAAAAGTTGTTATTATTGATTATGGTATGGGAAATATTGGGTCAATTGATAATATGTTGAAGTATTTGGGAGTAAAAGCTGTAATAACTTCAGACGTTAATGTCATCTCAAATGCCGATAAAATTATTTTACCAGGAGTAGGACATTTTGATCGGGCAATGACCAATATTAAAAAATTAGGTTTGATGGATGTCTTAAAAGAAATGGCTTTGGTTAAGAAAAAACCATTTTTAGGAATATGTTTGGGAATGCAAATTATGTGTGAATCTAGTGATGAAGGTGATTTGCCAGGTTTGTCATTTGTTCAGGCAGAAGTTAAAAAATTCGATTTTGGTTCAGATTCGAAACTTAAAGTTCCTCATATGGGATGGAATAAAATACAGATTAATAAGCCATCTAATATTTTAGATGGATTAGATGATAATTCAAGGTTTTATTTTGTTCATTCCTATTTTGTAAAATGTCAGAATGAAATTGATATACTTACAAAAACCACCTATGGATTTGATTTTGTTTCTTCGTTTGAAGTTGATAATCTTATAGGAGCACAATTTCACCCTGAAAAGAGTCATCGTTTTGGAGTTAATTTATTTAGAAACTTTTTAGAGAAATATTAATGCTTAGGACAAGAATAATACCAATTTTGCTATTGAATGATGGGGGATTGGTTAAAACGGTAAAGTTTTCAAAAGATAAATACATTGGTGATCCAATTAATGCGGTTAAAATTTTTAATCAAAAAGAAGTTGATGAACTGGTTCTTCTAGATATTAGTGCTACTAGAAATGGAACAAGTCCTAATTTTTTAGAAATTAAGGAAATTGTTTCAGAGGCATTTATGCCTGTCGGATATGGAGGTGGTATCTCAAAAATGGAACATATTGAACAACTATTTAATATTGGAGTAGAAAAAGTAATTTTGAACTCCGCTATTTTTACAGATAAGAACTTAATTGAAGAAGCTATTAAAATATATGGAAGCCAAAGTATTGTTGCATCTTTAGATGTAAAAAAAGATATATGGGGTAACTATAAAGTTTATAGTAATAGTGGAAAGAAAAAGCAAAATTTAAGCCTTGATTCTTGCATTAGATTAATACAGGAAATAGGGTTTGGTGAATTAGTAATTAATAACATAGATAAAGACGGTACAATGTTGGGGTATGACTTAGAACTTGTTGAAAAAGTTTCGGGCATGCTAAATATTCCTGTAGTTGCAGTTGGTGGTGCGGGAACAATAACTGACTTTATTAAAGCTGTAAAAGTAGGAGCTTCAGCTGTTGGAGCGGGATCAATGTTCGTTTTTCAGGGAGTACATAAAGCGGTATTAATTAGTTATATTACTACAGACCAACTTGAGCAAGAATTAAAAGAATAATCATATAATCAGAAAAAATGAATACAGTAAAAGTATGTAGCCGTTGCATAATGGATGAAACAGCGAAGGAAATAACTTTCGATAACAATGGCGTTTGTAATTTTTGCCATAATTATGATAATGTACTTGTTAATGATGTGCATACTGATAAGGGAGGTGAAGAGAAGTTAGAAAAATTAATCGAAGAAATAAAACGCAAAGGTAAAAACTCAAGATACGATTGTTTGATCGGATTAAGTGGAGGTGTAGATAGTTCGTATGTTGCTTATGTGATTAAAAAGAAATATGGTCTTCGAGCTTTTGCAATTCATCTTGATAATGGATGGAATACAGAGCTGGCTGTTGCAAATGTAGAACAAATTGTTAAGCGTCTGGATATTGATCTTGATACTTGTGTTTTAGATTGGAAAGAATTTAGAGATATTCAGACTTCATTTATAAAATCTTCGATTTCGAACATTGAAATCCCAACCGACCACGCAATTTGGGCACTTTTGATTAAGACAGCTGCTAAAATGAAAATTCCTTATATCATAGCAGGTAATAATGTCGTTACAGAATCGATCATGCCAGAATCATGGTTGTATGGATCTAAAGATTCAAAATTAATAAAATCTCTTCACCGACAGTTTGGAAAAGTTAAGATGAAAACTTATCCAAGTTTGTCAACAATGGATTATGTTGATTATTTATTGGTTAGAGGAATTAGATGGGTACCTATTTTAAATTACATACCTTATAATAAAGCAGAGGCAAAACAAACACTTATTGATGAACTTGGATGGCAAGATTATGGAGGTAAGCATTACGAATCGATATTTACCAGATTTTTTCATGCCTTTTATTTACCAGTTAAATTTGGTTATGATCTAAGAAAATCATACTTGTCAGCATTGGTTTGCTCAGGACAAATTTCAAGAGATGAAGCTTTGGAAGAAATTAGTAAGCCTCCAGCTCCTAAAGAAATGTTAGAGCAAGATAGAGATTATGTAATTAAAAAATTAGGTTTAAGTGAAGATGAATTCGAATCGATCCTGAAAGCACCTAATAAAACATATGCAGATTATCCAAACAATGAAAGTTTGTGGAAACGCTTTAATAGTATTATTAGAATAGCAAGAAATTATATTATTAGAGTAGGTTAACGATCTGTTTTAACGAATGGGTCTCTTGTTTAGGTTAAAAAATTATCGAGGAACCCAGTATTAGAATTAATAATATAAGTTTAATATTTAAACAAAATCAAATGGAAATAAGAGATTTAAATATCTCCGATGTACCAAAAATTGCTGAAGTGCATGCAAAATCATTTAAAGATTTTTTCTTAACATCATTAGGCAAGCGATTTCTTGAAACATATTATACAGCCTCTGTGAATAATAATACCAGTATTGGAATTGGCTTGTTTGATAGTGATGGTAATTTAAACGGTTTTGCTACTGGTACAAGTCAATCAGCAGGTTTTCATAAAACACTTTTGTTACAGAACACTTTTCTTTTTTTTAAAAGTCTTTTATTTGTTTCATTAAGCAGACCACAAGTTATAATTAGATTAGTTAAGAATATAAATAAGAAATCTAATAAAATTGATGATAAACAATATGCTGAATTATTGTCAATAGCTATTTTGCCAAATCTAAAAGGTGCGGGTTATGGAAAAGTTTTGTTAGAAGAATTTGAAAAAAAAGTAAAAATTCATAGTGCGATAAAAATAGCTCTGACAACCGATTTTAATGATAACGATAGTGTCATAAAATTTTATAATAAATGCGGTTATGAAGTGTATTATGATTTCATAGCTTATCCAAACAGACATATGTATAAATTGATAAAAAAGTTAGATGAAACGAATAATTGATTTTTTGTTTTCTTTAATTGGTTTAATTATTTTGATTTTACCCTTTGCCTTAATCGCGCTATTAATCAAAATTAAAATGCCCGGACCTGTTTTTTTTATTCAGTTTAGAGTAGGCAAAGAAGGAAAGCTGTTTAAATTGTTTAAGTTTAGAACAATGAGTCTGGCTTCCGGAAAAACTAGTGGAAGTTTTGACGCTGGAGATTCATCTCGTATTACTCCATTGGGTCGTGTATTACGAAAAACAAAAATGGATGAGTTACCACAATTAATTAATGTTTTTATTGGTGATATGTCTATAGTTGGACCTCGGCCTGAAGTGCAGCAATGGACACAAATTTATCCTGATCAATGGAAAATTGTTCATAGTATTCGTCCGGGTATAACTGATAATGCATCAATAATGTTTAGGAATGAAGAAGAAATACTGGCCAATTCACAAGATCCAACATTAACATATAAAGAAGAGATTTTGCCTAAAAAACTTAAAATGTATGTTGATTATGTTCAGAATCATTCTGTTCTATTGGATACTAAAATTATTTTAACAACAATCAAAGAAATAGTCATAAAATGAGTACAATAACCAAAATTCCCTTTTCTAAAATTTTTATTGGAGAAAGTGAACGAAAATATTTAAATGAAGTATTAGATTCTGGTTGGTTAACTACCGCAGGGAAAACACTTGAATTTGAGAAAAAATTTGCTGATTTTGTGGGAGCTAAATATGCATGCGCTGTAAATTCCTGCACTGCTGCATTGCATTTAGGAATAGATGCGCTGGGAATAAAAGCTGGAGATAAAGTACTTATTCCAAGTATGACATTTGCAGCAACTGGAGAGGTGGTAAGATATATTGGAGCAGAAATAATTCCGATTGATACTGAGTATCGAACTAATTTAATTACACCAGAGATTCTAATAGACGCTATAGAAAAGCATGATAATATAAAATTATTAATTGTTGTTCATTATGGTGGTCAGGCTGCTCAAATGGAGGAATTAATTGATATTTGTAATCGTCATGATATAAAGATTATGGAGGATGCTGCTCATGCATTTCCAACTCGAAATAACGGGAAAATGATTGGAACTTTTGGCGACATTACTTGTTTTAGTTTTTATGCGAATAAAACAATAACAACAGGCGAAGGTGGAATGTTGGTTACCGATGATGAAAATATATACAAAAGAGTGAAAACAATGCGTTTGCATGGTATTAACAGAGATATATGGGATCGCTTTACATCTAAAACGCCATCTTGGGAATATGATGTAATTGATGCAGGATACAAATATAATATGCCAGATTTAGCTGCTGCAATTGGCTTAGGCCAACTAGAAAAAGCTGAGTTATTTAGATCTGAGCGACAAAAAGCTGTAGAGTTTTATTATGAAAATTTGAAAGGCCTATCTATGATAGATTTACCAATATGTAATGGTAAGTTAGAAGATCATGCATGGCATTTATTTCCAATTGTTTTGAATGAAAAGTCTGGAATCTCAAGAAACGAGTTTATCGAAAAAATGTCAGAGCAAGGGGTTGGTACTTCTGTTCATTACAAACCAATTCATCAATTAACTTATTATAAAGAGAGATATAATTTGGTTAAAGAAGATTATCCAAATGCTCAGTTAACCTGGCTTGGAAATGTTTCCTTACCTTTATATCCGTATATGACTACCGAAGAACTGCAATACATTGTGGACACTATTAAAAACATATTATCATAGTTAAGTCACTAAAGAGAAGTACAAATAAATTTGTGATAAAGCTAGTGCGATACAATGAAACAGATTAAACAGCCTTACTTAATAAAAGGAGGTTTTCATAGAGACAATCGTGGACAGATTTCCTTTGTCAATGATTTTAAATTTGATGAGATTGAACGATTTTACATTATTTGTAACTCCGATGAATATCCACTAAGAGCTTGGCAAGGGCACAAAATTGATAATAAGTTTTTTTATTGTATCCAAGGAAAAGTAAGGGTGCATTTTGTAAAAATTGACAATTGGGAATCTCCTTCCAAGGATTTGAAGGTAGAGAGCATATTACTTACTACAGAGGAAAATAATATACTTCATATACCGGAAGGTTATGCAAATGCTATTGAATCTTTGGAATCAAATGCAAAATTGATGTCATTTACAACTTTACCATTAACAAATGTAGATGAAGATAGTGTTCGTTATCCTTCAGATTACTGGCTTATAAATGGATAATAGAAGAATATATTTATCATTATGTCAAGAAAGTGGTTTTGAGCAAGAATATATTCAAAAGGCATTAGAGACAAATTGGATAACTTCTGGAGGGCCAAATGTTGATGATTTTGAAAATAAACTGCAAAATTATTTTAATAATGAATCATTTGTAACAGCATTAAATTCTGGGACATCAGCTATTCATTTGGCATTGGTTTTACTAGGAGTAAAATATGGTGATGAAGTAATTTGTCAAAGTATGACATTTTCTGCATCTGCAAATCCTATTTTATATCAAGGAGCGGTACCAGTTTTTGTTGACAGTGAATCTGATACATGGAATATTTGTCCTGAGAATCTTGAAATAGCAATAAAAGACAGAATAAAAAAAGGGAAAAAGCCTAAAGCGATTATTGCTGTACATTTATATGGAATTCCCTATAAAGTTGATGAAATTAATGCCGTCGCAGATAAATACGGAATAGCAATTATCGAAGATAGTGCAGAAGCTTTGGGAAGTACATATAAAGGTAGAAAATGTGGAAGTTTTGGTGCATTTGGAATTCTTTCATTCAATGGGAATAAAATTATTACAACTTCAAGTGGTGGAGCGTTAATTACAGATTCGAAAAAGTTAAAGGAAAAAGCAATTTTTTATTCTAATCAGTCAAAAGATATTGCGGTTCATTATCAACATAGCGAAATTGGGTACAATTATAGAATGAGTAATATTTGTGCTGGAATTGGTCTTGCGCAAATGCGGATTTTGGAGAAAAATTTAAAAGCTCGCAAAGAAATGTATTTTTTTTACAAGAGTATTTTTGATAGTATAACTGGGGTGAAGCTTCTGGAAGGTTTAAATAGTCATTATCTTTCTAATCATTGGTTGAGTACAATTGTTATAGAACCAAATGTAAAAAATGGTGTAACTAGAGAAGAATTGAGAATCGCTTTTGAAAAAGAGAATATCGAAAGTAGGCCATTATGGAAGCCAATGCATTTACAGCCAATTTTCGAAAAATATCCATATTATGGTAATAAAGTTGCAGAAGAATTATTTGAAAAAGGATTATGCTTACCTTCGGGATCTAATTTGAGTGATGACGATAGGTTAAGAATTAAAAACGTTTTAGACGTATTTTTTAAATGAAGTTTAAAGTATTATTGTTGATTAAATGAAATCAGAAAAAACTTTTATAGAGGATTTATTAATTATTGAGCCACTTGTTTTTGGAGATGAAAGAGGTTACTTTTTTGAATCTTACAGTAAAGCAAAATTTGCAGACTTAGGAATAAATATCGATTTCGTTCAAGATAATCAGTCTTTTTCAAAAAAGAATACCTTAAGGGGGTTGCATTATCAAAATCCACCATTTTCGCAGACTAAATTATTAAGTGTGTTGCAAGGTGAGATTATTGATGTTGCAGTCGATCTGAGAAAAGACTCTCCTACTTATGGAAAAGCATTCAGTGTTTTATTATCGGCGGAGAATAAAAAGCAATTATTAATCCCTAAAGGTTTTGCACATGGTTTTTCGGTCATAAGTGAGACCGCTTCAGTAATGTATAAATGTGATCAGTTTTATAATAAAGCTTCTGAGGGTGGAATTAAATACGATGATCCATCTTTAAATATTGATTGGGGAATGGATCTGAAAGAAGCTATTGTTTCTGAAAAAGATCAAGTGCTTCCTTTTATTGATAATTGCAATAGCTTATTTTAATGAGAAAAATACTTGTTACTGGAGCAAATGGACAATTAGGATCCGAAATTTCAGTTCTATCAGCATCTTATCCAGAATTTGAATGGATTTTTGCAGATAGAACTAAGATTACGCTAGATAATTTAGAGTTGCTGAAAGATCAGTTGAATGAGATTAAACCAGATATTGTTTTTAATTGTGGCGCTTATACAGCAGTAGATAAAGCTGAAACTGAAAAAGAATTGGCATTTACAATAAACCATTTGGCCATAGCATTAATTGCAAGGTATACATTTGAAAATAATGTAAAACTAATCCACATTTCAACAGATTATGTATTTGATGGATCTTCTTCTTCTGCTTTGAATGAAAAGGCAATCACAAATCCTATAAATGTTTATGGCGCAAGTAAAAGAGCTGGTGAAATTGCTTGTTTGAAAGAAAATCCAAGTTCTATTATTATAAGAACCTCTTGGGTATATAGTAAATTTGGAAATAATTTTGTTAAGACTATGCAGCGATTAATGCATGAAAGGGAAACGCTTAATGTGGTTAACGATCAAATTGGCTCGCCAACTTATGCTGCTGATTTGGCTCAAACAATGATTGATATAGTAAAATTTGCGAATTGGATTCCGGGAATTTATAATTATTCAAATGAAGGAGAAATAAGTTGGTATGAATTTGCGTTGACCATAAAAGAACTGGGAGGATATAATTGTAATGTTAGTGGGATACCATCAGCATCATATCCAACACCGGCAAAACGTCCGGAATTTTCATTATTAGATAAAAAGAAGATTAAGGAAGTTTATAATGTGGATGTTCCTGACTATAAGGAAAGTCTAAAAAAAATGTTTGTTTAAAAATTTAGGATTAGAATTTTAGGTGCTTGAGCAATCAGAATCTAAAATCTTAAAACCTAAAGTCTAAAATTTAAGATTTATGAAAGGAATTATTTTAGCAGGAGGTTCTGGTACCCGTTTGCATCCTTTAACATTGGCAATGAGCAAACAGATGATGCCCGTTTATGATAAACCAATGATTTATTATCCTTTATCAACTTTGATGATGTCGGGTATTAATGAAATTTTGATTATATCGACACCTCATGATTTACCAAATTTTAAAAAATTATTGGGTGATGGTTCTAATTTAGGATGCAAGTTTAGTTATGCTGAACAAGCAATTCCAAATGGATTAGCGCAAGCTTTTGTTATTGGTGAAGAATTTATAGGCAAAGATGATGTTGCCTTAATACTTGGAGATAATATTTTCTTTGGATCTAATATGCAAGAGCTTTTGAAGTCAAATACAAAACCTCAAGGAGGTGTTGTATTTGCTTATCACGTTTCAGATCCTGAACGATATGGAGTTGTTGAATTTGATAAGGATCTTAAGGCAATTTCTATTGAAGAAAAACCAGAGATACCGAAATCAAATTTTGCTGTTCCGGGATTATACTTTTATGATAATTCGGTGGTAAAAATTGCTAAAAGTATAAAGCCTAGTGCACGTGGTGAATATGAAATTACCGATGTCAATAAAGTGTATTTAGAAAGAGAAGCTCTGAAAGTTGGTATTTTAAGCAGAGGTACCGCTTGGTTGGATACTGGAACCTTTAATAGTTTGATGCAGGCAGGACAATTCGTTCAGGTTTTGGAAGAGAGACAAGGATTAAAAGTTGGCTGTATCGAAGAAATTGCTTGGAGACAAGGATTTATTGATGATTCACAATTAGAAGAACTTGCTTTACCTCTTGTTAAGTCGGGATATGGGGCTTACTTAATTGAATTTTTAAAACAAAAGAAAAAAGGTGTTAAAGTCTAATTTACTGTCGAAAATAATTTTTTAAAACCTTTAATTTGTATTTTTGTAAGTCGTACAAAGTGTACAAAATTAAACTGAACCAAATTGGATACAGATAAACAAACCAAAATAGCTTCTTTATTGCTTAATTTATTCTCACCTAGGAATTTACGAGCGAGTATTAATAATCTTAGTTACTTACCTAGATGGATCATTATTGTCATAGATATAATGGTACTGATCTTTTCTTTTACTTTTACCTATATGTTGTTTGAAGGAACGGCATTAGGTTATATTATTACTTCTCACCAGTTTTTCTTTGTCGCAAGTTTAATTCTCATTAATATATTTTTCTTTTGGCTATTTAGAACTTATTCGGGTATTATTAGACACTCATCTTATATAGATGCTATAAAGTTGCTGTTCTCTCAAATGTCAGTCTTAGTTTTTTTCTTGTTTTTCAATTTAGTTTTTGAATTGTATACAGGTCATAAGGCTTTTTTAAATACCGCTCTTTTTATCAATTTAGTACTGTCATTTTGTGGACTGTTTTTATATCGTGTGATTGTAAAGCAGACATTTGAATTGTATTTTTCTGAAAAAACAACCACAAAGTTAATTCGTACAGTAATTTATGGAACTGATGCGAATGCTATTTCAGTTGCCAATGCATTGAAATTTGAAACTCCTTCACGATTCAAAATTGTCGGTTTTGTTGATAAAAACAATCAGAATGCATCTAAGCGAATGCTGGATCTACCTATTCTGATTTTAAGAAAAAAATTACCGGCTTTGATGCGTTCTGTAGCTGCAGAAGGTGTTATTATTGCTGATAAGAGCTTGTCTAAAGATGAACAATTAATCATTGTAGATCAATGTTTGGAGTTTAATTATCGAGTATATACAGTTCCGTTGATTTCAGATTGGGAAAATCAAAAAGAAATTTCACAAAAAGTAAAAAACATTCAGATTGAAGATTTATTAGAGAGAAAACCGATTGTTTTGGATAGTAAATCAATTTCTAAACAATTAAAAGATAAAACCGTCCTAATTACTGGTGCTGCGGGATCTATAGGTAGTGAAATAGTGAGACAGGTTCTTGGTTTTAACCCTAAAATGGTTGTCATTTTGGATCATGCTGAAACACCACTTCATAATTTATGTTTAGAAACTTTAACTTTAGGTTCTGAATCAAAAATTGTAGCGGTAATCGCCGACGTGAGAAGTAAAAAAGCATTGGAAAAAGTTTTCAAAAACTATAACCCTCATGTTGTTTTTCATGCCGCTGCGTACAAACATGTTCCGTTAATGGAAGAAAACCCTGCACAGGCTATTCAGACGAATATTAAGGGGACTAAGAACTTGGCAGATTTGTCTTGTAAGTATCATGTCAAAAAGTTTGTCATGGTTTCTACCGATAAAGCAGTGAATCCTAGTAATGTTATGGGTGCGAGTAAAAGAATTGCCGAAAAATATGTTCAATCCCTATTCCTGAAAAATCAGAGAGAAAATGGAGGAGAAAGCGTTACTAAATTTATCACGACCCGTTTCGGAAATGTTTTAGGTTCGAATGGATCAGTAGTTCCGTTGTTTACCAAGCAAATTGCCGAAGGTGGCCCGGTTACTATAACGCATCAGGATATCATTCGTTATTTTATGACTATTCCTGAAGCTTGTCAATTAGTTTTAGAAGCTGGTGCTATGGGTAACGGAGGTGAGATTTATATTTTTGATATGGGCAAACCTGTAAAGATTATAGATTTGGCTAAAAAAATGATTAAACTGGCAGGTTTTATTCCGGATAAGGAAATAAAAATTAAAATTGTTGGGTTACGACCTGGGGAGAAATTATATGAAGAGTTATTAAACGATACTTCTAAAACATTGCCAACTTATCATAATAAGATTATGATTGCTCAGGAGATTCAAGACGAGTATGAAAATCTGCATATCGAGATCGATGAACTTATCGGAATAGCCGATTTTTATGACAATGAGGATATAGTAGCGAAAATGAAAAAAATTGTTCCCGAATTCAAAAGTATGAATTCTACTTTTGAGGTTTTAGATAAGTAATTTTACAATATTTGAATTAAGGTTTAATTCGATACAATAAAAAAGGTGTTTTTTTAGAAAACGCCTTTTTTGCTTTTTAAATAAATTTTAAGCGTATAAAAATCTTGTTAATTAGACAGGGACGCTGTTCGAATTTTAAAGATTAAATTGATTTTTTGAGAAAAAGTTTTACCTACTGACTTAGTTGCAATCTGCTTATGACAATTTTAAAATGAATAACAACAATACCCCCAATGATTGGTTGTTTGAAATAACACCTAAGAATAAGTTCTTCTCGTTAAACCTAAAAGAGGTTTGGCAATACCGTGACTTATTATTTCTTTTTGTAAAGAGAGATGTAATTACGGTTTATAAACAAACTGTGTTAGGTCCGCTTTGGTATCTCATACAGCCATTATTTACTTCTGTTACCTTTACAATTATATTCAATAATGTTGCTGGTATCAATACGGGAACAGTTCCACCATTTTTATTTAATCTGGCAGGAATAACCGTTTGGAATTATTTTACTTCATGCTTGACTGGGACGTCGGATACTTTTAAGACCAATGCTGCAATTTTTGGGAAAGTATATTTTCCGCGAATCATTACACCTTTATCAGTTGTAATTTCAAATCTTGTAAAGTTCGGAATTCAATTTTTGATTTTTGTCGGATTTTATATCTTCTATTATTTTCAGGGAGCCGATTTAAGTTTAAATGGCCTGGTTTTATTCTTTCCTTTTTTAATAATCATAATGGGAATTTTAGGATTGGGATTAGGAATGCTTATCTCTGCCATGGTAACAAAATATCGTGATTTTAGTCATCTAATCGGTTTTGGTATACAACTATTAATGTATTTATCTGCAGTAATGTATCCCATGGAGCTTATTAAAGATAAATTGCCTGATTACGGTTGGCTAGTAGAATATAATCCGTTAGCATATATTATTGAGACTACCCGTTTTATGTTGTTGAACGTTGGAGGTATTTCGGTTTTAGGATTAGCGTATACTTTAGTTGTCACTATAACAGTATTTTTTATAGGACTTTTGGTTTTTAATAAAACGGAAAAAAGCTTTATAGATACTGTTTAATTACTGATTTACCATTTACAATTTTGGAAAAAGATATAATATTAAAAGCCGAGAACATTTCTAAACAGTATCGTTTAGGGCAAGTAGGTACCGGAACCTTGAGTCATGACATTAATCGTTGGTGGCATAAGATCAGAGGTAAAGAGAATCCTTATTTAAAAATTGGGGATACAAATGATCGTTCCACAAAAGGAAATTCGGATTACGTCTGGGCACTGCAAGACATTAATTTTGAGGTTGAACGAGGAGAAGTTCTCGGAATTATTGGTAAAAACGGAGCGGGAAAATCGACACTTTTGAAGATACTTTCAAAAGTTACAGCTCCAACTACCGGAAGTATAAAATCGCGAGGACGAATTGCTTCACTACTTGAAGTAGGAACTGGTTTTAATGGAGAAATGACAGGAAGGGAAAATATCTTCCTGAACGGTGCCATTCTTGGAATGACCAAAAAGGAAATTTCATCAAAATTAACTGAAATAATTGAATTCTCAGGTTGTGAACGTTATATTGATACACCAGTAAAAAGATATAGCTCCGGAATGACCGTTCGATTGGCTTTTGCGGTAGCAGCATTTTTGGAGCCCGAAATATTAGTGGTGGATGAGGTTTTGGCAGTTGGAGATGCCGAATTTCAAAAAAAGGCTATCGGTAAGATGCAGGATATTTCTAAGGGAGAGGGGCGTACTGTTTTATTTGTGAGCCATAATATGGCAGCAATTGAAACATTATGTACTCGGGTTATTAGTATGGAGTATGGTAGAATTTGCGGTAATGGAAATCCAACTAAAGTCATTTCGGATTATTTAAAAAATGCCTCTTTTTCTAAACGTAATATCAGTTTTGATACAATCGAAAAAGCCAAAGGTAATAATCATATACGTATTCTTTTTGCTTCAATTGAAAACGTTTCAGGAGATAATGTTGAGGATGTAATAGATGTGACATCAGCTATAGAATTTAAAATAAAAATTATTAATCAAACTGATAAGGATGAAATTTTTGTAGGTTATGATTTAAGAACCATAAAAGGAGATATCGTATTTAGCTCAATGAAGAATTTTGAATGCGATATAAATCAAATTACTTCTTTAAAGTGTAGTATCCCTGGCAATTTTTTAAATGATGATGTTTATCAGATCCATATATATATCCACACAAATAGTATGAATATGCTTTTTCAAGATACAGAATTATTAACATTTGAGATCAAAGATACTAAAAGAGAGTCAGGATACTTAGGGAAAGTTAACGGCTTTATTAGACCTCAATTACCATGGTGTAAATATTAAAAACGCTAAATAATGAGTAGTATTTGTAATATTGGCCTTTTTTTAATGGGAAAAAAAGGATTTAAAAGCTTGGATTTTATATTAGAAAAAAAAGGCAATTTTGATATAAAATATGTTGTTTGTTCTAGAGACAGCTCTATTCTAGAGGATTATTTTAAAGATATATATGATCTATGTTCCAGAAATAATATAAAATTTTTTGAAAGAAGTTTTTTTGAAGATGATAGTAATGTTGATATAATTTTTGCTGTTGGCTGGAGATGGCTAATGCACGAAAACTTAAATAAGATTATTGTTTTTCATGACGCATTGCTGCCAAAATTTAGAGGGTTCAATCCTCTGGTAACTGCATTAATAGAGGGGGATACTGAGATCGGAGTAACTGCATTAATAGCAAATGAAAAAATGGATTCAGGGGATATTGTTGGTCAGGAAATTATAGAGATTAAGTATCCAATAAAAATTGAAAAAGCTATTGATTATGTTAGTGAGTTGTATTCAATATTAATGTATAAGATTATAATTAATTATATTAATAAGGATCTATCACGAAGAGTTCAGGATGAAAACGAAGCTACTTATAGTTTATGGAGAAATAATGATGATTATAGAATTAATTGGAGTGAGAGCTCATCCAGAATTGAAAGATTTGTTAATGCTGTAGGTTTTCCGTATAATTTTGCTTCAACAATTTATGATGGTAAAGAAATAAAAATTTTAGAGGTGACAGAAACACAAGATTTAAAAATTATAAATCGTGTGCCGGGGAAAATTTTTCAGATTTCAGAGAATAAGCCACTAGTAATTTGCGGAGAAGGAATTCTAAAAATAGAAAAAGCTATTTATCTTGATTCTAGAGAAGAAGTACGGTTCAATTTGCTTAGAGTTAAAATGTCATGAGTATTCCGTTTAATAAGCCTTATCTATCAGGCAAAGAAACATATTATATAACAGATGCAGTGGCTTCAGGTAAAATATCGGGGAACGGTAAATACACTAAATTGTGTCAGCAATTTTTTGAGAAAAATTATGGTTTTAATAAATGTTTGTTAACAACTTCATGTACAGATGCTCTTGAAATGGCTGCTATTTTGATAGATACTAAGCCTGATGATGAAGTTATTATTCCATCCTATACTTTTGTTTCTACAGCAAATGCATTTGTCTTAAGAGGAGCAAAAATAATCTTTGCAGATTCTAGTCCCATAAATCCTAATATTGACGTGGAAAGAATAGAATCTTTAATAACGCCCAAAACTAAAGCAATTGTTGTAGTGCATTATGCAGGAATTGCTTGCGATATGGAAGCTATTTTGGATTTGGCAAATCGCTATAATTTATTTGTTATAGAAGATGCTGCACAAGCTATTGATAGTTTCTATACTTTTAGAAATGGGATAAAAAAGGCATTGGGTTCAATAGGACATTTAGCAGCTTTCTCTTTTCATGAAACTAAAAATATAATTTCAGGAGAAGGCGGGATGTTGGTTATTAATGATATGAAATTTGCAGATCGGGCAGAAATAATTTGGGAGAAAGGAACAAATAGAACAGCCTTTTTTAAAGGAGAAGTTGACAAGTACGGTTGGGTTGATATCGGATCTTCTTTTTTACCCTCAGAAATTATTTCTGCATTTTTATGGGCGCAGATTGAGCATTTAAAAAATATTCAGGATAAAAGAAAAAAAAATTGGATGCAGTATTTTGAGGGGTTAAAAGAAGTTGCAGCAAATTGTAATTTTAAATTACCACAAATACCAAACTTTGCTACAAATAATGCTCATATGTTCTATTTGGTTTTTGACTCAACAGAAAAAAGAGCAAACTGTATAAAAAGACTAAAAAACAAAAACATTCTTTCAGTTTTTCATTATTTGAGCTTACATAAAAGCCCTTTTTATAAAAATAAGCATTCAGGTGAAGATTTAATGTGGAGTAATTACTATTCAGAGAATTTATTGCGATTGCCAATGTATTATGAATTATCGACTACGGATATTGAATTAATAATTAGTACGATTAAGAATGAACAAGATTAAAATAATATTTTTAGTTTCAGATTTTTATCATAACGGAGCTCAACGGGAAATGTACGAGTTTGATACTTCGTTGGACAGGAGTAAATTTGATATTACTATTTTAAGTTTAACACCATTAAATACAAGAGCAGATCTGACGGATTATTTTTACGAAAAACACTTAGAACTTGGATCGAAAGTTATTTTTTTGGATGATTACTTTAACAAGCCCAATAAATCATTGGCTTATAAAGTTTTAAATAAAGTATCAAGGAATTTTTTTAAAAAAAAGACTGGCTTAAAGAATAATAAAAGTGTAGCAGCTTTATTAAATGATTTTGATAAGGTTGTCTTTATGGGGGAATATGTATATCAATATTTAGCGACTTTTATACCGCATGATTTCTTTCAGACAGTAATTATTTTTGTAATGTGTTTCCGATTTCAATCGGAAAATTACAGGAACTTCAGTAAGGACAACAAGTATTCTTTTATTAGTGTATTTGATGATTTAGAACAAGTAGAATTTGAGTTTCAGGGTTTCAAAGATTATACTTATCAACATATGCCATTAAGTCTGAACATCTCTGATATATACAAAAAATGGAATTTTAAGGATAATAATGAAATAAAAAGAATCGGGATTTTTACGAGGTTACATAAAGATAAACCATTAGATCCATTTTTATATGCTTATCAAATATTGATAAGTAAGGGTGTAAATGTTGAATTACATATATTTGGAATTGGAGATTTTAAACAAGCAGAATATGATCGTTACATTAATCACCTTGGACTTAAGGATAAAGTATATTTTAGAGGACATCAGTCTGACATGAAACAGACAATTTTAGATGAAAAATTGGATTTAATATGGTTTCAGGGCTATAATAATATTCCTGGCGGATATGCCGGGTTAGATGCTTGCTTAACAGGTACCCCCCAGATTTTTTGGGACTTTTTCGTAGGAGAGAATGGTCAGATAAATAAGTTGGATGTTGTTTACCCGCATTATAAAGATGTATTGTTATTTGTTGAAGCAAGTAAGGCTATTTTGTATGATGAAAAAATTGCAAAGTCAATTTCAGACAGACAATTTCAAAATGTTGTGGATAATAGAGATATTGCGAAAAATATAAAAACCGTAGAAGAAATACTTTCAAAATAAGAATGATTATCTCTATTACTCCTAAAATCACAGTTTTGATGCCTGTATACAATTGCGAATCTTTTATAAAGGAAGCAATAGATAGTATTTTGAATCAGACTTTTTCAGATTTTGAGTTTATAATAATTGATGATGCTTCTTCAGACTCAACGGTATCAATTATAAAAAAATATAAAGATTCAAGAATACAATTAATAGTAAAACCCCAGAACTCGGGTTATACTAATAGCTTAAATTACGGATTAAGTATCGCCAAAGGAGAATATATTGCCAGAATGGATGGTGATGATATAAGTTTTCCTGAACGCTTTGCGAAACAAGTTGCTTTTTTAGACAAAAACCAGGAGACCGTTCTTTGCGGGACAGCATTTAAAATAATTGGAACGGATACTATTATTACTGTACCTGAGTATCATGATGATATAAAATTGGCAATGCTTAAAGATTGTTGCATAGGACATCCAACAGTAATGATGAGAAAAAGTTGCTTGAATAATTTTTCGTTAATTTATGATACAAAAAAAGAACCAGCTGAAGATTATGATATGTGGACACGATTGTTAGTTGTAGGGAAGCTACACAACTTGCAAGAAGTTTTACTTAATTATAGGGTTCATAACTCACAAGTGTCTCATAAAAGAAACGAACAACAAATAAATATCGCACTAGAGATTAAAGTTAATTTTTTGACTAATGTTGGTTTTGAAATAAATGATCAAACCCGAAATTTTTTAAAGAAGATAATATCACGTAGAGAATTAGTTTCGTTTAAAGAAATAATGCAGTTTGAAGATTTAAAAAATGAATTGCTTTTAGCGAATCAGATAACTTTTTTTGAAAAAACAGGTTTTGAAGAGTATCTGCTGGAGATTAAGAGCAATATATTTAAAGATTACTTTTTAGAAAGAGAAAAATATTCACCAACAGTTTATTTGCAATATTTGAAAATTTCAAAGAAAGGAGCCATTAAATTAAAAACGTGGCATGAAATTAAATTACTTGTGAAATCAATAATATGCTATAGTAAAGAATGAAAGAGCCAATAATTTCTATAGTAGTTCCATGTTATAATCAGGCTCAATATTTAAATGAAGCCTTACAATCTGTTTTAGACCAGACGTATGAAAACTGGGAATGTATTGTAATAAATGATGGAAGCCCCGATAACGCAGAAGAAATTGCAGAAGAATGGATTGCTAAAGACCAAAGATTTAAATACTATTATCAGAAAAATAAAGGAGTAAGTAGTGCCAGGAATTTAGGTATTACAAACAGCACCGGTAAATTTATTCTGCCACTTGACGGAGATGATAAAATCGCTAAAGATTACATAAAACAAGCTGTAGAAGCATTTGAAAATGATGAATCATTAAAACTTGTTTACTGTAAAGCAGAAAAATTTGGAGATGAATCTGGAATCTGGAATCTGATACCATTTTCACTTAAAAAATTGGCATTAGACAATATGATTTTTTGCTCGGCAATATATCGGAAAACAGATTGGGAACTAACTGGCGGGTATGACAATACAATGCTGGAAGGTCTTGAGGATTGGGAATTTTGGATATCACTTTTAAAAAATGGCGGAAATGTCTTGTGCTTGAGTACGGTCGGTTTTTACTACAGAATAAAATTAGTGTCAAGACAAAAAAAGCTCGACGCTACTATAAAAGAAAAACTCTTCAATTATTTAAGTATAAAGCATGCCGATTTTTTTGTAGAACATTTAGGGTCTTTTGTAATGTTAAATAATAATTTACAAAAGGAAAGACAGTCATTTTCTATAAAATTAAATAGCGAAAAATTTGTACTTGATTTGTTTTGCAAAACTTTTTTTGGGTTTACGATTTTTGGAAAAATAAACAAAAAATAAATGCTGGCTATAGTTATACCCTATTATAAACTCATTTTTTTTAAAGAGACATTAAAATCATTATCAGATCAGACCGATAAAAGATTCAAAGTATATATAGGAAATGACGCCAGTCCTGAAGATCCATCATTACTTTTAGAACAATACAGAAATAAGATCGATTTAGTCTATCATTTGTTTGACAATAATTTAGGAGGGGCATCATTAATACAACACTGGGAACGCTGTATACGACTTGTTGCAGATGAAGAGTGGGTTATGATATTGGGGGATGATGATGTGTTGGAACCTAATTTTGTAGAAGAATTTTATAGTAATTTGGAGGAAGTAAGTACTTGTCAAAGCAACGTTATAAGATACGCTACAAAATTGATTGATGGTGAAGATAAGATACTGTCGCAGGTTTATAAGCATCCAAAGCATGAGAAAGCGACTGATTTTTTTTGCCGCAAATTTTCTGGAAAAACAAGAAGTTCTTTATCTGAGTATATTTTTAAAAAAGAAGTTTATGTAACGTATAGATTTACTTACTACCCTTTGGCATGGCATAGTGATGATATGGCTGTTTTGGAATTTTCCGAAAATAAAATCATATTTACGATTAATGAAAGTAGTGTTAAAATAAGAGTTTCGGAGGAGAGTTTATCCGGAAGTACTTTCAATATAGCCGAGAAGAGATTGGCAGCATCTTTTTTCTATATGGATCTCGTTAGAAAGAAATTAAGCTTGTTTAATAAAAAGGAACGTCTATTTCTATTGTATCAACTTGAGGACTCAATTAAAAAAAGCAGAAAATTAGATTTCAAAGAATGGTCCTTACTTTCTAAATGTTATATAGAAAATTTTTCGCCAATTCCCGTTTTGAAGTTTACACGAAGATTTATAATCAGTTTTACACAATGAATACACTAGTTTCAATAGTAGTACCTTGTTACAAGCAAGCAAAATATCTTGATGAATGTTTACGCTCCGTTCTGAATCAAACCTATTATAATTGGGAATGTATTATTATTAATGATGGAAGTCCTGACAAAACAGAAATTGTGGCTCAAAAGTGGGTAGAAAAAGACACTCGATTTAAGTACCTTTTTCAAGAAAATAAAGGAGTAAGTGCGGCAAGAAACAATGCGATTTCGAACGCTAGTGGAGAATTTATAGTAGCACTAGATGCCGACGACTCAATTGCTAAGGATTACTTAGAAAAGCTAGTTCCGGAATTAGAAAATGATGCTTCCTTAGCGATCGTGTCCTGTTATAGTGTTTTTTTTAAGAATAATATAGAAAATGTCATTACTGAATTTAAACCACATGGTGATAATTACCAGCATTTAAGGTATGTTAATCAATTAATTGTTACTTCTTTATTTAGAAAAGAATGCTGGCATGAAGTTAACGGTTTTGATGAAGATATGGAAGGTTTTGAAGACTGGGAGTTTTGGCTTAACATAACTAAGAGAGGTTGGAAATATAAAATAGTTGAAGATTTTTTGTTTTTTTATCGAAAAGCAAAAAAATCCAGACAAGTCGATGCTTTGGAAAAACATTTTTATACAACAAAGGAATACATCTTTAAAAAACACAAAGAGTGTTATATTGAAGACTTTGAAAATTGTATGATCGTACTTTTTTTTGAGCAGAATATGCTCAAAAACAGTCAAAATAAAATTCAGAATTCAATAGAATACAAAATAGTAAAGGCGATTTACAAACCCTACAGAGTACTTCAGAGAATATGGAACAAAAAATAATATTAAGATGATTTCAGTTGTTATTAGAGCTAGAAATCAATCTGTTTCGTTAGATTTTGCTTTAAGAAATCTAGTAGAACGATATCGCAATAGTATCTCTGAAATCATTGTTGTAGATAATGAATCGACAGATAACAGTAAAGAAATCGTTGCGAAATATGATGCTCGCTTTGTTACAATAAAAAACTTCAGCTACGGAGGAAGTGCAAATGTATGTGCCAGAGAAGCAAAATATCCAATTGTTGTTTTGTTCAGTGCGCATTCTTATCCGGTAAGTCATGATTTTTTTGAATTGATTCAGCAAAAATTTGAGCAAAATTCTAATTTAGCAGGCTTAAGATGTCTTCATAATCCAAATGATTATAAAAATTATATTAATCAGGTTTCAGTTCTGACAGATCCGAATAAATCAGGCTTAATATTTTCAGGTTCCGCTTTTAGTAAATTAGTATGGGAAAAGCACCCTTTTAAAGAAGATGTTGCAACTTTCGAAGACAAGGAATGGACTACCAGAGTAATTAAAAATGGGTACGAAATTGATTTTGTACCATCTATATTTTGTTATGACATTAAAAGAACAAAAAAGCAACAATTGTTTAGATTTAAAAATGATATTGTAGGCAATTATCAATTATGGCATCAGGATATTACACTAGGAAATGCTTTGAGGGGTTTGTTGGGAGGAATTTATAATTTGTCGAAAAATTTTCTAATAGAGTTTTGGTATATAATTTTGCGTTTTTTTTATTTAATAAAATTCATAACAAACAAACCTAAAAAGTTTTAAAAGAACTTTCGCGGAAACTAGATAAGACTTTAATGACTAAAAATAATAATTTTGATTTTTTGCGATTTTTGTTCGCACTCTTAGTCGTCATTTCACATGCATTTCCATTGTCCGGAAGTATTGAAACAAAACAATGGATTTATGAGATTACAAATGGACAACTTGTTTTAGGTCAGATAGGTTTGAGCGGTTTTTTTGTGATTAGTGGTTTCTTTATATTTCAAAGTCTGGAAAGAAGTAAGAGTTTACAGGAATACTTCAAAAAGAGATTTTTAAGGCTTTTTCCTGCTCTGTTTTTCGTTTTACTTTTTTCGGTACTTTTAGCTCCCTTCGTTTATAATGGAAGTACGCCTTTTTTAAAAAATAAAGAAGTATTTACATACTTGCCCTATAATCTTACGCTGTTCGGATTTCAGTCTGGTATTAAGGGAATATTTGATACGAATTCATATCATGCTATAAACGGTTCTTTATGGACGATTAGATATGAATTTACTCTATATATCGCCCTGGCGTTACTTTTCTTTTTCAGAAACAATAAAAAACTAAATATCAGTATACTTTTATTTGTATATGTGTTTTTCATTATTCTTTACAATTTTTATTTGAGTAGATTTGCGGAATCTTCTCTTATGGGATTTCAAGGGGGACATGTAATTAATCTGGGAGCCTTTTTTATAGCCGGAAGTGTGCTGGCATCTTTAAAATTTCAAAATTGGAGGTATAAAAAAACATTATTAGTTATAGTGAGTTTACTTTCAGTGCTGTCTTTATATTTTAATTATTATGATGCAGTAAAACATATGATTTTCCCTGTTTTGGTAGTATTGATTGGTTTTATTCCGGTCAAATTTCTAAGTGATTTTGGGAAAGCAGGAGATGCATCTTATGGGATTTATATTTACAGTTTTCCGATACAACAAACATTGATGTATTTTTTTAAGATGAATACTTATACCTTAATGTTTGTTTCAGTGATTATTTCCATAACATTTGGTTTTTTCTCGTGGCATTATATTGAAAAAAAGGCTTTGAAATATAAGAGAATGGACTAAATAATCTATTCTGTTTAACATCTGAATGAGAGCTGTCGTAAGGTTTATTACTAATTTTTTAGGTAGGAGAGATTGAAGTGAAAGTGGAAATCAGGAAAATATCTTCAGGATAAGAAATGAACTATGAGAAAGATACAGGAGTAAGGATTCAGAAAAAAATATTGCGGCTAAATAAATTGATTTGTTTCATGAAGCATCTCAAGAAATGAAAGTATCTTAAAATGATAACAATAGCATTAACCTATAGGAATCGGGATCTAAGAGTAGTTCAAAATTGTTTGGATTCTCTAAAAGATCAATCTAATCTCTCTTTTGAAGTTATTTTAATCGATTATGGAAGTGAAGATTCTAATGCGCTTTCTTTATGTAGCTTTGTAGGGGGGTATTCTTTTGTGCGTCTTATTTCATGCCCCGTAAAAAAACAACTTTGGAATAAGGCAAGAGCGATAAACATTGCTTTATTGCAATGTACAACTGATTACTTTTTTGTTGGAGATATTGATATGATTTTTCGGGAAGACTTTATTGAAAAATTAAACGAACTTAAGAGTGAAGATGAAATTACTTATTTTCAAGTTGGTTTTTTAGATCACGACGAATCAAAAAAAAGCAAATCTTTTAAGACATATAAAGTAAATCACTTATCCGGTAAAGAAGCAACAGGAATGACATTGTATGCTACTGCAATGTTAAAAAGTATAAACGGCTATGATGAGTTTTATCATGGTTGGGGAGCAGAAGATACAGATGTTCATATTCGGCTACAAAACAAAAAAGTTAAAGTCAATTTTTACAATGACGATCTCTATATCCTGCATCAATGGCATCCTAAAACGTATCGGAATAAAAGTAGTCTCGAACCCTTTCATAGTAGGCTTGAGAAAATAAATCATCAGTACATCCAGCAGATACAAAAAATGAGGGTTATTCAAGCAAATCATAATTCTAGTTGGGGGATTTTGCCTGTAAATCAGGATTATCTTAGTTTGAATCAACCGGATTACAGCTTGAAAATAACCAACGAAAAAAATGAGATTGAAGCATTTTTATCAGGAACACTGGTAAACTTAAAAGATGTTGTGATAAATGTTGATATTGAAAAACATGCACTTTGCAATAGTTTCAAAAATGAATGTAAAAGAATAATAGGAAAAAAACATTTTCAGTTTCTTTCCTTTGATATAATTAACGATACCATTTTGCTAACTATCGTTTCTTCTTTAAGAAACCAGCCTTATCAATATGAGTATTCAAAATTGGAACAAACTATTAATTTTAAAATTAAATTATAGTTATGAAGATTCTAATGGTTGCAATGGCTTCACAGCATTTTTTCAGATGGGTTGAACAGCTTGAAAATGCAGGACATGAAGTCTATTGGTTTGATGTTTTGGACAGTAAAAAAAAGGTAGAAAGAATTAGTTGGGTAAATCAAATTGTGGAATGGAAACTGCGTTGGAATTACCCGGGACGTGAATTTTTAAAAAGTAAATTTCGTAGTTTCTATAACTTTATACAACAGTTTAATGAGTACAACACAGCGACCATTTTTGAGGAAAAGTTGCTGGAAATAAAGCCAAATTTAGTACATAGCTTCGAAATGCAGCTTTCTTGTTTGCCAGTTTTGGAAGTAATGGAAAAATATTCTTCTATCCAATGGGTTTATTCCTCCTGGGGCAGTGATATGTTTTTTTCAGAACAGATTGGAATCTCAGACGTATTGATGTCCAAAACGTTAAAAAGAATCAATTACTTAATAACAGATTGTTTTAGAGATTTTAAAATTGCCACAGAAAAAGGCTTCGGAAACAAATTTCTGGGAGTTTTTCCGGGTAATGGAGGATTTGAATTTAGAGAGGAACGAATTATTCCTCCGGCATCCCGAAAAACAATTTTAATAAAAGGATATAACAATGAAATTGGTAAAGGAATTACTGTAGTTAAAGCCTTAAGCAGTGAGATTTTGCTATTACTCAACGAGTATCGCATTGTTGTATTTGGAGCAGATTTGGAAATTAAAGATTACATTCAAAATAATAGTCGATTTGCCAATAGTCAAATCACAGTTTATTTAAGATCGGAATTTATCGAAAATAACGAACTAATGAGAATAATGGGAGAGAGTTATATTTACATTGGTAATAGTTTGTCAGATGGATTGCCCAATTCTTTAATCGAAGCAATGGGGATGGGGGCTTTTCCAATTCAGTCTAATCCAGGCGATGCAACAGCTGAACTTATAAACGATGGACAAAATGGCTTACTTATTCAAGATGCATTAAATACCAAACATATTGAAGAGTTGTTAAAAAAGGCAATTTTAAACCCTGTTATGATAGAAAATGCTTTTTCGTCTAACATCGATGTTATAAAAGAAAGATACGATAGAGAAAGTAACAGATTAAAGATAATAGAACTATACAGTTCTGTTGAAAAAAGTAAAAAAATAGATTTTAAGCATCACACATAAAATAGTTTAAGAATACTAGAAATAATGGATTCTTTATAAATTGATTAATATAATCTGCTATGAAAAAAATAGGAATTATTCCACTTCGAAAAGGTTCTAAAGGAATTGTTGGAAAAAATAAAAAGAAAATGGTAGGGCGTCCTCTTTTTTCATGGGTTCTTACGGAAGCTATTTTTTCTGATTTAGATCAGATATATGTATTTACTGATGATTTGGAGATCATTGCCTTTATAGAAAAAGAATATACCTGGACCAATAAGGTAATTCCATTATTGCGCAACGAAGAAAATGCAAGTGATACTTCCTCAACAGAGAGTGCAATGTTAGAGTTTTCAGAGAAAATTAATCATGACTACAATATAATATGCCTGCTTCAGGCGACTTCCCCGCTAACTTTAACTGCTGATATTAATACCGCGCTTTCGCGAATAACAAATGAATCTTTTGACTCCGCAATCAGCGTTGTAAAAACACATCGATTTATTTGGAATAAACAAGGTCAACCAATGAACTATGATATTTTTAATCGACCGAGGAGACAGGATTTTGAAGGTTTACTAATCGAAAATGGTGCTGTTTATTGCAGTACTAAGGAAGCTTTTTTGGATAAGAAAAACAGAATAAGCGGTAAGATTGGATTGGTCGAGATGTCTGAGGATACTTTGATTGAAATAGACAGCCTTTCCGATTGGAATAGTATAGAGACGCTCTTAATAGGACGCCAGAAGGCACTGAAGCAAAATCAAAAAATAGAATATTTAGTTCTGGATGTCGATGGTGTTTTTACAGATGGCTCGGTTTATTACGATAAAGATGGTGAAATGGCCAAAAAGTTTGATATGCGTGACGGAATGGGGCTCGAAATTTTAAGACAAAATGGGGTTGAGGTTGTAGTATTAACCTCAGAGAATTCAAAGTTGGTAGAGCAGAGAATGAAAAAACTTCAAATTAAAAATACTTTTTTAGGCGTTAAGGATAAATACTCCTTTTTAAAGCATTTTATTAAGGGCAGAAATAGTAGTTTTGCGGCCGTTGCTTATGTAGGAGATGATGTAAATGATTTGACAAATATTTGTAGTTGCGGGTGGTCCTTTGCGCCAGCAAACGCAGTAGATATTGTGAAAATGAATGCAGATATTGTATTGTCTCATCATTCCGGAAAAGGTGCCATCCGCGAAGTATGCGATATTATTAAAAAGTACAACAATAGATATGAATAAATTTGAGAAGCCTTTTGTAATTGCCGAAATAGGCTGTAACCATAAAGGAGATATGGAAATTGCAAAAGAGTTGATAAAAATAGCAGCCATTTTTTGTAATGTTGACGCAGTTAAGTTTCAAAAACGTAATAACAAGGAATTATTGACGGAGGAGCAATACAACGCACCACATCCAAATGCATCTAATTCTTATGGTGATACATATGGAGAACACCGCGAGTATTTAGAATTTGACGTCGAACAGCATGCTGAATTAAAGCGATATTGTGAAGAGATCGGGATACTGTATTCTACTTCTGTTTGGGATACCACTTCTGCTAAAGAGATTACGTCTCTAAATCCCGCTTTTATCAAAATTCCTTCAGCTTGCAATAATAATTTTGAGATGTTGGAGTGGTTGTGTGACAATTATTCGGGAGAAATTCATATATCAACGGGAATGACTACAAAAGAGGAGATAGATACTTTAGTAAATTATTTCGTCGAAAAAAATAGAAATAAAGACCTGGTCTTATACAATTGTACATCAGGATATCCTGTTCCTTTTGAAGATGTATGTTTGCTGGATATCAGTTTTCTAAGTCAGAAGTATGGAGATAAAGTTAAACATATTGGTTTTTCAGGACATCATTTAGGAATTGCGGTAGATATTGCAGCATATACATTAGGTGCACCTGTTATTGAACGCCATTATACAATTGACAGAACCTGGAAAGGAACTGACCATGCAGCATCTTTAGAACCAATGGGACTTCGAAAATTGGCAAGAGATTTAAAAGCAGTGCATAGTGCTATGACTTTTAAAAACACTGATATTTTGCCTATTGAACAGGTGCAGCGTGAAAAACTTAAAAATAAAAAGATCAATTAATAAAAGACATTTTCGTAAAGAGATAAATCTTTTATAGATTTTAATGGTTTGATTTATTACAATGAAAAAAAAAATATTTATTTTTCTTCCGGATGGTGTAGGATTGCGAAATTTTGCGTTTACTCCTTTTAAAGAAATTGGAGAAAAAAAAGATTATCAAATCGTTTATTGGAATAACACGGTTTTTTCTCTGAAAGAAGAGTTGGGGTATGAGGAAGTTAAAATTGAAAATCATAAGACACATCCTTTAACGCCCGTTCTTTCAAGAGTTCGAAAGCATATAGAGCTTAATGTCTCACAAAAAAAGTTCAACGATAAAGTATATGAGACCTATAAATTTCCTTTTAGTTATGACGGTTTAAAGAATACTTTAAAAACAGCTTATACTAAATTACTAATTGGCTGTAATTCATCTGAAAAAGGAATTTTAAGAATAAGAAAGCGTATCAATGCTCTCGAACGTTCGACTTCAAAATATCAATATTGTAAAGCACAATTAGAAGAGAACAAACCAGATTTAATTTTCTGTACGACTCAGCGAGCCACTCAATCGGTTAGTGCCTTATTAGCAGCCAAAGATCTAAAAATTCCGGTCGTTGCTTTTGTGTATTCATGGGATAATGTTCCTAAAGCAATGCAAGTAGTCGAAGCCGATTATTATTTTGTCTGGAGTGATTTAATGAAAGAAGAGATTTTGAAATATTATCCTTTTGTAACATCATCTCAGGTTTTTGTAACAGGGACACCACAATTTGAGCCTCATTATGATAAAAAATTGTTTAAAAGCAGAGAGGTTTTTTTTAATGAAAACAACTTAGATAACTCCAAAAGATACATTTGTTTTTCTGGAGACGATGAAACAACATCTCCTTTGGATCAATATTATTTGGAAGATCTTGCAACAGCCGTACGGAATTTAAATGCTAAAGGGGAAAATATTGGTATTATTTACCGCAAATGCCCTGTTGACACTACAAATCGTTACGATACTATACTTGATTCTTATGTAGATGTTATATCAGTTCTGGATCCATTGTGGAAATCGGTAGGTAAAAATTGGAACGAGATTTTTCCAACAAAAGAAGATCTTGCATTGTTGCACAATATTTGTGCTCATTCAGAATTTGTTACTAATGTATGCTCTTCTACTGTATTTGATTTTATCGCACATGACAAACCTTGTATTTATTTTAATTATGAGCAACCACAGTTAAAAAAGGGGATCAGAGATATAGGCCAAAATTACAAATATGTCCATTTCAGAAGTATGCCTAGTCAGAAAGCAGTGATATTCTGTACCAATAAAACAGATTTAGAAAACCAGGTAAAACAGATCTTGGACAGCAAATTATCGAATGTTCCGGACGGTAAAAAATGGTATGAAATTGTTGGAGGGAGAAATCCAACTACATCATCACTAACAATCTGGGACAATATTGATTCTATATTAAAACAATAATATTCTATGTTTTTTAATTCAATAGCTTTTGCTATTTTTTTACCAATCGTTTTTTTTCTGTATTGGTTTGTTTTTAATAAAAACAAAAGCACTCAAAATGCTTTATTAATTGTTGCCAGTTACTATTTCTATTCCTGTTGGGATTGGAGATTTCTGTTTTTGTTAGTTTTTTCAACTTTTCTGGATTACTACACTGGAATTCAGATCGAAAAAGGAAAATCAGATAAAAGCCGTAAGTTTTGGTTCTGGCTTAGTATTTTAGTCAATTTAGGATTTTTAGGAATCTTTAAATACTATAACTTTTTTGCCTCTTCGTTTTCAGAATTATTAAATTCAGCAGGATTAAAAGCAAGCCCAATTTTATTGAATGTAATTCTGCCGGTCGGAATTTCATTTTATACCTTCCACGGATTATCGTACGTTATTGATATTTATTACAAACGTATCAAAGCAGAACATAATTTTGTTGATTATTCTTTATTTGTGAGCTATTTTCCTCTTTTGGTTGCTGGTCCCATAGAAAGAGCAACCCATTTATTGCCTCAGGTAAAAGTAAAACGGGAGTTTGATTTTGAAAAAGCTAAAGAAGGGGTTTATCAAATTATTTGGGGACTGGTTAAAAAAGTAGTTATTGCAGATACTTGCGCTACTTATGCCAATGCCATTTTTGATCATTACCCTACAATGAATTCCTTCTCTTTAATTATGGGAGCCATTTATTTTGCTTTTCAAATATATGGAGATTTCTCAGGATACTCAGATATTGCGCTGGGAGTATCAAAATTGTTTGGATTAGATTTATTGAGAAATTTCAATTATCCCTATTTTTCAAGAGATATTGCAGAGTTTTGGCGACGTTGGCATATTTCGCTTTCATCCTGGTTTCGTGATTATCTCTATATACCATTGGGAGGAAGTAAGGGAGGGCTTTGGATGAAAGTTAGAAATACTTTTATCATTTTTGTTGTAAGCGGATTTTGGCATGGTGCCAATTGGACGTACATTACTTGGGGATTTATTAATGCAGCTTATTTTCTTCCATTACTTTTGTCCAATAAGAATCGAAATAATATAGATACCGTAGAGTTAAAATGGAATTTGGATTCAGTAAAAGTAATGTTCAGTATTCTTTTTACTTTTTTTATCACTTGTATTGCGTGGGTATTTTTTAGGGCAAAAACTGTAACGGACGCGGTTTTGTATTTAAAAAGAATCATCTCTAATGGAGAGTTTAAATTTCAATATTTGGCAAACGATAGGAGTAATTATGAATTAATAACAATGATTGGTTTGTTCGTTTTGGTAGAATGGAATAACCGTAACAAAGTTGAGCCTATTTCCGGAAAAAGAAACTTCTTAAAATTGGCCTTGGCAATAACAGCTATTTTGGCTTTTGGAACTTTTTCTGATTACAAAGAATTTATATATTTTCAGTTTTAATGAAGAATTTTCTATTTTATATATTCAAAATATTGATAATAACTATTTTGATTGCCATAGTTTTAGATGGTTTGTATACTTATGTTTTTCTGCAATCTAATAATAGAGGAAAAGTAGAAACAGTTTTTAACGCAAAGGCACAAAACTACGATGTTGTAATTTTAGGGACTTCTAGGGCACAAAATCATTTTGTAGCAGAGATGTTTAAAGACAAGGGACTAGAAACAGTTAATTATGGAATGAGTGGCGGGCATTTATTTGAAACAGCCTTACTATTAAAATTAATGGTTGAAAGAAAGTATCGTATTAAAAATATCATACTTGAAGCAGATTTAAACCTTGCAAATGATCATGAATCTGAAGGGGTGGCAGCTAAATTTTTACCCTATATTCATAATTCTGATGTCATAAAAGAACATTTCAGAGCCTATGAAAATTTTAATGAATTGTATTATGTTCCGTTTTATAGATATATAAAATACGAAAAAGGTATTGGTTTCAGAGAAGTTTTTTGCATTGCGATTAACAAAAGAACTAATGTATGGGAAAATTTAGGTTATTACCCATTAGAGAAGCATAAAAACGGGAACATGAAAAATAATATTGTTAATCTGAATCCGTTGCCGCACAATAAATACTATGAAGAAATTAAAAAGATTTGCAAAGAAAATAAAATCAATTTAATAACTGTGATGACACCTATGTGTGAAAATGTTGTTGGAATGGATTATTTCGATAAGGTAAAAAAGGCTTATCCTGAAATTTATAACTACGAAAATGTTGTGATAGAAAATAAATATTTTTCATCTTGTGGACATATGAATGATGCCGGAGCTAAGATGTTTACAGCTGAAATAATAAAGGATTTTTTTAATAAATAATTTTAGGAGATTTAGTAGTACATATTTTTACAAAATGATTACATATAGTAAACTAGGTAAGAAAGGAAATTTAGGGAATCAGCTTTTTCAAATTGCATCTACTATAGGATTGGCAGTTGAAAACAGACAAGATTTTCTTTTTCCAGAATGGAAATATCAGTCCTATTTTAAGAATAAATTGCCGCTATTAGAACCAGATCTGCTTAATTTTGTAGCTGTTGAAGAAAAAGAATACAATTATTATAAAAGAGAATTAGGAAAAGAGAACTATGATATTTCAGGTTGGCTTCAGACAGAAAAGTACTTTGATAAAGAATTAGTGAAGCATTATTTTGAGTTTTCAGAAGTTTTAATTGACCGGTTAATGGAAAAATATCAGGAAGCCTTTACTAAACCTACAATCTTAATTTCAATTCGAAGAGGAGATTTTGTAGACCATCCAGATTATCTTCAATTACCTATACATTATTACCTTAACAGTTTAGCTCGTTTTTTTCCCGACTGGCAGGCCCGCAATTTGATTGTTTTAAGTGATGATATTAAATATTGTAAATTTCATTTTTCATTTTTAGAAAATGCCTTTTTTGGGGATCAGTTAAATGAAGCCGAACAATTATGTTTAGGATCATTATGCGATGATTTCGTAATTAGTAATTCTACTTTTTCATGGTGGTCAGCATGGTTAGGGCAAAAAAGCAATTCAAAAATAGTAAGACCTTATAAAAATTTTGATGGATTAAAAAGTTTAGAATTAGATGATAAAGATTATTATCCGGAGAGCTGGATAAATTACAATCATAGTGATGATAAACCTAAACTGGAAAATTTAGCTTTTTGCATAGAAACGAAAAATAATATAGAAGCGATTAAAAATTATATCAGTGATTATTTTGATGTGAATATTGTTTTTGGAAAAAATGAGATAGATGTACATGAGGATATCTACTTTTTAAAGAAAGATTATTTTTTGCCGCCTTTTTTACTGTATGTTGGCTGGTTAAAACTTAAAAATTCTGGAAGTAAAATTGTTATTAATAGAGTTGTTAAAACGTTCAAAGTTTCGAAAAGATTTGATTACAACGAGTTTTTAGTTCAAAAAGATTTTGGCCTGTTCTCGAGAATTTTTTCATTTCCAAAACTAGCAACAACAGGCAAACATAATTTTGATATTTACTTGCAGCGAAACAAATGTAAACTTCTAGAATCAGAGAATGTTTTTTCAGATGATATTGTATTGTATTCTTGTGTAGGTGAATTCTTTGGTATAGGCGGATATCATTATAGTCTTAAAAAATATGTAATGCGAAAAGAAATACAACTAAAAAAGAGAATCAAAAAAATTCTTTCGATTAAATAAATTATGACAGACAAATTACATATAGCTTATATAGTATCACATTATCCGCATAAGGCATTTGGTCACGACGGAGGTTTAGGTACAAGTGTTTATAATCTAGTGGAGAAACTTAATGTTTTGGGAATTAAAGTTTCAGTTTTTATATACGGTCAAAAAAAAGAATTTATTCTTGAAGAAGAAAATGTAACGATTTATAGTTTAACCGATAGCAGAACACGTTTTTTTAGATTTTATTTTAACAGAAAAAAAATTGAAACAGTCATAAACGAAACCATTACTAAAAAAAAGATTGATATTATTGAAGCGCCGGATTGGACCGGAATAACAGCGCTTATGAATTTTAAAATTCCGTTAGTAATTAGATTTCATGGCAGTGATGCCTATTTTTGTCATTTAGAAGGAAGAAAGCAGAAATCGAAAAATTATTGGTCTGAAAAACTAGCACTCAAAACAGCAAAAGGATTTGTAGCGCCAACTACTTTTGCAGGAGCGCTTTCGAAGAAAATATTTAAGTTAAAAAATAAAGAAATAAAGACAATTCATTATGGACTAAAACTGCAAAACTTTACAAACGATTCTCCTGCGATTTACGAAAAAGGGTTGGTTTTGTATGTTGGAACCTTAATTCGTAAAAAAGGAGTTTTAGAACTGCCTGCTATTTTTAACAAAGTTCGTAACGATTTTCCCAACGCAAAACTAATTTTAATTGGCAGTGACTCCAGAGACATCAAGACAAATTCAAGCTCTACCTGGCAATTGATGCAAAGTCAATTTGAAAAGGATGATTTGAGTAGTGTAGAATACCTGGGTAAAATTCCATACAATGAAGTCGAAAACTATATAAAGAAAGCAAATGTTTGTGTATTTCCAACCTTTGCCGAAACATTGGGAATGGTTACGATAGAGTCTATGGCGATGAAAAAAGGAGTCGTTAATAGTAATATTGGCTGGGCGCAAGAACTTATAGTCGACGGAGAAAGCGGTTATCTGGTACATCCTACAGATCATGATTTATTTGCCAATAGAATTAAAGCATTGCTTAAAGAAGAATCGCTTTGCTTAAAGATAGGAGAACAAGCCAGAGAAAGAGTGGAAGCTAAATTTGATATTAATAAGGTTGTACAAGAGAATATTGAATTTTATAAAACAATAATCAACCAAAATTTAAAGCCATAATGATAATTATTTATCATAAAAAAAATAAGGTTGTTGAGGTAGAGTTCGAAAAGAAAATAGTGCATTTTTCGCAAGTTAATATTGCAAAAACGCTATTTGAAATGGCTGACCTGCATCCCCATAGTTTAATAGTTTGGTGCCATATTGATTTTAAAACGAATTTAAATATTTCAAAATTTCAGGATGTTTTTCATCATTCTAAAGTAATGGCGTCTTATAATCCATTTTCTAAATCGTTCTTGTCAGATTCTATTGGTTATGTCGAGGAATCACCATTTATAAAAATTAATAAAAAAGTTAGTTATCCAACCTGGCAGACAAGTAGTCTTGTTGGTGGTCTTAATGCTTCTGTTTTATTGGCTCTGAACGGAAAAATTAAAACGACTTTTAATTTTGATTATTTTTTACATTCTATGGCAAAATTGACCATGGAGAAAGGACTTTTTTGTTACTCAGAGCCATCATTACTAATTGATAATACTGTAGAATTAAAAGAGCAGAAAACAAGTACATATGCTTTATTTCGATTTGTAAAACAGCATTATAGAACCCGCTGGGTATTTTTATTGTTTTTGAACTTGTTGCTGTTTAAAAGAAAACTAAGCATTATTCCATTACTGTATTGTCTTACTTATCGAAGACGAAAATTGGAAGATGATTTATTAGAGCATATTGAAGTTCACTCATCAAAGCATGTATTTAGTACAGAAACCATTGATGTAATAATTCCAACAATAGGACGAAAACAATATTTGTATGATGTTTTGAAAGATTTATCAGTACAGAGCCATTTGCCCAAAAATGTTATAATTGTAGAACAAAATACAAATTTAGAAAGTGTTTCAGAACTTGACTATCTTCAAACCGAAAGTTGGCCATTTAAAATTAAACATACATTTACACATCAGGCAGGAGCTTGCAATGCACGAAATTTAGCATTAGCACAAGTAGAGAGCGAATGGGTTTTTTTGAATGATGATGATAACAGGTTTGCTCCTGATTTAATAAAGGAAACTTTAAAGAAATGTAGAAAATTTGGTGTAACGGTTGTAAATAATTGTTATTTAAAGAAAAATGAAACAAAAGAATTTGATGTAATAAATCAAGCCTCAATATTTGGGTCGGGGAATAGTTTTATGACTAGTGTACTACTTAAAAAAGTTTCTTTTAGAATGGGGTTTGAATTTGGTTATGGAGAGGATAGTGATTTTGGAATGCAATTGCGTAATATAGGAGCAGACGTTGTATATTTTCCTAGTCCTGAAATTTTACATTTAAGTGCCCCAATGGGAGGGTTTAGGACAAAACCTGTTTTAGTCTGGAAAGAGGATCTAATTCAGCCCAAACCTTCGCCTACAATAATGTTGTATAAACAATTACATTTAACAGAAGAACAAATAAGTGGATATAAAATAATCTTATTTTTCAAATTTTATAAGGTTCAGGCAATTAAAAATCCATTATGTTATTATAAAAATTTCCAAAAGCAGTGGAAACAAAGCCTGTATTGGGCAAATGAATTAATTAGTAAATAAAAAAACTTGATAAAATCTATTACTATTATAAAACCTTTGCAAAGTCAGACACTCGTGTTTGATAATCAGTCGCGCAAAGTTAGTATTGATTTAGCTCAGGTTAATCTTTCAGATTGTAATTCATTCGATATAAAAATTGTTTTTTCAAAGCCGGTAATACAATTTCGCAGTCACGAATATACATGGCAAAAATTGAAAAATAATTTTATCGCAAATGAATTTAGTCCCAAAATTGTAAAATTCCAAAATGAAAAGGTTATTCAGGCAAACATAACAAGTGGAATTTGGGAAATTGATCATCGTGATCCAACTGTTTTACTATGGAGATTCAATCCCGAATCAGCGTCGCCTATTACAATCTTTTCAGGGAGCCAAAATAGAAAAACTACAGTACAGGCCAAACAAGAGTTTAGTTTTGTCGAAAGCCCTGCTTTATTATTTCCTGAAAAAGAAGCTATTGAATTAAGTAGATCAATATATCCATTTTCGGCAGTTGCATGTTTTACGGATCATTGTGATTTTGATACAGCTGAAAATTTAACCATTCAGAGAACGTTTTTTAAAGAAAATCAGATAAAAGTAACAAAGGGATTTTTCTTAAACCATTTTTCTAAACGAGGAAATAATGCATCTTTCCAAAACCAAAAAGAGGAACTTTTAGAATGGGGTAAGGACGGACATGAATTGTGCTATCATTCACTTTCACAATCCATAAAATCAAATGCTGAAAGTTTTCATGATTTTAAATACTTTGTTCCACCATCAAGTAATTTAAAAGTTTGGATTGATCACGGATATCAACCCTATAATTTGTCACTCTTTAAAAAAAACGATATCAACGAAGGAGAATTTGGGACAATTTTGAAAAATAAAAACATTGATGTTTTGTGGAACTACATAGATTCCGGAACCGCAACAAATGGGGTGATAAATCAATTTAACCCACAACATTTTACTCTGTCAGTCTTTTTAAAAGGGATTAAAGATTTTGGACTGATTAAGAAAATGCAATTGATGATTAAAAACAGTATTTTTCATTATTACAATGACGAGGATAATATTCAGAAATATAGGAATACTGTAACAAACTTTAAAAAAATAGTCTTTCAAAGAAAATGGGAATCGATTTTTCTATTAATGAAAGATTCTCTTAAACTTAGCGCTTCTGTTTTCTCCGTCTTTTTATTTTGGAATACCAATAAGTTTAGACCTTATAGATTGGCTAAATATTCGCCAATTCTATTTAAACATAATTTTGAAGATAAAGAATTCTATATATTTCAGACCCTAGAAATGTTAGATTTTAAAAAATCGTTATCAGAAGAAAATATAAAAACATTGATAAACGAAAAAGGAGTTTTTATTGCACATACCTATTTTTCAGTTCCAATGGAATACCATAGCGGGAAATTATTTTCATCCCCAACAAAAATAGATGAGAAAGTTGCCGAGAGATTCCAATTTCTAACAGAGAAAATCAAAAATAAGGAAGTTTGGAATCCAACACTTTCAGAGCTTATTGCGTATTGGAAAGGTTTTGAGAAAATAGTTTTTGATATAGATATAGATGGGAACTTGTTTGAAAAAAGCGCCACAGGTTTAGAAATGCGAAAAGTAATTTAATATAAAATGAATCATAAACTAAAAACAATATTGTTTAAAACTCTCGCTTTGTTGCCCAATAAAGTAGATGATTATTGTTATCATAAAATTCAGAGTTCTTTTGATAAAATGACGTTAGAAGACCGCCTAAAAAGTGTCGAATCGACTTATTCCAGGCTTTCAAAAGTTTTAAATGATTTGAATATTGATTTAAAAGATAAAACAGTTTTTGAGTTTGGTTCAGGTTGGTTTCCGGGAATGCCCTATTTCTTTAAGTATAAATTGGAGGTTAAAAGGATAGCTACTTATGATATTAACAAACACTTTAAAAAAGAAACGATTCTGAAATTAAATGGTCTTTTTTCTGAAAGATATGGATTTGATGTGATACCCAATTTTAGTAGTAAATATGCACTTCCAAACGGAATTGAGTATTTTCCGGATCATAACATTGTAACAAATGAACTTCCGGATATTGATGTTGTGTTTTCGCGTTATGTTCTTTCGCATATGAACGAGAATGATGTAGATATTTTACATCGGAAGATGAGAGCCGAACTTAAAAAAGGAACCTACATTATTCATTTTATTTCGCCAAGCGATTTAAGGCAACATGGTGATAGTACTTTATCCTTGCAGGATTTTTTGCAGTACAGCAAAGAACAATGGAATAGAATTCACACTAAATTTGATTATCACAATCGTTTAAGATTGCCTCAGTTTTTGGAAATTTTTAAGAAATACAATTACGAAATTGTTCATTTAGAATCTGACAGTTTGATATCAGGAACACCAAAGTATGATTTGTTTAAGAAAGTTCAACTTCATGAGGATTATCGCAAATATTCAGATAAAGAATTAACAGCAGGAAATATTTTCGTGGTTTTAAAAGTATAAAATACAATGAATTTACAAGTACACTTTTCCTTAGTAGTTTGTACCTACATGCGCCCGAAACAATTATTAAATCTGCTGCAATCTGTTCAGAAACAAAAACTATATCCGAATGAGATACTAGTTATTGATGGTTCTACAAATAAAGAAACAGAAAAGATAATTAATGAAAATTCATTTCAGGGGTTACAATATATTTTAGTTTCGCAAGAAAACAGAGGGCTGACAAAACAAAGAAATATCGGTATATCTAAAATAAATAAAGACAGCGAAATAGTTTGTTTTTTGGACGATGATACGGTTTTAGAACCGGATTATTTTTCTGAGATTATTAAAACCTTTCAAAATCACTTAGATGTTACTGGAGTTGGAGGAGTGGCTGTTAATGATTATAAATGGAGACCTCAAATTAAAGACTCTTTCTATAACAGAAAAAAGTATTTTCTATTTGAAAATTATTTTTATAAAGAGGGAACTCGCAATGTTGTTAGAAATTATTTAGGTCTTGGTGCCGGTTTAGGTTCTGGAAAGATGCCAAATTTTTCACATGGAAGAACTTCTGGATTTCCTTTGACAGGAAAAATATATGAAGTCGATTTGCTAATTGGAATGTCAATGGCATTTAGAAGAACTGTTGTTGAGAATATTAAATTTTCCAAATTTTTTGAAGGTTATGGGTTATATGAAGATGCAGATTTTAGTATAAGAGCGTTGAGTTTTGGTAAAAACACAATCAATACAAAAGCACAGTTGTCACATTTTCATGCTCCTTCAGGACGTCCCAACCAATATCAGTACGGAAAAATGGTAGTAAGAAACGGATGGTACGTTTGGCGCGTTAAAAACGCAAATCCAAGTTTAAAAGATCGTTTCAAATGGAATGCAATAACTGTTTTACTAACCTTAATACGATTTACGAACATACTTACAGCTGAGAATAAGAAAATGCCTTTTACTGAGGCAATAGGCAGAAGTATTGGCTGGTGTACTTTAGTATATAATAAACCCAAAGTATTGCGATGAAAACAAAAGTTTATGTTTATGGACTTTGTGATGTTTTTTATGATGGATATTATATTCAAGGGATTAAAGAACTTTATAAAGAATTTGAATTTAATATTGCTAAGTTTCCCAAATTCAATCAGGGTACCTTTGCATTTATTGTTGAAAAGGAAAATTATTCAAAGAAAATTATTATTGATTCAAAAGATTCTAATCAGATTCATTTAGCTGAATTAGAGTGGTGTGATGTTTATGGGAAAGTGAATTGTAATGAGTATCATTTACCAATCGAAAGCTCAAGAAAAATTATGGCTATTGGGCCAAGTTTTGGGGTTAGAATCTGGAGTTTATTGAAAACATTGTATTATTTATTTTTAAATTTTATTCGATTTAAAAATTCTATCACTAATAAAAGAGAGTTTGTTGCCAACTATTGGAGGCAATATAAAAGGCTGCAACTAAAAAGTTACCATTTAACTCAATCCTCAAAAAACGAAGTCTTTTTTTTAAATAGTATATGGAAAAAGGAAAGCGAAACGAATAAAAACAGAGCTTTATTTATAGAAACTTGTAAGAACAGTCCGTTACTTCGTTTTGAAGGAGGTTTTGTGGCAAGAAGTAATGGAGACAATTTAGGGTTGGATGATTTGGTGTACTCAAAAACAATTCCTTTGAGGCTGTACATAAAAAAGAGTAAAAGGTCGGCTTTTGTATTTAATACACCGGCAGTTTTATCTTGTCATGGTTGGAAATTAGCTGAATTTCTGGCTCTGGGAAAAGCAATTATCACTACTTCTCATCGCAATAAATTGCCAGAAGTTTTAGTTAATGAAAAGCACTTAATGTACGTTGAAAATCAAAGTGAAATTAACCAGGCAATTGAAAAATTAACTACTGATGTCAGCTTTAAAAGAAAACTGGAAGTCGAAAGTAGAAATTATTTTGATACGTATCTTACTCCATGTAAAGTTATTTCCAGATTAATAGAAAAAAAATAAATGAAATTTGTATTAATTAGTCATGTCTCGCACCTTTCTAAACAGGGACTATTTTTTGGTTACGCACCCTATATTCGGGAAATGAATATATGGCTTAGAGCTGTTGATGAGGTGATTATTGTAGCTCCATTGCAAAAAGGGGAGCCAACAGCAATAGATATTCCCTACAAGCACAATAAAATCGATTTTAGAGAAACAGCCGATTTTAATTTTATTACGATTAAGAATAGTTTGAGTTCAATTTTGAAATTACCAACGATTTTTTGGGAGGTATTTAAGGCTATGAAAAATGCCGATTACATTCATTTACGTTGCCCGGGGAATATGGGACTAATTGGTTGTTTGGTTCAGATTTTATTTCCGTGGAAAATGAAAACAGCAAAATATGCCGGAAATTGGGATCCAAAAAGTAAACAGCCTTTGACTTATAAAATTCAAAAATGGATTTTGAGTAATGAATTTTTAACACGAAAAATGCAGGTGCTGGTGTATGGAAGTTGGGAAAACCAGTCAAAAAACATAAAGCCTTTTTTTACAGCCACCTATTTAGAGTCTGAGAAAGAAATCGTTGCGAAAACAAGTTTTGATTCGTCAATAAAATTCATTTTTGTTGGTAGTTTAGTTTTGGGAAAAAACCCGCTGTATAGTATAAAATTAGTGGAAAAACTGTCAAAAAAAGAAGCAAATGTAGTTTTGAATTTATACGGTGAAGGGCCAGAAAGAAAGAAAATAGAAAGTTACATTCAGAGCAATAACCTTCAGAACTTCATTTTTTTACATGGGAACCAAAATCATGAAATAATTAAAAAAGCATATCAAAACAGCCATTTTGTGATCTTGCCTTCAAAAAGTGAAGGTTGGCCAAAAGCCATTGCTGAGGGCATGTTTTGGGGATGTGTTCCTATTGTAAGTAAGGTTTCATGTTTGCCTTTTATGTTAGATTTTGGGAAGAGAGGTATTTTGTTAGAAATGAATTTAGACCAGGATATAAAACAAATTGAAAAATTAATTGATGTTCATAGTAGTTTTGATATGAAAAGTCAATTAGCTGCAAGTTGGTCTCAAAATTATACCGCAGATGTTTTTGAAGCTGAGATACAAAAGCTGTTAGTAAAATGAGAATTGTTCAAATCATAGACTCTTTAAATGCTGGCGGAGCAGAGCGAATGGCTGTTAATTATGCTAATGCATTGGGGAAGAAAGTACAGTTTTCGGGCTTAATAGCAACGAGAAGCGAAGGAGCTTTAAAGAAACAAATCGATCCTCAAGTATCTTATTTATTCCTAAAAAAGAAAAATCGAATAGATTTTAGTGCAATTTTTCGTTTAAGAAATTACTTAACCACAAATAAAATTGAGATAATTCATGCACACAGTTCTTCTTTTTTTATTGCTGTATTGGTTAAATTGACACTGCCGGGAATAAAAATTATCTGGCATGACCATTATGGGATTAGAGCTAAAGAAGCTAAGGAAGAAAACAAAGTTTTAATTTTTTTATCCGTTTTTTTTTCTTCCATTTTTGTAGTGAATCATCAATTAGAAAGCTGGAGTAAAAAAAATATGAAGTGTTCAAGAGTGGTTTTTATTCCTAATTTTGCAGTTTCAGAATTGGAAAATCGGCAAATTACTAATCTGAAAGGCAAAGAAGGTAAAAGGATTGTTTTTTTAGCAAATTTAAAAAGACCCAAAAATCATATTTTAATACTGCAGGTATTTCTGGATTTAAAATTAAGGGAATATGGCTGGACTCTTCACTTGATAGGTAAAGATTATAATGATTCTTATTCCTGTATTTTAAAAGAATTTATAGAATCAAATTCTTTGCAGGACTGCATACATCTGTATGGAGAACAGAACGATGTTAAAAATATACTGTCTCAAGCTTCAATAGGAGTTTTGGCATCAACAGACGAAGGGTTTCCAGTGACATTAATAGAGTATGCATTAGCGAATCTGGCAGTTATTTCGACAAACGCTGGGTATTGCTCCATAATTATTCAAAATAATCGTAATGGGTTGTTGTTTGATCCGTCCTCAATTTCTGAAGTAAAGAATCAATTGTTAAAATTAATAGAAGACGAAATTTTTAGAGAGAAAATGGGAGATAATTTTAATAAATCTGTTTTAGAGAATTATTCGGAAGAAATTGTAATCGAAAAGTTAATTTTGGCCTATAAAATAAGTAAATAATGAAAAGTTTTTCTTTGTCTTATAATTACCTTCTTTTACTACACGCAGTAATTGCTCTAGTGATTTTTGCAGTTCCTTTTTTATCTAAAATATACGCTCTTTTAATTCCTGTTATTGGTTTTTTTATTGTTTATCGAAGTAGAAATAAAAAGAATGAGGTCATTTTTGTTGCCGCTTATTTAGTTGGAGTTGAGGTTCTTTTAAGGATGACAGGTGGAAACTTTAATAATGAATTTGTAAAGGTTACGGTAATTTTTTTCATGTTACTAGGCATGATATATAGTAATTTTTCAACTACTGCATTACTATATTGTTTCTTTTTGATGCTGTTAATTCCAGGGGTTTTAATTACGGCTACAGTTCTTAATGCTTCTGTAGATGTTAAAAAATCACTAGTTTTCAATTTGTCGGGCCCCGTCTGTTTGGCAGTATGTTCTTTATACATGTATAAAAGAAAAATTTTATTTGTTGATTTACAAAATGTCCTAATTGCAATGGGATTACCAATCGTTAGCACTACTGTTTATTTGTTTTTATATAATCCAAGCGTTAGAGATGTCGTTACCGGAACCCAATCTAATTTTGAGACTTCAGGGGGGTTTGGACCAAATCAGGTTTCAACGATTTTAGGATTGGGGATCTTTATTTTTTTTACTCAACTGATACTATTCTCTAAATCGAAAAAGATGCTGATCTTGAATGGAGGATTACTGATTTTTTTGACCTACAGAGGTATCGTGACTTTTTCAAGGGGTGGAGTTATAACAGCATTGGTTATGATTGTTGGTTTATTGCTTCTGCTGTACCGCTTTTCTAATACCAGAGGGAAAAAGAAGTTTGCTTTGGTTTTTATTCTAACAGGACTAATAGGTATTGGAGTATGGGGATACTCTTCTTTTCAAACGAATGGACTTATTGAGAAACGTTATGCCAATCAGGATGAAAGAGGTAGACAAAAAAAAGATCGTTTGGGCGGAAGAGAGCAAATCATTAATGAAGAATTAAAACTTTTTATAGAAAACCCCATTTTAGGAGTCGGAGCCGGAATGGGTAAACAAATTCGAAAAGAAGTATTCGGTGAAGAAGTTGCTTCACACAATGAGATTACCCGAATGCTTAGTGAGCATGGTTTGTTTGGCGTTTTGGGAATTTTATTGATTTTTGTAGCACCTTTGATTTTGTATCTTAAAAATCGGCAGCATTTATACTTTTTTTCGTTTTTCGTTTTTTGGCTTTTAACCATAAATCACGCAGCCATGCGTACTGCCGCACCTGCTTTTGTGTATGGATTATCGCTTCTTTTTGTCCAGATTAAAATTCCTGAAAAAGAAGAAATTTCCGTCAGCTAAATTCTGTTTTTTATAATACATTTGCCTCACGTTTAAGCCCCTAAACAATAGAATAAATGTTTTCAAAATCTAAAATGCATTTCGAAATTTCGGAAAGGAAAGTTTTGCTTCTTCTTTTTGATATTATTTTTATTTTGTCTGCATTATATTTTTTGAGTTTATTATTTCAGTATAATTACTTTGTTTTTGATAAAAGCAATTTTCTAAGTATAATATTGCTCCTCAGTTATGTATATGCTTTTGGGGTAATATTCGAAATGTACAATTTGCAGGTCGCCAGCAGTCAGTTACAGATTCTTCAAAGTGTAATTTTTACGGCCACAGCTTCAAGTCTGGCTTATTTGTTTACCCCGGTTTTATCCCCTGGATTGCCTAAACAACGATTAATTATCGTAATTTTCTATCTTACTTTATTAGGCACATTACTTCTATGGCGTTTGTTTTATGTTTTTTTCTTAGCATCACATCGTTTTTCTCAAAATGTAGTTTTAATATGTGACCAAAATCAGGTAGAAGAATTGGTTTTGGGACTTGAAAATGTTGATCCGCACTATAGAATTATTGGTTTTGTAAATTCAGATGCTATTTCAGAAGAAGATTTAAACTTCCACTACGTAAAAGAAATTAAGAAGAAAGATTTAGAAGAGTTTGTTATTCAGAATCAGGTTTCAGAGATTGTTATCGCTTCTCAAAAAACAGATGGAATTACAGCCGATCTATACCAACAATTACTTCATTTATTAGAATCAGGAAATATTATTCGGGAATATACGCAGGTTTACGAAAGCAAAACACAACGTATTCCGGTTCATTATATAGCCCGAGATTTTTATAGATTTTTCCCTTTCAGCAGAAATAATAACAATAAGCTATACCTGTTTTTTGTTCGCCTATTAGAATTGTTGTTTTCAATCACGGGATTGTTTATTTGCTTCCTTTTTATTCCTTTTATTTTTATCACGAATCTAGTAGCTAATAAAGGAGCTTTGTTTTACACACAGGAACGTGTAGGTAAAAACGGAGTTGTTTTTAAAATCTATAAGTTTAGAACCATGGTAGAAAACTCAGAGTCTAATGGGATTGTTTTCGCCAGTTCAAATGATAAACGGGTTACTCCTTTTGGTAAAATGATGCGTAAATCAAGAATAGATGAATTACCGCAGTTTTTTAATGTTCTAAAAGGCGATATGGCTGTTATCGGACCAAGACCTGAACGACCATTTTTCGTGGATGAAATAGCGCGAATTATGCCTTTTTATGAGACCAGACATGTTGTGAAACCGGGACTTACCGGTTGGGCACAAGTGAATTATTCTTATGGCGAATCTATTGATGAAAGTTTAATAAAGCTGCAATACGACTTGTACTACATCAAACACCGCAGCATATTTCTCGATTTAAGTATTACTTTTAAAACGATTACTACCGTTTTATTTTATCGTGGACAGTAGTTTAAATAATAATCGGAATACGCTTTTTATTTCGAATGGCTACTCTTACTAAAACAAATCCGCTTGTGATTATCATTGGTAAAACAATGAAAAAATGCGCTTTATTAATCATAAAAATGGCGTAAACTACCAAAAGTAGTAAATGTAAAGCTGCCAATCGGTATGTCCATCTTTTGTTCTTTAAAAATGAAAAAAAGATTAATACCAATAAAAGTGGGCTAAATAAAAGTACATTGTAATTCATCGTCAATTCCTGGTGAAGAGAATAGAATCCGATAGTAACAAAAAAGATTCCTATAAAAGATAAGATCAAAAGATAGATTTTATCAACTACTTTATTGTGCGCCAAAACAACAAAAGCTAGTATAAGGAGATAGGTATAAATATTATTCCACCACGAACTTGGTGTTTCTTTTTTAAAATTTAGCACAGTTTTGCTTTTGCTGACTAAAGGATGATTCTGAAAAGTAGTTTTCTCTAAACTGCTTTTTAATTCAAAAGGTAAAAAGATCCTGGTTCCCGGTTGGTCTACTTTGGTTCCGAAAATAATGCTTGTTCCCAGCTGATCATAAAAATGCTCATTGAAATATGGAAATAGGATTGATCGATACGTTTCAGTTGTGTCTCCTTTTTTAGTTATAACATTTCCATTTAGGGATTTATTGATGACATCAACTACCATTGAAGTACAGTTTTTGTCAATAAATTTATAAGTGTAATAACGATCTTCAGAGAGTGCGGTTGCATTTAAGTTGTCGAAAAGTTTTTGTTTTTGATCTTGAGGTATAATAAGCTCTTGTTCAAAAACACTTCTCTTTTCGGTAGTATAATCATTTACAAAATCTGGAAATGATCGTACGCTTACAAAATATTGTAAATCACCTTTTGCGAACTTAGCAACAAAATTAGGTGTTCTAAAATCAAAATTACCATAATTGTAAACAACATCTATATTGTTAACCGGGTCAGCGACACGAATTGCAGTATGACCAAAATAAGTATAACTTTCATTACCCAGTCCGCAGGTAATAACACTTATTTTAGCTTCTTTTGATAAAGGTATATTCTGGCTAAACCCCACATAACTTAGTAATGATAGTAAACTAAAAAGTGTTTTTTTGAAAAGGACATTTTTCATAATTTAAAATGTTAAGAAGTTTAAAGGTCAACAAATATTATCTAAAGATACCTAAATCTACTTTTAAAGAAAAAATATTAGAGTACAAAGCTGTACTTTGATTTCCTAAATCTGTCAAAGCATAGTCGACCTGAATGCCTTTGTACTTGAAACCAAGACCTATATTAGGCTGGAAGTTTAGCTTCTCAGTGTTGTCTAATTGAGTTACATTTTGAAAATTTCCTGCTCCTGCTCTTAAAAAAACAAGATCGGTATAACCAAACTCAAAACCCAGAGCAGGATCAATACTGACTGCTTTTGTGGAAATAATATCATTGGTTTGCTCAAAGCGCATATTCAAATTGGTTGCAACCAAAAGACTATAATCGTTGTGGAATTCAATTTTTTTAGAAATTCCCAGTTGAGCTTTCGGTAAAGTAATCTCAGTGCTCTCTGGTAATTCATTGTTTTCTCCTGGAATAGCATTGGCAATTTTTTCATATTCCTTCTCATCAATATTCCATACATTATAAGTAGTTGTAATATCGCGAAGCATCAAACCAAAATTCCACCCATTTCTTTCAAATTGAAGACCAAAGTCAAAACCAAAACCCCAGGAATTTGCAAATTTTCCAATAACTCGTCTGATTACTTTAGCATTCACTCCATATTGAAAACCGTCTACGGGTAATTTTCTTGCGTATGAAAAAGTAAAACCATAATCTGCAGTCGAAAATAGTCTGATTCGATTGTAATCGATATTTCCCTGATTATCGATCAACTGAGTGGTATCCATAATATCATCAACTCCAAAACGAATCATCGAAATTCCCCAGGCACTTCTGTCATCAATCGGACTTGCGTATCCTATGTAGTCATATTGTGCAATATTCGCAAAATAATTGGCGTGCATCAATGAAATTTGATGATCTTCAAGATGGGTCAGGCCGGCTGGATTCCAATAAACGGAATTAACATCATTTGTAGAAGAAACTACAGCACCCGACATCCCCAAAGCAGCTGCGTCAACACCAATATTCATAAATTCATTCGAATACTTTCGAACGGTTTGTGCATACTGTAGCGTACAACTCCAAAATAATAAAAACACAAAGATTTTCTTCAACGGATATTTTTTTGCAAACCGAAGTCTGTTTTAATTTTTATCAAAAATATAATATTTTAGTCATCTAATTCAAATTATTGTAAAACTTAAATTTTTCATATAAAAATGTTTACAAAGCTTTTGAAAGGAGAGAATTTTAATAGAAATTTTTGCTATTAATGTCGCTTATTTATACGAAATTTGCCCTTCACCATTTGTTAAAAATATAAATCATGAACATTAAAAAACACATTCCTAATTTAATCACATTAATCAACTTGTTCTGCGGCTGTATTGCTGTTGTTTTTGTTTCGCAAGAGAACTTTTTAATGGCTTTTTGCATGGTTTCCTTAGGGATCTTTTTTGATTTTTTTGATGGTTTTTTTGCCCGATTGTTCAAAGTTTCAAGTCCCCTTGGATTGCAGTTAGATTCGTTAGCAGATATGGTTACCAGTGGTGTTGTTCCGGGTTATGTAATGTACAGTTTGTTCTTAAAAAGTGCTGACCCGAACAATGAAGTTGCCTTAACAATCGTTCCTTTTCTTGGATTTATTGTAACATTAGGTTCTTGTTACCGATTGGCTAATTTTAATATTGATACACGTCAGACTGATTCGTTTATAGGTTTGCCAACTCCGGCGAATGCGCTTTTTATTTTAAGCCTTCCATTAGTTATCGATTTCTCTGATTCATTATTTATATTTGAAATGTTAACCAATCATTGGGTTCTTTTGGGAATTACTTTATGCAGTGCTTATATTTTAAATGCCGAAATTCCATTGTTCGCTTTAAAGATTAAAAAGTTTACTGTAAAAGATAATGTCCTGCAAGTTGTATTTTTATTGATTTGTTTGGTTTTGGTGGTGTTATTGCAGTACATGGCAATTCCGTTAATTATTATCATTTATGTGATGCTTTCAGTAGTGAATAATATCTTTTTGAAAAAGTAGTTTTATTGGAATGGCAAGAAAAACGACCACCCGAAGAGCTTCTTACTCCCGAAAATCGAAACCTCAGAGGTCGATTTTAGCGAGCGGACTTCGTTTTATCATTTACTCTTTTTTAGTATTGCTTTTTTTTGCGACAGTTTATCATTATCGTGATGGGCTTGCTTATTATCTGGGCTTTAAATCAAATAAAGTTCTGGAAGAAGATGCTGTAGAGAAACATCTTTCTGATGTTAGAAATGTTCAGGTTCTGGAAAATCACAAAGGAAAAGTAATCGGTATTGATGTTTCTGAATTTCAGGGAACTGTACATTGGAGTGAAGTTGAGGTTTTGGAAGAAAAATATCCAGTTAAGTTTGTTTTTATTCGTGCTACGGCAGGAAATAATAAAGTAGACAGACAGTTTATGCACAATTGGTTAGGAGCAAAAAAACACAAGATTATTCGTGGAGCATATCATTACTACCGCCCAAACGAAAATTCGATAGAACAGGCCGATCTTTTTATAAAAACCGTAAAACTGCAAAAAGGGGATTTACCACCAGTTTTAGATATTGAACGATTGCCTAAGAATCAGTCGTTGGATAGTTTGAAAAAAGGCTTGAAACGCTGGTTGAACAAGGTTGAAGCACATTATCAGGTACGTCCAATTATTTATACAGGAGAACGTTACTACGGCGATTTCCTGAAAGAAGAATTTGGAGAGTATTTATTCTGGATTGCCAACTATAATTTCTACAGAGAGAAGATTGAAGAAGACTGGTTGTTCTGGCAATTTACAGAAAAAGCTTCTTTGCCGGGAATAAAGCACAGTGTAGATGTGAATATCTATAATGGAGATTTAGAGCAATTACAGTTTATAACAGTGGAGTAAGAGTCTGGTCTCAGGTGTGATTTATTTCAATAAAACCAAAACGATCATTATTAAGAGCGGTAATAAAAGTAAAACGGAGTAAGGATTGGCGAAGTTTATTGTATAACCCATCCATTGAATCCTTTTCGGAGGGAGTAATCGTTTGTCTTTTGGATTATAGTAAAAACAGCCTAAATACCAATTATTTGGGTCTTTATGCCAATTGTTGTAATCTTCCTGAGTTGGTTTTTGTTCTTCTGATTTCATACTAATTGTAAAATATAAGATGTAAAAAAAATGGTAAAAAGTAATTTATATTTTACTTTTTACCATTCACATATAACTTCCTTAAAATTCAAGTTTCTTTTTACGAAGTTCAAAATTTTGTCCCAGGTAAACACGACGAACCATTTCATCTTCGACTAATTCTTCCGGAATTCCGGCTTTTAAGATTCCGCCTTCAAACATTAAGTATGTTTTATCTGTGATAGCTAAAGTTTCCTGAACGTTGTGGTCGGTAATTAAAATTCCGATGTTTTTATTTTTCAACTGTGCTACAATTCTCTGAATGTCTTCAACCGCAACCGGGTCAACTCCTGCAAAAGGTTCATCTAGTAAAATGAATTTTGGATCTGTTGCCAGAGCACGTGCAATCTCAGTACGACGACGTTCTCCTCCCGACAGTAAATCTCCTCTGTTCGTGCGAATATGTTCTAAGCTGAATTCTTCAATTAAACTCTCCATTTTTGCAATTTGCTCTTCTTTTGATAGTTTGGTCAATTGCAAAACACTCAGAATGTTGTCTTCAATGCTTAATTTTCTAAAAACAGAAGCTTCCTGTGCTAAATAACCAATTCCTTGCTGTGCACGTTTGTACATAGGATAATCGGTAATGTTTAAATCGTCCAGATAAATATTTCCTGAGTTTGGTTTTACCAATCCTACGATCATATAAAACGAAGTCGTTTTTCCTGCGCCATTAGGTCCTAAAAGCCCTACGATTTCACCTTGATTAACTTCAACAGAAATCCCTTTTACAACACTACGTCCTTTATAGGTTTTTATTAAATTATCCGCTCTTAGCTTCATTTTTTTTAATTAGATAATAGTCAGTTTGATAATGAGATAATTATATCTCTAATGAGCAAAATAAAAGAAAATAAATCAATAGAATAAATGAATTAACATATTGTCAAGAAAATTATCTAATTGACTAATTGTCTCATTTTTTAATTCTCTTGCTCTTCTAAAGCTTCCCAGAATTCATAAGCTCTTCTCAAATGTGGAATTACGATGGTTCCGCCAACTAAAGTTGCGATTCCCATGGCTTCCATCATTTCTTCTTTGGTAACCCCTTCTTTATGGCTCGTTTCGAGATGGTATTTTACACAATCGTCACAACGTAAAACCGCTGAAGCTACTAATCCTAAAAGCTCTTTTGTTTTTACATCAAGCGCTCCTGGGGCGTAAGCATTTGTATCAAGGTTAAAAATTCTTTTTACAATTTTATTGTTGTCAGCCAATAATTTTTCGTTCATTTTAGAACGGTAATCATTAAATTCATGTATGATATCAGACATTTTCTTTCAATTTATTTTTATAAACTACTTTTGAAATCAGGATACTCACTTCGTAAATAAGCAGCATTGGTATGGCTACGATAGTTTGACTTACTACATCAGGAGGTGTTACGATTGCGGCAATAATTAAAATGATTATTACGGCGTATTTCCAATATTTTCTCAAGAATTCAGGAGTTACTAATCCTAATTTGGTTAAGAAATAAATAGCGATTGGTAACTCAAAAAAGATAGCACTACCTAATATACTTGTTTTTACCATCCCCATATAAGAGTCTAGCGTGAATTGATTTTTTACAACATCACTTACAGAGAAAGTAGCCACGAAATTTACCGACATCGGAATAACCACAAAATACCCGAACAACACTCCTAAGAAGAAAAGTAAAGAGGATGTGAAAATGAATACTTTAGCATTTTTTCGCTCTTTCTCATACAAAGCAGGACTGATAAATTTCCAAATCTCCCATAAAATATAAGGAAAGCTCAAAATAAAACCGGCTAAAAGACACATCCAGACAAAAATATTTACCTGACCTTCCATTTCTGTATTTTGGATGATAAAATTTAGTTGTGTGATGCAAATACTATCAGCGAAACCTAATTGGTGTGATAAATCACAAAACCAGATGTAGGTAAAAAAAGTTGGTCTGGTTGGGCCCAGAATAATTTCATCAAACAAATAATCACTTACAAAATACGTGACAAATGCCATTATCATAATTGCAATTGTACTTCTAACCAGTAACCATCTTAATTCTTCAAGATGATCTAGAAATGACATCTCGCCAAGGTTTTTTTTTGCCATTATACGATTCCTTCTTTTAAAATGTCATGTAAATGTAATACTCCTTTGTACTCTCCATTATCAGCAACAATAAGCTGTGTTATCGAAAAATCTTCTAAAATATTCAAAGCGTCAACTGCCATTGTTTCTGAAGATACGAATTTAGGATTTTTAGACATAATATCTTTTGCAGTTAAATCAGCAATAGTATCTACGTCATTTAGCATTCTTCGGATGTCTCCGTCAGTAATAATTCCGATAATTTTATCGTTTTCGATTACCGCAGTTACACCCAGTCTTTTTTCAGAGATCTCAAAAATAGCTTTTTTGATTGAGGTATCCGGACCTACCATTGGTTTTAACGAATGTTCGATCATGTCTTTAACACGAAGGAGTAATTTCTTTCCTAAAGCGCCGCCAGGATGATAAACTGCAAAATCTTCGGGTTTAAAATCACGCATTTCCATCAAACAGACTGCTAAAGCGTCACCCATAACAAGTTGAGCGGTGGTGCTGTTTGTTGGTGCCAGATTTATCGGGCAGGCCTCCATTTCGACAGTGGTATTAAGAACATAATCAGAACCTTTGGCTAAAAAGGAAGTTACATTTCCGGTTATTCCAATCAAAATGTTTCCAAAACGTTTCAACAAGGGAACTAGTACTTTTATCTCAGGGCTGTTTCCGCTTTTTGAAATGCAGATTACTATGTCTTCGTTTTGTATCATTCCTAAATCGCCATGGATGGCTTCTGAGGCGTGAAGGAACATAGATGGAGTGCCAGTTGAGTTAAAAGTAGCTACCATTTTTTGAGCAATAATTGCACTTTTTCCGATGCCTGTAACGACCAATCGGCCCTTAGTTTCATAAATGCGTTGGACAGCTTCGTAGAAATTTTCATCCAGAAAATCAATTAGCTTTGTAATTGCTTCGCTTTCAGAGAGTATGGTTTTTTTGGCGATCGCCAATATATTTTCTTTTGTGATCAAAACAGAATATTTAAAATTTGTATGTATAAAAGAAAGTTGTATCTTTATGTGTTGCAAATTTATACAAAATATCCATTAATATAAAGAATGAATTCAAACGAAATTGAAATACACAAGGAATTAAAGAAGTATTTCGGCTTTAGCCAATTTAAGGGCTTGCAGGAGCAAGTCATTACGAGTATTTTAGATAAGAAGAATACTTTTGTAATTATGCCAACTGGCGGTGGAAAGTCTCTTTGTTATCAATTACCCGCTTTAATTCAGGACGGAACAGCTATAGTTGTTTCTCCCTTGATAGCTTTGATGAAAAATCAGGTTGATGCTATTCGAAGCCTTTCTTCAGAAAACGGAATTGCCCATGTGCTAAATTCCTCCCTTACCAAAACAGAAATTGCTCAGGTTAAAAAAGACATCACTTCAGGCTTGACCAAACTTTTGTATGTCGCACCAGAATCGTTGACAAAAGAAGAATATGTAGCCTTTTTGCAAAGTGTGCCCATTTCATTTGTAGCTATTGACGAAGCGCATTGTATTTCAGAATGGGGCCATGATTTTAGACCGGAATACCGTAATCTGAAAAATATAATCAAACAATTGGGTAAAGTACCTATTATTGGGCTTACCGCAACTGCAACGCCAAAAGTTCAGGAAGATATACTAAAAAATCTTGAAATGTCTGATGCTAATACTTTTAAAGCATCATTCAACAGACCGAACTTGTACTACGAAGTTCGTACGAAAACGAAAAATATAGAGTCGGATATCATTCGATTTATCAAACAACATAAAGGCAAGTCCGGGATTATTTACTGCTTAAGCCGCAAAAAAGTAGAATCGATTGCCGAAGTTTTACAGGTTAATGGCATTAGTGCTGTTCCATATCATGCTGGTTTAGACGCTAAAACCCGTGCAAAACATCAGGATATGTTTCTGATGGAAGATGTAGATGTGGTAGTAGCAACTATTGCCTTTGGAATGGGGATTGATAAACCGGACGTTCGTTTTGTAATTCATCACGATATTCCAAAATCACTTGAAAGTTATTACCAGGAAACGGGTCGTGCCGGCCGTGATGGAGGAGAAGGACATTGTTTGGCCTATTACTCCTATAAAGATGTAGAGAAACTGGAGAAATTCATGTCTGGAAAACCAGTGGCAGAACAGGAAATTGGATTTGCTCTTTTGCAGGAAGTGGTTGCGTATGCCGAAACTTCGATGTCCCGTCGAAAATTCCTGTTACATTACTTTGGTGAAGAATTTGACAGTGAAACCGGTGAAGGTGCCGATATGGATGATAACGTTCGTAATCCCAAAACAAGAGTTGAAGCCAAAGATCAGGTGGTTAAATTGTTGGAGATTGTTCGGGATACCAAGCACATTTATAAATCAAAAGAAATTGTGTTTACTTTAATTGGTCGCGTAAATGCTGTAATTAAAGCACACAAAACAGATACACAATCGTTTTTTGGATCAGGTTCAGATCACGATGAAAAATATTGGATGGCCCTGCTTCGACAGGTTTTAGTAGCAGGATATCTATCTAAAGATATTGAAACTTATGGTGTAGTGAAAATTACTAAAGAAGGTTTGAACTTTATTAAAAAGCCAGTTTCATTTTTAATGTCTGAAGATCATGAATACAATGAGTCTGAAGATGAAGCCATCGTAACAGCAGCAAAATCATCAGGAACTGCCGATGAAGTTTTAATGGGTATGTTGCGTGAATTGCGTAAAAAAGTTGCCAAAAAATTAGGAGTGCCTCCGTTTGTTGTTTTTCAGGATCCATCTCTTGAGGATATGGCTTTGAAATATCCAATTACTTTAACCGAATTATTCAATATTCATGGTGTTGGTGAAGGAAAGGCTAAAAAGTATGGAGGTGAGTTTGTGTCTTTAATCAGCAGATATGTTGAAGATAATGATATTATTCGTCCGGATGATTTGGTGGTAAAATCTACCGGAGTCAATTCGGCCAATAAACTATACATCATTCAGAATATCGATAGGAAATTACCGTTGAGTGATATTGCTTCTGCAAAAGGACTTTCGATGGATGCTTTGATTAAAGAAATGGAGCAAATCGTTTATTCGGGAACAAAACTGAATATCAAATACTGGGTTGATGATATGTTGGATGACGACCAGCAGGAAGAAATTCATGATTATTTCATGGAATCTGAATCCGATAAAATCGAGGATGCACTTAAAGAATTTGATGGCGATTATGATATCGATGAATTGCGCTTGATGAGAATTAAGTTTATTAGTGAAGTCGCGAACTAAAGCTAAATTCTAAAATAAAGAAAAATATAAATTCCAAATTCCAAGCTGGTTAAGCAATTGGAATTTGGGATTTTTTTATTGGAATTTGAAATTTAAAATTTAAAAAATTCTAAATTTACCCTTCAAATACTTCCCCTCTATGTGGTTTCAATGCATCACGTACAGCAATCATATTTTCATCTGTAACTACCATAAAAGCGATCGCATGCATGTCGTTTATGATTTTAAATCCTGTAATGTTTAACGCAAGCTTTTCGATAGCGATATATTCTTTCAAATGAATTTCGTGGTGTTCGGCTGTTTTTTCGGCAGCTGGACCACGGAAATCCCAAATTAGTTTTATTTTTCTAGACATTTTTTTAAAGGTACAAAGGTTTAGGGAAGCAAAGGTACAAAGTCTATTTTTAAAACAAAGGTTCTAAGCTTCTGAGATGCTAAGGTTCTAAGTTTTTTTGTAAAGATGGGCAGTATTAAGTTTTACCACCGTTAAAAAGAAATCTTTTTTAATCCAAATAATCTGCGATTAAAAAAGAAATCAAGATTTACTTAAAAAAACAAATGTAAAATCTTCTCAGATCTGTGCTAATCTGTGTGTAAATTTTTCGGTGGAGTTATATTCTCATTTCAAAATAGTACTTTTGCAAGGTAGTTTTATTTTCTATAGTAATAAAAATTGATGATTTAAAATGGATAATAATTCGGTTGGAGCAGAATTAGTATTAAATGAATCCGCTAGAGATCATCTAAAGACGGCCAGAAAATGGGTTTTTGCAATCTCGATTATTGGCTTAATTGTGGTGCTGTTTTTAATAAGCAGTTCAATTTATAGCTATATTTCGCTATCAAGATGGGGCAGTGTCCCTACAGGGGGTGGAGTTGGATATTTAATTGGAATAGTTTTTACTTATGTCTTTTTCTTAATCGGTGTATCTTGTTTTTTTCCGTTTTATTATTTGTATAAATTTTCTTTATATCTGAAAATGGCTTTAGATGTTGATGACTCAGAGTTATTGGAAGGCTCTTTTAGGTATTTAAAACTGCATTACAAATCAATAGGGATTTTAGTATTGGTATTTACTTTGTCGTATTTATTAGTATTTAAAGTCATATTATAATATTATTTTTCAAAATACAATGCCAAGAGAACTTTTACTTCAGGTAACGCCGGAAATAGCTGCAAACGAATTGTTGCTGAAAGACCATTTGTCTAAACAAATGAAAGTTTCTTCTAAAGAAATTCAACATGTTTCGATTCTGAAACGATCCATTGATGCACGTCAAAAAGCGATTAAAATCAATCTAAAAGTTATTATCTATTTAAAAGGAGAACCTTTTCAGGAAACAAAAATTGAGTTACCTGTATATAAGGACGTTTCTTCGGCGCAGGAGGTGATTGTTGTGGGAGCGGGCCCGGCCGGACTTTTTGCAGCACTGCAATTAATAGAATTAGGTTTAAAGCCAATTGTAATTGAACGCGGAAAAGATGTTCGTGGTCGTCGTCGCGATTTAAAGGCGATTAATGTTGATCATTTGGTAAACGAAGATTCTAATTATTGTTTTGGCGAAGGCGGCGCAGGTACGTATTCGGATGGAAAATTGTATACACGTTCTAAAAAACGTGGAGATGTGACTCGAATTTTGGAGCTTCTTGTTGCATTTGGAGCGTCAGAGGATATTCTGGTAGAAGCACATCCGCACATTGGAACCAATAAGCTGCCAAAAATCATTGAAGATATTCGAAATAAAATCATCGAGTTTGGTGGTCAGGTTCTATTTGATACACGCGTTATTGACATTTTGGTAAAAAATAATGAAGTTGAAGGAATTGTTACTCAAAACGGAGATAAGATTCTGGCAAATAAATTAATCCTCGCAACAGGGCATTCAGCACGTGATATTTTTGAATTACTAGATAAAAAGAAAATTTTTATAGAAGCAAAACCTTTTGCTTTAGGAGTTCGTGCAGAACATTCTCAGCAATTAATTGACAGTATTCAGTATAGTTGTGATTATCGCGGTGAACATTTGCCTCCTGCACCATATTCTATTGTGAAACAAGTTAACGGTCGTGGCATGTATTCGTTTTGTATGTGTCCGGGTGGTGTAATTGCGCCTTGTGCAACGAGTCCAGGTGAAGTTGTCACGAATGGATGGTCTCCGTCAAAACGAGATCAGGTTACAGCAAACTCAGGGATTGTAATTGAATTAAAACTGGAAGATTTTAAACCTTTTGCAAAATTTGGAGCTTTGGCTGGAATGGAATTTCAGAAAAGTATTGAACAAAAGGCCTGGCATTTGGCTGGAGAAACTCAGAAGGTTCCTGCACAACGAATGGTGGACTTTACACAGAATAAAGTTTCGGCTGATATTCCAAAAACATCTTATGTTCCCGGAACAACTTCGGTTGAAATGGGGCAGGTTTTTCCGGGATTTTTGTCGCAAATTTTACGTGAAGGTTTTAAGGAATTTGGGAAATCAATGCACGGTTATTTAACTAATGAGGCTATTTTACATGCTCCGGAAAGTCGTACGTCATCTCCTGTTCGAATCCCTAGAGATCCTATGACTTATGAGCATTTGCAAATCAAAGGACTGTATCCGTGTGGAGAAGGTGCCGGATATGCGGGTGGTATTATCTCCGCAGCCATTGATGGAGAAAAATGCGCTTTAATGATTGCTGAAACTTTAAAATAAAAATTTTGTAGTAAAAAGATTGCTTTTTTGTAAAAGTGCTATATTTGTGGTGCAATTTAAATGTTATTAGATGATACTACAAGATGTTGAGAAAAGATACGAGTTTGAGTATCCACCTTTGTATAAACAGTTATACGAAGATGGAATGCTTGATATAGGTGAATATGGGCCTAATTGGTATTCCGATGTTTATCCGAAATTAAAAGAAAATCCGCCATTACTTCTGCATTCGTATGATTTTGAATTGCTCAGTTTAAAAGGAGTTAGTAGAGAAATTGAACGGCTTACTAATCCTGATGATTACCGCCAGATCAAAAAAGAGTTTAGATTCATCCCTTTTGCTAAAAGTGGTGCTGGTGATCATTTTTGTTTTTTTCTGAATGGAGAAGAAGATGGAAATGTGCCAATAGTTTTTGTATGGCATGATAATAATGAGGTGAATTATCTGGCAAAGAATCTGGAAGACTTTGTTTTTAGAACCTTATTAAGTGATATGTCTCAGCAAGATATTTATAATGAGGAAAGTGAAGCGGAGTTTAAGAGTAATATTGAAGAGGTGTTTAAATCTCATGAAAAATATCTAACTGAGGAACGAAAAGAAGTTCTGCAAAAACTATTAAAACGTGACATTGTTGATTACCAGATTTTTGTCGAAAAAAGCAAAGAAGATGCAAGAGGATTCCTGACAGATCTTGAATTGCAAAAGTTGCTAGTTGAAAATATTTGGTTCGATAAAATGGATGTTACTTTTAAATATTCAAATGAATAAAAAATACTTAATTTAGATTCGAAAAACTTATTGTGTCTAAAATGAAAAACTTCTTCTCTAACTTCTTCGGAAGAAATAACGATCCGGAATCAATCGTTTCTTTTGATGTGCTGAATTCAATTTATACTTATCTGCAAAATGGGTCAGGTCGTGTGGATTTTAAAATGAAAGGAATTCATGATGCGGTTTCTGCGACGATGTATTCTTTTCCGGATTCATTTGATCATGAAGATAGCAGAATTGAAATCGAAAAAAGCGGATTCAAAAACGCGTATGAAATTTTAAACGAATTGTATAAAAAGGTAAATATTGCCCCACTTTCGAATGAAGAAATGCTCGAGGAGCCCGTGTACAATTATCTTCATATTGAATTTTACTCAGAGCCTTCGTCAGAAATGAAAAAGCACCTGAAGCATGTTTTACAAAACTTTATTATCATCTTTTGTTGTACCAATAGCTTAGAGTCAAATGATTTTAAAATGTTATACTCTAACAGTTATTTCTTTGATTATACAAAAGGACTTCTGGAAGCTGAGCCAGTAGATATTGAAGCGCCTAATAATGAAATTGAAAAAATAGGTTTTAAAGATTTCAAAACAGTGCTACAGGGAATTTGTCAGTATATGGAAATTGAATTGCCGTCGACAATTATTCTACCTTCTGCTGAAAGTCTAATGACGGATGAAGTTTCGATAGATCATTTTAAAGAGTTTTTACAATTAATTTCGAGAGGAGAAATAGAAGAAGAGTTGCTGGAAGATCAATCTCAAGTTCTTTTTGATAATTTTGGATTAGAGGAAGGGGATGAAGAATATGATTACGAATTTGATTTTTTTGAAGGAATAAACTCCTGGCACAGTGACTGGAAATTTGATCCCGAAGACGCTGAATATTTTATCTCAGAAATGATTGGTGAAACTTTTACTTTTGAATATCCTGAAGAAACGTACAGTCATGATTTGTTTCCGTACATTCAAGAGGAATTGGCAAAACAAGATTTAGAATTAATGAGCTATGATACCCAAGGAGATAGTTATTTGTTTTTTGTAGCTAATAAACAAGATGTAACCCGAATATTAGAATTGTCCGAAATTACCGAAATGGGAATTGACAGGTTGATTTAAGCTGAATCACTTGGATTTTTACATAAAAAATATCGCCACGAATTCTCAAATTTTGCCTTAGATAATTCGTGAATTTGTGGCAAAAAAATCAAGGAATCAGGATAATCTTTCCTGTGCTTTTTCTGCTTTCCAGATAGTCGTGTGCTAGTTTTCCTTCTGATAATTTGAAAGAGGTTGGTTCGGAAAGTTTGATTTTTCCGTCAGAAATCCAGTGGAATAATTGCGTTGCTCTTTTGATCCTTTCTTCTTTGGAATTTAAGTAACTCCATAAATCTCCTCCTGTGAGCGTTTTAGAACCGTCCATCAGCATTCTCGGATCTACCGGTTCCGGATCGCCTCCTGCCATTCCAAAGAAAACTACTTGCCCGCATTCCTTCGTAACTTCAAAACTCTCACTTAAAGTACTTCCGATACTGTCGTAAACAACATCTACACCATTTTGAATTGTTTTAAAAACCTGTGATTTCCAGTCTTCGCTATAAAGAAAAACCTGATCTGCTCCTTGGTCAAATGCTACTTTTGCTTTTTCTGAAGATGAGGTTAAACCAATTACTTTCGCTCCTAAAAGCTTGCTGATTTGAGTTAGAATCTGTCCAACTCCACCAGCTACAGCATGAATTAATACTGTTTCGTCTTTTACGGTTTTATGGCTGTCAGTCGCTAAGTAATGTGCTGTTAAACCTTGCAGTAAAACTGAGGCAGTGGTTTCAAACGAAATTGTATCAGGCAAAGGTAAAACATGGTTTGTATTTACTGCGACTAATTCTGCATTTGCAAAAGGGGCATCGGCGAAAGCTACACGATCCCCAACTTTATATTCGGGATGATTGTTGGCATCGACTATAATTCCGGCACCTTCGTAACCCGCAATAAAAGGAGGGTTTCCTTTTAAATGATAGTTTCCTTTTCGTCTGTAAACGTCTGCAAAATTTAATCCGATCGCTTTCATTTCGACTAAGATTTCATCGTTTTTTAGTTGCGGATTCGGAATTTCAATATATTCCAAAACATCAGAATTTCCGAAAGAAGAAAAGGTAAGTGCTTTCATTTTTACATTATTTAGAGAATACAAATTACGGTAAAATTAATTTGCAGTTTTTAAAAGAGTTCTTAAAGATGTGTTTTGAGGAGAAAAGATAATAAAAAAAACCGTCCACGAGAGTGAACGGCAACTTGCATTAACATTTATAAACAAGTATTATTTCTTTTTGAGTTTGTCTTTAAATACTTTTTCAAATTTTTCAATTTTAGGTTGGATCACCATTTTACAATACGGCTGGTTTTTGTTGTTGGCATAGTAATTTTGGTGATAATCTTCAGCTTTGTAAAAAGCTTTAAAAGGTTCGACTTTTGTAGCAATTGGGCTACTATAAACCTTTGCTTTGTTCAGTTCGGCAATAATACTTTCTGCGGCCTTTTTTTGTTCGTCATTTTTGTAAAAAATAACAGATCGATATTGTGTACCAACATCAGCGCCTTGTCTGTTTAATGTAGTTGGGTCATGAACGGTAAAGAAAACCTTGAAGATTTCGTTAAGGTCTGTTATATTTTTATCATAAGTAATCTGAACCACTTCGGCATGCCCTGTTGTTCCTGTACAGACTTCTTCGTATGTTGGGTTTGCGACTTTTCCTCCCGAAAAACCGGAGATTACAGATTTTACGCCATCTAAATTTTCGTAAACGGCTTCTACGCACCAGTAGCAACCACCTCCAAGTGTAATTGTTTCAAGATTTGAAGTGCTTTTTGTTTTGCTATTTTGTGCAAATCCGTTTATAGATAAGACAAAAATGCTAATCAGAAATATATTTTTCATCTTTAATTTTATTTAGTGTCAGGAATAAAGTCAAGGGCAATTGAATTCATGCAGTAACGTTTTCCGGTTGGTGGAGGTCCGTCATCGAATAAATGGCCTAAATGCCCGCCACAGCGCCCGCATAACGCTTCGATTCTTTCCATTCCCAGAGAATTATCATTTTTGTAAACCACGCTGTTTTTATTTTCTTGTTCAAAGAAACTTGGCCATCCACAGCTGCTGGCAAATTTAGCACCGGATCGAAAGAGTTTATTGCCACAAGAGGCACAATAATAAGTTCCTTTTTCGTCTGATTTCCAGTATTTCCCTGTAAAAGGTCTTTCGGTATCGGCTTCACGCATTACAGCATATACATCTTCGGGTAATACTTTTTTCCATTCGGCATTACTAACATTGATTTTAGTAGTGTCGGTATTTGAATAATAAGGATTTCCGGGTTTACTGATTTTGTTATTCATGACTGCCGTTTTTGTATTTTGTTTTTTTGCGTTTTGTCCGCATGCCTGTAAAATAAAGAGCGGAATTAAAAAGCAAAGACTGAGAAATTGTGTTTTTGTTTTCATTTTTTTGAGTGCTTTAATTCTGTATTTCAAAGATACGTTTAGATTTCGCCCAGAAATGTCGCGTACTTTACAATTCAGATTTTTTTAAGTATGTTTTAACTTTTATTATGTACGCAAAATAAAGAGATTCAGTTTTTAAGGCTTATTTTTAAAGAGGTTTGAAGATTAATCGGTTTGTATTTTTCTGACAGTCAGTTTTTTGTGAAAATCCAGGCTCGTTAAACTTTTCACAATCTCCTCTGAGATTTTCAAGCCATTTCTTTTTTCGTATTTTTGTTTGATCAATAAGCCCTATGATAGAAGAAAACGTAATACTCGTAAACCAACAAGATGAGCAAATTGGCCTAATGCCAAAATTAGAAGCGCATGAAAAGGCTCTTTTGCACCGTGCCTTTTCAGTTTTTGTCCTAAATGATAAAAATGAAATAATGTTACAACAACGTGCTCATCAAAAATATCACTCACCTTTACTCTGGACCAATACATGTTGCAGCCATCAACGTGAAGGAGAAACAAATGTTGAAGCCGGAAGCAGGAGACTGTTTGAAGAAATGGGGTTTAAAACAGACTTGAAAGAGCTCTTTCATTTTATTTATAAAGCGCCTTTTGATAATGGTTTGACAGAACATGAGCTCGATCACGTTATGATTGGATATTTTAATAATGATCCGGTTATCAATCGTGACGAAGTTGAAGATTGGAAATGGATGAAAATAGAAGATGTAAAAATAGATATTGAGAGACAGCCTGAAATTTATACAGTATGGTTCAAAATAATTTTTGATGAGTTTTATCATTATTTAGAAGATCATAAACTTTAAACCAAACTAACCACCAACCCAAATGAAAGTAACCATATCAAGAAAAGCACATTTTAATGCTGCACATCGATTGCACAGGAAAGATTGGACATTTGAAAAAAACGATGCTGTTTTTGGAAAATGTAATAATCCCAATTTTCATGGTCATAATTATGGTTTAACAGTAAGTGTTACAGGGAAAATTGACCCGGAAACCGGTTTTGTTTTAGATGTGAAAGTATTAGCGGATATCATACGAGAAGAAGTAGAGATTCCGTTTGATCACAAAAACCTGAATCTGGACGTTCCGGAATTTCAGGATTTGAATCCAACAGCTGAAAATATTGCTGTTGTGATATGGAATAAAATTAAAAAAAGAATTCAACCTGATTTTGATTTAGAAATTGTTTTGAATGAAACGGACCGCAATTTTGTAACTTATAAAGGAGAAGAATAAATGTCATTAAAAATAGGAGATATAGTTCCGAATTTTACTGCAAAAGATAGTCATGGAGAAGTTTTTGAAAGCCAAAGTGTTTTGGGTCGAAAGCCGCTCGTGATCTATTTTTATCCAAAAGATAATACGCCGGGATGTACTACTGAAGCCTGTAGTTTTAGAGATCAATACGAAGATTTTAAAGACTTAGGTGCCGAAGTTATTGGTATAAGTAGCGATAGTGTAAAATCACATCATAAATTTGCTAACAAACATCAACTGCCTTTTATACTATTGTCAGATCAGGATAAAAAGCTGCGCAATCTTTTTGGAGTGCGCAATAACTTGTTTGGTCTTTTACCGGGAAGGGTTACTTACATTATTGATAAAAATGGAGTAGTCATTTTGATTTTTGATAGCATGAATGCAGCAAAGCATATTCAGAAAGCAATGGAAACAATCAAAGAATTAGTACTGTAGAAGTAGAAAATAGTATCAGGCCGCTGATATAATAATTAAGATTTTAGCCCTGAATAATACATGAATATAAAATTATATCCTTTACAGTTTGTTCCTATTTTAAAAGATAGGATTTGGGGTGGGGAGAAATTAAAAACGATTCTCAATAAACCGACGACGTCAAAGAATACAGGGGAGAGTTGGGAATTATCTACTGTTGACGGAGATGTAAGTGTTGTTTCAAACGGAGTTTTGAAAGGACGATCGCTTATGAGGCTTATTGCCGAAATGCCTAACGAAATTTTAGGAACAAAAGTTTACAGTCAGTTTGGAAAACAGTTTCCGTTACTTTTTAAATATCTGGATGCTCATGAAGATCTTTCGATTCAGGTACATCCAAATGATGAATTGGCCAAAAAGCGACACAACTCTTTTGGTAAAACGGAAATGTGGTATGTGATGCAGGCTGATCCCGATGCCAGAATTATTGTGGGATTTAAGGAAGATTCTAATAAAGAAGAATATCTAAAACATTTAAATGATAAAACGTTGGTTTCAATCTTAGATGAAGTGAAAGCAAATGCGGGTGATGTTTTCTTTTTAGAAACGGGAACAGTTCATGCAATTGGCGCTGGATTGGTAGTTGCTGAAATTCAACAAACATCTGATGTAACTTATCGTTTATATGATTTTGACCGTACAGATGCTCAGGGAAATAAAAGAGAACTCCATATAGATTTGGCGTTGGATGCTATAAATTACAAAAAAGTAGAAACACAAAAGGAATATGAGACAAAAGTAAACACTTCTAATGTTGTGGTAGATTGTCCTTATTTTACAACTAATCTTATTCCGTTAGAAAGTAAGGTTAAAATTTCTAAATCTGGGGAAACTTTTACGGTGTATATGTGCATTGATGGAGATTTTAAAATCGAATATGAAGGTTTTGAAGGATTCTATAGAAAAGGAGATACCGTTTTGGTTCCGGCTGAGATAAATACATTTATTTTAGTTGGAAATGCTTCAATTTTAGAAATTTACATTTCATAGCGTGTAATAAAAAGATAATGTGTACTTTTGCAGTCGCAAATTAAAATAAAAATAAAAATGGCAAACGTTAAAAACTTAAAGAAAGACATCAATTTTGTATTAGGAGATATTATTGAGGCAATTTACTTGTTTGAAATGTCAACAACAGGAAATCCTACTCCAGAAACGAATGCTTTGATTGATCAGGCTATTGCTGCATTTGATACTTTGATCACAAAAGTAAATGCTAAGAACGTTGAAAACAAAAAAGCACACTTCAAACAAATCAACGTTGAATTGGAAGAAACTGCTAATCAATTGATTGCTAAAATCAACGAATTGTAAGCAAAAAAAAGTATAAAAAAGTGCAAATTTATTTTGGTAAAACGAAAAACCGCTTTATATTTGCACCCGTAATGAGTCGCCAGCGTAGCTCAGTTGGCTAGAGCAGCTGATTTGTAATCAGCAGGTCGTGGGTTCGAGTCCCTCCGCCGGCTCAACAAAACCATCGCTTTTAGTGGTGGTTTTTTATTGAAATAAGCAGTAAATTAATTTTGGAAAATTGAAAAATCCATTTTATATTTGCACCCGTAATGAGTCGCCAGCGTAGCTCAGTTGGCTAGAGCAGCTGATTTGTAATCAGCAGGTCGTGGGTTCGAGTCCCTCCGCCGGCTCAACGTAAAACCATCACTTTTTTAGTGATGGTTTTTTTTTACCCCTAAACGAAGTAAATGAAGAAGATGGGGAGGAAGAGTTTAGAATCTGTGGATCAATTTGAAAACCTGTGGATTTATAAAATTGGACATAAGTATTAGTCGGTCTAAAAAGAATCAGGTTCAAAATTTGTGGAGTGATAAAAAAGTATTCTCTACCGTAAAGCTCTTTAGGAATAAAAGCGGCAGCCTTTTTACAATCTTTTAAAGTTTTACATTTTTCTAAAATTTCTTAATTGTAAAAATAATAATAATTTACAGCTTACCCCATAAGAGACAAGTATTTGGAATCTGTTGCTCTGAAAGAGCCTTAGCAGTAACATGGCGCGAAGTGCCATGAATAATGGTGAGCACTTCTTTAAGTCCTGTAAAGGCGAAAGCATAACCCAAAAAGCACATGCCTTATTTTATGACATTTCCGAAAGTTAGCAACTTTTAATCAAGATATTATGCTTTATTTATAACTGCTTATGACTCTTCAGTGCATTATGATTCATTATTTTAATTTATAGTGCGTTGCACTTTTTTATGCTTTTGGGCTTTCGGCTCTTTTTAAACATTTCAAATATTTGTACCGAAAGAGAATACTAATTATAAAATCAGCTGTAATAAAATGATCTCTTAAATGAAGAGCTGAAATCGTTAATAAAAGGAATAACTTCTATCAACCCCCACAATGTTTTGTGTTGATCTAAATCTGTATTTGAAGTGATAGGTATCTTACTGGTTTAAGTATTCGGATTTCTTTTAAATATATCGTAATACTATTTTTCTTATGTTTGTTGCTTAACCAAAAAAAAACAAATTAAAAATGGAAGAAACGTCAGTTTTTGAAAAATTTGAGTTGCAGCTTGACCAAACTGCAAAAGACTTTTTAAAGGAAACCGCTAAATGGGCTTACTTTTTGTCAATTTTAGGATTCATAGGAATTGGATTAATTATTGTGATTGCTGTTTTCGCTGGAACTATTTTTTCGGTAATGGGAAATAGTATGCCTGGAATGGGAGGGTTTGGGAACTCGTTTGGAGTGTTTATGGGATTCTTGTATGTTTTTATTGCAGCGATTTATTTTTTTCCAGTTTATTATCTATACAAGTTTGCTGCAACTACGAAGAGAGCTTTTAGAGATAACGATTCGGAGTTGTTGACGAATTCTTTAGGTTATCTTAAATCACATTATAAGTTTATAGGTGTCTTAATGCTGGCGATTTTTGCATTATACGGACTTTTATTTGTGTTTGGAATTCTGGGTGCCCTGCTTGGGAGATAGGAGTAGTGTGAGGATTTATTTGGGGAGCTTCGGATTATAATCTATGATTTTAAAATTTAGTATAAAAAAAATGTCCTGAATAGTCAGGACATTTTTTATTAGGATTTATTTTTGTTGCTCTTTTTTGATGTCAGCAACGTATTTTGTTAGTTTTTTGCCGTATAGTGAACTTGCTACTTTTGGCGTCATTGATTTTTGAATTGTATCCAAAAACTTAATATTGATGTCGTAGATCTCAGCTAAAGCAATATAAGGGGCTATTTCGTGATCTTTATTATTAAGGGCAAAGTTGGTAGCGTATAAGTACTTTCTTTTGATGTTAGACTCCTGTTTGATGTTAATGCTGTCAATGGCTTTTTGATCTTGTCTTTTTACAGCTTTAAATTTAGATTCTACCATGGCAAGGCTTTCGTCATTAAAGCGGGAATTGATTTTTTTATATTCTTCGTATAATTCCTGGTTTTTAGATCCTGTGATTTTTGCGCCATAAATGAAGTTGTCTAAGTTCGTGTCAATGTTGATGTTTCCGGGTTCTGCAAAAAACATAACATTGTTATCCAGTGAATTGGTTACCCCACGATCCAGGAATAAATAAAGCATTTCAGGTGACTCTAGTTTTACATTGCTTTCAAACGAAGAATTTCCGTCTATTTTGATGCTGTCAATAGCAACGAGTGTAGTGTCAACAATTCTTTGAATGTATAAAGTCCCGTTTTTTAATCCTTTTATATTTCCTGTAAGGTGCAAGCCGTCAGTTGATTCTTTTTTGCTGCAAGATGCTAATAGGGCAAGTGTAACAAAAGCAATAATTGATTTTTTCATTGGTTTTTTAGATTTTGCTGCAAAATAAAGAAAATAGTTTGAATGTACTGTGGTAGCATTTAAATTTTGCGAAAAAATAAATCCCAATTTATTTCTAAATTGGGATTTGATATTTTTGGGAATTAAAGAGTATTACATGGAGAGATTAAAGGTAGTTCCGTTTTCGTTCGTATAAGTGAATTTTTTGTCGCAATCATTGTTGCCATAATCGACCACTCCGTTTAGTAAATTGCCCTGAACTTTTAGTTTTCCTTTGGAAATAAAATCGCAAGCATATTTTTTTATCAATGATTCCTGAACGGTTAAGGTTAGTACGGCTCCGTTTGAACGGGTGATGGAGTGGTTTCCTTCAGTCATTTCATACGTATTGTCTTCCAGAACATAAGGGGTGTCGACACCTGCAGTTTGTTTTACAGTCCAGTTTCCTGAGTTAAGGTAAACTCGGCCTTCTAAATCAGTGAACTTTCCGTTGGTCACTTTTCTGCTCCATTGTGGTACAGTTGCCACAGTTGTTGTGTTGGTGTATTCTATTGTTCCTTCCAATTTTATGCCATTAAAAGAATAGTCGATTCTTTCGATGGTTATTTTGCTTCCGGTAGTAATTATTGGTCCTGAAAGCGTGATTTTTAATTTTCCTTTTCTGTTGATGAGATTGTCGGTACATCCGGTTCCGTAATCAACGGTGAAAACTTTAGGATAAGAGGTTGGGCTTTGTTGTGTAATTGTAATTGCGCCACAGATTCCAGGCGTTGTCTCGTCTGATTTTGCTGAGGAGGTGTTTTTTGTTGTAACAATTAACCCGGTTTTGATGTCCATATCATTTATGGCATCAATGGTAAGAGAGGCTCCAACTGAAGTAATGTCGGATTCAGATTGTTTGTTTGTCTCGTCATTGCCTGAACAGGAAATTTGCGTTAGTGTTGTTGCACAAATGGTTAGGAGTAAAAATGCTGTTTTTTTCATAGTAGTTTTTGTTTTTTGATTAGATTAAAAGGCGATCAAATGTAATGAAAAAAATGAAATGCAATAAAAAAATCAATTGGATTCAAAGGGGCTTGATTGAGGGCTGTTTTTTCTAAAAGTAAAAAGCCCTGCAAGTTTATTTGCAGGGCCTAAATTCTAATTTTGTAAACTTGTATTGCTATAAGCCTTATTTAATCATTTCAAAACTTCTTTTCACAAAAGCAGTTAAAGCTTCTCCTTTTAATAGGTTTTGCGATAATTTAGCTAAATCTAAGGCTTGTTTTACCAAGTGTTCCTGATGTGTTTTGTCTTCTGTGTTCAGGATGTTTGTTGCTAAATCAGAATTAGTGTTTACAATTAAATTGTACATTTCCGGCATATTGCCCATTCCGAACATTCCGCCTCCACCTGACTGGCTCATTTCTTTCATTCTGCGCATAAATTCAGGTTGCGTGATGATAAATGGAGCGGCCTGACTGTCCATGGCTTCCAGTTGTACAGAGTATGCTTTAGGGATATATGTTTCTAAAGATGTTTTTAAAGCTTCTTTTTCTTCATCAGACAATTTAGAAATCGTGTTTTCGTCTTTTTTGATCAAATTATCAATGTGATCAGAATCTACACGTACAAAAGTTAAATCGCTGTTGTCACCTTCAATTTTTTGAATTAAGTGTGAGATAATAGGTGAATCTAAAAGCAATACTTCATATCCTTTTTCTTTTGCTGTTTCAATATAAGAGTGCTGTGCGTCTTTGTTTCCAGCGTAAAGGACTACCAGTTTTCCGTCTTTGTCGGTTTGGTTTTCTTTTAGTTTTTCTTTTAATTCTTCAAGAGTAAAATAAGTACCGTCAACTGTTGGGTATAATACAAACGCACCAGCTTTTTCGTAGAATTTATCTTCAGAAAGCATTCCGTACTCTAAAACAATTTTAATATCGTTCCATTTTTGCTCAAAATCAGCACGATTTTCATTGAATAAAGTTTTCAGTTTATCCGCTACTTTACGAGTAATGTAGTTGGAGATTTTCTTAACTGCACCATCAGCTTGTAAGCCTGAACGAGAAACGTTCAATGGGATGTCCGGAGAGTCAATAACACCTTTCAACATCGTTAAAAATTCAGGTACAATTCCTTCTACGTTATCTGTAACGTAAACCTGGTTTTGATACAATTGAATTTTATCTTTCTGAATCTGCATGTCCGAACCTAACTTAGGGAAGTACAAAATTCCGGTTAAGTTAAAAGGGTAGTCTACATTTAAATGAATATTGAACAACGGATCTTCGAACTGCATTGGATACAATTCTCTGTAGAAGTTTTTATAGTCTTCGTCAGATAATTCGCTAGGTTGTTTAGTCCATGCCGGATTTGGATTGTTGATGATGTTGTCAGTTTCAACAGTTTCATTTACGTAATCCTCAGGAGCATCTTCCGGTTTTGGAAGTGTTTCTGTTCTGGTTCCAAATTTAATTGGAACTGGCATAAACTTATTGTATTTATTTAATAATCCGCTGATTTTTGAATCTTCTAAAAATTCAAGAGAATCTTCGGCAATATGCAAAATAATTTCAGTACCACGTGAAGTCTTGTCAGCTGGCTCTAAAGTAAATTCAGGGCTTCCGTCACAAGTCCAGTGTGCAGCCGGTTCGTCTTTGTATGATTTTGTGATGATTTCTACTTTCTCTGCAACCATAAACGCAGAATAGAAGCCAAGACCAAAGTGACCAATAATTCCGGAATCTTTAGCAGAATCTTTGTATTTGTCCAGGAATTCTTCAGCTCCTGAAAAGGCAACCTGGTTGATGTATTTTTCAACCTCGTCAGCTGTCATTCCAAGACCCTGATCGATAATGTGGATTTTTTTACCTTCTTTGTCTACTTTAATTTCAATAATCGGATTTCCGTACTCTACTTTGGCTTCACCAATACTAATAAGGTGTTTTAGCTTTAAAGTAGCATCAGTTCCGTTTGAAACCAGCTCACGCAAGAAAATTTCGTGATCGCTGTATAAGAATTTTTTGATTAAGGGAAAGATGTTTTCTACCGAAACATTAATTTTACCTGTTGTCATATTTTTTATTTTTTTAGTTTAATGTGATGAATTTCATTTCTTCAAATAGAATACCAATGTTTTTTTGGGTGACAAAATGGCGCAAGTGTTAATCTTGAAAGAAAATAATTAGATTCTGAAACGGAAGGTATCCCTATGAATTGTATCTTTGTGGTATAATAATTGTTAAACGTGTCAGTATTAACTCTAAAAAAAATGTACAAAATGAAGAAAATTATTTTCATTTGCATGATCGCCACGATGTTTTTCGCGTGTAAATCAGCTTCGTCTACAACAGCTTCATCTGGAGCAACTACGTTATCGACTAAACTTGACAGACCTTCTCAAGTAGCTCTTAAAGGAAATTGGGTGTTAACCAATGTGTCTTATCCAGGTTCTGAATATATCAAGGTAAATTCTTTCGATCTTGCAGATTCTAAATGTTTTATTGGAAGTACGTGGAGTTTTATCTCCAATAATAATAAGGGAACAATGGCTTTGACAGCAGCAAGCTGTACCGGATTTAGTTCTCCGATTGTTTGGAGTATTAACAATCAGGGATTGTTTGTGCTTAAGATTCTGGATGCCGGTATCAAAGCAAAAAAAGTGAGAGATGGTTACTTACTAAAAGTTGCTGGTTTAACTGAGAGTTCATTTCAGTTGATCGATAACATTAATGTGGGTGGACAAACGAAAGATGTAGTTTACCAGTTTCAAAGAGCCAATTAATATTAAAAATAGAGAAAGATGAGAAAAATAACAGTTTTAGGTTTGAGTAGTTTACTTGTATTGGCAAGTTTTTTTACAAGTTGTGATTCCGTAAAAAATGCAAATAATACTCAAAAAGGAGCCGGAATTGGAGTAGTTGCGGGTGGTATTATAGGGGCTGTTTTAGGAAATAACCTAGGAAAAGGCGGAAACGCTGCCTTAGGAGCTGCAATTGGAGCTGCTGTAGGTGGAGGAACAGGTGCTCTAATTGGAAATAAAATGGACAAACAAGCCCGTGAAATTGATCAGGCTTTACCAGGTGCAGATGTAGAAAGAGTAGGAGAAGGAATTCATTTAACCTTAAATGAAAATGCAGTTCGTTTTGATACGAATAAATCTTCTTTAACACCGCAGGCTAAAGCTAATCTAGATAAATTGGTACCAGTATTTAGCGAATATGGAGATACTGATATTCAAATTTTTGGATACACTGATAATACTGGAAGACCAGAGTACAACCTGACGCTTTCAGGACAAAGAGCTGCTTCTGTACAGGCTTATTTAGTTTCTAAAGGATTAAAATCAAGCCGTTTTAAAACTTCAGGTTTAGGTATTGTTGATCCAATTGCACCAAACGATACTCCTGAAGGAAGAGCACAAAACCGTCGTGTAGAGTTTTCGATCACTGCAAATGATAAAATGGTAAATGACGCTAAAGCTCAGGCTGGAAAATAATTTTCGAACGCAATAAAATTTCTTAAAAGCTGTTTCATAATTGAAGCAGCTTTTTTTTGACTTTAGAAATTAAACATTGTAAATTTGGCCTTTCAAATATAACCCATGCTTGACATTCAAAATATTTCTTTTTCGTATACCGAAAACCCTGTTATAAAAAATGTTTCTTTTACTATAAATAAAGGTGAGAATATTGCCATTATTGGTGAGAGCGGCTGCGGAAAAAGTACACTCCTAAAGTTAATGTACGGCTTGTACAACTTAGACGAAGGCAAGATTTTTTACAATGAAAAACCTATTTTAGGTCCAAAATACAATCTGATTCCCGGAATGCCTTTTATGAAATATCTGGCACAGGATTTTGATTTGTCTCCTTTTGAAACAGTGGCCGAAAATGTAGGGAAGTTTCTGTCGAATGGTTTTGCAAACATGAAAAAATTGCGCGTTCAGGAATTATTGGAAATGGTAGAAATGGAGCAGTTCTCGAACGTAAAAGCTAAGTTTTTGAGCGGTGGACAGCAGCAAAGAGTGGCGCTGGTGCGAGTTCTGGCTTTGGAACCCGAAGTGATTTTATTGGACGAACCCTTCAGTCAAATTGATGCTTTCAGAAAAAATGCATTACGCCGAAATTTATTTCGTTACTTAAAGCAAAAAGGAATTACCTGCATCATTGCAACACACGACAGTACAGATGCTTTGTCATTTGCCGATGAAGCAATTGTGATGCGAAATGGAGAGGTTCTGGTTAAGGATAATCCAACTAAAATTTATGAAGATCCTGAAACGAAGTACGTAGCATCTCTTTTTGGAGAGGTTAACGAAGTTCCTACTTATCTGTTGGTTCCTTATGAAGATCAAACGCATAAAACCCTGGTATATCCACATCAATTTAAAATGGTTACAGAATCGAATCTGCCGGTAAAAATCAGGAGAACTTATTTTAGAGGGAATCATTATCTTATTGAAACAGTTTATAAAAGACAGCTGGTGTTTTTTGAAAGTGAAATCGATTTGCCTCTTGAACAGGAAATATTTTTAGGTTTGAATTATTTGTAATTAGATAATTTGTCCATTAGAAAATTAGATAATTCTTTTTAATGTTATAAAAATAAAAATCCCGACAGCTTTTTTAACTGTCGGGATTTTATTTATACATTATTTAAAGAAATCTAGTTTTTTAAATACTTTTCTAAAAACTGATCTTGTTCCCAAAGTAGGTGTAGGATGTTTTCTTTGGCAACATAACTATGTGCTTCTTTAGGCAGGATAACCATTCTTGCGGTAGCTCCCAGACCTTTCAAAGCCTGATAATAACGCTCTGTCTGTAAAGTAAAAGTTCCTGGATTATTGTCGGCTTCACCATGTACTAACAAAAGAGGTGTTTTCATTTTGTCTGCATTCATAAAAGGAGACATTGCTGTGTAAACTTCTGGAACTTCCCAGTAATTACGTTGTTCAGTCTGGAATCCAAATGGGGTCAGCGTTCTGTTGTAAGCACCGCTTCGGGCAATTCCACAAGCAAAAAGGTTGGAGTGTGTGAGTAAGTTTGCTGTCATAAAAGCACCATAAGAATGTCCTCCAACAGCTACTTTTTTGCGATTGATGTATCCTAAAGCATCAACGGCATCAATTGCCGCAGCGGCGTTGTCTACCAATTGAGAAATGAAATTATCATTTGGTTCCGTAGTACCTTCACCAATGATTGGGAAAGCAGCATCGTCTAAAACCACATATCCTTTAGTTACCCAATACACGAATGATCCGTAATAAGGAGTTGTGAATTCGTTTGAATTTTGAGTTGATTGTCCCGCGCTGTTTTTGTCCTTGTATTCAGCAGGGTAAGCCCAGATTAATAAAGGTAATTTCTCTTTTTTTACTTTATCATAACCAGCTGGTAAGTATAAAGTTCCTGAAAGTTCAACACCATCTTTACGTTTGTATTTGATCACTTCTTTGCTCACATTTTTAATGCTTTCAAACGGATTCTTGAAAGAAGTAATCGGTGTTAAGCTGTTTTGCTTTTTAATATTTCTAAAGTAATAATTCGGATATTCACTCTTAGACTGAATTTGTACTAAAACTTTTCCTGATTTAAAATCTTCAATTTCGATTAAATCTTCTTTTTTGTCTTTGTAAGCTGAAGTATAGATGCGTTTTGATTGTAATGTTTTTAGATTGAATTCATCTATAAAAGGAAATTGTCCTTCTTTTGTGTATCCTTCTCCAATACGGAAAGCATTGTCTTTTTCAATTGCCAGGACATATTTGTTGTATTCGTTCTTTCTGGTTTCAAAAACTCCCGGATCTGAATAAACATCCTGTTGGTTTCTGTCCGTAATCACTTTTGGTTGTTGGGCAGGATTTGATGGATTGATCAAATAGATTTTTGTATTACGGGTGTCGTACCATTGATCCGTTAAAAAAGCAATGTTGTCGTTCCCCCATGTAATATCGGCGTAACGTTGTGGTACTTTTACTAAAGAAGTTCCTTCATTTGTAAAAGGAGCGTCCCAAAGAAAAACTTCATCTCTAAAATCGACTTTGTTTGCAGGATCTCCTTCGTCCAAAGCCACTACATAAGATAAGGTTGCCGGTTTGTCATTTCTCCAGGCCATTTCTCTTTTTCCTTTTCGAACAGCCATAAAACCTTTTGGGATTATTTCGTTTAACGGAACGTCGTTAACTAATTTAATCTCTTTTCCTCTTGCATCATAAACAATAGTTCGGGATGGGAATCTGTATAAAGGCACCACATATGAAAACGGTTTTTGAATCGTTGTTAACATAATGAAGTTACCGTCTGGCGAAATTCTTTCACCGGAATACATTGCTGCTTCTTTAAATAAAGTGGCAGTTCCGTTAAGATTAACTTTATACAGTTCAGAAGTAATGATATTTTCAAAATTAATTTCGTCATTTTGATTTTTCAACATATCAGGGTATGTTCTGTTTTGAGATTTTGTTCCCGCAGTGTTAGAGACAATCGGACCTGTTGGAAGATCTTTTTTAGCATCCAACAGTGGTTTTCTGTTTTTCGGAAGCATTTTTACCAAAATAGTTTCGTTGTCTAAAAACCAGCTAAACGGATTTCCCAGATTGGCATTGACCGTTGCCTCGGTAAGTTTTGTTGCTTTTGCAGTTGCAACATCCACAAACCAAAGTTCAACACCAGTACTTGTGGTGTGCGAAAACAATATTTTCTTGTCATTTGGAGACCAAAGGATATTGCTTATTTTTGGGTTTTCCGGTAATCCTGCAACCTGAACTTCTCCTTCTTTACCGTTAATTTTTTTTAATTTAAGATTGGTGGTATACGTTACCGAGCTGGAAATGTTTGTTACCGGATTAATTCTTAAACCTCCCAAACGAAGTTCGTCCTGATTTAAATCATCAAGTGTTTTGTATGTGCTCCTGTACAACAGTAGCATATTTTCTTTTTTAGTATCCATAGATACCGTAGGAGCTTTTTCGTAATCGGCTAAATCTAAAATAGATTTCGATGGTTTTTGGTAGGTGAGATTTTCCTGTGCAAAGGCAAAAAAGCCAACGTTAAGAAATAAGAGTAATGTGACCTTTAATTTCATAATTTGAATTTTAGGGATTTAAAATAGGTATTCGTATATGTTTGACTAAAGTACTTTAAACTTGTTACATTTTATGCGTTATTTTTGATACTTTTCATGTATTTGAGGTTAAAACTGTTTTTTCGGAATTTAATCTGTCAGAATTCGGTGTATAATTAAAGTATATTAAATTGCCAATTACGAAAAAAACACTAATTTGGACGCTAATGTTTTAAAGTATACTTAAATTTGCATTACAATTTTTTAACAAATAATAAAACAATATGTATCATTCAAAAATAGCGGGCTTAGGATATTATGTCCCTTCAAATGTTGTGACCAACGATGATTTGTCTAAGATAATTGATACCAATGATGAATGGATTCAGGAGAGAACTGGAATTCAGGAGCGTAGACATATTATTCGTGGAGAAGACACCACAACTACAATGGGAGTAAAAGCAGCTAAAATTGCTATAGAACGTTCTGGCGTAGCCAAAGAAGATATTGATTTTGTAGTTTTTGCGACCTTAAGTCCCGATTATTATTTTCCAGGGCCGGGAGTTTTGGTACAACGTGATTTAGGATTGCGTACGGTAGGAGCGCTGGATGTTAGAAATCAATGTTCAGGTTTTGTGTACGCATTGTCGGTAGCTGATCAATATATCAAAACCGGAATGTACAAAAATATTCTGGTGATTGGTTCAGAAGTACATTCGACAGGACTGGATATGACTACTCGTGGTCGTGGCGTGTCGGTAATTTTTGGAGATGGAGCAGGAGCAGCGGTTTTAAGCCGTGAAGAAGATTTGACAAAAGGAATTTTATCTACGCATTTGCATTCAGAAGGACAGCATGCCGAAGAATTGGCTTTGCAGGCACCGGGAATGGGAGCGCGTTGGGTGACTGATATTATTGCGGATAATGATCCAAATGACGAAAGTTATTATCCGTACATGAATGGACAATTTGTATTTAAAAATGCTGTAGTTCGTTTTGCGGAAGTAATCAATGAAGGATTAGAAGCAAACGGCTTACAGGTTTCAGATATCGATATGTTGATTCCACATCAGGCTAATTTAAGAATTTCGCAATTCATTCAAAATAAATTCAAATTGAGCGATGATCAGGTACATAATAATATTCAAAAGTACGGAAATACTACTGCTGCCTCTATTCCGATTGCTTTGACTGAAGCATGGGAGCAAGGAAAAATTAAATCAGGAGATACAGTGGTTTTGGCTGCTTTTGGTAGTGGTTTTACCTGGGCAAGCGCAATTATTAAATGGTAATTAATTCATCTTGCATTATATTTCAAAACCTGCTCTTTTTTAGAGCAGGTTTTTTTTATGTCAGGCTGAGCGGATTCGAAGTCATCGTTCTTGCTTCCCTAACCTTTGACTTCTCTCGCTTTGACCGTTCCGTTTTTAATTTATATTTTTGTTCAGCATCATCAAGCCGATGCAATTTTTTAAATCAATCAAATGAAAAAAAATCAACTGGAAATAGCCTGTTTCAATTACGAATCGGCAATAATTTCGCAAGATAATGGTGCGGACAGAATTGAATTGTGCGATGATATGCAGCTTGGCGGGACAACGCCAAATTTGATAACAGCAGAAAGAGTTCGGGAAAAACTAACCATCAAAATGCATGTAATCATCCGGCCTCGCGGTGGTGATTTTGTTTATACAGAAGAAGAGTTTCTGGAAATGAAACAAGATATTAAACAATTTAAAGCACTTGGAGTTGATGGTTTTGTTTTTGGAATTTTAAATCAGGACGGTAGTGTTAATAAAGAGCAGAATCTGGAATTGGTACAATTAGCTAGTCCGCTTTCGTGTACTTTTCACCGTGCTTTTGATGTTGTAAATTCTATCGAACAAGGATTGGAAGATGTAATTGGATGCGGTTTTCAAACAATACTAACTTCCGGAAGGGGTAAAAATGTTGAAGAAGGAATTTTTGATTTAGCAGTTATCCAAAAATTAGCGGCTGACCGAATTGAAATTATGCCCGGAGGCGGTTTGCGCTCTTCAAATATCAAATTATTACAGGAAAAATTGCAGCCTACTTTTTATCATTCGTCTGCGATTACAGATCAAACCGAAAAAGCAAATCCTGAGGAAATAAAAGAATTAAAAAACTTCCTGTAAACGGAATCAATATATAAATGACAAAAGTCCGGAGTTTACAAATTCCGGACTTTTTATTGAAATAAGAAATTAAACTTTAGTGATGAAAACGGTATTAAAGGACTCCACTGCTGCTGCCGATATTGTTTTCCCCTCTTTCTTTACGGTTCATACCGGTAATTTTTGCCCCTCCAAAATTATAAGTCAGACCTAAATAAACAGTTTGGTTTTCCCAAGTGTTCTGTCCTGCGTGCGGATAAGGATATTGCGCATCAAAAGAATATTTCATAGTATCGAAAATATCATTAAAGCGAAGACTTATATTCATTTTGTCGTTTAGCAAAGTATAACGAGCGCCTGCATCGATTTTGTACATTTCATGACTGTTACTTTGCAGGCCGCCAGTTGGCCCGGTGTAGAATCCGAATAGTAAAAAGCTCATACGTTTGTTGAGTTTAAAATTAGAACTGATACGGCTGTTTAAAGCCGAAACTGTAATTTTTCGCTCAAGTGGTATTCCTATGTTTGTTGTAGGATTCAATGAAAAAACAATTCCTTGTTGATTGATGCTTGAAAAGTCAATAGACGGAGAGATGTCCCACCATTTTGTGATTTTGTAATTAAAAGAAGCTTCAAATCCATAAGCAGAGTTACGGTCAAAGTTGGTATAAGATTCGATTAGTTTATTACCGGCAGTATCCGTCTTGTCCGGATATGTGACCCTGCTGATCTGATCGTTGATACTTCTGACGTAAACTCCAAAAGTAAAACTTCCCTTTTCTAAGGTTTTAGTATAATTAAGCTCTACTGAATTAGTAAATTGAGGTCTTAGTTCCGGATTTCCCAATGTCGTTACCAGTGGGGTAGAAAACTCGCGAATTGGTCTTGTCTGCTCTAAACTAGGGCGGTCTACACGACGGCTATAACTAAGCTGTATGGTGTTTTTTGCATTTAGAGTATAGGTAAAATAGGCCGATGGATAGAGTGTTAAATAATCATCATTAAACTTATCCTGGCCAGAATTAAAATTAGCAGCTGCTTTATAGCTTTCAAAACGAGCTCCTAATTGATAACTGAATTTACTGAATTTCTGACCAAAGGTGGCATAAGCAGAATAAATATCAGTATCATAAGTATAATGTATCGGTTGATTTCCGGTAAGATCAGAAGGGTTTGTTAGGGCATAATTATTCTCAGATTTTGTGATCCTGGCTTCGGCACCCAGTTCGAGAGTTGTCTTTTCGTTTATAGGATTAACATAGTCCAGGTTTACTGTACTTAGTTTGCGATGGCTTTTGTTTAAATCAGTATGGCTTACCTTTTTTACGGTATGGTCAGGAGAACTGTTTTGAGTGTTAAAATTTCCTTGTTGAGTGGCATTGTAATTACTGTAGTTTCCTTCAATGTCCAGGGTATGGCCTTCTTTTTTAAAGAGATGTTTGTACGCCAGATTATAAGTTCCCAGTTTTTGAGGTCCAAAGTATCTGGAATTTTGCAAGATGTTGGTGATTTCAGGATTATTATTGTAGTTTATATTGGCGTCAACAAATACGTCCTGATTGTATTTACTTTGATTAGTGTAAAAAGAAATAGTGTTTTGTGCGTCAATAAAATAATCCATACCAATTTTATAGAGATGTGAATCGGCATTTGATTTAAAGTCTATTTGTTGACGAGTATCCTGATCGAATCTTTGAAGAGAGCTATCGAAAAAATAGGTTCCGAAATTTTGACCGGCGTTTCCATAAAAATTTACTTTTCCGTTTTTGTAATTCAAATTCAGAGATTGATTATGTTTCGTAGCTTCACCAATAGTTATTCCACCGCTGTAACTCCCGTTAAAACCTATATTAGTATTTTTAAGTAAAATAATGTTGATGATTCCTGACATTCCCTCCGGATTGTATTTGGCACTTGGATTGGTAATCAGCTCAATTTTTTTGATAGAGGTAGACGGGATTTGTTTTAGCAATTGAGCCGGATCAATATTACTGGGTCTTCCGTCAATTAATACTCTTACATTTTCATTACCACGAAGCGAAATTTTCCCGTTCTGATCTACATTGACGGATGGAATATTGTTCATAATCTCAGAAGCGGTTGCTCCGGCGGTGGTCAGGTCTTTACCAACTGTAATTACTTTTCGATCCAGTTTTTGTTCAATGGTTGAACGCTCGCTAATAATGTTTACACCTTTAAGCTGAGTTGCTTCTTCTTCAAGAGCGATCTTGATAATAGCCTCTTTTTGATTTTCGCTTAAAATAACAGATCCCGTGTGTTTCTTAAATCCGATATATTGAATTTCGATCGTGTAATTTTTTAAAGCCAGATTTTTAATGGTAAAATCGCCATTATCATCAGTGTTAACTCCTAAGACAATTTTTCCATTGTCTTTAAGTGAAACGGTAGCATAAGAGATAGGAGCATGGTTTGATTTTTCGGTAATTTTTCCGGAAACAGTTCCGGAAGTTTGTGCCTGAAGAGTTGTCATTGTAGTCAGTAAGACTAGTAAAAGTAATTTTAATTTCATGAACATGTGATTGATTTGATTGATGATTGTTTCTTTTGAAATATTTCAAAATGTATCAGTAGAGACCGTCTTTCCAATCCGATGTTACAGTAAAAATTAAAATTAAAAGTGTATTTTTTGTGAGGTGCTGTTTTAGAGTAAATTAGTTTTTAAATTTTTGATAATTTTAACAATTTGTAGGTTTAGATTCCGGATGATTTTTTATTTTCTTCAATAGAATAAGGAGGTAACACAGGAGGCGAGTCTTAATTATTGTAAGTATGGCAGGAATAAAACAGTGATTCAATTTTAACTAAAGTTGCCCAATAATCATAAAAAAAGCCCGGAGTTGGCAAACTCCAGGCTTCTTCATTTTTATGCAAAACTATTAAAATCGATTGGTAATGTTAGATTAGAATAATCCTCCACCGCCTTTATTCGTATTGTCTTCTCTTTGTTTACGTTGTAGGTTTTTGATTTTCGCCCCTCCAAAGTTGTATGTTAAACCTAAATAAACCGTCTGACTCTCCCATGTAAATTGTCCTGAGTGTGAATAAGGATACTGAGAATCAAAAGCGTATTTCATTGTATTGAACACATCGTTAAAACGTAAACTGATGTTCATTTTATTGTTTAACAAAGTATAACGGGATCCCATATCCATTTTATACATTGCATGGCTGTTATTTTGAAGACCTTCAACTTCTCCTCTGTAAAATCCGAATAATAAAAAGCTTAAACGTTTATTTACTTTGAAGTTTGAATTCATACGTCCATTAAAAGCACCAACAGTAATTTTTCTATCCAGAGGGCTGCTTTTTTGAGTTACCGGATCGTATACAAACACGATACCTTGTTGGTTAATGCTTGAGAAGTCAATAGATGGTGAAATATCCCACCATTTTGCAATTTTATAAGTGAACGAAGCTTCAAAACCATAAGAAGTATTGTTATCAAAGTTCGAATACGTCAGGATTTGTTTGTTACCACTTGGGTCAGTGTCATCCGGAAGTAAAACTCTGCTGATTTGGTCGTTGATGCTTCTCACAAAAACACCTGCCGTAAAGCTTCCTTTTTCGAAAGTTTTAGTATAGTTTACTTCAACAGAATTCGTAAATTGAGGTCTTAATTCAGGATTTCCTAATGCTGTGATTAACGGCGTAGAAAATTCACGAATAGGTTTTGTTTGTTCTAAACTCGGACGGTCAACACGACGGCTGTAGCTCAATTGGAAAGTGTTTTTCTCATTCAGGTTATACGTCAAATAAGCAGATGGGTATAAGGTGATATAATCATCATTAAATTTATCCAGACCATGATTTAAGTTGGCTACAACTTTATAACTTTCAAAACGAGCTCCTACCTGATAACTGAATTTTTTAAATTTCTGACCAAATGTTACATAAGCAGAGTAAATATCAGTATCGTAAGTGTAATTAGAAACTGGAAGTGCTGCAAGCGGATTACCAGTGATATAATCGTTATCCGTTTTTGTAATTCTGGCTTCGGCACCTGCTTCAAGAGTTGTTTTGTCGTTTAATGGATTTACATAATCAACATTTAAAGTACTTAATTTACGGGTACCAGCAATATAATCGATATAAGACTGGTTGTCTGTAGTATTGTCTTTTTTTCTTATTTGTGTATCAAAACCAGCATTTTGCGTTTCTTTATTGTTGCTGTAGTTGGCTTCAAAGTCTAAAGTGTGACCTTCTTTTTTAAAGATATGTTTGTAAGCCAAATTGTAAGTTCCTACGTTATCCGGACCTGTATATTTTGATTTCTGTAACATATTCTTAATGTCAGAACTGCTTACATTGCTGTAATCAATATTCGTGTCTACAAAAAACTTACCGTTTGATTTGTTCTGATTGGTATAAAAAGATATAGTATTGTGGTCATTGATAAAATAATCCATTCCAATTTTATACAGGTAAGAATCATTTTCGTTCACAACATCAATTTTCTGACGAATGTCCTGATCGTATCTGTTGATGAAACCATCGTTATAATAAGTTCCAAAATTTTGTCCTACGTTACCAAAGAAATTTACTTTTCCGGTTTTATAGTTCAAATCTAAAGACTGATTGTATTTGGCAACTTCTCCAAAAGTGATTCCGCCACTGTAGCTTCCGTTGAAACCAGTATTGCTGTTTTTGTGTAAAATGATATTGATAATACCTGACATTCCTTCCGGATTGTACTTGGCACTTGGGTTGGTAATCAACTCAATTTTTTTGATAGAGGTAGATGGAATTTGTTTCAACAACTGAGCAGGATCAATATTCGAAGGTCTTCCGTCAATCAATACACGAACATTATCGTTTCCGCGAAGCGAAAGTTTTCCGTCCTGATCTACATTCACAGATGGAATGTTGTTCATAATATCAGATGCCGAAGCTCCGGCAGTAGTCAAATCTTTTCCGACAGTAATTACTTTTCTGTCAATTTTTTGTTCGATTGTCGAACGCTCGCTTACGATATTAACTCCTTTAAGTTGAGTTGCCTCTTCTTCAAGCGATACATTAATTGTAGCTGTTTTTTTGTTGTCGCTCAAAATTAAAGAACCTATATATTTTCTAAATCCAATATATTGAATTTCGATCGTATAACTTTTTAAAGCCAGGTTTTTGATAGAGAAATCTCCGTGATCATCAGAATTAACTCCCGCGACTACTTTTCCGTTCTCTTTAACCGAGATGGTTGCGTAAGAAATAGGAGCATTGTTTGATTTTTCAGTAATTTTTCCGGAAACACTTCCTGAATTCTGTGCATTTGCTGTTGTTATTACACCCAGTAATACAAACAGAAAGAATTTTAGTTTCATAATGTAATAATGATTTTTTGATGGATTGATGATGATTGTTTTTTTGTTTTTGTTTTTTGCCTTCAAACCAATTTGAAGTCTTTCATTAAGACTCGTTTACCAAAGATATGTTACAAGAAAAAGTGAAAAAAAAGTAAAATTTTGTAAGACCAGCTGTTTTATAAGAGGTTAGCGTTTTTGTTTTTGGATAATTTTAACACTTAGAGACGAAGAGTTTTTAAGAAATTAGAATTGTTTTATATGATTTAATATGTTTTTGATTTTCTGTAATTGACGAATAAGCAGTATATTTGCTCACTTTAAAATAAGTTTACATGTCATTATCACAAATTCTTACTCCTTCTATACAAAAAGCAATACAAGCATTATTTGATGTTACTGTTGAAAAAATCGAATTTCAAACTACCCGAAAAGAATTTGAAGGCGATATCACAATGGTGATTTTTCCTTTGTTGAAAGTGATCAAAAGCAATCCTGCCGAACTAGGCAGTAAAATTGGAAATTATTTAGTTGAAAATGTTTCAGAAGTAGCTCGATTTAATGTGGTTTCGGGATTTTTGAACATCGTCATTGCCGATAGTTATTATTTGAATTTCTTCAATGAAATAAAAGACAATACAAAGTTTGGGTATGTAACACCAAATCCGGAGGACAAAGCAATTATGGTCGAATATTCTTCGCCAAATACAAATAAACCTTTGCATTTAGGTCACGTGCGTAACAACTTGTTGGGATATTCTGTAGCTGAAATTATCAAAGCATCAGGAAAAAAAGTATATAAAACACAGATTATTAACGACCGTGGAATCCATATTTGTAAATCGATGCTGGCTTGGCAGAAGTTTGGAAATGGTGAAACTCCCGAAAGTTCAAATTTGAAAGGTGATAAATTAGTAGGTAAATATTATGTCGAGTTTGATAAAGCTTATAAAGCTGAAATTTCTCAACTAATGGAAACTGGTAAAACCGAAGAGGAAGCCAAAAAACAATCTCCAATTATTATTGAAGCACAAGAGATGCTTAAAAAATGGGAGTCGGGAGATGAATCGGTAATTTCGCTTTGGAAAATGATGAACCAATGGGTTTACGATGGTTTTGCTATTACTTATAAAAATCTGGGCGTTAATTTTGATAAATACTATTACGAAAGCAATACTTATTTGCTAGGAAAAGACGTAGTTCAGGTAGGTCTGGACAAAGGAGTTTTTGAAAAAGATCCGGACGGTTCCGTTTGGATTGATCTTACCGATGAAGGTTTGGATCGTAAAATTGTTTTGCGTTCAGATGGAACTGCTGTATATATGACACAGGATATCGGAACCGCAATTCAGCGTGTAAAAGATATGCCGGATGTGGGCGGAATGGTTTACACAGTTGGTAATGAACAGGATTACCACTTTAAAGTATTATTCCTGATTTTGAAAAAACTAGGTTTTGACTGGGCTTCAAGCTTGTATCATTTATCATACGGAATGGTTGATTTGCCTTCAGGAAAAATGAAAAGCCGTGAAGGAACCGTTGTAGATGCCGATGATTTGATGCAGGATATGACGGACACAGCCAAACAAATTTCGGAAGATTTAGGAAAATTGGATAGTTATTCGGCGGAAGAAAAAGCAAAATTGTACCAAACCATTGGTCTGGGAGCGTTGAAATATTATATTTTAAAAGTAGATCCTAAAAAACGTATTTTGTTTAATCCGGAAGAATCTGTTGATTTTGCCGGAAATACAGGGCCGTTTATTCAGTATACTTACGCGAGAATCCAGTCGATAATCCGTAAAGCCGATTTTGATTTTTCGGCTAAAACCAATACCGAAGAATTACACGAAAAAGAAAAAGAGCTGGTAAAACAAATCGAGCTTTTTCCGGAAGTAATTCAAAATGCAGCACAGAATCACAGCCCGGCTCTGATTGCTAATTATACATATGATTTGGTAAAAGAGTATAATTCGTTTTATCAGTCGGTACATATATTAGGAGAGACGGATTTAACTAAAAAGGTATTCAGGGTGCAGCTTTCGCAAAAAGTTGCTGAGGTAATTAAAGCAGCGTTTACTTTATTAGGAATTGAAGTTCCGGAGCGAATGTAATTTTTTTGCCCAATAGATAAAATGCAAAGAGTCGATAATTGAAATTATCGACTCTTTTTTTTGTGTTTTTTTACACGTTTTAAAATTTATGTTTCTATATGTTAGATTATTGTTTTACTCAAAAATGTAAAGCAATTAAGACGAAAATAATGAATGTTTTTGAGTTGAATTTTCGTGTAAAAAATACAATTTAACATTTGTAAATCTCGTTTTTATGGTTATGTTTACAGTAAGAAAATGATTTATAAAAAAGATTTGTAAAGTCAGTAAATACAGGGTGTCACGTAGAGAATTCTGTTAAAAAAATAATCGAGTAAGCCGAAAATCGCAAGAGTAGGCAAAAAATTTAACCAAAAAACAAATGATTAAAAATTCCTTTTTACTACTAGTGCTTCTGGTAGCGTGCTGCACGGTAAATGCGCAAGATTTGATTTCGCCTTCTTATGGATTTTCCCACAGTAAAACAGCTTACATTACTTTGGCTGATGGAACTGAAATTAATGGTACTATTAAAGATATTGATAGAGACAAAGGTTTGATCGAGTACATCAAATTACAAGACGGAGCTGGAAAAAAACACAAACTAAAACCAGAAGATATTAAATTTATGTACTTACCTCCAAGTGGATTGGATAACTTAGGAAAGAAACTTAATTTTCTTGAGGATTTCAAAAAATGGAATGATACTAAGTTAAACCAGGATTTTTTAAATGATGGATATGCTTACTTTGAAACTGCAGATGTAAAAATCAAGAAGAAAAACAGCAAATTGTTAATGCAGTTGCTTAATCCTTCATTCAGTAAAGAGTTTAAAGTGTACTGTGATCCTTATGCAAAAGAAACTACTTCTTTAGGAGTTGGCGGAGTGAAATTTATTGGTGGAGATGCAAAATCTTACTACGTAGCTAAAAAAGATTCACCGGCATTTTTATTAAAGAAAAAAGATTATAAAAAAGAATTCGTGCCATTATGGGGAAGTTGTGAGAAAGTAATTGCTGCAAATCCTGAGCCTAAATGGACAGATTTAACAAAACACATTGTTTTGTATTCTGAATGTGCAGAAACTAACTAATATTTTTATAGGAAGCTAGTTTTTGATTCTGAAAGAAATAAAGAGCCGATAGTTGTAAAACTATCGGCTCTTTTTGTTTTAGCTCTTTTGTCGATTCTTATTTAGTTTCTCCCATATTTAGAAGTCAAAATGCTGGATTTTAGTCTTCTATAAAAATATAAAAAAAAAGCTAAGATTTATTTGTGTATCAATAAATAATATATTAATTTTCCTACTTTAAATAAAGGATTATAATGGAATCTTAATGCCTTTATTTACAGACTCTAAACACCACCTCAAGAGTTTTTTCGGTATATCCAAAGCAAATAATCCAGATACCTATTGTAAAAGATTAAAGATACTCACCTTTTATTAATTTTAATTTTATGCTGTTTTGAATTAGTAAGCTAATAGCTCTTAATTAAACATAGAAGGTAATAGACCGTTTGAATTCATTTTCAGACGGTTTTTTTATGCATAAAAAAGCCGATAGTTTCAATAACTATCGGCTTTTGTAACTAACACAACTATTTTTATTTTACGAACTTGTTGATGATCGCATCAGTTTCTGCTTTTGTAGCGGTTGGTTTTAAATCAAATAAAAGAGAATAAAGAGCTTTTCTGTCTACTTTAGCTTCTAAGTTTAAATCCTGGTGTCTGTCAAAAAGTGTTTGCCATTTGTCACGAACATTTTTCCAAAGAGCGTTGTTTTCCTTCCACCATTTTTGACCGGCGATACATTTAATGTCTGCTACTTTAGTATAAACATCCATCCCTTTTTCTTGTGCTAACAAAACATCTTTTCCGCTGTCATCACGAACTAATTTGTCATTGTCTTGCTCATGATTCCAACCTGTAGCAGTAATTTCGTGAATGTTTCTTCTTTTTAAAACATTATAATCGTTACGTTTTGTTTGCTCTCTTCTTGGTAGTGGCGCATCAGCAATGTTTGCCCAGTAGTTTTGTCCGTCTACATGTACCCAAGTTGAAGATCCTTCATAACGCGGACTATCGTCTACTTGATATACTTTTTGAGTCCATTGTCCTTTAACTGCTTTTTTGTCCAGTTTTTTATATTTCCATGAAGTTCCTTTGTCAAAACTGTATAAGTCAGTGTTTTCATACAACCAGTCTTGTCTCCAGTGTTTGATGATCATATCGTCACTTACTATTAATAAGTGTTGCATTACGATTTTGTTAGGAGTGTCTTCTAATAACTCAACCCATTCCAAAGCAGATTCGTGTTTCGTTTCTGATGGTTTATAAGTTGCTGAATCTTTAGCGTATTGAAAAGTTTCTGCGAAATTAAACTTCACTTCGTAGCAACCACACATAGATTTGATGGATTTGATGTCTTGTTGTTTTTTATCCTGACTGAAACCAAGGCTACAAGTCAAAGCCATAACAGCTGAAAAATAGAGGCTTTTTGAAATCATAACGTATTATTTTGTTTTTAAATTTTCGCAAATATATGTATTTTATTTAGAACAAATAAAAATAGTTTATATATTTGCGCCATTATTAAGAATGAATAAAAATAATGAAAATCAAATTTATCTTTTTTGCAGCTTTTCTTTTTTGTCAAATAACTTTTGCACAAAAGAAAGATACCACGGCTGTAAATAAACTTTCTGAAGTGGTGGTTACCGGGCAATTATCGCCGCAATCTATTAAAAAATCGGTGTTTAATGTTCGGGTTATTTCTCAGGAAACAATAAAGCAATTGGCAGCGAATAATCTTTCAGATGTTTTGAATCAGTATCTAAATATTACGATTAAAACGAGTGGAGAAGACGGACGTTCAACAGTGTCTATGTTTGGACTGGATTCGCAGTATTTTAAAATTTTAGTTGATAACATACCTTTAGTAAGTGATACAGGAATGGGAACAAATGTAGATTTGACTCAGGTGAATCTTGATGATGTTGATCATATCGAAATTATCGAAGGGTCAATGGGAGTAACTCATGGAGCAAATGCGGTAAGTGGAGTTTTAAACATTATTACTAAAAAAGGTGGAGGTTATAAGTGGCAAATTGGCGCAACAATTCAGGAAGAGACAGTAGGAAAAGAATATGCTCTTTTTGATAAAGGACGTCATATTCAAGCCCTTAAAATAGCTCATAATTTTAATGAAAACTGGTTCGTAAACGTTGGAGGTAATCGTAATGACTTTGCAGGATATTTTGATAATAGAAAAGGTGCGGATTATGATAAAAATGATGGTTTTAGAGGATATACTCAACTTCCAAAAGAGCAGCTTGTAGGTAATTCAATGTTAGGTTATCAAAAAAATAATTTCAGAATTTTTTACAAATTTGATTATTATGGAGAAAACGTTGATTACTACAATCCAACTTTAAACCCACAGGACAATTATCCTTTTCCTGAAACTTATTTTGCTAAAGACAGACGTTATATTACCAATCGTTACTATCATCATTTAAATTCTAACGGAAAACTTTTTTCTAAATTAAATTATAATATTTCTGTTTCTGAACAAAAACAAGAACGCGATGTAGAAAAATTCAATTATCAAATCGAAAACGGTAATGAATTTGATAAAAAAAGAGTTACCTATCAGTCAAAAGAAGTGTTTTATTCTACAGGAACTTTAAGCAATTTTTTTAATAGTAAAAAGGTTGATCTTCAGTTAGGTTACGAAATTACAAATGAAAATGGATTTTACGATTCAACAGCAGGAACTTTCAAAGATGATAATCAGCAGCTTAAAGATGTTAGAAAGCGAATAGAAAACTACGATATTTTCTCTGCTGCCGAGATTAATCTGACGGATAAATTCTCTATTCGTCCCGGAATTCGTTATTCTTTTCAGTCTTATTTTGACAATCAATATGCAAGTTCTTTAGGACTGAGATACCTTTTCAATAAAGGTTTAGAGGTAAGAGCTTCCGTTGGAAAAGCATATCGAACTCCTAATTTTGATGAGCTTTATACCTATTTTGTTGATTCTAATCATAATCTTCAGGGTAATCCTGATCTGGTTCCGGAGCAAAGTACTTCCTACGAATTAAGTTTCAAAAGATCTTGTATGTTTGATTCCGGAGCACAAATTGCTAACAATTTGGCTGTAACTTATATGGATGTGGACGACAGAATTGATTTGGTTTTGACTCAGATAATTCCAACTCAGAATTTTAGATATGTCAATATAAATAAATATAAAATGTGGAACATTTCAACTACAGAGCAATACACATACAAAAATTGGAATGTGCAAGTTGGAGCTGCATTAGTTGGTATTTCGCAAAGATTAGATCTTGCGGCTTTGAATGTGAGTTCTGATGATAAATTCTTGTATTCTCTACGTTTAAACTCCAATATCTCATACAAAATTCCTAAGTGGAATACTTTAATCGCTCTGTTTTACAAGTACAATGGAAAACAGCAGCAATTTATTGCAGGAACAGATACAGATGGAAGTGCAAAATTCTTCTTAAATAAGATTAATCCTTTCAGTTGGATGGATGCTTCTGTTCGTAAAACATTTTTTAAAAACCAATTTGAAGTAACTGTCGGAGCTCGAAATTTATTTGATATCACAAATGTACAAAACATTCAAAGTGGTGGAGGATCAACAGGAGGAGCTCATGGTTCAGGTAGTTCAGATTTACTATTAGGATATGGACGCTCTTACTTTATTAAACTTACGTATAATCTAAATTTTAATTAATATATCATGAAAAAAAACTTTATTTTAATATTTACTTTCGTATTGCTGGCTTTTACTGCTTGTAATAGCGACGATAATGGCGGTGAATCTGTAGCTGTCGCATTTGCAGAGTCTTCTTATAATTTAACAAGTGCTGCAACTCCTGTTCAGATTAAATTTTCTTCTCCGGCACCTTCCGCTGGAACAATTACAGTTTCGTATACGGTTACGGCTGCAGCTTATACTACAGACTTTACTACCGCTCCCGCAGCAGCTGCAAATAAAATAGTAGTATCTTTTGCTCAAAATGCGACGTCTGCTGAATTTATTTTTAATAAAATTAAAAATGCAGTAGGTGCAGAGGTTAAAAATGTAATTTTTACAATTGATGGTTCTTCTATTAATGTTAATATAGTAGGGAATAAAACCATTCAGTTGAATTTTAATGAAACGGCTTCGTTAGGAACTGCTTTGGCACCAGAAGTTGGTGGTCCAACACAGCCTAACCAGGTTTTTGTTGATTTGAGCAGTGGAAAATTGACAAATATTGTTAGAACATCTTGGGATCTGGGGTTTTATTCAGGATCAGATTTTAGAGTTGTATTAAACAGCACTGTAAAAATGTCGGCTAAGCAAACAACTAGTACAAATATTGATGAAGTTCAGGCTGAAGATCCAACGATGATTATTAATCAAGGTCAGGGAAGTTTAACTCAAATTGATGATCCTACCGGAGATATTACTAAAACAACTATTGCTGCAGTTTCTGCTACAGATGCAGATAATAAAGTATATTTAATCAATATGGGAAGTAATCCCGCTACAATTAAACCGGCTACTGGTTCTGAAGGGTCTGCCGGAGGAACTTCCAGAGGGTGGAAAAAAGTTAGAATCTTAAGAAGTGGAAATGATTACAAGGTTCAGTATGCAGATATTGCAGCTACTACTCACCAGGAAATTATCATTTCTAAGAATAGTGCTTACAACTTTACTTTTTTAAGTTTATTAGATAAGAAAGTTGTGAATGTTGAACCGCAAAAAAATCAATGGGATATTAGTTTTACAGTTTTTACTAATATTTTCCCTGGTGCTACACCTTCACCATATTCCTATCCTGATTTTGTTTTAAGTAACGTAAAAGGAGAAGCAAAATCTTACCAGGTACTTACAACTGCTTTTACATATGAGGCTTTTACATTGGCTAATGTTGATAGTAGTAAGTTTACTACTGATCAGAGAAACATTGGTTCTAACTGGAGAACTACAACTGGAGGAGTTGATGCAAATGGTAACCCAGTTTCTTTATTCGTAACAAGAACGGATCGCTTTTTTGTAATTAAAGATCCTGCAGGAAATGTATACAAATTGAAATTTACCGGTGCTGTAAATGAAGCTGGTGAAAGAGGATATCCTAAAATTCAATATGCATTGTTGAAATAATTAAACCCAATAAACCTCGAATAATTAGTTTGTTCGAGGTTTTTTTAATCTGTAATTGTGAATTCATGTTTTTCCAAAAGCAATTTACTTCTGTAAAATTCGTTCAGGGAGTAAAGAAGTGAAAACGGGTGAAATTATAGTTCAATAAATAGGCAAGGAGCAAATTATGCTCAGTATATTTTCAAAATTTAGTTAATCATTAACTTTGTTTTTTTTATTTTTTTTTGATCAAGAGGCTGGATTCGTTCAGCCTCTTTTTTTTGTATTATTTTAATGTTAAAAAGAACCTAGAAATTAATTGTTTAATTCTATCTTTGCCTGTACTTTTTTATAAGGAATTAGTAGGGATTTTGAAATGAAATTTTTAACGAATCCTTTCTTCAAATTTATTATTACGAGTGAATACAAAATCTTACTTCTTTCAGTCTTTTGCAATTGTGGCATTGGCATTCATTGCTTTCATTGGATTTAAGCAAATCTTGCCCGACAAAATTTTTTCGGATAGTAAAGTAAATTCTAAAAACGTACTTATCGATAGTCTGCTTTTGGAGTCAGTCGCAAATGATTCTCTGGAGCAGGATGGAGACAGTCTGACCGAAGAGGAGAAAAATGAAATGAGGGAGAAGATTGTTTTTGACGCTTCAGAAGGAATTGAGTTTCCATCGGAAACTTTCGATAACTATAAAGGATATCAATACCTGATTTCTTTTTACGAAAAATTATACCAGCTTGAAAAAAATCCGCAAGCCAAAGTCAGAATTGCCTACTACGGAGATTCCATGACTGATGGTGATTTAATTGTGCAGGATGTTCGTGCCAATTACCAGGAGCGTTTTGGTGGAAGCGGAGTTGGTTTTGTTTCTATTAATTCAGAATCTGCTGCGTCAAGAGGTTCAGTGAAGTCTTCGGCTTCCAAGAATTGGAAAATGCAATCGTATCTAAACGTAAAACATCCAACGTGTCCATTTGGAGTAAACGGGCATGTGTTCTTTGCAAATGATAAATCAAATACAACCTGGGTTCAATACGAAGCCGGTTTGAATAAATATGCAACGACTTTAGACAATCCAACATTGTATTATGGAAGGGGATCTAAAAAAGGAAATGTAAATTTCATAGTAGGAAGAGATACATTGCGCAAAAGCCTTGTTCCAAACAATCTGATTAATACACTGAAAGTAACTTCAGGAAGTATAAAAGCATTCAAGGCTAACTTTATTCATGCCGATTCGATTCCAATTTACGGATTTAATTTTGATAACGGAAGCGGAATTCACGTAGACAACTTCTCACAAAGAGGGAACTCAGGTTTGCCAATTTCTATGTTTAATGCCAATGTGATGCAGGGATTCAACAATAGTCTGAAATACGACCTGGTTATTTTGCACTACGGAACCAACGTTTTAAATTATGGAACCAAGAATTACAATTGGTACCAAAGAGGTATGACCAAAGCGGTGAATAAAATTAAAGAATCTTTTCCGGGAGTTTCTATTTTGATTATCTCGACCGCAGATAAATCGACCAAATACGATTTGGAGATGAAAACCGATTCGGCTGTTGTTCCATTAATGAGAGCGCAAAAAAGATACGCTCTTGAAACGGAATCTGGATTTGTGAATTTGTACACCTTAATGGGAGGTGACGGTTCTATGGTGAAATGGGTAGACGAATCTCCGGCAAAAGCCAATAAAGATTACACGCACTTTAACCAACGTGGAGCAAAAGCTATTGGTAAATTATTATACGATCAATTGAATAAAGGATACGAGCAATATAAAGTATTACGAGTAAATAGAGAAACTGATGCGACTAAGCGGAAAGCAGTCAGAAAAACTAATGCAGATTCCGTAGCTGTAAAAACAGATAGCGTAGATGAATAGACTAATTATTTTCTTTTGTTGTCTTTTTTTCTCAACAAACGATAAAACACCAAAAATAGATCCAATTCCAATTCCACAAAATATGATTCATAAAGTCGATACAGCAGCTGTTGATTCTTTTTCGGGAGACAGAATCTATAATGCAGAAGTTCTGGTGCCGTTTTTTTTGAAATTAAAGTCGAGCGAAACTCAAAATAGTCAAAAAATTAATATTGTTCACATAGGAGATTCTCATATTCAGAGTGATTTAATGACAAATGAGATTAGGAAAAACCTGCAACAAAAATTTGGTAATGCTGGTCGCGGACTTGTTTTTCCGCATCAGCTGGCCAAAACAAATGGTTCTTATAACGAGCGGTTCCGTTCGAACAGAGGATGGGAAAGTTATCGAAACATTCACCCTTTCAAAAATGTTCCGGTTGGATTAAGCGGAATTGCACTTTGGAGAGACAATGGCGGTTTTACCGTTGAACTGAATGTTAAAGATCCGGCTTATAATTTTAATACCATTAAGATCATTACGCCTCATAATCAGAACATGTTTGATTTGGCAACCTCTTCTCAAACCAAAACAATTCAGTCTACAGAGCGTAAAGTAATCACACATAAAATTAAAAAAGGAGAGGCTATTTCGACCATTGCCGATAAGTACAATGTTTCGGTGGCCGATATCAGAAGAGATAATCATCTAAAGTCTAACAATATTCGGGCGGGACGAACACTGAAAATCAGAACCAACGAAACCAAACCCAGAAATATTACGAGTTCCGAATTTGTTCCGCTAAATCTGGAGACCGATTCGTTTACTCATTATTACAATTCTGAAAAGACACTGAATCGTATTTTTTTGCTTCCAAATAAAGAGGCATCAAAGTATGAACTGAACGGGATAGTTTTAGAAAAAGATACCCCAGGTTTAATCTACAGTAGTATCGGGGTCAACGGAGCGAAGTTTTCTGATTATAATAAATACCCATTATTTTTTGAACAACTAAAAGCGCTGCATGCCGATCTTATGATTTTGTCGTTAGGAACAAACGAAAGTTACGATCACATGGAAGCTTCGGCTTATATAAAGGAACTGCGTGATTTTATAAAAAATGTAAAAGAACAAAATAGTAAGGTTTCTATCATTGTAATGACTCCGCCTCCGTCTTTACTTAAAGCGAGGAGGCCTAATGTTTATGTCCGCGATTATGCAAAAAGTATTATTGAAATTGCAAAGACAGATGGTTTTGCCGTTTGGGATTTATACGACGAACTTGGAGGGATGGATGGAATCCGGGGGTTAAAATCTGCAGGATTAATTGGGCCGGATTGGGTTCATTATTCTAAAAAAGGATACGAAAAACAAGGAAACTTGTTTACAGAAGCATTTTTAAAAGCATACGATAATTTTAAATTAAAGAATTAAGTTGATTACAATTGATAGCATAAATAATTGGTTTATTCAGAATTTTGGCGAAGTTACTTTAGAGCAGGCCAAAAGTTGGTTTATATACAATCCTGAAGAAAAATTACTCTTTAACACTGGTTTGTTCCTGGGACTATTTCTCGTCTTTTATTTTGTGTATGCTTTTTTACGCAAAACATTTTATTTGAGATTAACATACGTCATTCTCTTTTCGCTTTTCTTTTATTACAAGTCAAGCGGTATTTACTTTTTACTATTACTACTTTCGTCTGTTGTTGATTATGGTCTCAGTCAGATTATTTATAGAGAAGCAAAAGACAGTACAAAGAAAATTTACCTGGTGATCAGTGTAATCCTGAATCTGGGATTATTGGGGTATTTCAAATACATGAACTTCATGATTGTTACTTTCAATGATATGTTTCATGGGAATTACGAACTTCATGACATCTTTCTTCCGGTTGGAATCTCATTTTATACCTTCCAGTCGATGAGTTATATTATTGAGATTTATCGTGAAGAAATTAAGCCAACCAAAAACTACATCGAATACTTGTTTTTCGTTTCGTTTTTCCCGCAGCTGGTAGCTGGGCCAATTGTTAGAGCAAAAGACTTCCTGCCGCAGATTTATCAAAAATTAAACCTGACCAAGGAAGATGTAAACAACGCTTTGTTCCTGATTATTGGCGGATTGATTAAGAAAACCGTAATTTCAAATTACATCTCCATAAACTTCGTCGATCGTGTTTTTGATACACCGATGAATTATACCTCGTTCGAAAATTTAATGGCTTCTTATGGATACGCCATTCAGATTTATTGCGACTTTTCAGGATATTCAGACATGGCAATCGGAATCGCTTTGCTGTTAGGATTTAAATTGCCGGCCAACTTTAGAACACCTTATAAGTCAACTTCTATTACAGATTTCTGGAGAAGATGGCACATTTCATTATCGACCTGGCTGAAAGACTTCTTATACATTTCTATTGGAGGAAACCGTGAAGGAACATTTGCGGGGTTTTTGTTCCCGAGTTTATTCTTCTTTGGATTGCTCCTTTGGGGGATTTCAAACATAAACGAGAGTTTTATTCCGTTAGGAATAGCGATTGGTGCAATAGTCCTTTTTTGTCTGACATTTTTACTTTCGAAGAAGAAAAACCAAACTCTGGTTACCAATTTTAATTTGTTTACCACCATGCTTTTAGGTGGATTGTGGCATGGAGCCGGTGCGCAATTTATCGTTTGGGGAGCATTACATGGTTTGGCCTTAGCGGTTCATAAAATTTTCATGGAATTTTTTCCGTCCAAAAAAGATGGTAAAGGTTCCGGGTTTTTATGGAAATTCTTTTCAATAATCGTTACGTTCCATTTTGTTGTATTTTGTTGGATATTTTTCCGTGCCAGAGATTTTGAAACAGCCTTGCAGGTAATCAATAATATTGGTCAGTTAACATTCGAGCCGGAGAATTGGCAGGCAATCGTGTTAGGATATAAAAATGTATTTTTATTAATGCTTTTCGGATACGTGTGGCACTTCTTACCGGAAGTGATTACTTCTAAAATGAAATTGGTCTTTGATAAAACACCACTGATTGGAAAAGCAATCATACTAGGATTTGTATATTGGATTGTTTACGCAACAGCAGTTGCAGGTTCACAGCCGTTTATTTATTTCCAATTTTAAAGAAGGATTAATTAATCTCGCAAATACGCAAAGTCGCAAAGTTTTTTTCTTACTTATAGATTTAAACTTTGCGACTTTGCGTCTTTGCGAGCAAAAAAACTTCGCGCACTTTACGGTAAAATCAAAACGCTCTTTGTCCTTAAATAAAAATTGCCTGAAATGTCTAATTAGATTATCTTTGCACTTCAAATAAAGAAAAAAGTATGTTTGATAATTTAAGTGATAAGTTAGATAAAGCCTTCCATATATTAAAAGGACACGGTAAAATTACAGAAGTAAACGTTGCCGATACTTTAAAAGAAGTTCGTCGTGCCTTACTTGACGCCGATGTTAACTTTAAAATTGCTAAAGATTTTACAACCAAAGTAAAAGAAAAAGCAATTGGTCAGGATGTTTTAACCACGCTTCAGCCAGGACAATTGTTGGTTAAGTTGGTTAAAGATGAACTTACCGAATTAATGGGTGGTGATGTTGCCGGTGTTAATCTTTCCGGGAATCCTTCAGTTATTTTAATGTCAGGACTTCAGGGTTCGGGAAAAACTACCTTCTCAGGAAAACTGGCCAATTTCTTAAAGACAAAGAAAAATAAAAATCCACTTTTAGTAGCGTGTGATATCTACCGTCCGGCGGCGATAAATCAGTTACATGTTGTGGGGGATCAAATAGGTGTTGAGGTTTACTCAGAGCCGGAGAATAAAAATCCTGTTGAAATTGCTCAAAACGCAATTAAACATGCAAAAGTAAACGGTTTTAATGTCGTGATCGTCGATACGGCAGGTCGTTTGGCAGTAGATCAGGAAATGATGGATGAGATTGCTCGTGTTCATAAAGCAATTCAGCCACAGGAAACCTTGTTTGTTGTGGACGCCATGACAGGACAAGATGCTGTAAATACAGCTAAAGCCTTCAATGATATTCTGAATTTTGATGGAGTTATTTTAACAAAATTAGACGGTGATACACGTGGTGGAGCTGCAATTTCGATTAAATCGGTTGTGAACAAGCCAATCAAATTTGTAGGTACAGGTGAGAAGATGGAAGCAATTGATGTTTTCTATCCGGATCGTATGGCCGAGCGTATCTTAGGTATGGGTGACGTTGTGTCGCTTGTAGAAAGAGCGCAGGAACAATTTGATGAAGAAGAAGCCAGAAAACTTCAAAAGAAAATCGCTAAGAACGAATTTGGTTTTGATGATTTCCTTACGCAAATTCAGCAAGTGAAGAAAATGGGTAATATGAAAGATCTGGTTGGAATGATACCGGGGGCTTCAAAAGCCATGAAAGATGTAGAGATAGAAGATGATGCGTTTAAACATATTGAGGCAATCATCCACTCGATGACCCCGATAGAAAGAAGCAAACCTTCGATTATCGACGTAAAAAGAAAAGCCAGAATCGCTAAAGGTTCCGGAACCAAAGTCGAGCAGGTGAATCAGTTAATGAAGCAGTTCGACCAAATGAGTAAGATGATGAAGATGATGCAGGGTCCGGGCGGAAAAAATCTGATGAAGATGATGGGCGGAATGAAAGGAATGCCGGGAGGAATGCCGAGATAAAATAAAAAAGTTTCAAGTTTAAAGTTTCAGGTTATGAAACTAAAACTTGAAACTTTTTTGATTAATATAAATAGGTGTTTCGCTTTTAATGCGAAACTTGAAACTTTAAATCTGAAACTAAAATAAACAATGCAACTACTAGACGGTAAAAAAACAGCTGAAGACATTAAAAACGAAATTGCAGCCGAAGTTCAATCGATAAAAGATGCTGGAGGGAAAGTGCCTCACTTGGCAGCAGTAATCGTTGGAACTGATGGAGCAAGTTTAACTTACGTAGGAAGTAAAGTGAGATCTTGCCAGCAAATAGGCTTTGATTCGACTTTGGTGAGTTTACCCGAAACAATTACTGAAACAGAACTACTGGAAAAAATTAAAGAACTGAATGAAGATGATAACCTGGATGGTTTTATTGTTCAGTTACCTTTGCCAAAACACATCAGCGAGCAAAAGATTCTGATGGCTATCGATCCGGATAAAGATGTGGATGGTTTTCATCCTGCTAACTTTGGAAAAATGGCTTTAGAGATGGATAGCTTCATTCCTGCAACACCATTCGGAATTATGCAATTGTTGGAGCGTTACAACATTGAAACTGCAGGAAAACACACTGTTGTTATTGGTAGAAGTCATATCGTTGGCCGACCAATGAGTCTTTTAATGAGCCGCAAAGGAAATCCGGGAGATTCGACGGTTACGCTAACACACAGCAGAACTCAAAACATCGAAGAATACACCAGAAGTGCCGATATTATTATCACTGCATTAGGAGTTCCGAATTACTTAAAAGCCGACATGGTAAAAGATGGAGTAGTGGTAATTGACGTTGGTATTACAAGAGTTGAGGATGCTTCAAATCCAAAAGGTTATGTTATTACCGGTGATGTTGATTTTGACGGTGTAAGTAAAAAATCGTCATTTATCACACCTGTTCCAGGTGGAGTAGGACCAATGACAATTGCAATGCTACTTAAAAATACACTTTTAGCAAGAAAGATGCGAAGCGCTAAAAATTAATAGTGTAGAAATAAATTTTATATAATAGCCTGTTCGTGAGAACAGGCTATTTTTTTTGGATGGAGTGAAGTTATTGTTGGAATCTCGAGGTGTAGTCCCTACGGGACAAGGCGGGTCAGGCTAGTTTTTGTGTTACCTCTATTTGATCCCTTTGGGATAAGCTCTTTTCTGAGTATAATGCTAATGAAAAAAATGCTGTATTGGTTGTTGTGTTATCATTATTTATTCTCTACAATATTAAACTCCGCTAGGAGTCAGGTATCGGGAGAAAAAAAGTTATGTTTAATGTTGTATTGTTATTATTTATTCTCTAGGATATTAAACTCCTCCAGGAGTCAGACACCGACAGAAAAAAAGGTATGTTATCTGTTGACGCTCTCATTATTTATTCTCTACAATATTAAACTCCGGTAGGAGTCAGGTATCGGGAGAAAAAAAGTTATGTTTAATGTTGTATTGTTATTATTTATTCTCTAGGATATTAAACTCCGCCAGGAGTTAGATACCGGCAGAAAAAAGGTATGTTGTCTGTTGTCGCTCTCGTTATTTATTCTCCACAATATTAAACTCCGGTAGGAGTCAGATATCGGGAGAAAAAAAGTTATGTTTAATGTTGTATTGTTATTATTTATTCTCTAGGATATTAAACTCCGCCAGGAGTTAGACACCGGCAGAAAAAAGGTATGTTGTCTGTTGTCGCTCTCGTTATTTATTCTCCACAATATTAAACTCCGGTAGGAGTCAGGCATCGGGAGAAAAAAAAGTTATGTTTAATGTTGTATTGTTATTATTTATTCTCTAGGATATTAAACTCCGCTAGGAGTCAGATATCGGTAGAAAAAAAAATAAAATTCATACTACACATGTTTTATAAAGTTGCAATTTTGATCAAAAAAGTAAAAAAAAGATCATTTTAGAATGGTCAATTCAAAATAAAATATAACTTTGTATCTCAAAGTACTTTATTTATGAATCAGAAGCACCAAGAAGATTTAGCACATATTCGTTCCATGATGGAGCGTTCTTCAAGATTTATATCGTTAAGCGGACTCTCGGGGGTATTTGCAGGACTTTCTGCTTTGATTGGTGGATTGTATGTTTATCAATTATTTAAAGCAAAAGGGCTCGAGTATTTTGGTGCAGAGTATGAACAAAATTATTCTGTTGATTTAGTATCGGAACTAGTTTTTACAGGCTTGATCATTTTGATTTTTGCTTTTAGTTTCGGTCTGTTTTTTACAGTTAGAAAAAGCAGAAAGTATAATTTGCCTATTTGGACTTCGGCTACTAAACACATGCTTTTTAATCTGATAGTTCCTTTATTAGCGGGAGGCATATTTTGTCTTGCGTTAATTTATCATCAGGTTTATGGCTTAATTGCACCGGCTACTTTAATTTTTTACGGACTGGCTTTGATAAATGCTGAAAAATATACTTTTTCGGATATTAAATATCTGGGTTTCTGTGAGTTGTTTTTAGGATTTGTTTCTCTATTTTTTATTGGATATGGTTTGCTTTTTTGGATCATTGGATTTGGTATATTGCATATCTTGTACGGATTAATAATGTTCAAAAAGTATAAATAATCCATTTCATGGGAATTATTGATAAACTAAATAAAGATTTTGAAAGCCGTGTCAGATTGGGGATAATGTCCATACTGATGGTGAACGAGTGGGTGGATTTTACGGAGATGAAAAGCCTCCTGAACATCACCGATGGAAATTTGGCGAGTCATTCCTCAGCGCTTGAGAAAGCAGAATATATTGAAGTAAAAAAAGAATTTGTGGGCAAAAAGCCTAAAACGTCTTATCAGGTAACTCCCAGAGGACGTGCGGCTTTCAAAGAGCATCTTTCTTATCTTGAAAAATTGATGAAATCGTAATAACGCTATTTTTTTATCCAAATACTTTGAAATGCAAAGTACTTTTTAAATTAAAAATAATAAAATCGCCTTTAAAAAAACTAAAACAAAACCAATAAAGAACGGGCGATAACCTATTGGAATACTATTAACTTAATGCAACACTCATGAAAAAACATCAAATTATCCCAGCCTGCAGTTTAATTTTTATACTGCTTTTTTACAATGAAGCAATGGGCGTCAACCTCGCTATTTTTGGATTATTATTTATCGGACTGATCTGTTATTTTTTTCAGGACAGGTTTACCGAAAGATCACATTTGATTCTGGTAGTAACGTCGGTCTTATCTTGTCTGGCTTTTGCCTGGTACGGAGATTTTCCGTCATTTTTGGCACTTTCAATGTCCATTTTGTTTTTGCATTTCAGAACACAGGATCCGGAACTTAAAATAATTCAGATATTTCCGCTTGTGTTTTTAAACGCATTTGCCACTTTAGGCCGTGTTTTTATGTTCAGTCAATGGCTTCCGGAACAAAAAATCCACAACAATTTCGCAAAGAAACTTGTGGCTTATGTTGTTATTCCCTTAATTTTCCTTGCCGTATTCTTTACTGCTTATTCTTTTGGGAGCGAGCATTTTTCCTCCCTGCTGACGGATTATACTTTAGATCTTAATCTTTTTGAAGTCATCGTGTTAGGAGTTTTAGGATTTTATATTTCATTTAGTTTTTGGAATTATTGGGTTCCCGAAGTATGTTATGAAAAGAATGAACTTTTAGATAATGAATTTAACAACATCAGCGAAATAAAAAATCAGCAGACATTTTCGTTTCTGGATTTAGACTTCGAAAGAAAAAGCGGTGAGATTACATTAGTCCTGCTAAATTTCATGCTACTGGTTTTTATCATTACCTACAATTACGAACAATTTTTTGAAACCGTTGAAGCTTCTAAGCTCAGCTCAGCGACTCATGAAAGAGTAAATGCCGTAATCTTTTCGACTATCATGGCTGTCGGAGTGATACTGTTCTACTTTAAAGGAGGGTTTAATTTTGATAAAAAAGCGGCTCCTCTTAAAAAGCTGGCTAAAATATGGATTGCTTTAAACGGTGTTTTAATTGTCAGCACTATTATTAAAAATTCAGAGTATGTTTCATTCTTCGGGTTGACTTATAAAAGATTGGGAGTTTATGCTTTTCTGATTTTAGCGGTAATGGGTTTGATCTTTACATTTTTAAAAATCAGCCGACAAAAAACAAATGCCTATCTCTTCAATCAAATGGTCTGGTGCTTTTATGGAACCATACTGTTGTGCAGTTTTGTGAATTGGGGAAATCTAATTACAAACTATAATATCTCGGTAAATAAAGGAATTGAGCCAAGGTTTTTAAGAAGTTTGCATTTTAATGATGAAAGCCGCAATGCTTACTTTTCAACCCTAAATATTGGTGGTGAAGGACAAGGTTATCTGGAAGAGAATCGTGTAGAAGACCACAAGAATGATCCTTTTCTGTCGAAAGCACTCTATTATGAGTTTGTGAATACTAAATAGTTTCTAAAACCGTCTTAATTATGGTATTAAGACGGTTTTTTAATGTACAATTGTTTTTGGTTATAAAAATAAAGGATACTTTTGCAGCACTTAAAAAAAACTTCTCCAATGGACGATTATGATTCGTTAGTATTTAATTAAAGTAGCTTTTGAAATTTTTCAAATTGCTACAATAACCCCCTGCAATTTTGAAATGAAAGCCTTTTACAAAAACAACAACGGATTAATCGAGACTAAAGAATGGACTCCAAACTGCTGGATCAGTATTGAATCTCCGTCAGAAACTGAAAAAAAGTATTTACTGGACGAACTTCAAATTCCCGAAGCCTTTTATAATGACATCGAAGATATTGACGAAAGACCTCGTTTGGAGTCTGAAAACGGCTGGAATTTGTTTATCATGCGCGTACCCATAAAAAGCAACGACGTGAAACTTCCTTTTCAGACTGTTCCTATGGGGCTGATTTTTAAAGAAGATATTTGTGTGACCATCAGTTTTTATGAGACACAAATTATCTCCGATTTTGTTCAATACAGCAAAAGAAAAAACATACTGATAAAAGACAACTTCGATTTAGTTTTAAGACTGTTATTGTCGTCAAGTGTCTGGTATTTGAAGTACCTCAAGCAAATCAATCAAAAGATAAAACTAGCGGAGGATAATCTGGAGAAATCAATTAAAAATGAAGAATTACAGGCACTTTTACAAATCGAAAAGTGTTTGGTGTTTTTTATTACCTCCTTAAAAGGAAATGATGTTTTGTTTCATCGAATTAAAAATCTAAAAGCACACCGGGAGCATTTTGATCCTGATTTGCTGGAAGACGTAGATATCGAGTTAAGTCAGGCACAGGATACCGCCAATATTTACAGTAATATTTTGACGGGAATGATGGATGCTTATGCTTCGGTAATTTCGAATAACATGAATAATATTATGAAGCAAATGACTTCGATTTCGATTATTCTGATGATTCCTACTCTGATCGCCAGTTTGTATGGAATGAACGTGCCAAATGGCATGGAAGAAAGCAAATTCGGTTTTTGGATTCTGCTTTTTGTATCGGTTATTTTGTCTTCCTGTGGGGCATTTCTATTTAAAAGAAGAAGATGGTTTTGATATTGTGTTGGCTGTAAAAATACCTGGCAGCATCGTTTTTTAATATATAAAAAATACAAAAAAGAAAAATCCCATTGGTTATATAAATCAATGGGATTTTTTTTATCTGTTTAGTAATCTCCTTTTTTCTTAAATCGGGGATCGTGTTTAGAGATGAATTCTGTTCTTCGTCTCGGAGCTTCTTCCTTTGGTAAACTTGCTTCCTCTGTTTTACTCGATGGTTCAATTAAGCGGTTTAGTTCTTTAATTTCGTCATCAGTCAAATCGCGGTAACGTCCCACCGGAATATCCAATGAAATATTGATAATTCGGATACGTTTTAAAGCCGTTACATCATATCCCAAATATTCACACATCCTACGAATCTGACGATTCAGACCTTGTGTCAGAATAATTTTGAAAGTGTATTTGCTGATTTGTTCTACTTTACATTTTCGGGTAACTGTGTCTAAAATCGGAACACCATTTCCCATTCGCTGAATAAAACGGTCTGTAATAGGTTTGTTAACCGTTACCGTATATTCTTTTTCGTGGTTGTTTCTGGCGCGCAGAATTTTGTTGACAATATCACCGTCATTCGTCATAAAAATCAATCCTTCACTCGCTTTGTCCAGACGTCCAATTGGGAAAATACGTTTCGGGTAATTAATATAGTCTACAATATTATTTCGAACCTCGAGATTGGTGGTACATTCAATTCCAACAGGTTTGTTGAACGCCAAATACACCATTTTTTCGTGTTTTTCTACAATAAGCTTTCCGTCAATACGTACTTCGTCATCCGGCGAAACTTTTGTTCCCATTTCCGGTACGGCACCATTTATTGTTACGCGTCCTTCTTCAATAAGTTTATCGGCTTCACGACGAGAGCAATACCCAGTTTCTCCTATAAATTTATTCAGACGTTTTAAATTCTCTTCCATACTGCAAAAGTAGTCAAAATTTAGACTTCTTAGAATTTTAGATTCCAGACTTTAGATTGTTGGATTGTGAATTTTACACAATCTTGTTTTTTTGAGGCACGAAATCTTCACAAACGTTTTATAGAATACGGATGATATGGATTCGCTCCGCAAAGACGCGGATTAAACGGATTCTTTCATAAATTTAGTATTCTAAAAATTGTCAAGCATGCGTTACTTTATCTGTAAGATAATGTCTTAAAAAAAACTTTGTACCTCTGAGCCCTTGTCACTTTGAACCTCTATTCATGATATGACGAACTATCCGAAGGAGTTTCTTTGCGGTCAAACATTCCGTAATCGCGAACTACTGAGGCAATTCTTAAGTGATAATCTTTAAAAACTTCATTTCGTCCCTTTGCTTGCGCATGACGATGCATCTCAAGATTTCTCCATTGCTGAATGCTTTCTTCATCTCTCCAGAAAGACAGCGACAAAACTTTGTCAGGATCGCTAAAACTCTGAAAACGTTCTATCGAAATAAAGCCATCGATATGGTCTAATTCTGGTCGCAAGCTTGCAGCGATGTTCAGATATTCTTCTTTTTTTCCTTCGTTAGGGATTACTTCAAAAATTACAGCTATCATATTTTGTTTTTTATTTTATCGAAATCCAGATATGTTTTGGTAATCTGGCATTAATCAGGGGTTCGTATTTTATATTATTTTCTAAAAGTGTGATTGTTTTATATTCATGAAATAGAAACCATAAAACTTCAGTCGCCAAATTAATTGAAAAATGTTTTGCAAGACACATATGTCCACCAATTCCAAAAGTTAGATTTTCGTTATTATTGCTTCTCTCAAAATCAAAAATAAGAGGATTTTTAAACTTTTCAGAATCACGATTTGCCGAAGCAAGTACGATTAATATCGGGTCATTTTTTTTAATTAGGCTTTCGCCGATAGTAATATCTCCATTTGCAATTCGTCTTGTATTATGAATGGGCGGATCAAATCGTAACGTTTCTATAACTGATTTTTGTATTTCGCCTTTATCTGAAAAACTTTTGTTAGCAAGAATTTGTAATAATGAATTACTCAAAATTCCTCGTCCGGCGTCATAACTCTGAATAAAAAATCCGATCAAATTACTAATCGCTATTTTTTTTATTTCGTCAAGCGAAAGAGTTTCTGATTCTAATAATTTATTGAATAAAGATTCATAGAAATCGAATGATAAATGTTTTTCGGCGATAGAAAATATGGTTTCAGAAATTTCATTGATCCATTTTACTTGTTCTTTACTTTTAGCCGGAAGCATTAGTTTGACTAAGGCTTCGATATTATCTAATATAAAAGCAGAATCATTTTCCTTAAAACCAAAACTTTTCAAAATAACCAAAAGCGGTAATTTTTTACAAACCGAATTTACCCAATCAATTTTGTTCTCGATTACATCATCTTTTATCAATTGAGAAAGTAATGCAGTGATGTGGACAGATTTTAGGTTTGAAAATAGTAAAGTGGCAATTTCGCGATTTATAGTATGTTCAGTTCCATTTGATAATCTTGTTAAGTTAGTCAGAATGTCTAATGCGTGTTTATTTAATTTTTGTTCGTTGCTTAAATTGATAACCAGAATTAAAGCTTTCGGATTTTTTAGAATTTCAATACAATGTCTGTAGGAGTAAATTGCCCAGATTTTATTGTCTTTGTCCCAATGTATGGGGTTTTGAGCCAACATCAATTTATAGATTGAATAAGGATCTTGCACATCGGACTGAAGGAATAAAGTAGCGGTCATGTAGATTGTTTTTAGCAAAGTTATTTAACTTTACAAAAGAATACTTCATTCTATATTTAACTATGAAAATCTAAAATGGAAGATCAATTTATAAAAGCGGCAGGATTAATTGGTGATGCTACGCGCGCAGCTATTATGTGGACATTGCTAGACGGAAGGGCTTTTACTGCTACAGAACTTTCAGTTGCTGTAAATACATCACCGCAAAATATGAGTATGCATTTGGGCAAACTTCTTGAAGCAAATTTATTGGCTGTCGAAAAACAAGGTCGACATAAATACTACAGGTTTTCTAGTAAAGAAGTTGCCTATGTCGTTGAAGCAATGGCAAACCTAATTCCGAAGCCGGAGATTTCATCAAAAAAGAAAACTGAAAATTATCCTCCAATAAAATATTGCCGAACTTGTTATGATCACTTGGCGGGTAAAATAGGAGTGGCTTTAGCCAATAGTTTAGTCGCACAAAAAATAATAATCGAAAATAATAACACTTTCGAAATTAGTCCTGAAGGAGAAAAATGGTTTTCAGATTTCGGAATTAATTTAGAAGAAGCCCAAAAGCAAAAACGAATATTTTTAAAACCGTGTCTCGACTGGAGCGAAAGACGAAATCATATCGCAGGATCAGTAGGTACCTTGTTGCTGAATAAAATGCTGGAGCAAGACTGGATCAGAAGAACGAAAGATTCAAGAGCAGTTATAATAACAGGAAAAGGTGAAAAAGAATTGTTGAAGAATTTTAAAATTGTTGTTTAAATGCAATCTTGTCATCTCAACCGAGGGAAGAGATCACACATGAAGCTCGACATAGATCGGGTTTTCGTTGCGGAAGTACTAACGAAGATTTCCCCTTCGTGGAAATGACAATACAATGGTTATTATCGTAATCAAAAGCAATAAAAATACTTAGTGTCTTAGCGGCTCAGAACCTTCAGTAAACAAAAAGGCAATCACTTTCTCGTACAACTCGTCGTCATGCATTCCGTGGCCGAGGCCTTTCGTTTCAATAAACTGACTGTTTTTCCAATTGCTGGCGATTTTTTTTCCTTCTTCAAAAGCAACGATCTTATCTGAAGTATCGTGTGCGATTAAACCCGAAACATTAAATTGGGAGGCAAAGCGTTGTCCTGAAAAATCTTCGAGTTTAAAATTGAAGCGATTCATGAATTTACCTTCTAAAAGTGTAAACATTTTGGTGTTTAAACTCAACATTGAGATATAATTGTCGATCAGTGTTTTCAGGTCGGATGGAGCGCCAAGAATAACCATTTTGTTGATACTGGTGTTGGGAAACAAGTATTGATGGTAAACACAGGCAGCACCTCCGATAGAATGACCGATAATAATGGTGGGCTGGTATTTTTCTACCGCCTTATTGATAAATTCGGCATAGAGCGGAACGTTAAATTCTTTACCGCTGCTTTGTCCGTGTGCAGGAGCATCAATCGCAATAATGGTGCTTCCTGATTTTTGAAGATGTGGCAGCGTTTTTTTCCAGCGAGAAGCATTACTTTCCCAGCCGTGAACAAGCAATATTTTAGTTTCGTTACCTTTCCAGATGTAGGTTTGAAAATGATGTTCGTTATGATGAAACGTTTCTGTTTCGGTATTTCTTAATACTTTGGGCAGGCTGTCCTTCTGAAGTCTCCCAATTCTGGGCTGACTGAAAAGTGCATAAGAAAGCTCAACGGCTTTTTGTGGGCGAACGTAACTTAAAAAGTTAATGTAAGATCCGACCGATTTTAATGTGATGAAACGTATTCCTTTTTTAATTCCCAAAACGTAATTTTTTTCTAAAGGTAAAAAATATGATTTTAAATTGGGTGAAAAATGTTTTGCCACAGATTAAAGCGATTTATAACGGATTTTATTTCACTCTTTAGTGGTTTTCCATCTGTGTTAATCTTTTTAATCTGTGGCAAAAATAAATGAAAAAAAAAGTCCCGATTGGATCGGGACTTGTATTTAGAATTTAGAGAACAATTGTTCCATTTTTTCTTTTTCTTCTTCAGCTAATGCGCTGTCAACTAAAATTCTTCCAGAGTGCTCATCCGTAATGATTTTCTTTCTTGAAGCAATTTCTACCTGAGTTTGTGGTGGAATTGTAAAGAATGATCCTGCTGAAGCTCCTCTTTCGATAGATACAACTGCCAAACCGTTACGAACACTACTTCTGATTCTTACATAAGCAGCTAATAATCTTTCTTCAATTTGACCTGAATACTCAGCAGATTTCTCTGTTAAGAAGATTTCTTCTTTTTGAGTTTCAGACATAATTGCATCCAGTTCTGATTTTTTATGTTTTAAATGAGAACTTTTTGCGTCAAGTTTTTCTTTTAAATTAGAAATAACTTCTTTTTTATGTTCGATAGAAGCCTTCATTTCTTTGATTTGCTTTTCAGCCAATTGAATTTCTAATTCCTGAAATTCAACCTCTTTAGTCAAAGAATTAAATTCTCTGTTATTACGAACTGATTCTTGTTGTTTTGTGTATTTTTTGATAACCTCTTTGTGCTCGTCAATAGCGTTTTTCTTTGCTTTGATAAGATCCTCAATCACTTCAAGTTCACTTTTCAGTTTCTCTGAACGCGTGCTTAAACCTGCAACTTCATCCTCTAAATCCTCTACTTCTAAAGGAAGTTCTCCTCTTACGTTTCTGATTTCGTCAATTCGGGAGTCAATAAGCTGTAAATCGTATATTGCTCTTAACTTGTCCTCAACACTTAATTCTTTCGTATTCGCCATATTCTATAAGTACTTAACTGGATTTGTATTTTCTTCTGATAAAATGATTGCAAAATTAAGGATTTTTTTTCGAAGATAATCAACAATATAGTTTTTTGTATACCGTTCACTCTCAAAATGACCAATATCGGCTAAAAGAAGTCGGTTTTCTGCTTCATAAAACTGATGGTATTTTAAATCGGCAGTCAAAAAAGCATCGGCTCCACTCTGAATGGCATTTTTTATGGCAAAGCTTCCGGAACCCCCAAGAACAGCTACTTTTTTGATTTTTTTGCCCAGAAAGGCCGAGTGGCGTATTCCGTCGGCAATCATTTTGTCTTTTACAAAAAGCAAAAAGTCTTTTTCGTCCATTTCACTCTCAAATTCGCCAATCATTCCGAGGCCAATATTCTGATGCGCGTTTTGGATGTTATAAATTTCATAGGCAACCTCTTCGTAGATATGACTGGAAAAAAGTGCTTTCAGAATTTTTGACTGCAAATGTTTTTCAAAAACAACTTCAATTTTTATTTCGGCTCCTGTGTGTAATTTTCCTTTTTCTCCAATGACCGGATTGCTGTTTTCATTTCCCTGAAAAGTAAAAAAACCTTCTGTGTTAAAACTGCAATTGTCATAATTTCCAATCGTTCCGGCACCTGCCTCAAACATTGCATTTCTAACTTTTTCGGAATTTTCGGGAGTGGTATAGGTGACTAATTTTTGAATGAAATTTTGTTTCGGAATCAGAACCTTTGTGTTGATTAGGCCCAATGCATCACAAAATATTTTATTAACCCCTTGAGAATGGTTGTCTAACGCCGTATGGACGGCATAAATCGCGATGTCGTTTTTGATTGCTTTTAAAATGGCACGTTCTACATAATTTTTACCTGTGATTTTTTTAATTCCGGAGAATAAAATAGGGTGAAAACAAACCACCAGATTACAATTTTTGGCAATTGCTTCCTCAATAACAGATTCTAATGCATCGTGGCAAACTAAAACTCCTGTACTTTCAGTTTCGGTATTGCCAACTAGGAGTCCTACATTGTCAAAATCTTCGGCATAAGCCAAAGGAGCCATTTCTTCCAGGACTACTATTATATCTTTGATTTTCATTTTTGCTTTTTGTTTGAAGTTTCGGGTTTTATTTGTTTCAAGTCTCCTGTTGAGGGGAAAACTTGAAACGTCGAACCTGAAACAGATTCATAAAACAAATTAACGAAAAATATTATACTTTCGTAAAATGAATGTACTTAGAAAAATACTTTTCCCGTTCGCGATTTTGTACGGATTGATTACTAGTGTAAGAAATTTTCTTTTTGATAAAGGAATTTTAAAATCTACTTCATTTGATATTCCGGTTATTGCAGTTGGAAATCTTAGTGTTGGGGGAACAGGTAAAACACCCCAAATAGAATATCTTATCCGATTATTATCGGATCGTTATAAAGTGGCTACTTTAAGCCGTGGTTACAAACGAAAATCAGAAGGTTATGTATTGGCCAGTGAAACTTCTAACGCTGAAATTTTGGGAGATGAACCCTTTCAGTTTTATCAGAAATTCCCAAATATTCAGGTAGCTGTTGATGCCAATAGAAGAAACGGAATCACGCAATTGCTTTCGCAAACTGAAAAACCGCAGGTGATTTTGTTAGATGACGCTTACCAACACCGAAAAGTAAAAGCCGGGTTTTATATTTTATTAAGTTCTTTTGATGATTTGTATGCTGATGATTTTATGCTGCCAACTGGAAATCTTCGCGAGAGTAGAAGTGGGGCCAAAAGAGCTGATATTGTGGTGATCACAAAATGTCCAAAAGAGTTATCGGAGCAAAAACAGGAGGAAATCAGATTGAAGTTAAAGCTCAAATGTTCCCAACAGCTTTATTTTACTTTTATTGATTATGATGATTTTATTTATGGTATAGATGAGAAAATGGCTGTAAGTAATGTTAAATCAGAATCCAAATTACTTTTAGCCGGAATTGCAAAACCAAGTCCGTTTTTCGATTATTTAAAAAATGAAAAAGATGAATGTCTGACTTTTCCGGATCATCATCATTTCTCGGATGCTGATTTAGAAACAATTCAGAATAAGGCACAGAATAAAAGGGTTATTACGACCGAGAAAGATTATGTACGTCTAAAAGATTCAAAATTGATTTCGGGTTTGTATTACCTTCCTATCAAAAGTACATTTATCAAGCACCAGCAAAATTTTGACACCACCGTTCTTGAGTATGTAAAAACAAATTTACCGTCTTAAGAAAGTATTGACGTTAGAAAAATCGGGATATAATGCTGTAAAATTCGTCTGGAACAAATGGTTTCGTAATAACATCGTTCATGCCATAAGATAGTAGCATATCTCTGTTTTCATCAAGCGAAATAGCAGTAAGTGCTATAATCGGAGTTGTTTTGTCAAACTCTCTGATTAATTTTGTAGCTGTAGTTCCGTTGATTCCCGGTAAGTGAACATCCATTAGGATCATATCAAAACGTTTTACTTTTAAAAGCTCAACGGCATCCTCACCATTGTCGATAATTTCGCAGGTAATGTCTTTGTTCTCGAGCATTTTTCGAGTAATCATCTGATTGATTTTGTTGTCCTCAATCAGTAGAATCGATTTGTTTTTTAATTGCGTATCGTTATATGGTTTTATTTCTTCAATAGTTTTCAATTGCTCTTTGTTAATCTTAAAGTTTAATTTGAATGTAAAAGTTGAACCTTTGCCAACTTCACTTTTTAGTTTGATTTCTCCACCCAAAAGTTCAATTAGTTTTTTGACAATTGTAAGTCCGAGGCCGGTTCCGCCGTATTTTCTGTTTACTTCTATGGACCCTTGCGAAAAGCTTTCAAAAACAGTTTGAAGCTTGTCTTCGGGGATGCCAATTCCGGTGTCAACAATCTCAAAGTAAACGGTTGCATTGTCGCCTTCCAGTTCGAATAATTTTGCGATGACACTCACATGTCCGTTTTGAGTAAATTTTAGAGCATTGTTGATTAAGTTCAGAATGATCTGAGACAGTTTTGTCGGATCTCCAATTAAATTATCGGGGATGCTTTCATCTATTTCAAGGTTAAAGTAGTTTTTGTTGGCTGTCGCTAATTCCTTTAAAGAACTCTGAATATTAAAGAGTAACTCTTTAAGATTGAAGCTAATGTTTTCTATTTCAACTTTTGTGGAATCGATTTTATTAATTTCCAGGATTTCATTGATAAAAGTGGTCAGGTAATTTCCTGAGAATTTCAACGATTCTAAATATTTTAATTGTGTTTTTTTAGGATTGTCTTCGAGTAACAAGTGGGTAATTCCATTAATGGCGTTTAATGGCGTCCGTAGTTCATGACTTACCGTTGATAAAAATTCGGATCTCGCTTTCGATGCTTTTTCCGCTTTATTTTTGGCCAGTATGAGCTCTTTGTTTTTTTCTCTCAGAAGTAAATTGTTTTGATTTCGTATAATGTTGTTTTTGTACAAAGCCAGACTCAAAAGAGACAAAATCGAAATGAGGGCAATCGCTAATATACTTACCAGTTTAGAATAGCGATAGGTTTTTAACTGGATTTTTTCTTCGCTTTCCTTTTTAATACTGTCTTTTAAGGATTCGTTCTTTTTGAATTTTTCAAATTCATTCCGATCCGTTTTGTTGTTTTTTAACTTTAAGATGTAATTCTCTAATTGATAATGTTCTTCCAGATAGGAGTAGGCTAGGTCAAAATTTTTATTTTGTCTGTAGTACTGACTGATCGCTAAGATGATTTTTGATTTTTGAGCCAGGTTATTGGTTTTGGCATTATAGCTTAAAGCATTGTTGAAATAAACAATAGCCGAATCATTTCGTTTGAGTTGTGTTTCAATTAAACCAAGTTGGTAGTAGGAATCGATTTTGGCTTTTATGTTTGCCGGAAGGTCTGTTTCCTGTGTTATTTTTCGAAAAGATTGGGCTGCTAAGGGCAGATTTTTGTTGTTTTTTAAAGCTATCGCTTTCTGATAGCTTAATACTTCGGCCGGATCTTTAATTTTTAATTGGTTTAAAAGCTCTTCTGTTTTCTTGTAATAGATTTCCGCTGCCTGGTAATTGCCTTTTACAGTATTTGTCAAACCAATATAATGTAAAGCCAGAGCTTTGGTGCAGGTTGGTTTTGTATTTTGAAATAGAAAAACACTTCGATGAAAGTTTTTCAGGGCTTCTTCATAATTTTTTTGGCTGTAATAAATCTTTCCAAGCTTAAAAGTTTGATTAGCGAGGTTTTCGACTTTATCGTTTGTTTCGCAAAAGTCAATAGACTTTTTGGTGTAAAAAATAGCTTTGCCGTAATTTTTATTGCTGAGACTGGCGTCTGTTAATTTGTTGTAATAGAAGACACTGTCTGTACTCTTTTTAGCCTGAGAGTACAAAAACGAATTTAATAGACAAACAACAATAAAAAGATAGTGTTTCATGTATGGCTATGCTTTTACAATGAATCTTTAAGTTTTTCTTATTAGTAAAATCAAATCGATCAATCTTGATGAGTAGCCAATTTCGTTATCGTACCAGCCCACAACTTTTACCATTTTGTCAATAACCGAAGTTAATTGAGCATCAAACAAACACGAATGTGTATTGCCAATTACATCAACTGAAACAATTGGATCTTCAGTGTAATCTAATATTCCTTTTAAATTTGTTTTTGAGGCTTCTTCAAATGCTTTATTTATTTCTTCAATCGTAACAGCGCGTTTTACATTAAATGTGATATCTGTTAAAGAACCATCAGGAACGGGAACGCGAATTCCGCACCCTCCGATTTTATGATGCAAGTTAGGGAAAATTTTTGTTAATGCCTTAGCTGCACCTGTTGTTGTTGGAACAATCGACTGACTTGCACCTCTCGCACGACGTAGGTCCTTATGTGGCTGGTCGTGAAGACTCTGATCTGTGGTGTAAGAGTGTATGGTTGTGATATAGGCTTGTTCAATTCCACACAATTCATCGATGATTTTGATCATAGGAGCCGCATTGTTTGTCGTACAGCTTGCATTCGAAACAATGTTTTCGCTGCCGTCCAGAATCATTTCGTTAACCCCTAAAACTACCGTTTTAATGGTGTCAACTTCTGATGGCGCCGAAAGAATTACTTTTTTGGCACCGGCTTCAATATGGGCGTTTAATTCCTCGTGCGTTTTATACTTTCCTGTTGATTCAATTACAAGATCGATGTCGTGACGTTTCCAGTCCAGATTAGAAATGCTTTTTTCGTGAAAAAAGAAAAAGTGTTTTCCGTCAACAATAATTCCTTCTTCGTCATGACTGACTTTAAAGGGTAAGACTCCATGAATACTGTCGTATTTTATTAAATGCGACATGGTTTTGTTATCGGCGATGTCGTTGATGGCAACTACTTCAATTTCAGGATGGTTTAAAAGTAAGCGAAATAAATTTCGGCCGATTCTTCCAAAACCGTTTATAGCAATTCTTGTTTTCAAGCTTTCGGTTGTTTGTTACATCGTTTAATCGTCGATTGGTTTAACCGTACTTACGATTAAACGATTTAACAAATAAACGGTTAGACTTTTTTATAAAATGTGTTTTTGTGCTTTGTAAGAAGAACGAACCAGTGGGCCGCTTTCTACATGACGGAAACCTAATTCAAGGCCAAATTTTTCATATTTAGCAAACTGATCAGGCGTTATAAATTCTTTTACAGGCAAATGTTTTTTACTTGGCTGTAGGTATTGACCAATAGTAACAACGTCAACATTTGCATTTCGTAAATCAGTCATCGTCTGAAAAACTTCTTCTTCAGTTTCTCCAAGACCCAGCATAATTCCAGATTTGGTTCTGTTGATTCCTTTTTCTTTCAGGTAGCGTAAAACTTCGAGACTGCGATCGTATTTGGCCTGAATACGTACTTCACGGGTCAAACGGCGAACCGTTTCAACGTTATGTGAAACGACCTCAGGATTGGCCTCAACAATTCGGTCGATGTTTCTTTCGATTCCCTGAAAATCTGGAATTAAAGTTTCAAGAGTAGTATTAGGATTCATTCTTCGGATTGCTTTTACAGTTTCAATCCAGATAATAGATCCGCCATCTTTTAAATCATCTCTGTCCACACTGGTAATTACGGCATGTTTAATGTTCATAATTTTGATAGAACGCGCTACTTTTTCAGGCTCGTCCCAATCAACCGTTTCAGGGCGTCCGGTTTTTACACCGCAAAATCCGCAGGAACGGGTACATACATTTCCCAGAATCATAAAAGTGGCTGTACCCTCGCCCCAGCATTCTCCCATATTTGGGCAGCTTCCGGAGGTACAAATAGTGTTTAGGCTATATTTATCGACCAAACCACGTAGTTCAGTATATTTTTGTCCAATAGGAAGTTTAACCTTTAACCATTTAGGTTTTCCCGTTGGTATATTTTCAATGACTGTTTCCATATATCAAAATTCAAAGTACAAAGATAAGCAATGTAGTTTATTTGGAGATTCGTTTAAGATTTAATTTGGTATTGATGTGCACAGAGTTTTTATAACGCACTTTTGGTGATAATCTTGCGAGGGTGTTAAATTATTATTTTTAAGACATTGATGCTTATTAAAATACCTGATTTTTGTTTATCAAATTGAATAAGAGTAATGATTTTGGTTGACTGCTCATTTTTGCGTATTTAAAATTTATATCTTTATTTGTTAAAAAAATAGTTGAAACCGAATCAAAACGGAATTGGGTTTGTACTACATTTGTTGTTAAATTGTAATCATATAAAACATGAAAAAGAAATTTATAGTATTAGGAGTTTTGTTTGCCACTTTTGGTTTTACTAAAGTAAATGCGCAGATTAATTTTGGTGAAAAAGCGATGAGTGCTGTTCAAAAAGGAGTTAGCGGTTTTACTTTTAGTAATGCTGACGCTGCTGCTTTATCAAAAGCAGCTGTAGATAAAATGGATGCTGAAAATCAGGTTGCAGCTTCTACTGACCCGTATACTTTAAGATTGAACAGAGTTTTTGGAAAGTATACAACGGGTGACGGATACACGTTAAACTATAAAGTTTATAAATTAAAAGAAGTCAATGCTTTTGCAACTGCCGATGGAAGTGTACGTGTGTATTCGGGATTAATGGATATCATGGATGACAATGAACTGCTTGCGGTAATTGGTCACGAAATTGGACACGTAGCCAATCATGATTCTCAGGATGCTATTAAAGCTGCCTATAGAAAAGAAGCTTTGCTGGAAGGAGCAGCTTCACAATCGGCAACTATTGCAAGTGTTACCGATAGCCAGTTGGGTAAAATCGGAAGTGCGATTATCGATAGTAAATTTAGCCGCAAGCAAGAAGCAGAGGCTGATTTGTTTGCTTATGATTTCCTGAAAAAGAATGGTTACAATGTAAATGCCGAAGAATCTGCTTTTAGAATTTTGGCTAAGATGAGTGAAGGAAATGAAGCGTCATTTATTGATAAGATGATGAGTTCACACCCGGATTCAAAACAAAGAGCTGAAGATGCTAAGAAAAGAGCAGAGAAAGATGGTTTGTATAAGCCGTATGTACAGCAAAAAATTGTAAATACTGCTCCGGCAAAAAAAGCAACTCCAGCTAAGAAAGCACCTGCTAAAAAGAAAAAATAATCTTTTTTAATCTAATAACTAAGCCCGACAGATTTTAAAAATCTGTCGGGCTTGCTGTATAAGGTTTAACCTAAAACGTGAAATGCAAGTACTTTCTGTACATCGTACACATTCACAGATTTGTTAAATTGTTTTACAATGCTTGGTTGTAATTCACTTGCTACCCAGATTTTTAGTTCGGCATCCAGATCAAATGTTCCAGCCGTTTCTACGCTAAAACGTGTAATGCTTTTGTAGGCAATTGATTTGTATTCTGTTTTGCTACCTGTTATTCCCTGCACGTCAACCAAAATTAATCTTTTGTTTGTGAAGATAAAAGTATCACGAAGTAGTTTAAAACCCATTTCGATTTCTTCCCTGTCCGTTAAAAGCTGCCCGTATTTTTTTAATAATTCCTCCTGACTAACAGAGCCAGCGTTGCCTAGAATAGCTGAAAATATTCCCATTTTTTAGTTTTTAAATTTAATAGATTTGATTTTCCTTTTTAGGAGTGGTAAAAGTAAGTAAAAATAAAAGGATGGAAATAGTTTTTGTAAACACAAAAGTGTAATTTAATACTGAATTTAAAGAGACAGTTGGTGATCTCGAAGAAAGTCACACAGCCACAAAGTTTTGGTTCCTTTGTGGCTGTGTGTATAAAAACTGTTTTTTTTAAGCGCTTTCGAAAAAGGGCCTAAAAAAAGCAGAACCTAAATTCTGCTTTTTCGTTTTTATTGTTCTGCTTCCGTTTTTATTGTGATTGGAAGATTATAGGCAGTTCGAACGGGATTTCCATTTAAAATACCCGGACTCCATTTTGTTTTTAAGGATTTCAATACTCTGATGGCTTCTTTACCAATTCCGTATCCGGGATCGTTTTTTACCATAATGTCGGTAATGGAACCGTCTTTTTCGATTACAAACGATACATATACTTTTAATGTTCTTTCCGCATCCAATTCTGGTCTGTTGAAATTGTTTCCTACATAAGTATAAAATTTAGCCATTCCTCCAGGGAATTCTGGTAGTTTGTCTAAGATTGCTACATTCACCGGGTCTTTACTTTCGCCTATTGAAGTTTTAACTTCTACGCCGCCATTATTTCCTGGGATAGGATTTGCAGTAACGGGCCCTGTTCCGGTATTTGTATTGTCAACTACAGGATGATTGTCTGTATTTGGTGCAATAACATCAGGAGTAGCCTGGGCTGTAGCTGTCACAACCGGATTTACCAATTGTATACTAGTAACGGGTGGCGTAGCTGCGCTTTGTTGAGGTACAGCTGGAGCTGGTGGTTCAGGTTGTACCTGAATCGGAGTTAGATCTACAGGCGTTATGGGGTCAGTAAGAACAGTTGGTTCTGTTTCTACAGGGCCATGCGACCCAAACTTATTAATCAACACCGACGCACTTCCCAGACCTGCCAATAATAGCAATCCCATAAATAGCGCTGTAATTGTAGTTTTTGAACTCTCCTGGCGTAATTGATACGCGCCGTACTCTTTGTTCTTGTCTTCGAAAACAAGATCGGTCCAATTGGTTTCGTAGATGTTTGATTTAGTCATGATTTATGGATTTTAAGGTTAAGTAACATTAAATCATAGGCAGTACGGTTTTGGTTTTAGCTAACAACGCAGGAGTTGTTGTTTTAGTATGTGAATAATTAGGCTTTTTAAGAAAAAACACATGGATATTTTATTCTTTACCTAAAGATAATAAATTATCTGTTGCGTTCGATGATTTCTGCTAGTAATTTTTTAGCGCGAAGTAATTTTACTTTTACATTACTTAATGGCTCGTTGATTTTCAGGGCTATTTCCTGATAAGTCATTTCCTGAAAGTAACGCAGCTGAATGACCTCCTGGTAGTGAGGTTTTAATTCTTTGATGCATTGAAGTAAGCGAGAAAGGTTTTGCTCTTTAATTAAAGCGTCTTCGGCAGAGGGAGTAGGGTCGGCAATATTGTAAGCCTGTTGGTCTTCATTGTCTGTGATTTCTATAAAAAGACTAGTCTTCTTTTTACGTAATAAATCAATATAAACATTTTTTGCAATGGCAATTAGCCAGGTGTTGAATTGGAATTCAGGATTGTAACTGGCTATTTTGTCAAAAGCTTTAGAAAAGGTCTCGATTGTAATATCCTCGGCAATGGTTTCATTTTCGGTACGTTTTAGCATAAAGCCGTAGACTTCATTCCAGAAATAATCTAATAAAAAAGTAAAGGCGATCTGATCGCCTTTTTTCGCTTTTTCTATTTTAGAATTTATTTCCAATATACCGGTTTTGAAAAGATATTAGTTATAAAGATATTAATTTGTGTGAATATAAGGATTATTTCAACAACAGGAAACCAAACTTTTAGGTCATTTTCTTTTAGTTTACCTGCAGAAAATCCTATAACAGTCCATGCTACAGTATAACGTGTTGCTAAAATAGCTAACACAGCGATCCATTGAAACTGAAACGCTAATAATAAGATTGCTGCCAAAAAGAAAAACAATTGCGAGATAAAAAACAATCCCAATTGCATTTTGTCAAAAGACTTGTAATGTTCTGCTGTAGAAATATGCCTTCTTTTTTGCGTGAACCACTCTTTGTATGTTTCTTTGGGTTTAGAGTAAGTAAAACTCTCAGGGGTGTAAGCAATGGTTGTATTGTTTTTGTTTGCTGCCTGATTGATAAACAAATCATCATCGCCCGAACGAATCTGAATGTGTTCGATAAAGCCATTTACATTAAAAAATTCTTCTTTTTTATATGCTAAATTTCGTCCCACTCCCATGTATGGGAATCCTAGTTTAGCCCATGAAAAATATTGAACCGCTGTTAAAACGGTTTCAAAACGGATAATTTTATTTAATAACGAACGCTCAATTTTTTCATAACCACCATAACCCAAAACGATAGTTCGGTTCATAGTGAATTGTGAAGTCATTGCTGTAATCCATTCTTTTGAAGTTGGGTAACAATCTGCGTCGGTAAATAACAGATATTCTTTTTTTGAAGCTTTGATTCCTAAAGTTAAAGCATATTTCTTGTTTCCCCAGAAAGCTTCATTGTTTTGTACTTTAACCAAACGAATATTGTTGTACTGCTTTTCGAATTCTTCAAATACTTCAAGGGTTTCATCACTTGAGGCATCATCGATTAAAACAATTTCAAAATCAGGATAGTTTTGTTCTGCAAGTAAGGGGATGAATTTCTTAACATTTTCTTCTTCATTTTTTGCACAGACAATAACGGATACCGGAATTTTTTTCGGCGTTATTTCTTGTGGTTTGCCGAAAGCAAACTTTCCAAAAATTCCTAAATAGTAGAAAATCTGAATGAAAACAATAGCAATAAAGAAGTAAAATAAAGTTATAAGCATCTGATTTTAATGTCTTTTAATTTCTGAATCTTGCGAGTGCAAATGTACTCATGAAATCGTAATTTTCAATGGTTAAAATGAATTTACTTTCGGCATTTTGACATTTCCTTCGCAACAGCAATAGCCTGAGGGTTTTCGGTTTTTTCTAATTCCGAAATTATGTTTTTATAATTGTGATCGTCCCTGTTTTGAGAGAGTTTTTTGGTTGCCTGAATTTCGTCGATTTCAATTTCGAAGCCAAAAATACCTCTGGCTTCACGCATTGTTCGTGCTGATAAATTCTCAACGCGAACCGGATTTTCGGAATTGACTTCGTATTTGTCGACTAATTTTTTAAGCTGCTCGATTGATGTAGCTTCGTCGACAATTTTGATTCGTCCGTAAACATGTACAGCGATATAATTCCAGGTTGGAACATTTTCGTGATCGTACCAGGACGATGAAATGTAACTGTGCGGACCTGTAAATACAGCCAGAACCTGATCGTTTTCGGTGAAACCTTCGGCTTGCGGATTGAGTTTGGAAAGATGACCCTGTAAAATCTCTTTCCCATCCGAATTGACTTCCAGCTCAATCGGAATATGTGTGGCACATAATTTTCCGTGTGTCTGATTGATCAGGATGCCAAAACTATTTTCTTTCAAAAAAGTTCGGATCGATTCCGGATCTTCGTTTTTGTATAAGTCTGGTGTGTACATTTTTTCTTTTTTAGGGTCAAAGGTTCAGAGGGTCAAAGGGACAAAGGTTCAAATACAACAATCTAAAGATCTAATTTCTAGATTACATTGACTTCCGCTTCGATCTGAATTCCAAAAGTATCAAAAACAGTTTTTTGGACCTCTTTGGAAACGGCCAAAATTTCCTGTCCGGTTGCATTTCCGTAATTTACTAAAACTAAGGCTTGGTTTTTATGAACTCCAGCGTCGCCAAAACGTTTTCCTTTGAAACCAGCTTGTTCGATTAACCAGCCAGCCGGAACTTTTACTTCGGTTTCTGAAACTTCGTAATATTTCATTTCAGGGAATTTCTGATGTATTTTTTCGAAATCGGATTTTAGTACAATCGGATTTTTAAAGAAGCTTCCACTATTTCCTAATTCTTTTGGATCCGGTAATTTGCTCTGTCTTATAGCAATTACAGCATTGCTCACATCTTTTAAGGTTGGAAAAGTAATGTTGTTTTTGGCTAGTTCTGCCGTAATATCTCCGTAAGAAATGTTGATTTTATGATTGCGTTTCGTTAGTTTGTAAATTACAGCGGTAATGATGTACTGATCTTTTACTTCGTTTTTGAAGATACTTTCTCTGTATCCAAACTTACATTCGGCATTGGTGAACGTTTTCATTTCCTGAGAGGTAATATTCATCGCTTCGCATGAAACAAAAGTATCTTTGATTTCTGTCCCGTAAGCACCGATATTCTGAACCGGCGTAGTGCCTACATTTCCGGGAATGAGTGACATGTTTTCCAAACCTCCAAAATTATTGTCGATAGTCCAAAGTACAAAATCGTGCCAGGTTTCGCCGGCCTGACTTTCAACCCAGACAAAATCATCGTCTTCTTTGATGATTTTTTTACCTTTTAAATCAATATGAATAACAAGAGCATCGATATCCTGCGTTAAAAGCATATTGCTTCCTCCGCCTAAAATGAATTTTTGCTCATTTTTATTTTCTTCTAAAATGGTTTTCAATTCGGCTACACTATGTACGGCAACAAATTGTTTGGCTTTGGCTTCAATGCCAAAAGTATTGTAGTTTTTTAAAGAAAAATTGGATTGGATTTCCATAAATAAAAGGCTTTTTTTGAAGAATTAATTCTGACTCCAAAAGTAAGGATTATAATTTATTTGAATTGGCTTTCTAAAAAATAACAACCAATAAAAGACAACAAAGCTTCGTTGGAAATGTTTTTTGAGGCGTCTTATTTTAGAGTTTCAATAAACCGCTGCATTTCTTTCATTGTACCTATTGTAATTCTGGTCCATTTGCCATTTTCTTCGTAAATTTTAGTTCCCACTATATTGTGGTCCTGCAATTGTTTGAAATAGTCTTTTTTGTAATTTTCTAAAGAGAAATAAATAAAATTGGAATAAGAAGGAATACAGGTTAAATTGAGTTGTGTAAGTTGTGCTATGGTATATTTTTTGGCTTCCTGATTGGAGGTGCGTACCTGACGAATGAAATCTTCATCATTTAAAGAAGCAATTGCGGCAGCTATAGAAACGACACTTACCGATAAATTGGGAGATGATTTTAAAATACTAAGTTCATCAATGACCGTAGAATGTGCAACAGCGTAGCCAATGCGGGCACCTGCGAGGCCGTACATTTTGGAGAAAGTTTTGGTAATAATCAGGTTTTTATTGGAAACAACCAAATCACTTAACGATGGCTCGTCTGTAAAATCGATATAAGCTTCATCGACAAAAACGATTGTTCTTTGGGTGGCTTCTCTTATAAAAGCAATCAGTTCTTCTCTTTGGCACAGTGTTCCTGTCGGATTGTTTGGGTTGCAGATGTAAACCATTTTGGTGTCGGCATCAATGGCATTTAACATGGCCGGTAAATCATGCTTTTTGTCTTTGGTTAGCGGAACAGTGATTTTTTTTATTCCTAGTTTTTCAGCAGGAGCTGTCCAGTAATCGAATGTGGTTTCGGCCAATATAAAGTTGCCTTTTTTTAGAGCAGTATATTGAAGAATTAAATCTAAAATTTCAGTGGAGCCAGCACCCAAAAGGATATTGTTGTCTGAAACCGTATTCTTTTTTGCCAGGAGAGTGATTAGTTCCGGTGAAAGATTCCAGCCATATCGATTGCTGATGTTGACACTTTTTGCCATTGCCAATCGCGCTTTTGGAGACGGACCGTAAGGGTTTTCGTTGGAGCGGAGTAAGATGGGAGAATGGTCTGCTAAGTCGGGTAAAATGTATTCATTAGTGCCATTGGCAAAGGTTTCAAACTGGCCAAAGCCTAATCCTATTGTGCCTAAACCTATTTGTTTTAGCCAGATTCTTCTGTTACTCATTTCTCTATTAGATTAAATTAAACAATGTGATGAAATGTAAGTCGTCAACAAGAAAAGAAAGTTACGTTTTTTTGTGCAGATTAGGCTGTTTTTAAATTAGCCAGCTTATGGATTTTATTAAATAATCTTTATTAAGAGTTTTAAAAGAATTGGACCTGTACAGGAAAATGCCACAATTGCTACTCCTATTATTCGATCTAAAATTTTAATTCCATTCCTTCCTTTTGGAGGGTTGTCCCAGCGAAGGGCAATAATTATGTTGCGATTATATAAAAGCCTAAATAAAGGATTAGAGCTTTTAAGAGCTAAAATGAATAGTATTGGAAGAAAATAAAAAGCTTCTAATTGAGATGAATTATATCTCACGAGTCCGATTATAGAAAATATAAGAGCAAATATTAAATGTTTTATTAATTTGTCAGCTTCGAAAAGTTGATTGTACCTGAAAGTTTTTGGATTAGAATTTGCACCTGTTAACATATAAAAGAATAGATATCCTAAGCCGAAAAATAAAGGAACAATCAGTAATACTTTTTCCATTCTTTATTTAAGATTTAAATCCAGCAACTCATGATACCTATCAGAAATAATCTTCATGTTAATATTATAATTGGCATTCTCTTCCACAAACTTTCTGTTTCGAATAATGGCCTGATGGCGGGATTCCGAATTTTCAAAAGACCAGATCAATTCTTCGGCAAGCATTTCGATATTGTCGATTTCAATCAATTGTCCGTTTTCGCGATGCCTGATCCAACTTTGATTTCCGGGAATGTCGGAAACTACAGGGTGACAATTACAGGCCATCGCTTCAAATAAGGATGCCGATACGCCTTCGGTAATGGGCATGCTGATATAAATGTTAGATTGCTGCAATAATTTAGGAAGTTTAGTATTCGGAATTCTTCCGGTGAAAATTACTTTGCTTTCAATTTGAAGTGCTATGGCCAGCTCCTTTAAAGATTGCAGTCGGGTTCCGTCGCCAACAATGGTCAATGAAAAGTCGATTCCTTTTTGGTGTAAAATACCAAAAGCTTTTAGAATAGAATCATGACGGTATTCGGGTTGTAAAGAACGTGTGACTATAGCTTCGATTTTATTAGAGTTGTTGATTGAAGGGGAGAAAAGTGATAAATCAATTCCTTTTGGAAGTACTAAAACTTTGTTCATGTCTACGCCAATCGCTTTCATCGAAACGGTCATCACAGGCCCCCAGGCGTGTATTAAATTGGCTTTTTTGAAAGCGTGTTTCTGAATGATTTTTTTAAAAGGAAGCAGTATTGAGCCTTCCGGCCACAAATCAGTTCGGCCTTGTTGCGCAATTGCAATGGGATGCATTCCGGAAATTGCTGCCAGAAAACCATAACTGGTGGTTCTTTCGGCAATTACCATATCGGGTTTTTCCTGTCGGATTTTTTTTCGAATAGAAAGGGGAGAAAAAAGATATTCTACAATACGTTTGAATCGGTTGAACTTTGAGTTGTTAGGCGTTTGAAGTTCCCAGGTGCAAATTTCAAAATCACCAAATTCTTTCAAACCGTTCATCCACGTAATGGCGTCAGCACGATAAGATTCTCCAAGAAAAAGTATCTTCCTTTTTTTCATTCGGCAAACTTAATTTTTTTGCCACAGATTAAAAGATTTTTAATGGATTTTTTGATATATCAATCTGTGAAATCTGTCGCCAAACTTTATCTCTTGTTTTTGGGTAGCAGTATGTTTTTTTTGAAGTTTTTTTCGCCACGAATTCACGAATTAATTTAAATAATTTGTGAATTCGTAGCAATGTATCTTTTCTAGAATTCCTCAGTGTCTAAAGCACGGTTGATGAATTCATTTAAGGGTTTTAAAGCGATGAGTTTTTTGCTCATTTTCGAAACGAAGTCTTTTTGAGACACCTCGTTGATGTCATATTTTTGGGTTGCGGTAAAACTTTTCAATTTTAAAAACTCAATTGCAGGATGGTCTTTTTCGTAACCTCTCGGCGGATTTTTAAGTGAATTGTTTTCGTTTACATCCAGACTGCCAAATTCTTTTTTAAAGTTTTTGTCATTAAGGATGGCTTCGAGATCCTCATAGAAAAAAGCAATTTCTTTGCGGACTTTCTTTAGATCTTCAGCTTCAGGTGAGTAATAACCTCCGGCAATAAAACTGGCTCCTTGTTCAATATGTACATAATATCCGGCACGATTCAGTCCTTTGATTCCGGTAGACATCCAGATTCCTAAATGGGATTTATAAGGTGATTTGTCTTTGGAAAACCGAATATCACGATTGATTCTGAATGTACAGTTTTTGACTTCCAATAGTTCCAGTGAAGGATCCATAGGTTTCATTACATCGAGTAAATCACTGACCAATTGGTGATAATCTTTCTTGAAAATCTCGTATCGTTTTTTGTTATCTAAAAACCAATCTCGGTTGTTGTTTTTTCTTAAGTCTTCTAAAAATTGCAATGATTCTTTCGTTAGCATATCTGTGGTTTTATTGCAGTTGTTTTTTTAAGTCTTCCTCTTTGATAAAGCCAATATTTTGCCATTTTACAGCTTTGTTTTCATATAAGACCATAGTAGGAAGCTGTTCAATTTTCATTTGAGTAGCCAAAGTTTTGTTTTTGTCTACGTCAATGCGAACAATAACTATTTTGTCGGCCATTTCTTTTTGCATTTTCAAAAGATAAGGTTCCATTTGTTTGCATGGACCACACCATTCGGCATAAAAATCAACCAGTACTTTTTTGTCTGTTTTTAAAAGGTTGTCAAAATCACTCATAGTCATTCCAACCTGAGCTGTTGAAGGTTTAGAAAAACCTTCCGCATTCCATTTCATGATACCTCCTTCTAATTCATAAATGTTGGTAAAGCCCAATTCATTTAATTTTGCGGCTGCTTTTTTACTTCTTCCTCCACTTAAACAATAGATAAAAACAGGTTTTGATTTGTCGTAAGCTGCAACTTTGGCGGCAAAATCATCACCATTCCAGTTTACATTTACAGCATTGTCAATATGATTAGATTCAAATTCTTCGGGAGTTCGAACGTCCAGTATTTGAGGGTTTTCGGTTGTTTTAATTTTTTCTGCAAAATCTTTTGGAGTTATCTCTTCAATAGTACCGGATTTTTTTTCGTTGCAGGAAAGTAATACAACTGAAACTATAAGGAATAGAATTTTAGGAAATTTCATAACATTGAGTTTTAGATTATAGAATTGCTAAAGTAATGATTTTTCAACTTTCGAATTCCTAACAGAAAGTGAAAAAAAGGTTAGCCACGAATTTCATAAATTGGACGAATTTTTAGATAGCTACGTGGTCGGTCAATTTAAGAAAAGCTTTTGGGGGTGTCAAAGTTTTAATTCTGCTTAAGTTGTTGGCTGTGAATTATTTTAACATATAGCAACATAGGTCCTATGATTAAAAAAAGGCGTTTTACTTCATTGAAATACACATAGCCTCTTATTGTGAGTGAAATAGATTTCTTTTTTTGTTCTCTTTTGTAGCCTAAGATCTATGTTTCTATGTGTTGAATATTTTTTTTAAATTATACCAGCAGGTTTCGTTTGGTCTTAAAATCTAAGATTAGGTTTTTATTCAAAGAAAATTGGTGCAAATTCGCGGAATTCGTGGCGAAAAAAATCACAAATTAAAGATTTTATAACTCTGATGTGTTGATTTTACTATAGTTTCGGTACGTTCCGGATGAGTATCGGAGATAAAAAGCTGTCCAAAAGTTTCACTATTTACCATTTCGATGATTTTGGCAACACGGCTTTCGTCTAATTTATCAAAAATATCATCAAATAACAATAGTGGTTTTACACCGCTTTGTTTTTTTAGAAATTCGAATTGGGCCAATTTCAGAGCAATCAGAAAAGATTTCTGCTGACCTTGTGATCCGAATTTTTTTATGGGATGTGAATCAATTTCAAACGACAGGTCGTCTTTGTGGATGCCCACGCAGGTGTAATGGAGCGCTCTGTCTTTATTAATGTTTTCGCGTAACAGGGTTAAAAGATCTTTTTCATATAAATGGCTCTCGTAGACCAGTTGTACGGTTTCTTCTGACCCGGTTATAGCCTGATGGTGTACATTAAATATAGGTATGAATTGTTCGAGAAAGTCTTTTCGTTTTTCAAAAATCGATTGTCCAAAAACATTCAACTGTTCGTTATATATAGATAAAGTGTCGTTGTCGAAAGTATGATTCAAAGCAAAATACTTTAATAAGGCATTGCGCTGTACAATTACTTTTTGATATTGAATAAGTTGATGCAGGTAAGTAGCGTCTAATTGCGAAATCACACTGTCCATAAATTTACGGCGTGTTTCACTTCCTTCTACGATCAAATCGCGATCGGCCGGAGAAATAATGACTAACGGAATGAACCCAATATGATCGGAAAATTTATCATAGGCTTTGCCGTTTCTTTTTAAAACCTTTTTTTGTCCTTTTTTTAAACTGCAGACGATTTGTTCGGTTCTGTCGTTTTTCTCTAGTTCGGCATCAATCACAAAAAACTCTTCTCCGTGTTTGATGTTTTGAACAGCCAGCGGATTGAAATAGCTCTTTCCATAAGCAAGATGGTAAATAGCATCGAGCACATTGGTTTTGCCAATTCCGTTTTTGCCGACAAAACAATTGATCTTGCGGTCAAAATCAAAATTGATTTCGGAGAAATTTTTATAATTGAATAAAGAAATTTTGTTTAAATGCATTTTTTTGGAAACTCTAAGATAAAATTTGATGTTTTCTAAGTAACTCTTTTGAGCTTTTTCTTCTGCCACAGATTAAAATGACTAAAGGGTTTTATATTGAGACTCCTTGAATCGGTGTAAATCTGCGAAATCAGTGCTAAAAATATAGTTTTGGCTTAGAAAAGTGTTATTTAAAATCATCAAAAATTTGAGGGTGCAAATTATCGAAAATTATCGATATAAAAGGCTTTTGATGTGTTTGAGGATGAATTATTTTCCGGTTGAGGAGGGAGGACTTGGTATTAATGAAATTATTTTTTTTAAAATAGTGATAAAATTGATTTTTTTTACGTCGGTTTCAATAAAAATTTTATTTTTGCCGTTCACTAAATTAATTTTAAATGGCAACTTACAATAAAAGAGGATATAAAGCACCAAAAGAGAAAGAAGTTAAAGAAGTAAATGAGGAAACACAGGTAATTATTGACGAAAAAGACAGCACAACAGCTGGAGTTTTCTCTAAATTAGATGAAACTGCTTCAAAAACTGAGGATTGGGTAGCTAAAAATCAAAAAATCATTATTGGTTTAGTTGCTGGTATTGCAATCGCTACTATTGGATATTTGGCTTACCAAAAATTTATCGAAGCTCCTAAGCAGGATGAAGCTGCAAGCGAAATGTTTGTTGCTCAACAAAATTTTGAAAAAGCGACTAACGGCGTAGCAAGCGATTCTTTATACAAATTGGCTTTAAATGGTTCTGAAGGTAAATTCGGATTCATTAAAATTGCTGACGAATACTCTGGAACTGATGCTGGAAATTTAGCGAACTATTATGCAGGTATTGCTTCTTTAAATATTGGAAAATATGATGATGCAATTAAGTATTTAGGAGAGTTCAAATCAAAAGAAGCTATTGTAGGGGCTTTGGCAATTGGTGCGATTGGAGATGCTTATTCTCAAAAGAACCAACAAAAAGAAGCTTTAGACTATTATGTAAAAGCGGCTGAATCAAATAAAAACGATTTCACTACACCTCGTTTCTTGTTAAAAGCAGGTAAAACAGCTTTGGCTTTAGGTCAAAAAGAAGATGCTTTGAAATATTTAACCGATATCAAAGACAATTACGATGCAACTCCGGAAGCTGCTGCTGTTGATGTGTTGATCGGATTAGCACAATAAATTTAATTGTAGATTTCCGATTTTAGATTTTAGATTCGTATTTTAGCAATCTAAAATCTAATATCTAAAATCTAAAATATACAGATGGCTACTCAAAATAAAAATCTATCAGAATACGATAAAAACACAATCCCAAATGCGAAAGATTTTCGATTTGGGATTGTTGTTTCTGAATGGAATGAAACGGTTACAGAAGGACTTTACAATGGCGCTTTTGATGCCTTAACAGATTGTGATGTTCCAGCTCAGCAAATTATTCGTTGGAATGTCCCAGGGAGTTTTGAACTGATTTATGGTGCAAAAAAAATGCTGCAAACACAAAATGTAGATGCAGTAATTGTGATTGGATGTGTAATTCAGGGCGAAACAAAACACTTTGATTTTGTTTGCGAAGGAGTGACTCAGGGAATAAAAGACCTGAATGTTCAGACTGATATTCCGGTTATTTTCTGTGTTTTAACAGACAATAACATGCAACAATCACTTGACAGAAGTGGAGGAATTCACGGAAACAAAGGAATTGAGGCTGCCATTGCAGCAATCAAAATGGCGTATATCCGTCAACAGGCTTCTCTGTCACATCCGTTTCATCAGCCTTTGTTGTCTTCAGGAGCAATTCAGATCGAAGAAACACCAATTAAAATTGAGAAAGAATAAAACACAATTGTTTTAAAGATACTAAAACCTATACTGTGTAAAAATAGTATAGGTTTTTTGTTTTTTTTATGATAGCTGTTATTCTGAAACCCAACAGAAATTCATTAAATTTGTACACCTTGGTTTAAAAAACCAGGAGAAAATTAATAAAATTACCCCGAGATTTTACAGATTTATTTCAATTAAATCAAAGGACAACCTTTAACCCCAATTTTTTAATGTCGAGTATCATTCAATTACTTCCTGATCACGTTGCGAATCAAATTGCTGCCGGAGAGGTGGTTCAAAGACCTGCTTCGGTTGTAAAAGAGCTGTTAGAAAATGCTGTTGATGCGAAAGCAACTGACATTAAATTGATTATTAAAGATGCCGGAAAATCGTTAGTTCAGGTGATTGATAACGGAGTTGGAATGACAGTTACAGACGCACGTTTGTGTTTTGCACGTCATGCTACTTCAAAAATTCGCCAGGCCGAAGATTTGTTTTCGCTTGGAACGAAAGGTTTCCGTGGAGAAGCACTGGCTTCTATCGCTGCGATTGCGCACATGGAAATGAAAACCAAGCAGGAACAGGATGAGCTGGGAACACATATTGTAATCGAAGGAAGTAAATTTGTGTCTCAGGAAGTGGCGGTTCTGCCAAAAGGAACATCATTTGCCGTTAAAAATTTATTTTTTAATATTCCTGCCCGTCGTAATTTCTTAAAGTCGGATACCGTTGAATTTCGTCATGTGATGGATGAGTTTCAGCGTGTGGCTTTGGCGCACCCCAATATTCATTTTAGTTTTTATCACAATGGAAGTGAAATGTATAATTTGCCTGCAGCAGGGTATCGTCAGCGTATTGTCGGAATCATGTCCGGTAAAACGAATGAAAAGTTAGTTCCGGTTAGTGAGGATACAGAAATAATCAACGTTCAGGGATTTGTTTGTAAACCTGAGTTTGCGAAGAAAAACAGAGGAGAACAATTCTTCTTTGTAAACGATCGTTTCATTAAAAGCGGTTATCTGCACCACGCTGTAATGGCGGCCTATGACGGGCTTTTGAAAGACGGTTCGCAACCAAGTTATTTCCTATATCTGCAAGTTCCTCCAAATACCATTGATATCAATATTCATCCAACTAAAACGGAAATTAAGTTTGATGATGAGCAAGCCTTATACGCTATTTTAAGAGCCTCGATAAAACACAGTTTAGGGCAGTTTAATGTGGCGCCGGTTTTAGATTTTGACCGCGATGCCAATTTAGATACCCCTTACCATTACAAAGATTTAGAAGCCGAAACGCCAACGATTCAGGTAGATGGTACTTTTAATCCCTTTACGGATGATAAGACCAATCAGCATTATTCGAAATCGGGATCGGGCTCTGGTTTTAGTTCTATATCCGGATCAGGCTCAGGTTCGGGCTTTAGCTCAGGAGGAGGTTCTTATTCCGGTTATTCTAAAAGAGTAGAACCTACAGCAAGTTGGGAAAGTTTGTACGTAGGTTTAGAAACTGAGAGTATTGAGAGTTCTCCGTTTACATTCGAAAATGAAGAAGTGACCTCATCACTGTTTAACGATAATGAAATTGAACAGGCGAGTCAGGGAACATATCAGATTCATAAAAAATATATTGTTTCGCCAATCAAATCCGGAATGGTGATTGTCGATCAGCAAAGAGCACATCAGCGTATTTTATACGAGCAGTTTTTGCTGAATATGACCGTCAATCAGGCTTCGAGCCAGCAGCTGTTGTTTCCGTTGGATTTATTTTATTCCGCGGCCGAAATGAAACTGATCGAAGAACTAAAACCTTCTCTGGAAACAACTGGTTTTGTTTTTGAAAATGCACAGACCGATCATATTGTGATTTCGGGTATTCCGGTAAATATTACCGAAAGCGAAGTTTCACTTGTTATCGAACAATTGCTGAGTGATTTACAGGACGGAATTCCGGCCAACAGTTACAGTCAGAATGATACCATTGCGAAGTCAATGGCTAAAAGTTTAGCGGTTAAAACCGGATCGTATTTAACCGAAAAAGAGCAGGATAATCTGGTAAACGGATTATTTGCCTGTAAAGATCCAAACATTTCACCTTTTCAAAAACCTACTTTCATCACCATGCGTGTGGAAGATATTGATAAAAAGTTTGCCTTATGATGAAAATAACTCCCGTAGTAAAACAATTATTGATAATCAATATTATTTTCTTTATTGGTTCACAGTTAGTGCCGGTTTCTTATGAGTATTTAGCACTTTTCTTTCCTGAAAATCCGGGATTTAAATTTTGGCAGCCGCTCACGCATATGTTTATGCACGGTGGATTTGCTCATATTGCATTTAATATGTTCGCATTGTATTCTTTCGGATCTACATTGGAGCATTTTTGGGGTGGAAAGAAATTTTTATTTTTCTATATCTCCTGCGGATTGGGAGCGGCCCTGGTAAATTTTGCAGTGAATTATTATTTTTATCAGGATGGATTGAATATTTTATTGGCCAATGGTTTTAATAAGGCCGACATACTGGCCTTGCTAAATGAAGGAAAAATAGATACGAGATGGCAGCAGATATTGTCGGTTTCGGAATTTAAGCATCTTACAGAAGCTTATTTAGGAACGGTAGTTGGTGCTTCTGGTGCAGTATACGGACTTTTAATTGCCTTTACCTTTATGTTTCCTAATGCCGAATTGGGGATTATGTTTATTCCAATTCCAATTAAAGCGAAATATTTTGTTCCGGTTTATATGCTTCTCTTTGATGGCTTCTTTGGTATCTTTGGAAGCTCATTTTTAGGAATCGAATCCGGTGTGGCTCATTATGCTCATATCGGGGGAGCGCTCTTTGGATTTTTGATCATGTGGTACTGGAAAAAAAATCAGTTTAATAAAAATCGTTGGAATTAATTTTTAACTTTAATATTGCAAATAGAAACTAAAGAAAGCTTTTATGAATATTCTGGACGATTTAAAACTACAATACAGATTAGGCGGGATAGCCATGCGTGTTATTTATTGGAACATTGGCTGTTTCCTGATTTCGTTGGTGTTTTTTTATAATTTTTCTAATGCTCAGTTTGTATTTCCAAACTGGTTGGCATTGTCGTCAGATCCTGCGGTTTTTATGTTTAAACCCTGGACGTTTCTAACGTATGCTTTCTTTCATTATGGTTTTCTCCATCTCTTGTTTAATATGATGGTTTTAAATTTTGCGAGTAATTTGTTCCTGACTTTTTTTACTCAGAAACAATATCTCGGATTGTATGTTTTAGGAGCCATTTTCTCTGGAATTGTTTTTGCATTGAGTTTTTATTTTTTAAATATTTCGGCACCTATTGTAGGAGCATCGGCTGCAATTATGGCTATTTTGGTTGGAGTTACCACCTATCAGCCTTTAATGAATGTACGTTTGCTGCTTATCGGAAATGTTAAGCTTTGGCACATTACCGCTGTTATTCTGATTTTAGACTTAATGCAGTTTCGTTTAGACAATACCGGTGGGCATATCTCACATCTGGCAGGAGCGTTCTTCGGATTTCTTTTTATGAAGCTGTTGCAAAACGGTACAGATCTTAGTAAAATTGTTTCCAGAACCCTAGATTTCTTTAGCAATCTTTTTAGAAAATCCCCATCGACCCCTTTCACCAAAGTTCATAAAAATTACAAAAAACCTACAGAAAAAGTGACGTCAAGAATTGTTACGAAAGACAAAACGCAACAACAGATTGATGAAATTTTAGATAAAATTAGCCAATCCGGTTATGATTGTCTGACCAAAGAAGAAAAAGAGTTTTTATTTAAAGCTGGAAAATAATCGTTTTAGGGCCACAATATGAAAAACCTTTCATGGTTTAATAAAATAATGTTCTTTTTGAATATAGTGCTAACTGTACTGACGTTTAGTATTTATATTTTACCTTTCCTGGCACCAAAGAGTTTTCCGCTTTTGTCGGTTCTAACGCTCTTTATGCCGGCTTTTTTCGTTCTGAATGGTTTGTTCTTCGTTTACTGGGCGATTCAGTTTAAAAAACGTCTTATTTTGTCCGGTTTGGTACTGCTAACCGGAATTACCTTTATCAGCAAATTTTATAAATTCTCAGCAAAAGAATATGTTCAGGACGAAAGAGACTTTTCGGTAATGAGTTATAATGTGCGCCTTTTTAACGTTTTTAAATGGCTCGATCGCGATGATATTCCTTCCAATATTAAAGCTTTTATTGACGAAAAAGATCCGGATATTCTCTGCATTCAGGAATATTCCAATTCAGCCCATTTGGATTTAAAAGTTTATCCACACCGCTATATTTTTATTGACGGGAATAAAATCAAAACCGGTCAGGCGATTTTTTCAAAATTTCCAATCATATTTGAAGGGAATATTGTCTTCCCAAACTCAGACAATAACGTTATTTATGCGGATATTAAAAGAGGAAAAGATGTTATTCGTGTGTACAACATGCACCTGCAATCCATAAAAATTTCACCGGATGTGAGTGATATTTCAAATAATATAGATCATGTCAATCAGGAAAAATCACAATTAATTTATACCCGAATTAGTAAAGGATTCAGACAGCAGCAGGAGCAGGCCGAGATTTTTAAAGAAAATATCAAACAGTGCAAGAATCCGATTATTATTTGTGGAGACATGAACAATAGTCCGTTTTCGTATGTGTACCGAAGTATCAAAGGAAAGTTGAAAGATGCCTTTGAAGAAGCAGGAGAAGGGTTTGGAGCAACCTATAAGTTCCGTTATTACCCGGCACGAATTGACTATATTTTTACAGACAGTAAAATGAAAGTGAAACAATTTGAAAGTTTTTCTGACTTCGAAAATTCAGATCATTATCCTATTATGACGAGGCTTTCAATTGAATAGTTTTTTTTAACCGCAAGGTACGCTAAGGTTTACGCAAGGGGCGCAAAGTTTTTTTATTTTAAGTTACAAGTAAAACGCAAAGTTCGTAAAGCTATAGAGTAAAGCTTTGCGAACTTTGCGTTTATATAGAATCTAACAAGAAAACCATCCTTGCGTTCCTTGCGCTTTATATTTTACAGACAATGAAAACTCAAATCATTATCCTATTATGACGAGGCTTTCAATCGAATAGTTTTTTTTAACCGCAAGGTACGCTAAGGTTTACGCAAGGGGAGCAAAGTTTTTTTATTTTAAGTTACAAGTAAAACGCAAAGTTCGTAAAGCTATAGAGTAAAGCTTTGCGAACTTTGCGTTTATATAGAATCTAAGAAGAAAACCATCCTTGCGTTCCTTGCGGTTTATATTTTACAGACAATGAAAACTCAAATCATTATCCTATTATGACGAGGCTTTCAATTGAATAGTTTTTTTAACCGCAAGGTACGCTAAGGTTTACGCAAGGGGCGCAAAGTTTTTTTATTTTAAGTACAAGTAAAACGCAAAGTTCGTAAAGCTATAGAGTAAAGCTTTGCGAACTTTGCGTTTATATTGAATCTAACAAGAAAACCATCCTTGCGTTCCTTGCGGTTAAGCCACAGTAAACTACTTATAGATTCAGTTTTCGATATTGCAGCGGGGAGGACTGCTTTAGTTCTTTAAATTTTCGGTTGAAATTGGAAATATTGTTAAAGCCGCATAATTCGGCAATTTCGAGAACCGAAAGTTCACTGTTGTTGGCCAATAGCTTCGAGGCATGTTCAATTCTCACTTCGATTAAAAACTGGAAAAACGACTTGTTGGTCCGGACTTTAAAATACCGACAGAAAGCATTTTTCGTCATATTAGCAATCGAAGCGATTTCGTCCAGGTTAATGTTTTTTTGATAGTTGGTCATAACGTGTTCGAATACGGTTTGCATTCGTTTGCCTTCATTATCGGTAATTTTTTTGTCGTACAGATGATTCGAGAGTTGTTCTCTGTCGCTGTTAGAGAGCCATTTTATGATCTCCAGAAACAAAATGAATCGTTCGTAATTGTCGGCTTTTTTTAGCTTTTTAAACGACTTGGTAATTTTTTTGGGTGCATTGTGAATAATAAATCCATTTTTACTACTTTCTAAAAAAGGGTGTATGTTTTTAAAAGTGGTAAGCGTGAAGAATTCTTTTCCAAATGAGTTTGTCGTAAAAAATAAGGTACGCATGATCGAAGATTCATTTTCATATACCTCACTTCTGAAAACATGAGGTAAATTGCTGCCAATCATTAGAATGTCTCCCTCGCGATAGTGCGAAATGGTGTCGCCGGCAAAAATGGCACCCTGTCCTTTTTCGATAAAGCTAATTTGAATTTCTTCGTGTTGATGGAGTTTGTCGTAAAAAACAATCTCTCTATCCTCTTGATATATAAGAGGATCTTCTCCCGATTTAGGGATTTTAAATGGAAAAACTTTCATGGTTGGTCGAGGTTAGTTAATTCAAATATATTTTATTTTGTCAAAAAAATAGCAATATATTAGTTGGTTTTTTCTGTAATTGGTTTATATAGGGTAATATAATATTGTTTTGAGGTAATTTTTAAGCCTCCTGCTTTGTTCAATATAAATAATTTTGGTCTTAATTAAAATCGATATTATGAGTATTCAATGGAAAGGCGTAATGCCGGCGGTAACGACTAAATTTACTGCAGATGATAAACTAGACTTCAGAATGTTTGAAGTCAACTTACAAGCACAATTAGAAGCAGGTGTTGAAGGAATAATTCTTGGCGGTACACTTGGAGAAGCAAGCACTCTTTTAGAAGAAGAAAGAAGTGAATTGGTAAAAGGTACCGTTAGCATGGTGAACAACCAGGTGCCTGTAATCATGAATATTGCAGAACAAACTACACGTGCTGCAATTTTAGCAGCCAACAAAGCAGAAAAAGATGGAGCAAAAGGGTTGATGATGTTGCCTCCAATGCGTTACAAAGCTTCGGACTTTGAAACAGTAACGTATTTTTCTGAAGTAGCCAAAAATACTTCACTTCCTATAATGGTTTACAATAATCCGGTAGATTATAAAATTGAAGTTACGCTGGACATGTTTGAAGAAATTTTAAAATATGATAACATCCAGGCTGTAAAAGAATCAACCAGAGATATTTCGAACGTAACCAGAATGATTAATCGTTTTGGTGACCGATTAAAGATTTTATCAGGAGTAGATACACTGGCTTTAGAAAGTTTACTAATGGGGTCTGATGGTTGGGTTTCGGGCTTGGTATGTGCTTTTCCAAAAGAAACAGTTGCGATATACAAATTAGCCAAAGCAGGCAGAATTGACGAAGCTTTAAAAATATACAGATGGTTCCTTCCTTTATTAGAGTTGGATATCAATTCGTTTTTAGTACAGAATATTAAGTTGGCAGAAGTAGCAACAGGTATTGGAACAGAATATGTTCGTGCACCTAGATTGCCTCTTCAGGGAGCAGATAGAGAAGAAGTTTTGGGAATTATTACCAGATCTTTAGAATCAAGACCAACTTTGCCTGATTATAAAAATTTGTAACCGTACGCTGAAAACAATTGGTTTTACAAATTTCTTCTTTAAGAGTCTGTTTAAATTTTATTTGTTGGCTTTCTTATGATGATTTTCGGCTGCAAAGTCGTTAAATTTTAATACAATAGCGCTGCTATTTTATTAAAATTTGCCTCTTCTCTCTCGAAAATCCTTTGATAATAAATCTCAAAAATAAATTTTAAACAGACTCTAAGAATTGTAAAGTATTTATTCAAACAACACAAAAGAAATATGATTACAGGAAAAAATTACGTGGGAAGTACACTTAAAGCTGCCGGTAATAAGACATTTAAAACATTTAACCCGCAGCTAAATGTCGAAAATCCCTGGGTTTTTACGGAAGCAACTCATGAAGAAATTGAAGAAGCAGTTGCTTTGGCGCATCAGGCGTTTGGTACTTATAAAAAAAGTTCAGGTCTTGAAAGAGCAGGTTTTTTGAATGCGATTGCAGATGAAATCGTAGCTTTAGGAAATGATTTGTTAGTTCAGTATTGCAGTGAATCCGGCTTTCCAATGGGCAGAGCAGAGGGAGAACGCGGAAGAATGGTTGGTCAGCTACGCGCGTTTGCCCAAATGCTCATTGAAGGGAGCTGGGTTCAGGCTGCAATTGATACGGCTGTAATAGACAGAGTTCCTGCACCAAAAGAAGATTTGCGCAAAATTTTGGTACCCCTTGGACCCGTTGTGGTTTTTGGATCCAGTAATTTTCCGTTTGCATTTTCAACAGCTGGAGGAGACACGGCTTCAGCTTTAGCAGCAGGTTGTCCCGTGATTGTAAAAAGTCACTCGATGCATATAGGAACTGGTGAAATGGTGGCCTCAGCGATTATCAAAGCAGCACAAAAAACAAATATGCCCGAGGGAGTTTTCTCTAATCTTATTGGAGGAGGAACAACTCTTGGAACTGCATTGGTGAAACACCCATTGGTGAAAGCAGTTGGTTTTACAGGAAGTATTCGTGCCGGAAGAGCTTTGTTTGATCTTGCAGCACAACGACCAGAACCTATTCCGGTTTTTGCCGAGATGGGAAGTGTGAACCCAGTGATTCTTTTGCCAAAAGCAGTAGAAGTAAACAGTCAAAAATGGGCGACTGCCTATGCAGGATCCATTACGCTTGGAGCAGGACAGTTTTGTACCAATCCGGGATTGCTGTTTGGAATTAAAGGAGCTGAATTAAATAAATTTTCAGAAGAATTGACTCAGGCTATTGAAAAAATTGAACCATTTTGTATGTTGCACCCTTCAATGAAAGATGGTTTTGAAGAAGGATCAGCAACCTTGATAGCGCAAAATGGAGTTGTTAAAATTGCTGAATATAAAGGCGAAGCAGCGCCAAATTACGGAGTGCAGAAAGTACTGACTGTAGACGGAAAAACTTTCTTAGAGAATAAAACTTTAAGTCATGAGGTTTTCGGACCTGTTTCGGTACTGGTGCAATGTGATGACGAGCAACAGCTCTTAAAAATTGTCAATCAGTTAGACGGACAATTAACAGGAACAATTATAGGAGAGCCAGAGGAATTAAAAAATCAGGAAGAGCTGATTACGGCTATGCAGAACAGAGTAGGGCGATTGATTTTTAATGGCGTTCCTACGGGAGTTGAGGTTTGTCCTTCAATGATTCACGGAGGTCCTTATCCAGCCTCTTCTGATTCCAGATTTACAGCGGTTGGAATTCATGCTGTCTATCGCTGGGTACGACCGTTTAGTTACCAGAATTGGCCAAATGAGTTATTGCCTGCAGAATTGCAAAACGAAAATCCATTACAGATTTTAAGAACATTAAATAATATTCAAACAAAATCCCAGATATAATAAATGGTAAAGAAAACTTTTTTTTGTGTAGATGCGCACACTTGCGGGAATCCTGTAAGAGTAGTGGCAGGAGGAGGGCCAAACTTGACAGGCGCTAATATGAGTGAAAAACGCCAGCATTTTTTAAAAGAATTTGACTGGATCCGTAAAGGGTTAATGTTTGAACCTCGTGGACATGATATGATGAGCGGAAGTATTTTATATCCGCCAAGTGATCCTGCCAACGATTTTGGGATCTTGTTTATCGAAACCTCAGGCTGTCTGCCGATGTGTGGTCACGGAACAATTGGTACAATAACCATTGCCATCGAAGAAGGTTTGATTACCCCAAAAATACCAGGGAAAATAAGAATGGAAGCACCAGCCGGTCTCGTGAATATCGAGTACCAGCAAACTGGAAACAAAGTCGACTGGGTACGTCTGACCAATGTAAAATCATACTTAGCAGCAGAAGGATTAACAATTGATTGTCCTGAGCTGGGCGAAATTACTTTTGATGTTGCGTATGGCGGGAACTATTATGCAATTGTAGACCCACAACAGAATTTTTCAGGAATTCAGGACTTTTCGGCTGGTAAAATTGTCCAGCTGAGCCAGGAAGTCCGTAAAAGAATCAATGCCAAATATCCGGATTATTTTATTCATCCCGAAAATGATACCATCCGCGATGTTAGTCATATGTTGTGGACAGGGGAACCTTTAGATCCAACCTCTTCGGGCCGAAATGCGGTTTTCTACGGAGACAAAGCAATTGATCGTTCTCCATGCGGTACCGGAACATCGGCACGAATTGCACAGTTACACGCTAAAGGCAAACTTAAAGTTGGAGAAGATTTCATCCACGAAAGTTACATTGGCAGCAAGTTTATTGGGAAAGTTGTAGAGGAAACTTCGATTGGAGATATTCCGGCAATTGTACCAAGTATTCAAGGCTGGGCAAAAGTATACGGTTACAATACCATCATCATTGATGAAGCAAATGATCCGTATGCCCATGGATTTCAGGTAATTTAAAAAAATATTAAAAATTCAGATTCATTGAAGGAGGATAAGATTCTTCTTCAATGAATTTTTTAATTTCGAACAAATGAAAAGAGTAAGTATAATTGGAGGAGGTATAATAGGTTTGTGTACAGCTTATTATCTGGCAAAAGAAGGATATGAGGTAACTATTTTTGATCAGTCTCCTATGGATGATGGCTGTTCTTATGGAAATGCGGGAATGATAGTTCCGTCGCATATAATTCCGCTCGCACAACCTGGTATGATTGCTCAGGGAATGAAATGGATGTTTGACAGTCAGAGTCCGTTTTATGTAAAACCGAGATTGGATGCAAATCTGATCAAATGGGGACTTCAGTTTTACAAACATGCGAATGAAAAACATGTAGAAAAAGCAATGCCTGCACTTCGCGATTTATCGTTGCTAAGTAAAGAACTGTATCAGGATTTTGCCAAAGAAAACAATTCTTTCTTTTATGAAGAAAAGGGACTTTTAATGTTGTATAAAACGGATAAAGTAGCCCATGAAATGTTTCATGAAGCAAGAGAGGCGGAAAAGTTAGGTTTGGAAGTAGACTATCTTTCTGGAGCAGCGATTGCAAAATTAGAAAATGGCACTAAAACCGATGTTTTGGGTGGGATACACTACAAAGGTGATGCACATTTGTATCCGCAAAAATTCATGCAATTTATCAAAGAAGAATTAAAAAGATTAAAGGTAGAAATCCATTCCGGTACCACCGTACAGGATTTTGTTTTCGATCATCATAAAATTACAAAAATAGTAACAGACAAAGGTATATTTGCTACCGATGAAGTGGTATTGGCGGCAGGTTCCTGGAGTCCTTCACTGGCTAAAAAACTGGGAGTTTCGGTTTCTATTTTACCGGGAAAAGGATATAGTTTTACCCTGAAGGATAAAAATCACAAACCTTCGATTCCATCTATTTTGTGTGAAGGTAAAGTTGCGGTGACACCTATGAATAACGATATCCGTTTTGGAGGAACTATGGAAATTACGCATACCGGAGATACCAAAATTAATAAAAACAGACTGCAGGGAATTATAAACAGTATTAATGAGTTTTACCCCGACATGCAGGTTGAAATACCTGAAAATAAGGATACCTGGTTTGGTTTCAGACCTTGTACACCTTCGGGAATGCCGATTATTACCCGTGCAAAAAAAGTTGTAAATTTGACTTTCGCCACCGGACATGCCATGATGGGATTAAGCCTCGCACCGGCAACTGGAAAAATAATCACAGAGATTATTTCAGGCAAAACAACTTCTGTTGACACTAAAATGTTTCAATTATAAACTATGAGATACGATTCAATTCCGGCTTCTTTATTTGAAAATAACCGAAAGAGGTTTGTCGAAAAAATGCAAAAAAATAGTTTGGCTATACTGACTTCAAATGATGTGATGCCAAATAATACCGATGATGTAATGGGGTTTGCCCAAAATAATGATTTATTTTATTTGTCCGGAATTGAGCAGGACGAGACCATTTTGGTACTTTATCCCGATGCTTTTAAAGAAGAAAACAGAGCCATTTTATTTGTAAAAGAAGTGAGTGAGCATACATTAATCTGGGACGGAGATTTTTTGACCAAAGATAAAGTTACCGCCATTTCAGGAATTAAAAATGTAAAGTGGGTGCATGAATTTGAAAAAGCGATACAACTTTTTGCTTTTGAAGCGGATGCGATTTACTTAGGGCACAATGAACACATTAAAAGAATAACTGCAGAAATGAATACACGTCAGGATCGAATGATTCAGTGGTGCAGACAGAAATATCCACTGCATCAATACGAACGTGTTGCAAAAATAACAAGAGAACTTCGAACGGTAAAATCAACCGAAGAGATTGCTTTAATCCAAAAAGCAATTGCGATAAGTGTTGACGGATTCAAAGCACTGTTGAGAGCCGTACGACCTGATGTAAAAGAATATGAACTTGAGGCTGAACTGGCGTATCATTATATTAAAAATGGAGGTAACCGTCATGCGTTCAAACCTATTATTGCTTCGGGTAAAAATGCCTGTGCTTTACATTACAACACCAATGATTCGGTTTGTAAGGATGGCGAGATGCTTTTGGTAGACTTTGGTGTTTGTTATGGCAATTACAATTCAGATACCACGCGCTGTCTTCCGGTAAACGGAAAATTTTCGCCTCGTCAGAAAGAAATTTACCAATCGGTTTTGCATTGCCTTAAAGAAGGGTCAAAGCTTTTAAAACCTGGCGTTTTATCAAAGGACTACGAATTGCAGATGGCAAGCCTTGTTGAAACCGAACTGGTGAAACTGGGATTGATTACTTTAGAAGAAATTGCGGCCCAGGATCCTGATAATCCGGTTTACAAAAAGTACTTCATGCACGGAACAGCTCATTTCCTCGGACTTGATGTTCATGATGTCGGATTGTATTCCAAACCTTTTGAAAAAGGAACGGTTCTTACCTGTGAGCCCGGAATATATATTCGCGAAGAAGGAATTGGGTGCCGACTGGAAAATGATTATTTGTTGACAGACGGCGGAAACATCAATTTATCTGAAGAAATGCCCATTGAAATTGAAGAGATAGAACAGCTAATAAATACCAAATAAACCATGATTAAAAAATACTTCTTATTGCTTCTTTTTGTCTGTTCGAGCATGCTGGCTCAAAAAGACATTGATATTAATGAATTAAAATGGCTGCCTAATTCGCATTCCTTTTGGGTAAATTCAGGAGGGAACATTTTGGTTTATGATGTCGATCAGTTAAATAAGAATACTACTGTTTTAACCCAACAGCAATTAACAAATGCGGGATTTAAAGGAGAGGTCGAAGAATTGGTCTGGAATCAGAACAAAACCAAAGTGCTGGTGTATACCAATTCAAAAAAAGTATGGAGAGCTAATACCAAAGGTGATTACTGGTTTTTTGACTTAACCACCGGAAAAGGAAGAAAACTAGGCGCCAGTTTAGAAGAGTCTTCTTTAATGTTTGCTAAGTTTTCCAGTGATAACGAAAATGTAGCGTATGTTTCAAAGCATAACATTTATCTTGAAAATCTGGCTTCAGCCAAAATAACGTCTTTAACCACCGACGGAACGGACAAGGTAATTAATGGAACTTTTGATTGGGTTTATGAAGAAGAACTTGCAGCGCGTGATGGATTTCGCTGGAGTCCCGATGGCAAAAGCATTGCTTTTTGGCGCGTAGATGCTTCAGAAACAAAGTTTCATTTAATGATTAACAATACGGATGCCTTGTATCCATTTGTAGTTCCGGTAGAATATCCTAAGGCAGGAGAAAAACCTTCTTCTGTAAAAATTGGGGTCATTGATATCGCTTCTGTAAAAACAAACTGGCTTGATATTCCGGGAGAACCTGATAATAATTATTTGGTTCGAATGGAATGGGTTGCTAAAGATGAGGTAATGGTAATACAGCTGAATAGAAATCAAAATCAGGTTTCTTTTTACAATTGTAATACGCAATCAGGAAAAGCTAGTTTAATCTATCAGGAAAAATCGGCGGAATGGATTGATGTTTTTGATGTTTCTTCAGGCGTGTACGATGGTTTCCCTTGTCAGTTTGTAGACAACGGTAAATCTTTTTTATGGAGTTCAGATGCCGATGGCTGGATGCATGTTTATAAAATTAGCCGTGACGGAAAAAAGAAAGAACTAATTACCACCGGAAATTTTGATGCTTACTTTAAAGCCTATAATGATAAGACAAAATCAATTTATTATATAGCAAGTCCTAAGGATGCAACGCAGCGTTATTTGTATGAAACAAATTTGAATTCACGCAAAACAAAAAGAATAACTCCGGAAGTATTTGAAGGGACTAATGAGTATGAGTTTTCTACTGACGGATCGTATGCAAAACACACCAATTCTAATATCAACCGTGACTTCAACGCGCGTCTGGTATCATTATCAAACCATAAAAAAATACTACCAAAAGAAGCAGATGCTTTTACAAAACCGGAACGTGATTTTTCTTTGGAGAAGTTCAAAGTAACCACGGTTGATGGTGTTGAGATGGATGGAATCATGGCCAAACCGCTTGACTTTGATCCGGCAAAAAAATATCCGTTGTTTTTCTTCGTGTATGGAGAGCCAATGGCTTCGGTAGCTAATGATATGCCTTTATTTAACGGGATGATAAGTTTATTGATTCCGAAAGGATACATCGGAATTGCAATGGACAACAGAGGAACTCCGGTTTTGAAAGGAACAAAATGGAGAAAATCGATCTACAAAAATATTGGAATTATCAATACCCGAGATCAGGCGATGGCAGCAAAGGAGGTTTTGAAATGGGATTTTATTGATACCAATAGAGTTGCAGTACACGGATGGAGCGGAGGTGGAGCAGTAACTTTAAATTTAATGTTTCAGTATCCTGAAATATACAAAACAGGCGTAGCAGTTGCGGCGGTTACGGATCAGCATTTTTACGATAATATTTACACCGAACGTTATATGGGTTTGCCGGGTGAAAATGGAGCAGCTTACAGTCTGGCTTCTCCCGTAACACACGCTAAGAACTTAAATGGGAACCTGTTATACATTCATGGGACTGGTGATGATAATGTACATTACAAAAATGCGGAAGTTTTGATTGATGAACTCATAAAATACGACAAAGTTTTTAATCTCATGATTTATCCAAATCGTTCGCATAGTATAAATGAAGGCGAAGGAACCCGAAAACATTTAGTAGATACTTTTCTAAAATTTATAGAAGAAAAATGTCCTCCGGGAACAAAATAGAGTAGTTTTAGAAGCACAAAAAAGGGAGAATTTCTGTAAAAGAGATTTCTCCCTTTTTTTGTGGTTTAAAATTAATTAAAAAATCATAAAAAGTAAGAAAATAAATACCTATTTGATTGAAATTTAAAAGGGTAAGATAATACATGTAAAATATTAAATATGTAATAAAAGGGTAATATAATAGGTTTTTGCGATAATATATTATCATAAAAATTATCAAAAAAGCAAAACATTTGCCAATACTAATTATAAAACCATTTTATGAAATTCAAGTTTTTTCAAAGAAAAACGGTAGTACTTTTTTTTGTACTGCTAGCACAATTTGCGCTCGCACAGGAGCGGGTTGTATCGGGAATTGTTTCAGATAATGCAGGAATGCCTTTGCCGGGTGCGAGTGTATTGATCAAAGGAACAAAAACGGGAGCTCAAACAGATTTTGACGGTAAATATTCTATTAAGACAAGTCATAATGCTGTTTTAGTCTTTAATTATATTGGGATGAAGGCTGTAGAGGTAACCGTTACGGGGAACACTGCCAATGTTTCTTTATCTCCTGCATCAGAGCAACTTGGGGAGGTTGTCGTTACCGCTTTGGGGCTAAAAAGAGAAAAGAAATCTTTGGGATATGCCACTCAGGAAATCAAAGGAGAGGATCTGACAAAAGTAAACACAGGTAACGTAGCGAACTCTATTTCGGGTAAAATTGCGGGTGTACAAATCAGACGCAATAACAACATTGGAGGTTCGACAAACGTAGTGATTCGTGGTACAACTTCATTAACCGGAAACAACCAGGCTTTATGGGTGGTAGACGGTATTCCTTTGAACAATGATAATACCAATAGTGCTGATCAAAAAAGCGGGGGTAACACTGGTGGATACGATTACGGAAATGCTGCTTCAGACATCAATCCTGATGATATCGAAACCATGAACGTTTTGAAAGGATCTGCGGCTTCTGCATTGTATGGCTCAAGGGCTGCAAGTGGAGTGATTTTGGTAACGTTGAAAAAAGGAAGTAAATCTAAGGGAGGTCTGGGTGTAAGTTTCAATTCCGGAGTGACCGTTGGGGTAGTCGATAAAAAAACTTTACCGGAATATCAAAATCAATACGGTGGTGGATACGGTGATTTTTATGGTACAGTTGATTTAGGAAGTGGAGTTCATCCTTATGCTGCAACCGATGATGCTTCATGGGGACCTAGATTTGATCCTAATTTATTGGTGTACAACTGGAGTTCTTTTTATCCTGAATTACCGGGTTATGGAAAAGCAACACCGTGGACAGCAGTTAAGAAAAATCCAAATGATTTCTATCAGAAGAGTTTAACCTATATCAATAATATCGCTTTTACAGGATCTGGTGAAAAAGGTGATTTTAGATTTGGTTATACCAACTATAACATGAATCAGGGGATTTTGCCAAACAGTAATAATCGTAAAGATAATTTTAACTTCTCGGCAAGTTATAACATCCTGCCAAAAACTAAACTTTCGGTTTCTGCCAACTATTTAAAAGCAAATGCCAAAGGAATGAATGAGACGGGTTATGGTGATGGTGGAAACAACTACCTGAGCAGCGTGAGACAATGGTTTTCTACAAGTGTAGATTTTCAGGATTTGAAAGATGCTTACGATCTTACAGGACAAAATACTACCTGGAGTGTGGCGGGACCAACGGATTTAGCGATTCAGTTTCACGACAATCCTTATTTCCAAAGGTACAACAACTACAATACTTTAAATCGTGATCGTTTCTTCGGAAATTTCGCTTTAAGTACAGAAATCACCAATTGGTTTGATGTAATTGGTAAAGGATCTGTAGATTCTTACCACCAGTTGCAGGAAGAACGCATTGCTGTGGGATCGAAAAGAACTCCTAATGCACGCGGTCAGTATACCAGGTTTGACAAAACATTCAGAGAGGTCAACTTTGATTTGATCATGAACTTCAAAACTAATATTACCGAGGATATTAAGTTTAACGGAATGCTTGGTGGTAATTCAAGACGTTCTATTAGTAATTCAATCTTTGCTGCAACAAATGGAGGATTGGTAGTGCCTGGTATTTATGCTTTGAATAATTCAGTTGATAAAATAAACAGCCCAAGTGAGACTCAGGTAACTATTGGTACAAATAGTGTTTATGCAAGTGCTGGATTTAATTTCCGTGAAACTTATTTCATTGAAGGGACATACCGTGTAGATAAGTCTTCGACATTGCCGACTGCAAATAGTACTTATACTTATCCATCGATTACAGGAACTTATATTTTTAGTAATCACATTAAGACCGACTGGCTTTCTTTTGGAAAATTACGTTTGAATTATGCGGATACAGGTAACGATGCACAATTTGGGACGATTATTGCAACTTATCCGAAGAATGATAATTTTGGACCTGAAGGAATTCGTTTTTCTACAGAAAATAACAAAAGCAACGGTAACTTAAAAAGTGAGCAGACGAAAGGTTTTGAGGCAGGTCTTGAATTTAAACTGTTTAAAAACAGAGTAGGGTTTGATTTTACTTACTACAAAACCAATACAACCAATCAGATTCTTTCTATTGAAACTCCTACACAAACCGGATATACAAGAGCATGGATAAATGCAGGTGATGTTCAGAACAAAGGGTTTGAGGTAACCTTATCTGTAATCCCGGTTAAAACACAAAATTTCTCTTGGGAAGCAAAAGTAAACTGGTCTACGAACAAAAATGAAGTAATCTCATTAGGAGGAGCTGACAGAATTTCGTTAGGATCTTTCCAGGGAGTAGGATATGTTGCTGAGGTAGGGAAACCGCTTGGACAAATGATCGGTTCAGGATTTACCTATCTGAACGGAGAAAAAGTAATTCGTTCAAATGGAAGATACCAGCAAACAGCCGGTGCAACAATTGGTGATGTAAATCCGGACTGGATTGGAGGTTTGAATAACGTAATCACATACAAGAACTTTTCGTTAAACTTTTTGATTGATGTGAAAAAAGGAGGAGACGTTTATTCGTTAGATCAACGTTTCGGACATACTACGGGAATCTACGAAAGTACAGTTTCTAACAACCATTTAGGGAATCCACAAAGAGAGCCCCTTGCCAATGGCGGAGGGATTTTGTTAGCAGGTGTTAAGGCAGATGGAACTCCAAATGATAAGGTGGTTAGTGTAGAAGGCGCAGATGGATATTCTTTCTATAACTCAATGCCAGAGCAGCAATATGTTTATGATGCTTCTTATGTGAAACTACGTGAGTTAGGATTGAGCTATAGAGTACCTTCAAAATTTCTGGCGAAAACTTTTATCAGCAATATGATTTTTGCAGTCAATGGAAGTAACCTGTGGATCATCCATAAAAATTTGCCTTATGCTGATCCGGAAGCGGGACTTTCTTCAGGAAATCTTCAGGGATTCCAAACAGGAGTTTTACCAACATCAAAAGAGTACAGCTTTAATATGAAAGTTCAATTCTAAAAAACAACAAAAAAATGAAAATAGTAAAAACGATATTTTTTGCAGGAGCCATTTTACTTTCGGTTGCTTCATGTGATAACTTAGAAGATTTAAATCAGGATAAAAAAGCGTATACTACTGTTTTACCGGGCGCGCTTATGACCAGTGCACAGGTAAACTATGCGTTCTTCCTGACCAATGCTTCGGTAAACAGCAATAATTTTAGAGGATATGCTCAATATTGGAGCACCACAACGTATACAGATGAGGTGAATTACAATATGGAAAGAAGAAACTTAGGAAACTCTCATGCCATTTTGTTATACCGCGATGTATTGCAGGATTTAGTAAATGCGCAAAAACAAGTTGCAAGTAAAGAAGCATTAGGAGCTGTTGAAACTGCAATTAAGAAAAACAAAATTGCAATACTTGATATTCAGATTGTAATGGCTTATCAAACCCTTGTTGATTTGTTTGGGAATGTGGCTTACAGCGAAGCATTGAATATTGATGTATATCCTTATCCTAAGTACGACGATGCCAAAACCATTTATTTTGATCTTGCTACGAGACTGGATGCTGCAATTGCCAGCATGGATGCCGGTAAAGAGAGTTTTGGTTCAGCTGACTTAGTGTATAAAGGAGACGTGGGTAAATGGAAAACATTAGCCAACAGTGTAAAACTAAAACTAGGATTACACCTTGCTGACGTTGAGCCTGCAAAAGCAAAAGCTATAGTAGAAAGTGCTTATAGCTCAGGAGTAATGACAAGCGAAGCTGAAACGGCATTGTTTAAGTATTTCTCTTCACTTGTAGACATGAATCCTTTGTATGACACCTTGGTAAATGAAAGTCAGACCATACCTACAGCCTTTTTTGTGGATGAATTGAATGCTAAAAATGACCCAAGACGTGATACCTTCTTTAATCCAGCCTCTAAAAAGTCAGGCAACTATAAAGGAGCACCTTATGCAAAACAGGTAACTTATGGGGACTATTCTAATATGGGATTAAGATTAAAAGAAAAAACAAACCCGGGAGTACTTTTTGATTACACTGAAACATGTTTCCTTTTAGCTGATGCTGCTAACAGAGGTTTTAGTGTAGGAGGTACCGTAGAAGAATATTATAAAAAAGGAATTCAGGCCAGCATGAAATTTTGGGGAGTCTCTAATGCAGATGCCCAAACCTATTTGAACAGAGCAGATGTTGATTTTGCAACTGCTGCTGGAACAGCTAAAGAAAAAGTAGCCTACCAGCTTTGGATCGCTTATTACAACAGAGGATTTGAAGCATGGACAGAGTACAGAAGATTAGATTTTCCTGTTTTAGTAGCACCTTCAACTGCAGTCGATGCTGCTAAGGGAAAAGTACCGGTTCGTACTATCTATTCGATCTTCGATAAAACTTTAAATAAAGAAAATTATGAAGCAGCCGCCTCTGCTATAGGTGGAGATTTAATGACTACAAAAATTTTCTGGGATAAATTTTAATTTGAATTAGTTTTCTTGTTTTTAGCCGGGGCCCTTAATTGGGTTCCGGTTTTTTTTTGTTTAATAAATAGGGATGTATAAGGTTAATGTGAAATGTAAACTGTGAGATGTAAACTGCTTCGTGAGCAAATTACTGCTTAATAAAATTAGCGACTTTATTCTTGACCTGATCTTTGTTGTGTGTTTGGTTTTTGTTTGGTAAAAATGCTTATTTGTTTGCGAAAGCTCATTAATTATAGAATATTTTTAAATAGTGTGTTTTTTTAAAGTTAAAAAGTTGTTAATTATATATTGTTTTTAAATAACATAGTATCAGTAAAATAGAACCTATGCTGTTAATTTTGATGCCAACAAATTAACCCAAAAAAAATGAAAACAAAACTACTAGTATTAATGCTTGTTTTTTCGATAGGAAAAATGAGCGCGCAGGGACTTCCTTGCCGGACTACTGAAGAAAACGCCAAAATGTATCGGAGTAGCCCCAAATCACTTCAGGAAAAAAAAGACTTTGAAACCTTTACCAACAATTTCGCACTTCAGCGTAAAAGCAAGACTTCAAAAAGTGCAGCAGTAACTACCTACACTATTCCCGTTGTTTTTCATATTTATGGAGATGTACAAAGCGGAAAAACCATTACCTATGAAAAAATCGTCAATCATCTGGCACAATTAAATGACGATTTTAACGGAAGAAATGCAGATTATCAAACCGTTGAACCCTTTTTTCAGGCCAGAAGAGGAACTCTAAACATCGAATTTAAACTGGCAAAAAAAGACCCGAACGGAGGATGTACCAACGGAGTTGTTTTTCATGCCGCTAAAAACGGTTACGGAAATGGCGGAGGTTATGACGACCAGATTGCCGCCGATGCCTGGGACAATAAAAAATACATGAACGTTTATATTCAGAACGATTTGTATAACGAAGGAGTTTTTAACAACTCGGGAGTTGCCTGGTATCCAAGTTCAGAAATGACTGCCAGCAATACAGCGCGTGTAGTCTTTAATGGAGCTTACCTTTATGACAACTCCTACAGCAAAGAATTTTCAGCAACGCTGACACATGAGTTTGGACATTTCTTAAACCTGATTCACACTTTTGAAGGAGGCTGCTCCGGTACAGATGAAGTTGCCGACACTCCTGCAGAAGACGCTAAGCACACTCTGGCTTGTACACCGGGAACCAATTGTACAGGAGATAAAGTAAACATCGAAAACTATATGGGGTACAATGGCGCACAAGGCTGTTATAAAATGTATACCCAGGGGCAGATCGACAGAATGCTGGCAGCTTTACAGCACCCTGCCAGGATCACACTCTGGCAGCCACAAAACTTAATTGATACGGGAGTGAATTCTACCGAGAGCAGTTTAGTGGCAACCGGAACTAGTTTTAAGGAAACAGTTGTTAATGACGGAGCTTTTGATACGGCATCAGTGGTTACCTTAAGCGGAGGGAAAACCTTTGCGTTAAGTTCAGGAACAATGACTGCAGGAACTCATTTTACTCACACTTTTCCAGCAGGGATCACACCGGTTGTTACTGTAAACTCAAACGGACAAGTGACGGTAACGCTTTCGGGAAAAGCAACAAATCATGCAGCAGCACAAAATTCAACTGCAGGGATCAGCTTTTTACCTGCAGCATTTACCGGAGGAATCACAGGTTTGTCTTGTACCTCTTTGTTTTACAATTTGAGATTTACCGATCCATACGGAATCTTTTTTGTAGACATGCCTAACATTAATATTTCTTCCGCTTTAATCTGGAAACCTTTTGATATTGCAAAAGGAGATGATACTTCATTTGGAGCCTGGCGTTATGCGGCCAATGCTCTGAAAATTGAAACCTATGGTAAAAAATTAGTCTGCGAAAGTGGAACCAGAAATATTACGTTATTAGGACAAAATGCAGCTGTTGGACCAGCTAGTAACATGGTAGCTCCGGGAGCATACCCGGATCAGCTGGATTTAAGAACTGCAAATTATACAGCCTGGGACGGAAAATCAGGATATGTTGGTTTCGAATATAAAATTGACGGGCTAACTTGTTATGGATGGTTCAAGGTAGATGTTGCGGCTAACGGAGATGGTTACACCGTTTCGGAATATGCTTATAATACGCAGCCTAATACTCCTATTTATACAGGTATGACCAACAAAACGGCAGTAGTTTTATCTGAAAGTTTACTGTATGAAGCCGAAGCTAATGACGGAGGTGTTACGACCACCAGCACCATTTCGTTATCCACTAACAACGGAACTTTTACTAAAAGTACGGGAACTTTAACGGCAGGAACTGATTATACCATTACAGGAGTTCCTTCAGGTTTAACGGCAGTTCTTACGCTTTCAGGAAATAATAAAGTAGTTGTTTCCTTCACCGGAAAAGCAACAGCACATCTTCCTGCAAATGATGCCGCGGTAGCAATTACATTCAAAGATGCTGCTATTACAGGAGGGATTTCGACACTTGATAATGCATCAAAAACAATCAATCTGAAATTTGATGCGCCTTATGGTGTGTTTTATGTAAATAATTCCGATTATGTTGCTTCGGCAGCACAACCATGGCAATATTTTGACTTAGGAATCGGAGACAATACAGAATACGGAGCGTGGCAATTTGCAGCTGCAGCTTTAAAAGTAGAAACATATGGCAAAAGATTGGTAGGGCCAACAGGTACCCGAAACATCAGTTTGATTGCTCAGGGGACTACAATTGGAGCATCAAGTAATTTTGTAACTCCGGGAGCAGCATATCCGGATCAGTTAGATTTAAGAACGGCAACGTATACAGCCTGGGACAATCAAACAGGTTATATTGGTTTTGAATACAAAAGCAGAGGACGTACATGCTACGGCTGGCTGCATGTAAAAGTAGAAGCAGGAGGCGTTGGTTATTCTGTTTTAGACTTTGCTTACAATACCAAACCAAACGAATCAATTCAGGCAGGAACTCAGACAACTACAACTGTTTTGGCTCCTACAAGTCTTGCGGCTACTGTTAACAACACCAGCTTACAAGTACAGTTGACGTGGGTAAATAATGCTACAAATGCAACGAATATCGTAGTAGAAAGAGCAGGAACAGATAATGTTTTTGCTGAAATAACAACACTACCAAGTACAGCGCTTACATACACCAACACAGGTTTAACAGCCGGAAATACTTATAAGTACAGAGTACGTGCAAAAGCAAATACGGTTTATTCAGCTTATTCAAATGAAGTAACGGCAACTCTTACTGCAGGTTCGGCATATTGTACTGCTCAGGCTAATAGTAATTACGAATATATTAATTCAGTAACGATTGGAAGTTTTACAAACACATCTGGTAAAGATGCAGGTGGTTATGCTAATTTTACTTCTAAAACGGTAACAGTAACTCCGGGAACAGTCACAAATGTGAGTCTGGCAGCAGGTTTCTCAGGAGGATCTTACTTAGAATACTGGGGAGTATGGATTGATTATAACAAAAACAATGTTTTCGACGCTTCCGAAAAAGTAATTGATGGGATTTCTTCCACTGGAACTGCAACGGGAAGTTTTACTCCGATTACGTTTACGGGAACGACCAGAATGCGTATTGTAATGAAGTATTATTCGAATCCGTCAGCTTGTGGTAACATCGGCGATGGGGAAGTAGAAGATTATACAGTCGTTGCGGGTACGGCACCAAATCCGGTGACATTGCCTACACCAACTAATATTGGTAATTCAGGAGTATATACATCAGGATTTTATGCTTCGTGGAATACAGTAGCTAATGCTACAAGCTATGAAGTGCAGCTGAATAATGCTAGTACAGGATGGACAACTTTCGGAACTTCTACTACTTATTATTTGTGGATTCCGAAACAAGGCACGCAAACGGTTTATCAGTTTAGAGTTAGAGCTAAAAATGCCACTGATACCAGTGACTGGAGCGCCCCGCTTTCAATTGATTTGCAAAACGGAAGTGCCGGAGCAGTTCAGACTGACGCTACAAGATCATTTACATTGTATCCAAACCCGGCTACGGATGTTGTTAATTTTAACTTCTCTAATCTAAACTTGTCGGATATTAAAATTACGATCTACGACAGTGCAGGAAACGTAGTGGATGTAGTAAGAAATGCAGCTTCTTATGAAGTAAATCGCCTTAGAAAAGGAGTTTATATTGTGGTAGCTACAGATGGAAGCTTCACAGATACTAAAAAATTATTGGTTAAATAAATAATTTGGTTGTAAAAAGAAAGAGGGGGAAACGACATCGTTTCCCCTTTTTTATGCCTTTTAAAATAAAACTTAATTAATACCAATCCCAAACGGATTGTCAATACTGTGCATAGGAGTGGTAAACCATTTTGGGCCGTCAGCAGTCATGTAAAAATGATCTTCATGACGAATTCCAAATTGACCTGGAATACAAAGCATAGGTTCATTACTTACTACCATTCCTTCTTGCAAAACAGTAGCATTGCCCCTTACAAGGTATGGATGTTCATGAATGTCCAATCCTGTTCCGTGACCTACACGATGAGGAAGTCCTGGAAGTTCATAATCGGCACTTAAGCCTCCTGTGGCGATTACTTTACGTGCGGCATCATCAACAGAGCTACAGGTTGCACCTAACTGTGCCGCATCAAAAGCTGCTTTTTGAGCGGCCTTTTCTAAATTCCAAATCTTTATGTGGGCTTCGGTTGGAGTTCCGTACACATAAGTTCGGGTGATGTCGGATAAATAACCTTCCAGACGACAGCCGGTGTCAATAAGTACAACATCATTGTCTTTTAAGTCCTGTGGAGTGGTTACGCCATGCGGATATTGGGAATCATCAGCAAACAATACAATACAGAAATAAGATCCCGAAGGAATTCCGGCTTTGATATGCGCTTTATTGATAAAATCGACCACAGTTTCGGCTTTTATACCCGGATGTAAAATACGGGCAGCAGCACGCTGTACCACCATAGTAATTTCTTTGACCTGTTGAATTATAGCAATTTCATTTGCTGATTTCTGAATGCGACAGCCGGTAGTAATAGGCTGGGAGTTTTCAAAATCATAACCAGGATTAGCTTTCACGATCGCATCAATTAAAAAATAACCAGCTGATTCATCCAGTGCAATCTTACCGTTATTGATGCCTTTGTCATGTAGTATTTTTCCAAATAAAACAGAGGGAGATTCATGTTCTTCCCAGCAATTCAGGTGACCATCGATTTGCATGAATTTTCTAAAAGTACCTTCCTCGAATTTCGGAACGATATATTCCAGGCTACCATCTTCAAGCAATAGAGCTCCTACCATTCTTTCAGAAGGGTTCCATTTCGTTCCGGTAAAATAATACAAATTGGTTCCGGCATTCAGAAATAAAGCTTTAAAGCCTGTTGTTTTGATAAGGGATACTGCTTTCTCAATTCGCGTTTGATATTCTTCCGGCTGAATGGCTTTCACATTCAGTGTCATATCCTGTATTTTTTCTAATTCTGCAATTGCGTTAGATCCGCCAACTCCAATAGTCATATCTTTTGTTTTAAGGTTAGTTGTTTTTTGTTTTTTCGGATTAAAAATAAGTCAATATTTCCGGATAGTGCTATTTTAACTCAAAGTAGGTAAAATATAATAATTTAAGGATAATATACTATTGGATTTTGGGTGGTAATGCCAGTATTTTTAGAAAATCAACTAAACTTTAAAAAATGAAAAGTATACAGCGTTTATTATTGCTATTGTGTGTTGTACTGAGTTCGCATTTTGCTTCAGCACAAGGTACATCCGATTTACATCAGAAACTCACAGCCTTGTTTCCAAAAGCCGAAATTACGGTTATAGAAAATTTAGAAGGTTACTCAGAATCGTATCAGCTCATTTTAGACGAGCCATTAGACCATAAAAATCCTCAAAAAGGAACATTTAAACATTACGTTTATTTATCGCATTTCAATTTTAATAGTCCTATGGTGATTGAAACTCATGGTTACAATACAAACAATATTAAAAGTGAGGTAAGTAAGTTATTAAACGCAAATCAGATTGCAGTTGAATATCGCTTTTACGGAAAGTCAAGACCGGAACCACTTCCGTGGGAATACTTGACAAATGATCAGGCGATTGCTGATTATCATGATCTTGTAGTAAAATTGAAACAAATCTACACAGGAAAATGGATTTCAACCGGAATAAGTAAAGGAGGGGAAACAGCCTTGATTTATAAGTCAAAATACCCAAATGATGTTGATGTGGCTATGCCTTATGTGGCACCGTTAATTAATACGACGGAAGATCCCCGAACAGTAGAACATACAAAAACGGTAGGAACAGCAGAATGCAGAGCTAAAATTACGGCTTTTCAAAGAGCTGTTTTAGAAAATAGGGAGGCTGTTTTAAAAGAGTTTAAACAGTATGCGGAAGCAAAGAAAATGACTTTTACTGAAGTGCCTTTGGCAGAAGCATTGGAATATGCGGTTTTAGAATTTCCTTTTTCTTTTTGGCAATGGGGAGGAAAATGTGAGGCTATTCCGGCAGTGACCGCTACTCCAAAAGAACTGTTTGATTATCTGGATGAGGTTTCAGGTGTTAGAACATACAATGATAAAATGTACTTTCATTACCTGCCGTCTTATTATCAACATTTGAAAGAATTAGGCTATTATGGTTTTGATTTTTCTCCGGTTGCTGATTTATTACAGGTAGTAAAAAGTACTTCTAATGATCGGTTTGCACCCAAAGGAGTCGCAATAAAATACAATCCGAAATACATCAAAGAAATGCGTAAATATGTAGAAAATAAAGGAAATAGAATTTTGTATATCTACGGCGGTTATGATACCTGGTATTCGTGTGCCCCAACACCTGATTCGAAATTAGATGCTTTAAAAATGGTTCTTCCGACTGGTAGTCATACTACGAGGGTGAAAGATTTTCCGGAGAACGATCGAAAACGAATTATGGAAACATTGTCAAGATGGCTGGATCTAAAAGCGTTTGACGATAAAGCGGAACTAAATTAAAAAGAAAATGCCTGATCAGAATCTCTTGTTGGTTTAACCGCAAAGTACGCAAGGATTTTTAATGATAAGATTTTATACAAACGCAAAGTTCGCAAAGCTATCATAAATAAAGCTCTGCGAACTTTGCGAATATCTTTGCGTACTTTGCGGTTAAACCTAAATCTTAAACCAGTAGTTTCTGTGTTTTTAAATAATCCACAGCAAATTTACCTTCATTAAAAAGTAAATCCAAAACACTTAGATTATTGATAAAGCCATGCTTGTCGTCAAAAACCTGAGTGTATTTTTCAAATGTATTAACATCTTTTTTTCCGTTAGCCAAAACTCTGAAATCGGAGATGTTCTCTATTTCATGAAAATACTCTGTCGTTTTGCTAAACTCTAATTTCATTCGTAGACATTTAGTAGTGATGTCTAGTACTTCCAGATTTAGATCCATTAAAAAAGTGTGCTGCTTTTCAAAAATAGGACGAATATCATCTTCAAAAAACTCAAAAAAAGGTGAGCTTCTGTAAGCTGCTTCCAGTGATTTGAAATGTTGTTTTTGCCAGTCAAATTCATTCTCGATTAAAACATCTTTCGTTTTCTGATGCGCAGATTTTGAATGTTTAACCGGTATGTTTAGTAGCTGAATCCCGTTTGGACTATAAATGTACGCACGGTTTCTGTTGGTTTGTTTCTGAAAATTATCTTCCATTTCAAAAGTAATATTTTCAGATTGAGCCATAACTGCAAAGTGGCTTATCGATGGAAAATAAGTAGGAAGTAAGAGAGAGTTCATCTTTAATTGCTTTAAAAGTTTCAGGTTTCAAGTTTCAGGTTTTGAATGCACCTGAAACTTGAAACCTGAGACAAAAATAACTTTTTTTATTTTATGCTTTGTTTTCTTTTCTTTTTCTCCAGAAATATTCTCCAACAAAGTAAGCTGCAAGAATAAATAAGAAATACTTAAAGTATGATTGAGGTTGTCCTTCACCATCAACAGTTGTGAAAACTCTACTCCAACGAATTTTGTTAATTCCTTTACCGTTAGTATCCCAGCTCATCCAGATGAAAACTGGTTTTCCTACGATATGGTTTTCAGGAACATAACCCCAATAACGACTATCTTCAGAGTTGTGACGGTTGTCTCCCATCATCCAATAATAATTTTGTTTGAAGGTATAAGTAGTGGCAGGTTTACCGTTGATTAAGAATTTAGAGCCGTCCAACTGCAAAGTGTTTCCTTCGTAGGTGGTAATGATGTCCTTGTAAAAAGGCAGTGACTCATTGGTTAACGCAACTGTTTTTCCTGCTTCCGGAATGTAAATCGGACCAAAATTATCCTGATTCCATTTGTTGATATGAGGGAAAATAGCATTGTCATTTCCTCTGTCAATTTCTCTTTTTACAGCCGTAATTCCCGGAGTGTTTTTAAGGCGCTCTGCACTGGCTTCGGTTAAAGCTCTGAAATAAAGAGTATCTCTTTTTTCGCTTTTAAATCCTGCTCCGTCTGTAATATCAAGTTCTCTTACCAGAGATTCAAAATCGATAGGTATTTTTGGATCTATGGCTACTGAATAAGAGTATTGTGGTTTTGCTCTTTCCGGTAAAACTAATTTTTTTCCGTTAATGAAAACAAATCCGTCTTTAATAGATAAACTGTCTCCCGGGATACCTACGCATCTTTTTACGTAATTTGATTTTTTATCAATAGGTTTGATAACTCCTGGTCTTCCTTTTGGTTCGTAGAAATAATGAACCGTATCGACAGGCCAGTTAAAAACCACTATATCAGATCGTTTTATTTTTTCTAAGGCAGGTAATCTGAAATAAGGCAATTGTGGCCATTTCAAATAAGATTTTTGTTTTACAAAAGGTATAGAGTCATGAACCATCGGTAATGCAACGGTAGTCATAGGTACTCGTGGGCCGTAATTTACTTTACTAACAAATAAAAAGTCACCAATTAATAGTGATTTTTCTAAAGACGAGGTAGGAATTGTGTAAGGCTGCACTAAATAAGTATGTACAAGCGTTGCCACAATAACTGCAAAAAGTAAAGAGCTTAACGTATCGCTTGCTTTATTTTCTGAGGTCAATTTTCTGTCAGCGTTGTGTACTAATTTTTGAGTGTAGTTTATATAATAGATATAGAAACCTAAAGTGAAGATTCCTAAAAGAGTATCTAAAGTTGTTTTTTTACCAAACGTTCTTAACGTTTCTACCCAAACAACAGGAAACATAATCAGGTTGATAATTGGAATGAAAAGTAATAAAGTCCACCAGGTCGGGCGACTGATTATTTTCATTAAAACGATTGAATTGTAAACCGGAATTGCAGCTTCCCAACTTTTTCTTCCGGCAGCCTGATACAGTTTCCAGGTTCCCAAAAAGTGAATAATCTGAACGGCTAAGAAAAATACAAACCAATAATATAGTGTCATAATATTTTGTTTAAAGTTTCAGGGCAGGGGTCTAATTTGAAAATTACCTCAACCTTTATAACTGTTTATTTTAAATTTAATACGTCTTTCATAGAATAGATACCCGTTTTTCCGGCAAGCCATTCTGCAGCAATCACGGCTCCAAGGGCAAAACCTTCACGATTGTGTGCGGTATGTTTCAACTCGATACTGTCTACAGCTGAATCGTAAGCTACGGTATGAGTTCCCGGAACTTCTCCAATTCTTTTGGCTTCAATGTAGATTTCGTTGTCTTTAGCCTCGTCTAAAGTCCAATTGGTATAATTGCTGTTTTCGATCACGCCTTTGGCTAAAGAAATTGCTGTACCGCTTGGTGCATCTAGTTTATGAGTATGATGAATTTCTTCCATTGTAACTTTATACGAATCAAACTGAGCCATAATTTTGGCCAGATATTCATTCAGTTCAAAGAAAATATTAACGCCTAAACTGAAGTTAGAACTTGAGATAAAACCACCTTTCTTTTCGTTGCAAAGTGTTATCATTTCATCATAATGTTCTAGCCAGCCTGTTGTTCCTGAAACTACGGGAACATTAGAATGAAAGCAATTTGAAATATTGTCAACGGCAGCAGTTGGGACGCTGAAATCGATAGCAACATCGGCTGTTGAAAGTCCGTCATAAGTACTGAATTCGTCTTTCTTTAAAACAATTTCATGACCTCTTTCTAAAGCAATTCGCTCGATTACTTTACCCATTTTTCCGTATCCTAAAAGCGCAATTTTCATTTCGTGTATTTTTTTAAATTCAAATAACCGGAGCTATTTAAAAGTGGTAATTAAAAGTTAGTCCAACGTTTGGTTTGAAAGTTACAGTATCAGGATAAATTTCCGGACGTAATGATAATCTTTCGTTTACGTTAAACTGAATCAATGCAGCGTCAACATTGGCATCAATAATGTTCAGGGCATAAAAACCAACTACAAAGAGTAAAGATAAATCTCTGTTTCGCTGATAGAATTTCTGACCGGCAATAAGTCTGCTGTCGTCCAGAAATTTATAGTTGTCATCGTTATAGCCTTCTAGTCTTCGTTTGTAGGCGTCACGATAATTGTTGTATTTTTTGTTATTGTCAAGATAAAAGTATAAACTCGTACCGATCGCTCCGTAAACTAAAGGAATTTTCCAGTATTTTTTATTGTAAGCCTGACCTAAACCAGGTAAAATCGCCGAGTAGAATGCTGCTTTTGCAGGCGTAAGCGGATCGATTTCCTGCAATTTGCTAGTGTCTTTAACGACCAAAACCGTGTCTTTTTTTACCTGAGCAAAAAGAGAAACGGTTCCTATGAGAAAGAACAATAGACTTATGGGGACAATTTTATTCACTATCCGTTTATTAATTTTATTATTCTGTTAAAGTCGGCTTCCGAATCAAAAGGAATGGAGATTTTTCCTTTACCGTTACCGGCAACTTTTATATCAACTTTCGAACCAAAATAATCGTTGAAGGTGTTTTTCTGTGTTTCTCTAACTACAAAAGAAGAGTCAGCTTTAGGTTTTCCTTCCGGTCTTGGCTTTAAGCTTTCGTGATAATTCTTTACTAAAGTTTCGGTTTCACGAACGGACAAGTTCTGACTTACTATTTTTTGGTAGATATCTGTTTGAATATCTAAGTCTTCAATATTAATGATGGCTCTACCGTGTCCCATGCTGATAAAACCATCACGGATACCGGTTTGAATGATCGGATCCAGTTTTAAAAGACGTAAATAATTGGCAATAGTAGAACGCTTTTTTCCAACACGCTCGCTCATTTGCTCCTGTGTCAGTTGAATTTCGTCAATCAAACGCTGGTATGAAAGTGCGATCTCAATTGGATCTAAGTCATGACGCTGAATGTTTTCAACCAAAGCCATAACCAATGATTCGTTGTCATTGGCAATACGAATATAAGCAGGAACATGTGTTAGTCCTACTAAAGTCGAAGCACGCAAACGACGCTCTCCAGAAATTAGCTGGTATTTGTTGAAATCTAATTTTCGAACAGTAATAGGTTGAATTACACCGAGTTCTCTAATAGAAGTGGCTAATTCACGTAACGACTCTTCGTTAAAATTGCTTCTGGGCTGAAACGGATTTATTTCGATAGCACTTATTTCAAGCTCAATGATATTTCCAACAACCTTGTCAGCATTTTTGTCCTCTACTGATGTAATGTCGTTTTCCGGATCTTTTAATAACGCTGATAATCCTCTTCCTAAGGCTTGTTTTTTAATTGCTTTTGTCATAAAAACTATTTGCTGTTTTTCTTTATAATCTCCTGAGCTAAATTGATGTAATTAACTGCTCCTTTGCTGGTTGCGTCATAATTAATGATGCTTTCTCCAAAACTTGGTGCTTCACTTAATTTCACATTTCGCTGAATAACGGTGTCAAAAACCATATCGTTAAAGTGTTTTTGAACCTCTTCTACAACCTGGTTAGACAAACGTAATCTCGAATCGTACATGGTTAGTAACAATCCTTCGATGTCAAGATCCGGGTTGTGTATTTTTTGAATACTTTTTATTGTGTTCAATAATTTCCCTAATCCCTCAAGTGCAAAATATTCACATTGAATTGGGATAACTACTGAGTCAGCCGCTGTTAAAGCATTCAGGGTTAATAAACCAAGAGAAGGTGCGCAGTCAATAATGATATAATCATATTCGTCTCTTACACTTTCCAATGCTTTTTTAAGCATGTACTCTCTGTTTTCTTTATCAACCAATTCGATTTCGATGGCAACAAGGTCAATGTGTGCAGGTATCACATCAACATTTGGAGCTGTACATTTTAAAACGGCTTCTTTTGGTGTTATACTGTGTTCCAGGATTTGATAAGTTCCGGCTTCAACTGACTCTACATCAATCCCAAGGCCAGATGTAGCATTGGCTTGTGGATCGGCATCGATCAATAATACTTTCTTTTCTAAAACACCTAATGAGGCTGCAAGATTTACAGATGTAGTAGTCTTTCCAACGCCTCCTTTTTGATTAGCAATCGCAATGATTTTGCCCATTTATTTTCTGAATTTTGAACCGTAAAAATACAATTATTTATGGTTTCTGAAAATCTATTTTGTTAACATTTAAGAAACTTCGGCTAATCGTTGTATGGTGCGTGTTTTCTGGAATTTATTTTGAGGATAATGAAAAATCAGGAACGAAATTTCGCTCTATTTTTTGCTTTCTTTTAGTTGAAAAAGAACAGAATTCTACTTTAGTCAGAAAAATAGAATTAAAAATCGAGAAAAGTTTACTGCCCATTTTTCTTTTTCAAATCTTTTACAAGGCTTGTTGTGAAAAATAAAATGGTTGCACCTCCTAACAAAATGCACAGCCACATAAACCAGGATTGTTGCCAGAAAGATTTGGTTTGTGTTTGATTTTTTACTGTCGCTTTTTGCTGAATAGCGTAAACAAAGGTTTGTGGTAAATTTGAGGCAATATTGTTTTTAAAAGCAGACAAATCATAGTCCGGAGCAGTCATGGATTTGTTTCCGGTTTTAAGAATATAATTTTCGTTTAAGTTAAGTTCGGCAACCATCGAAACCGGGTTTTGACTAAATTTTACTTTTAAAATTGATAGTGGGGGGTTGTCGTTGTTTTCTATTTTTATAAAAAGCTCTTTTTCGAATATTTCTGAGATCGCAAAAGTGTTTTTTACATTTGAATTTAATTCGAATGTCGCGATTTCTTCTTCTGTTTCTATTGATTTTCTTTTTAACTGTCTTTTTCCTTTTTTGTATAAAACAACTTTACGGTTGTAATAAGTAGGTTTTGTAATTTCAAATGAAATTTGGTTGATGATTTGCGGGGCATCAAAAAGTACGTGAATTTGTGTTTCTTTCTTCGAATGATTTTCTGTTACAGTTGATTTGCCGGAAGTGATTTCCTCTAAATATCTTTGGTGAATCTGGTTGGTGAAATTACCGGCTTTTAAGATGTTAACGGGGAGTGTTTTTTGATCGTCAAAATCAATTTTTAAGTAACGGTAGGTATTTAATGGATATGTAATAGTTTTAATAACGCTGGTTTCTGACGCACTGCTTAGCTCATCTAAAATTTGAGTATTGGAGATTCCGAACCATTCTTTTTGATCGTCACTTCCGGAAACCGTATATCTTTTTTCGACATCAGAATTTGCAATAAAAAGTGAGATCTGATTGTGGTTTTTATCAGACGGAATTGCAATAATAACTGAGGTTTGCTTTTTTGGAGTAGCTGTTTTTGAGGTAATTGTGTACTCTTCAAAAGTGTTTATCGTATTGTTTTTAGGAGTCTGGATGAAATACGGAACCTCATTTCCTTTTGAGTCAAATAATCTTATGTCACTAAGATCTTGTTTGGAATAAGATCTTATTTCGGGAGACAAAACAATTTCATGAAAACCTTTCTCTGAAATGGGTTTTATTTTTCCGGTAGTTTGATATTGCCCAAAAGAAAGGTTTGCAAAAAATAGGAGTAAGATAAATTTATTTAGTTTCATTGTTGTCTTTTGGCTTGTTTTCGTCAATAACTAAGACTTTGATTTTTTGATATACAAAGGAGATAATTAAAATTAATATTCCCAGGAGGATAAAGGATATAATTTTTCCGGTTTCGGAAATGTTGCTAATATCGTATAGGAATAATTTTAAAATGGTTAATCCAAGCAAAGATAAAGCGATAATTCGTAAAGATTTTTGTTGTTTTTTGATTCCGATGATTAAAAATAGAAAGGCCAGGATTCCCCAAAGAATAGGAAAGCCGGTTTTGATTATTTTAATACTGGCCACATGAATAGAGTCTCCAGCCATTAATTCACGCAGATAAGGCAAATTAGATTTGTATTCTGTATAGATACTTGTTTGTAAGTCATGAGGAGTTACGGGGGAGTTCATTATAATAAGACCATGCAACATCACTTCTAAGCTGGTAATATACAAGATAAAAAAAGCGGCGCCCCAGATGAGATATGGGCTCTGAAGAAAAGTAAAATTTACTTTTTTGTAAATCTGAAACAATTGATAACCAAAGTAAATGGTGATAAGCAGCGAAATATAATGAAGATAAAAAGCAATGGATGTTCCAACACCCGAAGTAATAATATCTCGGTGTTCTAAAAACGGATAATTGGAAAACCAGAATGTGAATAAAACTATATTTGACAGGGCTATTAACAAGGCGCCCTGATATCCTGTTGCCGTTTTTCTCCCGATTAGAAATGAGGTATATAATGCAGAGAACAGTAAGTGATATAAAATTGGGAGTGCAATCGAACTGTAAAGGTTTTCGATATAATGATTAGATTGATAAATGACTTCAAATAAACCAGTAAAATAACCTATTCCAACAGCCGCGCCAGCGAGGAATTTCTTGTACGTTTTCGGATTGAAAGCGATATTGAAGAGGGTTGAATCTTCGGTTTCATTTTTTAACAAATACCAAATTGCAGACAAAGAAGCTACAGCGAAAACACCGGTTATAAAAATTGGGTTTATGACAATACTTAAAGGAAGATCGCTATTGTAGTAATGATTCCAATCCATGATCAGACTAAAAATCATTAAGATGTGAACAATTACAGCGCCAAATCGATAGCTCGTTATTTTTGATTTTTGTGCCAGCCACAATAATAAAACGGCTTCGGTAGCCCAAAATAGTGTGATATAATTTCCTTCAAACTGAATAGGAATGGCTAATGTTACAAAAGTCAGGGTTAGTCCGATAAGCAGATAAGCAGCTTTCTTGTCGAGTTCGAATTTCTTGTATAAGAACCAGGCATAGATTAAATTTAAGAGCGCTAAAGCCGTGGTGAACAAACCTTTTAATTCAGCATGATAAGAGGTTAAAATGGTCATTCCGGCTGCATAGAACAAAAACGTGTTGCTCGCCAGAATAGTAAGCTGGGTTTTTGAAAACTCTCCTTTTGATCTGATATTGTTAATGATGTTCATTAAAATGAAGATAAAGTAGAAGAGGAATCCAAACAGGAAGCCTCCGGCGTAATGCGGCTTGTCAGAATTTAAATCCTTCGATAACCAAGCTGCGAATAAGAGAACCGTAAAGATATAAGAGAGAATATTAACCAGATTCCATTTTTTATAAGAGGCAATAGCTAAAATTCCGATGTTTAAAATCGCAATATAGGTAAAAAGAACAACGTAGTTTCCTGCACCGGTACTCACCATAAAAGGAACTGCAAATCCTCCAATAAGAGAAAGTACTGCTAATTCGATTCTGTCGTACGATAACGAAATTAAGGCGCTAAAAGCGGTAATGATTACCATGATGCTAAAAGCAACCGTTTGATTGAACAGGTGATAATCGTGAAAAGCAATTCCGATGGTGAAATAAAAGATGGCAATGGCACCTGCAACAATAACAGAGCTGAATGCAGCATAGTTTTTACGCAATTTATGCGCAATTCCCATAACTAATGCTCCGCATAAAACACCGATTCCAACACGTGCGGGTTCATTAATCCAGTCTTTGTCGATCGCATATTTTACAAAATAGCTTATTCCTAAAACCAGAATCAAGATTCCAATTTTATTGATTAAGTTCTCTCCGATAAATTTTTCCAGATCCGGATTTTTTTCTTTGAAATTCTCCCAAAATGATTTTTCAGGTACTGAAGGAGCAATTTGTTGCGGAGTTATTTTTTCAGGTGCTGAAGCAGGTTGTAATACTGCCGGAGAAAGGGGCTTTTCAGGTTCCGAAGTCTTAATTTCTTCTGTTGGTGTTACAATAGAAATTTTTTCCTCGACAACTTCGGGCTTAACAGGTTCAGGAATATTTTGATTCGATTGTTCCGGTATTGTTCTGAAATCTTCTTTTTTGGCAACAGGAATTGGAGCAACCGAAATATTTTCGGTTGTTTTTTCTGCTGTTTTTAATAAATCAATTTTTTTACTGAGTTTTTGAATATCATCTTCAAGATGATCAAAACGACCTTTTATGGTATTAAGGATATAGAATAAAAAGCAAAATAACAGGGCTAAAAGAAAACCTTCCATTTGGAAATGAGTTTAATATTATGATATTGTAAATATAATAACATTTTGATACGATGCGGGCTTTTTGGCTTTTTTCGTATTAATTTAGTAAAAAGCATTTGTCTTTTGAAGCCTTGGTTTTGTTTGGAAAATAAAAAAAGCTTTTAATTTTTGAAATTGTTTTGGATAAGTAAAAAATAGTTCTATCTTTGCACCCGCTTACGGGGTGTAGCGTAGCCCGGTTATCGCGCCTGCTTTGGGAGCAGGAGGCCGCAGGTTCGAATCCTGCCACCCCGACAAAAGTCTTTTCATTTTTTGAAAAGACTTTTTTGTTTTTAGGAACAAAAGTAACTACATGGGACTTAGGTTTTTTGGAGATTCTTAGAAATTAAGCTTTGAAAATGTTGTATTTTACTACTCTAATCTTTGCGATTGCATAATTTAGGTAGAGTATTAAAATTATCGTTCAAGGTTTCAGCCATTGAAATTATTTTGGGCCTTATTATTGAAATTTTTGATCAGATTTTGTCAAAAGATCTTGCTTAATATAAAAGCAGAAAGCAGTTTTTAATATTTCTTCACAACTTTTGATATTGATACAGAAATGGTATTTGAGGTTCTTCCTATGTCATGAGAGAATTTAATTTGTAATTTTGGTCAACCACTCAAAATAAATTTTATTTGTTTCGTCATCAGGGTATTCGTGGGTTTTGTCATCCATTATTCTTTCGGTTACAACAATTCCATTCGATTTAAGTTTACGTATTAATTCTTCTGCTTTGGCAACCGGTAGAGCACCGTCTTTTCTTCCATGGTAAACAAAGACAGGGATTTTTGAAAAAGAAGCAAGAAATTGGTCTTCTAAAAAACTCGGATGTCCGGAACCCAGCCACTCATTTGCCAAATCCGGATGGCCTGCAAATACAGCAACCCCTTTGTAAAGCTCAGGGTGCTGATAATAGGTTCGCAAGGCACCGTAACCACCCATAGAAAATCCTGCGATAACCATTTTACTTTTGTCGACTGGAAAATGATCCATTACATCTTCTATGGCTTCCATAATATCTTTTTGTGAGCTGTCGGAATCGTAACAGTTGTACATGTCTCTGGCAAACGGAGCAATTTCAATGAAATTACCACCGCTTCTTGTCTGATTCAGCACTCCTTGTTCATCTTGTCCGCTGCCATGGAGAAATACCAGAAGAGGGTATTTTTTTGTGGGGGAGTAGTCTTGGGGCAGCTTTATGGTATAAGGTTGGAAGCTGTTATCATACTTTGATTTAAAAGCTCTTCTGTAAGGTTTTGTAATCCCTTTATAGGGATCATTTCCTTTTAAAAAAGAATGTAGTTCTGTTTCAAAAAGGAAGTATTTGTCCAATATTTTCTTTCCGGTTTCATAAGGTTTTAATTGGTGCAGCTGCTTCTCAACCTCATTTGCTTTGAATAATAAGGTATTTACGGTTCCGTACTCTAAGCGATATTGATTTTGTATAATTTGCGAACGGATGCTGTCAAAATCAAATTTAGGAAAAACAACGAAATCATATTGTCCGATGGTATCGTTGCCTGAGCGACTAAGAAAATGATAAAGACCTGCTTTTAAATTACTGGATTTAAGGGAAGTAAGTTTGTGCTGTGTTTTGTTTTTAAGACTACAGTCGATTTTTGTATCCAGAATTATTTTTGAAGAATCGTTTCGAATAGTGATTTGAACTGGCCGAATTTCAGTTGTTTTTGATAGCGCCATCAAATCTACGGGCAAAGAATCATGAACACGGATGTTTCTTCTGGTGAGCTTAGCAATCAAAACGGATTTATTGATTCTTTTTGGTTTTTCAAAAACGAGTGGACTGAAGTTTCTTTTCGGAATTTCCTCATCCCAAATTCCCTCATCTTTAACAACCGAATAACCAGTAGCAGCATCGTTTGCAATTGCTTTCGCAAAATAGAGGTTGTATCCCAACTGCTCTGAAAACCAGGGATGATAGGGATCGACATCTTTCCAGGCTAATAAAACTTCAAAACCGCACTTCCTATTATAAACTATTTCCTCAAAACGGGTTTCGGTACTTAGCTTTTTTCCATGGCTTTGATTTCTGTTGTAGTCCCAGATTCTTTTTCTTGCCCAGTATTTTTTGTCCTTTGAAGGCGAAAATGCAATATCATAGTATTCGTCAGTGAGGGAGTCCTTTTGGGGTTTTGCAAGCAGTAATTTGAATCCGTCACCATTGATAAATCCTCTGTCCCGATAGGTAATACTATCAGCTGGAGTCTCAATATACAAATAGAGATGCGTTGGAGTATAGGCTATTAGGTAAGTGATCTTAGCACGACTCGCAGCCGGATTGTCGAACGGAAAGAAATGATTAAATTCCTTTTGCTTAAAATGTATCAGTTTACGATCCAGTTTTCCGTCAATGACAGGAGTGAAATCTAAAAAGCGAATTTTGTCTGATTGTGAGGACTGTCCGGATACAATCTGGATCATGCACCATACGAAGTACAAAAAATAACCCTTTGTTTTCATATTGATATCTAGTGTTTTGTTTTCGAACAATCGATCAGTAGTCATGTCAAATATAACTAAAAATCAAATTCAGATTTTAAAAGTGGCGGGTTCTTTTGGTTGTAAAGGAGGTCTCAAGGGGGTAAAAGCGCTGAAATAACAGGAATTTTAAACAGAAATTGGTCTGTTGTTCTGAGTGAAGTTTAAATGATCTTATCGATTAATTATAAAGAGAAAGAGAGAAAAGATTTTTAAATTCTTTACAGTATTAAATTCTCTATTTGAGAATAGTTAAAACTAATTAAATGAATTCTTATTTCCGACAATAAAAACTTATTTTTGTGACCATTAATTAATAATACAATCATATTATGTCAGATACAATCGAAAAAATTAAATGCCTAATTATTGGTTCCGGCCCAGCGGGTTACACTGCTGCTATTTATGCTGCCAGAGCAAATATGAATCCAGTTTTATATCAGGGAATGCAACCAGGAGGTCAATTGACTACAACTAATGAAGTAGAAAATTTCCCGGGCTATGTTGATGGTGTTACAGGACCGGAGATGATGATTCAATTACAAGAACAAGCAAAACGTTTTGGTTCTGATATTCGTGATGGATGGGCTACTAAAGTTGATTTTTCAGGAGATATTCATAAAGTTTGGATTAACGATACAATCGAGTTACACTGTGAAACCGTTATTATTTCTACAGGAGCTTCGGCTAAATATTTAGGCTTGCCATCAGAGCAGCATTATTTGCAAATGGGAGGCGGAGTTTCGGCTTGTGCTGTTTGTGACGGGTTTTTCTACCGTAATCAGGAAGTTGTTATTGTTGGGGCAGGAGATTCGGCTTGTGAGGAAGCACATTACTTGTCTAAACTTTGTAAAAAAGTAACGATGTTGGTAAGAAGTGAAAAATTCAGAGCTTCAAAAATCATGGAAGAGCGCGTTCGTAAAACCGAAAACATCGAGATTTTAATGAATCACGATACTGTTGAAGTTTTAGGAGACGATAGCGTTGTACATGCTATAAAAGCAAAAAACAAAACTACTGGCGAAATTTTTGACATTCCGGCAACCGGATTTTTCGTTGCTATTGGTCATAAACCAAATACAGATATTTTTGCAGATTACATCACACTTGATGAAACCGGTTATATCGTAAATGTTCCGGGAACTTCTAAAACAAATGTAGAAGGTGTTTTCGTAGCCGGAGATGCTGCAGATCATGTATACCGTCAGGCAATTACTGCTGCGGGTACCGGATGTATGGCTGCTCTGGATGCAGAGAGATATCTTGCTGCTAAGGAGTAAAGGTTCTAAGGAGCTGAGGTTCTTAGGTTCTAAGTTTTAGATGCAAAGGAACAAAGGTTCTCCATAAAAAAAAATCCATTCGTGTAGCGAATGGATTTTTTTATGGGGAAAATCTAAAATCTAAAATCTAAAATCTAAAATCTAAAATCTAAAATCTAAAATCTAAAATCTAAAATCTAAAATCTAAAATCTAAAATCTAAAATCTAAAATCTAAAATCTATCCCTGCAATGGCGTAGCTGCTTTAGCTTTTACCGGACTTGGTTTCTTGATCAGTTTGGCTTCCTCGCTAAAACGGGTAAGATCTATTTTTGGATTGCCAAATAAGGAGATTTCTGATTTGTCTCCTGCTGCAATTGCCAGCGTGTTTTCGGCTAATATAGTGGCAACGGAAGAACCTTCGGTGGTAACATTGGCCTCTTTTAAAGTAAATTTAATTCCTGTAAAGACGGAGTTGTTGTCTAAACGAATAGTTGCTTTTTCGGCAATACCTTCAATAGTGGCAGTTGTTTTTTGGTATAAATCACATTTGAATTTTATAGCTGAAACTAATGTTTTGATCGAAGAATTTTTGCTCAGCTGTAAAGTGGCATCTTCTGCTTTTAAGTTCAGTTCTGTTTTGGATTTGTCATCTGCAAACAAACCGAATTTTTTAGAGTTTACGTTTAATAATAATTTGGCGTAATCAAAGCTGTGGAAAGTGATATCATCTAACTGAAGCTCCTGAATCGCATAAATTACAGCCTCATTTTTAGCGATTGCCGTTTTTAATGAACTTGTATAGATAACGTGAACAACCAGTTTTTTGAAAATAGTACTCTCTTTGGTGGTGTACAGGCGAAGCACTTTTTCTCTTAAATCCATTCCAATGATCTCGTGCAGGTTGTCATCGGCTTCGATTCTAATTTCGTTTTTCTCACCTCGTTCCAGGTATACTTCTAAATTGTCATCAGCTTCAATGCCATCAAATGCACCAACTTCTTTTACGGAGGTAGTTACAATTTTAGAACCTTTTATTTTTTCCCTTCGTTGAGCAAAAGTTAATGTAGTAATCAATAATAATAGGAGTAAGGCTGTATTTTTTTTCATTAATTCTAAGATTTGATTTTGACAAATATAAAAAAATCATCCACTTTCGATGAATGATTTTTTTATATTTAACAGATAAATAAGGTTTATTACCTACTAATCGTTCCTCCTGAACTTGAAGTTTTTTCGATTGTTTTTGGAGTGATGTCATAATTGATAGATCCGCCGCTGCTAGCTGAAGCTTTCAGGTTTACAATTGGGTGAACATTTATACTTCCTCCGCTCGAGGCTTCAGCATGAATATCATTTGCGAATAATTTATGAGCATTGATGCTACCGCCGCTTGAAGCTGAGACCTGCATTTTTAATGCTTTTCCTTCCAGTCCAATAGAGCTTCCGCTGTCTGAATCGCAAGTAATGTTATCCGATTCGATATTTACATCTAATGTTGAAGCACTTGAGGCTTCTAGATTAATATCCTGACCCTGAATCAGACCTTTGCTCATAATAGTGGCAGCACTTGAAGACTCTAATTTGTCAATTACAGGCATTCTTACGGTTACTTTTTTCTTGGTAATATCACGAAAAGAGCCTTGTTTACATTTAACATATAAAGTTCCATTCTCTACTTTTGTCGTGATTTCCTGTTGAATGTTATCATCTGCCTCAACAACAATTTCTGTAGAATCAGATTGGATAATAATCAGATCGATTGCATTACTAACTGATACTTTTGTAAAATTGCCCTGAACAATTCTTTTTTCAGTAGTAACATTTCCGCTTCCTTTAATAGTATTCACATTAAAGTTACAAGAGGCAAACAATAATGCAGTAACTGCTGCAATAATGAATTTTGTAATATGAATGATTATTTTTATCATGGCCTAGTTAATTTTGATTATAACTCCGTTTTTATCAGTGGTTAATTTTCCTTTGGTTTTTTTTCCGTTTAAAATTTCTTTTCCATTTACTTTAATGGAAACTTCGTTTACGGTGTCGTTTTCCATAACACTCTCTTCGGTGGTGTCATCATACTCATCCCCATACTCGTTTTCTTCAGCAGGGCAGTCAAGGCATTTAATTTTAGAACCTTCTACTTTATAGCTGTAGTTACCGCTAAAATGTAAGTTGAAAAAATCATTCTCAGAATCGTCATAATCTTGTACAGATGCATCTGGTTTGAATAGCTGTCCTTCAGGTAAGTACAGGTATACATCCACTTCTTGTCCTCTGAATTTGTTTTTTACATCTGTCAGAAAATAATTATCTAAAATTAAGCGATTTCCGTTAATCTGAAATTTGTAATTGATCTTTTCTGCTCTTTGTTTGGCATTGATAAACGAGTTGCCTCTGGCTGTTTTTTCAATTTGAATGTAAGGTGCAGCCTCATCTGTATGTAAAACATGCAAGCGAACATCGTTGGAATAGATTAACTGATTATTGGCTGAGTCCTGTACAAATTCAAAATCACTATGGTGGTTCAGGTCTTTTGCATAATAATCATTGTATCTAAATTTTACATAAAGCGTATCTGTTGGATTAATGTTGATTGTCTTTTTTTCAACCATTTTATTATCGTAAGAAAGCTCAGTTGCCTGTTTGATTCCAATGCTGATTGCGATAGCAACTGCAATAATCCAAATCGCTAACAAAGTATATTTAGTAATATTTCCAATAGACTTTAGGTTTGGAGATAACAATTTGAAACCTAAAAGAGTCAGGAAGAAAAATGGAATTCCAACAGCAAAGAACATTAATAAACCAAATGACCAAAGCGGATAATCAGTGAAGTTTCCGGCATCTACAAAATTTTGCCATGGAAAATCAACAAAAACGTTGGTTCCTAAAGTGAAAACACCAATCAGTAACATGATTAAAACACTGATTCCTGACATGATTAAAATCACTCCTAAGAATTTAGCGAATATTTTAAAAACCGTCATGACAAAGTCTCCAAATGAACTACTTATTCTCTCAGCTCCCGACTTTACCTGGTTTCCCATCGCGTCATAATCTGCATTTTTGAATTTATCAGATAAGTTTTCAATTTCTTCGCGAACTTTTTTTTCGATGTTCGAAATGGTAACCGGTTCGCCTGTCATCTCTAGTTTTTCTGAGGTAGTAATCGCTTCCGGAGTTACAATCCAAAGAACAAAGTAAGCTAAGATTCCTGTTCCAAAACCTGCGAAAACAAATATTAAGAAAATGATCTTGATCCAAACGGCATCAATTCCAAAATAGTGTCCTAAACCTGTTGCTACACCACCAATCATACCTTTTTCTTTGTCACGGTATAATTTTTTGTGTTTTCTTGCTCCGTAGTCGCTAAAAGACTGGTTTGTTTTTTCTTCGTCTTCAAGGATATAATCTTCAGGTTGTCCCATAACGGTAATCACCTCATCAACGTCTTTCAGTCCTACAACATGTTTGTCGCTTTTTTGTTTCTCAATTAATAATTCAGAAATACGCATTTCGATATCTTTAATAATTTCATCCTGTCCGGAAGAATTGGTAAGGGATCGTTTTATAGCGTCAAAATAGCGTGTCAGTTTTAAATATGCGTCTTCATCGATGTGAAAAACCATACCGCCTAAGTTAATATTTACTGTTTTGTTCATGACTTATTGATTTTGATTGGTGATTAGTTTTACGGCGTCAGACAATTCTGTCCAGGTACCGCTAAGTTCGTTTAAAAATGTTTGTCCTATTTCGGTTAATCCATAATATTTTCTTGGTGGTCCTGATGTAGATTCTTCCCATCGATAATTAAGCAAACCGTCGTTTTTCAGCCTAGTCAAAAGTGGATAAACTGTTCCCTCAACAACTAGTAATTTTGCGTTTTTTAAAGTGTCTAGTATTTCTGAGGTATATGCGTCTTTTTCTTTTAGTACTGATAAGATGCAAAACTCAAGAACACCTTTGCGCATCTGTGCTTTTGTGTTTTCAATGTTCATAATTTCATTTTGTTTTTTTTAGATTGAACAATTCGTTTTTTGATTGATGATGATTGATTGATGATTGAGTTGCCGGTTTGCCCTTCCGGCTCGGGTGATTGATGATTGATGATTGATTTCGAAACTTTTCTGATGATGGTCAATTAAGGTTTCGACTATAACTTTTAACTTTTAGCCTCTTACTTTATAAAAGGAATCGTTAACGGATACTTGTATAATTCTCCGTTTGACGCTTTTATTGAAGCATAAATCACTAAAAAGAATTCAACAAATTTTAATACTCCAAAAAGTAAAACTGCTGTTGCTCCGATGCTTAGTAAGGCAATGTTTCCATTAAAGTCAAAATTTCTGATGATGAAATCTTCGTCGTTAAAAACAGCTTCCATTGGAAGATTCTGTAAAAAAACGGTGATGAAAATCGGAACTGCAATTAGAGCCAGAATTAACGTATAAAGCAAAAGGCTCAATTGAAAATTTAAAGCTTGCTTTCCGTGATGATTTACATATTCTGATTTGTCTTTGTAACTCGTCCAGATCAATATTGGGAATATATAATTCCCAAACGGAATGATGTACTGACTTAATGTGCTTAAATGTGTGAACGTTGCAGTGTTCTTTTCTGAGGTTGTTTCCATGATGAGTGGTGTTGTTGTTTCCATGATTAAAAGTATATAGTAATTTCTTATGCAAATATATATCTAAAAGACAGTATCTTGTTTTGCATAGTACCAAATATTAACAAAATATTAACAAGATTAAAATTTTAAAGAAGGCTATAATGGACTGAAAACCATTCGGAATACCTGATTTTATTGGTAATCCAGGAAAGTATTTTAAATTTATTGTGCACGCATAGTTTTTTTGTATTTTTACATAAAAAAAATAAATACCATGGCATTATCCGTTTCTAAACTTAATAAATTTGTATTATTCAAACTACCATCGGCCTACATTTGTGGTGTGCGTGTAAAGGCAATCGACAAAGACAGATGTGTGGTAAGTGTCAAACACCGATGGATCAACCAAAATCCTTTTAACTCGATGTATTTTGCCGTTCAGGCAATGGCTGCGGAACTAACTACCGGAGCATTAGTGATCTCTCAGATTCAACAAAGCGGAAAAAAGATTTCGATGTTAGTCGCAAACAATAAAGGAAACTTTACCAAAAAGGCGACAGGAAGAATAACATTTGTTTGTAATGACGGACACTTAATAGCCGATGCAATAAAAAGGACAATCGAAACAGGTGAAGGGCAAACCTTCTGGATGAAATCGATCGGAACGGATGAGAACGGTACTCAGGTTTCTGAAATGGATTTTGAGTGGAGTGTTCGAATTAAATAGTTTTTTCATCAGGATCCGGCCTAAGGGAACGGGCGAAGTGATTTCACGGACTATTTTTTGCTAAATGCTCAGGTATCTGGAGTTTACATTAATAACCTTTAATAAAGTTTCGAACTTTGTTAAGGCTTGTGAAAACAGGCATTCTTGTCCCGAATTAGTATAAAATTTAAAGCCAAATGCTGAATATCTGATTTAGTTTGTGACGATTGCTTCTTCCGTTCCCTTTGGTTGGGTCGTGCTAAGAAATAAAAAAAGACCTCAAGTAATTGAGGTCTTTTTGTTGAAACAAGTTTCGTTTATTTTTTAACGCAACATGATTTTTTATCTTTTTTTGCATCGTCTTTTTTTGCAGTATCTGTTTTTTTACAGCAAGATTCTTTTTTCTCTTTTTCTTTTTTAGGAGCTGGCTTAGTGTCTTGCGCCTGAATACCAATTGTAAATAAAGCAAGAGCTAAAACGGTAAATAATTTTTTCATTTTTGTTTAATTTAAGGTTTTATAATTTTGTTTTCTAATTGACGATAATGGTTCAAATATAAAAAGAGTTTCCGGTGTTAACTCTTACAGTTTAGTTAATGTTTTTGTAATAAATTGTTTTTTTAGTTACGGATTAAAGTAAAAACGCAATTTAGTTAATAGTTCAGATTTACTCCAAAACCAACTCCCATATCACTGTCATAATGTGTAGTGATTCCAAAGTTTCTTCCGGCGATATATTTTAACCCTGCCATATATTCCTTATCTGTATTCCACATCAAATTCATACGCAAACGCCTGGAAAGCGGGATGTCTTTTCGTTCAAATTGTATTCTCACGTTTCCATCGGTATACACTTCGACCTGCGCTTTTACGAGCATAGGTAAGGTATATTCGATACCGGCACTCAGCACCGAACGATTGTCTTTGGTGTTTTTTTGTCCAAATAAATTCTGTTCCTGTTCGTCCATTCCCATTCTTCTGTAACGCCAGTCAAAACCAATAAAAGGCATGAACCATTGCATTTTGCCAATGTAGCGGCCAATATGTGTCTCCGTTTCATAACCGTGTTTATCGTTGTAACCCAATCTCCATTCGGTACCAATGCTCCAGCGGGTGTTGCCAAACATAGCTTCTCCGTCGTTTCCATTGGAGGCAAAATCATTTTCAGCCATAAAATGAAACATGCGGTCGTCCATCTTTAACATCTTATAAGCCATTTTAGGATCGTGTATTAACGGATTCGGTGCTGAATTTTCATAAGTAAAAACCCGACCCATTCCAGCCATCATGTGATACAATATATGGCAATGAAAAAACCAGTCTCCGTCGGCATTGGCCTGAAATTCGATCGTGTCGGTCTCCATCGGCATAATGTCAATCACATTCTTTAGCGGTGAATACTCGCCATGTTCATTCAGAATTCTGAAATCGTGCCCGTGTAAGTGCATGGGATGGCGCATCATCGATCCGTTGTACAATACAATTCGAACATTTTCTCCTTTTTTAATTAAGATCTTATCGGTTTCAGAAACTACTTTGTTGTCTAAACTCCATACATAACGGTTCATGTTTCCGGATAACTCGAAGCGAAGCTCTTTTACCGGAGCGTCTTTGGGCAGTGTTGTTGGGGTTGGCGATTTCAGCATCCCGTAGTTGAGTGTCGTAATTCCGGCAACTTCCGTTGTATCGGCAGCCATGTCCATGCCTTCCATATTGTGCTTGGAATGATCTTCCATCTTTTCAGCTTCACCTCCTCCGGTAATTTCTGGATACATAACGGCATTCATATCCATCTTATTCAAAGACATTTTCATCCCCATATCGTTCATGTCACCGTTCATTTTCATCATGTCATTCATCATTTTCATCCCTTCAAAATATTTTAATTTCGGAAGATGAGCAACAGACTGTTTGGCTCCTTCGCCTAAAAATAAAGAAGCTGATCCGGTTCGGTCTTCGGCTGTAGCCAGAAAAGCAAAAGATTTTTTGTCCTCGGGAATGGTAACCACAACATCATAGGTTTCAGAAACTGCAATAATTAATCGATCGACTTCTACCGGCTCAACATCGTTTCCGTCACTGGCCACAACAGTTATTTTTCCGCCTCCATAGGTCAGCCAGAAATAACTCGAGGCACCACCGTTGGCAATTCTCAGTCTGACTTTGTCGCCAGCTTTAAATTGCGAAAGTTGCTGTTCGTTTTTGCCGTTAATTAGAAATTTTTCGTAATAAACGTCACTGACGTCCATGGCGTTCATACGTTTCCATTCGTTGGTTACTTTTGTTGAAAACTGTCCTTGTTTAATAGCTTCTGTATAACTTTGGGTAGTTCCTTTTTTTATGGCAAACCAATCGTTTGCATTGTGCAGCATTCGTTGTACATTTTCTGGTTTCAAATCTGTCCATTCACTTAAAATAACAGGGACCGTTGGTAAATCGTCGATTCCTTTTCTAATGGTTGTATCGTCTTTCTTTTTGTTGATGATAAAAAGTCCGTACAAACCAATTTGTTCCTGCAATCCTGAGTGACTGTGGTACCAATACGTTCCGTTTTGAATAATAGGAAAGCTGTATTTGTGCGTTGTTCCCGGTTTTATAGGCATTTGCGTTAAATAGGGAACGCCGTCTTCCTTATTCGGAAGGAACAATCCGTGCCAGTGCAGGGCGGTGTTCTCTTTTTTTAAATCGTTATGGACGTAAATCTCCGCAACATCACCTTCTGTAAAAGTTAGCGTTGGCATCGGAATTTGTCCGTTAACAGTAAGGGCTCGTTTTTCTTTTCCGGAAAAGTTCACAATAGTATCACGAACATGTAAATCATAACGAACTACTTTTTGCGCTTTTGCACTAAAAGCTATTAAAAAGACGAGTATAATAGTATGTAGTCTCATGCTAATTTTTTAAAGATTTAGATTTTGTACTCACACAACATTCCTGAAATGAAATAGTGAAGAGTCATTGTATCAATAGTTTAATTATTACAATGCAAATCTCCGAAGTAACAATTACTTTGGGTTGTACAATTTTGAGAATGATTTGTAAGATTTGGGAAGTCTGGTTTTTATAGCAAATACTTAAAAGACTTTCATAATCTCAAAAAGAAGCTAAGTTGCAGCGTTTTTCTTTTTAGATCAATAGTAAAACTTTTGGTTCTCTGAAATAAGAAAAACTTAGCGCCTCTGCGTCTTTGCGAGAAATAAAATCTTATAAATTCTCAATCTGAATGCGTTTTTTATCCTTCAATTGTTTAAAGCTGGTAGGGGTAAAGCCTGTGATTTTCTTGAATTGATTGCTCAAATGCGCGACGTTGCTATAGTTTAGCGTATCTGCAATTTGACTCAATGACAATTCGTTGTAAATGAGTAACTCCTTTACCTTTTCTATTTTTTGGCTGATAAAGTACTTTTCAATAGTAGTGTTTTCAAGTTCCGAGAATAAATTGCTTAGTGTGCTGTAATCCTGATTGAGATTTTTGATTAAGTAATCAGACATAGTAACTTTGAGGTCGTTGTTTTTATGATGCACCAGATCCACGATGAGGTTTTTTACTTTCTCAACAGTTTTACTTTTTTTGTCATCGATAAAATCAAAACCCAGCGCTTGTAAATTTTGAAGCAGTATTTCTTTTTGACTTTTAGAAATGGAGTCCTGTAGTTCAACTTCGCCTAATTCAACGGCAATAGGGTGAAGTCCGAGTTTTTCAAACTCAGACTTCACAACCATTTTACAACGTCCACACACCATGTTTTTGATGTAGAGCTTCATATTTACTTGATCGTTTCTACCACATTTCCACACGTTAGCATTGACGAACCGTAATAAGGGTTTTTGATTGCTTTTTCCTTGCTTAACCAGTCTGCATCAGCCATTGGACAATATTGTTTGTATACCGCCTGATCTGATTTTGAAACTTTAAGAAGTTCGTAAGTGTTTTTTGAAAGTGATTTGAAAGTTTCGCGCTGTTTTTTAAGATCTGTTGTAGCCGAAATATTCTTAGCATCAGCAGTTATTTTTTTCAGGACTTTCATCCAGGCGTTGTGTTCGTCACCTTTCAATTGGTCCATTTTTACAGCTGTAATGGCAGTCAGTAAATCTTTGGCTTTCGCCGAAGTTAGTTTGGCATCACTTTTAATTAAGGCATCCTTTACGGTAAAATAAGCATCATAAACCGTTTGTAACTGACTTGAAGCAGTAACTTCTACTGTCGTTGTTTCTTTTTTTATGGAATTGGCCAGGATAATATTAGCAGAGAAAGCTACTAAGATTACTACTACTATAGTTGAAATTGATTTTTTCATTTTATACGATTTTAGTAGAGGATTAAATTTCCTCTAAGTTAAATAATTTAAGATTGTTATTGCATATTAGGGCCTCAAAAATGGATTGAGACACAGAGAGTAATTTTTCTGTAAGTCCTAAAACGTTCGCTATAAAACGCAATTAGGGCTGTTAGAAATGCAATTATTTTATTTTTGGGGGTGCCCAAATAGAAGTAAAACCATCAGAAATACTGATGTTTTTGTAATAAGGAGTTGTTTTCTCAAGAGAGAAATTAAATCGATTTTGTTTGAATTCAAACTCATTCATTGCAATTATACTGAACTGAAGTCCGGAAGTTGTGCAGCCGGAATGATCGCATTTTCGACTACAGCCGTGCGAATCATTTTTGGAGCTGTCTTCTTTTTTACAACAATTCTTTTCGCTAGTATCCGATACCTCTTTTTTAGAAACGGCTTTCTTTTCACAAGAAGTTTTTTCAGTAGTTTTTCCACAGGCATAACTTGCATTTGACATCAGTAAGAAGCCAAAGGTTAAGAATAGGAATACTATGTGAACTTTTCTTGTCAACGAAAATAATTTAGAAACACAAATTTAGGTATTTTTTTTTAGCGTGAAGTTTTTTTTAAGATTTCAATGACTACAGTTTTTTATAATCGGTAGGTTTCATGTTTTTCCTTTTCTTAAAATAATTGGAAAGGTGGCTTTCATCAGTAAAACCAAACTCGTGGGCAATTTGTTTAATGGGCAATTGATTGTTGTGAATTCGTTTTTCGATTAAAGTGGTTCTCAGATTATGAATGTAATCGCGATAGCTGATTGCAAAAGTTCTTTTAAAATAGGCACTGAAATAGGTTTGGGCGATATTAAAATGATCGGCTATAACCTTAATCTGAACCAGTTTTGGATGGTAAATGTTCTGATGGATGTAAGTTGCAATTTGTTCGTTATCGATAGGGGCCGGTTTCAATTGCAGATTCATACAACGAATGGTTTCTTTTATCAAGCCAAAAATGGAAAGAATTTGATAAAAAACAATAGGAGAACTCGAAACATCGGCTTTGCAATTATAGGCGGTGATGTTTTCGATGGTATTTTTTAAAATGGTCTTGCAGGGATCGTCTAATTTTAAAAGGATCTCCTTTAATAATTTATTCCGCATAAAATCTTCCGGTGTATTGAGGAGTAAATCGTCGCAGAAAAGATTCTTGTTGGAATCGAAATAATTGTCAGTAAACTTGATGTACACAAAACGAGTCCTTTTTTTAATCTCAAAATAATGTTCGTCTTCGGGAGAAATGACAAACAAATCTCCCGATTTATAAGGAAGTAAGTTGTGGTTGAGGTGGTGTACCCCGTTTCCCTTTTTGATGTAAATAATTTCATAATAGGTGTGGGTGTGCGGAACATGAGGAAATACATCATCTTCAAATTCATGAATCACAAGCTTTTCAAACTGATTAAATTTCGGCATAACTTAAATTTACAAGTTTATGTCACAAATGTACAACTTATTTTAGGGTTAACGGTGTTAAATTTGCAGCATAGAAACACTATCCGTTTCTAATCTAAACAAATGAAAAAAAGTCTTATTGCACTCTCGTTAGGAGGTTTAACAATCGGTATTACCGAATTTGTGATGATGGGTTTGTTGCCTGATATTGCCTCAGATATGAAAGTCTCCATTCCGGTTGCCGGATATTTAATTTCTGCTTATGCACTGGGTGTTGTCATTGGTGCTCCGCTATTGGTAATCCTGGGAAGAAATTTAGCACCCAAAAAAATGCTTTTGATATTAGCTTTGATGCTAACTGTTTTTAATGCGCTTTCGATTATTGCGCCTACCTATAACTTTTTATTCGCTTCCAGATTTCTCTCCGGACTACCGCACGGTGCCTTTTTTGGAGTTGGAGCGGTAGTCGCGAGCCGTTTGGCTGATAAGGGCAAAGAAGCTCAGGCAATTGCTATTATGTTTTCGGGTTTAACCTTAGCAAATTTAATTGGAGTACCTATTGGTACTTATATAGGACATAATTTTATCTGGCGTTATACATTTGTTTTAATTGCTGCGGTAGGTTTGCTCACTTTTTTGTTTATCTCTTTGTGGATGCCCAATCTGGAAAAAAGCGGGAATGTAAATATGAAAACTCAGTTGTTGTTTTTTAAGAAAACAGAGGCCTGGCTGATTATTGGAATTACGGCCATTGGATTTGGCGGTCTGTTTGCCTGGATTAGTTATATCGCACCTTTGCTGACCAATGTTTCTAAATTTGCAGCCGAAGATGTATCGTATATTTTAATTCTGGCTGGTTTGGGAATGGTAGTGGGAAATTTTGCCGGAGGGAAACTGGCTGATAAATATTCTCCTGCACCTACCGTATTGGCTTTGCTTTTTGTGATGGCAATTGATTTAATTCTGGTGTATTTTTTCTCTTTCAATCAATACGTGTCCTTATTTCTGACCTTTTTAACAGGAGCCATTTCTTTTTCGGTGATCGCTCCAATTCAGATGTTAATGATCAAAACGGCTAAGGGTGCTGAGATGATTGCTTCGGCAGCACTTCAGGGAAGTTTTAATATAGGGAATGCTTTGGGAGCCTTTTTAGGAGGTTTGCCTTTGTCTGCAGGATATAGTTATGCTTCGCCAAATTTAATTGGTCTGGGTATGGCGCTAAGTGGAATGGTAATTACTTTTGCCCTAATGCAAAAACATAAAGAGAATTTACAGCTCCAAAAAGCTTAATTATTCTTCATGCTTTTTTAGAGTAGTTTGATCTGAGTTTTTTAAAAGGTATATTCTAGTATAAAAAAAGAGTCTTTGAACTTTCTGGTTCAAAGACTCTTTTTTTTTATCTCTTATTTTACTTTTAATCCATCCAGAGCATCGTAGTGGTATGCTGTATTTGTTATTTGTAAGAATCAGATTTCGTTGTAGGCGAAATATTGCTTCCCGAGTATTAAAATCCGTTTTTGTTGAGCAGTTTCTTGGAGTATTTTTTTGACAAGTAGCTCATCGCTGAATGTAAAAACGAAACTTAATAATATGATAACGAGTTGTCGTGTAATCGATTGTTTTTTTATGAAATCGTAACAATTATTGAAAAAATAAAAATATATTTAATATTTATACAGAGATTAAATTGCACATGTCACATAAAAAAGCAATTATATTTTTCATATTTTATTTATTTTAGGAAATTTTTAGGAATTTTAATTTTTTATGTCAAAAAAATATTTAAGTTTGTGTAATCGATTACAACTTTTTTTAAATGTTAAAAAAATGCGTTATTTGAAAGGTCAAAAACAGCTCGAAATAGAGGCTGTTGAGAAAGAAAATAGGCTTTGATAATCAGTAAAAAAGGAGTAGCGTGATAAAAACTAAATAACCACTTAGAATAAACAATTAATAACTTAAACAATTAACCATGAATTTTAAAGATTTATTTAACAAAGGAGCAAATTGTTGCTTTGCAGTTGTTTTCTTATTGTGCTTACTGGCAAGCAATCAAATGAATGCTCAGAGTATTACACTTGAAGGAACCGTTAAAGACGCTGCAGGACTCACATTGCCAGGTGTTAATATTTTAGAGAAAGGAACAAAAAACGGAACTTCTTCAGATTTTGACGGACGTTACAAATTAAAACTGAGCAATCCCAAAGCGATAGTAACGTATTCTTTTATAGGTTTTAAAACCAAAGAAATCAATGTTGCCGGAAAAGCGAAAGTAGACATTGTTCTAACCGAAGATTCAAATGCTTTAAATGAGGTTGTTGTAGTGGGTTATGGAACAGTTAAGAAATCAGATTTGACAGGAGCAGTTTCTTCCATTTCAGGAAATGATTTGAAGAAAGTTCCGGTTTCTAATATAGCCGAAGCTTTAACAGGTAGAATCGCCGGAGTTCAGGTTACTTCGAGCGAGGGTTCACCGGATGCTGATATTAAAATCAGAATTCGTGGTGGCGGGTCTCTAACACAAGATGCTTCGCCTTTAATTATAGTGGATGGTTTTCCGGTAAACAGCATGAGTGATATTGCTGCTTCTAATGTGGAATCGATGACCGTATTGAAAGATGCTTCTTCTACGGCGATTTATGGATCCAGAGGAGCGAACGGGGTTATTATTATTACGACAAAAACAGGTAAAGACGGAAAAATGGCGGTGAGCTATAATATGTTCTATGGTATGAAAACCATGGCTAAAGAAATTGATGTTCTTCCGGTGGATGATTTTGTGAAATGGCAATACGAATATGCTTTATTGGATCAGACGGATAAAACTATTGCAACTAATCCAAGTTCTTATACGAAGTATTTTGGTAATTGGCAGGATCGTGATTTGTACAACGGATTAAAAGGTACCGACTGGCAAAAGCAGATTTATGGCCGTCGTGGTGAAGTAAACAGCCGTGATTTAGGAATTCGCGGAGGGAATGAAAAACTGAGCTATAACTTTAATTACGCATACTACGATGAGAAAGCTATTATGGTGGGTTCGAATTTTAAAAGAAACAACCTTTCATTGGCGTTAAAAAATAAAGCAAGTGATAAAATTGATCTTGGTTTTACAGTACGTTACTCGGATACAAATGTGAATGGTGGAGGTGCGAACGATCAAAATCAGGCCTCATCGCTTGATAGCCGTTTGCGTCATAGTGTGGGTTATGCGCCAATTCCGATGCCGGGATTAACTACAGATAATGATGATCAGTCTGTGAACAGCTATCTGGTAAATCCATTTTTAGCGGTAACGGATAATGACCGTCAGCAGACCAGAAAAAATTACAATTTATTAGGAAGCTTTGGATGGAAACTAACTAAAGATTTAAAATTTCAAAGTGATTTAGGATTGGATAATTCCAATTATTCCGATTATCGTTTTTATGGTTCTTCTACTTACTTCTCAAGCACGGCTAAAATTGGAGCTGGAAAACCGGGTATGGTGATGAGCGATCGTAAAGATGTCCGTTTCAGAAATGCGAATACCTTAAATTATGATTTCAAAAATATTCTTGGAGAAAACCATCATTTGACAGGACTCTTGGGAGAAGAAATGATTACTACGACTTCAAACAAAGTAACAACAACAATGCTAAATTATCCTAAATTCTTTGATTTGGATCAGGCTAAGAAATTAACTACTCAGGGAACCCCTTTTTCAGTTGATAATTTTTACAGCCCTGATGATAAATTATTGTCGTTTTTTGGACGTTTAAATTACGATTACAAAGATCGTTATCTTTTAACGGCTTCTTTTCGTGCCGATGGTTCCAGTAGGTTTTTAGGAAACAACCGCTGGGGATATTTCCCGGCAGCAGCAGCAGCATGGAAAATTTCTGAAGAAAATTTTCTAAAAAATGCCTCTTGGCTGAGTCTTCTTAAATTAAGACTGAGTTATGGTGAAGCAGGGAATAATAATATTCCAGTTGGTCAAACGGTGCAGAGTTATCTGTCCAGTACAAATTCTTTTATAAATGGGTTTGACAGCTATTGGTCTCCATCAAGCGTTTTAGCTAATCCGGATTTGAAGTGGGAAACTACCGTAACGCAAAATATTGGTTTTGATTTTGGATTTTTTAAAAATCGTTTAAACGGGACTTTTGATGTGTATAAAAATGTAACGCAGGACTTATTGATTGAATTTCCAGTTGGTGGTACAGGGTATAAAACGCAGTTTAGAAATATGGGGGAAACGCAAAATTCTGGTTTTGAAGCCACCTTGAATTTTATAGCTATCGAAAAGAAGAATTTTGGTTTAAGTTTTTCTGTGAATGTTGGGTTTAATAAAAATAAAATTAATTCTCTTGGTGTAATGGACAATTTTGTACAAAATACCAACTGGGCATCTACGGATGTTGGAAGCGATTATGCGGTAAATGTTGGTTCTCCAATAGGCCTAATGTACGGCTACCAAAATGACGGGCGCTACGAAGTTTCAGACTTTGATTATGTGGGGGGCAAATACACTTTAAAAGCAGGTGTTGCCGATGCCAGTAGCCTTCTAGGAGCTTTACAGCCGGGAATGATGAAGTTGAAAAATGCAGATGGCTCTGCCGACAATAAAGTTACTGCATCCGATCAAAAAGTGATTGGAAATTCTAATCCTAAAAACACTGGAGGTTTAATCATTAATGCAAATGCTTATGGTTTTGATCTTTCTGCTGCTTTCAACTGGAGTGTTGGAAATGATATTTACAACGCCAATAAAGCTGAGTTTTCAACCTCAAATAGAAATGGGCAGTACAAAAATTTAAGTACTGAAATGGCCGATGGTAAAAGATGGACAAATTTAGATCCTGCTTCGGGACAATTGGTAACAGATCCTACTGCTTTAGAGGCGTTGAATGCCAACACCACGATGTGGTCTCCTTACATGCAGAAATTTATGTTTACGGACTGGGCAGTAGAAGATGGTTCCTTCCTTAGGCTGAATACTTTGATTTTAGGGTATAGTACACCACAAGCTTTAACGTCTAAGCTAGGCGTAAGTAAGTTAAGGTTCTACTTTACGGCAACTAATGTGTTTGTAATTACAAATTATTCTGGCCCGGATCCTGAAGTGTCAACAAAAAGAAGCAATCCGTTAACACCGGGAGTTGATTATTCAGCTTATCCGCGTAGCAGACAGTTGGTTTTTGGTTTAAACCTTAATTTCTAATTTAAAACTTATCGCAAAATGAAATATAAAGTAATAATAGCAGGATTGATAATCTCAGGTCTGTTGACTTCTTGTCAGGATTTAGGAGAGGAATACTTTGATACTCCTGCACAATCAACATTAGACGAACAGCTTATTTTTTCTACGGCCGGATTAGCGCAGGGAGCTGTTGACGGAATAAAAGTATCATTTGGAGAGGAACAGTCTTACAGAGGAAGACTTTTGACCTATCAGGGATTAAATACCGATACAGAATGGCTTTTAGCATCTTCGAGTGACAATGCTAAATCTGATTTGGTGGTTTACGATGCTAAGGCTGATAATACAGAAATGAACTCTCCAAAAAATGCGTGGGCAATGATGTATGAAGGAATTGAGCGTGCGAATTTGTGTATCAGAGGTCTGCGTAAATATGGTAATCCATTACCGAATACCGAGATGGGACAGTTGCTGGGAGAGGCATTGACTTTGCGTGCTATTTATTATGCCGATTTAGTGAGAAACTGGGGAGATGTTCCTTCCCGTTTTGAACCTGTTTCTACTTCGACCATCTACGTACCTAAAGCGAGCCGTGATGAAATTTACAAACAACTAATTGCTGATTTGGGTGAAGCCGGAACCTTGGTGGCATGGCCTAATGAGACTGCAGCAACAACAAGTACAGAGCGTATTAACAAGGCTTTCGTAAAAGGTCTTAGAGCCCGTTTGGCTATGACGGCCAGTGGTTTTCAGCAATACTCAGATGGGGTGAGAAGAAGTACAGATCCTGCGCTTTCGGTAAGTACTATGTATAAACTAGCGTTAGACGAATGTCGTTCTGTAATTGCGAGTGGTTCTGCACATTTAGAACCAACTTTTGAAGGTTTATGGAGAAAATACAATCAGGAAAATATCGCAGCAGGAGGAGAATCTCTTTGGGAAATTCCTTTTGGAGCTACACGAGGGAGAGTCTTATTTACTTTTGCGGTGCGTCATGATGCTGTCGATCAGTTTCAGCAGATGGGAACAAATAAAGGAGGAGTGAACGGGCCATTACCTTTTGTTTTTTATGACTACGATCAGGCTGATAGCCGCAGAGATGTTACCTGTGTTCCTTACAAATGGGGAGCTGCAGTAAATGGTAAAGCAAAACAGGAACTTACAGATTTACAAACCTGGTATTTTGGTAAATATCGTTTTGAGTGGATGAACCGTATTGTTACAGCACCAAATGACGATGGGGTAAATAAAATTTATATGCGTTATGCTGAGGTACTTTTAATTGCTGCCGAAGCCGCAAACGAATTAGAAGGGCCCGGATCAGCTGCTGTTTATTTAAAAGAAATTCGCCGCAGAGCTTTTGCTTCCGGAAGCCAAGCTGTAAAAGTAGATGCGTATGTAGATAGCGTTACAAGCAAACAAGCCATGATGAATGCTATTATCGAGGAAAATAAATATGAATTTACGGGAGAGATGGAACGCAAATTTGCACTGATTCGCTGGAATTTATTGAAAACAAAATTAGACGAAGCTAAAGTTAAAATGGCACGTCTGAAAGCGCGCAGCGATGAATATGCTACTGTGCCATTGACCTTATATTACAAATACAAAGCAGATAATACGACATTGGAAGTTTACGGACTGAACCGTGGTGAAACACAGGCGCAGGGTGCTGATTACACTTCAAAAAGCTGGGATAAACTGGAGGACAATAAAATAACCACATTGTACAAAGCCGGAGTGAATCCTGATAAAAGACAATTTTGGCCTATCTGGCAAACGTTTATTGACGGAAGCAATGGTCAGTTAGTAAATGACTGGGTTTTCGGAAACTAAAAACAATTAACAAACAAACTATAGTTGTAGAATTATGAACGCAAAAGATATATTTAAAGGATTGCTGGCTATGTTTTTATTGGTAATTGCCGGTTGCGAAAGTTACAATGAAGCAGTGTTGCAAGATATAGAAGCCAATAGAGTATTTTCTCCAATCGAACTTAAAGCAGCGGTTAAAAATCAAACCACAGTTGAGCTAAACTGGACGGCCAAAGAGGATGTGGATCATTATACTGTAGAATTCAGTGCGGATGATCCCGACTTTAAAACGATTTACAAAACCGTTAATGTTACGGCGAAAGAACTTCCGGTAAAAGTAGCATTAGAAGGAGAAACCGTTTATTCGATCCGGGTAAAGGCAGTCAGTTCGGCCGGACTTGCAGATTCGAAATGGTCCGTAACAACAGCAGCAACATTGTCCGAACAAATCTTTTTTCCTGTACAGTCTGCCGATATTGAAGCAACTCAGGTAACGTTAAGATGGACACCGAACAGCTCTGTCACGCAAATTACCGCAGGTCCCGGTGGGATTGCACACACTATTACGGCTGCTGAAAAAACGGCCGGTGTGGCAATAGTTACCGGGTTAACAGGAGAAACGGCTTATACCGCTACTTTGTTTAACGGAGCTAAAAAGAGAGGAGTGGTTACTTTTACCACAGGAATTGATATTGGTACGGGTATTTTGGTGAAACCTACAGACGATTTGAATGCGAAAATTGCAGCTGCAAATCCGGGAGCTGTATTGGTATTGATGCCTGGGGAATACGATGTTTATATTGGTGAAATTATTCTGAACAAACCAGTTACTATCAGAGGCTTAAGAACAGATAATAAACCCTTGCTTCATAATAAATTTACACTGAATGCGGGAGCTACAACGGTAAGTTTAATCGATTTGGATCTTAACGGAGATAAAACCCAAAGTGATGCGGTTAAATACAATGACGTAAGTACGGCTTACGGGGCGCTTTTAATTAGTGGCTGTAATGTTCATGATTTTGTAAAATCATTTATAACGCAAACAGCGACCGGTATTACTAAAATTGCGTCGGTAACGGTTGAAAATACTGTGGTCACCAATATTCTGACTGTTCAGGGCGACTGTATCGATTTCAGAACCTCGCATCTGGCATCGCTTATCCTTAGAAACAGTACTTTTAATAATTGTGCCACGGGCAGGGATTTCATCCGTATCGATAATGCGCTTAATATTACGGGAACAGGTTTAACAACGACCGTTTTGGTAGATGCCTGTACCATTTCAAATAAAGCGATGACCGCTTCGAATCGAATTTTGTATGTGCGTTTTGCTAGTAATTCTTCCACAATTCGCAACACACTTTTTGATACACCATTGGCAATGTATACCAATCAGGCTTCAACTACAGCGCCAACGTTCTTAAATAATAATTATTTTAATTCGACTGCACTGCATACGGCTGGTATAGCGGCAGTAAAATATGATGCTTCAGGAACTTATGGGACTTTAGATCCTCAGTTTGTAAACAGTGCTGCAGGAAATTTTACCATTAAAAATCAAGTTCTAATTGATAAAAAAATTGGAGATCCGCAATGGAGGCCATAGTTAGTTCAAAGGTTGTTTATAAAAAGGGATGTCAAATCAATGATGTCCCTTTTTTGTTTAAGATAATGAGGAAAATTATTGAATATCCAGATCAAACTTTTCTAACAAACCAGCAAGTGCGGCGTGAGACACTCTAGTTTTTTTGATTTTATTTTCTGAGGGGTCAAAAGCATAATTTCGTGACGTTCTAAAATCGGTTTTCTCCAAAATGCATTCCACAAAAGTGGCATTTGCAAGATCGCAGTTTTTAAAAACGGTCTGCGATAGATCAGTATTTGAAAAATCGACATCTTTTAAAGAGCACTCAACGAAATTGGTTTTCTTTAGCTTTTTGTAGATAAAAGTAGAATAATCAATAAGACAGTCCTGAAAAGACATCGAGAACAAAAAACTATTACAGGCACTGAAATCGAGCCCCATTAATTTACAGCCAATAAATTTGATATTTTTAAAACCTGTATTTTTAAGTATAGCGAGTGAAAGATTACAGTTATTAAAAGTGCAATCTGAGAAATCAATAGAGGTAAAATTGCTTTTGGAAAAGTTACAGTTGATAAAATCGCAGTTTACAAATTCGTTATCTGATAGTTTCTGATCAGAATAATCAATCGTGTCAAAGGTTTTGTTTTGATGTAAAGCGGCTTCCATAATAATAAATTGAGAGTGAAGGGAAATGATTGGGGAAATGCAGTTTTATTCTAATTCGATACAGTCGAAAATTTCGTTTTTGAGAATCTTTTCGGTTATTTCAGCTTCACTATCGATCCTTAATATATTGTCGCAGTCCTCCAGGTCAAAATTCCATATCGCATTTGGCAGTAATTCATCAAGTAATGCATTCGCGAATTCCAGCTTTGATTTTGTATCAATTGAAGTTTTGAAAACGTAGATCATAAAATTGCTTTTTTTTTACGGAACAAATTTCAAAAAAAGCTTTCCAATTTTATAGGATGTAAAAGGCAATAATTAGGACTTATCAATCAATTTTCGATATTGAATGGGAGTAATTCCTTCATGTTTTTTAAAGAAACGGCTAAAGTAAGAATGATCCTCATGTCCTACCTGCATTGCGATTTCACTTACAGAAAGAGTAGTTTGATAGAGCAGATATTTTGCTTCGGTCAAAATGGTCTCGTCAATCCATTTGGCTGCAGGCTTGCCAGTTGCCGATTTGACGGATTTGTTTAGATGATTGGGCGTAACATTTAGCAAAGAGGCGTAATAATTGACCTGATGTTGTGTTTTGATGTTCTCGTAAATGAGTTTTTTGAATTTTGCAGCAATAACAGCCGCAGCAGTACTGTTCTTGGATGCTTTAGGGGCATTTTTATTCATTTCAAAAAACAAAGCTATTAAATAAGCCTGAACAATGTCAGAATTGTTGGTTTCGGGTTCAAGATAGGCTGCCTGTAAGCGATTAAAGAGATTGACTATGAAATGAAAGTTGTCTTCAGAGATTGCGATTTTAGGATTGCCTCCAATTTTAAGAAAATCAAAATCATTTAACATTTCGCTGTTGCCGTACTTCCCGATTAAAACATCCGGATGAAACTGACAAATAAAACCAACGTGTTTGGTGTTAATGTGCTCGATAGAAAAAATCTGCCCGGCAGGAACGATGATCATTTCATTGGGATGGGTCTGGTATTCCTCGAAACCAATTTTTACAAAATGAACTCCTGAGGTTACGAAAATTATAGTATGACAGCTGTGTTTTGAAGGAGGGACGGCATAACGAAGCTGCATCATTTCTTCTGTTTTTAAACAAAAAAAATGATCAGAATTCGATCTGAACAACAGTTGTATTGGATTTTCCAGTCCCAGAAACTTTTCTCGAAATCCTTTTGCACCGTATGTTTTTATCGTTCCGGCTGTCTTGTTTTTCATCATTTAGTAATACAGTCTAAAATCGAGTAATTTGCACAGAGCATAATGTTTTTGATAGAGTTCTTCTACGACTTCTGTGAGATCATCATTTTCCTGATACAAACTAAAGAAAGCTTTATCGATTGTGCTGCAGCTGGCTATTTTGTTATAGGTAGAGCCGTAGCCCGAAATAGCCCGTGCACCGGTAATATCTAAAAAGTATTGTGCTTCGTCGTCGTTTAGATCAAGTACTTTTAAATTGGCAAAATGAATAATCTTTCCTTTCATCTTTCCTTCAAACAACTCTGCAATTTCTTCCAGACTGTAATAGTAATCATGAAGACAGATGTTGTTAGGTTCGCCCGGCATTACTAAATAAATAATCTCATAATCCTTAAAATTATGGTCTTCATAAAGTAACACGTTCAGGCTCTCTTCTAAGCTTTCAATCGTATCGCAGGTTTTGTAAATGCTGGCAATACCTTGATCGATAGCTATTTCTTCCAGGTTTTTTACCACCTGGGTAACAGTGCTGTTTTCTACGTCAGGAACACCTTCGAGGCAGAAGATGAATTTTTCGTAATCCATACCATTGTGTTTTCCGGTTACTGATTTGTGATGAAAGAATCACTTAGTTCTTGTTCTCACAAAAGTATTTTTAATTGTCGAAAAATTACTGTCGGTAAGGTATTTTAACGCATTTTTGACATTAAAAAAACAAATGAAAAGACCTGAAAATAAAAAAATCCACTTTTAGCAAACTAAAAATGGATTTTACAATTGAGTTTCATTCTTTTGTCTTCTATAAATTTAAGTGAAGTTTTGTAATTAAAGAATAGAGAGCAGGTGCAGGGTGATTTACTTTAATTGGAACCAGCAGTTTTTGCCACCACTTTTGTTCTTCTTTTATTGAAGGAGAAGAGGAAGGGTGGATGCAGTTGGTTACAGCGGCCGCTCTTTTGTGTCCGCAGGCAGCACAGAATTTTGCATGTGGAGTTCGATAAGGTTTTGTACAACTTTCGCAAGGTGGACCGTAAAGCTCAATCCGGTGGTGCATAATAGCATTAGGATTGGTTTCTTTAAATCCGGTTAATTGCTTATAGTAATCAAGAAGTTCACTGAATCGCTCTGTCCTGGTCATATTACATTTTCCTTGTTCAAAGCCATCACGATAGAGTTTGGTTGCAATTAGGTATTCTTCTGTGTGTAACATAGGAACTTCCATTTTACAACGCCAACACCAAAGATTTTCCATGGTTCTTTTTTTTTGGTTTTAATTTTTTGGTTAAATGTGTTATAATTTTCTTTTTGTGATTATATTCTTTATTCTTTGGCTAAATTAGATTAGTTTTTAGAGAATAACTTACGGTTTTACGTATTCCGTGACAAAAATCGTTTTTTAATGCATTAGTACACTAAGTAGAAATACCTGATTTTGATTTAGAGGAGAGTTGGGAAACGTCGTTTTTGAGTTTTCAAATGGATTAGAGATTTCCAAGGAAAGATTTCGGCAGCTTGTTTCTTAAGGTAGGGCGAGTGAAATAATGGATTTTTGCCAGGATGTGGGAGTCTTAGAAGTAAAAAAGAAGAGAAAATCTCAAAACTTTGAGATTTTCTCTTCTTTTTTAAATTTTAATCTTGTTCAGGAAAACTAACGATGTTTTATTTTTCTTCTTCCAGATTGTCGGCAGCCGAAATCTGATCCAATATGTTGGTTTGATTGGGTGAAATATAGTTTTTTACTTCAGTAGGAGTTTCTTTTTTAAAAAGAAGATCTAATGCATTATAAAGTCTTAATAAAACCTCTTTGTCCTCTTTTTCGATTTCTAAAGCAGTATTAAAATTAAAAACATAATTATTTGAATTACGTACTTCTACTTTTATTGTTTTTGACGTGATTTTAAATTTAACTATATCCATATGGTTTATAAATGATTTAGTTGGCAAAATACTATTCTAACTTGACTGTATGCTTTTTCTTAAGAAAAAAAAGTTGTACAGAGTCTGAAGTCTGCTTCCGTATTGTTTATATTGTTCGAATTGTAGGTGCTTTTTTTAAAATTACTCGCTCCAATTCCTTACTTTGAAGGGGTTGGTTTTAAATAAAAACCCCTAATCAGTTGATGATTAGGGGTTTGTTTTTTGTAGCGAGGACGGGAGTTGAACCCGTGACCTCAGGGTTATGAATCCTGCGCTCTAACCAACTGAGCTACCTCGCCAATATTGCAAGTGAACCGTGTTCCTCATTGCGGGTGCAAAGATAGAAATAATATTAATTGTTGCAAGCATAAAATGAAGAAAAAAAAATATTTTTAAAAATGCATTGTTTTTGGACATATATTCTTATATTTCCAAAAAAATTAAAAGTAGCACATGGATTCAAAAATACGTTACGAAATAGAGTTCCCGATCAATTCTTCGCCACAATTATTGTATCAATATATATCAACACCCTCAGGTTTATCAGAATGGTTCGCCGATAATGTAAACTCAAGAGGTGAGTTCTTTACTTTTATCTGGAATGACTCGCAGGAAAAAGCGCGTTTGGCTTCCAAAAAAACAGGTGAAAAAGTCAAATTCAAATGGGTGGATGAAAGTAGTAAAGACACAGAATATTTTTTTGAACTGCATATTCTGGTTGATGAACTAACCAAAGATGTGTCGTTAATGGTAGTCGATTTTGCTGAAAAAGAAGAAGTAGGAGAAGCTAAACAATTGTGGGAGAATCAGATCTCAGATTTGAAACATCTTATTGGATCTGTTTAGTAAAATTCTATTTTATGCCTTATATTTGCCCTGAACAAAATTCAGGGTTTTTTTATGATCAATTTTAACGGAACTATAATAGCAGAAGAAGATAATATACTAACTCAAAATCGAGTATTTTTATATGGAGATGGTGTTTTTGAAACAGTAAAAATTGTCAATAATAAAATCTTGTTCCTTGAAGATCATTATTTCCGATTAATGGCTTCTATGCGAGTGGTTCGAATGGAGATTCCGATGAATTTTACCATGGAATATTTTGAAGAGCAGGTTTTAAGCCTAGCGCAGCAAAAAGGTATTCAGGCGTCTGCCAGAGCCAGAATTACAGTTTTTAGAAAAGAAGGTGGGCTTTATTTGCCTAAAACGAATGAGGTTTCCTATTTGATTCATGCGACTCCACTTGATAATGTTCTATATGTTTTAAATACAGCTGATTACGAGGTGGATTTGTATAAGGACTTCTATGTGACCAAACAATTATTATCGTCTATTAAAACGACAAATAAGATGATAAATGTGACTGGAAGTATTTTTGCTCATGAAAATGGTTTGGCCAACTGTGTTTTACTAAATGATACTAAAAATGTAGTTGAGGTATTACAAGGAAATTTGTTCATGGTTGTGGGTAAAAAATTAATCACTCCGCCAATTTCTGAAGGTTGCCTAAATGGAATAATGCGCAAACAGGTTTTAACTTTGGCTAAAAAAGTAGAAGGTATAGAAGTAGTAGAGGAAATAATTTCGCCGTTTGATCTTCAAAAAGCAGATGAATTATTTCTGACTAATGTAATCATGGGGGTACAGCCGATAACCAAATATCGAAAAAAAGATTTTGCTAGTAATTTGGCTCATGTATTAGTGCAAAAACTAAATGAATCCATTTCTGAAAATTAATTCAGATATGGATTTTCAGGTGCATTTGACCAAATAACATAGTCGCCTCCAAGTTCAATGATTTGCTCTTTCCAAAAATGGGTGGTCGATTTTCCGATAATTTTGTTTTTATAACTATTATCGGTGATGATCCAGGAATTTCCCTGCATTTCATTCTCAAGTTGATTTTCGTCCCAACCAGTATATCCTAAGAAAAAACGAATGTTATTTTTGCTGATAGATCCGTCGTTTATTAAGTCTTTGGTTGATTCAAAATCACCTCCCCAATAAATCCCGTTAGAAATCTCAACACTGTTTGGGATTAGTTCAGGAATATTGTGAATAAAATAAAGGTTATCCTGTTCAACAGGACCTCCGTTATATATTTTGAAAGTGGCATCAATTTCAGGTATTAAGTCATTAATAGTGTACTTTAAAGGTTTATTAATGATAAAACCTATTGATCCTTCCTTGTTATGGTCTGCTAATAAAATTACCGATCTATTAAATGATAAATCTCCAATTATCGAAGGCTCGGCAATAAGCAGGTGTCCTTTTTTTAATTTTTCTGAAATCATACGGCTACAATTTTTATTAAATTTAATCATAAAATTTCTAAAATCCCAAATAAAATCGTTAAACCGCATAAAAAAACCCTCCATAAGGAAGGTTTTGATTATATTATAAGTTTAGAGAACTTTCTTACTTAGTTCACTGCACCTTCTAATTCAGCTCCAGCTTTGAATTTTACAACATTTTTAGCAGCGATTTGAATAGTTTTTCCAGTTTGTGGGTTTCTACCGTCTCTAGCAGCTCTAGCAGATACTGACCATGATCCAAAACCTACTAACGAAACTCTACCACCTTTTTTTAAAGTAGCTCCTACGTTTCCTAAAAATGATTCTAAAGCCAATTTTGCCGCAGCTTTTGTTATTCCTGCATCAGCAGCGATAGCATCGATTAATTCTGATTTGTTCATAATATTAGTTATTAATTGTTGGTTAAAAAAAATTGTTAATACACAAATTTAGTAGGAAATCCGTTCCTTGCAAGTGTTTTCTTTAATTTTAGCAAAAATTGTTAATAACTTGCTTTTTTTGTTCATAAAGCAGGACGTTAGTGGGTCAAAATCAGGTAGAAACCCCTGTTTTATTGAGCTTAATAGACTTTTGCCGTATCTGAAAAAGTGATGCCGTTTAGCAATTCTGCCACCTGCATTCTTTTTTTTCCCGGCAACTGTAAACTTAAAATTTGAATGTACCCATCCTGAACAGCAACTTTTATTTCTTTTTTACTGCAAATCAGGCTTCCTATCTCATGTGAATGTGTTTCGGAAAGTAGTTTTGCCTCATATATTTTGATGCTTTGTTCTTCCTCTTTGTCTTTTAGGAAACACCAGGATGCTGGATACGGACTCAAACCACGAATCAGATTGTTGATTTCGGCTCCTGATTTTGTCCAGTCGATTTTGCAGTTTTCTTTGTTTAGTTTGTAGGCGGTTTTAATTTCGGCGGTATCTTCCTGGATGGTAGTGTTCACATTTCCGTTTTCGATCACCTTTAAAGTTTCAATCACGGTTTCGCTACCTAATAACATAAGCCGGTCGTGTAGTTGCCCGGCATTTTCTTCCGGTTCAATTGCGATTTCCGAATTTAGAATCATTGCTCCGGTGTCTATTTTGTCATCTATGAAGAATGTTGTAACTCCGGTTTTGGTTTCTCCGTTAATAATTGCCCAGTTAATAGGGGCTGCACCACGGTAATTTGGCAATAGAGAAGCATGAAGGTTAAATGTTCCTAAACTTGGCATTTCCCAAACTACTTTTGGAAGCATTCTAAAAGCAACCACGATTTGCAAATTGGCATTCAGGGTTTTTAGCTCGGCTAAGAAGCTCTCGTCTTTTAGATTTGTTGGTTGTAGTAAGGTGAGGTTGTTCGCCAGTGCATATTCTTTTACTGCGGAATATTTTATTTTTTGTCCACGCCCTGCAGGTTTGTCTGCTGCAGTAATCACGCCAACAACGTCGTAATTGTTTTTAAGAATGGTGTCCAGAATGCCAACAGCAAATTCCGGAGTTCCCATGAAAATAATTCTCAATTTTTCCATTATGATTTTAAAGTGTATTTATTATTCGCCAGTACGGTGATATGATTGTTTTCTAATAATTCCTGAAGCACCAGAATAATATCATTGGTATCTAGTTTTATCTGAGTTTGAATTTCTCTGGAAGTCAAAGCGGTTGATTTTAGTAAATGCAGAATTTTATCGGCAATCGAATCGGCTTCGGTAATTTTTCCCTTTTGAGTAATGCAATAGGAGCAAACGCCACAGTTTTCGGTTGTTTCTTCTCCGAAGTAATCCAGGATCAGTCGGTTTTTGCAGGTTTTGTTTTCTTTTATATAATATAGAACAGACGAAAGCTGTTCTTTTTTGAGTTCGTTTTGTTTTTCAAGGTATTTTGAGACGCGATTTATGGTTAACTCATCTTCGCGGACTTCGTTGAATAATATAGTTGCGTCGTTATTTTTGGCTTTATATTCGATGATTTCTTTTTCTTTTAGTTTTTCTAAAAGGGCAGAAACCTGTTCTTCCGTATGCTGTGATTTTTTTGCAATTAGTGAAAGATTGAAAGGAGTTTTCATTTCGTAAACTCCGGGATAAGTTCTTAAGATAGCTAATATGATTTCTTCGTCATTTGGGTTCAGGCTCATGTAGCGAATCACTTCTTTTGATTCAATTAAGAATTGCAAGGTGATTTTTTCTGAGAATTCCTGTGACATGGTAATGATTCCCTGCTGGTTTAAAAATTGCAATGCATTGTATGTTTTTAAAGTAGGGAAGTCGTATTTGTGGCAAAAATGATTCAGTTTAAAAGAAAAAGAATCGTCTAAACCTTCTCCGTAAGCGATTTGAAAATAAGTACAGAGTTTTATGTACATGGTTTTTAGGAACTTCTTGTCAGGCAGGATACTTAGAAACTGTTGCTCAGTCTGGTTCGCATCTGAGTTGTTGAAAAGTAATACCGAGAATGCTTTTTCTCCATTTCGTCCTGCTCTTCCGGATTCCTGATAATAGTTTTCTAAGTTTTCGGGTAGCTGTGTATGAATAACCGTTTTTACATTGTCTTTGTCGATCCCCATTCCAAACGCATTGGTGGCTACGATAACCTGTGTTTGTTCAGACATCCACAGTTGCATGTTTTTGTCTTTTTCTTTAGACGAAAGCCCTCCGTGGTAGTAAGTTGCGGTAAATCCTAATGATTGGAGTTGGGTTGATAGGTTTAGACAAGATTTTCGGTTTCGTACATATATAATAGAAGGTTGCGGATTTTTCTTTAAGATTTGTTCGGTACGGTACAGTTTGTCTTCGACTTCGAAGACCATATAAGCAATGTTTTTTCTTTCAAAAGATTGCTGAAAAAGGAGGGGGTCTTTGAGTCCTAACTCTGTTTTGATATCTTCAATGACTCTTGGGGTTGCGGTTGCTGTTAGAGCCAGAAAAGGAATCTTTGGGAAATATTTCTTCAGTTCTGAAATTTTGAGGTAGGCTGGACGAAAATCGTGTCCCCATTGTGAAACACAGTGGGCTTCGTCGATTGCAATTAAATTAATGGGAAGGTTTTTAATACGTTCCAATATCCAGTCTGATTGTAGTCTTTCAGGAGAGAGGTATAAAAACTTGTAATTTCCGTATTGGCAATTATCGAGAAGATCAATAATTTCTTCGGTATGTATGCCTCCTGTAAGCGCGATCGCTTTGATGTTACGTTTCTGTAGGTTGGCTACCTGGTCCTTCATCAGGGCAACCAAAGGGGAAATGACTAAACAAACGCCTTCCTTCATCATAGACGGAACCTGAAAACAAATCGATTTCCCTCCGCCTGTGGGGAGTAATGCAAAAGTGTCCTGACCATTCAAAACGGAGTCAATAATCTCCTTTTGTAACGGTCTAAAACTGTCGTGTTTCCAGTATTTTAAAAGAATTTCTTGCGCTTCTGGCATTGGTCCTGTTTTAAAGTTAAAAAATTTAGAAATCAGTTTCTAGTTTTGCAACTTTAAAACATACCTAAATTTTATCTAAGATATAAAGAATTCTGTTCTCAACCGTATCTTTAGGTACTTCGATTAAATCGTAGCCGTATTTTTTATAGGTATCAACAAGATGTTTCTGAATTTTTTGTGCCTGCTCAAAATTTTCGTAGCGCTCTGTGTCGCTTTCGTAAATTTCTTCCCAAGGTGGTAAAATAAATGTTTTAGTATATTTAAAATCCTCACAGGCTTTTACAAAGCTCTCCGGGTAATCGTCATTGATATAATCCATATAGGCCACAACATCAGGAATTCCGCGGTCGATAAAAACTACATTGTCAGGTTCTTCAAGCGAGTCTTCGAATTGTTTAATTCGGCCATTCAATAGCATTTCGCTAAACAATAAAGGTTGTTCCAAAAATAATTGGTCGATGCCTCTTTGTTGTGCTTCGAGTGTAACTTGTCTTGAAATTTCAGGGTAACAGCAGTAGCCACGAGCTACCAATTCGTTGATAAGAGTAGATTTTCCCGTTCCCGGGCCACCAATGAGAACTATGATTTGTTTTTGCACTTTCTAAAAATAAAGCGCAAATTTACCTAAACTTATTGGTATTTAAAAAGATTATTTTGTCTTAAGCGGACGATTTCGCAATTTTAAGAAATAAAGATCCTGCTACTCGCTATGATATTGGGTTTTTTAAAGGGAAAGGATAAAGGGGGTTTACTTCGATCTGCCAGGTAAGGCAGTTTTTTAGTGGGTTAATTTTCGTTGCCCCTGCCTAAAATACTCACTTGCAAAATAAATATTTTCCGGAACTCGCCTCTTTCATTTTTGAAGGAATGATAATATGTGATGTGAAATTCTTTTTCTTTAAAACATCGTTTACAAAATCCAGAACATATTGTTTTCCGTCGTGAAAAAGGTAGCCGGAATATTCATGCCCACCGCCACAGAATGTAATAAGTTCAATATCTTTATGAAGGTCATTCATTTGGTTGTACACCGCAAAGGACCCAAACAAAATTAACCAGCCTGAAGCATTGGTCGGGCAGGAGCGATGTGAACCTGCGCTATAAGGAACTGTTGTGTCGTTATTTCCGTGCGCCAGTAACATTGGGATTGCTTTTTCTTTGGTGATTAAATTAATATCCATAATGGCTCCGGAGCCTCCAATGAAACCGGAGTATTTAAAATTTTCGGGTAAATTGCCGGCGTATAAATTCATGAGTTTGTAATCCCAAAAAGAGGCATGAAAACCAATTTCGGCACCCGCACTGATTCCGGAAACAAAGAATTTGGAAGTGTCGAGATTGTAATGATTCGCATGCTGAATTAAAAACGAAGTGGCCTGCGACATATCACTAACGCCAATTTGAATTGCTTTTATTTTCTCGGTTAAAGTTCCTTTGCAGCCAAAATCTTTTTCTTTCATGTATAGACTGTATGAAATGCTGGCAACTGCGTAGCCGTTTTTTGCCATAAACATTCCGAAGTCTTTTTCGCTTGTACGTTCTCCGCCAGAAAATCCTCCGCCAAAAGCAAAAAGGATTAAAGGTGTTTTTTCGTTTGTTTTCTTTTGAGGTAAGTATAAGTCTAAATCCAGTTTGATCGTGTCATTTTGGAAATAAGTCATGGTTTTAACTTCCTGTGCCTGAACATGGTGAAAAGTGAGAATAGTAAAAAATAAGATGATGATTTTTTTCATTGGATTGTTGTTCAATTCTGGAGAGTCATAAAGAAAACGTTCTAAGTTTAAAACGGTAGGACTCTGTGACTTTGTGAGCAAATTTCTTTGTGATGAATTCCCAAATATAAGATGAAATTTGACATAGAGATAATGTTGTAAAGTTTTTTTCTCTGCAGCTTTGAACCTCTGTAACTTTGCTCCTTTAAAACAAAGTTTTAAGTCTGAAAAAAATCTAAAATCTAAAATCAAAAGTCTGAAATCAAAACCGTATATTTGCGTTTATTTTTAATTACGAATGGAGAACGATAAAGAAAAAACCACCGCTGAATTTTACGAGAGATTAAAAGTCGAGTTAGATAATTCAAATACTTGGCCAGCAGAATACTTATATAAATTCATTGTGCCTTCAATAGACGATAATGTAGAGCGAGTTGAAAAAGCTTTTAACAATATGGGTGCGGTTATCAAAACAACAAAATCGAAAACTGGTAAGTTTACCAGTGTTTCAGTTGATGTTACCATGCATAGTGCTGACGAAGTGATTGGCAAATACAAAGAAGTTTCTACCATTGAAGGTATAGTTTCATTATAACTTATGAACGAAAAATATAGAAAAGAAGTCGCGAATGATGTTGTTTTTAACTTAGAATACAATTCTGAAAGACAACGATTAATCATTCCAGAATACGGTCGTCATTTGCAAAAACTGATAGATCAGGCTACCGCAATTGAAGATGCTGAAACGCGTAATAAAGCGGCAAAATACATTATTCAGGTAATGGGAAGTCTGAATCCGCACTTGCGTGATGTACCGGATTTTCAACACAAGTTATGGGATCAGCTTTTTATTATGTCTGATTTTAAATTGAATGTTGATTCGCCATACCCAATTCCGTCTCGCGATGTCCTGCAGTTGAAACCTGATGTTTTACAGTATCCACAGAATTTTCCAAAATACAGATTTTATGGTAATAATATCAAATATATGATAGATGTTGCTAATAAATGGGAGGATGGCGAGATGAAAAATGCATTGGTATTGGTAATTGCCAATCACATGAAAAAGTCTTATTTAAGCTGGAACAAAGATACTGTTAAAGATGATGTGATTTTTGAGCATCTGTATGAGTTGTCAGGAGGTAAAATCAATTTATTGCAAAGTTCAGAAGAGCTTTTAAATACAACGGATTTATTGCGTACCAATAAACGTATGTCAAATAAAATCACACCGGCAGGACAGCCAAAAATCCAAAGTAATAAAAACAACAAAGGTCCGGGGAAAGCTAAGCCTTTTCAGAAAAATAATAATCAGAAGTAAAAGAAAGAGGGCTAAGGTTCTAAGAAGCTAAGGAGCTAAGTTTTTTCTCTCAAAAAAATCTTAGAACCTCAGAACCTCAGTAACTCAGAATCTAAAAATAAAATAAAAAGTTGCTAAGTATCTAAGAAGTTAAGTTGCTAAGTCTTTTTTAAAGAAAAACTTAGAACCTTAGAACCTCAGTAACTCAGAACCTAAAAAAGAAATATGGGAATTTTTAAAATCGAAGGAGGAATTCCTTTAAAAGGAGAAATCACTCCGCAAGGAGCAAAAAACGAGGCATTACAAATTTTATGTGCCGTGCTTCTAACAGGAGATAAGGTGAGAATTAATAATATTCCCGATATTATTGACATTAATAAATTAATCACTTTACTAGGTAATTTAGGAGTTAAAATTCAACGAAATGAGCCGGGTTCGATTACGTTTCAGGCAGATGAAGTTAATGTTGGATATTTAGAAACAGAGGCTTTCAAAAAAGAAGGTGGGGCACTTCGTGGTTCTATTATGATTGTTGGGCCACTTTTAGCTCGTTTCGGTAAAGGGTATATTCCAAAACCAGGAGGGGATAAAATTGGACGTCGCAGATTAGATACTCACTTTGAAGGGTTTATTAATCTTGGTGCAAAATTCAGATACAACAGAGAAGATCATTTTTATGGAGTTGAGTCTCCGGCAGAAGGTCTTACCGGAACAGATATGTTACTGGATGAAGCATCGGTAACCGGAACGGCAAATATTGTTATGGCTGCTGTTTTGGCTAAAGGAAAAACTACTGTTTACAACGCTGCCTGTGAGCCTTACTTACAGCAATTGTGTAAAATGCTGAACTCGATGGGAGCTAAAATTACCGGAGTAGGGTCGAATTTATTGACTATCGAAGGTGTTGAAAGCCTTGGTGGATGCGAGCACAGAATTCTTCCGGATATGATTGAAATCGGTTCCTGGATTGGTCTTGCTGCTATGACCAAAAGCGAAATTACAATCAAAAATGTAAGCTGGGAAAATTTAGGTTTAATTCCAAACACCTTTAGAAAACTGGGTATTACTATTGAAAAACGCAATGACGATATCTACATTCCTGCTCATAAAGATGGGTACGAAGTAAAAACAGACATTGATGGTTCTATTTTAACAATTGCCGATGCACCTTGGCCAGGATTTACTCCTGATTTATTGAGTATCGTTCTGGTTGTGGCAACACAGGCAAAAGGCGACGTTTTAATTCACCAGAAAATGTTTGAAAGCCGTTTGTTTTTCGTTGATAAATTAATTGATATGGGAGCTAAAATTATGTTATGCGATCCGCACAGAGCGGTGGTTATGGGGCATAATTTCGAATCTCAACTGAAAGCGACAACAATGTCATCTCCTGATATTCGTGCGGGGATTTCGTTATTGATTGCGGCTCTTTCAGCAAAAGGAACGAGTACCATTCAAAATATAGAACAAATTGATCGTGGATATGAGCGTATCGATGAGCGATTAAGAGCAATTGGAGCAAAAATCGTTAGAGCGTAAAGAAATATTTGCAATGAATTAATTCATTGCAAAAAAAATGTCGTTAGATGACAGATGAACAAAAAGCTGTAAAAGCTACTTATTTCAGTATTATAGGAAACACCTGCTTAGCCATCTTAAAAGGGCTGGCAGGTTTTTTTGGCAATTCTTATGCCTTAATTGCCGATGCAATTGAATCTACGACTGATATATTTTCGTCATTTTTGGTTTTATTCGGAATCAAATATTCTAATAAACCTGCAGATGAGAACCATCCTTATGGACACGGTCGTGCAGAACCTTTAATCACGTTTTTGGTGGTTGGTTTTTTGATTACTTCCGCCACAATTATTGGGTATGAAAGTATCGCTAATATTCAGACACCCCACGATTTGCCAAAGTCCTGGACGCTTTATGTTCTGGGGGCTATTATTATATGGAAAGAATACTCGTTTCGTTTGGTGATGAAGCGAAGTAAACAGACGAATAGCTCTTCATTGGCAGCAGATGCCTGGCACCATCGCAGTGACGCAATTACTTCTGTTGCGGCATTTGGTGGAATCTCGATCGCATTGATTATGGGGAAAGGGTATGAATCAGCAGATGACTGGGCGGCACTTTTTGCTGCTTTTTTTATCTTATACAACAGTTACAAAATTTTCAGACCTGCACTGGGTGAGATTATGGACGAAAATCTGAATGATGATTTAGTCGAAGAAATCCGCGTAAAGGCTTTAACTGTTCCTGGTATTCTTGGTACCGAAAAATGTTTTATTCGTAAGGCAGGAATGCGATATCATGTAGATCTTCACGCTATTGTTTCGGCTAAGATTTCAGTGAGAGAAGGACACGAATTATCACACAAACTGCAAGATACCTTAAAAGAGAAAATTCCACAATTAGGCAATGTTCTGATTCATATTGAACCGGATGATTATCATTTTTAAAAAAGAGGTTCTGAGCTACTAAGGTTCTAAGTTTTTTACTCAGCGTCCTAGTCTTAGGATCTTAGTACCTTAGAACCTAAGCACCTTTTTTTAATCTAGTGCATTCAAAATCTTCAATCCAAAAATAATTCCATTTTGTTGGATGCCTCCCTGATAGGAATGTACATAATCTAGTCGGAAGATCTTAAACTTGCCAAATCCTAAATTGTCTAAACCGGCAGTAAACTCCGTGTAAGGTTTTCGATCCGGTATGGCCAGAGAGTGGAAACCAATGTTCATAGTTGATTTTAAAAGATTCAAAAGCGGGATTTTATTCATGATAAAACCTTTGTCGTTGTGCTCCAGATGCATTTCAAAATAACTGTCATTAGTACTGTTCGTATAATAAGGCATTAGGTTGAAAACATTCAGATAACGGTCACTGGTTCCAATATGAGTCTGGTTTCCGTTAAAATGTTTGTAATCGATAAATGAAATGTTATCAGCGTTAAAGAATTTTGCAGCTTTAAAACTCATGCCTAATACTCCTTTATTACCCAAAGATAAATCGTAGAATATGGCCGCTCCGATTTTTTCAAATTCATATTTCTTTTCACTGGCGGCAAATGCTTTTTCAATAGACAAGAAAAGGGTTGGGAATTTACCGTCTTTAAAATTATATCTTCCGTCCGGTCTTGAAATGTATTTGTTTCCAAAGTTAATTCGGGCGCCTAAAGAAGTTTTAAACAAATGGTGTTGGCTAAATGCCGGAGTCGTAAAATCGTTTGGTGCCAGTGGATTATTTGACGAGTAGAAGTCTTCTTTTTTAAAGAAAGTATAATCTGTAGTGTTAAAAAGCGGTTTGCGTTGTTCGTAAGCTACGTTTGCATTCAGATTGACACCATTCAGAATATTTTGTGAATAGTTAATCTGTGCAAACTCCAGATTGTACAGTTTCATGTAATTGTCTTTAAAAAACAATGAGCTCACAGAATTTATCAGCTTGCTGATTGGTTCGGCACTATTGAATTGTGCCACTTTAGTTCCTCCTGAAACTCTGATAAAAGCATAATTTATATTGTTGAATTTATGACTGAATTCTCCAATAACTCTAAAGCGATCTTCTGAAAAACCATAATTAAAAGTGGTACTGATGGAAGTCGTTTTGCTTTCATCTTCACTCCACTTTTTAAAAGAAAAACCAGAATCTAAATTAAAACCCTGAACCGTATTAAAACTTAAAGAAGTCAGATTCAATAATCCTTTATAGTCAAAAGAATGTCGTTTGAAGGTGTTTTTGTAATCGTACCCCATCAACACATCCAATACTTTAAACTTGTTGTTTTTGGCATCAATTGAGTCTATGTATTTTTGAGATTTGCGAATAACCAGCAGGCTGTCTTTTTTTGTATAATCAGTGCTTTCTTCGATCGTTAGGGGAATTGGACGAATGTTGTTCCAGAAGGCATCATCTTTTTTGTTTGCATTGAGTTCGAATGAGACAATTTCATTTCCGAATGTTTTCTTTTCAAACGAAGCAGGAAATTCATAATTGGAATATACATAGGCGAATTTTCCGGAAAATTTAATGCCAAAAATACCGGCTGTGAAATCTAAGGTTTGCGCATTTTTGATCCAGATTTTATTTTTCGTATTGTAGCTAAAACTTTGTTTTAGATTCATTACCTCCGTGAATTCGTTTTTCATACGATAGCCTTTGATGTCCAGATCAATTGCATAAATGGCAAAGCTGTCATCTACTATGTAAATGTAGCCTTCAAAAACAGGCTCTTTGTCACGTTTTGGAATTACCTTGATTTTATAAATCTGCTGTTTGTTGTCATTGAAAAAAGTGCCTTCAAGTTTGTATTTGTAATAAGCGAAAGCATTGTCTGCAATAGGAGAAATGAGTTTAGTATCGAAGCTTATAGTGTTTTCGTAAAAATCATAAGTCGATCGGGAAGCAGTGTTATAGCTGTATCCTCTATTGTTTCCTGAAATTTTAGAAGCGACAATGCGTTCTTTTAACTTATTGGGTTTTTCAAAAGTAACTTTAGATATGGTTTCAGATAAATATAGAATCCCTGTTCCTGTCGAGTCTAAATTGGAAGCCATATCATCACCGAGATCTACTTTTTGTCCGAGAATTTTCTTGGGCAAATCTTTGACCTTAAACATCCCTTTGGAGTAAAAATCGGCTGTATATCGGATAACTTTGTCGGAGTTGTCTTTTTTGCTGGCAATGGCACTTTTAATAATGGCGTTGGCAGGATTGTTTTTTGGATCGATTACCACTTCGTTTAAGGCAAAACTTTCTTCAGACATTTTTACATCCGGAAGTGTTGTTTTGGCATCAGTTGGAATTATTATTTTTTGAGTCTTATACCCGAGATACTGGAAAACGATTTTGTTTTTGCCGGGTTCTTTTATGGTAAGCTGAAATTTCCCTTGTTCGTTAGAAGTTGTTCCGCTATAGGTGTTTTCTTCAAAGATGGAAACAAAAGGCAAAGGTGTGCCTTTTTCATCGGTTACGGTTCCCTTAATTTGGGCGAAGTTTGAAATTGAAAAAAATAAAAAGGCAAGTAGAGTATAGTTTTTCATGAAAGTGGTTTCTCTCACAAAAATAGAATAAGTTAAAAATGAGGATATTAAAAATTTGTTAAATTAAAAGTTGTGAAATGTTGGCTGTAAAATGTAAGTAACAGGTTAATTTTACCAGTATAATTTTGATTGACGATTTCTGATTCATAAAACGTTATCAAATGTGCAATGCTCCTGGATTTACAATTTAAACGGTAAAATATTTCAGATCACACATTTCACATTTTACATCTAACATCTCACAGAAAAGATTGAATCGCCAGTTCGTAACTTTTTAGTCCAAAACCAAGGATAACACCTTTAGCATTTCCGGATAAATAGGATTGATGTCTGAAACTTTCACGGGCGTAAGTATTAGAAATATGAACTTCGATCACCGGAGTGGTAACAGCTTTCATCGCATCGCCCAATCCTATAGACGTGTGAGTGTAAGCTCCGGCATTCAAGATAATCCCGTCAAATGAAAAACCGAATTCCTGGATTTTCCCAATCAATTCACCTTCAATATTGCTTTGGTAATGCGAAAGTTCAAGGTTTGGAAATTTGACCTGCAACGTTTCAAAATAATCTTCAAAAGTTTGACTTCCGTAAACTTCCGGTTCTCTTTTTCCTAAAAGATTCAAATTGGGTCCGTTGATGATGGCAATTTTCATGAGCTTAGTGTAATATGTGAAATGTAAATTTTGAAATGTGATATGCAATTGGTGTTTTCATTGTTATTGACTTTTGCCAATGTCATTGATCTTTGCCATTGCATAGCTGTAAAAATAAAAAAACCGTTCCAATTAATAGAACGGTTTTTGTAAAAGTATGTGATATATTTTTTAGAATAAGAATCCGGCTGAGATTTGGAAAGTTGAATTTTTAACATCTGCATTTTTAGACGCTTCTGTTAATCCTAAACCATAACGACCCTGAACAAAGATGCTTTTAGTAAGTTTTACTCCTAATCCTGCATTAAGACCAAATTCAAAAGTTTCAGCGTCTTTAACGTCGAACTTGTTTTTCTCGCTTAATAAAAACGAAGCCTGAGGTCCAACTTCTACACTAAAAGTATCATTTAGGTAAAATTTAGCCATTACTGGAATAGATAAGTAGCCTAATTTGTTTTTAAATTCACTAACTGCATTTTTATAAGTTGCACCTTGTGTCGAGTATAAAAGCTCAGGTTGAATAGCAAATTTATCAAGTAGTTTTATTTCAGCAACTACACCAGCATGGTAACTTGTAATACCATCTTTGTCAAATGCAACTCCGTTAAGACCAGCGTCTCCGGTTTGACTTGCAAAGTTAACCCCCGCTTTAACTCCAAATTGTACCAATTGAGCCTGAATTGTAGCTGAAGTTGCGATGAACAAGACAGCTGCTAAGATTATTTTTTTCATAAAAGTGTTTTTAAAATTGATGTTTTAAATGTTATCTAATAGTCAAAACTACAGAATTAGGAATTTATTGTTTTATATTTTGGTTTAAATAATTACTAAATTTCCCATGTTTATTGGTTTTTAGTCTGTAATTAACTCTATTTAAGAAGTTTATTGATAATATGTTTTTGCTTATGAAACTTTAATTTAATCGGATTTTTATTTCAAATTAAAAATAAAGACTATTTTATTTAGTAAGTTAATTATGATGTTCAAACTTAAATTCTGCACTTGAATGCAGCGAAAAGATCTCCTAAATTATAATGTATTTTCAAATTTAAGAGAGGTAAATTGTATGTACTGTTTTATTTCCTATAATAAAAATGAGTTTTTAATAAGGTTATCTTTATATTTGATGTCGAATAACCCAAAAAAACAAATTGTAATGAAAAGAATAATTTTGGCTGCTATAGCAGTAATGGCGTTTGGATTTACTAACGCTCAGCAAACGAGATTTGGAGTAAAAGGAGGTCTTAATATTTCAACGGTAGTTGGAGGAGATGTTGAAGATACTAAATCTCTTATAGGTTTTCACGTTGGAGGTTTTGCAGAAATTCATGTTGTTCAGCGATTTTTTATTCAGCCGGAGCTTTTGTTCTCGACTCAGGGAACTAAAGTTGACGTACCTTCAGGGGCTGATTCCGATATTAAATTGAATTATTTGAATATTCCGGTATTGGCTAAGTATTACATCATTGATAAAAAGTTTAATGTTGAAGCTGGTCCGCAGCTAGGGGTCTTGCTTTCAGCTAAATTAGATGGTAATGACATTAAAGATTTTACCAGATCAGTAGATCTTGGTTTTAACTTAGGAGCCGGATATAGTTTTACAGATAATCTTTCAGTTGGTCTTCGTTATACAATTGGTTTATCTCCTCTTACTGATAAAGATATCGACAATTCAAGAGATTATTATGACAGTGCTAAAAATAGTAACCTTGCGTTGTCTTTGGCTTACAAATTCTAGTTTTTGCAAAAAAAAAATATATTTGAAAACCTTCCTTAATTGGGAAGGTTTTTTTTGCTCAAAAATGTTTTACTTTGTAAATATGAATTGGGACCGTTATATAAAAGATTATCAGTCGTATTTGCGTATTGAGAGAGGTTTGTCTAAAAATACTATCGAAAACTATGGTTTTGATATTGAACGGCTGTGTCTTTTTTTGGAAACGAATAGTATAGAGATCTCTCCGCTTAAAATTGATGATGAAACGGTACAGCAGTTTATTTATGCGGTCGCTAAAGAAGTCAATCCACGCTCGCAGGCGCGAATTATTTCGGGACTAAAAAGCTTCTTTAATTATCTGGTATTTGAAGATTATAGAAATGACAGTCCAATGGAATTGATTGAGACTCCCAAAACGGGAAGAAAATTGCCCGATACACTATCTGTAGAGGAGATAGATACTCTTATTGCGGCAATTGATCTAAGTACCAATGAAGGCGAACGCAATCGTGCTATGCTCGAAACTTTATATGGCTGTGGGCTTCGGGTTTCCGAATTGGTTATGTTAAAAATTTCAGATTTATTTTTTGATGAAGGTTTTGTGAAAATTACCGGAAAAGGAAATAAAGAGCGTTTTGTTCCTGTGGGAAAAGTGACTCAAAAATACATACAGATTTATCAGAAGGAGATTCGGGGGAATCTTAAAATAAAAAAAGGCTGTGAGGATACCTTGTTTTTAAACAGGAGAGGCAATCACCTTACACGTGCCATGATTTTTACCATTATAAAAGATCTTGCTGTGAAAATCAACCTGCATAAGAGTATTAGTCCGCATACTTTGCGGCATTCTTTTGCAACTCATTTACTCGAAAATGGTGCCGACTTAAGATCGATCCAGTTGATGTTAGGGCACGAATCTATTACTACTACCGAAATTTATGTGCATTTGGATAGGAGTTTTCTGAAAGAAGTGATGTTTTCTTTTCATCCAAGGAAATAATTTTTGAAGCGGAAAGTCATTTTTAAATCAAAAAGTAATATATTGTGTAAAGTTTTGTGTTAGTTAGAGTCTAAAAGTGTCAATTTTAGCTTTTTGCTCTTGCTATTGAGATCATTGTTTTAATATTTCAATCTACATAAATAAGTGATATATGGTTTTTGATTTATATGGAAATGAGAATTGCTTAGAGGTAAATAATTTTTATAAAAAATTGCTTGCCGAGATGCCGGATCTGCTGTTTCAATTTGTTATCGACAGCGATAACAGGTATTCTTTCCCTTTGGTCAGCAAATCTGCTGATGATATTTTTGAGCTTAGTGTAGAGGATTTTACCAATGATATAAAATTGGTTATTTACGATCGGATTTCTCTTCAGGATCGTGATCTCTTTTTTCAATCTTTGGTCAAATCGCGTAAAGAAGTGCAACCTTGGAATGTTGAATTTAGAGCCCTTTTGCCTAAAAAAGGATTGCGGTGGTTTAAGGTTTCGGCCAAAACCGAACGGTCTGCAGACGGACGAGTTAGTTTTTTCGGGCATGTTTCGGATATTACGGAACTAAAGGACAAAGAAGAAAAGCTGCGTATTTCCGAAGAACGTTTTCAGTTTGCTCTTGAGGCTTCTACGGCTGGAATTTGGGATTGGGATATGGTGACTAATACGGTCTTCTATTCGTCGTTGTCCTTAAAGATTCTGGAGTTAGAATCGACGGATATTTTTGATGATCCGGAACGGTGGGATAAGATTGTGCATCCGGAAGATCTTCCAAAGTATTATTCAGATATTCAAGAACATTTCGATAATAAAATTCCCTATTACGAAAACTATCATCGGGTAATGACTTCAAGTGGTAATTATAAATGGATTTTAGATCGGGGAAAAGTAATTGAAAGGGATGGTAACGGAAGGCCATTGCGTGTAATTGGTACACATACTGATGTTTCTTTGCAAAAAGAGAAAGAATTAGAGCTCTTGAAAACGATGAAACTGTACAGTGATCAAAACAGTCGCTTGGTAAATTTTTCACATATTGTTTCGCATAATTTAAATACTCAGGCCGGAAATATAAAATCTATTTTAGATTTTATTGATGCAGATGTGGATAAGCAAACGATAAACGAAATGTTAGAACATTTGCGAACAGTTTCAAATGATTTGAATGATACGATCGCAAATTTAACCCAGATTGTAAAAACACAAAGTAATATCAATATTGCTGTGGCGCCTTTGAGGCTTTCGGAATATATAGAGAAAACGATTACAACTATTAAAGGCTATGATAAACAAACAAAAGTTACGATTGTTAACAATGTTCCGAAGTATCTGACGATTAATTTTAATCCGGCTTATCTGGAAAGTGTTCTCTTGAATTTTACAACAAATGCGATAAAGTATGCGCATCCGGACAGGGATCCTGTTGTTGTTTTTGATTTTTCAATTGAGCCGGAAGGTTATAAATCCTTAAAAATTACAGACAATGGTTTAGGGATTGATTTGGCAGTTTATGGTGATCTTTTATTCGGGATGTATAAAACGTTTCATAAACATCAGGAAGCACGTGGAATTGGTCTGTATATTACCAGAAATCAGATAGAGGCGATGAAGGGAAGTATTTCGGTAGAAAGTAAAGTAGGGGTAGGAACTAGTTTTAAAATTATCTTTAACGATATTTAAAATATTAAGTTAGTATAAAAAAGAAAGGCTATCATTTGATAGCCTTTCTTTTTTATAAATAGTGAGAAGATTACTTCGCGATATTAACCGCTCTGGTTTCTCTAATTACAGTAACTTTTACCTGACCCGGGTAAGTCATTTCGGTTTGGATTTTTTGCGAAATCTCGAAAGATAAATTTGCAGCATTATCATCCGAAACTTTTTCGCTTTCTACAATCACACGAAGTTCTCTACCAGCCTGAATTGCGTATGCATTTTTTACACCGCTAAATCCGTAAGCTACTTCTTCAAGATCTTTCAAACGTTGAATGTAAGAGTCTAAAACCTGACGTCTTGCACCTGGTCTTGCACCCGAAATAGCATCGCAAACCTGAACAATAGGAGAAAGTAATGATTTCATTTCAATCTCGTCGTGGTGAGCTCCAATGGCGTTACAAACTTCTTCTTTTTCACCATATTTTTCAGCCCACTGCATTCCTAATAAAGCGTGAGGTAAGTCACTTTCTGTATCCGGAACTTTACCAATATCATGAAGTAAACCGGCTCTTTTAGCTAGTTTTACGTTTAAGCCTAATTCGGCAGCCATGATACCACAAAGTTTAGAAACTTCTCTGGAGTGCTGTAATAAGTTTTGTCCGTAAGAAGAACGATATTTCATTCTACCTACCACTTTGATAAGTTCAGGGTGTAAACCGTGAATTCCTAAATCAATAACAGTACGTTTACCAACTTCGATAATTTCGTCGTCAATTTGTTTGGCTGTTTTAGCAACTACTTCTTCGATTCTTGCAGGGTGAATACGTCCGTCAGTTACTAACTTGTGTAATGATAAACGGGCAATTTCTCTACGAACGGGATCAAAGCAAGAAAGGATGATTGCTTCCGGTGTATCGTCAACGATAATTTCAACTCCTGTTGCAGCTTCAAGTGCTCTAATGTTACGACCTTCACGACCAATGATTCTACCTTTTACGTCGTCAGATTCAATGTTGAAAACAGAAACGCAATTTTCAACTGCTTCCTCTGTTCCAACTCTCTGGATCGTATTGATGATGATTTTCTTCGCTTCTTGCTGAGCAGTAAGTTTAGCCTCTTCGATCGTGTCCTGAATATGAGACATTGCTTTGCTTTTAGCTTCAGCTTTTAAGCCTTCGACTAATTGCTCTTTTGCTTCTTCAGCAGAAAGTCCTGAAATTACTTCAAGCTGTTGCAATTGACTTTTGTGTAATTTGTCAACTTCAGTTTGTTTCTTGTCTAAAACTTCAATTTTGTTATTGTATTCCTGTGTTTTAGATTCAAAATCGTCGTTTACTTTTTTTGCCTTCGAAAGTTCGTTTGAAACTTGTGATTCTTTATCACGTACTCTTTTTTCTACCTCGGCTACTTTTTTGTCTCTTGCTAAAATAACTTGTTCATGCTCTGATTTTAGTTCGATAAAACGCTCTTTTGCCTGAAGGATTTTATCTTTTTTGATATTTTCAGCTTCTAAATTAGCATCTTTTAAAATGGAAGCTGCTTCTTTTTTTGCGTTTTTAATGAGGTTAGAAATATTGCTTTTTTCGATAATTTTAGCAATTGCAAAACCTGCTGCAATTCCTATAATACCTGAAATAATGATCGTTATTATGTCCATGTTTGTTAAAATTTATATATAAAAAAAGCCTACATTAATTGCTTGAATAAACTCGTAAAGACAAGTTTTGAGCTAACTCACTGTTCAAGTTTCCAAGCCGAAGCATGGCATACTATAGTAGCGACGATTTGCTCATTCTAAATTGTTAGTGTTGAGTTTACCAATTGTGAACTAATGTAGGCAGTATCTTAGTTGTTGTAAAAGAACGTTTAATTTTCGAGATATTGATCTAATAGCGAATTTAATCTTTTAATTCTTTCGATAGTTTCTTCACCATCGATTGCGTTATCAATTTGTTTTTGTTCGACTTGTGATGCAAATTGCAGGGCACACATCGCCAGAACATCCTGTTTATCGCGAACCGCGTAACTTTCTTCGAATTGCTTGATCATAGCATCAATTTTTTTAGAAGCACTTCTAAGTCCTTCTTCCTGAGCTGGTTCTACCGTTAAAGGGTAGACCCTGTCTGCAATTGATATTTTAATTCTAAGCTTTCCGTCCATGTCGTTATTTTAATCTGATAGCTGTGCTATACAGTAATCAATTTCGCGAATTAATGAATTTATTTTAAGCTTTGTCTCTCTCTTGTTATTGTCGCTGCCGAGCAACGAATTGGCTATCTTAAGTGTTTCGTATTGCTTTTTCAAAGCTTCAATTTCTTCAGATTGTTTCTGGATAATTTGCGCAGCTTTGGTTAATTCTAATTGTAAAGCCTGATTATTATTCTCTAAACCTTTTGATTTCTCAAAAAGCTTTTCGACTTTATATTCAAGAGTATCAATTATTTCGGCAATTACACTCATTATAAATCCTATTCATTACTTAATCCTACAAAGTTAGTATTCCTTTTTATTAATGCAATTTTTTATCGATTTTTTTACATTAAAAATAAACAAATAGATGAAATTCAATCGATTGTATTTTTGTGGCTTTATACTCGGTTTTCGCTTCTTAATTTTTTATCTTAGCAAAAATGTTACTTATGAGATTTTCACTACTTAGTCTGTTTTTTTGCCCGTTTATTTTCGCTCAGACGCAATATCCGAAAGATTATTTTAGTCCGCCACTTGAAATTCCGATGCAACTTTCCGGTAATTTCGGGGAGTTGCGACCGAATCACTTTCACGCGGGTTTTGACTTAAAAACAAATCAAAGAGAAGGATTAAATGTGCATGCCATAGCCGATGGATATGTATCCAGAATTAAAATTTCTACTTTCGGAAACGGTAAATGCGTTTACATAACGCATCCAAATGGCTATACTTCGGTGTACGGACATTTGCAAACACCAGTTGGACCAATTCTGGATTATGTAATGAAAACGCACTATAAAGAAAAGGCTTATGAGATCGAAATGTTTCCGAAACCCAATGAATTACCGGTAACAAAAGGTCAGTTGATCGGACTTTCAGGGAATACAGGTTCATCAGAAGGGCCACATTTGCACTTTGAAATTCGCGATACCAAAACAGAGTTTGTTATTAATCCGATATTTTTTGGTTTCGATAAAAATATAAAAGACACAAAAAAACCGAGTATTTCGAGTGTTTATGTTTATCCATTAGAGAATACGACTGTAAATCAGTCCAGACAACCTTTGTTGTTAAATGTTGCTTTGCAAAAAGACGGAACCTATCTGGCGAGTAAAGTAAAAGCCAATGGCAAAATTGGTTTTGGGATTTCTGCTGTAGATTATGATGATGTTTCGTTCAATAAAAACGGAGTTTTTAATGTCTCTACTTTTGTGAACGGTAATCTAAATTACAATTATCAGTTTAATACCTATTCCTTTGACGAAATGCGTTATATAAATGCTTTCATTGATTATGGTAAATATAAAAAATCAGGTCAGCGTGTTCAGAAACTTTTCATGAAAACACCCTATGGTTTGAGTATTATTAAAACAGATTCATTGCGTGGGATTGTTTCAGCTGAACCAAATTTAGCTTCGACTTACAGAATTGAGGTTTCTGATTATTTCGGAAATTTAAGTTCTGTTATTGTTCCAATTGAGTACGACACTGCAACATCAATTGTAAAAGAAGAGCCGATAACTTCAAAATACTTTATTAAAGTCAATAAAGATTCGAATTTTGAGAAAGATAATATGTCTGTATTTTTTCCGGCAGGAACTTTTTATGACGATTTCAATTTAAACTTTGATGTTAGAAATAATCGCATTTATATTCATGACGATACTGTTCCGGTGCATTCCAATTTTACCATTACAATTAAAGACAGTTCATTTCCGGAAGCTTTAAAGGACAAGCTTTTTATTGGAAGATTTGGCGGAAATAACGCTAGTTATAATGGAACGGTAAGAAAAGGAGATGTTTTTACGGCCAAATCAAAAATATTAGGGCAGTATGGTTTGGTCCTGGATACCATTGCGCCAACCATTAAAATCGCAAAGCCAATTCAGGACAAATGGATTACCGGAACGAAAAAAATAGAGTTTACAATCAACGATGCTTCTTCAGGAATCAAATCGTATAACGGTTATTTAAACGGAAATTGGATTTTGTTTGAATATGAAAGTAAAACGAAAAAAATTACCCATACTTTTGATGACAGCCTTGTGGCAGAAGGAGCAAATGATTTAAAAATAGAAGTGATTGATAATGTAGGAAATTCTGCTATCTTTGAAACTCATTTTTTTAGGAGCCAACAAAAATAAAACCAAAGCATTTGAATCAAAATAAGTTAATAGTCGTTTTTCTTTTTTTATGCATGACCAGTATTTCATTTGCTCAGAAGGCTCATGTTAAAGGTATAATTCTGGATAGTCAGAAACAGCCTGTTGCGGGTGTAAATATTAGCTCCACCGGGAATGTTTCGCAGTCTGATTCGAATGGTTTTTATGACATCATAGTGCCATCAGGTAAAAAGACTTCTTTGATTTTTACGCACGTTTCTTTGAAGATGATGAGCCTGACGGTACATCTAATATCAAACGAGATTTTTGTTTTTAATCCTCTAATGAGTAGTTCGGAAGAGCAAATGGGAGAAGTTTTTGTTTCTTCTAAAAATAAAAAAAGAGTTCAGGGAATCACCAATGTAGATGTCGCCACCATCAAAAAAATTCCCGGAGCCAATGCCGGAATCGAAAATATTTTAAAAACACTGCCTGGTGTAAATTCTAATAATGAGCTGAGTACGCAGTATGCCGTTCGTGGTGGGAATTACGATGAAAATCTGGTGTATGTCAATGAGGTCGAAGTCTACCGTCCGTTTTTAATTCGCTCGGGACAACAAGAAGGGCTGAGTTTTACGAATACTGATCTCGTTCAGAATGTCGACTTTTCGGCTGGAGGATTTCAGGCAAAGTTTGGCGATAAATTGTCCTCTGTTTTAGATATTACCTACAGAAAACCAACTCAGTTTGGAGCTTCTCTGGAAGCTAGTTTACTGGGCGGAAGTATGTCGGTTGATGCTGTTTCCAAAAATAAAAAATGGTCTGCTGTAACCGGTGCTCGTTACCGAAATAACAGTTTACTGGTTAACAGTCAGGATACACAAACTAATTATACACCAACTTTTGCGGATATTCAAACGAATGTTAATTATGATATTTCTGCAAAATGGCAGGTTAGTTTTTTAGGGAATATTTCTCAAAATAAATATTTATACCAGCCTTTAACCCGTGAAACAAAATTCGGAACCATAGATCAGCCGATGGCACTGGCTGTGTATTATGAAGGTAAGGAGCGAGATCAATATAATACGTATTTTGGTGCGCTGAAAACAACTTATAAAGTTTCTCCGAGTCTGACTTTAAAATTGATTGGTTCTCTTTTTCATACTGTAGAGCAAGAGCATTTTGATATACTGGCGCAGTATCGTCTGGGAACTATAGAAAATGAAGATGTTACAAATGTCGATTTTACGCGTGGAATAGGTTCGCAATTGAGTCATGCCCGAAATGATCTGGATGCTTTAATTGCAAATGCAGAGATCAAAGGGTTTAAAGAATGGAAAAATGACAGCCAGTTAGAATTTGGTTTGAAATATACCCGGGAATCCATTCGCGATAGAATTACAGAGTGGGAGATGATCGATTCGGCAGGGTTTTCGATTAATCCGCCAATTGCTTTTTTGCCTAAAAATAATCAACCGTACACCCCTTATACTGGTCCGTTATTGCCTTATCAGGATGTGCGGGCAACAAATTTTAATACTATAAACAGGTTTTCGGGATACGCACAGTGGAATAAAAAAGCTGAGATTGGATCCAGTCAGGTTTGGTACCATCTGGGAGCTCGTTTTCAGAGTTGGAATGTTTCCGGAGCTGCTGTAGAGGGTAAAAATCAAACAGTTTTCAGTCCGCGTGCCCAGTTCGCTTTAAAACCGGATTGGGATATGGATATGGTTTTCCGACTTTCGGGAGGGCTCTATCATCAGCCTCCTTTTTACAGGGAAGTTAGGGATTTGAATGGCGTTGTGAATCCTAACGTGAAAGCGCAGGAATCGGTTCATATTGTTTTAGGGAATGATTATAATTTTAAAATATGGAATCGTCCTTTCAAATGGGTTACGGAACTTTATTACAAATCGCTTTCGGACGTAAATGTGTATTCAATCGATAATGTTAGAATTCGATATGTTGCCAATAATAATGCAAAAGCATACGCTCAAGGGGTTGACTTCAGGCTAAATGGTGAGTTTGTACCCGGAACGGAATCGTGGATTAGCTTTGGGTATTTAAAAACCGAAGAAAATTATGAAAACAAAGGTTATATCGCGAGACCTACAGATCAGCGTCTAAAATTTGCGATGCTGTTTCAGGATTATATGCCAAGCATACCAAGTGTAAAATTATACCTGAACCTGGTGTACAATACCGGTTTGCCGGGAGGAGCTCCGGCCTATTCAGATCCGTACCTGTATCAAAGCCGACTGAATGATTATCGCAGAGCTGATGTTGGTTTTGCTAAAGTTTTTGTAGATGGCAGTACTAAAGTTGCGAAAGCAAAATGGTTGAAAAACTTTAAAGAATTGTCTGTAGGAGTTGAGATTTTTAATCTTTTCAATAATCAGAATGCGATTACCAATACCTGGGTTCGCGATGTATATTCTAAAAATCAGTATGCCATTCCAAATTATATGACTTCAAGGGTTTTTAATGTGAAGCTGAATGCGAGACTATGATTGTAAAACGTGAAAAACGAAAGAAGATTTTTTACGTCCCGGGAATGATTTCTTTAATCTTAATTCCTTTGTTTTGTTTTTATCATTTTTATAAAGTTGGTGCTTTTAAGGTTTTTGGGGCGTTGGATATTTCTTTAGTTCCGGATAAAGAAGAATTTGAAAAGTACAAGGTTAAAGACTTAAGAAAATACAGAGATTTTATTTTTAATGGTGACAAAACGCAAGAACTAAAATTGCAGGAACTAAGGTATTTTGTTCGGGATTTAGTTAAGAAATATGATACCGTGAATGGAGCAAAAATTCATTTTGGGTCAAAAACAGATTATAATACTTTTGTAAATGTTATTGATATTTTGAAAGTAGAGGAGGTTCCAACCTGGGCTCCGTATAAAGATGATATTTATGTATTAGCGAGTGCTAAACCAAAGCCTAAAAAAGATCGTCGGTTTTTTTGTGGGACACCTAAGTATTCAAGAGAAAATACAATTAGAATAGCGGAAGAAGTTAAAAGAAATGTACTTGATGCTTTTCAGGCTTCTTTCCTAAAACAACAATGGGGTATATTTATAGGCTATCTCGGGTTAGTTTTTCTCAATATCTTTGCACTAGTAAAATTCAATAAAACTAGATAATACAATCAAAAATACTATATTTGATATCCTAATATAATTAGCATACATGAAAAAGTCCTTAACCTATATAGCCCTGGCAATCATCGGAACAATGGTAAGTTGTAAAGATGAAGTGAAGAAGCCTAAAGTAATTTACGATACTGCCAGTAAAACAAATGTTGTTGCAAAAACAGATTCGACACAGATTGAAATAGCCGATTTGCCTATTCAAATGGAGGGGACAAATTATTTAATTCATCCGGTTGGAGATTTGCGCGTTTTTGAGAAAGGAACAAAAGCACGTTACGGATCTTCGAGTGTAAATGATGTAAGTTTTACAATTTCAAATTTAGGTGAGTTCGAAATTACAGGTTATTTGCAAAACCTGAAATTCCAGAAAGTCGATTCAGATTCTATACGTCCTTTGACGGATAAACCAGCTCTGATTTTGACAGCTACTTATTTAAAATCGGTTGCGGATAAAACGCAAAACCAAATTATGGTTTATACTTTAGCAGACTCCGATACCAATAAAGACGGTAAAATTGATACCAGCGATATTAAAACCTTGTATTTAAGTAACATCAGTGGTGAGCGTTTTACTAAAATTTCAGAAGACTTTCAGGAATTGGTAGATTGGAGTTTAATCGAATCAAGAAATCGTTTGTATTTCAGAACGATTGAAGATACCAATCAAAATGGGCAGTTTGATAAAAACGATGTTTTGCATTACAATTATATTGATTTAGCTTCAAAAAAATGGGAAGTGAAGAGTTATAAGCCTATTTAATCTTTGAGTGAATTAGTTTATTAAATGTATTCTGAAGAAGAACTGAAAAATCAAGAACAGAAAATTGTAAGTGTGCTATGGGGTGTTTTTATGCCGATTTTGGTTTTATCATTAATTGGATTGTATTTTAAAGAAAATTCTAAAGAATATATTGAAAGGCAATATAGAGAAGCTAATGAATATAGCTTTTCAGGAGTTGTGTATGAAAAAAAGATTGAAGGAGGTGAGGGGTATCGTTTTCCTCATTATTTGTTTTTGAATACCGGGATTAGATGGAGGGTTAACAGCCTTTTATATGACAAAATTCAGGTTGGAGACTCTGTCGTAAAGAAAACCAAATCTGATTCCGTTTTTTATTATATGAAAAAAAAGAATCAAATAATTATCGAAGACGAAAACTTTTATCTCAGAGAAAAATATTTTGCTAAACTCAAGCAAGAATAGTTTTTAAGATAAAAAAAAACTCAGCAGTTTAGCACCTCAGAATCTCAGCACCTTTAAAAAACCTATATCAAAATATCACTTTCCAGATCAGATTTCTCGATATCAAGATCAAATCCCAGGCGTTCCGTTAAATCGATTACCAGTTTTTTGTACCAGTTTTCGGATTTTGGATGAATGTAAATTTTTTCAATCAATTGCTTTAGGTCAACATTGATTTTTAAGCCATCGTTTAGTTTAATGTCACTTTTTGAGGTATCGGTAAGAATTCGAACTTCGCGCTCATATTGAAAGCTTTTACGCTTAAATAAAAAGGGAAAGAATAAATCTTCAAACGGAATGTACTCTTTTTTGTAGTCGATATAATTTACCTCGCCAATGTATTGATCGTAATTGTTTTCCGGTTTTACAGCATTCTGTAATCTTCTTATGGTAGACTGAATAGCTAGACCCTCATTATTTTTGGTGAAAATCTGCCACATAGCAAAGGATTCATATTCGTTGATATGCCAGCTGCTTATGGCTACCTGTTCGCGATGGGTTTTGTAGTAGTTTAAAAAAGCAGGATTGTCTATGGCTAGTTTTTTAATCTCTTCGAATGTCGGTTCGCTAAACGTGCCTTCGTACTGGTCCTCAAACTTGTCAGAGCGTGACATGAATAATTTCTTAGACAATAATAAATCAAGGAATTTAGACAAGTCTAGGTATTTCCAGACAATTGTATCCGGATCATCTGGAAGTTTTATATTCGGATTGTTGAGATACATGTTTTCAGATTTAAGGGGTACTAAATAAAAAAGCCACAGATTACACAGATAAATATAAGATTTTAATTCGTTGATAGAAAAATAATCTTTGGTAATCCGGGTAATCTGTGGCTAAGCCTTTGTTTTTTTTATTTATGATTCGAAAGACTGCATGGTCACTAGTTTGTTGTATGTTCCGTTATGCGCAATCAGTTCTTCATGTGTTCCTTGTTCGACAATTTTTCCTTTTTGCATAACTACGATTACATCTGCTTTCTGAATGGTCGAAAGACGGTGGGCAATTACAATGGAAGTTCTGTTTTGCATCATGTTTTCTAAAGCCACCTGAACAAATTTTTCACTTTCGGTGTCTAATGCTGATGTTGCTTCATCCAAAATCATAATTGGAGGGTTTTTTAACACCGCTCTGGCAATTGATAATCGTTGTTTTTGTCCTCCTGAAAGTTTGTTTCCGCTGTCGCCAATGTTGGTGTAAATGCCTAAAGGAAGTTCTTTTACAAATTCAAAAGCATTAGCGATTTTAAGTGCTTCGATAATTTCATCGTCTGTCGCGTCGAGTTTTCCTAAGGCAATATTAGCTTTGATGGTATCATTGAATAAAATACTGTCCTGAGTTACCAGTCCCATCAAACTGCGAAGAGACTGCAAATTGATATCCTTGATGTTGATACCGTCAATTGAAATTGTCCCATCGTTTACGTCGTAGAAACGTGTCAGCAAATTGGCAATGGTACTTTTTCCACTTCCGGATTGTCCGACAAGTGCAACGGTTTGCCCTTTTTTGATGTCAAGAGAGAAGTCTTTTAAAACGGTTTCATCTTCATATTTGAAGTTGATGTTCTTAACGCTTATGTTATTGTCGAACGATGTTTTTTCAAACGCCTTATCTTTTGATGTAATCGTGTTTTCCTGCTCTAAAATTTCAAGAACGCGTTCAGCAGCAGCATTACCTCTTTTTACTCCGTAGGAAGCTTTAGAGATTGCTTTTGCAGGGGTTAGAATATTATAGGCTAATCCCATATAAGCAATAAAAGAAGGGCCGTCAAGTGTTTTTTCAATTAAAACCATTTGTCCTCCGTACCAAAGTAAAATTGCAATTACAGTGATTCCCATAAACTCGCTGGCAGGTGATGCTAAGTTCTGACGATTCCCGATACTGTTGGATAGTTTGAAAAAGCGTTCTGTTGAATTTTGAAAAATAGTATTGAAGTAATTCTCGGCATTGTATCCTTTTACGACTTTTAATCCTCCAATTGTTTCTTCAATAGTGGATAAAAAACTTCCTTGTTCTTGTTGTGCTTTTCCGGACTGTTTTTTTAATTGTTTTCCGATTAAGGAAATGATGTAACCCGAAACAGGGATAAAAATAAAGACAAATAAGGTAAGTTTGGCACTGATGATTAACATAGCACATATCGTAAAAACAATAGTTAATGGCTCTTTTACGATAAGTTCTAAGATGGCTAAAAACGAAGTTTGGACTTCATTTACATCAGCAGAAATTCGGGAAATAACATCCCCTTTTCTTTTTTCAGAATAAAATGCCAATGGTAATTCCAGTGTTTTTTTATACAACGCATTTCGCATGTCTCTTAATACGCCATTTCGCAAAAAATTAATAAAAAACATAGCGAGATAATCGGCTAAATTTTTCAATAAGAAGATTGAAATGATAAGAGCGACCATCACAGAAAGTATAAAACCGGGATTATTAGGATCTGTATTTTTTGTAATGTAATAGCTTAGATAGTTTTCGGCAAATTCTTTTGCATGGGTAATTCCGTCATAAGTTGGCATCACATAATTCTTCTTTGTTTTGTCAAACAAAACCTGAAGCATAGGAATTAATGCCATGAAAGAAAGTGTGCTAAAAAGCGCATACAAAATATTAAAAAAGATATTTAGGAATGCGTATTTTTTATACGGATATATAAAAGGAACTATTTTTTTAAAATTACTCATTTATTTATGGATGTTATTTTCTGCTATAGCAATGGCTCTTTCGAGTTTTTCTAGCAATAATTTTTTTTCTGGTAATTGGGTTAAATAAGCTGAAACTTTAATTTGTTCGTCATTATCCAGCATTAAATAATTAATTTGCTCGGGAGATTTTTCACTGCACAAAATTAATCCAATTGGTTTGTTTTCGCCTTCTTTTTGTTCATTTTTCTCTAGCCAACGTAAATAAAGCTCCATTTGGCCTTTGTAACCCGCTTTAAATTTTCCTAGTTTTAAGTCAATGGCAACCAAACGGCGTAGACCACGATGGTAAAAAAGTAAATCGATGTAAAAATCTTCATCATCAATGGTTATTCTTTTTTGGCGGGCGAGAAAAGCAAATTCGCTCCCCATTTCAGTAATGAACTTTTGTAATTGAGCTAAGATCGAACTTTCTAAATCTTTTTCAGAATAAGTATCATGTAGTCCTAAAAAATCTAAGAAATAGGGATCACGGAAAGTTAAATCCGGGCTAATTTGTTTTTCGTTTTTTAGTGAAGTTAAATCATTAACGATTGTTTCTTCCGGCTTTTTGCTGATAGCAGTTCTTTCAAAAAGCATACTGTCAATGCGTTCTTGTAAGGTTCGCACGCTCCATCTTTCGTGAATGCTCATTCGAATGTAGAATTCACGTTTTATATCGCTTTCTATACTTAATATTGAGTATAAATGTGACCAGCTCAATTGTGCAGACACTGTCTGCACAATTGTATAGTCTTGAAAAACAGAGTTTAGTTTTATGAAACTATGTATGTTTCTTTTACTGAATCCTGTACCGTATCGTTTGGATAATTCTAAACTTAAACCTTGAATGATTTTCTTTCCATAATCAGCCCGATCCTTTTTTAGAATCTCTTCATTAATCGTTTTTCCAATTTTCCAATACAGAAGTGTTAATTCCTGATTAACTGTTTTAGCAACAAAATGACGACTCTGATCTATTAGTCCAATTATTGAATCTAATAGTTCAGGTTTGTTGTTTGTGTCAGGTTTGTCACTCATTTTTTTATTTCAATTGCATTCCTGCAATGATATTTTGTATTTTTCCGTCTAAATAGCTTTCTGCTTCATCAAACTCCTGGACTGATTCTAATTCTGCATTTACACTGATATAGAATTTAATTTTTGGTTCTGTTCCGCTTGGTCTTGCACAAATTTTAGAACCGTCTTCAGTGTAATAAATCAAGACGTTTGATTTTGGAACATCCATAACAGATTCGTCACCGTTCAATAAATTTAAGGCAATTGACGATTGGTAGTCTTCCATCATAATAACACGCTGACCGCTGATTTCTTTTAACGGATTTTCGCGCAGACTGATCATCATCTGGTTGATTTCTTCCAGACCTTCCATTCCTTTTTTAGTTATAGAAACCAGGTGTTCTTTGTAGAAGCCATTTTCAACATAAAGCTGTAAAAGCTCTTTGTAAACACTACTTCCGGCTGCTTTTGCCTGAGCGGCAACTTCGATGATTAATAGGGTTGCAGCAACGGCATCTTTATCTCTGACAGCATCACCAACCATGAAACCAAAGCTTTCCTCGCCACCTCCGATAAACTGAAGTTCAGGGAAATCTTTAATCATTTTGGCAATCCATTTAAAACCGGTCAATCCTACTTTGCACTCGACACCATAGTTTGTGGCCAATTCCATCATCATTGGAGTCGACACAATCGTTGAACCAATGAATTGTTTTCCATTGATTTTGCCTGCTTTTTTCCATTGTTTCAATAAGAAAGCAGTCATTAAGATCATGGTTTGATTTCCGTTCAATAAAATCATTTTGCCTTCGTTATTTCTAACGGCAACACCAAGACGATCGCAATCAGGATCTGTCCCGACTACAATATCTGAATGTGTTTTATCCGCCAAAGCCAGGGCCATTGTCAAAGCTTCAGGTTCTTCAGGATTTGGAGATTTTACGGTTGGGAAATTTCCATCAGGAATGGCTTGTTCCGGTACGATGTGTACATTTTTGTAACCCGCCTGTGATAAAGTTTCAGGAACAGATTTAATCGATGTTCCGTGCAAAGATGTAAAAACAATATGCAAGTCGTCTTTTGCTTTTGCCGGTGTATTAAAACTAGCATTTTCAATAGACGATTTTATAAAAGCTTTGTCGATTTCGGAGTCGATATACTCGATCAGACTTTCGTTGGCTTTGAATTTAATTTTATCGTAACCTAAGCTTTCGATAGTGTTGATAATTGCAGCATCCTGTGGAGGTACAATTTGTCCGCCATCTTCCCAGTACACTTTATAACCGTTATATTCCGGTGGATTGTGAGAAGCTGTTAGTACAATCCCACATTGGCAGCCTAAATATTTAAGTGCAAACGATAATTCTGGAGTTGGTCGTAAATCGGAGAACAGATAAACATGGATTCCATTTGCAGAGAAAACATCAGCAACAATTTTGGCTAAAGTATTACTGTTATGACGGCAATCATAAGCGATAACGACTTTTAAAGGCTGATTAGGGAAAGCGATATGCAAATAATCAGATAAACCCTGAGTATTTTTTCCAAGTGTGTATTTGTTAATTCGGTTGCTTCCAACCCCCATCACACCGCGCATTCCGCCAGTTCCAAATTCAAGGTTTTTGTAAAAACTTTCCTCAAGTTCCTTTGGTGAAGTTGTCATTAATTCTTTAACAGCAGCTTGTGTTTCGCTGTCAAAGGTTGGTGTTAACCATTCGTTTACTACATTTAGAATATTAGGTGCTATATTCATCATTCGTGTCTTTTTATATTTAAATAATAATAGAGTTCGGGAACTATTTATTTTTATAAGTTTGTTTTATGCGTTGTTTGGAATTTGCCTGTTTTTTTACGGTTGGAAGCCGCAAGAAGAACCAGATTCCTAATAACAGTTTTGTGTTAGAAATTAACCTCTCGGGCTACTTTATAACGTGCTTCGTTGCTTTTGGTTCTCAGGATAATTTCGCCCAGAAAACCGGCCAGAAACAATTGTGTTCCCAGAATCATAGTGGTTAAAGCGATAAAAAACCAAGGATTGCTGGTGATCAGACTGTATTTCATTCCATTATACATATGGTATAATTTTGAAATTCCAATGTAACCTGCCAGTAAAAAACCAATTATAAACATCAAAGATCCAATGGCGCCAAATAAGTGCATTGGTCTTTTTCCGAATCGTGATAAGAACCAGATTGTAATTAAATCAAGAAAGCCGTTTATAAAACGTTCCATTCCAAATTTAGTTTCCCCGTATTTACGGGCCTGGTGAATAACCACTTTTTCACCGATTTTATTAAAACCAGCGTTTTTTGCCAAAACCGGAATGTAACGGTGCATTTCACCAGAAACTTCTATGTTTTTAACAACGGCATTTTTGTAAGCTTTTAATCCGCAGTTGAAATCGTTCAGCTCAACGCCTGAAGTCTTTCTGGCAGCCCAGTTAAATAATTTCGAAGGAAGATTCTTTGCTACAACCGAGTCATACCGTTTTTTCTTCCAGCCTGAAACTAAATCAAATTTTTGAGCTGTAATCATTTCATATAAACCTGGAATTTCGTCCGGGCTATCTTGCAAATCAGCATCCATGGTAATGATAACATCACCCTGCGCTTTGGCGAAACCCGCATGTAAAGCCTGCGATTTTCCAAAGTTTTTCATGAAACGAATTCCTTTTACATTCGGATTTTCGTTAGAAAAACCTTCAATAATATTCCAAGAATCATCTGTACTTCCATCATCTACAAAAATGATTTCATAAGAGTAATTGTTAGATTGCATCACTTTAATAATCCACGAATAGAGTTCTTGTAGTGATTCCTCCTCATTTAGAAGCGGTATAAGTATAGATAAATTCATTTATTTTTTTTATTCTTGTGTAGTTTTGCTTTTAAAAAATGCTGCGAAAATTAATCCAAAAATGGCACTGATAACGATTGCAAAAACAGATCCTTTTAATAATTCGAAAGTCGAGTAAGGGCTGCTTTCTTTCATTTTGCTAATGGCTTCATTGATAGACGAAGCAGGAGCTCCAAATTTCTGCATCATGTTTGCCGTGTATTTGATCATGATTTCATTTAGAGTGTCTTTTGCACCCGGATCAATAACGTTAAATAAAACAATGTTAAATAAGGTAGAAATTAAAACGCCAATTACAGCTGCCAAAAAGTAAGTTGTAAAAGCCTCCTTGAACGAAAAAACTCCTTTTAATTCTTTCTTGGTTTTAGAAAGTAAAATAATACTGATTGTCAGACTGATTACGATGCCGATAATGCCCATCCACCAGGCAGTGAACAGATTTAAATCGATTGCATATATTGTAGCAGTAAATAATGCAGATGCAATTCCAATCATTACACCGTAAGTAATTCCATTCTTTTTTATAACTTCATTAATCATATTTTTATATGTTTTAAAATTAATCCACAAATATAGTAATTCCCAATACACACTAGATATATATTAAAAAAATTAATACAAATCACAAGGCCGTTAAAATTATTGATTAAAAGATTTGTTAATTCGAAAAAAGTTGTAAATTTGCACACTTAAAAATAATTAAAAGTTTTAAACAAAAAAGAGTAGCGCTGTTTACACCTTTTTCTAACCATGGAAAAGCTTCAAAATAAAATTGCTCTAAACAATAAATAAAATAAAAAGATGAAAAAAGGAATTCACCCAGAAAATTACAGATTAGTTGCATTTAAAGACATGTCAAATGACGAAGTTTTTATCACTAAATCTACTGCAGATACAAAAGAAACAATTGAAGTTGACGGAGTTGAGTATCCAGTTGTAAAAATGGAGATTTCTAGAACATCTCACCCATTTTATACTGGTAAATCTAAACTTATCGATACTGCAGGACGTATTGATAAATTCAAAACTAAATATGCAAAACACGCTAAAAAATAATAGCTGTTTCTATATCATACAAAAGCCTTCCATTCGGGAGGCTTTTTTTATTTAAGCGAAACAAGTACAAGATTTTACGTAAAGTCATCAAGGTCTCTATTTACAAAGCTTTGCGAACTTTGCGTAAAACCTCAGCGCACTTAGCGGTTAAAAAAAATGTGCTATATCTGCTGCAGTACAAATGACACAAATAAAATAATTGTAACTTTGAACCCGATAACCAAATCAAGATTTTAACAAGTATCAAATTTAATTATTTATGAATTACATTCTTTTTGACGGTCCCGTCCGGAATGCTTTATTACCTTTTACTTTTACAAGACCTGTTGCCGATATATTAATTGGAATTATGACGATTCGCCAGAAATGGGAAGCACGTCTGGGTTCGACAATTACTACCATTACCGAAGATTACTTATCAGAAAAATTCCCAATGGTAGAATTGGAAGAAAATGTAATGATCAATGCAGCGTATTTGCCAAATGATGCGCTTGCGGAATTGGTTTCTAATCTGGCTACAAATCAGGCTATTTTTAAAGGTGATGATGTAATTGCTTTTTTTACCAATGAAAATCAGGAAGAAGTTGATTTCGATTCGTACGAAATCATTCAGTACAATGAGGATTGTTTGACAGTGGAACATACCTGGGATATTTTTTCTAAAAATGATGCGGCGATTCGTGAAGATTTCCAGTATTTGACTGAAGACAGAAAATCGCAGCCAATCCCGAAAAGTGTAAATGTTATTGCGCCCGAAAACATATTTCTTGAAGAAGGAGCAAAATTAGAGTTTGTGACGCTAAACGCTTCAAATGGTCCTATATATATAGGGAAGAATGCTGAAATTATGGAAGGAACCGTAATTCGAGGTCCTTTTGCTTTATGTGAAAATGCACAGGTGAAACTAAATGCCAAAGTTTATGGAGCGACAACAGTAGGTCCGGGATCAAGAATTGGAGGAGAAGTTAAGAACTCGGTGCTTTTTGCTAATTCAAACAAAGGACATGATGGTTTCTTAGGAGATTCTGTTTTGGGAGAATGGTGTAATATTGGAGCAGACAGTAATAATTCGAACCTGAAAAATAATTACGAAGAAGTGAAATTATGGAGCTATGAAACAGAAGGATTTGCTAAAACAGGGCTTCAGTTTTGTGGTTTAATGATGGGAGATCATAGTAAATGCGGAATCAATACGATGTTCAACACCGGAACAGTAGTAGGAGTAAGTGCTAATATTTTTGGAAGTGGTTTTCCACGTAATTTTGTTCCAAGCTTTTCATGGGGTGGAGCAGCTGGCTTTACAACTTATGTAACCAAAAAAGCTTTTGAAACCGCAAAATTAGTAATGGGACGACGTAACATCGAGTTTGATGAGACAGAATCGGGAATCTTAGAGCATATTTTTGAGGAAACTAAAAAATGGAGAAAAGATTAAATTAAATAATTGGTCAATTAGATAATTAAGTAAACCCTACAGAATTAAAATATTCTGTAGGGTTTGTTGTTTTTAAATCGTTTGTTATTTGTTTATCTTAGTAAAATCTCCTTTCAGGTTAAATTTTAATTCTAAACCGTTGGTTAGTTTTACTTCGTATCCGGAAGAACCTATTTCTATTTTGGTTATTTTCTCTTTAGGGAAATTTGTTTTTACATACGAAGTGATTTTTTTTGGGATAATAGAAGCAGGGATTTTAGAGTTTTTACCATCAACTTCTTTCCAGTTTCCTTTTTTATCAAATTCGATTTCAATTTTATTGTCAAATTGAACTTTGTATTCCGTTGAGAGTAATTCTTTGTCCTGAAGTATGTAACTGGGCTTTTTAGAGCCAAAGTGAGTTTTTAAGAAAGTTTGTGCGTTTGCCGGTAAAACTTCTTTTTTAATCACCGTTTTTTGTGCGTAAGCAGAAAATCCAAATAATAATCCTGCAATTAGACAAGTCATCAAGTTTAATTTTGGTTTCATATTTTGTTGATTTTTAAATTATTATCCAAGATAATACTAAAATTTGATAAAGTGTAAGAATATTTAGGTGATTTTTAAATCTGAAGCGACAGTCGTCTAAATAATATTGTCTAATACTCTAATTAATCTATCTTTGCACCACGAAAAAAATGGGTGGTCAAAAAAACGATTAACCGATTAAACAAATTCACAGAAGATAATGATTACAGTTAACGATATTTCAGTTCAGTTTGGCGGAACTACATTATTTAGCGATGTTTCTTTTGCTATCAATGAAAATGATAAAATTGCCCTTATGGGTAAAAATGGTGCGGGAAAATCGACACTTTTAAAAATAATTGCCGGTCAAAGTAAACCTTCTACCGGAAGTATCTCGACTCCAAAAGATGCTGTAGTGGCTTATTTGCCGCAGCATTTATTGACTAAAGATGGTTCAACTGTAATGGAAGAGGCTTCTAAAGCTTTTGGTGAGATCTTTAAAATGAAAGCTGAGATCGATGAGATTAATGAACAATTAACGGTTCGTACGGATTATGAAAGTGATGCTTACATGAAGTTGATCGAAAGAGTTTCAGATTTAAGTGAGAAATATTATGCTATTGAAGAAGTAAATTACGAAGCCGAAGTAGAGAAAATTTTAATAGGTTTAGGTTTTGAGCGTGAAGATTTTACTCGTCAGACTTCTGAATTTTCGGGAGGATGGAGAATGCGTATCGAATTGGCTAAAATTCTTCTTCAAAAACCGGATTTGATTTTACTGGATGAGCCAACGAACCACATGGATATTGAAAGTATTCAGTGGCTGGAGGAATTTTTATTGACTTCTGCAAAAGCAGTTGTGGTAATTTCGCACGATAGAGCATTCGTAGATAATATTACCAATCGTACTATTGAGGTAACAATGGGAAGGATTTACGATTACAAAGCAAAATATTCTCATTACTTAGAATTAAGAAAAGACCGTCGTATTCATCAGCAAAAAGCATACGATGAGCAGCAAAAAATGATCGCAGACAATAGAGCGTTTATTGATCGTTTTAAAGGAACTTTCTCTAAAACAGATGCGGTTCAGTCTCGCGTTAAGATGTTGGAGAAATTAGTTATTGTACAGGTTGATGAAGTTGATAATTCGGCATTGAAATTAAAATTCCCACCAGCAGCACGTTCCGGACAATATCCGGTTGTGGTTAAAGATTTGTCAAAATCCTACGGAGATCATGTGGTTTTCAAAGATGCAAACATTGTGATCGAAAGAGGACAAAAAGTAGCATTTGTTGGTAAAAACGGTGAAGGAAAATCTACCATGATCAAAGCGATCATGAAAGAAATCGGAATTGATGAAGGAAGCGTAGATATTGGTCATAATTCTCAAATTGGATATTTTGCGCAGAACCAGGCTTCTTTGTTGGATGAAAATGCTACTATTTTCGAAACAATTGATGCTATCGCTGTGGGAGATATTCGTACTCAGATCAAAAACATTCTTGGGGCATTTATGTTTCAGGGTGATGATATTACCAAAAAAGTAAAAGTACTTTCGGGTGGAGAAAAAACACGATTGGCAATGATTAAATTATTGTTGGAACCTGTTAATTTATTGATTCTGGATGAGCCTTCGAATCACTTGGACATGAAAACCAAAGATATTATTAAAGATGCCTTAAGAGATTTCGACGGAACTTTAATTTTGGTTTCTCACGACCGTGATTTCCTTGACGGATTGGCGACTAAAGTTTTTGAATTTGGAAACAAACGCGTGAAAGAACATTTCGAAGATGTTGCAGGCTTCCTGGCACACAAGAAAATGGATTCTATGCGTGAAATAGAAAAATAAGATATTTTAATGAAATAATTGATGGGTTGTAATTCGTGAGAAGTATAGTTACATCTCTGAAAAGAATCTAGACGATACCTTAAAAAGCACAAGAAATTCAATTCTTGTGCTTTTTTTATGGTTATTGATTAAGTAATTAAATTTCTTTAAGAACGGTTCTCTTTTTAAAGTACAAGGCGATATAGGCAAGAACAGAACAGATAGACCCAATAAGAATCATGTTCCAGACGGCTGTTGTCGTTTGCGAGTAAGAGCCATTTTCTATAATTAGTATCCTGAATGCTTTCAAAAAGTGGGTGAGTGGAATAACATTGGCAATGGCCTGTACTGCCTGAGGCATCTGACTTAAAGGCCAGGTGAAACCACTGAGAATAAAGCTTGGAGTGGCAATTACCATTAGAATCTCGGTCGCTTTTAATTGATTGGGAACTATGATGCTCACTAGAATTCCGATAAAAGAAACAGAGAGTACAAATATTCCGGCAATGAAAGTCAATGGGGCTAAGTTTTCATAAAATGGTAATCGGAACCATAAAGTAAAAAGCCAGTAGATAATCCAGATTCCGAAACTCATTATTAGGTACGGAATAATTTTTACAGCTAGCATTTTTAAGATTGATGGGCATTTTTTTACAAGGTCTTTAAATGTTCCATTTTCAAATTCTGAAGCAAATGATAATGCCAGACCTAAAAGTAAAACCTGCTGAAGCACGGTTGCTAAAACTCCCGGCCAAAGAAAATACATATAGTTCGTGCTTCGGTTGTATTTTTTAATAAAAGTAGTTTTGAAGGGTTCGTATTGGGAAGCAAGTAAGTTTTCCGGTACACCTTGTTTTCTTAAGGTCTCAATCTGAACACCTGCTTTTAGAGTTCCCAAACAAATTTGTATCGCTGTTGAGGCGTAATTAGCGGTTAAAACATTTGAGGTGTTTACTATCGTTGTAATTTCAGGATATTTTTTGGTGAGTGTCATTTTTTCGAAATCTTTCGGAATAATAACCACACAGGTAGCTTCTTTTTGAATGGCAATTTTAGAAAGATTGTTTTGATCGTACAAAATAGTAGCAATAGATAGCACTTCGTTGTCTTCAAACATCTGAATTGCTTTTGAACTTAATTCAGAACGGTCCTGATCAATCACAATAATGGGTAAATCGGTAACCTTACCTTTTCCGTAAACATAACCTAATAAAACGCCATACAGGATTGGAGCACCAATGAAAAGTATTCTAAGGACCTTGTTTTTCCAGAATAACTGAAATTCCCGTTTAAGCAATGAAGAGAAATTTTGCATAGTTAAAGAGATAAAGTGACGGTTGTTTTGGTGATGAGATCTTTTGTTTGCTCAATGTTGGAAGGCGTTATTTTTATTTCAAACAAGCTTTCCTGCATTTCATAATCAGGATAGGCGGTCGCAATATTTCCGTAGGCCCCTAATTGTTTTATAGTTGAAATGGTTCCTTTGATGTTTTCTTTCTTATAGGGAACATGAACAGTGATTTCTTGTCCTTTTTTAAAATCGCCTAATTGCTTTTCGGGAATTGTAAAGCGAAAATAAGTGCTGTTGGAGATATAGCCATTAAATAAGGTGTAACCGGGCAATGCCAGTTCGCCAAGGTTTAAAGTAATGGTTTCAATACTCATGTTTTGCGGAGCAATAATATAACGTTCTTTGTCGGCGGTTTCGACTTCCTGCAACGCTCCAAGCGCTCGATCCTGTTGTCCGAGTGCCATTGTTTGCTGTTCGATTCGCGCACCTTTTTTAGCATCGTCTAACTCGGCAACAACAGCGTTATATTGTGCTTGTGCTCCCTGATACTTCGCAAAAGTTTCGTCGTAAGTTTGTTGTGATATGAGGGAGTCCTTGAGCATATTGGTTAGTCGTCTGATTGATTTCTGCGCAAATTCGTATTGTTCCTTTAGCCCCATTTTTTTAGCTTCCAACTGCTTTATCTGATTTTCTGTAGCTCCCTTTACGGCCATTTTGTACTGGGCTTTTGCAGATACAACGGCTCCCTCTGCCTGGCTTTTTTTTGCGTCAACTTCAGGAATATCCAGTATGGCAAGTGTATCTCCTTTTTGAACCTGATCCCCTTCCTTGACAAATATTTTTAGGATCTTACCCGGAATTTTACTCACAACGGCAATTTGTTCTTTTTCTATTTTTCCCTGAATTAAATCTCCTTTTTTTGCTTTTTGACATGCTATAAAAAGGAAAATGATTGTGATGCTAATGATTACTTTTTTCATAAAACAGAACTTTTATTTGGATAGTTTTTTGGACAAATCGCCGGTAGCAATTATGGTTTCAATAGCGGCAAGTCTTTGCTCTATTAAAGTAGTGGTCTTGTTTACAGATGCTTTATAAGAGTCGTTCTCTGCTTCAAGTCGTTCCGATATATTGATAAGACCTTCTTTGTACTGCTTAATGGCAAGATTTAAATTATTGCCGGCTACTTTTTCCTGTTGTTGCGTAATGTCTATTTTTTGCGTTAAAACGGTATAATCGACCAAATTCTTTTCAAGAAGCAGTTCAAGCTTTTCTTTCGTATCGTCAATTTGGTTTTGTACCTGTTCGATATTGATCTTGGCTTCGTGTACTTTGTGTTTTCGTTCAAAACCTGAGAAAACCTCCCATTTCATAGCAGCTCCAACGACCCAGTTCTGACTTATGGTTAGTTCATTGAGTCCTAAATACAAAGCCTGATTGATTCCGGTAATAATGGGGGTCGTGGCATTTGCATTGAACAAACTCGAATAGGAAACTCCTCCAAAAGCTCCCAGAGTGGGTAAATAAGTTCCTTTTTCTTTCTTTAATAAATATTCATAAGCTGACTTAAAAGATTCCAGTGCTTTTATTTCCTGTTTGTTTTGCGTGCTTAACTTTTCATCAGTGATTAAATATGGTGTTAAAGAATATTGGACATTGTCTATATCGGCAACTGAGTAACCAGTTAAGTATTGAATTTTTTTGTAAATCAGTTTTCGTTTCCCATCCAGTTCAATCTTTTTGGAGGCAAGTTCGAGTGCCGCTAATTTTATCTTATCTCTGTCGTACGGAATGGCAAGTCCCTGTTCGATTGCCTTTGTAACACGCTTGGTTTCCGTATCGAGTCGGTTTTCGCTTTCTTTGATTAGTTTGTCTATTTCTTTTAGCAATTCTAACTGATCGAAAGTGTTAATGACCTCTTTTGTAATTTCGTCTTTTTCAGATTCTTTTAGAAATACAGTTCCCTTCGTTTTTTCTTCAATTGCTTTAGCTCCGTTCGGGATTTGCATTCCGCTAAACAAAACGGTTTTTGCCATTACACTTCCGTTAAAAATGTTACCGTAGTTTTTAAAAGCTGTTTTTCCATCAAACAAAGGATAGTTTACAATAGGTATTGTGGCGGTAGGAAGATCGACAGTAAGTTTATTATCAAAATAGGAGTAAAGCGCACTAGCTTCGACTGTTGGAATGTATTTGTTCCAGACTCCTTTTTCCTGAAGATTTAATTTTTCAATTTCTAAATCTTTGTTTTTTAAGGAAGCGCTTTTTTCAATAGCTTTCTGGATGGCCTCTTCCAAAGTGGAGGAAACAGCAATCTGACTGTGCATAAAGTTGAAAGAAAGGAAAAAAAGAAAAGGAAATAAATGTTTTTTCATTGCAATTTTTGTTTCAGTTATTTGACAAATCGTAAGATAGTTTTTGTAAGATGATACAAAGAATTGGGAGGCGGTTAAAGACCGATTGTTACAAAGTTAAGAATATAAGTCTTACATTAGTGCTGTCAAGGTGTTTAAAAGATAAGTAGCTTTTAAAACTTTTTTAGTATTTTATAGTTGTTTAACAGAAAGTTATGGGGGAGTATTGGAGTTTGTCTGTTTTTTCATACCTTAGTAAATGTATTTCCAAATTAACTTATTTTTAACATGAAAAAGAGTTTTTTAGTTTTAGCAGTTTTGACGACTTATTTATTTAGTTTGTCCCTATTTTCTCAAACTGATAACGAACCTGTCGCTTTAGGTTTGCCAGGAGATAATCTTAATTTATATGCCGTTTTGGATGTTTTTCAGAAATCTAAAACTTTAGAGGAATTTGAAAGAGTACTGAATGAACAGGACAGTAAGGTTAATAATTTAGATTTAAATAATGATGGCGAGATTGATTATATAGAAATTGAAAGCCAAAAGAAAGGGAATACACATGTGATTGTGCTTCAGGTAGCTATAAATAGTAAAGAAAAACAGGATGTAGCTGTTATCGAAGTAGATAAAGATAAAAAGAATAATGTGCATGTTCAGATTATTGGAGATCAGGATTTATATGGGAAAAACTATATAGTAGAGCCTTCAGATACCGTGGGGGGAACACCAAATCCCGGGTATAAGGGAGACGCTAACATAATTGTAAATAATAATACAACGAATAATTATAATACGACTACTACCAGCGGGTATGTAACTGCAGACGTGAATATATGGCCGGTAGTATTGTACTTGTTCTCTCCAGTATACGTAGTGTATCGATCTCCTTGGTATTGGGGGTATTATCCTCCTTATTGGCGTCCGTGGCGCCCGGTTTATTATCACGATTATTGGGGATATCATGGGCATTATTACAGAAATCCGTATTATCGAAGAACGGCCAGGGTAAGAAACCAGAGGTATTATAATAATTATGTATCAAGAAGAAATACATCGGCAGTAGTTCGAAATTACAGAGCTAGTGGACGCTACAATACAACTTATAATGGAAGGGACTATAAAAGACCTGCTCCAGTTACTAATACAAGGCCTAATAGACCTTCTACAACACGACCAGGGACACGTCCGACTAATCCATCAACCCGACCTGGGACGACCAGGCCGGAAAGCCGACCGACTAATCCGTCAACAAGGCCAGGAATAACAAGGCCAACAACTCGTCCGGTAACGCCAACAAACCCATCAACACGACCAGTTGTGAGGCCAACGCAACCGGTAAATCGGCCAACGAACCCAACAGCCAGACCGGTAACACGACCAACACAACCAGTAACGCGTCCTGCGACCCGACCGGCCGGAAATAGAAATGCAACGCCACCGGCATCCAATAGAAGTTCCAGTCCTAATAGAAGACAAGGTTAGATTGTGAGTATTTGATTAATTTTTGATTTACAGCATTTATGAATAAATATCTACTGCTAAAAATTGTTTTTTTCTTTGTAATGCCATTTTTTTTGAATGCACAAAATGCCGCCACCCAACCGACGGCTAATGCTGAAAGTGTGGTTAAATATCCGCAATTTCAGTTTAAGGGGCTTTTTCAAGCGCGCTATTTGGAAAGTTCCGGTAAAAATGTTGATGTTTTAGGGGCTCATCATTCTACAGGTCAAGTAACACAAAGTTCGTTTGACATTAAAAGAATGCGTGTCGGTCTTAATACTAAATTAAGTGAAGCTACTGAGGTTGTGATTCTGGTAAATTTAGCTGACTTTAAATCGGATCCGAAATCGAAGGTTCTTGAAAATGCTTATGGAAAATATACTTTTAGTAAATATCTGGCTTTAACAGGAGGTCAGTTTCGTCCGGCATTCGGTATTGAGGAACTGGTTCCGGTAGATATTATAAAATCATTTGATTTTTCCAATCAATATTATGAGTTTGGTAAAAATGGCTGGACTAGTTTTCAAATTGGTGCTTCGGCAAGCGGGGCATTCGATCTTGGAAAAATCCCTGTAAATTATGCTATTTCTGTTTTAAATGGTAACGGAAAAAATCAGGAAATGGATAACGATAATGGAAAATTGTATGCAACAAGGTGGGTTTTCAGTTTGTCTAAAGAACATAAAATTAATTTGGGTTTAAATGGTGGAATTGGAAAAAGATCAGATCAAAAAGTTTTTGCTTTGGGAGCTGATATTACCAGTGATTTTAAGCTTACCGACCGATTTACTTTTGATCTGCAAATTGAATACAAACAGGGAACCAATCATAACCTGTATTTTTCATTGCCTGCCGATTCCAGGACTTCAAATGTTGATGATTATCAAATGAGAGGAGTTTATTTTTTGCCTAATTTGAGATATTTGGTTGATTATAAAAAACTAACTTCTCTTGAGTTGTCCTGCCGTTTTGAGTCTTTTGATAACAATTATAAAATTAATTCAAATGTTCGTCAGACTTATACGCCAATGTTAAGTCTTGAATTTGGTAAGGCTTATACGGGACGAATAGAAGTAGGATTTGAAATTGATCGCTTCGACAGAAATATTCCCGATACCTCATTTTATAATGATGATCTATTCCTGCTTCAGTTACAACTCCGTATATAATTTAATTTAATCCCTTTTTTATGAAAGAAGTGCAAATACCTCAAACCCTGATAACACTTGCAGTTGGGCTTGCAATTTGGTTTATTCCTGCACCAGCTGGTGTCGTTAATGAAGCCTGGCATTTGTTTGCGATTTTTGTGGCAACAATTCTTGGAATCATCTTAAAAGCTGCTCCCATGGGAACTATGTGTATGATTGCAATTGCATTAACTGCTTTTACACAAGTTCTGGCTCCCGGAGATGCAGGAAAATCTATTACTCTGGCGTTGAAAGGATTTGGTGATAAGGTAATTTGGCTAATTGGGATTTCGTTTTTTATTGCAAGGGGATTTATAAAAACAGGTTTAGGAAACAGAATTGCTTTTTTATTCATCAGGATATTTGGAAAAAGCTCTTTAGGATTGGCTTATGGTCTGGGGCTTGCTGATTTGGTGCTGGCGCCTGCGGTACCTAGTAATACAGCAAGAGGGGGTGGAATTATTTATCCTATCATGAAATCAATGTCAATGAGTTTTGGCTCGATACCGGATCAGCCCGAAACTCATCGAAAATTGGGATCATATCTTACATTAAGCAGTTACAATGCAAATTTGATTGCTTCGTCAATGTTTTTAACGGGAACAGCAAGTAATCCGATGTGCCAGAAATTTGCACTTAATCTGGGAATAAAAATTAGCTGGATTTCATGGGCAACAGCGGCAATAGTTCCTGGACTGGTTGCCTTTTTTGTAATTCCTTTTGTGTTATATAAAATTTACCCGCCGGAATTAAAAAAAACCGGAGATGCTCCACAAATCGCTGCTCAAAAACTGAAAGAAATGGGAGCAATTACCCGCAATGAGTGGATGATGCTGTTAACCTTTTTTATTCTTTTATTTCTTTGGATGACAGGCGATTTATTCTCTATTGATGCGACAACTACAGCCTTTATCGGGTTGGTGATTTTACTGCTGACTTCGGTGTTAACCTGGGATGATGTAAAAGCCGAGAAGGGGGCCTGGGATACCATCGTATGGTTTTCGGTTTTGGTTATGATGGCAAGTTCGCTCAATGAACTTGGGTTTATTGGCTGGTTTAGTAATTTGGTAAAAGCTGAAATTGGTGGTTTAAGCTGGCAAATGGCTTTTCCTATTATTGTATTGGTGTACTTTTTTAGTCATTATCTTTTTGCAAGTGCAACGGCTCATGTTGCGGCAATGTATGCAGCATTATTGGGTGTCGGAATTTCGCTTGGAATTCCCGGCTTGCTGTTGGCTTTTATGTTGGGTTTTGTAGGTTCTATCTACGGAACTTTAACACATTACGGACATGGACCAGCACCAGTTTTCTTCGGAAGTGGTTATGTCGACCTGAAAAGCTGGTGGGTCAAAGGCTTGATAACCGGTTTGGTTATGCTCTTTATCTATATGGTGATAGGAGGGTTGTGGCTCCGATTAATTGGTGACTTTTAAATTCGGATTCCCGGAGGAAGTAATTCTTTATATTCAGGATTTTTTTTAATAAACAATACAATTCTTGGGAAAATAGGCATTATTCTAAATTTCTTTTCAATAACAATTTCCATGATGCTTTTAAGTAAAGCATCAATTGTAGCTTGATTGTCAAAGCCTTCAGGGGTGTTGATTTTGGTTAAGAAAATTTTCTTCTCCTGAAAAGAATACTCCACAGAAAGTAATCCTTCAGGGACTATGGTTTCAAATTGTCTTGCAAAAGTATTGTCTTTGATTTCCATAGTTTCAATAGGTTCCATATTAGTCATGTTTTGGGGATTGAATTAAAAAAAATAATAAAAAGAACATTGGGTAACTTTATAAAGAACATTGTGGAAAAATGTTTCGATATTAGTTAATAGGATTGCAAAGGTAATCATTTGATTTTCAATATGGAATTATTTTTTTAACCTCTGCTTTAATCTTGAATTGCGCGTCTTTGTTGCTTTTATTTGGTTTAGACAGTGATTTTTGGTGCAAGATTTGCAATGCATGTTGCTAAAAAAAGTAATTTTAGCTTGAAATTAAAAGCTATAACCCTAACTCTCTTTCTGTCAAATGAGTAAAATTCCTGTATATTTTATGCCCGGTCTTGCGGCGAGTCCCGCTATTTTTGAAAGAATCAATTTAGACGAGTCTGTTTTTGAGATGTGTTTGTTGGAGTGGGAGCTTCCACAACCAAAAGAATCACTGTCTGATTACGCTCTTCGAATTTCTAAAAATATTAAACATGAGAATCCGGTTTTGATAGGTGTTTCTTTTGGAGGGATTTTGGTTCAGGAAATCGCCAAACACATTCGCACCCGAAAAGTAATTATTATTTCGAGTGTTAGAAGTAATGCGGAATTTCCACGAAGAATGAAAATTGGAAAATCAACAAAAGCCTATAAGCTTATTCCGATGAAATTAATTTTGAATATCGAAAACCTGGCGAAGTACTCTTTTGGAGAAAAAGTAAACAAGCGCATTAAGTTGTATGAGAAGTTCTTAGCAGTGCGTGATCTTAATTATTTACAATGGGCGGTTGAATCAGTTATTTTATGGGATAGAAATGAAATTGATTCCAATGTAGTACATATTCATGGAGATCAGGACGATGTTTTTCCTATAAAGTATATCAACAGCTGTATTGTGGTAAAAGGAGGAACACATATCATGATTCTTAATAAATACAAATGGCTGAATGAGAATTTGCCTTCGATCATCTTGGACAATTAAAATTCCAAATTTTTTATCCGCAATCTCGTCATCCCTCTTTCCTCGGGAAGACAAAATAAACTTCAAGTTAAATTATATCCCAAATCTTCTAATAAAGACTAAGGCCCTAGCCCTGATAGCAGTGGTATCCTTTTGTGGCGGGGTTCGCCATAAAAGATACAAGCGGATAGCAGGAAATAGCTCCTTATCCTTGATTGAATTCTAAATTTAAAAATGTTTAAAATCTAAACTCTGCAATCTAAAATAAAAAATCCCAAACTCTATTTGAATTTGGGATTTAGAATATAGGTATGTTAGTCGAATTTGAAGAATTTAGATTTTCTTCATTTGTTCTTTCATCATTGAAATTTGCTCTTTCAGCATTCCTTGTTTGTCTAATTTTTTAGCTTCATTTAATAAATTAGTCGCTTCTAGTTTTCTTCTGCGTGACATTGCAACTCCGGCAAGATTTAATTTTGCTACTGCAAGATCCATATCCATAGACAATCCAAGTTCGATTGCTTTTTTGAAATGTTTCTCTGCCTGATTGATATTGGTTTGAGACAACATGATGCCGTGTAGGTAATTAAAGTATCCTTGTTGTTTTCTTACTAAAGCAGCTTCAGGGTTTTTAATATATGCAAGCCATTTTTTAGCTCCTTCGAAGTCTTGTTTTCTTAATTTAAGGAAAGCTAAAAGGATAAATTCGTTTTTGAAGTAAAGGAAAATAGGAATTGCAGTTAATAATATAAGGAAAATTCCATTTCCGATATTACTCTCTGTAAATTGCCAAACGCCTGCGACTACTAGAAGTCCGGCCAAAATAAGTTTAATATTTTTGTGAAACATAATTATTGTAAATTTGTGATTGCAAAGATAGTAAAAGGAATTAAAAATATTTTTATAAAACTACTTGCCAGAAAAAAAAGTCTTTGTATATTTGCACTCGGTTTTGGAATAATGATATTCAAAACAGAAAAACAGATATTAGATACCATTTTAAAGATACAAAACAATGAGCAAAAGAACATTTCAACCATCGAAAAGAAAAAGAAGAAATAAGCACGGATTTATGGACAGAATGGCTTCTGCGAATGGAAGAAAAGTTCTGGCGCGTAGAAGAGCTAAAGGAAGACATAAATTAACTGTTTCTAGCGAACCTAGACACAAGAAATAATGTTTCTATAAACATAAATAAGGCGTTACTTTTTTAGTATCGCCTTTTTTTATACCTTGTCGGTAAAAAATCCGCAACGTTCTAGTTTAGAATATACTACGAATGTTTTTTAAAGTACTTTATATAACTACACAATACAAATAAAATGCCTAAAGACACATCAATAAAATCAGTTTTAATAATAGGGTCAGGACCTATTGTTATTGGTCAAGCTTGCGAATTTGATTATGCAGGTTCTCAATCTGCACGTTCTATTCGTGAAGAAGGGATTGAAGTTATCTTGATAAACTCGAATCCAGCGACAATTATGACCGACCCAAGTATGGCCGATCACATTTACTTGAAACCTTTAACTACAAAATCGATTATTGAAATTCTGAAAGAACATCCACAAATTGATGCTGTTTTGCCTACAATGGGGGGACAAACTGCATTGAATTTATGTTTGGAAGCTGACGAAAAAGGAATTTGGCAGGATTTCGGAGTAAGATTGATCGGGGTTGATGTAAATGCTATTAATATTACAGAAGACAGAGAGCAATTTAAACAGCTTTTGCAAAAAATTAATGTTCCAACTGCACCGGCAAAAACGGCTACTTCTTATTTAGAAGGAAAAGAAATTGCTCAGGAATTTGGTTTTCCGTTAGTAATTCGTCCTTCGTTTACTCTTGGGGGAACAGGAGCTGCAGTGGTTTACAAAAAGGAAGATTTTGATGAGCTTTTAACAAGAGGTCTTGAAGCTTCTCCAATACATGAGGTATTGATTGACAAAGCTTTAATGGGATGGAAAGAGTATGAGCTGGAACTTTTAAGAGATAAAAATGATAACGTTGTGATCATTTGTTCGATCGAAAATATGGACCCAATGGGAATTCATACAGGAGATTCGATTACAGTGGCGCCGGCAATGACATTATCAGATACGACATTCCAAAAATTACGTGACTATGCAATCCTGATGATGCGTAGTATTGGAAATTTTGCAGGTGGTTGTAATGTACAATTCGCAGTTTCGCCAGATGAAAAAGAAGATATCGTAGCCATCGAGATTAACCCTCGTGTGTCCCGTTCGTCAGCTTTAGCATCAAAAGCAACTGGGTACCCAATCGCTAAAATCGCTTCTAAGCTGGCTTTAGGGTACAATCTGGATGAATTGCAAAATCAAATTACAAAATCGACTTCGGCTCTTTTTGAACCAACTTTAGATTATGTAATTGTAAAAATACCGCGTTGGAACTTCGATAAATTTGAAGGTGCCGACAGAACTTTAGGACTTCAGATGAAATCTGTTGGAGAGGTAATGGGAATTGGACGCTCGTTCCAGGAAGCGTTACACAAAGCTACCCAATCTTTAGAAATAAAAAGAAACGGTTTAGGTGCTGACGGAAAAGGATATAAGAACTACGAGCAAATTATCGAGAAACTAACTTTTGCAAGTTGGGATCGTGTTTTTGTAATTTATGATGCAATCGCAATGGGAATTCCGTTGAGCCGTATTCATGAAATTACAAAAATTGATATGTGGTTCCTGAAACAATATGAAGAACTTTATACTTTAGAGAAAGAAATTTCAAATTACAAGATAACGACTCTTCCGAAAGAACTTTTACTGGAAGCAAAACAAAAAGGTTTTGCCGACAGACAAATTGCACACATGATGAACTGTCTGGAAAGCGAAGTGCATACTTTGCGTATGGATAAAAATATCAACCGTGTGTTTAAACTGGTCGATACTTGTGCAGCTGAGTTTAAGGCAAAAACACCTTATTACTATTCGACTTTTGAGGCAGAAATAGAAAAAGCAAATGGTGAGCGTTACGTAGACAACGAAAGTATTGTAACAGAGAAAAAGAAAATCATCGTCTTAGGTTCCGGACCAAACAGAATTGGGCAGGGAATTGAGTTTGATTATTCTTGTGTACACGGAGTTTTGGCAGCTAAAGAATGCGGATACGAAACAATCATGATTAACTGTAATCCTGAAACGGTTTCGACTGATTTTGACACAGCTGATAAATTATACTTCGAACCGGTTTTCTGGGAACATATTTATGACATCATTCAGCATGAAAAACCGGAAGGTGTTATCGTACAGTTAGGTGGGCAGACCGCTTTGAAACTTGCTGAAAAATTATCTAAATACGGAGTGAAGATTATCGGAACCAGCTTTGATGCACTTGATTTAGCCGAAGACAGAGGAAGATTCTCTGATTTATTGAGAGAATTACATATTCCTTTCCCGGATTTCGGAATTGCAGAAACGGCTGACGAAGCTTCGGCACTTGCTGATACTTTAGACTTCCCGTTATTAATTCGTCCTTCCTACGTATTAGGGGGTCAGGGAATGAAAATTGTAATCAACAAGAAAGAACTGGAAGAGCACGTGATCAACTTGTTAAAGACGATCCCAGGAAATAAATTGCTTTTAGATCACTATTTGGCCGGAGCAATCGAGGCTGAAGCGGATGCGATTTGTGATGCTGATGGAAATGTGTATATTATCGGAATTATGGAGCATATCGAACCTTGTGGAGTTCACTCTGGAGATAGTAATGCTACTTTGCCTCCTTTTAACTTAGGAGAATTCGTAATGCAGCAGATCAAAGATCATACGAAAAAAATAGCTAGAGCTTTAAAAACAGTTGGTTTGATCAATATTCAGTTTGCAATAAAAGACGATACAGTTTATATCATTGAGGCAAATCCAAGAGCTTCAAGAACAGTACCGTTTATTGCGAAAGCATACGGAGAACCTTATGTGAACTACGCTACAAAAGTAATGTTAGGACACAATAAAGTAACAGATTTTGACTTTAATCCACAGTTGAAAGGATATGCTATTAAACAGCCGGTCTTCTCCTTCAGTAAGTTCCATAATGTAAATAAAGCATTAGGGCCTGAGATGAAATCAACAGGAGAAAGCATCTTGTTTATTGATGACTTAAAAGACGATCAATTCTACGAATTGTATTCAAGAAGAAAGATGTATTTGAGTAAATAATCTCAAATCTATAAATAAAAAAGGGAAGTCTCGTAGCTATGAGACTTCCCTTTTTTTGTATGTTAAAAGAAGCGGTTACTTAATAATAATCTTTTTAGAAGTATTATTTACTTTTAAAATGTAATTTCCTGAAGTTACATTTGATACTTTAATAGTATTGTTTTGAACATCAGCTGGCTTGAAATTTTGAACAGCTCTCCCTGTCATATCATATAAGTCAATAGTTTCTATTGTAACATCACTATTGTTTTCGATATGTAAATAATCTGTTGCAGGGTTTGGGTATATTGCTAAACTATTATTAATAGTTTTTTTTGTGTCGCCCAAGCCTAAAGAAGGAGATGTTATTTTAATGATTTTTTTAGTACTGGAACCTGTACTTACGTAAAGTGCGCTATTGTAAATTGCCATTTGTGCAGGAGTATCGTAGTTCGTGTTGAATCTGATGAATTGTTGCTGATCTCCATCTACACCACCAGCAGGAAAACGGAAAATTCTATTTTGTGATCCTGTAGAAATATACAAATCACCATTTGGCGCAACTACTAAATTCGTCGGATTGTTCATTCCTGAAATCAATTTGCTAACAACGCCATCAGTAGTTATTTTTTTAACAGCCCCGTCTAACTTGTCTACAACAAGTAAGTTGCCCGATTTGTCAAATGCCAGGCCGTTAGGTTGAATGAAGTTTGAAGCAAATGTAGTAGTTACTCCTTCAGGAGTTCTTTTTTTTATGTCACCAGAATTAGATTCTGAATAAAAAACATTTCCAGATGCATCTATTGCAATTCCATATGGACTTCCTGAGGCAGAGTAGGTTGTGATAACTCCCGCAGGCGTTATTTTTTCAATCTCCTGAATAAAACCGGATCCTGCTAACCAAAGATTGCCGGCTGCGTCAAAAGCTATTTGTTGCGGAGTACCATTTACGGTAGCAAAATTGGTTTGTGCTAAATTAGGTGCAACTTTAGTTACTTTGTAAGTGTAATAATCGGCAACAAATAAGTTTCCAGATGCATCAAAAGCAATTCCGCTTGGAGTATTGAACCCTGTAGTTACATAATCTGTAGGGGTTTGTGCATTGATGCTTACTGTTGATAATAATGTAAAGAGTAAAATTTTTTTCATATAGGGCTGTTTAAATTTAAATTCAATTAAAGAAAAAACTCTCAGTGCAAAAGTTATGCTTTTGCTTAGAAAGTATAGGTATTGTTTTTTTTATTTATTAAAATAGTAGAATTATTGTTGTTTTACTTCTCTTCATTTAAGAGTGTAAGCAATAAAAAGAGACGTAAATTTTGCAACAAAAAAACTTTTAATACAAAGCTTTTTTAATTATTTTGGCTAAATGCCATATTGTCTCTTGTGTTTTTTTGTACCGAAATAGCACCGAAAAGAGCTAATAAAAAAGCGAAAGCATAAAAACCTTTTTCGCTTGGTAAAATAGTGGCATTCCAAAGGCCAACGACTAGTAATACGATAGATAAAAGGGTTCCAAACCAGCAGATTCCATAATAGATATCAGTTACCGGAAGATTTTCCAGCCTGTCTCTTACACTTTTCTGTAATGAAACTACAGCAAACAGTCCAAACATTAAAACGGTGAAATAGTATCCTTTTTCGTTTAAAAGCATTTCGGCTCTTGCAAGCCCTACTATAAATCCAACTGCTCCTGCTCCAAGAGCTACCCAAGATGCCGCTATAAAGGCATTCGATGTTTTTTGTACCATAATTAGTTTAATAATTTTATTTTGGTTGATGGGCAAATATAGATAAATTCAGGTCATATCAAAACAAATACGAGTGGTATTATTCAGTATAATCTTCTAAAATGTTAAATAAAAAAAGCCCCATAATTTGGAGCTTTTTCACTTTAATATTAAGTAAGATGTTATGGTTTCATCAATTGCTGTAAAGGCTTTAATTGTTCCATGTCAATTTTTGATTCTTTCAAAACCGACATCAGGGTCATGATATTGTTAGGATTCATGTTTTTACCTAGTACGCGCACCACTACAAAACCACTTTCTTTTTTGTTAGCAAAAACTACAAACTCTTCGATATTGTCGTCAGGTCCCACATAGCTTATGGAGGCTCCGTCTTTACCTGAACCAACTTTCATTAATTCCTGGTATTTTGGATTTTTCAGGATCTCTTTTAGTTTGCTGCGTTCTGTTTCAAATTGTGCCTGATTTTTAGGTGTCTCTTTAAAAGCCAGGATATTCATTTTGTCGAATGATTTTAGGGCTTCATTTTGTTCTGCAGATAATTTTGTTTTTTCCACATTTAAAATTGTTGACGAAATATCAAGTGCGATAAAATCTTTATTGTCTGTGTTTTCAACAAAATACTTCTGCAATGAAGGAGTAGAATTACAACTTACTAAAGTTAATAAAACTAAGAGGGCTGAGGTAATAACGTTTGCTTTCATCTTATTTTTTGCCTTTAGAAGCTTTTTTTAAGTCAGAGCCACCTGGAAGCTGCATCTTGTCTGTAAGTATTGAGATTTCGTTTAAGTCAAAATTACCTGTCAGGGAAAGTAAAACGCTTTCGTTGCTTTTTGCGCCGTCAACAAACATCAGTAATTCTTTAATTTGTGTATCGCTTGCACCTGATTTTACCATTATACGTACATTTTTTCCGCTGTCGTTTACTTTCATAAGTTCTTCTAGTCCGGCTGTTTTGATGTATTTATCAGCAGAAGCTTTCATATCGGCTTCGATTTTTGGATTTTTGGTTGTAAACACCTTTAAGTAATCTAACTTTTTAATTAAGTTAATGTATTGTTGGGTTTCTTTATCTGAAGCGTCAACTTTTACCTTGCTCATTAAATCGAACATTTTTTTGTTTACGATTACTGAGGTTACGTCGTCCTGACCATCAAATTTGTCAAATGCTCCCTGAGCATAAAAAGTGTGGCTAACGAATGCTAAAACTAGTGTTATGATGAAATTTTTCATTTTGATTGAGATTTAATTACTGTTTAAAAATTTTGTTTTTTGATTGTTCGTATTCTTTAATGTACTGTACACTTTCAATACCTACATTAACATTGTTTGATAATAAAGCCAAAGCTTTTTGCGTTGCGGCAAGTGCTTCTTCCGGATTATCGTAGGTTCCTAATTCTGTTTGCGCTGTAACTGGAGTTACATCTTTTTCGCTCACATAAAAATAGGTTCCAACTCCTAGTAAAACAACAGCTGAAGCTGCAATCGATAACCACGCTACTTTTCGTTTTTTAGTTTCTAGTGGTATTGTCTGCATCGATTTCTGTTCTTTTACCTGAGAGAAATAACCAAACATAGGTTTGTATTGTTCCAAATGCTGCGCAACATCCGGTGAAGAAAAATATTCTTTTAATTGATTTTCTTCGGCAATAGTTGTTTCTCCCTCAAAGTATTTTTCTAATACATCTTCTATTTTATTGTATCCCATAACTGTGTGTATTAACCATTGATTCTCTTATTTTTTTTCTCGCTCTTGAAAGGGCTACTCTGATAGCCGTTTCGTTCATATTGACAATTTTCGCAATTTCGTCAAATTCATATTGTTCAACATCCCGTAACTGAATTAATATTTGTAATTGCTCGGGTAATTGACTTATAATTTTTTCAACCCATTCTAAACTATTCGAATCTTCCAGTTTCTTATCCAATTGTGGTTCCCGGTCGGTATAGTTATTGTGGACAATTTTAAGATTTCCGGCTCTTTTTGATTTTAACTGATCCAGACAATAATTTTTGGTCATTGTCATTGCAATAGCTTCAACGCTATTGTAAGTGTCCAGAGTATCTTTTTTGTTCCATAACTTTACCATTACTTCCTGAGTTGCATCTTCAGCTTCTTCGGTACTGGTTAATAATCTTTTTGCCAGACGAAAAACTTTGTCTTTAAAAGGATTTATTAATTCTATAAACACATTCTGATTCATAAAATTTGTTGGTTATTCGTTAGCTTATATAGTGAAGACGAGACACTATTATTTTTGTTACACGGTGTATTCAATTTTTTTTTACAATAAAAAACAATAAAATTCTTAGAGTTAAAACTAAAGATAGTATTTTTACGTTACTAGTACATAGATACCACTATATGAAAACAATATTAAGAAGCGTACTGTTATTATTTTTGCTTGCTTTTTCTTTACAATCTTGTGAAGATCAGGATGATGTGGCGGCTCCAGCCTCGTTGCAGGTAAATGATTTTGTTTGGAAAGGCCTGAATCAGTTTTACTTATGGCAAGCTGATGTTCCTAATTTGGCAGATGACCGTTTTAGTAATCAGGAAGCATTAAATGCATTTTTGAGAGGATATTCTAAACCGCAGGATTTATTTCAGGATTTATTGAATAAACCAATAAGCAAATTCCCAAAAGGTCAGGCAATTGATCGTTTTAGCTGGATTGTAGACGATTATACTGTTTTAGAACAGGAACTTCAGGGAACTTCAAAAAATGCCGGTGTGGATTTCAGACTTAGTTACAAACCCGGAAGTACTACTGATTTAGTGGGTTATGTACGTTATATCATCCCAAATTCTGACGCTTCTAAAAAAGATATAAAAAGAGGTGATCTCTTTACGGGAATTAATGGAACGTCTTTGACGGTTTCAAATTATCAGTCGCTCTTGGCAGCTGATAGTTATACATTGAATATGGCTACTTTTAACGGTACCGGTTTTGATAGCAATGGAAAAACAGTTGCATTAGTAAAAACAACTTTAGATGAAAACCCTGTTTTTATAAATAAAGTGATTACATCCGGAAGCCGAAAAATAGGTTATTTAATGTACAATGGTTTTTATGCTAATTATGATGCACAGCTTAATGCAGCTTTTGGAGAACTAAAAGCACAGGGTATTACAGATCTTGTTTTAGATTTAAGATACAACGGAGGAGGCTCGATACAAACGGCAACACGTTTGGCAAGTATGATTACGGGACAGTTTACCAATAAGGTTTTTTCGAAAGAAAGATGGAATGCTAAAATTAATGAGTTTTATGAAAGCGAAGACCCTGAGTCATTGCTTAATAAATTTGTAGATAAAATTGATGGAACTGCGATTAATAGTTTGAACCTGACCAAAGTTTATATTATCACAACAAGTGGTACGGCTTCTGCAAGTGAATTGGTGATCAATGGGTTAGTGCCTTATATTTCAGTAATTCAGGTAGGAGAGACTACTGTTGGGAAAAACGTAGGATCGGTGACCTTATACGATTCTCCAACTTTTGGAAAAACAAACCGAAACCCAAATCACAAGTATGCGATGCAGCCTTTGGTGTTGAAAATTGTGAATGCTGCTGATTTTGGAGAGTACACAGACGGTTTAAAACCAACGTATGAAAAACTGGAGCGTATTACTAATTTAGGAGTTTTAGGAGATCCTACAGAGCCATTGTTGAGTGTAGCAGTATCTCAAATAACAGGAGTAAGTGCGAAAAAAATAGGCGAGGACAGTGGGGTAACTTTGAAAGGCTTTACAGATGCTAAAGCAATGGACGGAATTAAAAATCAAATGTATCTTGAAAAAGCTCCCGAAGGACTTTTACGAGCATTGAAATAAAAAAAAGGCTTTCAGAAATGAAAGCCTTTTTTTTGGTCAAAAAACAAAACTAATTCTAAAAATTAATCGTTGAAGTAGAAACCGTTTGGTCCAACACCAACTGTTAATTCTTTTTGTAATGTTCCACTTAAGTTGTAGATGTAAGCTTTACTGTTTGATTTAAAATCACCTCCGTCAGCAATAAAAATTCTGTCATCTTTTACAGTAAAACCATACATTTTTCCGTAATCAGAAGTTGAAGTATATTGGAAAATTGGAGTAGTTGAAGCCGTAGTTGCAGTATAATCTATTGCATAAACTGCCGTATTTAAGGTGTAGTATATTTTGTTGTTGTAAATGTCTAAGTTTTTAACGCCGTCAAGTGACTCCGGGAAAGTGATTTTAGTGATAGAGTTATCTGATAATTTTACTTTTACAATTTCGCTTCTTTCTCCATAAGAACTTCTGATTGCATATAAAATACCATCTTTCTCTTCCATAGTATCTGCTCCAAAACCAATAGTTAATGAAGTTTCCAATTTGTTTGTAGCCGGATTAACCACAAGTAATTTGTCACTATTGTAAGGTTCTGTTACATAAAGCTTGTTGTTGTGAAGCTCGATATGGTTTGCAGTTGTATTTAACGGTATTGTTGTTTCTACTTTGTTGGTAGCTAAGTTGATTACAGCGATAAAATCATCGGTGTTACCAGCCGGGTTTGTTTTAGACCAATATGTATTAGCATTCGTTACATAAGCCTTACCGTCTTTTACAACACCGTATCTTGGTGCGTTTAAACCAGTTTCAACTTTAGCTAATAGTTTAAAGCTATAACGGTCTACTACATTAATAACATTTGAACCACCGGCAATAATATAGGCCTTGTCTCCGTCAAAAAAGATGTTTTGAAGAAATTTTCCAACAAAATCAGTAGTGTTTACCGTTTTGTAAACATCTTTATTGAAAGTGTTTAAATCGTCAGAGATGAAAGAAACAGAACCACCATCAGTAGAATTTCCTTCATTTAAGATGAAAATTCCATTATCATAAACTCCTTTAGGATTGTCAGAGTCGTCGTCATTAGAACAAGAAACAAAAAGCGATACGCTTAATGCTAATAAAAATAATCTAGTCAGTTTCATTATATTAAAATTTAAGGTTTAAGTACAGGTTGTAATTTCTTCCCGGCATTGGTCGGTGTTCCAGACTTTGATAAAATGCATTCCATACATTCAGCACCTGAATACCTACCCTGAAAGAAGATAAAAATTTAAAATCGTAATCTAGGCCAACGTTTGAAACTGTATAAGCCGATACGATTTTTTCGGGATCGTTGTCTGCCTGTGTGTATACAAAGCCATTATAGAGAAATTGATAATGGGCTGAAATGTTGTTTCTGGAGTAGGCAACGGCGGCAGTAACTTTATGAAAAGGGACAAAAAACAATTGTTTTTTGGTTTCGACATTTTCTGAAACTGTATAAGCATAAGACGCATTAGCAGTCAGGTTGTTTTTGCCAAAACTCTTTTTCCAGCTCAATAAGGTTTCGGCCCCATAACTGTTCACTTTGTCTGTGTTTTGCGGCCTCCAGATGCCATTATTTCCGGGAACCCATTGCAACAGATCTTTTATTTTGATGTAATAAAAAGTCTGAGTCAAAGAAAAGTTCTGAACGGTAAAAATATTTCCAATTTCCGCCTGATAAGAACTCTCCGGTTTTAAATCACGATTTCCGCCTTCTTCCCAATACAAATCATTAAAAGTTGGAATTCTGAAATTTCGGGATACATTCAATTTCAAATTATACAGTTTCCCAAACTGATAAGAAGAACCCGCTGAGAATAATACAGGAGATTTATAATTGTCTGTAAACTCTTTGCGAACCCCAAATTCGTTTTTCCAATTAGGGGAAGCATCTTGTTTTATAAGTAAAGCTGCCGAACTTATTTCTCTCACATTATCTCCAAAACCACTTCCGTATCCTTTGGTTCGGTTGTAGTCCAGAATACCATTTAGTTGTATGGATTTTAATAATTGATAGCCCAAATCAGCTTTTGTAGTTAAACTTTCGGTTTTTCCGTAGGTATAAATATTGCTCGAATTATCGGCATAATATTTATAGTTTTCGAAAATGTAGGCCGTTTTAAAATTGGTTTTGAATCTGCCAAAATCGCCGTCGTATTCTAATAAGTTTCGATTAAAACCATTGACATATTTGCTTTTCGTTTCAGATTCGGAAACCAGTGAAGTATTTCGGTCTGTGTTAGAAGTTTGGGTATATAATTTTAAACTGTTTTTAGCATCAATTTTATAACCTGCATTTGCATTTAGCGATATAACATCGTATTGACCGTTTTGATTCCATCGCTGTTCGCCTTTCCAGTTGTATTGATTGAGATATTTGTAATCGTTTGTCGAACTGTTTTTAGAGAAACCAATCTGAGCGCTCCATTTTTCGTTTGAAATATTGGTTTTGTAATTAATTCCAATCGTATTAAAACTTCCGTAATCCAGTTTTAAAGTATTCTCAAATCGATTATAAAAGGCCAGATCGTTATTTAAATGCACCGTTCCTCCAACCGCTCCACTGCCGTAAATAACACTTCCTCCTCCTGCTTTTACGCTAATCGAATTATAATCGGAGCCGGGAATGGTATTAAAATCGGTACTTCCATTCATTTGAGAGTTAATGTTGATTCCGTTCCAGATTACTGCTGTTTGTGATGAGGTCGTACCTCTGAATGCTACGGTAGAAAGCATTCCACGACCGTATTCTTTAAAATAAATAGTCGAATTAAAGTTTAACAAATCAGTCAGTAAAGCCTCATTCTTGCCAATAACAGAATCGTTTAGTTTTAAAACCGATTGCGAACTGGAGTATTTTTTAAGATTGGCGTCGGAAACGACAACATTTTTAAGTTTAGTAATAGAATCACTTTGCGCCGAGATAATCTGACACAAGCACAATAAGTAAAAGACAAAAAGTTTTTTTAAAGCCATAATTTCTACACTCTTTTTCCCGAGAGCTCGATATTGGTTACAAAGGCAGGTCTCCTGGCTTGCGTCTTGTTGTTTACCTTCCCATTCGCCAGAGCGAGCAGTGGTTTTGTAGTTAACAACAAGCATTCTTTTCAGAACAAAGCTTACAGTTGCGGGTACAGCTCAAGATTTATTACTTGATTCCCTTTTAATGTGTATGAATGAACACAACCTTAATTTTGTGCAAAGATAAAGTTAAAATTATTGAATTTTCAAATTTGTTTTAGTTTTTAGAAGGAATTCTAAACAAATCGCAATTTAATACTCTATTTTAATAACCTGTCCGAAGGCTACTTTGTTGTTAAAGGCATCTTTCAGAGGCAATGTAGACTGATGGCATAAAATACTTCTGATTACACCCGCATGAGAGACAATTACTACAGGAGTGTTTTTAGGGTTTAAAATGTGCTCGCTTAAAAAGGCAACCACCCTTTCATGAAGTGCTGTAAACGACTCGCCGTTGGGTACCTGCGTGGTGACAAAATCTTCCATCCACGGATTAAGCTGCTCCAATGGAATAGCCTCCCAGTTTTTCAATTCCCAATCGCCAAAATTCATTTCCATCAGACGATCGTCTTTAATAAAGGAAATAGGGTTTGTCTTACTCTGAATGTATTCTGCCAGTACAAGACAACGTTTTAATGGACTTGAAAAGAGTAGGGCTTCTGAGGGTAATTGCGAAACAATTTCATCAAAAATAGTTTCAAACGGAGCTGCCAAATCTACATCAGACTGACCGTAGCAGATTCCTTTTTCGCAAGTGGTTTCGGTATGACGAACTAGATAAACTTCCATATCAAAAGAATACTTAAATAGTAGATTACTTCACAAACCTGTTGCGTTGCTCCCAGACAGTCACCGGTATAACCATCAATCCATTTTTGGAAATAACGGGCTAAGAAGTAACGCATAATAAATACCGGAATTATAGCTAAAAGGAATTTATACTGAAAATAAGAAAACACCAATAAAGGAATCAATCCGAAGAAAAAGGAACCTGTAATTTCTTTCCAACTGTGTTTTTTGGCTATTGGCTTACTTTTACTGCTAGCATCATCACGAGAATATTCACGGGTAAAAATGATAGATATTGCTGCCAAGCGGCTTAAAGAATGAGCAGAAATAAACAAAAGAAAAATTAGAAAAATGTTATTAGTGAAAAGGGAAACGGATTCAGCAAGTAATTTGAATTTCAGTAAAAAAAGCAGCACCAAACCAATTGCTCCGTAGGCACCTATTGCGCTGTCTTTCATAATGAGCAGGATTTTTTCTTTGGTCCATCCGCCTCCAAAACCATCACAAACATCGGCAAAACCATCTTCATGGAAAGCTCCGGTTGTTAGTATCGATGCGATTATAGCTAAAAGAACAGCGGTTTCTGTAGATAGAAAAAGTGAAGAAAGGTAAAAGGTCAGGAAAGAAATGCTTCCAACAATCCAGCCAATAAAAGGAAAGTAGCGTGTAGCCTTGTTTAAATAATCCGGATCGTGATTGATGTTTTTAGGACATGGGATTCTGGTATAAAACATTAAGCAGGTAAAGAAAATATGAAGTTCTTTTTTCATTTAAGATAATTGATTAGGACAAAATTAAAGGATAAAACTGTAAGCTGTAAACTGAGACCGAGACTGAAAACTATTTCCTGCTAACTCCCGCGCTTTCAAAACTGGCCATTTCATTCAGAAAAACTTCAGCCGATTTGATAATAGGAAAAGCAATCGCGCAGCCTGTACCTTCGCCTAAACGCAAATCCAGATTTAAAATTGGTTTCGCGTCTAAATAATTCAATAATTTCTGATGTGCTTTTTCGGCGGAGCAATGACAGAAAACAGCATTTTTATGAATGTTGGGATTTATTTTTGAAGCAACCAAAAAGGCTGTACTACAAATAAAGCCATCGACCAGAATGAGCATATTGTTCTCAAAAGCGGTTAACATTCCGCTGGCAATTTGCATGATTTCAAAACCGCCAAAATAAGCCAGTTGTTGGTTTAATTCTGCAGGGCCTGTATAATTTTCAATGGCTTTTCGCAGTAAGTTTTGCTTTTGAAGTAATTTTTCATCTTCAACACCCGTTCCTTTTCCTACACATTCTTCGATAGAGAATCCGGTTAGAAGGCTCATTAATACCGAGGCAGTAGAGGTGTTTCCGATTCCCATTTCTCCAAAGCCAATACAATTGGAGCCTTTTCTCGCAAGGTCTTCCACAATCGATTTTCCTTTTTCGAAACACAATTGTAATTCTGCTTCACTCATTGCCGGAATGTGTAAAAAGGATTGGGTTCCTTTGGCTATTTTGGCATTGATTAGATTGGCATTTGTTGGAAAATCATAATTCACACCGGCATCGACGATTGATAACTGAATATCATTTTGCTTGCAGAAAACATTAATGGCAGCCCCTCCTTCCAGAAAATTATTGACCATCTGTCTTGTAACATCTTGCGGATAGGCGCTGACACCATGATTGGCAATGCCGTGATCGGCAGCAAAAACAACAATGGAAGGATTTGTAATTTTAGGGTTTAAAGTTTCAAAAACAGTCGCCATCTGAAAAGCAAGAGTCTCAAGAGTTCCTAAAGCACCAATGGGTTTGGTTTTAGAATCTATTTTCTCCTGTAGCAGCGTACTGAAATTACTAATTGTACTGTTTTCTTCTTTAGATTTTAAAGGAAAATCCGATACCTGATTTTGAATGATGTTTTTAATCTCTTTACAATCCGGAACCTCTGATTTTTGTTTCCAGTGTAATTGCTGTAACATGGGTTGATTATCATAATTTGTAGCAGGTTTTCCGATACAGAAATAACCCAGTGGCTCTATATTTTCAGGTAAATCGAGAATTTTCTTAAACTGATAATAATTCAAAATAGACACCCAGCCCATTCCGTAACCTTGTTCTGTTAGGGAGAGCCAAATGTTTTGTGCCGCACAAACTGAACTAAATTTTACAGCTTCGTTGCTGCCCACTGTTCCAATTGTAAAATGGTTTAAGACCGATCTGTCGTAGGCGATGATGAGTCCGATAGGTGCTTCTTCAATTGCTTCTAGTTTTAAGGACTTATAATGTTCTTTTTGTTCAGGGTTGTCGGTAAGCTCTTCAGCTTTTTTGTTGTACTCTAAAAAAAGTTCTTTGATGGCGCTTTTGACTTCGACCGATTTGATAAGATAATATCGGGTTGCATCAGTTAATCCAACAGATGGAGCCCAGTGCCCGGCTTGTAATGCTTTTTGAATCACTTCGTCAGGGACCTCATCATTTGTAAAGTGGCGGGTATCACGACGTGATTTTAATATATCGTCTAAATGGCTCATAATTTTTAAATTCCAATTTTTTAAATTCCAATTTCCAAATCGATTGTAAAAATCAATTCAAATAAGAATTTTAAAGTTTAAGTAAAGATAAAGTATAGTGTTGGAATTTGGAATTTAAAAATTTGGAATTTATTTTCATTCATATCCTTTTATCTTAACAGGAATTCCGGAAACCATTAGGACTACTTCATCTGCATTTGAGGCAAGAAACTGATTCATCCAGCCTTGTAATTCGGTAAATTTTCTCCCAATGTGAGTCTCGGCATGAACACCCATTCCAATTTCGTTGGTTACAATAATTAATGTAGCATTTTCCTGCTGGGCTATCGACAGAAATTCTTTTTTTGCTTCCTCTAAACTTAGGGATACATCATTTTTGTGGTCGATAAAAAAGTTCGTCAGCCAAAGGGTTACACAATCTATTAAAGCCACTTTTTCAGAAAAGTCAATTTCACTTAAGTATTTCTCTTTTTCAATATTGGTCCAGCGTTCGTCACGTTCCTGTTGGTGCCTGTCGATTCTGTTTTGAAAATCGTCGTCCCATTTTCTGGCTGTCGCTACATATATAGGTGCGTTTGAAAGTTGTAAGGCCAGATTTTGGGCGTAACTGCTTTTTCCTGATCGTTCGCCGCCGGTAATTAGGTAGATCATTTTAATTGTTGATTGTTAATTGTTAATTTAAAGAAGAGGCTGTTTAGGAGGAATTTGACTTTTGGTCGTTTTGATAATACTCGTTATTAATTTAAATATTGAAATGGCGTCATTATTAATAGTCGCAAACTCTTTTTCATTTAAGTAATTGGTTGCTTTTAGTAATTCTAACCAATAAACAGCTTCATTGGCTTCTTTTTGGGCAATTGCAAATTTATGAATAAAATCATTTTTGCTTTCGGCATGTTCCGCTTCCCTTATCATAGCACCTATACTTGTTCCAGATCGCAGAAGCTGTTTAGAAAGGATAAATTCTTTTTTCTCTACAGATAGGTACTGATATAATTTAACTATTCGAATCGCAAAATCAAAACTTTTATCTTTGATTATATTCTCTTTCATAATTCACAATTTATAATCAACAATTAACAATTAATAAGGGCAATGTCGGCAATCGTTTCCACAGCAGCTTCCTCTTTTTAAGTGAAACCACGATTTATAAACATAATTTCCGTTTTCGATATAATAGTCAATGCCCTCAATTAGTTTCTCTTGTTTGGGTAAAGATATTGCTTTATTTTTAAGTGCTTTTTGAGGGGTAAGAGTTTCTACGTAGGCATCAATTTTATCTTCACAGGCTTCTTTAAAGCAAACGGGACAAAGACAGTCTCCACCAGACGAAAGATTAAAAATAGGGGGGAAATCATTACACCAACACTTGATTTCATTTGAAGTATCTCCACAGCTGAAAGAAGATTCACAGCTCGAGCAGACTTTTGTTTTTATGGGATTCATGGGGGGAAAATGAGGTTTATTTGGTTTTGTAAGAATAAAAGTAAACAAAAAATTTAGAAATTGCGTTACCTTTGTCAGTAATGAAATTGTAAAATTTAAAAGGAATACGATTCAAATTACATGCCATAAAAGCAGAAGAATGAAGCCGGATTTCCTTGAAAAAATAATAGAACCTATATATGAGACATTTACTACCTAAATTGATTTTTATTTTACCTTTTTTTCTTTTTGTCGGATGTAAAAAAAATGAAACTCCTGAAATTGTAAAAACTGAAATTGCAAAAAATAGTATCGAGTATGCCTCCGGACTTTCGATCGTAAAGCACGAAGGATATTCAGTAGTAACCGTTTCAGATCCGTGGCCGGATGCACATGCAAAGTTTACTTATGTTTTGAAAGAAAAAGAAGCAAAAGTACCAGACAGTTTACAAAAGTATACGACAATCAAAGTTCCTTTAGAGTCCATCGTAGTAACTTCAACCACTAATATTCCGTTTTTGGAAATGCTGGAAGTTGAAAATAAATTGGTAGGTTTCCCGCATACCGATTACGTTTCTTCTGAAAAAACAAGAGCTTTAATAGATAAAGGTGCGGTTAAAAATGTTGGTCAGAACGAGAAACTGAATGTCGAACAATTAATAGAATTATCTCCAGACTTAATAGTAACTTTTGGAGTAGACAATAACAATTCGATGCTTGATAATTTGAAAAAGAGCGGTTTAAATGTTTTGATTCAGGCTGACTGGATGGAGCAATCTCCTCTTGGAAAAGCAGAATGGATTAAGCTTTACGGGGCCTTATTTGGTAAAGAAGAACAGGCAAAGGAATTGTTTGATAAGATTGTGCTGAGTTATGAGCAGGCTAAAAAATTAGTAGCAGGTAAAGCGGCGACTTCAAGTGTTTTATACGGTACTATGTACCAAGATGTTTGGTATGTAGCCAAAGGAAACAGCTGGGTAGCACAGTTTATGAAAGATGCGCAGGCCAATTATTTATGGGCCGATTTAAAAGGTACGGGAAGTGAAGGTTTGTCGTTCGAGAAAGTATTAGTGAAAGCAAAAGCAGCTAATTTCTGGATTGCTTCAGGCTCCTTTAAGAGTCTGGACGAATTCGGAAAAATCAATCCACATTATACGGAGTTTGATGCTTTTAAATCTAAAAATGTTTATACGTTTGAAGGTAAATCCGGAGCGACGGGAGGAACGGTTTATTATGAGCTGGCTCCAAGCCGTCCTGATTTAGTGCTAAAAGATTATATCAAGATTTTTCATCCGGAATTGCTACCAAGTTATGAATTTACTTTTGCTTCTAAATTAAACTAAGTTCATTGATTTATAAAAAACGAAATATAATATTGTTTTCAGTACTCGGTCTGGTGCTGTTGTTTATGTTTTTCTTAGACATTAGTCTGGGGTCAGTCACCATTCCTTTTAAGGAAGTGTATAATAGTATGACCGGAAACCACGCCAGTAAATCGACCTGGGAATACATTATTGTTAATTATCGCCTGCCTAAAGCAATTACAGCTGTTTTGGTTGGAGTGGGATTGTCTGTAAGCGGTTTGCTGATGCAGACGCTGTTTCGAAATCCGTTGGCAGGACCCGATGTTCTTGGACTAAGTTCGGGAGCAATTCTGGCGGTCGCGATTGTAATTCTGGGTGCAGGTTTTCTACCCTCATTTTTAAATTCGATTTTATTATCACCATACGGAATCGTTCTGGCTTCTACCACAGGGAGTATTTTAGTTTTAATGCTGGTTTTGCTAGTAGCGCAGCGTTTACGGAATACGATGGCAATTTTGATTGTCGGATTAATGTTTGGGAGTTTTACCAGCGCTATTGTTGGAGTTTTGACCTATTTTAGTTCGGCCGAACAATTGCAAAAATTTACTTTTTGGTCCTTGGGAAGTCTTGGGAATCTTTCCTGGACCTCGATTTCGATTTTGGCAGTTTGTGTTGCTTTCGGACTGTTTTTGAGTGCAGGAAGTATCAAACCGCTAAATGCATTGCTTTTAGGTGAAAATTACGCAAAAAGTATGGGACTAAATTACAAAAGGGCACGACTGGTGATTATTTTTGCGACAAGTATCCTGGCTGGAAGCGTTACGGCTTTTGCCGGGCCAATTGCCTTTATAGGTCTGGCGGTGCCACACATTGCAAAGCTGACTTTTCAGACTAGTAATCATGCTGTTTTATATTGGAGTACTTTTTTTTACGGAGGAATAATCATGTTGTTTTGCGATATGGCCTCACAATTACCGGGATTAGATACCACCTTGCCAATTAATGCAATTACGTCTATAATTGGTGCGCCAATTGTCGTCTGGTTACTCATGCGAAAAAGTAATTTTCAGTAAATAAATTAGCCACAGATTCAACGGATTTTCGCAGATTACTTAAAAAAACTTAGAACCTTAGCAGCTTAGAACCTTAGTACCTTTAAACAATGACTACTATCTTAAAGACCACAAACCTAGGCGTCGGCTACAAGTCCAAGAAAGGAATTGTGACCATTGCTGAAAATTTAAATCTGAATTTAGCTTCGGGCAAACTTATTTCGCTAATTGGAGCAAACGGAATTGGGAAATCGACTTTGCTTCGAACGATTACCGGAATTCAGCAACCGTTGACAGGACATGTTTTTTTAAATGATAAAAATATAAACACCTATAAACCTTTAGCATTAGCACAAAATTTAAGTTTAGTTTTAACGGAGAAACTACCACCCAGTAATCTGTCTGTTTTCGAATTAGTGGCTTTGGGGCGTCAGCCGTACACCAATTGGATTGGTACTTTAAGTCAAACCGATATCGAGAAAGTTCAGGAAGCTTTGGAGTTAACTCAAATAGAACATCTGGCTCAGAAAAAACATTTCGAAATTAGCGACGGACAATTGCAGAAGGTTTTAATCGCAAGAGCACTTGCACAGGATACGCCACTGATTATTCTGGATGAACCTACGACACATCTCGATTTACTGCACAAAGTTTCGTTGTTTAAATTGCTCAAAAAACTAACCGAGGAAACTCAAAAATGCATCCTGTTTTCGACCCATGATATCGATTTGGCGATTCAGTTAAGCGATGAAATGATCATTATGACTTCTGAATTAGTGGTACAGGACGAGCCTTGCAACTTAATTTCGAAAGGAAGTTTTGCAACCTTATTTAAGGATGAACATATTGTTTTTGATGCCGAAAAAGGAAAGTTTGTGATTACTTAGAAAATTTGACGGAGTTCTTTATCAATCTCAAAAAAAGATAAAATGCCGATAGAGTAAACAATTAAATATTCTTTAACCCAATTTGTCTTTTTGCTTCACCAACCACAAAAGCCACAGAATTGGCAATGTTAAAACTTCGGATTAATTTTGACATTGGGATAGTCAGGTGATTCTCAAAACGTGCTAAGACCTCTTTGCTCAAGCCAACACTCTCTTTACCAAATACCAACCAGTCTCCATCCTTAAAGTCAGTTTCCAAATATGATTTTTCGGCATGAGAACTCATCAGAAAAACTCTTGACTGATCGGGAATCTGCTTAATCCACTCCTCAATATTTTGGTATTCTGTAACCTCAAGATGTACCCAGTAATCCAATCCAGAACGTTTCAGGTTTTTATCGTTAATCACAAATCCGAAAGGGTGAATTAAATGTAATTTACTTTCTGTACCAACGCACAAACGTCCAATGTTTCCGGTATTATTAGGGATTTCAGGTTCTACGAGGACTATGTTTAGCATTTTTTTTGAGTTATGGGTTATGAATTATGAGGTGTGAAATTCGAGATGTGAAATGGGTATGTGTGTTTTAGAACTAAAATAATATAATAATTTTCTCATTTACAAATTATCTCATTATCTAAATTAAAATCAGTTACTTCGAGGACATCTCCTGCCTTTAAGTTTTGCAAATATACATTTCCTATGCGAACACGAACCAATCTTAAAGTTGGAAATCCAACAGCTGCCGTCATTTTTCTAACCTGACGAAATTTGCCTTCATTTATGGTAATCGAAGCCCAGGAAGTTGGACCATGACGCTCGTCTCTTATTTTTTTGGCTCGCGGGCCGAAATCAGGAATTTCGGTAACGATAAAAGCAGAGCAGGGTTTGGTTTTGTACTTGCCGCCATCAAAACCTATTTCAACGCCTTTTTGTAATGCCTCAATTGCTTCAGGAGTAATAAGGCCATCGACCTGAACGTAATATTCTTTATCCACTTTTTTGCTTCTCACCAGTTCGCTTACCTTTCCGTCTGTTGTCAGTAAAAGTAATCCTTCGGAATCTTCATCAAGTCTGCCGATTGCCATGGTACCTTCGGGAAAATCGTATAGCTCACCTAAAAGTTTCTTCTTTCTTTTTAATTCGTATATAAATTGACTCAGATAGCCGTAAGGTTTAAAAAGAAGGAAGTGTTGGTGCATGCTGTATTTTTTGACTGCAAAGATAACGTTGTTTCATAAAGGACATAAACTTCGGCTGTAATTATTCGGAGCTGGCAATTTTCCTTTTTTTAGAGGTGAATTTTTAAGTAAGAAATGGTTGAATAAAAAGTGAAAATATGTTAATTCATACAAAAATAAAATGTTTTGTGAAGCCGCGCCAGATCTAAGAATAATTGAAAGAACTGACGTAAAATTTGATTTTTGATTGAAAATTTTCACAAAAGCGCGATACGATAAGTTTATGTTTTCACAATATTCTGTTAACTTTAAAGAATATAAATTTGATTTCTAAAAACTCTATTTTTTTAAACTGTATGAAAAACAATTACTCTGTACGCCATCTCATGGCTTTTTTAAGTTTTTTTTGTTGGTTCGGGAATCTTTTTGCCCAAACCATGCCTACACCCCAATCTATAACGCCTGAATTTGTACAAAATTTTAGTACGTTAGCTGCAGGATCAACAACTTATCCACCAGGTTTTCAGGGTTGGACTGCTAATGCCGGTGCCCCGGGGACAAGCTATAATACAGCCTTAACTGCGACGAACCAAAATCTTCGAGCCAGTAGTACCGCAAACACCAATTCAGGAGGTGTTCACAATTATAACGGGAAGATTGGCTTCTTGGATACAAACAGTTTAGATGCAGCAATAGGTTTTGCGTTTGTAGCTACCAATAGTAAAAATATCCAGGTGAAATATGATGCTATGGTCATCCGTAATCCTTATAACGGAACGACTAATCTTTGTATTTATGAAATGGCACTGCAATACAGAATAGGAACCACTGGACCTTTTATCACCATACCGGAAACGGCTTATTTAAGTGACAAGACGGTTCCATTGGATGTAAATAAGACTGAACCAATTAATAGTAGGACAATTAAAACTAATTTACCTGCTACCTGTAACAATCAACCAATTGTTCAGATTAGATGGATCGCTAAACAGAATGTTGGTGGAGGTGCACGTCCTTCATTTGCGATTGATGATTTGGATATTAGAGAAGATATTGTTGCACCAGTAAGCGCAGTTGGCTATCCAAAAGCGGATAATATCTTATCGGAAAGTTTTGACTTTTCGGATAAATTAGACGAGATAGGAAAGACGTATTATGTTTTAGTACCGGGAGGAAGTGCAGCACCAACAGCCGCACAAATAAAATCGGGTCAGGATGCTAATAGTGCTGCCGCTTTGCAATCAGGATTTTTAGATGTTACGGATATTACTCAGGTATACACTAAAACTTTTTCGGGTTTAACACTGGATACCAATTATACGGTTTTCTCTGTTACCGAAGATATTTTTGGAAATTTATTGGCTACGCCTGCCAAAGTTGATGCTTCAATTTTAAGTGCACCTGTTCCTTCTATGGTAACAACGGTTTCTGCTTTAGATTTTGGATTTTCAGAAACAGGATTTAACTCAGATAATTTTAATTATCAAATTCAGGGAACCAACATCACAACCGATGTTACCGTAACGGCTACCGGAAAATTTACCGTTTCGAAAGATGGAACGGCGTTTGGAACTTCAGTTGTTTATGCTGCGTCTGACTTCGCTTCAGGAGCAACACCAACTGTTTATGCCAGATTTACACCAGATGCTCTTGGAAGTTTTTCAGGACAAATTGAAAATAAGAATCTTGGAGCAGCAACCAAAACAGTAGCGCTTAGCGGAACAGGAATTGATCCGTACACGCAAGGTTTTAACGATGCGAATGTTTTAACCAATAGCGGATGGACACAGTATAATGTTGCCGGTACTGCAAATAAATGGATTACAACTACTGTGGCCAGAAATATAAATTCGGGAGCAGGAGCAGTAATCATGAACGGATATTCAGATAGTGGAGCGAGTAAAGACTGGTTGATTTCTCCAAAATTACGTCTGGACAATACGGCTAAATTTGATAAAATGATCCTGCTTTCTTATTACTCCCGTAAATTTTATGCAGGTACCGATTTGAAATTAATGGTTTCTACGAATTATGACGGAAAGAGTAATCCAGAAACTGCAACATGGGTTGAGCTAGATGGTAAATTCCCAACTATTACAGGAACTTATGCACAATCGCAATACATTAAATTAGAGGGGTACAAAACGAGTCACACCTATTTGGCATGGGTATATGAAACTACAGCCGGAGGAACAAACAATGCGGCCGAATGGTCATTTGATGATTTTGCCATTACCAATGAGACTGGTTATGTAGATGCAAATCCTGTATTGGATTTTGGAGATGTAAATGTAAGCGCAACCTCTGGAAGTCAGGCTTTCTTACTTAAAGCAGAAGGGCATGGTGATATTACACTAACAGCTCCTGCGGATTATCAGTTGTCTTTAAATGATAATTTATTTCAGTCGAGTGTTGTAGTTAGTGCAGCCGATGCCGTAGCATCTAAAAAGATTTATGCGAGATTTGTACCATCGGTAAAAAAATTAACGATTTCAGGAGTATTAACCGTAACCGGAACTGCTTTAAACAAGCAAATTGGATCGTTTACGGGGTCGTCTATACCAAAAGCAGATACATTTGATGTAGTTACCTATAACCTTGAGTTTTTTGGAACCGATGTAAAAGACAAGAGTAATAAAGAATTTGGGCCTATAGACGATGCTTTGCAAATTGAAAATGTGGCTAAAGTAATGAACAAATTAAATGCCGATGTTTATGTAGTGCAGGAAGTTTCAGATGAACCGGCTTTAGATGCTTTGGTACAAAAAATTAGTGTTAACGGTAAAACATTCGACAAAGTAATCTCACCTTCGTGGTCGTACTCTTTTAAACCGACAGATCCAAATTTCCCACCTCAGAAATTAGTAGTAATTTACAATACACAAACAGCGACGGTAAAAAATACCAGAGTAATGTTTAAAGATTTGTACGATCAGATCCGTGCTAAAACGGTTACACTAAATAATTATCCAAGCCCTGATGGTGACGATGGAGATTTTTTCTCTTCAGGCCGTTTGCCTTATATGGTACAAATTGAAACCAATGTTGGAGGAGTAAAAAAACTGCTTAATTTAGTAGACCTTCATGCACGTGCTAACAGCGGATCTGATATGAACAAATACAACATGCGTAAATACGATGCGCAAGTGTTAAAAGACAGTTTAGATCGTTATTATGCCAATTCGAACCTGATTATTTTAGGAGACTATAACGACGATGTAGATGAATCTGTTATCAGTCCAAATCCGTCAACTTATAAAATGTTTGTAGACGATAAAACCAATTACACGCCACTTACTTTAGAAATTAGTAAAGCGGGAGCTTTCAGTTATTTAAGTTCAAATGGATTCTTAGATCATATTATGATTTCGAATGAACTAAACGATCAGTATATTGAGAATTCAATTGCGGTTTATGATCCGCGTAACGATATCACCAATTATACCAATACCACTTCAGACCACGGTCCTGTAATTGCCCGTTTTGAGCTGAAACCAACATTGTCTGTGATCGATTTTGAAACGAAGAACGGTTATTTTGTTCAAGCTTATCCTAATCCAACTACCGATGTGGTTAACGTGATAGTGAAAACAGCTACTGATAAAAAACTGAAATTGAAATTCTACGACGTTTCAGGTCATTTAATTGGAAATCCTGTTGAAATAAATGCGACTCAGGATTTAAACACAACAGCCGTTCCGGTAAGTTACCTGCAATCGGGGATCTACTTTTACACACTAACCGAAAACAATAAAATAGTTTACAAAGGCAAGATCATTAAGAAGTAAAATGTGAAATGTGAAAAGGAAAGTGATTTGTACTTTCTTTGAAACAGTTTACCAATAGCTTTCAGTAAAAAAGAAAAAGCAGTCCAAAGTAATTTGGGCTGCTTTTTTGTATTTAAAATAATGCTTTGAATGCTGTCAGGTTTGTATTGGGGGTGATGGTGTGAAAATAATTCAGTTGCCATTGCTGTGTTTTCTGGGCCTGTTTGCTTGTGGTTTCATCCCAGGGCGGATAAACTCGGGTGGCTCTTTTGCCTTCTTTTGTTGGAGTTGTAAAAATCCCTTTTTCCAATAGAACAGTTTTCGGAAAAACAAATTGTCCAAACAAATCATCCTTTCTGACACTTACAATCACAAAATCAATAGGGTCTGAGAAATCAAATGGCTCAATAATACCTGTTGTATTGCGTTTCCATAACGTTACAAATTGTCCCGTTTTCGTAGGCGTAATTTTGGCTGTTCTGTAGCAGATCTGCTTCTGATTGAATTGAAAACGATAGGCATCATACTCTTGGCTTTCGGCTTCCGGTTGAGGTTGCGTTACATCAAAATTACAAGAGTCATAAAGTGCTTCTTTGGCGATAATAAGATCTCCGGGTAGTAATTTCAGATCAGTCCAATTGTTTTTGATTGTCATTTTATCGTTTTTTTTCTAAATAATTTTTGGTGAAATTACCACAAAAAGAACTTTAAAAAGAAACATTTAATCCAAAATTCAATCCCCATTGAAACTGATTAAAAGATTGACTGTTTAACGGATTAATGTAATAATTCATCGCAGGTTCGACAAAAACGCTTGTTTTTTTGTAAACACGATATTGTAGGGTACTGCTTAAAGTAGAACCGTAGATATAATCGTTGGCGTTGACGTTTTTTCCGATTGAATTACCATTTAAGGCCATGTTATTTGAAATCAGCTTGCCTACAAAACCACCTGTATTCAGATTGATAGTGGTCTTATTTTTACTAAAAACAGAGTAGGAAACTTCCAAAGGCATTTCGATGTATCGTAAACTTTGGTCTAAGTTTCCGCTTTCAATCGTATTGCTTTCGATATTATTTTGCTTCAATGCATTTGTAGTTGTCTTAGAAACAAATATGTAGCCTGTATTGGTGCTGATTTGAGGCGATGCCGCAACTACTGTTGCATTTTGATTGAAATAGTCATTAGAAGTCATAAAAGTGTTAGGAGGCCCATTGCTGATATAGGATACATCGGCAACGCTTTGTCCTAATTCGTTAATTTTAAAACCCGAACCTACAGCCCATTTTTTGTTGATTTTATATTTCGTTTTAACTCCGTACGTATTGCCTTGTTTAGAATCGTTTACATTGCCCAGCGTTTTGTCGTTTTTGTAATTTTCTGAACTGGCTACTCCGGCAAAGACTTCCACAGCCCATTTTTCTCCTTTCGGAATAGTCGTTTTTTCTTCTTTTTCTTTTTTGTTTTCCGGACTAATAATGCCTTTTTCTAAATTATGAAGTTCTGCGAGCTGAACGGAATCCTGCTTGCTTAAAACAGCGGTAAATTTTGAATTGTTTTTCGAATTGCCCGTTAGTTCTCTGCCAGTGATTGCATTTTCATTTGAAGTTTTGGGATTATTACTTGACAATGAGCCTGGGGTATTTAAAGCAATGCCAAAGTTATTTTTAGAACCCGGCTGCTCTTCAAAAACAGAACCGGATACCTGATTTTTTACATTTGAATTGAATGGATTTGTTTTCCCGGCGTTAAAAGTTTTTTCGGCTAAAATTTGATTAGCCGCTTTTTTGTCAGCACTTAGAAGCTGATTTTTCGAATTTGGATTGAACCCGTTGGTTTTGCCGTAAACATAAGTCTTCTCCCCTAAATTTTGATGAGTAGCTTTTCTCTCCGTGTTTAAAAATTGATTTTTTGAAACGGAATTAAACGCATTCGACTGATTGGATTGGTAGGTATTTGTTTTTGCTGAAACAATTGCTTTTTCGGCTGTAGTCTGATTTTCTTTTCTTTTTGTAACGGTTGAATTTGGAACAGTATTTTCCGAATTAGTTTTGTTTGATGCGTCAGCCTGAGCAACTGCCGTTTTTTGATTTTGATTTTTTATAGAAAGACCGGCTGGATCGGTATTGTTTTTTAGCGAAGGACTGTCAACAGTACCGTTTGATTTTTGCTGCGTAGTACTTACGGCAGCTCCATTGTCTTTATTTTGAATTGCAGGATTTGAATTTGTATTGTTTTTTTTCTCATCGAGAACAATACCATTGTTTTCGACAGAACCATTTTTTATTGTTTTGATTTCTGAAGTAGAATTAAAATGTAAAACAGAAGGAAGCATCAAGCCTAGTAATAAGCATGCAGCAGCTGACCACCAAAGAATCGCTTTCTTTTTCTTTTTTGGCTGGTCTAATTTTTCTTCAATCTGACTCCATAATTCAGGAGGTGGAACACTTGAAAAGTTTTCCATCGATGAAAAAATATCTTCTATATTTTGCTTTTTCATGCTATTTTAAAATTTTTTATGCTCATTATTTTTTTTTGCAAAATGTGCTTTGCCCGATTTAAATTTGATTTTGATGTTCCTTCAGAGATTTTTAAAAGTTCGGCTATTTCTTTATGCTTTAGTTTTTCAAAAACATACAGGTTGAAAACGGTACGGTACTGATCGGGTAAATCCCGAATGTATTCCAGCAGTTTTTCCTGTTCGACCGGAGCAATATCTAATTCCTCTTCTTCAACAAAATCGGTATCCGGATCAAAAACATCCAAAAAGAAACTTTCTTTTTTCTTCTTGTTCAGGGTTTCAATCAGCTTATTAATGAAAATACGTTTTAGCCAGCCTTCAAAACTTCCTTCAAATTTATATTGGCCGATTTTTTGAAATACTATGACAAAAGCTTCCTGAAATACATCTTTGGCATCGTCTTCATTTTTCATATACTTTAGGCAAATACCATATAAAACAGGAGAGAACAACTGATAGATTTTCAGTTGTCCCTCTCTGTCATTTTTGATGCACAGCCGTATGTATTTTTCTAAATCGTCTTTCAAAAAAGTGGTTTATTTGGTTTTGCAAAAATAGTTTTTATAAGCTTATAAAACTATCTTTTGTAAATAGTACGAGATGCATCAGTGTTATTACTAACAATTGTTAGGTTTTGATTGTCAAGGTTTTCTATGAGGTATGTCTTCCCTTCAAAGGTAATTAAGTCATGTTCGGCCTGATCAAAGTAACCAATTCCTTTTTCGATTTTATAAGTGCTATTTCTTATTTCAACATTATTTTTGTACGTGATCACTCTTCCGTTAGGCGTAAAAACAATTTTTTTGTTAAACCCGATAGTCTTTGGAGTTGCCGTATAAGGATTATCGCTTCCTCCAATTGATTTTTCCCAAATCCAAGTATTCACAATTGAACCGGAATTGATACTTGTAGCTTCCAGTGAATATGCCGACGAAAAGAGACAGCATACAATAATAAGCAAGAAATATTTTTTCATAAATCTAATTATTTTAAACTTGTTATTTTGTCTTTAATCGCCTTTTTGAAAGCTTTTACTTCGGCACTTTGATCAGTAGTGTCGTTGTTGTCAATGAAAATTTTAGTAACGCTTATTCCCTGACGAAGTTCAAAGTAAATACCTCCCTGATCTGCAGAATCAGGAGAACCATATGTTTTTGTTTGCCCTTTTAAGGCTAAAATTTCTGCAGGTACCGTTTTTAAGAATAATGTATAATCTCCTTTTTTAGTTGTTGCGGTGTATCGGTATTGATTAAAATCATAAGCACCGGCTTTAACGTTTAGGAATTTTTGAATATTAAAATCATTGATCTGATAAAATTTTTGGCAATCTGCACCAGTACATTGGCCGCTAAAGCTACCAATTATGATACCATCACGGTTTTCTGCGACTTTATTAAACAAAATAGTTTTGGTTGTTTTTGGAATCAAAATGAAATCTGATGGATATGTCGCTCCCGGAGCAATAACTTCGCCCACTTCAGGTGCTTTTTCGTAGTAGTTGATTAAAACTTCGCATTTGTTTTGTACAAGAGAGGTTATTTTAATCTGATAACCGCTTGTAGGTTTAATTCCTGCGAAAATACCAACAACCATATCCTTGGTAAAATCGATAGGTGTAATCGTGGCATTTGGACAAGTATTTTCTTTTTTGGTGAAGTAAGCATTTAGTCTTTCTTCAGAACCGGCTAAAAATGCGACAGGATTGGTAGGTAAAGATTTAACACTATAGTTGCATAAAAGTGGAATTCCTGTAAAAGCTAAGTCTTCACTTTCTCCACAAGCTACATTCATATCTTCATTATTTAGGGAGCAGGCACTGAATCCAAAAGCTATAAACAAGCTTAACATTAATTTTTTCATGATAAAATTTTAATAGTTTATAATTAGTAGATGCCTTTTTTTTGAAATGGTTGCGTGAAAAATATTTTTTTTTATTTTAAAGGAGATCGTGAAATTTCTAATTTAGAATTAGGGACTATGTAGAATTGCGTACTTTTACTTCGTATAAAAACAAAATTATGTCTGAACTTCTTCCGTACTTGTTGGCTTTTGTAGTAGCGTTATGCTTAGGGATATACTTAGGGAAATTGTTGTTTGCCGCACGATTTCAAACCGAAAAAGTAAGTCTGGAGGAAAGGCTGAAGGCAATTGTCAATCAATTACAGGTACAGAAAGACCAGTTTGAAAACGAAAGAAGAAGTTTTGAGAAACAGCTTCATTCCAACAGTTCAGAGAAAGAAAATATACGAACCGAAAAAGACAGTTTGGCTATTCAGCTTTCTAAAAAAGAAGTAGATTTTGAAAACTTGTGGGAACGCCACAAAGAACAAAAGAATGAAGTAAGCGAACTACAGGAGAAGTTTACCAAGGAGTTTGAAAATTTAGCCAATAAAATTCTGGAAGAAAAATCAGCAAAATTTACCGAACAAAACAGTGAAAATATGAAAAGTATCCTATTGCCGTTACAGGATAAAATTCAGGGTTTTGAACAAAAGGTAGAACAAACACACAAAGAGAGTATTGATTACCATGCGGCTTTGCGCCAGCAGATTTTGGGACTGAGTGAAATGAACGCCCAAATGAGTAAAGAGACCTTAAATTTAACCAAAGCTTTGAAAGGCGACAGTAAAATGCAGGGAAACTGGGGGGAATTGGTTCTGGAACGTGTTTTAGAAAAATCAGGTTTAGAAAAAGGAAGAGAATACGAAGTGCAGCAAAGCTTTACCAATGCGGAAGGGAACAGGGTTTTACCCGATGTTGTAATCAATTTACCCGATGGTAAAAAGATGATCGTTGATTCTAAAGTTTCTCTGGTAGCCTACGAAAAATGGATCAATGAAGAATCAGAGCTTCTTAAAATAGATTTTCTCAAAGAACATGTAAATTCAATTAAAAGACATGTGGAGCAATTGGGGAGTAAAAATTACCATGATTTGTATCAAATTGAGAGTCCGGATTTTGTGTTGCTGTTCATTCCGATTGAACCTGCGTTTGCGATTGCATTAAACGAAGATTCGACTTTGTACAATAAAGCATTTGACCGAAACATTGTTATTGTTACTCCTACAACCTTATTGGCGACTTTACGAACGATTGACAGTATGTGGACAAACCAAAAGCAACAGGAAAACGCCTTTGAAATTGCCAGACAGGCAGGAGCGCTGTACGATAAATTTGAAGGCTTTGTAACAGATCTGGTGCGAATAGGTAATAAAATAAAAGACACCAAAACGGAGTACGAAAATGCCATGAGCAAGCTCGTAGACGGAAGAGGAAATTTAATTTCAAGTGTCGAAAAATTAAAGAAAATGGGAGCGAAGGCCAAAAAGTCACTTCCTGAAAATATTATTGCAAGAGCTTCAAATTCAGATGAAAATCAATCTTTAAACTAAAATAGAAATATAAAAGTCTTGACACTGGATGTGGTTTCATCAGGACTGTCTATAAAAAAACTTCTCCGTTTAATTACAAATAAAAATATATGACTGCAGATTTTAAACCCGTTTCTTCATCAAAAATAAGTATCTCAGAATTAATGCTGCCATCGCATACCAATTTTAGCGGAAAAATCCATGGAGGATATATTTTGCAGCTATTAGATCAGATTGCTTTTGCATCGGCCTCAAAGTTTAGCGGTAATTATTGTGTGACCGCTTCTGTTGATACTGTAAATTTCTTAAAACCGATTGAGGTTGGAGAATTGGTGACCATGAAAGCATCGGTAAATTACGTTGGAAGAAGTTCTATGATTGTAGGGATTCGTGTGGAAGCCGAAAACATTCAGACCGGAGCCATCAAACATTGCAATTCTTCCTATTTTACAATGGTGGCTAAAGACAACGAAGGAAAGAGTGTACCTGTTCCGGGACTTATATTATCCAATTTAGAAGAGGTGAGACGCTTTAGAAAATGCATCAAACAAATTGAATCTAAGAAAGAAGTCGAAGAACACGCACGAATGACAGATGTTAATTCTATCGAAGATCTCGCAAGTTTAGACCAGTATAATGTGCATTTAGAGATTCACTAGGATAGGGGTTTAGTATGTGAGATGTGAAAAATATTTACAAAAGAAATACATTCCTTTGGCATAACGCTCTGCGTTTTATTACAAGTGAGACGCCTTTTTCGGTTAGAAAATCTATGTTTCTATGTGTTAGAAGATTTTTTATGTGCGTCAGACCCAATTAATATATTTTACAATCAAATTAAATCAAATACAAATGGTAAAGTTTGGATATACAATTTTATATGTCGAAGAAGTAGAAAAGTCCGTGTCGTTTTATGAAAAAGCATTTGGATTTTCAAGAAAATTTGTAACTCCTGAGGGAGATTATGGCGAATTGAGTACAGGCGAAACCACAATTTCGTTTGCTTCAAAAAAATTAGCTGCGCAAAATCTAAAAGATGGTTTTATCGAAAGCAAACCGGAGGAGAAACCTTTTGCTATCGAATTGGGTTTTGTAACCGATAATGTAGAGGATTTGGTAGCGAAAGCAACTTCTTCAGGAGCGCTATTAGTAAATGAACCTACTCAGAAACCATGGGGACAAATCGTCGCTTATGTGCGTGATTTGGACGGGTTTTTAATCGAAATCTGTACTCCTGTTCAGTAAGAGCGTTATGAAGCTTCAGTTCTATAAATGGCAGTTTGTATGGTCTCTTTAGGGCTAAAGTCAGAACACAAATTCCACGAATTTGCACAAATTTAATCGGTTAACCTTGCTTGTGAAGTTAATTTCACAAACAGATTAGTAGCAATTGGTGTAATTGGTGTAATTTTTTATAGTTGCGTCCACACGGTAGCCCTTCAGGAGTTCTTTTGGGTAAGTGAAACATTCACAAATATTTAGTAAAAATCGGCAACCGTACTGCCGAAAAAATCGTAACTTTAAGTATAAATGATTGGGTTACTGTTTTTTCACGGAGTACTGCCATTCTATTTTTTTTAAGCTCATATTAAGTCCAGTTATTTCTCTTCTTAAAATAAGAAAAAATCGAATGACATAATTGTTTAATTCTTAACGATTATGAAAAAAATTACATTATTAGTTTTACTGTTTATTGCTTATTCCGTTATTGCCCAGGATAAACTTTTTACCAGTACCGCAAGCATAAATTTTGAAGCTTCGGTGCCCTTTTTTGAAGATGTAAAAGCGGTAAACAGACAGGTCACAATTGTTGTGGAGCCTCGAACAAGTACATTTATTTGTACCGTTGTTGTTAAAGATTTTCGATTTAAATTAGACCTGATGCAGGAACATTTTAACGAAAACTATATGGAGAGTCATCGTTACCCAAAAGCTGTTTTTAAGGGGAAAATTGAAAAATTTGATCTAAAAGATATAGACGAAATCGAAAAAGAATATCAAATCAAAGGCAAGCTGGTACTACGGGGAAAATCGAAAGAGATTATGGTAAACGCATTGATTAAAAAAGTGGGAGACGGAATCCAGATTGTTTCAGATTTCCCTATTTTAATCTCTGATTTTAATATAGAAATTCCGAGCAGAATAGCAGCTAAGATTTCTAAAACAGTGAATACCGAATTAATCGGAGTGGTCAGAGGTGGAGATCCAATGTATTTAACTTTAAAGTAAAGCCTAATTCAGGCAGCTAACCAGCGCGCTTTCTAAATCGGTAAACTGAAATTCGAATCCCGTTTTTTGTATTTTTTCAGATGAAACCCGTTGTCCTTTCAGGACAGCTTCGCTCATTTCGCCTAAAATAATTTTAAGAATAAAGGCAGGTACTTTTGGGAGCCAGATTTTATAACCGTATAAATTGGCAAGTGATTTTGAAAAACTAAGGTTCGTAGTATTGTCTGTGATGCAGGCATTATACGGACCTTTTATATTTTCGTCTGTAAGCGCTTTTAAATAAATCTGACATAAGTCTTCAATATGAATCCAGGGAAGGTATTGTTTTCCGGTGCCCAGCACTACACCAAAACCATTTTTGAAATTAGGCCCAAGTTTTTTTAGAAAGCCTTCATTTCTTCCCAAAACAATTCCGGTTCTTAGTTTAGCAGTTCGGATACCTAAAGCATTAATTTTATCTACTGCCTGTTCCCATTTAACACAGGTTAGGCCTAAGAAATCATTTGCGGGAGGGCTATCCTCTGTACAAATAGTAGAACTGGTAACGGCTCCGTAAATTCCAACGGCCGAAGCCGAGATAAAAGCATCCAGCACTTTATTGTTTTTCTTTAAGATTGAAAAAATCAGATCGATGGGTTGTACACGACTCTCTAAAATGACTTTTTTACGTCTTTTGGTCCATCTTTTTTCAACGATTCCTTCACCTGCTAAATGAATGATGTAATCAGCCTGAAGAATAGCTTCTTCGTTGATATAATCACTTTTTAAATTCCATTTATAATAGGTGATTAATGAGGTGTTTTCTCGGGCAGTACGACTCAAAATCGATACCGTAAAACCACTGTCAATGAGTAGATCGGTTAGTTGTTTTCCAACAAATCCAGTGCCTCCGGTTAGTAAAACATTCTTTGCCATGATAGTTTATAATATATTTAACAGTGCATTTTGTTTAAGGCAAAGTAAAGGTACTTAAACATTCCTTACCTTTAAGGCAAATTCTAAATTTTAATGAAATGGCGACTAAAAATAAGACTATCACAAGAGAAGATATCGTTTCAAAATATATGGATGAAGTTTTAGAAAAGGGGCAAAAACCAAAATCGGTGTATCATTTTGCAAAAGAAAATGATTTTGCGGAAGCTGAGTTTTATGCTTTTTTTGGAACATTAGAAGGTTTAGAAAAAGAGATATTCAGATTGTTTTTTGCGAATACGATTGATTTGTTGCATAAAAACACGGACTATCAGGAGTATGACATGAAAAATAAAATGCTGAGTTTTTACTTTACTTTTTTTGAGATTTTAACAGCCAACAGAAGCTATGTACTGCAAGCTCTGAAAATTGACAGGAATCCACTTAAAAATTTAGTACAACTGACTTCGCTTCGTGAGGCGTTCAAAGAATATGTATCGGAAATATTGACCGATGATTACCGACTGGAGCAGGAAAAATTTCAAAAATTTCAGGAAAAAGCCCTTCAGGAATCGGCTTGGCTGCAATTGATGATGACCATAAAATTTTGGATAGAGGATTCGTCTGCGGCATTTGAGAAAACTGATATTTTTATTGAGAAATCAGTTAATGCCTCTTTTGAACTGATGAATGTTGCTCCAATGAACCATTTAATAGATTTTGGAAAATTTCTGTTTAAAGAGAAAATATACAGCAAGTAATGAAAACGATCGATTATATACCGACCTCAAAAATAGAAAGAGCCAGTAAATTAGTGCAAACCGGTGCAAAGATTGGAGTAAATTATATCAAGCATTATGCTGAGAAAATGGTGAACTCAGATTTGACCCGTGATAAATTGAATGAAAATAATGCAGAAGATATTTATGACGGCCTCAAAAGCCTGAAAGGAAGCGCACTTAAAGTCGCTCAAATGCTGAGCATGGACAAGAATTTTTTGCCTCAGGCCTATGTAGAGAAATTTTCGTTATCTCAATTTTCTGTTCCGCCGTTATCAGCCCCTTTGGTTTTGAAAACTTTTAAAACCAATTTTGGAAAAACACCCTACGAGATTTTTGATGAGTTCAATGCTAATTCTGTCAATGCTGCCAGTATTGGTCAGGTGCATTTGGCGGTTAAAGATGGTAAAAAACTCGCAGTTAAAATTCAGTATCCGGGTGTTGCCAATAGCATTTCCTCTGATTTGGCTTTGGTAAAGCCTATCGCGATTAGAATGTTTAATTTACAAGGAAAAGATTCTGATAAATATTTTAAAGAAGTTGAAGACAAGCTGATTGAAGAAACCAATTATTTGCTGGAACTCCAACAAAGTAAAGAAGTGGTAGAAGCTTGTAGTAAAATCGAAAACATACTATTTCCTGATTATTATCCTGAGTTCTCTTCGGAGAAAATCATCACGATGGATTGGATGAGCGGAATACATCTTTCAGAGTTCACTGCTAAAAATACAGATCAGAAAGTGGGAGACAAAATAGGTCAGGCGCTTTGGGATTTTTATATGTATCAAATTCATGTTTTAAGAAAAGTGCATGCCGATCCGCATCCCGGAAATTTTCTGGTGGATGACAATAACCAGCTAATTGCGCTCGATTTTGGTTGTATGAAGCAAATTCCGGATGATTTTTATGTGCCATACTTTGAACTAATTAATAAAAATGTAATCACAGACGAAAAGCTTTTCAATCAAAAATTATTCGAATTAGAAATCCTTCGTCCCGATGATTCGGCGTCAGAGATTGAATATTTTACAGAAATGTTTCATGACCTGTTGTCCCTTTTTACCAAACCTTTTCAGGACGAGACTTTTGATTTTGCCGATGAGACTTTCTTTGAAAATATTGCCAAATTAGGGGAGCGATTTACCAACGATACCAATCTTAAAAAAATGAACGGAAACCGCGGTTCCAAACATTTTATCTACATGAACAGAACTTTCTTTGGTTTGTACAATCTGATGTTTGATTTGAAAGCGAAGATTGTTGTAGAGAATTATATGAAGTATTAAATAGAGTTTTTTTGTTTCAGGTTTCGCGTTGCAATAAAACCTGAAACCTGAAACAGAAAAACTATTTCAAAATCCCTTTTTTATAAGTTTCAATGGCACGATCTCTTGCAAACGCATGATCCACCATTGGTTCGTTGTAGCCTAAATCAAATTCCGGAATCCATTTGCGAATGTAGATTCCTTTCTCGTCAAACTTCTTTTGTTGAATCTCGGGATTGAAAACTCTAAAATAAGGCGCAGCATCACAGCCTGTTCCTGCTGCCCATTGCCAGTTGCCTACATTGGAAGCCAGTTCAAAATCCAATAATTTTTCGGCAAAATAAGCTTCACCCCATTGCCAGTTAATGAGCAAATGTTTACATAAAAAACTGGCTACCACCATGCGAACCCGATTGTGCATATAGCCCGTTTCGTTTAGCTGACGCATTCCGGCATCAACCATTGGGTAACCCGTAGTTCCGGAACACCAGCGTTTAAAATCTTCTTCATTATTACGCCATTGAATGCCGTCGTAAGCCGATTTAAAATTGTGGTTCACAACATTTGGGAAGCTAAATAAAATCTGAATGAAGAATTCTCTCCAAATCAGTTCGCTTAAAAAGGTTTGGTTCTTTCTGTTGGCCCAATTGACGAGCTTACGTGTACTAACTGTTCCAAAACGCAAATGCGGTGAAAGATAAGAAGTACTGTCCTCAGCCGGAAAATCACGTGTTTCTTTATAATTAGAAATTTGGCTTAAATCGGGAGGAAGCACTTTTATAATACTTTTTTCAAAACCAATTTCGGCTAGTTCCGGAAAGGTAAACTGATTTTTGCTGAAGTTTCCGTACCAGGGTTTTGTGTCAAACTCAGGCGCCTGTCCTAAAAGATGGTATTTTTCAAGCCACTTGTTTTTATAAGGCGTATAAATGGTGTACGGAAGTCCGTCGGCCTTTGTGATCTCTTTCTCTTCAAAAATTACATGATCTTTAAAGGAGTGAGCTGCCACATTATTTTGCGTTAACAATTGCTGAATAGAGGTATCACGTAGGATGGCAAAAGGCTCGTAATCTTTATTGAAGAAAACGTGTTGAATATCAAATTCGGTTATAAGTGATTCCCAAACCTTACTTGTAGTTCCTTTTTTAATGAGAATGGAGGAATCAATTGCTTTTAGTTGTTCGTTTATTTTTTGAAGTGACTCAAAAATAAACTGAACGCGTGCATCATTTTTGGGAAGGTTTTCCAGAATTTCATCATCAAAAATGAAAAGCGGAATTAGCGGAAAATCCGATTGCAGGGCATGGAACAGTCCGGTATTGTCTTCTAAACGTAAATCACGTCGGAACCAGAAAAAAGAAACTTTTTGTTTTGTCATTGTATGATGTTCTGCTAGATTTTTTATCTCAGCTAAAAGATTTATACCGATTTAAGCTTTTGAATTGAATAGCTCTTCAATTTTATTGTAGCGATAATCAAAAATCGTTTTGAGTTTATTTTTAACAATAAGACTGTTCATGATTCTACCCAGATACCCTAATGGTAAAGCGTAATGCACCACATCAATCATTTTTGTTCCGGTTGCTGTGGGCTCGAAAAAGTGTTTGTGATGCCATAAAGCGTAAGGGCCAAATCGCTGTTCGTCGACAAAATATTGGTTTTCCTTTGAAACAGTGATGATTGTCATCCAGTTAATTTTAATGCCTAAAAGAGGTTTTAAAGTATAGGTGATAATTTGTCCGGGATACATGCGTTTGTTGTCAAAATCCTGAATTTCGAAACTCATATTATCCAATGTTATCGTTTGGAGATTTTTCGGACTTGAAAAAAAATCCCAACATTCTTCAATAGTAGCGTTTACATGCTGTACGGTTTCTATTTTGTATACTTTCATAAAATCAATTTAAATTTTATAATATTTAAAAGGAACAAACAACATTCCGAAACATTCCCCGTCCTCTTTGCCTAAGTGTTTGTGGTGTATTTTATGTGCTTTTCTTAAGCCAATCAAGTATTTGTTTTTGGTGTTTTTAAACCATTTAAAACGCTGGTGTATAAGGACATCGTGAATTAAAAAATAACAGGCACCATAGAGTGTTACCCCGCAGGCAATGAAAAATAAATAGTTGAATCCGCCCTGAACACCAAAATAAAACAAGACGATACTCGGAATAGCAAAAATGACAAAAAAGATATCATTGCGTTCAAAAGGGTGTTCGTATTTAGGCTGATGATGATCGGCGTGAAAATACCACATAAATCCATGCATGACGAACTTATGCGTAAGCCAGGTCACACATTCCATGAATAAAAAGACACCTAAAAAGATCAGAAAAGAAATCATTTTGTATAGTTTCTATGTGTTCGAAATTGATTTTAAACTAATTTTAATTTATACGTTACAAACGATTGTGCTAAAAGGCCGGCTTTCGTATAGTTAGATACTCTGATTCTCGAATTTCCAATCTCATAATAAGGCGTGTTTTTAAGCTTTTGAAGCAGTTTCCTGTAGTAAATATAGGCAGTATAAACACCGAATTTGGCTTCGATAGGCAGTTTTATGATACCTTGATATGCGATTCTGAAATCTTCTTCAATTTCGGCTATGATGGTGATTTTCGCTTCTTCATCAAAAGAATTTAAATCTACACCCGGGAAATAATTTCGATTTAGAACCAAATTATCTTCTTTCAAATCTCTTAGGAAATTAACCTTCTGAAAGGCTGATCCCAGTCGTGTTGCTTCATTTTTGAGTTGCTCGTATTTATGTTCGTTTCCTTTTACAAAAACTTTCAGACACATTAAACCTACCACATCGGCTGAGCCATAAATATATTCTTCATACTCGGTTTGAGTAGGATAACTTAATTTGATAAGATCTAATTTCATGCTTTTTAAAAATGCCTGAATTAGATCGTCAGTGATATTATACTGTTTTACGGTATGCTGAAAAGAGTTGAGAATAGGGTTAAGACTAATCCCTGTTTGCATCGCTTTATAATATTCTTTTTCGAAATCAGAGATGAGATTTTCTTTTTCAAAGCCATGAAAAGAATCGACAATTTCATCAGCAAAACGTACAAATCCATAAATGCTGTAAATCGCATCACGAATACCGGGCGACAACATTTTAACTGCCAGTGAAAATGAGGTACTGTAACTTTGGGTAACCAGTTTACTGCATTTGAAAGAAACAGTGTCGAATAGTGATTTCATTGGTTAAGATCTAAAAGATTTTTGAATTAGGTCAGCTACTAGTTTTCCTGAAATTAAAGCAGGCGGAACACCTGGTCCGGGAACAGTTAACTGTCCGGTGAAATATAAATTACGAACTTTTTTACTTTTTAGTTTTGGCCTTAGAAAAGCGGTTTGTAATAATGTATTAGCCATTCCGTAGGCATTCCCTTTATAGGCATTGTAATCTTCAACAAAATCATTCTTACAAAAAGATCTCTTAAATATAATGTTATTTTTTATTTGTTGATTGGTCAATTGTTCAAATCTGGAAATTATTTTTTCAAAATACGTTTCGCGAAGTACTTCATTATCTTGTATTCCAGGTGCTAACGGAATGAGGAAAAAACCGCTTTCCATTCCTTGTGGCGCAGCAGACGGATCTGTTTTAGAAGGGAAGTTGGCATAAAATAGTGGTTCGTCAGGCCATTTCGGCTCGTCGTAGATATCAATGGCATGTTGGTTAAAGTCAACATCAAAAAACAAAGAGTGATGTGTGACGTTTTCTATTTTTTTATTGAATCCCACAAAAAATAAAAGCGAAGAGGGAGCAAAAGTGCGACTCTCCCAATATTTTTCCGAATAAGTGCGATGTTCAGTATCCAGTAAAGTTTCGGTATGGTGATAGTCGGCGCCGCTTAAAATAACATCCGCTTCTATCGTTTTTCCATTAATTAAAAGCGCTGTTGCAGTTTTGCCTTTTACCACAATCTTTTCAATCGCGACGTTGGTTTTAATGGTGACTCCTAATTCTAATGCCAGTTTTTCGATTCCGTGTACGACATCGTACATTCCGGTTTTTGGGTGCCAAGTTCCTAAGCCAAAATCGGCATAATTCATAAAATTGTAAAAAGAAGGTGTTTTTGTAGGCTTCGCACCTAAAAACAAAACAGGAAATTCCAGAATTTGTATTAGTTTTTCGTTCTTGAATTGCTTTCGGATGTCGATACTTACAGTACTTAAAAACTGATTTAGTTTTAAAGTAGTCTCGAGTGTAATTAATTCGAGTGCTGAGACTCCGGGACGATACACTAAATTCTTAATGGCAATATCATAATTGCTTTGTGCCTGACGAATGAAATTTTCTAGTTTTTTACCGCTTCCGGTTTCGATTTGCTCGAAGGTGTTTTTTATTTCGTCTAAATTATCAGAGATGCTAATGAAATCATTTAGACCAAAATAGACTCTGTAAGCTGGATTGAGTTTTATGAGTTCGTAATAATCAGACGTTTTTTTATTGAAATCCAGAAAGAAACGTTCGAAAACATCCGGCATCCAATACCAGCTTGGTCCCATGTCGAAAGTAAAGCCGTCTTTTTTATATTGTCTGGCTCTGCCTCCAATAGTCTCATTTTTTTCATAAATAGTTACCGTATTACCTTGTTGTGCGAGGTAACATGCAGCAGCTAGAGAAGAGAAGCCTGATCCTATTATTGCTATTGTTTTTTTCATTTGTTTAACAAATATACAAAAACTTTAAACAAAAATATTACAGCATGCTGATAGTTTCTTCCATTGAATCGAAAACTCGTATTCTTTCGGATAAAACTTTCTGATCGATATGTTCTACCATATTACCCATAAGCCAGATTTCATTGTTTTTCTGAAGTAGTTTTTGCCCCATCGATTTTACGTATTGATTGATTACGTTGCGATCTGGCTGAATAGTCATGAAAGATACAAATGTAATGTTTTCGAAATGTTTGGTTAAATCCTGTAGGTTTTCGATAGGCATACTTTCGCCTAAATAGATGGTTTTGTATCCATTTAGTAAAATTTCATATTGCAGATAGAGCAACCCTATTTTATGAATTTCATTTAGAGGGAGCGAGAGTACAAAAATTCTGTTGGTTTTAGTTGGTTTTAGAATTTGAAGGCTCTCGGTATAAATTAAGATTTTCTGCTTGATGAGGTGACTCATGAAATGCTCATTGGCCGGAGTTATGGTTTCGGATTGCCATAATAATCCCAATTCTTTTAGTAAAGGAAGAAAATGGTCTTTGAAAACTTCCCGAAATGATTTTTCGGAAATAAGCCAGTCAAAAGTATTGAAGAAGATTTCCTGATCAAAATTCATCATTGCCATCTTAAAAGAAGTAATGGCGTAATTCTGTGAGTTTTTCTTCGAGATAATTTCGCGAACCAGTTGCGGGATTTTTTCTTCCGGATAGGTCGCTATTTTGGATATTTTATAGCCGTATTCGTGTAATAATGTTATGTTTAAGAGTTTTTGCAGATTTTGTAAATTATAAAGCCTGATATTGGTGTCAGTACGCATGGGTTCTAAGATGTTGTATCTTTTTTCCCAGATACGAATGGTATGCGCTTTTATCCCGGATAAGTTTTCAAGATCTTTTATGCTGAAAACAGTTTTAATGTTGTTTATCATTATTGGCTATTTATTGAACAAAAATAGAATAAAATCTCAAATTACCTTTATAACTTGAGTGAAATCATAGATTGCTAGAGGTTTACCGATTGGTAATCGTTTAATTTGTCTAAATGAAGGATGGTTCTGGAACCATCTTTACTTCTGTTGTACATGGTTTCAAATTTGGCCCCATAAATTAGTTCATCAAAAGTATAGGAAGTTCTTGCGGCAACAGTATTACTGTACATATCGTCAAAAGTGGTAATGAAAACCAATATTTCACCATGTGTTTTTTCAAAATCTTCCTTAGTAAAATTGTACAAAGGACTGTTTTCGGTTATGGGATGCACGAGAGTCCAGCTTAATGAAAGTGCATTTATGTGTTCAAGTTCCAGATCTAAGCTATAAAATTGGTTGGTTTTTATACCGTTTTCTTCCAGGTTTAATCCTAGAGTCATTTTGGCTTTTGCATCTGTAAAATTGGTGTTTTTAAAAGGGACAAGGCGTATCATTAGACCTTTTTTGTCGCCATAAGGAGAAATTAAGGCATGGTCGGCAAATTTTAAAAAAGCGGTTGGTTTACTAAATCTTCCAAAGAATAAACCCGTTGCTATTGCGAAGCTCAGTAACCCAATCAGGGCTTCGGCGGAAGAAAGAGCACTCGTTAAAAATCCGGTAGGGCTAATGTGTCCGTAACCCACAGTAGTAAAAGTCTGCGCGCTAAAAAAGTAAGCTTGTCCAAACTGAGTCAGTACACTTTCAGACTGTTTGATTCCGTCAAGATGTTCAATTCCGATCGCATAATAGGCAATCGCAAAAAGAAAATTGATTCCAATGTAAAAAGCAAACAAAATAAACATGAATTTCCAGTTTGGCATGTCGATCATGGTATGGTACCAGCTAATACGACGAAGCAGGTGCATGCCCCTTTTTTCGACATTTGGAGTTCCATTTTTGTTTACAAAACGACCTCCGTAGCTGTTTGCATTCGACCCAAAACCAGAATTGATGTCGGCTTGTGCTTTTTGGTTTATTTTTTTGAGAAGTGCCATTGCTGTTTGGTTTAAGTAACAAAAGTAAAAATATCTTTCAGACCAGAAAATGGGCTGTAAAGAAAAAGCAATCTGTAAATATAATTTCTACAGATTGCTTTGGTGTTTATTGTTTTAAGATTACTCTCTATTTACAAAAAGTTGCTTTGTTTTTGATAGCGCTTTGGCTGCCTAATTCGATTGCTTTTGTGAAATCTTTGCAGGCATTTTTTTGGTCGCCCATTTTGTTATAAGCTAAAGCTCTCAGATTGTACGCGATATAATCTTTTGGGTTCAACCCTAGAGATGAGGTACAGTCTGCAACAGCCTCTTTAAAATTCATTAATTTATAGTTCACGTTGGCTCTTCCGGTAAAAGCATCGGCATTCATACTATCGAGGTCGATGGTTTTGCTAAAATCAGCCAGAGCTCCTTTGAGATCGTTGAGCTTTAGTTTTGCAACACCACGATTTTGATAAGCTTCGACAAATTTTGAATTCATACTGATGGCTTTTGTGTAATCGGCAATTGCTCCTTTGGTATTACCGGCTTCGGCCTTTTTTATGGCTTTGTCAAAATAGCCGGTTGCGGATTGTGCCCAGGTCGAGCAAGTGATCATCAGAAATGATAATAATAGAAATTTTTTCATAAACCAATTTGGGATTAGGTTAGTAGGTTAATAATTCGGAAACGAATTTAGTGAAGTTTTTGTTTTGTAAGAGAAGTTCGTTTATGAAATATTTATTATTTTTTTGGCTAAATCTAGAGGTTTTATACACTTGTTAGAGGTAGAAATTTGATAGGATTCATAAGGTGTTTGAAATTAAGTTCTTAACTTAGCATATGTCGTTATGTTTTCCTGTTTTTTACTGTTCCTTAATTAATGTAGAATAATATGAAACAAGTCTTTTTTTTGCCTCCGTTTTTATTTAGTTTGATGTTTTTTTGGAGTAACAGCACCGCTGCACAGGAAAAAACAATGTATTTGGATGCTGCACAGAGTGATCCAATAATGATGGGATGGATGAAAGGTTCTCCTCCGCCGGATAATAAGATTCCGCGATTTGAGGATGGAAGTTTTTTTCAGTTTCCGGCTCTTCGATGGAGCGTGGCTCATATGCGCCAGTTTATGCCAACAGTAAATGTTTCGCGTGGATTGGGTACGGCAATACCACTAACAAAAAACGGCAATAAAGATATTGACAAGATTAAGTTTGTTCCTCTGGGGGAAACAAAAGCGATGACCTGGGAAGTATCTATGCAAAAAGTCTATGCAGATGGTGTGATTGTGATGCATCATGGGAAAGTTGTATACGAAAAGTACTTTGGAGCCTTAGCGGTAGACGGACAACATGCAGCGATGTCGGTTACAAAATCGTTTACCGGTACACTTGGTATTGTATTGGCAAAAGAAGGCTTGATCGATACAACAAAAACGGTTTCCTATTACATTCCCGAACTTAAAGAATCGGCGTTTGGTGATGCTTCTGTGAGAGAAATTATGGACATGACAACTGCTCTACAGTTTAGCGAAGACTATGCTGATCCTAATGCCGAAATATGGAAGTTTTCGGCAGCTGGAAATCCATTGCCAAAACCTAAGGATTATACAGGGCCAAAAACATATTATGAATATTTGCCAACGGTTAAGAAAAAAGGAGTTCATGGAGAGAGCTTTGGGTATAAAACCGTTAATTCGGATGTTTTGGGATGGATAATTTCCAGAGTTACCGGAAAAACAGTGGCTGAGGTGCTCTCTGAAAAAATATGGAGAAAAATAGGAGCGGAGCAAGATGGTTATTTTTCTGTTGATGTGATTGGGACACCTTTTGCCGGAGGTGGTTTTAATGTTGGTTTGAGAGACATGGCACGTTTTGGTCAGTTAATTCTAAACAATGGCAAAGTAGGCAAGCAACAGATTATTCCTAAAGCGGCAATCGACGACATTAAGAAAGGCGGTAATAAACAAGCATTTACTAAAGCTGGATATTCTCTCTTAAAAGGATGGAGTTATAGAAATATGTGGTGGATTACTCATAATGCACATGGAGCGTTTTGTGCGCGTGGTGTACATGGACAAGTCATTTACATCGATCCGAAAGCTGATATGGTTATTGTGCGTTTTGCATCTAACCCAGTTGCTGGTAATGCTGCAAATGATCCTTATTCTTTGCCTGCTTATGAGGCTGTAGCAGAATTTTTGATCAATCGTAAATAGACACCAGACCTTTTTTGATAAATTGGAGTTTCAGGTTGGAGTTCGTTTTTTAGCTTCAGACGAAGAATACTGGGTTTTATTCTGATTTTTCTCTACTTGAAAAAGGATTGGTGTTTAATCGCCAGATTGCGCTAATCTGGAAATTCCCCGAAGATAAACCGATGTTATTTTTATTGTCGTCAGAGAAAGAGGAGAAGGTAGCATTATTGATATAGGATAACCCGAGAGACCATCTCTCTTTGTTGTATCCAAAAGCAACTCTGGGGAAAAATGTTGGGTAAACTTCGATTCTTTGTTTGCCAAAATCGTTTATTCTTTCACTACCAATATTGACGCCTATTGTTGCTGATCCGCTCGTAAACCATCTTTTGCTGATCGCCCAGGTATAAGCATAACCTCCGCTGATACCAAATTGAAAATTGCGCAATGAGTTTCTGGATTTGTATACAAAAGAACTGTCGGAACCTATTTTTGAAAAATAAACGCCTCCGCCAAGTAGAAAGCTTCCTGCAGATTTTAATTGCCTTTCGTTTTGTACAAAAGCAGCTTTGTAGGAGAATTTTTTGTTGTTAAAGACATACTGTCCAAAGGCTCCATATTGTTGAATTTTTAGATCAGGGAATAATTGTATGTTTTTGTCGGCATCGTCGGCAGTGTAGAACCCATGGTATTTTTGAATGAAAAGGTCAATAATGAACTTTCGTCCGTAATTATGGATTTGAAAATCGATTGCTTTGGTTTTTCCTTTTTCCTTGTCTTTCAGGAAGCTTAGGCCTTGTCCGTAACTAAAATCAATTATGGTGTTTTTTATAGAGACACCAAGACCGAAACTCATGGGGGTGTTGGGCATAAATTTTTTAATGTCTCCATCTGTTTCCTGTTGTAATGAAATGAATTTCATCGACAAATAGGTTCGTATGGAAGCTTTGTTTTCAAAAGGCTTGATGTACGTCGTGTCGATCTGCGCAATGCAAAAATACGGGAGAACAAAAATAAGAAGTAGCGAAAAGTAGAATTTCATTAGATTGTCGAACGGAAAATGATTGGGCTTATTGTTGGTAAGGGAGTTTTAAAAGCTATTTTTCATTGTTTTGTTTCATTGCAGAATTGGTCTTATTTTTATTGCAATGACAAGTTTCGTTTTTCTAAGTTTTCTTATTCAACGTATTAATTTGGTTGATATGTTTTGAGTCAGCTAAGGCGTTCAATATTCAAAGATATCTAAAATTATTGTAGAAGATAGTATTTGGTGAAGAATGGACATTGTTTTAATGAATTTATGTACGGTGCTTTGAGCTATTTTTTAGTTTTCAGGGATGATTTTTTTTTGTTTTGTAAAATACTGATAATTAATGGTGTATTGATTTTTTGTTCTCTGAAGGACTGCATGCTTAAGAAAGTAACGAGTGAATATTTTGCAGGATTATTCTTTAATGTTGATTATTCTTTTATATTTGAGTTATAGAATGTTTATTCTTACGTTTTTTTCTTTAAAATAAAATATGCTTTTTTTTTCTCTTTTAAATTACAGATCTAAGGAAGGAATGATACTTAAGTGGTTCTTGAAAAAGAATTAAGTAAAAAGGTATGCTAAGACAGGAGTAAATTGTTGTTTTTTAACTAAATAAATATATTAAATGTTGTCAGAGAAAGAAGAGAATATGCCATTTATATGGTGTAAAAAAGAAGATGATAAAAGAAGTCTTCAGGAAATTATTAAAGAAGAAATGGATGTCATAATAAAATTTACTCATACCAATGGGGCAATTTTGTTTAGAGGATTTAATGTTGATAATGAAATTTCTTTGGAGGAGTGTACTTCCAGTTTCCCTGGGAATGGCCTGGATTATGTTGGTGGAAACTCTCCAAGAACCAAACTGCATAATAAAGTATATACATCAACTGAGTATCCGCCAAATTTATTCATTTCTCTCCACAATGAGCTTTCTTATGCAAGTAGCTGGCCTAAGTTTATATTTTTTTGCTGTTCTGTTCCTTCACATACTGGAGGGAGTACAGTCATTGCTGATAGTAGAAAGATATATAATGATCTTTCGGAGGAATTGTTAAACGAATTTAAAACTAAGGGTGTTCGGTACATCAGAAATCTTAATGGTGGTGCCGGTGCCGGTGTTTCCTGGCAGAAGACTTTTGAAACAGATAATAAATATGAGGTCGAAGAACATTGCAGATTAAATCAAATTGATATAAAATGGCGTAGTAATAATAGCTTGCAGCTAATTGAAAATAGACAGGCGATAGTTCAACATGATGTTTCTTCCGAGTGGGTTTGGTTCAATCAGGCGGATCAGTTTCATCCTTCAACTAATCCGCCGCAAATATACGAAGCTTTGATGGATTGCTATGAGGATGATGTATTGAGTATGCCTCAATATGCATGTTTTGGTGATGGAAGTTTTATTCCGTTGGAGTATCTCGATGAAATAAGAGAAGTTACAAGAAAACATAGTGTTTATTTTACTTGGAACAAAGGAGATTTGCTTGTTCTTGATAATGTTTTAACAGCTCATGGCAGGGAGCCTTTTCAGGGAGAACGAAAGATTTTGGTTTCTATGCTGTGATACTAAAATTTAAAAATTTAATAAAAGCAACATTTGAAGTATGGAATCGAAATGATGGTAAAATATCAAAATGTTGCTTTTTTTGCAGTGTAAGTTGCTCTTATGGATTTCCAATCGGGTCATATTTAAGCGTTCTCATATTACCTGTAGAAAAAAGGGACTGAAAAGCAATTTTTAAAGATTAGGATTTAGAGACGGGAAAAATTTGTCTTATATGTTAGTTTGAGTTTTTAATAGAGAATGGTTGTGTTGTTTCACGATTGGACGGAAAATGAAAAAGGCCAGATAAATAAATATCTGACCTTTTGTGACCCGACTGGGGCTCGAACCCAGGACCCCATCATTAAAAGTGATGTGCTCTACCAACTGAGCTATCGAGTCAATGCTATCAAGAAAAGTATTTTGTTAAGTCACAAATTTTGTGACCCGACTGGGGCTCGAACCCAGGACCCCATCATTAAAAGTGATGTGCTCTACCAACTGAGCTATCGAGTCATATTCTTTTCTTGAACGCGGGTGCAAATATAAGAAGTTATTTTTGATATATCCAACCTTCTTTTAAGTTAAATTTAAGTAAAGAATTAATGTGTTGAAATGGAGGGTGTAAGCAAAAAAAAAGGTAAAGTACGTTTTGCGTATTTTACCTTTTTTTGTGACCACGGTGGGATTTGAACCCACACGCCCTTACGAGCACCACCCCCTCAAGATGGCAAGTCTACCGTTTCTCCACGTGGCCAAAAATTAAAAAAGGTCAAGTAAATTAATACTCGACCTTTGTGACCCGACTGGGGCTCGAACCCAGGACCCCATCATTAAAAGTGATGTGCTCTACCAACTGAGCTATCGAGTCAATGCTATCAAGAAACTTATATTGTGAATCACAGTTTGTGACCCGACTGGGGCTCGAACCCAGGACCCCATCATTAAAAGTGATGTGCTCTACCAACTGAGCTATCGAGTCATATTCGCTTCTTGAACGCGGGTGCAAATATAAGAAGTTTTTTTTATTATTTCCAAGCTTATTTATTATAAATTTGTCTTTTTTTAATCAAAATTTACAACCTCTTAGTTTATAAGGTATTATTAAAATGAAAAAAATCATATTGTTAGGATATATGGGTTGCGGGAAGTCAACGATTGCCCAAAATATGTCGAAAATTACAAATATTCCGTTTCTGGATTTAGACAAATGTATCGAAAATAGGGTCAATTTATCAATAAATGAGATTTTCGAGCAACATGGAGAGATCTATTTTAGAAAATTAGAGCACGAAATGTTTGTAGAATTACTCCAATCTTCAGAGAATAGTATAATTGGTTTAGGTGGAGGGACACCGTGTTATGCCAATAATCATGAATTGTTAAAAGGAGAGGGTGTTGTTTCGATATATTTAAAGGCTTCGATAGAAACTTTATATGGAAGATTGATTCATAACAAAAGCAAACGACCGTTAATCGCTGATATGAATGAAGAGGAAATGAAAGAATTTATCGCGAAACATTTATTCGACAGAAGCTTTTATTATAACCATGCGCAATATAAAGTTACGGTTGATGATAAAACTGTCGAAGAAACGGTTCAGGATATTTTAGCGATTTTAGCTTAAGAAGGCATAGTTGTCGCCGTTTTCATCAAAAACGACCTGTACATGTTCTAATAAAGAAGTAGACAAGGAGATTCCTTTAAAATCGGCTTTTACAGGATACTTTTTGTGATTTCTGTCTACCAGTACTGCTGTTTTGAATTTCTTAAGTGGAACATCTAAGAAATGACGAACAGCATATATTAATGTAGTACCTGAATTTAAGACGTCATCAACCAATACCAGGCCTTTGTTCTCGTACTCTTCTTTAGCTAATGATGTAGTGATAGGGAACTGTGGATTTTGTTTGTTGACCTTAACTTCGCAAAGCGAAACTTTAAGCGTTGAAATACTGGCTAGGGCCGAAGCGAGCTTTTGAGCAAAAACAGAACCGTTTGAAGCTATTCCGGCAATTACAACTTCGTCTTCATCCACAAAAGTTTCATATATCTGATAAGCGATACGTTTTATTTTGTGTTCGATTTCCTGATTGGTTAAGATGATGTTTTTGCTCATGATTTAATTTTTTGCTAATATAACTAAATTTAAATTTCAATATAAAAAACTCAAATTCCAATTTTGATAATGGAATTTTTAATTTTTTAAATCCCGAATTCCAATGTTGTGGAAGGGATTTTGAAATCATAGTGTTGAGGTTTGATTTTTAGGGTTTTACCTGTTTAAAGTTTTTGCAGACATAAATTTTGGAATTTGAATTTTAGAAATTTGAATTTAAACTTCTTCTTCCTCGTCAAAAATCTCATTGCCGTATTCATCAATGTCCCGACGGTCTTTTTTGGTAGGTCTTCCGGTTCCGCTTTTGCGATAATGCTCTTTGGATAGTTTTAGCAATTCCAGGTGCGCATAAGCTTCAGGGGGAGTTTCGTTTTTTCGGTAGATGTCAACCAGTTTTGCTCCTACACGGCTTTCAGGAATGTCGAGTACGGTTATAATTTGTGTGATCTGATCTTTTCTAAAGGTAATTCTGTCAGTAGGAAAAACCTCTTTGGATGGCTTTGCAACTTGTCCATTTACAGTGATATGGTTTTTTTTGCAGGCTTCCGTAACCATGTTTCGGGTCTTATAATATCGCACGCACCAGAGGTATTTGTCTATTCTCATAATTTTTCTAAAATCAAAGTTAAAATCTTTACAAAAATAAATCAATATTGTATCTTGCGCACCTAAAAAATTAACAATAATGAATAAATTTAAATATTATTTTATTTTATTGCTTGCGGGTGTTTCGTTGGTTTCTTGTAATAAAAAGGATGATGATGAGACGGAGATAGCTCCTCTAAAGGATTATCAGGAGCAATTTAATATTGATAATGCAAATATTGAGGAATATTTAAAGACAAATTATATTACGGTGGTTAATAAACCTGGAGATATTACAGATCAGGATGTTACATTTACTAAAATTACGGATGTTGCTACTCAGCCTTCAATTATGTCATATTTAAATAGTGCTACATTTCCTAAGTTGCTGATGAGGGATGTAGATTTACATGGTATAAAATACAAAATGTATTATTTGGTTTTAAGAGAAGGTACAGGTTTGTCCCCATTGAATACAGATGGAGTTTTAACTGCTTATAAAGGGGAATATTTAAAACGGGTTGAAAAAACAGCTACAGATCCTGAGAAGTTAACCACTACTTTATTTGAGCAGGTTATATACACAAATGAGACTCAGGATTTATACGGGGTTATTATGGGGTGGAGCGAGATTTTTCCTCAGTTTAAAATAGGAACAAGTACTACTAATGCTGATGGAAGTATTATTCGTAAGGACTTTGGGGCTGGAGTGTTGTTTGTTCCTTCAGGATTAGGTTATTATGCTAATCCACCTGCATCAAGTTCAATACCGGCCTATTCACCTTTGATTTTTACGATTAAATTATACGATCTTAAAAGATTAGATCACGAAAATAACGGTTATTCCGCCAGTACTGGTGCTTTAATTCCGAATCCTGATGGGCTTTTAGATTATCAGGAAGATATTAACGGAGATGGTTATGTTTATGATTACAGAAATACAACGTTGTATCCTAAGGCTCCTAAAAATTTGGATGATACAGATGGTGATGGAATTCCTGATTTCCTAGATCAGGACGATGATAATGATGGTTTTACTACCCGTTATGAGATTACTAAGCCTTTGGATGCACCTTATTCTGGTTTGAGTAAATACTATCCTTATGATCCGATTTTGGATAATCCATCTACGCCTAATGTTAATGAATCTGAAATTTGGGGAGTACCAAGAAGGCCAAGAGGAGCGCTTGCAGATCCTGCTAAACCAGAATCTATAACAAATCCGCGTAAATTTATTAGTGAAGATTATACGGCACCGGGTAGAACGAGAATCCATTTGGATAATACTTATCCTTATAAGCAGAATTAATTTTAAATATATAAGGTAAAGCCTCGAAAGTGATTTCGAGGCTTTTTTTTGGTCAATATCGAACTAATTGTGTAAACTGTAAGTATAGTATTGTGTTAAAGTTTGAAAAAGCAATTTGGTTTAATTACTTGTTAATGTGCGTGTTGTGTGTGGTTTTTTCGAGTTTCAAGGAGCGGTGTTGTTTTTTTTGTAGCTTATATCTTATTTTTTATATGTATTATTGTAGGATAATAATTAAATATAGTAAAATGAAAAAATTAATTGCATTTTTTTTAGTAACGATGGTGTTGTCGTGTAGTACTGAGGATCGGGAAAATCAGAATGTTGCTCCGTCTGCAGTTAGCTCGGAGTCGGTTTTAGATGGTAAATTGTTGTCATTTAAAGATGAGGAATCTTTTGTGAAAGAGTACTCAGCTTTAACGGAATTTAAAACAGTGAAAGAACTTCAGGATTGGGTATCTAAGAAGAAACATTCTTCTTTTTTAAATTTGAAAGAAACGTCTTTGGATAAAGAAGATAGTATTTTTGATACTTCAAAAATTATATATTCAGATGCAATAAAGGCTATTTTTAATTCGGAGTCTAAGGTGAAAATTAATGGTAATGTAATTTGGCTTGAAGGGAATAAATTTTACAAGCTTTCGGGCGAAGATTTTGATGCAAATGTTGAGGAGTTGAAGCAAAAGGAAGGTGAACTCGAAGAGTATGGGACTCTATATAATGGAATTCAGTCAGAAAAGAATAAAACGAGCAGGGTTGTTATGCCGGTAGTAAATGGAGCTACTGTATATTACTCAAATGAAGCAAAAGGTAAAAGATATAATTCTGTTTTATTTGTGGAATCTATTGGTTTAGGAGCTTCTAGGGTCGTTAAATTATTTTTAAAAAGCACGGCCGATTACAGATCATGTTCATTTTGGAGATGCAGATGGAAAAATGATGCGTCTTTACTAAGATTAGTGACTATTAATGTTCCTTTTACCGTAGGGAATTGTGAGTGGTCTTCGAGTATTCAGTACGGAGAAGTTAGAAATGTAGTTGGTGAGCAAACAATATTGTTGGCTACGAAAAATGGAGTTAATACTGCTCCTTGTGCACTTGATGTTCAGATAGGACTAACTGGATCAATAAGAACGGTTGGTTTGAGTGATTATGTTTGGGATTTAGTGCTTTAGTCTGAGTATAATTATTATGCAAAAAACCTCGAAAAGTAATTTTCGAGGTTTTTTTATGGCTAATGCCTAACGAATTGTTTAAAATCTAAGAATAGTATTGTGTTAAAGTTTGAAAAAGCACTTTGGTTTAATCGTCTCTTTGTAAGTATTTTAAGTGGGTTTTTTCTGATTATTTGAAAATACTTACGTGTTTATGTAGTTATAATCTTATTTTATTGTGTATTATTGTAGGGTAATATTTAAATATAATGAAATGAAAAAATTATTTGCATTGTTTTTAGTGGCGACGGCTTTGTTGTGTGGTAGTGAGGATCAGGAAAATCAGAATGTTGCTCCGTCTGCAGTAAGCTCTGAGTCGGTTTTAGATGGTAAAATGTTATCATTTAAAGATGAGGAATCTTTTGTAAAAGAGTATTCGGATTTAGCAATCTTAAGTAAAGATCAGCTTCAAAAGTGGATTTCTGATAAAAAAGTAACTGCATTGTTGAATACTTCAAATGATTCAGTGGTGATGCAGGAAGATATTATATCAAAATCCAGATTGATTTATTCAGATGCATTAAAATCAATTTTAAATGCAGAATCAAAAGTGAAGATAGGAAATAAAATGTTATGGCTTAACGAGCGTAGTTTTTATTTATTATCAGAAAATGAAGTTAACAAAACTCCAGAAGAACTTTTTAGTCTTAAAGATAAATTGGAGGTGTACGGGCAGTTGTTGGGTATGGCAGATTCTGCTGGAAAAAGAACAGGGAGAGGGATTATGCCAAATGAGAACTTGGTAAAAACATTTGTCAGTGAAGAAGTTAATGTGAATGGCACAAGGCATAGAAATGTTGTTGAAATATTTAATGAAACCATTTATTTTAGTGGTACTAATTCTGTTCAGGCGAGCAAAATGTATTTGCGAACTACAATGCAATACAGATCTTGCTCTACTTGGAGATGTAGTTGGAAAGAGAATATGTATCCACGAACTTTGACGACAGTTGGTTTTCATTGTTCAGTTTGTGATATCGGACATTCTTTTTGGTCTAATAGGTTAAGTCTTCCCGCTGCAACGGTATCAGGTTCTCAGATGTATCTGTTAGCAGAGTGGAGATTTATAGCTCCTGTTGCTAATCCGCATATAAATTATGCTATTTCTGGTACATTTATTTGTACGGTGGTAGGGCATGCAATGCCTGTTAATGTATCCTGGTATTAATGATTTGACAATCAGTTGTCTCGTCCTAAAAAAGCGATACAGATTATTACATAAAAATAATTAATTAAACAGTTGCAAGAACCCTCTTGCAACTGTTTTTTGTTTTATATCTTCTCATTTGAATTTGATTTTGAGAATGCATT